>Ga0315899_10000035_pt1 | contig 210390 bp, 215 predicted proteins | sample LakEriMetagenome_2_FD_203518 | JGI IMG/M metagenome (GOLD analysis project Ga0315899, IMG submission 203518) | Freshwater fungal communities from buoy surface, Lake Erie, Ohio, United States - Buoy 4 MA112 | ecosystem: Environmental > Aquatic > Freshwater > Lake | place: USA: Lake Erie, Ohio...
GCACACCGACAGGCTTACCGTAATCCCGCACCATGGCAGGTCTGATCATGAATAAGCGCCAGACCTTTTCACCGACAGAGCGGCTTAAACTCTTCCTCGAGGCAAATGGCTGCTGCGCGCGGTGCTGCCTCAAAATCCAACCTGGCAAAAGATGGGATATCGATCACGTCATCCCACTGGCCCTTGGGGGCTCAAACGACGCCCGCAATCTTCAAGTTCTCTGCCAAGCATGTCACTTAAACAAAACGAAAACCGACCTCTCAACGACCGCCAAGTCAAAGCGCAGGCAATTACGCCATCTCGGCGCGTCACGGAGCAACCGACCGCTCCCTTGTGGTCGCCACTCCCCATATAAGAAAACCATCGATGGCAAGGTCGTCAGGCGATCGTAGCGAAGAAACACAGAAACTATGCGAACCCAAAGCGATTAACCCTAGTCAATCGCTGCTATTGAAATACTCAATTCAGCACGTAAAATCATCCCGATGGCTGATACAGGTATTGCGTTCAGCCATCACCTTCTTAGCCTTAAATTACACTTATAAGATTGAACCGCCCGTGTTTTTTTGGCGCCATTATCAGTTTTATCGCCTAAGGATATTTGGTTGCGGGGGCCCGCAGCCACCTTTACCGTACGTCCGTTACGGGTACGTTGACCTTTTCTACTGGAACTCTCGGCGTTTGAGTGGGCTCGCAACCACCGACAATTGGCAATAAAATGTCCGATTTGATGCTCAAAGAGTTGGTTGCGAGGGGGCACGCAGCCGCCTTTACCGAACAAAACAACCGACTTCAGGCTTGCTACTTAGGAAGCTAGTCGACTGCTTTTGGCAGCGAGCGATTGCTGAGGACCACCGTTCTCAAAAATAGCTCACTAAGTCCTATTGTTTACCCCTTTTGCGCGCATGCGAGTCATGATCTGCTCTCCTCGGGGGCTATCCAGTCAGGATAGGCCTGAACGAGGGGGATCCGTGATGAGCATGAACCGGCGACAATTTCTCGGGACAACGGCAGCAGGGGTGGCAGGTGCGCCTTTCCTCTCGGTTGAGGGCTTCGCGCAGGGCAAGCAGACGATCAATCTGCAATTGGGCTGGCTGTTATCTGGCAACCAGATCGGTGAAGTCTGCGCCAAGGCAATGGGCTATTATAATGCGGAAGGTCTTGAGCTGAAATTCCAGCCAGGCGGCCCAAGTATCGACGGCGTCGCCGTGGTCGCCTCCGGCCGCTATGAGATCGGACAGGTGTCCTCGAGCCCGTCACTGATGCTGGCGGCGTCGCAGGATATTCCCGTCCTGTGCTTCGCCACCGGTGCGCAGATCCACCCCTACACTTTCTTCTCGCTGAAGAAGAATCCGGTACGCAAGCCAGCCGACCTCGTCGGGAAGAAAGTCGGCATTCAGGCGACGGGCGTCATTCTATTGCGTGCACTACTCGCCAAGAACAAGATTCCGGAAAAAGATGTGACGATTGTCACCATTGGTGCGGATATGGCACCACTCCTGACAGGGCAAGTCGATGTCGTCACCGGTTGGCTCACCAATACCACGGCGCTGAAAGTGCTCGGTGATGAGCGCGTCGACATGCGACTGTGGGATACGGGCGTAAAGCTTTACGCACTGCCCTATTATGCGACGGCGCAGACGATCAAGACCAAGGGCGACACGTTGGCGAAGTTCCTTGTCGCTTCTGGCAAGGGTTGGGCTTACGCGGCGCAGAACCGCGATAAAGCAGTGGAATTCCTCGTTAAAGAGTTCCCCAACCTCAACGCCAAGGATGAACGTGAAGCACTGGACGTGATGCTACAATACGCCTTCTCGCCCGAAACGGCGAAGAATGGCTGGGGCACAATGGATCCCACCGTCTGGCAGGATCAGATTGATCTCTATGCGCAACTCGGCCAATTCTCGAAGCGCACGCCGAAGCTTGATGAAGTCATGACGCTCGAGATTCTCAAAGCTTCGGCTGCGGGCCGGCCGAAACTCGGCTGAGCAATGACAACAGTATCCGTCCTCTCCGGTATCGCCGCTTCACGCGGCGATACCGCTTGGCCCGCCATTGCGTGTGATGATGTGACCGTGCGTTTCATCACCGAAAGCCGCGTGGTGACGGCGCTTGAGAAGGTATCATTCACGGTGGCACCAGGCGGGTTTCTAAGCCTTCTCGGCCCGTCGGGCTGTGGCAAATCAACCTTATTGCGTGTTGTTGCCGATCTCATTCAACCGAGCAGTGGCATGATGCGCGTGTTTGGTGGCACGCCAGAAGAAGCGCGCACCGCGCGCGCTTTAGGCTTCGTGTTTCAGGATGCCGCGTTGCTTCCATGGCGCAATGCCATCGACAATGTCTCTCTACCGCTGGAAGTGGGTGGTGGCGTAAAGCTTGGCCCAAACGATCCAAAGCCGGCGGATCTGTTGCGCCTTGTTGGGCTGTCAGGTTGGGAGAAATCCTATCCGCATGAACTCTCGGGTGGCATGCGTCAGCGGGTTGCGATTGCACGCGCGCTGCTCGGCGGACCTAAATTACTTTTGATGGACGAACCGTTTGGCGCGCTCGATGAAATCACGCGCGATCGCCTAAACGAAGAACTGCGCCGCATCTGGATGGAAACAGGGACGACGATTTTGTTCGTCACGCATTCCGTTTATGAAGCCGCTTATCTTGGTGAGCAGGTGCTGGTGCTCTCACCCAATCCCGGCCGCGTGGTTGAATGCGTTGATATCGACCTCCCACGTGACCGTGATCTTTCGGTGCGAGATACGTCGCATTTCGTACAACTCGCCGCACACTTGCGCGGTATGCTGGGGAAAATGCACACATGAGTATCGTTGCCCCGCTCGATCCCTCACTTATGGCTGCCGAGAGCGCTTTTCGTGCTGAGCAACGCCGCAAAGCGATGCGCCGCCGCATCATGCCGGTGATCGGCATTGGCTCATTCCTGCTTTTGTGGGCAGGCCTCGTCTATGGTTTGAAAGTGCCACCCTTCGTGGCGCCATCGCCCTTCGCTGTTGCGGCAACGCTGTGGGCGAAAGCCCCGATGCTCTTCGAAAATCTTGTTCCCACCATGATCGAGGCATTTTCGGGCTTCATGCTCGGCAATCTCAGCGCCATCCTGATCGCAACGACCTTCGTCTACAAAAAATCGTTAGAAGAAGCCTTCTTTCCGGTGATCGTGATTATCAACACGATCCCCGTCGTTGCCAAAGCACCGATCCTTGTTCTGTTGCTCGGCAATGGCATGGAGCCAAAGATCGCAATTGCGGCATTGATCTGCTTTTTCCCGACGCTCGTGAACATGGTGCGCGGCCTGCAATCGGTAAACCCGCAGGCAATGGAATTGATGCGGGTCCTCTCGGCTTCGCAACGAGAAATCTTTTTCAAGCTGCGCCTACCGAATTCGCTGCCATACCTATTTTCTGCGTTGAAGATTGCGGCGTCGACAGCGGTGATCGGGGCAATCGTTGGTGAATGGATCGGTTCTACCGTTGGCATTGGCGCACTTATCATTCAGGCGACTTATGCGTTCGATTCTGCCCTCCTCTATGCGACGGTCATTGTCGGCTCCTGCTTCTCTGTCGTCTTCTTCCTGCTCATCACACTCATCGAACGTCTTACGCTGCGCCGTCATGGCCCGGCTGCACAATGAGGTCGCATTATGTCTGACCGGATCGAAGAAAAGCCCGGAAACGCCACCATCGTGGCGCGCTCCGATGTGGTTGTCGTCGGCGGCGGGCCAGCGGGGTTTTCTGCTGCCTTGGCAGCCCGGCGCGCCGGGATGAGCGTCACCCTCGTTGAGCGCTATCCATATCTCGGCGGCTTGGCATCCGGCGGCATGGTTCTCGTGCTCGACGACATGCACAATGAGAGCGAAACTACGGTCACCGGCATCTGCATGGAGATGATCGAGCGGATGGCAAAGATCAATGCCTGCGTTTTTCCGCCGCCGGAAGAGCGCCGCGCCGATTGGGAGCTTTATCGCAAATGGGCGCGCTGGGGCGTGTTCGATTTCCGGGTACAGACGAAACCGCAGCCGATCGTGATGGCGGCTGCCTTCGACCCTGATGGCTGGAAGCGCGTTTCAAACGACATGATCGCCGAAGATGGCGTGAATGTGCGGCTACACTCATGGTTCTCGAAGGCGATCGTTGAAAACGGTCAGATCAAGGGCGTGATTTGCGAAACCAAAGCGGGTCGCGAAGCGATCATGGGCTCGGTCGTGATTGATACGACAGGCGATCTTGATGTAGCGGCGGCGGCTGGCGCAAAATTCACGCATGGCTCGTTCATCGTGACAACTGTGTTCCGCCTCGGCGGCGTTGACACGGATGCGACCGAACGTTTCGCACTGGAAGAGCCGGAAAAATATGCCGAGATCGACCGCACAGCAAAACGCGTAATGGGCGGCTCATGGGATTTCTGGTGGCTCAAGACGCCGCTACCCGGCATCGTATGGTGCAATTGCCCGCATATGGCCGGATATGATGCGTTAAAAGTGGAAGATCTGTCACGGGCCGATTTCGAAGGGCGCAAAAAAATCTATGCGCTTGTCGATTATGTGCAGAAAAACATGCCCGGCTTCGAGAAATGCTTTGTTGTGGATGTCGCGCCACAACTGGGCGTACGGCAGTCGCGCCTGCTTGAAGGTGAATACATCGTATCAAAGGACGACGTGCTCGACCGTGTGCATTTCCACGACACGGTGGCGCGCGGCCGCGATTATTACACACCCTATCGCGCTATGCTTCCGAAAGAGGTTGACGGATTGCTCGTGGCAGGACGGCATTATTCTGCGACCGAGACGGCGCAGAAAATGTCACGCGAAATCCCGCCTTGCATGTCGATGGGACAATCGGCAGGCGTTGCTGCAGCGCTCGCCGTCAAAAATGGTATTTCTGTGAAGCGCGTGGACCCGAAGGCGATTTGTGCTGGCGTTCGCGCACAAGGCGGCGATCCCGGCGACATACCGTCAGCCAATGCGAAGATTCTGGAGAGCGCGGCATGAGCACGCATGAATTGCCCCTCGCGGGAATCAAGATCGTTGATTTCACGCAGGTGATGATGGGCCCGGTAGCCACCCAGATGCTGGCGGATTTTGGTGCCGATGTCATTAAAGTCGAGCGCCCGCCAACGGGAGATCTGTCGCGGACCTCGTTTCCAAACGATCCTGCCGGTTTGACCGGCCCCGTGTTCTGCTCACTCAATCGCAACAAGCGCTCAATCGTACTCGATCTCAGACAGGAGCGTGACAAGAAGGCGGTGTTCAAACTTCTTGAACAAGCCGATGTTGTCGTTAACAATTTTCGCGCCGGCGTGATGGAGCGCATGGGGTTTGGCTATGAAGAACTCGCTAAGCTCAATCCACGCCTGATTTATGCCGTCGGCACTGGCTTCGGCCTCACCGGCCCGTACTCGCACAAAGGCGGCCAGGATATTCTTGCTCAAGCAATGACGGGCGTAATGCATCGTCGCTCCGACGATTCTCTGCCGCTCTCGATCTATTCCACGACTTTTGCCGATTATTCGGCGGGTATGCATCTCGTCCAAGGCGTCCTTCTTGCATTGTTACAGCGTGCGAAGACAGGCAAGGGACAGCGTGTGAGCGTATCACTTTACGATTCGATGCTCGCCGCACAGACGCAAGAATCTGCGGCGCAGATGATGCGGGGCCGTGAGGTGAATTGGGGTGCTATGCCGCTCTCCGGCGTGTTCGAAACTACCGATGGTGCTGTTGTACTTGTCGGCGCATTCAAATCGCACCCGTTGCGCGATATCGGCGTGGCGCTGGGGCTTGAGGGCATCGAGAATGATCCACGCTTTGCCGACCATGCAGCACAGGTGAAGCACAAGAAGGAATTGCATGCGATTTTCCGAAACCGGTTTGCGGAGAATTCAACGGCGCACTGGCTTGGAAAGCTTGAGGAGCAAGATCTCCTTTGCGCACCCGTTCGGACATTGGCTGAAGCACTCGCCGATAAGCAGACTACGGTAAACGGTATGATCCTCGAAACGCGCAACAGCATCGAAACAGTGCGCGTCGTCGGCTCTCCCGTGCATCTTGACGATGCACCAGTGACAATACGCATTCCGCCAGCTCAACTAGGGCAACACACGGCAGAGGTGATGACGGAACTGGGTCTGAGCGAACCAGAGGCTGCCGCCTAATGCCAATCCATTTCGAAACGAAGGACGGGATCGCGCATGTTACTATCGATCGCCCCGAGGTTATGAATGCGATCGATGCGGCGTCTGAACAGGAACTGCAGAAGATCTGGTCGGCGATCGAACATGATCGCAATGTACGGGTGGCGATTCTCACAGGTTCGGGAGAACGTGCATTTTCGACTGGCGCCGATATGAAGGGTGGCAGCGGCGCACGCGGAATCGATTATTGGGCCATGCCGCGGCCCGGTGGATTTGGTGGCATCGCGTTACGTGAGACGCTCGACGTTCCGGTAATCGCGCGCGTGAATGGGCATGCGGTTGGCGGTGGTTTCGAAATGGTGCTGGGTTGTGATCTTGTTGTTGCTGCGGATCACGCCAGTTTTGGTCTGCCTGAGGCACGTGTTGGACGGCTTCCGCTCGATGGCGGGATGACCTTGCTTCAACGGCAAATCCCGTATCGCCAGGCGATGGGCATGCTGATGACGGGACGTCGCATCAAGGCACCTGAAGCGTTTGCGATGGGGCTTATCAACGAAGTCGTGCCAGTGGCTGAGCTCGACGCAGCTGTATCGCGCTGGATCGAGGATATACTCGCCTGCGCGCCGCTTTCGATCCGTGCAACAAAGCAGGTTGTGCGCCGCACCGCGCATTTAACAGCGAACGAGGCACAGGCCCTGCGTCTGCCAGCGCTGGTTGAGGCGCTTCATTCCGAGGATTCGGAGGAAGGTGTGCGTGCCTTCGTTGAAAAGAGAAAGCCCAATTGGAAGGGACGCTAAGAGATGACCTATGTCATCACCGATGCCTGCATCGATGTGAAGGACAAATCCTGTCTCGATGCGTGCCCTGTCGATTGCATCTATGAAGGTGGACGGACGCTCTATATCCAACCTGACGAATGCATTAATTGCGGGCTCTGTGAGACAGTTTGTCCCGTTGCGGCCATTCATGCTGATGAGCGTCTGCCACAAGAACTGCAAGCGTTTCTTGCAATCAATCGCGAGTTTTTCGACGACGGCGTGACAGGTTGGGGTTCACCACGCGGCGCGGATACAAAGTATACGACCGACAAGGATCATCCTATCGTTATGGCATGGCCGAAGCGCGACCCGGTGTGAGCGATGCACGCAGCCGCCTTGCATTATTTTCGTGTGGTAGCTCGCACCGGCTCTGTCCGTAAGGCTGGACTTGAACTGAATGTCGCGGCCAGCGCGGTCAATCGGCAAATCAAAAAGATCGAGGATGAGCTCGGCCTGCCGGTGTTCGAGCGGCTGCAGACAGGGATGCGACTGACGCCCGCCGGTGAATATCTTCTGCGCCATGTCAACGCGACACTGCATGGCTATGAAAAGCTTCGCGCGGATATCGACCAATTGCGGCAGGCGCGCACGGGCCATATCGGCATAGCAGCTGTGGATTCCTTATTAGTCGATTTCCTGCCACGCACGATTGATCGATTTCGTGCAGATTTTCCGGCAGTAAATTACAGTGTCGATGCCATCAGCCCCGGCGGGATTCCCGATCTCGTCGCATCACAAAAGGTCGATATAGGTCTCACTTTTGTGAGCCCAGCCTGGCCGAAAGTACGAACTATTGTAGAAATTCCGGCACCGATTGGTGTTATTATGCGGCCGGATCATCCCTTAGCGAGCCGACCGTATATTGAATTCGGCGCAACAGCACCGTTTCCGAAGCTTGCGCAAGCAGGAGCCATCCCGATTGCGGCTGATATTGATCCGGATTTTTGGGCGTTCCGGTCATCCTTCGAAGCGAAGCTGACGTCAAACTCAATCCAGATGCTCAAAATGGCAGTGTTGGCCGATCAGGGCATCGCCTTTTTTACGCGGTTCGGATTTCTCTCCGACATCGAGGCGGGAACGCTGGTCTGGAGACCCTTCGCATCACGTGGTATCAACCGGCTCAAACTCGGTCTGATCGTGCCTGCGATCACGAAGCCGTCGGCTTCGGCGAGCCGGTTGACCGATTTTCTCGCACGTGAATTAGAACGGATTAGAACCCCTTAGGCAGGCGGATCGCTGAGTTCGATCCCGCCTTCTGCTAAAATGATGTGCGAGCGCTCAAACGCGACGCCCCACACCGGATCGTCGAAAGCGGGCGGTGGCGTGATGAGGCGTTTGAAACCGCATTGGACGATGGCGCGGGCGCAATCGATGCAGGGAAAAAAAGTAGTGGCGATCGTCGCGCCCGCCAGCGCGCGGCCGGCGCGCGCTGCGGCGAAGATGGCATTGCGCTCAGCGTGCTCCATCCAGACAAACCGGCCATCGCCCTCATGTCGCCAATCGAGATCCTGCACACCGGTTGGAAAGGTATTGCAGGCGACGATAGGTTCGCCGCCATCGGCGGGGGCAATGGCCGCACCGACCTGCCGCACGCGGTTTGGGCTATTCGGAGCAACTGCGCGTGCCAAATTGAAAAGCAAATCAAGTGATGTCATTTCGATAGATAGTAACAACTTAGGCATATTGTCATCAATGATACTTGGCATGAACCGCTTGCCGACGATTAGGATAACGACAAGAGATTGATGTATTCGGTATAAACTATTTGGGGGGCCCCGCAACCACCTTTACCTAACGTCCGTTACGGGTACGCTGACCTTTTCTACTGGAACTCTCGGCGTTTGAGTGGGCCCGAAACCACCGACGATTGGCACTAAGATGTGCGGTTTGATGTTGGAAGAACGTTGTTGCGGGGCCCCCATCCGCCTTTTCTGAACTTCGGGACCCTGTAACCTGGCCCCCGGATTGCCGCCGCTCATAACAAGACGTGTTCTGATTGTCGTCCGGTCTGAACGGGGTCGCCAGCGCGCAAACGCTCGTACAGGGCCTGAGGATGTTTTTAGTACAACCACCAAGCTTCGATGATCCTCTGGGCCATGTTCAAGCCCCGGAAGCTGTGCTCGTCCAGGCACTCGTTGCGGAAGCGACGGTTGAGGCTCTCAACCAAGGCGTTCTGCAACGGCTTGCGTCGCACGAAAAAGTACGATTCCAGGTCGCGCTCCTGCCGCCAGGCGAGAGTCGCTCGGCTGGTCAGCTCCATGACGTTGTCGCTGACGATGATCAGAAGCACGCCCCCGCTGGTGAACACGTTGTCGAGTTTGCGAGCGAGGCAGACGCCTGAGCGCGACGTGTCAACCAGGAGCGCGAGGCTCTTCTAGAACCCGGAAGCACCGTTGGTCCGCGATCACGTTAGAGACGAAGTCGAGACATAGAATCAAGGCCAGTGTCGCTAACCAGGATCTGTCTTATTTTGCTATATCAGTGTCGTTGGCCAACATTTGTCCTCTTACACTTATTTCACAAGAGCAAGTTGATTTTAAAGCTTTCAAACTGCAGAAGTTCAGCCCTATCCGAAATTCCAGCGAAAGCACAATTTCTATGCGCTCCCGCCTTTTTTAGATTAACGCGATGCACTTTCTGCAACAATCTTGCAAAGTTGCCTCACACGCGCCTCCAATGCCCGAACCTCCTCCTCAAGTTGAGAACGCTCTGCCTGTGTTTTTGCGCTTTGCACCTCAGCAATTTGTCGGGACAGCTCAGCGAGCTGCTGCGATGAGGCTCTACCCTCCGCTTGTGCACGTGCGATACTCCGCTGCGCTTCAGCGATGGCACTGTCAGCACTCGCTACAGACGCACGCAAATGATTTGCATCAGCACGCAAACCTGCACGCTCTTGATCAAGAGCGGCCGACGTTCTCTTAGCTTCTGCAGCCCTTGCTTGCTGACTACCTGCATACGAAGCCAATCGAGAGGTGTCGCGATCATAACGGCCACTCGAGAGGTTCGAACTTGCACAACCCAAACTATCAGTCCGTGGATCGCCCGTGCACCGTGTAACACAGCCGCCCAATGGAATGACGAATAGAGCAATAGTGAAAGGAAGAATAAGGCTTAGCTTCTTCATGATTGTGCCTGCTTTCCAACGTCGGCTGCCATTACCTCGAGTTGGCGTGCTTCCTGCTCAAAGGCAGCCTTTTGTGCTTGCAAATTGTCTTGAGCAGCGAGGTTCGCAGCCTTACGCAGCTCTTGTGCGCGGTCGCGCAGTTCAGAGGCTTTACTTTGCGCTTCAGCCACTTTTTGCTGATACTCTGCTTGCGTTGCCGATCCGTTTCTCACACGAACTTGCAGCGAAGCAATCTCAGATCGAAGTTGGGATACTTCTGACCTAGCCTTTGCATTGTAAGCACGGCTCTTTTGAATGTCGCTATTTGCAGCTTTTGCGAGAGCATTATAGCGATCTTGTGCGTTTGCATAAGACTGCGCACGCGCATCGACATAATCACCATAAACGGCACCGGCTACAGCGCCTGCAGCGCAGCCCGCAGCTGCACCCACAAGAGCGTGACGCCCAGTTCCACCAGCCGCAAGGCCAATCAATGCGCCTGCCAGCGCCCCGCCGACGCAACCAACACCAGCTCCCTGCGCAACACGTTCGTTACGCACCTGTGCCGCCGTCGGTTTGCCGCCGGGGCCCGTGCCAGTGGAAGCACATCCGGCAACCAACAGAGATGCTGCTATGCTGATTGGCAACGCTTTATGTATCTTTTTCGGTAACTTCATCATTTTCTCCTCCACTCGTTATCGTTGAATTAGCTTTAGTCAAACCATGGACGAGAACCGCCGATTGCTTTAAGCATCATCGCCCGCGATTCAACGGAAGCACCATCACTTACTTCATTTGAGGCTGTTAATACGGCAGCGGCATCGGAGCGTAAATTTTCACGTCCACTTCGCGCCAATTCAGCGTCCAGCGCCTCATACTGAATGCGCCTGATATCTTTCGGGAAGTCTGCTGCTAATTGCCCAATAAGGTCATTATAAACAGACCCATATTCAGCGATTTCTTTTTTACCAATTCTGATATTATTTTTAAACCGCTCCATGAGATCTGTCTTGCTAAGCTCTCCTGGCTTTGCATTATCCGGAAGGCCTGCAGCTAAATTCAATTGCCGATAGGCATTATCGGTTATGCGGGCTGATTGCTGCATGCGATTCCGAAGAATCGCAGCGCTCAGAATGAGATTTTTTGCGACCCGCGACTCGATCTCATTTCTCAGCGCCAATTCTCTTGAGAAAACGCTTTTGAGATCCTCAAGTTGCGCTTTTGTATCCGCGTCGGCAGTATCTTGCGCTAGTTTTTGGAGAATAGCGGATGGATCTGCTGCCGGCTGTCCTGCCCCCTTAAAGTTGAGCCATTATTGTGGTTCCAAGGGGGAAGTTTGGGATGGCTCGAAAGCGGCATTCGGATGAGGACTGCCTGAAGGTTTTGCGGCAGGTGGAGCTTGATCTGGCTGGTGGAGCGGATGGGGCCAAGGCCTGCCGGTCTGCGGGGATCAGTGACGCGACCTATTACACATGGCGCAAGAAGTTTGGCGGCATGGCACGGTCGCAACTGTCGGAGCTGAAGGCTCTTGAGAAGGAGAACCAGCGGCTCAAGAAGATCGTTGCTGATCTGGAGCTCGATAAACTGATCCTGAAGGAAAGCCTCGATTTTTTAAAACCCAAGATCTGACAGCGGATGACCTGCGGGGTGCGGTTATCCAGGCCCGCCAGAAGCTCGGAACATCTGAGCGACGGACCTGTCAGGTTCTTGGGATGGCACGGAGCACCCTGCGCTATGAGATGAGGGAGCAGAACGAGGACGATCTATGCCTCGCCCTGATCCGACTGGCCAAGCAGTATGGTCGGTATGGCTATCGGAAGATTGGACAGCTCCTGCGGATGGAGGGCTGGTGCGTCAACCACAAGAAGGTCGAGCGGATTTGGCGGGAAGAAGGACTACAACTTCCCAAACGCCATAAACGCCGTAAGAGGCTTTATCATCACGATGCCTCTATCATCCGGCTCCGGCCTCATTCCCCAAACCACATCTGGTCGATCGACTTTGTTCACGACATGCTGAGCAATCATCGGCCATACAAGATGCTCACGGTGATTGATGAATACACGCGTGAAGCTCTCAGCGTGACGGTCGCCAATACAATGGGCTCATCAGAGGTCTTGGAAGCGCTTTATCCACTTCTGCTCAAACGGGGAAAGCCCGAATACCTCCGCTCCGACAATGGCCCTGAGTTCTCGTCAGAACCCTTCAAAGACTGGCTGACCAGGGTCGGCATCAAACCGATCCGCATCTATCCGGGGTCGCCCTGGGAGAACGGATATAACGAGCGCTTCAACGGCACGCTTCGCAGAGAAGTTCTCAATGCCGAATGGTTTGGTACAACCCGACAAGCTCAAACCGTGATCAATCAATGGCTCAAACAATACAATCAAATCCGACCTCATCAGGCCCTGCGCATGCGCCCGCCAGCACCAGAAACAATCTTAGAAAACCGTCAAAGCACCGGTACATAACAAGGGGGCTGGACAGTCCGGCATGCCTTCCGAGAACTGGCTGATCGCAGATTCTTTCATGAACCATCTTTTGTGCATCTATTGTGTTGAATTTTTCGGAGAGGTATAATTGACAAAGAATGCGATCAGCTTCAGTTTTGAATGTCGTGTTGATGTGGAGTATGCGCGTGAGTAAACTTAAGCTCTTCTTGTTCGGTCTTCTTCTCGTTCTAGGCTCAACTTCGACGACTATCGCGAAGGATAAGGCGCCTACCTATATGACCGTTCAATTTTCAATTAGCGATTATTCTTCATGGCGTCCCGTTTTTGATGCTGCTGAGCCTATGCGTTCGGCGGCTAACGTGAAGAACCCACGGTTATATCGCAGTGCCGATAAGCCCAATGATATTCTCGTGATCTTCGATGTCGGATCTAAAAAAGCAGGGCGTGAATGGATCAACTCAAAGAGTCTGCGCGAAGCTTGGGCACAGGGCGGCGTTATTGGAGAACCAATCGTTGGCTTTGTGAGCTTCAAGGCTATGAAAGAAAAATAACATTTTTCTTTTTGAGCTGGGCAACAGAATCATGACATGGGGATTCACGTCTCTGCAGCTCAAGGATTCGCTGCACACGAACTCTTATCCGCGTTGAGCAGATTCGAGACCACGCACGCCGTGATGTTGGATACGTGACGCAACAAAGCCGCTCTTGCATGCAGCAAGCACAAAGCTGGTGAGCCATTGTGCAGACGTAGCCTGCAGCTTTGCGCAGCCAATAGCCTGTTGTACCGTCATAAAAGGAGTTGAAAGAATGCGGGTATCGGGCACGGGCTGATCTTCGAGTTTAGATTTGAGGCTTGCCAAAACATCAGCACCTCCATCTGAAAATACTTGCCGTGCAGCATCAAGGCTCTCAGCAGGGATAAGTGTTGCGTGCTTGATATGACGTTCGAGCCAGAGTGTAAAAGCTGCACGCGATGTTGTCGAAATTCGCTGACCCGGACGATCAATATCAGCTAGCGACATCATGCCCGATTTTGTACGGACACAGAAGCACGCTTCGATCTCGGCATAGGCTGGCGTAAATGCAATTGTTTCGGCCCGCTGCGGCTCCGCGGCAATCAATCCGATATCCCATTCATTATGGACAATGGCATCGGCAACTTCACCCGGCGTTTTATAGGGAATAAGTTGTACCGGTACACCAAGCACTTCACCAACAGCGCGAGCCATATCAGGCGACACGCCATCAGGCTCACCATCAGATGTACGCGCCGATACAAGTAAAGTATTCGACAGGTTTATTCCGGCTCGCAAAAATCCCAGCGGCGCTAGTGCCGAGCGAATTTCTGATGAAGCTGGCTGAAATGGAAAAGGGGTCATCATGCATTATTCTTTCTTTTGGCTTGCTGCAAACTTTCCCAGACTTTGAGCGGTGTAGCCGGCATTTCGATTTCGGCTGCACCTGCCTTTGTTAATGCATCATTGATCGCATTCATGATTGCAGGTAATGCTCCAACGGTACCAGCCTCTCCAGCGCCCTTGACGCCAAGCGTATTCGCGTCAGTCAGAACGGGATTGAATTGCGTCTCGATATGAGGAGCATCCTTAGCGCGCGGCATCGCATAATCAAGAAAAGACGCTGAAAGCAATTGCCCGTTGCCCGTATCATAAACAATCTGCTCGCACAAAACTTGCCCAAGCCCCTGCACAACGCCGCCGTGAACCTGCCCTTCGACAACCAATGGATTAAGTACGCGCCCTACATCCTCGACAGCCCAATAGCCGACAATGCGGGTAACGCCCGTCTCCGGATCTATTTCCACTTCGCATACATGGCAACCATTCGGAAAGTTTGCTGCTGATGGCGACAGAACGCTCTGCGCTGCAAGACCCGGTTCGAGGCCTTTAGGCAGCTTGAGCCGATTGAAGGCAAGACGCGCAACGTCGTTTAGACTGATGCAATGATCGGTGCCGATAATGCGAAATTCACCTGCCTCAAATTCAACATCGCCTTCAGCAGATTCGAGCACATGGGCGGCAATCTTTCGCCCCTTTTCAATAAGCTTGCCCGCCAAATCGACAGCGAGCATTGATCCAACAGCAGCAGATCGTGAACCACCAGCACCCTTGCCATGATAAACTTGATCCGTATCGCCGAAAACAATGCGCATCGCATCAAGAGGCAAATGCAATTCATCATGCAACACTTGTGGGATCACAGTCTCAAGTCCCTGACCGTGGGAATGGAGCCCCGTTAGGATCACAGCATGCCCTGAGGCATCGAAACGAATTTCCATGAATTCTTCGAGGGGCGCACCGGCTGGACCACCCGCAATCTCAATTGCGTTGGCGATTCCGATTCCGCGCAATTTTCCATCACGCTCTGCAACGCGTCGGCGGTCTGAAAAATGTGCCCAATCGGAGGCCTGCAAAACACAATCGAGATTGGCTTCAAAATCACCGCTATCATAAGTGAAGATGAAACCAGTTTGGAAAGGCAAAGCATCACGCGGGATCAGATTTCGGCGCCTTAATTCGGCTGGATTGCACCGCAAATGCCGAGCAGCCGCATCAATGACCCTTTCAATCGCGTAGGTCGCTTCAGGACGGCCTGCGCCGCGATAGGGTGATGTTGGATTCGAGTGACTAAAAGCACCAACTACACGTGCAAAAATCGCAGGCGTACGGTATGGCCCGGAAAGCCCGCCGAGATTGTTTGTCGGCGAGTGTAATGTGTTTGCACACAGATAAGCACCAAGATTGGCAATGTTCTCAATTTTCAAAGCAAGGAAATGACCCTCCGCGTCAAGCGCGAGCGTCACCTGCGAGACCACATCGCGCGCATGCCAGTCTGAGAGCAGCGCTTCTGTGCGCGTAGCCTGCCATCGCACGGGACGACCAAGACGGCGCGACGCCCACAAGACCAGAGCATGTTCGGGTGTTGCCGCGATTTTCATGCCGAACGCACCGCCAATATCGGGCGATACAACACGAAGGTCCGCTTCGGCAATATGAAGAACCGACCGGGCCAATTCCGCCCGTAGATCGTGCACGACTTGGCTGCCTGTATAAAGTGTATACCGATCACTTCGCTCGTCATAATCACCGATGGCATTTCGGTTTTCCATCGGATTGGCGGAGACACGCGATATATCTATATCGATCGTGACGGCATGGGCTGCAGCACGAATAGCAGCATCGACCTTGGCTTCATCGCCGACTTCATGGACAAAGCAAACATTGTTTTCAGCGTGCGGCCAAATCAAGGGCGCGTCTGCTGACAGGAGGTCGCGCGTCCTCGTTACGGAAGGGCGCGTATCGTAGGCAATTTCAATCAAATCGAGAGCATCGATCGCATCAGATAATCTTTCTGCAACAATAGCTGCAATGGGAAACCCAACGTGGTTCACATCGCCTTGAGCCAAAATCGGAAAATGCGGCTCAAAATGACGTCTTCCATCAGAGCGTTGCCGCTCAATCAAAGATTGCAACGGACCAAGACCATCTTGAACAACATCCTCACCGGTCAATACAGCAAGAACGCCAGGCGATAAGCGCGCATGCGTCACGTCAATCGACACGATACGGGCGGATGCATGCGGCGAACGCAAGATCGCCATGTGGACTTCGCCGGGAAAACGATAATCGTCCGTATACAATCCTCGACCCGAAACGAAGCGTGCATTCGCAGCGGGCGGGATAGGTTTACCGATCAACGATTCCGTTTCAGCTTCCCGTGCCATCGATCAAACACGCCGATGCAAATGGCGGTCAATCATAAGCAGAATGCTGCTCATGCCCGCCGCAAATATAATCAGCATCAAAGTGATCGCCATTATAATATCGACATTATGCAAGCCAATCGCGTTCATCAAGAGATAGCCAAGCCCTTTCTGCGAGGCAAACATTTCACCCAAAACGGTTCCAATCATCGTCAAAGAAAAGCCGATGCGTAAACCAGAAAAAATCTCGGGCAAAGCGGCAGGGATTACAATGCGGCTGACCATCGCCATGCGGCCAAGCTTGAGAACACGACCTGTCTTCAGGAAGATCGGCCGTACATTTCGGACAGCATTGATGGCAAAGAGCGAAATGGGAATAAAACCGTGCAACGCACCAAAAGCTATCTTGGCTGAAATGCCAAGTCCGAAGGTGAGCAAGAGGATCGGATAGAGTGTCACTTTAGGGATGGAGTAGAGTGCCACTAACATCGGCTCGAAGACGTCGCCTGCAAGTTTCTTTAGCCCGAGAGAAATGCCAATAGCCAACCCTAGCAGAACAGCAACGGCAAGAGCTGCAGCGAAGGCTTTGCCAGTTTCGATCAAATGCGGCCAAAAAGAAGGCTTTCTCAATAGTTCAAATGCAAACGTGAACGTCTGCACAGGCGAACGTAAAGCTAAATCGCCAATAGTCATATAAGTAAGCTGCCAAATCAGCAGGAACGCTGCGGTGAGCCATAGGGTTCCACGCCATGAGACGGTGTCGTTCGTCATCGCAGACCCCGTCGACTGAGGAGACGCTTTTCCCACCACACAAGCATCATATTGATCGATACGGACACGATCATTACCAGCAAGATCAGCGGATACATCGTTGCATTGTCGAAATTATTATAGGCAAAAGCGATTTCAAACCCGATGCCATTCGTCGACATAACAAATTCTGAACCGATGATCCCTATCAAAGCATAGGCTACGGCGAATTTGACGCCTGTCAGAACATAGGGCGTCGCAGAAGGGAGCGTGATTTTAATGGCCGTAGCAATGGGGCCAAGGCGGGCCATCCGCGCCGTCTTCAAAAGGACACGCGGCACACGATCGAGCCCGTTCAGAGTATTCACGATCACGGCGACAACGCCGAGCATAAACGCAATGATGATTTTTGGCGCGTCGCCCAACCCAAAAAGAATAATGAGGAGTGGATAAAAGGCGAGCACAGGAATGGCGTAGTAAGTCGCAAAGAAAGGATCAAGCGCGTGACGCAGCGGTCTCACTGCGTGGATTATGACGCCCGCTGCAATTCCAATTGTGACCGCAAAAACAAAAGCCGTTGCTGCGTTGGAGAGGGTCTTAGCGATGGCTGCGTTAAACTTCCCCGTCACAATGATCCGCCAGAGATCGAGAGCAATTCGGCTGGGCGGTGGCATGGTGAAATTATCGATAATGCCAACGCGACAGAGAATTTCGACGAGGCCTATTAGGCCCACAATCACGAGCAGACGCAGAAGGCCAATGCGTGTCATGCCGCCGTACCGTTCCGTGCGATGGCCTTCATCGACTCCCCACGCAGCCATTGCCAAAGGTGAGCGGTGACTTTGCCGAAATCTTCGGTTTCAACGATCCGGCTATCTCGGTCCGCGCCCCACCCGGTTTCCACGATATCTAAGAGGCGTCCCGGTCGGGCTGACATGACGCCGATACGATCAGCCAACATCGCCGCTTCGTCGAGCGCGTGCGTAATTAAGAAGATCGTAGCACCGGTCTCACGCCAAAGACGCAATAATTCTTCGCCCATGAGAAGACGCGTCTGCTGATCGAGAGCGCCGAAAGGTTCATCGAGCAAGATCAAGCGCGGTTGCAGCACGAGTGTGCGCGCAATGCAGACACGCTGACGCATACCGCCAGATAATTGGGCTGGATAGCTTTTCGCAAAGGGTGTCAAACCCATCATCGCCAAGGCCCGTTCGACGCGGTTGTCGACCTCGGAAGCAGCCATTGGCGTTTGCCGTAGGCCAAAAGCGATATTGTCGGCGACAGTCATCCAAGGAAAACAGGCGTCTTCTTGGAAAACGACGCCGACACCATCCATGACTTCCCCATGAATCAGCTTGCCCTCAAAGCGGACATCGCCTTCTGTCACGTCGGAAAGACCGGCAAGAACTTCAAGCAGAGTTGACTTTCCGCAGCCGGAAGGTCCGACAACAGCAAAAAACTCACCGCGTTTCAAGTCGAGATCGATAGGACCAAGCGCATGAACCGAGGAACCGCCATCGGCGCCACGAAATATTTTCGTGACGCCGCGGAGGCTAACATGGAGATCGGATTCGGTTTGCCGGTTCATTTGAGTTTGCGAATGTCTTCAGGAAGGAATTGCGTATCCACCATTTTGGTAACATCCGCATCACCCGGAATGGCGCCAAGTGATTTTTGAATATCAATCATCCGCTTCAGCCCTTCGATGTTGATCTGGCCTGAACCCCAATACTCGACACCCTGCGTGCGGGATGCGACAAGATTGCGGACAGCCGAGCGAGCGACGGCGGGCGTCAGATTGTAGTGTTTTGCGACAATGTCGCCCGCCTCGTCAGGGTTTGCGATCATAAATTCCACCGCTTTGCGGCGGGCCCGAATGACCGCACGAATGAAGTCGCCTTTTTCTGCAGCCATATTTGCCGTTGTCACGCCCACGACATTCGACAAGGGCGGGAGGATGTCACTGGCAAAAGCGATGGGGCGAAGCTTATCCTTGTATTGCGCCCAAAGTGGTTCAGGAATCGGGGCGATATCGATCATCCCGGTACCGAGCGCCGCGTAACCTTCACCAAAGCCGCCAGTTCGAACGAGTTCAACATCACTAGGTTGAAGTCCCGCTTTTTGGGCGACCATCTGGGCAAGAGCTTGGCTTGTCGAACGTGGATTGGTGAAGCCGATCTTCTTGCCTTTAATGTCGGCGAGCGTCTTGATCGGGGAATCGGGTTTCACCGCCCAAACAAATTCGGCAACGGTGAGCACATTATCTGAGATAATCCGCAGATCGGCACCTTGCGTGATCGCGGCGACGACGACACCCGGATTGACCTCCCCATAAGGCACGCCACCGGCGATCATGTTGCGCAGCGATGTGCCGCCGCCGGCTGACGTGATGATGCCGTCAACCTGAATGCCTTCGGCTTTGAAAAAACCTTTATCAAGAGCAACAGCATAGGGCATGCCATTGGCTGAGACACCGAAATTACCGACAGCGATTTGCTCGGCCAGCGTTGGCGTCGCGAAAGCGATTGCCAGTGCGAGCGCAGCCATCCATGGCGAAGTCTTCCTCTGGGTCATGTGTTATCCTCCGTGAGACGTCGGCGTGTTGTTATTGTTGTTAGCGCAGGATCGCGCGTTAAGTTGAAATGGGTCAAGACTTTCATAGCCTAGCTCTTGCCGGGCGCAGCTTGGCGCAGCATCGCATTCGATGTAGCGCGGGCGTACTCAGGAGCGACCGAAACGTCGACAACGGCAACGCCACCGCTGCGAACGTGCATGACAGCCTTACCGAGTGCATAGGTCAATTTTGTTGGCGTATCGACATCGCCAATACCCATCGCCCCTTGACCTTCGGCAAGCTTTGCCAAATCAATTGGTGGATCTTCCATGCGCAAGCCGATTGAGCGATTTTCGATTGGGCGGCCGCGAAGGCGCGCCATGCGCTCTTGATGCAGTTCGTCATTGAAAAACGAACGATTATTGGCAACGAGAATGAGCAGCGGGATACGATAATGCACAGCCGTCCACAAAGCTGTGACGCCCATGAGAAAATCACCATCGCCCAATACCGCAACGGGCAAACGCTGATGTCCACCGTCACGCAATGCGAGCGCGGCGCCCACGGCCATGCCGGGGCCAGAGCCTATTCCACCGCCACCATCAAAACCGATGTAATCGAGCGGTCCATTGAAGCAACAAAATGAGCCAGGCCAGCCCAAAGGAAGGCGCAGATAAGAAGGCGCTTCGGTAGCAAGCGCATCAACAATGGTGCGCGCCATCGCTTCAACTGAAATTCGCCCATCGATAATCGAGGGGCCTTTTGGCATTTCAGGGCGGGGCACCGTAACGGGGATCTTTGCAGGTCTGTCATTGAGCTCCTGCAGCAAACATTCAACAAACCGATCGGGCGAAGCGAGAAGATTGACATCGGCCGGAGGAAGAGCCTGATAATCCATGCTCCATCCATTATGGACATATTGATCGAGTGAGCAGAGGATTATTTTAGCTTTCGGGAAATCTCCCGCGCAGGCCTGCCGCATCGTACCCGCTGGATCGATCCAATCTAGAACAAGGATCACATCCGCGTCTTGTATCAAGCCTCCCGCCTCTGGAGTGACGTAAAGTGTAGGCGGATAAGGCTGAGCGGGATGCGTTGTGGGGAAAGATGCACCGGTTTTAATGTCAGTCAAGACATGTGCCCCCAGCTTTTCCACGAGTGCAATACGACGATCCCAATCGTCTTGCTTGGATGAAACCCGTCCCATCATCACCAGCGGCCGTGATGCATTTTCCAGCATCGCGGATACTTGCTTAAGGGATGCTTGGTCCGGATCTGCCGAAATTGGCAGCGCATGACGGGCGAGATCGGGCATAGTAGGCAGTGTGGCGAGCGGCTCCTCCTGCAACGCCGCATCAAGACAAACATAAGTTGGACCTGCCGGAGCGGTCACCGCAATCTGATGCGCACGCACGATAGCTTCAAGCGCCGCTGCGACAGAGCCGGGTTGATTGTCCCATTTCGTATAGCCGCGCACGAGCGCGCCGAGATCGCTTGAGGTGTGAATCCAATCGACCCAAGGGCGACGCGCCATTGCGTCGATAGGTCCCTGTGCACCGATGATCAGCATGGGAATGCGGTCACACCACGCGTTGAAGATCGACATGGTGGCATGCATGAGGCCAACATTGCTGTGAAGCGCCACCGGCATAGGTTTTCCTGTCACACGCGTCCAGCCATGGGCAATGGATACGGCACTTTCTTCATGCACACACAACAATAGCTCGGGATTCTTATTGCCGAGATAGTTGACGAGGCTATCGTGCAATCCACGAAAACTCGCACCCGGCGTCAGCGCAATGTACGGAAAACCCAGATCACGCAGCAGTAACGCCATGGGATCGCTACCGAACACGGCCGGTTTTGCCTGTGCATTTGTGTTCATAGATTTCATTCCTCTTTCCGATGCGCTCATTGCGGTTCAAGCCCTGTCTCGTAAATCCAGGGGCGTTGGGCGCGGTCGGCCTTTATGTAGCTATGGATTTCTTCGCTATGGCGTAAGGTCGTTGCTATGTCGTCATCGCCGCGCAACAAAGCCTCGCGACGGAAATCAGGAACTGAAAAGGCAATCAGCCGTCCGCTAGCGTCGGACAGCGTTGCCGCTTCGAGGTCAACGGCACAATGCGCCCGTTCTGCACGAGTACCGATCGATGCAACAAGCGTTGCGAGTGCATCGGCTGCGATCACGCCGGCGAGAAGCCCGTTACGAAACGCATTCTCATAAAAGATGTCGGCAAAGCTTGGGGCAAAAACGGCCTTGATGCCAAATCGGACGAGCGCCCATGCGGCGGCCTCGCGGGAGCTGCCGCAGCCGAAATTTTCGCCTCCTAACAGGATGCTGGATCGCTCGAAGCCGGGCTGATTGAGGATGAAATCCGGTATGGTTTGTCCCGCGTCGTCATAGCGCCACAATGCAAAGAGGCCAGCGGCGAGGTCCGCGTCGGCCGTGCGTAGATAAGGTGCAGGAATAATCGCATCGGTATTGATGTTCTTGCGCGGCAATGGCGCAGCAATGCCCTCAAAATTCTGGAAAGGCTGGCGCTTCATGCGAGCCTCCGTACGTCGGTGATTGCACCGGAAATTGCTGCAGCGGCGGCCATTGCGGGGCTCGCAAGGTGGGTCCGGGCGCGAGGACCTTGCCGATTTTCGAAGTTTCGGTTTGACGTCGCAACGCAGCGTGCGCCTGGTGGGACGATATCCTCATTGATGCTCACGCACATCGAGCAGCCCGCGCTCCGCCATTCAAAACCTGCTTCGATGAAGATGCGATCGAGACCCTTGTATTCAGCCGCTTTCTTGACGCTAGTCGAGCCTGGAACGACAAGCGCGCGGACATGGGGTGCTACATGACGGCCACGAATGATGGCGGCGGCCGCTTCAAGATCGGACAGGCGCGCATTGGTGCAGGAGCCAATGAACACGATGTCGATGGGCGTTCCGGCAATCGGGCGTCCGGGCGTCAGACCCATATATGAAAGCATGGCTTCCGCGCGCTCGCGCTGGTCGCGATCGGGCATGGCGCGCGGATCAGGGAGCGGTTGATCAACGCCAATGACATCTTGTTGCGTAGTACCCCATGTGATCTGCGGCGCAGCTTGGCTCACGTCCAGCGACAATTCACGATCAAATTGGGTATCAGCATCTGTGTAGAGATGGCGCCACGAGGTAAGTGCGCGGTCCCACATCGCGGCCTTTGGGGCAAATGCACGATCTTTGACATAAGCGAATGTCGCTTCGTCGGGTGCAATCAGGCCCAAGCGTCCGCCGAGTTCGATCGACATGTTGCAGACGGTCAAACGCCCTTCGACAGGCAAAGCGCGGATGGCAGCGCCTGCATATTCAATCGCATGGCCCGTGCCGATCGCGATCCCATACGTTCCAAGCGCATGAAGAATAAGGTCTTTGGCGGTAACACCCTGCCCGGCCTGACCTTCAAAATTGATCCGCATCGTTTTAGGCCGCGGAAGGACTAAGGTTTGCGTGGCCAGTACATGCTCGACCTCGCTTGTCCCAACACCAATCCCAAGCGCACCCAACCCGCCGGCCGTCGAGGTGTGGCTATCGCCACACGCCACAATGGTGCCCGGCAAGACAAGGCCGAGTTCTGGGCCGATGACATGGACGATGCCTTGCCGCGCATCTCCGAGTCCAAACAACAGGATGTCATGGGCCGCCGCATTGCGCGCCATTAGACCGATCAGTTCACGGCCGCCGGGGTTACTGGCGGCGTCGCGGTTCAGGTCAGTTGAAACAATGTGATCCTGCGTTGCACAAGTGAGGGCAGGAAAAGGAACCTGGCGAGCGGCATCGGCCAGCCCCCGAAAGGCCATAGCCGACGTGGTTTCTTGAAGGACATGCCGGTCGACGAAAATCAGGTCCCGCCCGTCCCCCATCGAGCGAATGCAGTGGAGATCCCATATTTTCTCAAACAAACTACGGCCCGACATGACGGCTCCGGTCGTTTTCCTCGCTCCAAGCCGGTTAGGGCAACGGAGGTATTGCTGGCTCAAGAGGAAAGCCAAGGATCATCCAACGCTTCCATGTTCTGGCTTGAACCAAGCTTGCACAAACGATAAATTTAAAGGTGAATTGAGGAATACTCATGTGAAACGGTCTCGGCGCCTCCCTCCGCTCAATGCAGTTCGCGCCTTTGAGTCTGCGGCGCGGCTTCAAAGTTTTAAAATGGCGGGCGAAGAGCTTGGCGTCACACCCGGCGCTGTCAGCCGACAAATCGAAGCGCTCGAGGATAGTTTAGGCATCCGGCTATTTGAGCGGCTGCACCGAAAGGTTGAGCTCACAGCCTCGGGGCGGTTGTTTATCAGTGAGGTTGGCCCCGCTCTGCAACGCATCGCGAATGCGGCTGAGATCCTGTGGGAGGGTCAGGACAGCCGCGTCTTACGCATTAAATTGCCGCCCACATGCGCCATTCGCTGGCTGGTGCCACGCTTGGCGCGCTTTCACGCCCTACACCCTGACATTTCGGTGCAAGTCACAACATCGCATGAGCCTGTTGATTTTGATCGCGACCCGATCGACGCGGCGATTTATTGGGGTGAAGCTCTCCCGCGCGGCCTCGCAGGCCAACATCTCTTCGGCGAGCAACTGGCAGTGGTCTGCAGTCCGAAACTGCTGGAACGACACGGCTCAAGCGCGATCTCAGTGAGCGCCCTTCCTAAACATGTTTTGCTTCATTCCCTTCGCCGACCAGATGATTGGCGATTTTGGTTTTCAGCTGCGGGATTTCCGGAAGTTTCACTTGAGCGATTTCTTCTTTTTGAAAACTCTGCCCTCACCTATCAGGGTGCGATTGACGGCTTAGGCGTTGGAATTGTTCAATTAGCATTTGTAAAGGATGACCTACGCGAAGGACGCTTGGTGATCGCCAACGATCTAATTGTTGAAACGTCAACAGGATATTTCCTTACCTATCCGCGCGAGCGGGCCCATCTAGAGCGTATCAAAGCCCTCACGCAATGGATTGGCTCCGTATAACAACGTTGCCTGTTTAGGATCTGGAACCCAGTCGATTTCGATGTGAATTCAACAGATGACTGACATCATATTGATGAGCTGCATGGTCGGGCACAGTTAACTTCAATATCCTACCTTCAAGATAGTTCTTCATTTACCTTTTTCAGTATGATGGAGATAAAACGATACTTCCCAAATATTGCGGCGGGACCAGGCGATCTCAAATGGGGCGCACCAGGAACGATTGTATAAGGTGTGCCTTCTATTGTTGCTCGATAAGTTCAGGATGTTCCAGATGACTTTCCAAAATATCCAAGAAAAGCCCGATATGATAACCATCAATCAGACCATGATGCGTCTGAAACCCCAACGGCGCTTTGATTCGATGATTATCCTTATACATTTTTCCAATACTGAAAACTGGCATTGACGCGAAACGGCTTGAATAAGGAAATTGCACAGAAGTGAAAGTATTCCATGGATTAATCGTGATAAATACCTGTCCCTGATTTGGTGAGCCTACGTTTTTCTCCTGCCCCAAAGCAGCATTCTGATTAATTTCCATATTTACCTTGTAATCTAAATCAAAATTATCGGTATAAACGCCCTTCGAAAAATATAATTTTTTGTCAGCGGAGAGAACTGTGAAGGAAGGTATAATTTTATCATATTCAACAAGCTTGCCATCTTGAATTCTATACTTAAACTCCTGCACTCGATTATTCGCGCGCGTAATAATGAAGCCTAAACAAAGTGAAAACTTATAATTTTTCTGGGTAATGTAGTTGATGAGCTTCGTCACATCGATTTGGATCGTCCGCGTTGCAACCGGTATTTCAAACGTACAAAAATGTTCGAATAATTCTTTCCTTTCATAAGAGTCCATATCGACTGTTTTAAATTCTGGCCATTCAAACATAGAATTCTCCGGTCGGCTTATGGCAACAGAGTCGCTTGGCTCATTGTTTGCACTTGAATGTGTTGCTTCATTGATCTGGGCATTCCTATATTCGTGAAATATTTTGCTATCAGTTCTGGACTTTTCTTCGAAAGTTGGTTGATTATATTTCTGCTGATGACTATAAATTTTGAATTTCTCAATGTTAAAGATGTATATGTCCTTTGTCTTTTTTGACAATATTCTTCTTGGCCAAAAATATCGCCAGAAACTAGAGTATATTCTTCAGCAGTTGAATCATTAGTAACAATCTTAACTGCTCCTTCCAAGATCAGAAAAAGATCTTCTTCTTGTTGCCCTGCTCTGAATATCACCTGATTTTTGCCGTATTGCATAATCTTGCATTCGGCTAAAACGATCCGCATGTCTGAAGGTGACATATCAAAAAATGCGTCATGCTCTTCCTGCCTTCTCCTCGCTATCTGGTTTTCAATTGCATGATGTATTTCTTTTTCTGTTACGTCACGTATGAAAATATCGAGCTTTTTGCCAAATTTTCGATAAAACCAGCCTACCGATTTCTCTTGGTCACAGCTTCCTTTGATGTCGCCGATAGCCTTTAACAAAGGCGACTTTATCGCTTTCATATAATCCCAATCATTGACTGCTTGGACGATGGGTATAGTGACTCCAATAGCGTCTGCATACGCGGGCGCATAAAAGCGAAAAGCTAATTGCTGGTATAATTCAATTGTTGACGGACTGCATATCGAGAACAAAAATACAATGCCATCGCGCAAAATATCTTGATATATTTGGGATGTGAGCCGTATGGCAGCGAGGGTCCCCCGATATTCCGGTATGATGACAAATTTGGTCGAGACGGCCACTGACTTTGGAAAATGCTCGATAAATTTCTCGATTTGCCAGCCATCAGCAAGTTCTCTTGATATTAAATTCGATAGATCACAATCTTTTGAATAGAGCACGCGTGCCGTTGCCACGACCCGGTCCTCATCAATAACGACATATATGTTCGAAAAAGTATCTACTTCGTCGCGATCAATTCCTTTTTCGTGATCGGCGCTATCGATCAGATAACCCATTTCATCTACAAAAACATCGTATCGCAAACGAAAAGCTTGCTCAGCATACGCGTCTTCACTTTTACAGCAGATGATTTTCACGTTCGAAAGCCGACAAATACGCCACTTAAGGCATACATAATTTATCGAACGTCTTTCATCAATAAGGAGTTGAAAGATAGCACACGATTCAAGCAAATTGAAAAGTTGACCATGGTTGCTTCAAAGAAGTGTTCATGGTGCCCCCATAGAACCGCCGCGCCGCTTTCAATCTTCTTGCGATTGGCCCAAATCCCAATAGGCTGAAACACCAGTCTAGACGGTAGCTTACCCAAGGGAATTCGACTTTTAGTGACATAGCATCCGGCGTTTCACGGAGCATCAGATGACGACTGCTCGCTCGGATTATGCTTCAAGAAATTCTCGTCATTTTTTAAGAGACAGTCTATTTGAACGGTGGCAACCTTGAGGGCAAAAATTGTGACCGAAATTGAATCGTTTCAATTTGAGCGAGTTCTTTTTGCGAGGGGACATGTTTGAATTGAGGGAACCGTTAGCAGAGCTTGATGTAAGCGATCTTTCTCGCTTTGCTGATCAGTCGATCTTGTCATTATTCGCCTTTTTGCGCTCCCATGAACCCGTGCATTTCTGTGAATCGTCCCCTCATGGGCCGTATTGGTCGATTTCACGCTTCTCCGACATTGTCAGCATTGAAGCAGATCCAAGACGTTTTTCATCGCGTTCAGGATTTACGCTTGCTGATATCGATAGCGATTTTAAACACCGGTCGATTTTATCTAGTGATGGTCAAGATCATCTTCGTCAGCGTCGCGCAATTGCACCACTCATGACCGTGGAAGGGATCAATGCGCTTGAAGTGACCATAAAGGACGCTGCAATTGAGATCCTCGACTCAGTACCTTTAGACAAGCCCTTTGATTGGGTTGAGCGGGTTTCGATTGCTCTCACTGGTCGTATGCTTGCAACGATGATTGGGGTTCCGCATTCCGATTTTCAAAAGCTCATCCATTGGAGCCATATTGCCTCTATTATTCCGGGAGCGAATGCCGATTTGAACAGCTTTGAAGAAAAGGATCGCTTACTACAAGACTGCTACCAATATTTTTTAGCTCATCGTGCGATATCCGCTGCATCGCGACAATCACTTAACTTTGTTTCTCTATTGGCGCACATGAAGCCAGAAATAGAAGCGGATGAATATCTTTCGACAATGATCATTCTCATCGTCGGCGGCAATGAAACAACGCGAAATTCTATCTCAGCAAGCGTTTTGTTTTTTGATCAATTTCCTGCGCAGAGAGAGCTCTTTTACAATCATCCAGAGTTAATGGAGTCTGCAATATCGGAAATCATCCGGTACCAGACACCCGTGATGTATATGCGCCGGACCGCAACGGAAGATGTTGAAATTGGCCGAAAAACAATCAAAACAGGCGACAAAGTTATTATGTGGTATCTGTCGGGAAATCGCGACGCGGAGGCGATTTCTTATCCAGATGAATTTATCATAAACCGGACTCGTGCGGGGCGTCATTTGTCCTTCGGCTTCGGCCCCCATAGATGCATCGGTCGGCGGATAGCGGAAATGCAAATTCGTGTCCTTTGGGAAGAAATCATCCGTCGAAAATGGGTCATTCAGCCGACAGGGCGTACCGAGAGGTCTGTTTCCAATTTCATCAACGGGTATAATAAACTAGAGGTGCTCATACGCACATAAAAGCACCCGAACGTAAAAATCTCTTCGGTTGATTGGAAATGCTTTCTTTAGAAGAGCTTTGCTTCACGCTTCATTCTGGTTTCTCAACTGGCTTGAAGGGGCCTTTCATTTCAGGTTTTGAATTTTCACCCTCAAAGCCGTTTAATATGACGGGCAACCCGCCAGGGCCATTGCCCATAATGACAAATTTCGTGTTCGGCGATTCCGACAGTTTGACTGTTGCCTGAATACCAGTCCATCTCAAATACGAATCGGAAATCGTAGGCGCTACAATTTCTTGAAACGTTTTTATTCCATTAGCCTCAATTTCTTTACGCTTACTCTCTAATACTTCGCGCTCAACACGAAATTGATATTCCTTGACATATTCGGCCTCAGAAAATTTTCGGTCAATTGCGGTTCTGAGAGCTATGGGCAATTCAACATCCGTAATTAAAATATCTTCAACAAAAATTAGGTCAGTATCAATTTCAGGAGGAAAGCGTCCTCCCAGACTGTTATCGGGATTAGCATCGGTAATATTTTTGTATATTTGCCTTTGAATTTCATTACGCTTGATCGCATAGACATCCTCGGCCGGATATCGTGAAATTGACTCCCGAACGACTGAACCAATATTAGGTACTATAAGCGTTTCAAAGTAATTGGGGCCAATCTTCTTATGAAGGGAAGCAACATTTTTGTTTGTGATAGACCATCGAATAGCAACGGAAACATAAAAGCTTAGCCCGTTATTGGCGACGACGCGGAAAGTTGGCGAGGCAGCCTGCGTACGGGCATTATAAATAAATATCTTATCCCAAGGAAATATCAGATGAATTCCCTCGTCTTTTGGAGATGAAACGACATCAGTTCCACCAAAAAATCGCCACCACATTACGCCGACATGGCCTGCTGGAACAGTAATAACAATGTGGCGCCATAGTATGACAAATGAAAAGACCATTACAAAGAGCGCTATGAATAGCGTTGCTTTTGTAGCGCGATACGTTTTTCTTCCATTAATATCCATACTACGCCACCTTCTTCAGCTCGCCGTCTTCCATGTGGTAACGATCGTCAGCGATATGAAAATATCGTTCATCATGCGTAACAACAATAAGTGTCTTTCCCGCTGCTTTGATAGCAGGAAGAATATGTTCGTAAAAATATGCTCGGAAAGTCGGGTCTTGGTCGGCCGCCCATTCATCGAGAACCAATATGGGTTTATCCTCTGAAAGCGCAATTGCGAGTGCGAGGCGCTTTCTTTGTCCGGTAGACAATTGATAAGGCGCGTAGGAATGATCTAACTGAACGCGCCCATCAAGACCGACGAGTTTGAGATTAGCCTCGAGGTTGAGCTTCTCTTCATTACTCAAGCCGTAGAGCTCGCTAAATGTATGAAAATCTGCAAAAACGGTCGCGAAAAGGCTCTGATATGACCCCATCAATGCGTGATCAATTTTTTGATGATCAAGAAGAATTTCGCCATCGGTGACGGGATAAAGACCGGTGATAACGCGCAGCAATGTTGTCTTGCCGGATCCATTACCACCCGTAATGAAGATCATATTGCCCGCTTTTACAGCAACCGATACATCTTTGATGCCGATTAACTGGCCATCATCTTTCGTATGATAATAACTGACATTATCGAGAACTAAAGTTGTAAAGCCATAAATTTTATTATTTATTTCATCTTTGCTGGACAGTTCTGATGTTGAAATTCTGTCATCAATAACCCGCTCAAACGCCTCGATTTTTCCGAAGGAAAAACGCAGGATCGATAGGGGTTCAGCCGCACGTACAAACGCCCCGAGAGGTCCAAGCAGAAATAGCTCCGTGGTTACAATTTGAGATAGTGAAAATTCATTCACATTTTCAAAAACCGGAATCAGAAATACGATTGTGGCTCCCAGCATGTATGAGGTGGATGCCCCGAGTATAATCAAATCCCCAAAAACAGAAGCCGTCGCACTCCTAGCCTTAGATACATTTTTAGACGTCTGAACGATGCTCTCTAAAATTCCATTTTTCTTATCGATATTGAGCTTTAACTCTTTAAAGCCAAGAATCATCTCGTTCGCCGTTGACCTTAGCTTGGCTTCGTCATTTGCTGAGAGCGTCATAAGGCGAGTTAATTCTTTTTCCCGGCCGAAATAATACCGGATTGTGAATCCAACAAAAACCAGCGTCATGACGCCAACAATGATCGACTGATAAAAGATAAATCCCGTTATGAAGATTAGCAAAATGGCAGATTGAAAGCCAATGAGAATTGGCATTATGGATTGTGATATAGGCTCGTAATAACGCGAAAGCCCTTGGCTGAGCTGCCCCTGATCGAGTTCATGTATATCTTTTAGGCTCAGTTTCATTATTTGTTTTGCGAGACGCTGTCGCTGTTCATCTAAAGCGTTCTCAATTGATTCAGAAGTTCTTCGCAAAAGTGTCGTTTGCGAAAGGCGGTACAAAAGCAAAAGCGCTATAAACGATAGGCCTAAGAAGAGTGAATTTTCTGAATTCTGCGCTTCCGACACACCTGCTGAGATGACAACTATAATCGCCGTTGCACAGGCCGCAGAAAAGAGAGCAACAGCAATTAAATCGGATGGATTGACAAATCTAAGTCCTGGAATCTGATCCGGCTTTTTGAACTGTGGAAACTCTATATGTGAAAAAAACTGCAGTATCTTCCTTCCAATTAAGGATCTTTCAGGAGATGACTTTTGATTTTGTTGGCTCATCGGGCTTTTATAGTTCGGTCTCACGCGGAACCAGGCCGACGAAGCCCTAGCAAAATTACGATTGCAGAAATGACAGGGGTCACGAGAAGAGATAGAACAAAAAAACCGATAAACCCGATAAGCCTATCTCTTCCAAGATAGCCGATGAATAGACTGGCTAGAACATACAGGACAAAAAGCGAATACATCTATCGTGCTTTTGATTTCGCATTGTCGTATTCAGCCTTTAGTTCATTCTTGATTGCATCAGCGCTGAAGCTCGCAACCGTTCCGCCTTTCACCAAATGGCGCGCAAACACCTTTCCGACGGCATACGTCGCAGCTGAACCCAATGCGGCCATGGTAGCCATGCCAGCAATCGTACCTACGACAGGCGCATATTTGATCGTAGAACCAATGAGCATTCCCGTGGCTGCGGTCGGCAGCAGGGAACCCAATAGAACGGAAACAAGGCCTTCAGCCGCTTCCTTGCTCAACTTCTGCTCATAAACCTCGCTCAGATCCATCAGCATCTTTACCTGCACGACCGCAAGCGCGACCGTATCCAGGAAGGGAAGAGGAACGGCACCAGCCGCGGCAGCCCACTTAACGGAGTTCGAAATAATTTCTCCGGCGCGGTCGATTTTGGCCTCATCTGACAAGTTTTGGTCAATTCCCACGCTGTCGATGGTGGTTTGCGTTGTCATTGGTCAAGATCTCCTCTGCTCCGGCAAAATTACCTAAAACAGATGTTGCGGTCAAATCTGCATAAGTTCTTGACCTTGCTTTTGAGCTCGCAGGTTTATAATTGTTATTACGTAAAGTAATACTTATATTAATTCTCAATAATTTTTCTATATTTTATTTTGTGAAGTTTTTTGATCATTATTTCTATATTTATTTGTATAAATGATGTATAGATGAGTTACTAGCGATCTATACTGGAAATTTAATGTTTGAAAATAAATAATTGAGGCGTTGAAGGCTGACATGGATTTGAATGCTTGAATTTTACAGGCGACGATAACTGGTTTTATTGTAACTTCTAAGAAGGTTGGCCGACGGCAGTATTCCGGCTAATAAATCGGAATGCACAACGTCACCATTTCAGCGACTGCGGCCATCTTGCCACCAAATGCTCTGTCAAACTTTGAACTGGTTCAAAGGTTGATCGATGGGGCGCGCAAACGAAATATGGCCGACCCGTCGGCAGAGGCACGTGCTTTAGAGCGCGCTGCGCTCATAGAGAAGAAAACAGGCCTTAGGTCACGGCGGTTTTTTTCCCCGACCGATCATCCAGTGGATGTCGGCGTCTCTATCTTGGAACAACTAATGGGTGGAGAGGATTGGTCCACGTTAGACGCTATCATTGTTTCGTCGTCATCGACCCATGGATTTCCTGGATTATCTCAGCAGATTGTTGCTGCATCCCGCGAAAAAAACGAGCGGTTAGGGCATCCATTCATTTTAGATATTGGCAGCAATGCCTGTGCTGGATTTACTTACGCTTTTACTATTGGACAGAGCCTTATAAAGGCCATGAACTATAAAAAAGTTGCTCTGATTGCGATTGAATTTTCGTCGCGCTGCATCTCGTATGATCCAAATGCGTTTGGAATTAGCACGCTCTTTGGTGATGCGGCCGCTGGCGTCCTACTTTCGAGTGAAAAGTCGGGCATCGCATCTATCGTTGAAAGCCGCGCAACGTCGTTGGTTGACAATCAAACACTGTCCTATGTCAAAGGATCGGGAATGTCGGCCCATGACCAGACAGCAGAGGTTCCGCAAGAGTCGCGCTGGTTCATGGCAGGCCCGCCAGTCGCAATTGGGGCGATCAACATATTGATTGATGAAATCCGCCGATACCAAGCGGAAGGCTATGCGATTGATTGGCTTATACCGCATCAAGCCAATTTAAAGCGGATTCTCTTTCCCTCATGTGAGGCGACCGGGATTCAGATTTCAAAACTGTGTACATCCTTTGAAGAAACCGGCAATACATCAAGTGCAAGCATTCCATTGCTTCTCGATCAATTGATAAAGGACAAGAAGCCGAAAAAAGGAGATAATGCGTTGCTCGTTGGTTTCGGCGCTAGCTTCTCAATCGGGTCTGCTCTGATTTGTTTTCAGTAATGAGGTTGTTTGTTGGATGATTTTTGTCCGATTTGGTTTTTGGGCAGTTGAACTCAGAGCAAGGATCTAGGCTGCGTCTTACGAATATTTATCTTCAGAATTTCTTAGGTTTTTCTCGCTCGGCGCTGCTTTGGGCGGCTTCGCTTTCGGGAAACACGGCCAGAGCCCACAAAAAGAAGGGGCTACCCTTCTGGCGATCAAGCGGCAAGCCTCTCGCTCGGCATCGCTGCTACAAGCAGCGCAGCGGTCGCAGATACAACTAAGATACCGATCAAAAAGGTTGGGCTGGCCATAGCAGGAACTGAAAGGGGCTTTGCAAACTTGCGACCGTGCCGGCCGCCGATATGGCCAATCAGAATACCACCAAGGGAGCGGGCAGGATAACACACGGCAAAATACCAAACGCTCCGATTAGTTGCGCAGTAGGATCGGATTGCAGAAAGATAGTCTTGTCAATGAAATCGGCAAAAAAAGCCATAAACGGCAAAATCAAACCATTCGAGAATATTGCCGATGGCGCCGGCGGCGAGAATGACGGGAAGCTTTGAAGCCGCACTAGAGGCTGTTGAACTCATGACAATGGCCGGCTTGAAGAGACGAAAACCGTAAACCGCTTTGTGTCATGGAAATCGCCGAACAACGCTAGTCCTCAGGCCCTTTTTGGGGATAAGCGTTTCCGCACTTGGCGACAAGATGGCTTGCTAGACTTGACCATCGCAGGCCATAAGCGGACAGACGAGTAAAACCGGCCCATCCGCGGAGCCCTCCCCATGCCTGCACATTCGTACGACCGTGTCCCTCTTTGGTCATGGCTGGCCCCGCTCTCGGCAATCCTGTGGCTGGGTGCGCTCTTCATGCCAGGTGTATCGACGGCAGTATTGCTCTGGCAGATTCCAGCAGCCCTGCTGACCGGGCTCGCTGTGTTTGCAGCCGTCCACCACGCCGAAGTAATCGCGCTCCGTTTGGGGGAACCCTTCGGCTCGCTGGTACTCGCGATTGCTGTCACGATCATCGAAGTGTCGTTGATCATTTCCTTTCTTTTAGCGGCAGTGCCTGGCTCCGAAACTGTCGCCCGCGATACCGTCTATTCAACAGTGATGATCGTTCTCAATGGCGTTGTAGGCCTATGCCTCGTAGCGGGCGGCAAACGCCACTATGAGCAAAGCTTTCGGCTTGAAGGCGTGTCCTCTGCTCTGTCCATCCTCGGTACGTTGGCAATTTTTACGCTAATCTTCCCCAACTATACGCTGGCGGTCGAAGGCCCATTCTATTCAGTGCGTCAACTCTTGTTCATCGCATTCGTGGTGCTGGTGCTCTACGCCGTGTTCATCTTCGTGCAAACGGTGCGGCACCGCGATTATTTTGGCGAAGCGAGTGACACCATGTCTGCGACAAACGCCTTACAGCATCGTCCTTCGATGAGGCTAACAATGTTCAGCAGCGGCCTGCTCATTGTGTCTCTGGCATTGGTGGTCTTGCTTGCGAAAGGCCTGTCTTTACCGATCAGTCAATTGATTGCCGGTGCCGGCCTACCGACAAGCTTCCTCGGTGTAATCGTTGCGCTGATCGTCCTCTTGCCCGAATCCGTCGCAGCACTGCGTGCAGCTATGGCGAACCGTTTGCAAAGCAGCCTTAATCTCGCACTCGGTTCGGCGATTGCAACGATCGGATTGACCATCCCGGTCGTAGCACTTGTATCGCTGTACATGGGAATACGTCTGCCGCTTGGTGTCGATCCGTTATCGACCGTCCTTTTAGTGTCAACGTTGTTCATCGCAACGCTGACACTAGGAACCGGCCGGACAACCGTGCTCCATGGCGCGGTTCATCTCGTCATCTTTGCCGTTTTCATCTTCACGGCAGCCGTACCCTGAAAAAGCGACGCTGTTTACGCGCTTAGAAGCGGTAGTTCAAACCCGCGCGTACCGTACTGAAGCTAACCTTGGTGCTGAATGCATCGAGGTCAACCTCAACACCTCTGAACATTCCAAGATTATAATAGAGATAATCAGCCTTGAATGACCAATTATTGGCAAGTGCATACTCGAAACCAGCACCGGCAGTGAAACCCGTTTGAAATTTCGATTTTCTTTGAGTCTGAGAAACAATGTCAGCTGGATCGTACTGGTTGAAGCTCAAGAGTCCACCAGCAACACCAGCCGTTAGGTAGGGCAGAAAGGGACCCATCCCATAGCCTAAACGCATACGAATATTGCTGAGTGTCTTGATACGATATTTGAGTCCATTGGTGCCAACAGGGCCCGGCTCCGCGGGATCCGGCGGCGGCTCGATCTTCTTGCGATAAGCCGCAATCGATGTGGCTTGGAGATCGATCACACCACCCAGAACAACGTTATTCTCGAACTGGCGATCGTAGCCCGCTTCCACACCGCCCAAAAACCCGAATGAATTAAGATTGCGAGTGCCCTCGCCTGCTTCGAGATAGCGGATATGCACACCATTTCCGCCAAGTCCAAAATTGGCCCCTACATGAAAGCCGGTCCATGATTTTGGCGTGAGAGGCGGATCGTAAAGCGGGACCGAAGGCTTAATGCCCGTAATTGGATTACCCCAAACATAATTGAGACCTACGCGCATCGTATGGTTGCGCGTCTCCAATTGATAAACAGTTCCGGCGTGATCGATCGCCCTCATCGTACCCAAATCGATCAGCATATATTCGGCTTTAACGCGCCAATTCGCATCAACCGCATATTCTACGCCCGCGCCGACAGTCCATCCCCATTTAATGCTGGCAGCGCGCCCAGTTGTGGTTGGCTCGGCGACGTTATTGGCGACATCGCCACCTTCTTCATCCAATGCCGATGTGCGCCCATAAACAGCGCCGCCGGTCAGATAGGGAAGAATCGGTCCAAATGCGTAGCCCAATCGACCGCGCAGAGTGCCGAAATACCGAAGCTGTGTTTTGCGAAGATCCCACTCATAATCAGTGCGCAGATCAACGCGCGAATAATTTGACGCGATTGATGACCATTGAAAATCAGCTTCCGCACCAATTACAAGATTATTCTGCAGCTGAAAATTATAGCCAGCTTGCAGGCCGCCGAAAAATCCTGCCGATGTGTTGATGGTAGAATCAGTGCTGATAGCGCCATTCGGCTGCTCGCCATTGCCCGGATAGGCATAGCGATACCCGCCAATCCCAAAATTCACGCCGGTATAAAAACCGGTCCATGGCTCAGGTGTCTGTTGCGCCATTGCGGCTGGAGCAACAAACAACATCGCAGACGCAAGAAAGAAGCGACGCATCACACAGAACCAAAATGTCAACCCTTACTCGGGGATATGTGATTCGTTTCTGTTGATAAAGATAAAAATGGTTAACGCGGCATGATCGCGCGCATTCCTCTCTTCGTGCCGCCAGCACCACCCCGGGATAGAGGGATCCTAAGCCGCCGTCATCACAGTGTGTTTTTGTAGATCACACCATCCTTGACGATGAGGCGAATGTTGCTTTTCACGTCATAAAGGAAATCAAGGCTTACAAGTGGGTTTCCGTCAACGAGGATCATGTCCGCCACAGCGCCTGGCTTGAGAACACCGATGAAACCCTCTGTCAGGGGTTTGCTGTCAGAACCTTTGTAAGGTGTGCGCGGCCCAGACATGGTCAAAACGCGACCATTATTGCCGGTTGCCATACGGATGATCTCGAAGTTGGAATAGGAATAATCGCGAATCTTTCCGTCAACATCCCGAAACTGCTTTAATGGGGCAAGGTCGTAAGGCAATTGTGCAAGGATTTTTGGGCTCTTCTCACCACCTTTGGCAACCATGATAGGATCGCTGCCAAAGGCGAGATTTTCGAAACGGTACTTCTTGGCGTAGCCATAAGATGCCAGCGTCCCTGCCTGTACGAGGCCTTGCTTATCGCGATAAATGCCCTCTTTGGGGTTGACATAGGCATTAACGAAAAATGGGCTGATACTCAGCCAAGGACCAATGGGGCGGCCCCGCGCGTCTTTCTTGGATTGTAGGGAAGCGGCATATTTGGCTGCATTATCGTCGAGAATATTGGCATGCTCAACCATACGAACGCCGGATTTGAGATCCCGTATGATGCCAACTCCCGTATATTGATGCGTTGTAACATAGGTATTGTAACCCCTGGCTGTTTCGACAGCCGCGTCGATCTCAGCCTGCGTCCATGATTGTAGATCGATCGGGTCGTGAGGAGTCGATATGCCGCCGCCCGTCGTAATCTTGATCTGATTGGCGCCTTTCACGAATTGATCGCGCACGGCTTTCAAAACCTGCGGCACGCCATCTGCAATGCGAAGTCCAAAATCATCATATTTGTGGGCCCAAAGCTCCAATTCTTCAGGCGTCATCATGCCGAGCTTTTGATCGATCATATCCAAGCCCACACCATCGGCCTGAAAATCGCTCGCAGCGTCGGCATGGCCGCCCGTCGCTGAAATCACAGCCCCTGACGCCCAAATGCGAGGGCCAGGCTTACCTAATTTGAGACGCGTATTATTCTTTTGGGAGTTATCACTGGAAGGATCGATTTGTTTGCGGGCAAGATGAGCGATACCACCCACCTCACGCACGCTTGTGAAACCACGCAAAAGCGTGGCCTCAGCCTCCTCAAGCGCTGCCTGCGTTCCGGCTTCAAGATAATCGGCAGATGTGGCCTGTTTTTGCTGGATACGTTTGCTGAAAGCAATCATCGAATCGAGATTGGCCCATGACAAATGGACATGCGTATCGATAAGGCCGGGCATCAATGTCTTACCCTGACCATCGATGACGCGCGCACGAGCACGATCATACGGCGTCTTTAGATCGCCTGTTTTGCTAATCTCCTTGATAAAATAGCCAATATCAAAGCCTTTGGTGGGACGGTCGAGGGCATCCTTTCCTGGCTCCATGCGGACAAGTTCAGCGAGAACAGTGACGCCCTTCTGCAAAGAGGGCGTTATTCCATCGAAAAGATTGACGTTGCGGATCACAAGTGGGCCCTGATCGAGCCATTGATTGGGTAAAGCAGCCGGAGGAATCGACGAGGCCGGTATTGATGTTGCTGGTGAAGCCGCAATGGGTACAACGCTAGGCACCGCAGTTTGAGCCATGGACGCGACACTCGATGTCAGCAGGAAGGCCGCAACCCGAATGGAACGCACCGATGAACGAAAGTATAAATTTTTTTTCATGTTACATTGACTCGCCTTAACGTTCTTCATGGCTTCTTTTGAAGCGCGCTCATCAAGGGGCGACCCGGTCGGACATCCCTGTTCAATTGTCCAGCTTCGATGACGAACTGTCCTTGCACCATCACATGCACCATACCTTCAGAAGGCAGCCGGGGATTAGTGTAAGTAGCCCGCGGATTGATCTTGCTGAGATCGAAGATGATGATGTCGGCATCCATACCGGGCTGGATGCGGCCTTTCAATTTGGCACTGGGGCTTCCACTTGCGATCAATTCAGCCGGCAAGAGGCTTGAACGGCGGAAAAGCTCAATCAAGCTCATCTGCTTTTTCTCACGCACGTAGCGTGCGATCGCAACGGTAAATGTCGCGGAAGAGCGCGGATGAGCATAGACGTTATCAGGAAGCGGCCAAACTTCGTCTTTGAAAGATTTTCCACCCACTTGAAAGGGGACCGCATCAGACGCAATGATCGTATCCTTGAAGAGCACCGCATCGTCGATCAAGGCCATGTCTGCAGGCTTTTGCTCGTTGAGATAGTGGATGACAGCAATGCCAGAAGGGTCCGCCTTTTGGATCTCAGCAAGTCGCGCATTTGAGCTGACATGCTCACCCGTTTTTACATAGAAGATGCTGCTTGACGTGATGTTCAGAAGCGGAAGTTGTGATGGGCTCAGGAAAGGGGTGCCGATCACTGTCGATCCAGAACCCCAGGGATAGGCTTCGGTCGTGATACGCAGCTTCACGCCCTGCGCCTTTTCAATCATTGGGATGACACTGTTGATCTTCCGGATAGCAGTGCTGTTGATGTGAGCGATGTGAAATCGCGAGCCGGTCGCTGCAGCAATTCCTATACCCTCCAGAAAACCTTCGACGGCCCCTTCTGGTTCTTCCGTATTCTTGGTGCGGAGATGGTTGAAGGTTGGGACATCATATTTTGCGGCCAGATTGCCGAGGGCCACATATTCTTCACGGTTCGTTTTTGGCGCGTAGCCTGTCACCACGCCGATCCCCAATCCGCCATCGATGATTTCCTGCTCGATGAGCCGTACGACTTCAATCGATTTTTCGGGGGTCAAGAGTTTCGACCATTTCGGCCAACCGAAATATTTGCTGGCCGATTCGAACGAACCATCGAATTTATCAATACTGATATTGTCGGCAACGCTCATGCGTGCGGCAGCCCAAGAGGCCGCAAAACCATAATTCAATGGCAGCTTCAAATTGGCTGCCATGGCATAGGCCTTCTTGATCGGGAAGCCGCCCGCCTCAAGTTCCAGAGCCGTCGTCACGCCGTCGAAAGCCTGCATCCAAAATGAGGGCACATTCATAGTATGGACGTGAAGATCGACGAAGCCCGGCCCGACGATCAACCCTTGGGCATCGATCGTCTTTTACCTTGAAGAGGCGCATCGGTGACAATCGCGATCGTGTGACCATTGATGCCAATATTTCTGACGGCATCCAATTGCGTTTCTGGATCGATCACACGGCCTTGCATGATAACAACGTCATAGACCGCGATCTGCGCAGAAGCACAGAAGGTACCCAACAGAGAGGCGCAACCTGCCAAAATCAAGGTCTTGAGATTGATCCGCATAACTCCAGACCTCTTTGTTGACACAGTACGCTCAGCGGAAGGCTGATCTTTAATAGTCGTTTTGAAAAAGCACGATTGCAACAAGATTCTCCGCACTTCGCAGGATTGCTAAAGCAAATCTGAAAAGCAGACTGAGATTGTTCGGGTAGCCCCACGCAGATATCATTCACGAAGAGTCGCGATCAAAAAAGATAGGATAAGCCAAGGCTCATCGTATTCACGCGCGCGGCATTCTTGATGAGATCAGTAACGGCGGTTTGACCAGAAATCTGCTGCGGCGCGAATTGGGCGTAGCGATAATCGGCGCGGATCGTCCAATGCTTGTCGAGCCTATACTCGACGCCGACACCAACGCTCGGGCCAAGTCGCACAGCGGATGCCGACAGCCGCAAATCGCCAATAATGGGATTATAGCCAAACAGACTAGTTTTAGGCGCGGCAATCGCGACGCCAGCAGTCGCGTAAATCAGGAAATCATCGATCGCGTAACCAGCGCGCGCGCGCACAGATGCCTGCCAACCGACAGAATTAGTGAGCGTCCCAGAGGCGCCATAAGCACCGCGCCACGACAATTCGCTGGCGATGGAACTGGCCAAACCATCCGCTTCAATGCCAATGATGGCAGACCCAATCTGGTAATTGTAACCGAGATAGGCGCCACCAGAAAAACCCTCGGTTGAAAAGCGGCGGGCACCATAAAGACCGGAGCGATACCAGATCTCGTCTTCCGAATGTCCGAAAGAGCCCCCCATTGAGATACCGGCATAAACGCCAGTCCATGATGGCGCGACATTGCGAGACTTCGACGCCATCTGATCCGCTGCCTGTGCAGTTCCGCAACCGACCAACGCAGCGATGATGATGGCAACCCAAGACAATCGATGAAAGGAATTCATCATGACAACCCGCTTCTATCCAAGCGCAGGACGGAGAACGCGCGTTGGCTTCAGGAACTTGCTAGCGATAATTGGAATTGCTGAAAAGCACTCCTGAAACAGATGCCAATTTTCAAATGGGTCCGCATAGCCGTTTTGAGCTTCGTCGATAGCGCGCGAGAAAGTTCATTCTCGATCGATTCAAAAATGATTGCCGCTGCGTCAGATGATGCGGATTGAAGTCACCTGCACCGTCCAACAAAAAAACCCGCCACAATGTGGCGGGTTTTTGTTTTTGGTTGGCGCGATGGGATTAAGCGCGCTTGTTCTGACGATTGCTGATGAGGTCGTCGACAACCGTGGGATCGGCAAGCGTCGATGTATCCCCGAGATTTCCGAATTCGTCTTCAGCAATCTTGCGCAGAATGCGGCGCATGATTTTGCCTGAACGCGTCTTCGGCAGGCCGGGCGCGAATTGGATCAGGTCTGGCGAAGCAATTGGACCGATTTCCTTGCGCACCCAATTAACGAGCTCCTTGCGCAATTCGTCGGTCGCCGCTTCGCCAGTCATCAATGTCACATAAGCATAGATGCCCTGACCCTTGATGTCATGCGGATAGCCGACGACTGCAGCCTCCGACACTTTAGGATGCGCAACCAACGCACTTTCAACTTCTGCCGTACCCATGCGATGGCCTGACACATTGATCACGTCATCGACGCGACCGGTGATCCAGTAATAACCATCGGCATCACGGCGGCAGCCGTCACCTGTGAAATACTTGTTCGGATAGGTGGCGAAATAGGTTTCCATGAACCGCTGATGATCGCCATAGACTGTGCGCATCTGGCCGGGCCAAGATTCCGCAATCACGAGATTGCCTTCGCAAGCGCCATCCAAAACCTTGCCTTCGGCGTCGACGACCTGCGGTTGCACACCAAAGAACGGGCGCGTGGCCGAGCCCGGCTTGAGCGCTGTCGCACCAGGTAAAGGCGAAATCAAAATACCGCCAGTTTCCGTCTGCCACCACGTGTCAACAATCGGGCACCGATTGTCGCCCACGACACGATAATACCATTCCCAGGCCTCCGGATTGATCGGCTCACCAACAGAGCCGAGCAAGCGCAGCGAAGCGCGCGAAGTTTTCTTCACCGGATCTTCGCCAGCACCCATCAGCGAACGGATCGCGGTCGGCGCAGTATAAAAGATATTGACCTTATGCTTGTCGACAACGTCCCAGAAACGCGAGATAGACGGATAGGTCGGGATACCTTCAAACATCAGCGTTGTCGCGCCATTGGCGAGCGGGCCATAGACGATGTAGCTGTGGCCTGTAACCCAGCCCACGTCGGCCGTGCACCAATAGATTTCGCCGTCGTGATAATCGAAGACATATTGATGCGTCATCGACGCATAAACGAGATACCCGCCCGTTGTGTGGACGACACCTTTCGGCTTGCCCGTCGAACCTGAAGTGTAGAGCAGGAACAACGGATCTTCGGCATTCATGGGCTCGGCCGGGCAATCGGCGGACACCGCAGCCGCCGCTTCGTGGTACCAAACATCGCGACCCGATTTCATCGGAACATTGCCGCCTGTCCGTTTGACGACAAGCATGTGCTTGACACAAGAAAGCTTGTCAGCGGCAGCGTCAGCATTGGTCTTGAGCGGCACCTTACGGCCGCCACGCAAGCCTTCATCGGCGGTGATCACAACGGCGGAATCGGCATCCTCGATCCGGCTTGCCAGCGAGTCGGGGGAGAACCCGCCAAAGACGATGGAGTGAACGGCACCCACGCGGGCACAAGCCAACATGGCATAGGCCGCTTCCGGAATCATCGGCAGATAGATCGTGACACGATCGCCTTTTTTGACACCGAGCGATTTCAGTACATTGGCGAATTTGCCGACTTCGTGTGCAAGTTCCTTATAGGTGATGTTTTTCGATTCATTGGGATCGTCTCCTTCCCAAATGATCGCGACTTGATCGCCACGCTTGGCCAGATGGCGGTCGACGCAATTCAGCGCGACATTGGTGACGCCATCTTCGAACCATTTGATCGAAACATGGCCTGGCGCGTAAGAGACGTTCTTGACCTTGGTATAGGGTTTGATCCAGTCAATGCGCTTGCCGTGCTCGGCCCAGAAAGCGTCCGGATTGGCGACGGAGGCCTTGTACATTTCCTTGTACTTGGCATCGTCGACCCAAGCGCGCTTCGCCCATTCCGCCGAAACGGGATAAATCTTCTCCGACATGCAATCCTCCCCTTGACGCTTCGAAGCGTCCATTCCCGAACGGAGCGCTATAAGCGTCCCGCGATACGTTCAGCGCTCCCCCGGAGCCCCTTTTATGGTGGCGCATTATGCTGGCCGCCACTTATGGCGGCAAGCGCACGGCCCGTCGCACTTTGGTCGCGCGCCTTTGGATCAAGCGCCGGTTCAGACGCGGATGACCATCCGTAATCCATACCCATCGCAAACCGCATTTTCAGGGAACGCCATCGCCTCTCCCCGCACGATCCGGGCAGCGCTCCACGCGCAGGCCGCCGAATCGAGACAATCGTCCCAACCAGCCCCTTTTGGAATGGAATGAAGGAAATCAGTGGCAAAAGCCGCCCTCTCGGTGAGGAGCCGCACCCGCTCCTCCATGCCCTGCCGGTTAACCTGCCCCTTGACCTTTTTGGGGTGGATGAGGGGTTGGCCGCCATTCATGGCCATGAAGGCCCCCTCTGGATGACATTCATGGATTCGGCCTACCCAAGCGGGATTGGCACGCAAAAGCCCGTCGATTTCGCGCATTTTTGGAAAAAGGAAATAACACTGCTTCGACACTTTGCGCGGCGGATCGGAGGTCATCAGCGAGAGGCGGTTCGCCTGAGCATAGTCTGGAGCGTAGACCGCCGCACGGGACGGGACAGAGAACACAGAGGATTGCCGCGCGCCCAAGCGGGATCGTAACGCCTTCTCAGGCCCCCGCCCCCCAGCGCCGATCTGCTCTGGCAGACCGATCGGCATATCGATGGCAACAGCGGCAAGGTCAGGCAGGCCGAGTAAGGATGCCAGATCGTGCGTGACGATCCGTTCAGCTTCCCCATCAGCCAAGGGCCGGATCGTCGCGACCCAACCCGCTCGGCATCCATCAATCCCCATCACCCGCATGGGCGCCTCCGACCTTGTCATCATGGCGCGATGACCCACCTCTGGCTATGCTGCAACGCAATAGACATTCTAAGGAGCCTGCCATGGCCGCCGCGTTCCGCCCTCGCCGTTCCGTTCTGTATATGCCCGGCTCCAATGCGCGCGCGCTTGATAAAGCGAGGACTTTGCCCGCCGACGCGCTGATCCTCGACCTTGAGGATGCTGTCGCGCCAGATGCGAAAGCGCTAGCCCGCGAACAGGTGAATGTTGCCGTGAAACAGGGGGGGTTCGGTACGCGTGAAACCGTCATTCGCGTCAATGGCCCCGATACGGAATGGGGCGAGACCGATATGAAAGCCGCCTGCGCGGCAGGCCCTGACGCGATCCTCGTGCCGAAGATCAATTCCGCCGAAGACATCATGCGCGCCGATCACGCTTTGAAGGCGAATGGCGCGCCGTCCCATACATCGCTCTGGGCGATGATGGAAACACCGCGCGCCATGCTCGACGCTCTTGCGATTGCGGAAGCGGCAAAGGGCACACGCCTTGTCTGCTTCGTCATGGGCACGAACGATCTTGCAAAAGAGACACGCGCCAAGATCGTGCCGGGCCGCGCACCGATGGATCCATGGTTGATGGCCTGCATCGCCGCTGCCCGCGTGGCCCAAATCGATATCATTGACGGCGTTTATAATGCGATCAGCGATATGGCGGGCTTCGAGCAGGAATGTCTTGAAGCGCGCGATCGTGGTTTCGATGGTAAGACACTCATTCATCCGAGCCAGATTGAACCGGCCAATCGCCTGTTCGCGCCTGCAGAGAACGAAGTCGCATGGGCCCGCACGATCATGTCCGCTTTTGAACAACCCGAAAACGCGGGCAAAGGCGCGATGCAAATCGATGGCAAAATGGTCGAGCGTCTGCATGCCGAAATCGGCCGGCGGACCGTTGCCATCGCCGAAGCCATCGCGAGCCGCGGCTAAGGGCGCGCAACCTTCGGATGGATTGAGCACAAAAGCGCTTCTGGTATTTTGGCGCGATGAACGAGACCGCCCGCATGGTCGATCAGGTTATGGATATCGATACGCTCAAATCCGTCAGGATCAAGGAGGACATCACGGCCACACAATTCATGTGCTGATCAGGCGGCGTTCTTCGTGCTCCGCCCGACGATCCCAGCGATATCCTTCATGATGCCGTCGATCGCATAATCCTTGGGCGTATAGATCGCTGCCACACCGATATTGCGCAAAACATTTTCATCATCCGGCGGGATGATGCCGCCAACGACCACAGGGATGTGCGCAAGCCCCTCATTACGCAGCTTGGCCATGACATCGCGCACCAGCGGGACATGCGAGCCCGACAGAATGGAAAGCCCGAGCACATGGGGCTGCTGGTCTTTGACTTGGCGCACAATGTCGTCTGGCGTCAGACGGATGCCGTCATAAGTCACCTCAAAGCCGACATCGCGAGCCCGTAAAGCAATCTGTTCGGCACCATTGGAATGGCCATCGAGTCCAGGCTTGCCCACCACCATGCGCGGCGCTTCGCCAAGATTGATGGCAAGATCCGCAATCACGAGTTTCACGTCCTGATCGGCCGCATCGGTGCGCGTGTCCGGCGTCACGCCGGTGGGCGCGCGATATTGGCCAAAAATCTCGCGCAAAGTTTCGCCCCATTCGCCTGTCGTCACGCCTGCTTTGGCGCAAGCGATCGACAGTTCCATGATGTTGCGGCCTTCCTTTGCAGCAGAGGCAAGCCCATCGAGCGCTGCATCAGCGGCCTTCGCATCGCGCTTGGAACGCCAATCGCGAATCCGCGCAATTGCTTCGATCTCGATCTGTTCAGGAACGGTCAGAACAGTTCCTTCACCTGCCGTGAGCGGTGAAGGCTCGCTCTCGCCCCACCGATTAACGCCGACAACAACCTGCGATCCTTTTTCAATTCCGCGAATGCGGCGTGCATTGGATTCCACCAAAGCGCGCTTCATAAAACCGTTTTCGACCGCCTGGATAGCACCACCCATAGCGTCGATGGTCGCAAGCTCAGTCCGCGCCTTCGCTTTTAGCTCATCGACCTTACGCTGAATTTCCACCGAACCATCGAAGATGTCGCCATATTCAAGCAGGTCGGTTTCGTAGGCCATCACTTGTTGCATGCGCAGCGACCATTGCTGATCCCACGGACGAGGCAGACCGAGCGCCTCATTCCACGCCGGCAATTGCACGGCGCGCGCACGCGCACCCTTAGACAGAACGACCGCCAGCATCTCGATCAAGATGCGATAGACATTATTTTCTGGCTGCTGTTCGGTCAGACCGAGCGAATTCACTTGCACGCCATAGCGGAAGCGGCGGTTCTTCTCATCCGATACGCCATAACGCTCAAGCGTGAGCTCATCCCAAAGCTCTGTGAAAGCGCGCATCTTGCACAATTCGGTGACGAATTTCATACCGGCATTGACGAAGAACGAAATGCTGCCGACGACCCGAGCGAATTGCTCATCCGAGTAGACGCCCGATGCTTTCACCTCGTCCAAAACCGCAATCGCTGTGGCAAGGGCAAAGCCCAATTCCTGTTCCGGCGTCGCACCCGCTTCCTGCAAATGATAGGAACACACATTCGTCGGATTAAATTTTGGCATCTCGCGATTGGTGAACAGGATGATGTCCTTGATCAACCGCATTGATGGCGCAGGCGGAAACACATAAGTGCCGCGCGAGAGATATTCCTTGATGATGTCGTTTTGTGTCGTGCCCTGCAGCTTCGCACGCGGCGCGCCCTGTTCATCGGCCACAGCAATGTAGAGCGACAACAACCAGGCCGCCGTCGCGTTGATCGTCATCGAGGTGTTCATTTCCGAAAGCGGAATATCGTGGAACAAAGTCCGCATGTCGCCGAGATGCGCGATCGAAACGCCCACCTTCCCGACTTCGCCGCGCGCCAGCACATGGTCGGGGTCGTAACCGGTCTGGGTAGGCAAATCGAAGGCGACCGAGAGACCGGTCTGTCCTTTGGCGAGGTTTGATCGGTACAGCCGATTGGACTCAGCAGCAGTCGAATGACCGGCATAGGTCCTGAAAATCCATGGCTTGTCCCGCACAGGCACTGGTCCGGTCATGCGATTCCCCCGTAAGGTGACCCGGCAGGGAGACGGCCTGCCTGCTGCATTGCAGCAAAAAACTATGCCGGATTACGGCTCCCAAGTCATCTGGATCAAAGGTTTAAGTCCTCAGACGTCCAGTTTGGCTACAAATGCGACAATTTCTGCCCTATTGAACCCACAGCGCTAATCCTTCGGCCTATGGCGCAGTGCAACATGATGTCCCATAATTCCATCTGATGAAGGATATTGAGCGAGGCCCAAATGACTGCGCATAGCCTTGAGACGAAGGACCTCTACGACATTGGCGAGATCCCGCCGCTCGGCCATGTGCCTGCAAAAATGTGGGCTTGGGTCATCCGTCAGGAGCGCCACGGCCCGCCCGAGAGCGCCATGCAGCTCGAAGCCGTGCCCACTTGGACCATTGGCGATGACGAGGTGCTCGTCCTCGTGATGGCAGCGGGCGTCAACTATAATGGCGTCTGGGCCGCCTTGGGCGAGCCGATCTCACCCTTCAACGGCCATAAGCAACCATTCCACATTGCCGGATCGGACGCCTCCGGCATTGTTTGGGCCGTAGGCCGCAAGGTGAAGCGTTGGAAAGTCGGCGACGAGGTCATTGTCCATTGCAATCAGGACGATGGCGACGACGAAGAGTGCAATGGCGGCGATCCGATGTTCTCGCCCTCGCAACGCATCTGGGGTTATGAAACGCCGGATGGCTCGTTTGGGCAATTCTGCCGCGTGCAATCGCGCCAGTTGATGCCGCGTCCGCAACACCTCACTTGGGAAGAGAGCGCCTGCTACACGCTTACGCTCGCCACCGCCTATCGTATGCTGTTCGGCCATGCGCCGCATACGGTGCGTCCAGGTGACAATGTGCTGGTGTGGGGCGCGTCAGGCGGTCTTGGCGTGTTCGGCGTGCAGCTTTGCGCCGCATCGGGCGCCAACGCGATCGGCGTAATCTCGGATGAATCGAAGCGCGATTACGTGCTGAGCCTCGGCGCCAAGGGTGTCATCAACCGCAAGGATTTCAATTGCTGGGGTCAATTGCCAAAAGTGAACTCGCCGGAATTCAACGCCTACATGGCGGAGGCGCGTAAATTCGGTAAAGCCATCTGGGACATCACTGGCAAAAAGGATGTCGACATCGTATTCGAGCATCCCGGTGAGCAGACCTTCCCTGCATCCTGCTTTGTTGCCAAGCGCGGCGGCATGATCGTTTTCTGCGCCGGCACGACAGGCTTTAACCTCACCTTCGATGCGCGCTTCGTCTGGATGCGTCAAAAACGTATTCAGGGATCGCACTTCGCGCATCTGAAGCAAGCGATGCAGGCCAATCAATTCGTGATCGATCGCCGCATCGATCCCTGCATGAGTGAAGTGTTTCCCTGGGACAAGATCCCCGTCGCACACACGAAGATGTGGAACAATCAACATGCACCGGGGAATATGGCCGTGCTCGTCAATGCACAGAAAGCCGGCATGCGTACTTTCGATGAAGTGTTAGAAAATCAACCCAAGATATAAAAAATCGAACGGAAATCAGCGGGCGGCGCGTACCGCCGCCCGTTCTGCATCCAATTTCGTCTTGCCCATATCAGGCGGCGGCTCGTTCGAACGACCGAGCAATAGCGCGTTCACCGATCCACCATAAATGAAAACGGCTGCGATCGTGTAGAGAAACACAAGCGCGATCATCACCGAAGCAAGACCGGCATAAGTGGCGACATAATTCGACGCTGCTCGCGTTAGATAAAATCCAAATGCAGCCCCCGAGCCGAGCGCCAAAACAAGCGTAACGAGAATGCCCGGCCAAACCTGATTAATCCGGCGTTTGCCGCAGGGCAGATAGAGATGTAGCACGATCAGCGCTGCCACCGTAATCAGCGTTGCAATAAAAAACCGCGTCGCAGTGATAATCTGCCCATAAGGCCCAAGCAGCGGAAAATTTCGAACGATTATCTCCCACAGAATCGGACCAAGCACGACCAGAAATGAAATGGCCAGAAGTGTGATGGCGCTAACAAGCACATAAAAAACCGATTCAAGCCGCGTGAGCCACCAAGGCCGATGCTCAATCAAGCCATAGGAGCGATTGAGCGCCACACGCAGGGCCTCGACGCCATTCGATGAGAAGTAAAGAGCGAAGACAACACCGAAAGTCAGCACGCCGCGATGCGAATTGTCGATCACGGCGCGGATTTGCTGCGCAATCGGATCGGCGACCTGCCGCGGCCATGTCTCAAGCAATAGATCAGTCGCTTCATCGGCGAGATTGCCGCGCCCGAACCAACCGGCCAACGCCGTCAGAAAAATCAAAAACGGAAATAGCGACATCAGCATCGACAGCGCAATGTGGGAGGCGATCGCCCACCCATCATCGGCAACGAAGCGCCAATAGGCGTCGTAAAGTATGCGGACGAGACGCGGCATCCGAACCTTCTACTCCCGCCCTTCTCTGGCGCCAACTCTCTGGCCCGCTGCCACGTTGCGCAAGCCTGGACGCCGCAAAGCTCGACCCGGCTTCTCGGTTGGACTAGAGAGAAGCCCCACTCCCGACAGAGCCCGCCATGCAAGGCCGTTCCGAATTGCTGCTCAAGATTGCGCCGGGTCTGTTCTTCCTGATCTGGTCGACGGGTTGGATTTCGGCCCGTTATGCCGCGCCCTATGCCGATCCGCTGACATTCCTTTCGCTGCGCTATGCCTGCGCCGGATTCATTCTGGCGAGCCTTGCCGTAGCGATGGGTGCCGTCTGGCCACGCGGAAGAGCCGCCGGTCATGCTGCGATCTCCGGCGTGTTGCTTCACGCCATCTATCTTGGCGGCGTCTGGTGGGCGATTTCGCGTGGTCTGCCTGCCGGCATCTCCGGCCTGATCGCGGCCGTTCAGCCGATCCTGACAGCCCTTCTTGCGCCTCTGGTCCTTGGCGAACGCATCTCGCGTCGTCATTGGGCTGGCATTGGACTTGGCTTTGCCGGGATCGTGCTGGTGCTTTGGCCTAAGCTCGCCGGGCTTTCGGGAGCAGCGCTTGCCCAGCAGATCGAGCCCCTGGCCGTCAATGTGCTCGGCATGGTGTCTGTCACCGCCGGCACTTTCTACCAAAAGAAGCACGTTCAGACCGGCGATCTGCGTACAATCACGACCCTGCAATACGCCGGCGCCTTTGCCGTGACCCTGCCGATCGCCGTTCTCACCGAACCCATGCGGATCGAGTGGAATACGATCATGGTGCTCAATCTGGGTTGGGCCGTCTTCGCCCTTTCGATTGGCGCCATCGGCCTGCTCCTGCTGCTGATCCGCCGCGGTGCCGTCTCTCGCGCCGCCGCCTTGATCTACCTCGTCCCGCCCGCGGTTGCGCTAGAGGCTTTCTTGCTGTTTGGCGAAACCATGAGCCCGCTCCAGATCGTGGGTATGGTCATCACCGCCTTTGGCGTGGCGCTCGCCGTCCGGCGCTGACCCGATCTCCCCGAAAGGTGCATTGCGGTACGGCGCACTTGCCGCCATGCTGCACTGCGATATCTACGGACCGCCACACGCCCGGAGCCCCCGATGAGCCACGCCGCAGCCCTTTCCGCCATGGTCCCGATGCAGGATCTGACGAGCCTCGCCGATGAAGCTACGGGCACGCTCGACGTTCTGCTGCGGGAGGCGATTGCGGTAATCCGCGCCGACGTCTCGAAGGATGGCAAGATTGCCTCCGCTCTGATCGACCGGGAACAACATGCCGTCCATGGCCTCGCCTGGCTTGCAACCTATGTCGAATCCGTCCGGGAACTGACGAGCTACGCCAAGCGATTGAAGGAACAAGGCCGTTTCGGCGAGATCGAAGAACTCCTCGTCGCGATCGGCATCGGCGAATATTGCGCGCAGATCTTCGGCGGCATTCCGATGAACCAGAGCGAGTTCATTCGCCTCGCCGATCTCGGTCTTGCGCCAACGCAGATTGCACAGCGCCGCACGCCCGTGATTGAGGCCCTCATTGCAACCGGCAATACGCGCGAAAACCGCGCCCGCCTCGTCGAACTGATGCGCACCCAACAGGGCGCAGCCACTGTGGGCGACCCGGGTCTCGACGAAACGCTCGAAGCAATCCGCGATGAGATGCGTAAATTTGCGGCCGCCGAAGTCGAGCCGCACGCGCATGAATGGCATTTAAAGAACGACTACATACCCATGTCGGTGGTCGATGGCCTTGCTGTCATGGGTGTCTACGGCCTCACGCTGCCGGAAGAATTTGGCGGCATGGCACTCGGCAAGGAATCGATGTGCGTCGTATCGGAAGAATTGTCGCGCGCCTATATCGGTGTTGGTTCCCTCGGCACACGTTCGGAAATCGCCGCTGAACTCATTTTGTGTGGCGGCACGGATGAGCAGAAAGCCTATTGGCTGCCGAAGATCGCATCGGGAGAAATTCTCCCGACCGCCGTTTTTACAGAACCAAATACCGGATCCGACCTTGCTTCGCTGAAGACACGCGCGACGCGCGAAGGCGACGTCTACAAGGTCAATGGCAACAAGACATGGATCACCCATCCCGTTCGTGCCGACATGATGACCATGCTCGTGCGCACCAATCCGGATGAGCCGGGCTACAAAGGCCTTTCGATCCTTCTCGGCGAAAAGCCGCGCGGCACGGATGAAAATCCATTCCCGGCCAAGGGCATGACGGGTGGCGAGATCGAAGTGCTCGGCTATCGCGGCATGAAGGAATATGAACTCGCCTTCGACAATTTCGAGGTACCGGCGAAGAACCTTTTGGGCGGCGTCGAAGGACAGGGCTTCAAGCAATTAATGCAGACCTTCGAGAGTGCGCGCATTCAAACGGCGGCGCGTGCTGTCGGTGTCGCGCAATCAGCGCTCGATATTGGCATGCGCTATGCTGAAGATAGGATTCAGTTCGGTAAGCCTCTGATCGAATTTCCGCGCGTGGCCGACAAGCTCGCCATGATGGCCGTGGAAGTAAACATTGCCCGCCAACTCACCTATTTCTCGGCCCGCGCCAAGGATCAGGACAAGCGCTGTGATGTCGAGGCTGGCATGGCCAAATTGCTGGGCGCTCGCATCGCTTGGGCTGCAGCCGACAATGCGCTTCAGATTCATGGCGGTAATGGCTTCGCTCTTGAATATGCGATCTCACGCGTGCTTTGCGATGCACGCATTCTCAACATCTTCGAGGGTGCTGCCGAAATTCAGGCGCAGGTCATCGCCCGTCGCCTGCTCGAGGGCGGCAATTAAGCAGCCCCGATCAAGACGCAAAAAAGCCGGCCCGAAGGCCGGCTTTTTCGTTCTCGGGGGACGAGACTGGTTTAGCTCGGTTGAGCCGGGGCTGGCGCGCCCCGCGTTTTCCAGAGCGAATAGACGATGCCGATGGCGATCAGGCCGAAGGTGACGCCCAGCGAAATCGACGGCGGAACTTTGGCGACGCCAAGCATGTCGGCAATAATGATCTTGCCGCCGATGAAGATAAGCACAGCCGCCAACGCATATTTGAGGTAAGTGAAGCGCTCGATCATCGCGGACAGAGCAAAGTAAAGCGCGCGCAGACCCAAGATCGCGAAGATGTTCGAGGTCAGCACGACGAAGGTATCGGTGGTGATCGCGAAGATCGCAGGAACCGAGTCCACGGCAAAGATCACGTCGGCGACATTGACAAGAACGAGCACGAGGAAGAGCGGCGTGACAAACATCGCCATCTTGCCCGTCTTCGGATTGATCTGGCGGACGACGAATTTCTGCCCGTGCAACTTCTCCGTCACGTTGAGGTGACGGCGCATGAACTTCAGCAGGGGATGGCTTTCGACATCATGCTGGCTGTCGGCGAAGACCACCATCTTGACGCCGGTCACGATCAAGAACGCCGCGAAGAGCCACATCACCCAACCAAACGACTGGACGAGCGCCGCGCCGACGCCAATCATCAAACCGCGCAACACGATGACGGCAAGAATGCCCCAGAACAGCACGCGATACTGCGCCGCGCGCGGAATGGCGAAGGCGCCGAAGATCATCGCGATGACGAACACATTGTCCATCGAGAGCGATTTCTCGATAACGAAGCCCGTCCAATATTCGACCGCGCGCTGGGGATCGAGTTGCCACCAGACAAAGCCGCCGAAGGCTAGTCCAATGGTGATGTAGAAAGCCGAGAGCAAGAGGCTCTCGCGCACACCAATCTCTTTTTCGCTGTCGCGGTGAAGAACGCCAAGGTCGAAGGCGAGGAGGACGAAAACGAATCCAAAGAAGGCCAGCCAAAGCCAAAGAGGCTTGCCGATGATTTCGACGAACAGAAAGTCCATGAAAGAAGCTCCGGGCGGTTGATATCAGTCAGCGCCGACATCGCGGGTTTCAATCCGCCAGAGGGGCCCGGTCGCTAAGCGACGAAATAGAACAGTCGATTGTGGCGTCAAGCGGGCAGGATAGTGCGACAGTCTGCCACAAACATCAAAACCAGCATCATGATCGGATAGAGCTGAGGCTTGCCTGAAAGGTCGCTTCTTAGTGCAGATGGCCCTTGCACGCCTTCTGGAAGGACGGCGTATTGAGCTTTTCGAACTGCCGGGTAAAGCAGGCTTGCCCGTCTTTGATATTCACGACCCAGATCGAGTCAAAATCGCATTCCGGCCAAGCGGGAGGCGTTTCGCACGCCCAAAGGCGGCCGCCATTACGCATCGAGCCTTTCATCGGCGTAAAGCGACCATCCTTAAAGATTTCTGCGGTCATCCTCACGATATTGGCATGCTCCCAGCCAATCAGGATCGTCTTGGGGGAACCGTCAGACTTGGGCGCGAAGGCTTTGTCACCCAGCAGGTCCTGAACCAGCTTTTCTGTTTGGTTGTAGCCATAAGGGGTCCAAATGGGGAACTGCAATATGCCCGCGTAAGGCGCGATGGTCGCCAGTGGACGAACATAATTGAAATGCTGCCCCGTAATACGATTGAGGATCTTCACCGCCGGATCGGTTGAGATGATCATGTCGGGGCAACCATAAAGCGCCTTGAGCCGTTCAGGCAGGCGTTGTGCGCGGCGCACACCGATCGCATTAAGATTGCCATCCTCAATCATCATACCGTCGCGGTTCATTGGCTTTTCGGCATGGCGCACCATGATGAGCGTCAGCGGTCCAACGCCCTTTATATCCGCAGGCAATGCCACCGGCGTTGCCGGTTGTGCTCCCGACCATGACGCTGGCGGTGGGCTCGCAACGCAGGATGCTGCCTCGGCTGTCGCACAAGTCATAAGAGCCACAGCGATTGCAACGAAAAGACGCATTTCACCAATCCTCAGTGCCGGTCTTCCGGGAGTTCGGGCAAGGGTAGAACGCCAATACCATCTTCGACGAGATCACGCCATTCCTGCGATGTGGCAGTCCCGCGGATTGGGCGCTCTTCCGTATCGCCTTCGGCCATGGCACGGGCCTCGCGCGCAAAGCAATCGCCAACATCATCGGTGACAGCGAGAATCTTCTCACGCACTTCGCCGATCATCGCGCGCAGTTCACGTTCCTTCTCGCCGAGCAAGAGAGCGGGCGCAGATGGGGCAGAGACAGGCCCACCGCCAACCGGCCCATCGGCGCTCGACGAATCGACAGGCGAATCGACCGGCAAATCGACTGGCAAGAGCGGGCCGTTAAGCCCGCCGCGATCCTTGCGCGCGACTTGCGGCGCCATGATCGTCTTCTCCACCTTAGGCGATTGGCATACAGGACACGTCACCAACTTGCGCTTTTTTTGCGCCTCGAATGCATCGCTATCCCGAAACCATGATTCGAAATCATGGCCCTTATCGCAGCAAAGTGTGTAGCGGATCATTTCAGGCCATTGCCCGCTTGCCCTCAGGAGCACGCACCGTGAAGTCGCGCGCATGCTGCAAGGTCGGGATGCGCCCGCGCGCATCGCTCACAAGCGCCGGATCGATTTCCGCCAAAATGACACCAGGCTTATCGTCCGCTTCGGCGAGAACGCGGCCCCAAGGATCGACGATGATCGAATGGCCGAAGGTTTCACGCCCATCCTCATGTTGGCCCGCTTGTGCTGACGAAATCATGAACGATCCTGTTTCGATCGCACGGGCACGCTGCAGCACAACCCAATGGGCCTCGCCTGTCTGTTTCGTGAAACATGCAGGCGCCGACAACATGCCGGCACCGGCTTCGGCAAGCGTACGGTAGAGATAAGGAAAGCGTACATCGTAACAGATCGACAGCCCAAGCTTGATCCAAGGCAGATCGACGACAACACCATCGCAGCCGCCCGTATAGGTGCGACTTTCGCGCCAGCTTTCGCCATTCGGCAGATCGACATCGAACAAATGAATCTTGTCGTAAGAGGAGAGCACATCGCCTGCCGGATCGATGACGAAAGCACGATTGGCAACCTTGCCATCCGGCCGCATGATCGCGAGCGATCCGGCATGGATGAAAATCTTTTTCTCCCGCGCGACAGCACGGAATGCCGCCAGCATCGGATCCTTCTCTTCGAGCGACAGCGAAGCCATCAGACTGTCGCGGTCGCGATTGACCGCGTTCGACATTTCCGGCGTCTGCACAAAATGCGCGCCGCGCGAAGCCGCATCGCGGATCATGGCAACGGCATCGTCCGTATTCTTGGCAGGCGAGACGCTGGAACGCATCTGCACGCAGGCGGCAGTGAAGGTCTTTGTCATCATCTCATTCCTTACCCGAGGAGCGCGTCGAGTTTACCGGCGGCTTCCAGCGCGTGGATGTCATCGCAGCCACCAATATGCTGCTCACCGATGAAGATTTGTGGAACGGTCGAACGGCCATGCGCTCGCACAGCCATGGCTTTTTGCCCTTCGGGATCTGTCGTGACGTCGATCTCTTCGAAATCGACACCTTTCTGGGTGAGCAGATCCTTCGCCTTGAAGCAATAGGGGCAATAATTCTTGGTGTAGATGGTGACGTGTTTCACGGCCCAATTCCTTGACTGCGTTGGCCCTATATAAGCGCTTCATGGCGCTTGCGCCACGCAGGCGAAGGTAAGAACCGACACGGCTGCTGCACCCGCGCGCAGCATACGGGCTGCCGCAGCATTAGCGGTCGCGCCGGTCGTGAACACATCATCGATCAGCAAGACCCTCCGGCCGAGCACAGGGACAGCCGCATCGGTCCGGAAAGCCCCCTGGAGGTTGTCAGCCCTTTCATTGCGGGTGAGGCCAAATTGTGGGCGCGTCCGCTTCACTCGTTTGAGGGCGCGGGCAGCGACCTCATGACCACTCTGGGCGGCAATAGTGTCGGCCAGAAGCGCGGCTTGGTTAAACCGCCGCCGAAACAGCCTTGTCCAATGCAGCGGCACCGGGACCAGCAAATCAGCCTCTTCCAGAACCTCAGCGCCCGCACGCGCCATCCATGCCGCCATCGGCCGGACAAGATCGTGCCGGTCGGAATATTTCAGCCCATGCACCAAAGCCCGCGCCGGCCCTTCATACCGCGCCACCGCGCGTGCCCGCTCGAAGACCGGCGGATGGGCGATCGCCTGCGGCGACAGAAGATCGCCGCCATGGTCGAACGGGAAGGGTGTTCCCAACCATTGACAATAGGGCTTCTCGATGAAGGGCACTTGGCGCCAGCAAACGGCGCAAAGCCCGCCCTCCTCGCCAACCCCCGCGCCGCACATCAAGCACGAGGGCGGATAGATGAGATCGACAAGCGCGTTCCCCCATCGGCGTGGGCCCGAAAGCCATCGCCACCGACCCCTTTGTTCCGTGTGGACCTCTCGGACCTCTTGGACCTCTTGGGCCTCTTGGACCTCTTGCACCTGTTGCACCTACTTCCCCTCGGCCCATCCGTAGCGGCGCGCTTTTGACCCCGTTCGATTCTGTCTCTATGCGCGTTGGTCTCAATCCGTCGGATCTGTCGTGTGTCGCGCCATGGCTTCTGCCGTCTCCATTCCCCGCCTGTTCGATCCGTATGCGCTGGCTCTGCACGCAGGGCGGGCGCTGCGCATGGACAAGCCCGCGGACTTTTTGCTCCGCCGCGCGGTCACCGATCTCGACGACCGGCTGGCCGTGGTCATGCGCGATTTCGATGCGGGGCTTGACCTTGGCACGCCGTTGCCGCTCGCAGCGGAAATGCTGGCACAGAAACCCGTTCCTCTAACGCGGCTTGTACCGCCCGGATTGCCGGCGGGCGACGGGCCTTGGACTAACATTGAAAGCCCGCTCGACATTCTGCCGCTCGCACCTGAGAGCGTCTCGCTTGCCGTGTCGCTTCTCGCATTGCAGAGCGTGGACGATCTTCCCGGCATCCTGATCCAGACCCGCCGCGCGCTGAAGCCCGATGGGCTGTTCATCGCCTGCCTGCTTGGCGGTGAGACATTGACCGAATTGCGCCAATCATTTCTGGAAGCAGAAATCGCGGTCGAAGGTGGCGCGTCACCGCGTGTTGCACCCTTCGCCGATTTGCGCGATTGCGGCTCGCTCCTTCAACGCGCCGGTTTCGCGTTACCTGTTACCGATGTCGATCGCGTGATCGTTCGCTACGCAGATATGTTCGCACTGATGCACGATCTCAGAGCGATGGGTGCAACCAATCCACTCTTAGAACGTCGCCGCTCATGCTTGCGCCGCGATACTTTAATGAAAGCGGCGCAAATTTATACCGAACGATTTTCGGATCCAGATGGACGCATTCGGGCCACGTTCGACTTGGTCTGGATGTCAGGCTGGGTGCCGCATGAGAGCCAACAAAAGCCGCTGAAACCGGGCTCGGCGAAAATGTCTCTCGCCGAAGCCCTGAAACCCAAAGAGAAATAACCCGCATCATCCCAAAAAATGGGAGCCCGTTTTGGGATCAGATGATGCGCAGATCATGATTATTTCCGCACTTGCTCGATCATGGCGCGCGCGCCGGCACGCACTTGCATAAAATCGGTGCCGAGCGCAAGCAGGTCATAACCCTTCTTGATCCACTCGCCTGCCACCGCTGGCGTTGGTGAAAAGCAGCATGCGAGTTTCTTGTGCGCCTTGCAGCGGGCGACGACGTGGTCGAGTGTCTTGGTGACATCGGGATGCGTCGCATCGACATGGCCACCATTCGACAGCGCAATCGACGTATCGGATGGACCAACGAAGACACCATCGATGCCATCGACCGACAAGATACCATCAAGCGCATCAATGGCGGCGCGCGTTTCAATCATAGCAAGCGCAAGCGAAAATTTATTCGCCTGTTTGAGATAATCGCCCGCCGGCATATCCGTCATGGTGAGCGGGATCGCCGGGCCCCAGCTGCGCTCGCCGATTGGCGGATATTTCATGAAAGACGCAAACGCCTTTGCATCCTCAACCGAATTGATCATCGGCGCGATAACGGCAGAGGCACCCAGATCGAGCACGCGCGAGGCAATCGCGAATTGCCCGACAGGAATACGCACGATCGCGGGCTTACCAGCGGCCGACACATGAGCGACCGAATTGGTGATCGAAGCGATGTCGTAGCAGCCATGTTGCATGTCGAGCGTGACCGTATCGAATTCACGCGCAAGCAAGCCCGCGAGGATGGGATCGGTCATCCCGCACCAAGCCGTGAGGAGACCCGAACCGCCTCCCATCTTCTGGGCAAGGCTGGCGAGCGTGTGGTTGGTCGGGCTGGTCATGGGCGTCCTCTGAGGCGGATGGCTTGCGCCAATGGTTGTAGGAGCCTGAGCGGCTCACCTACACCTTAGGTCCGGCTCGAGTGACGGAGCAAGGAGCGGACGGCATGCTGGGCATGCCGCCTGCAAAGACCTCAGCCGCCTTCCATCAGCGCTTTTTTTGCTTCCGCTAGGAGAGCGTCCATCTGATGACGGATATCATGATCCGACACAGTGACGCCGCCAGCAGCGAGATCGGCGCGCACTTTACGCAGCACATCCTCGTCGCCCGCCTCCTCGAAATCGGCCATCAGGACGCTTTTGGCATAGGCTTCGGCATCGTCACCCGTCTTGCCGAGCTTGGCTGCGGCCCAAAAGCCCAGAAGCTTGTTCCGGCGCGCTGTTGCCTTGAATTGCAAATCCTGATCATGGGCGAATTTTTTCTGGAAAGCGTCGGCGCGGTCGTCAAACGTGGTCATGAAAGCTCCTCCCGGCATGGCTCGATGGCGCCATCCTTCCCTGAAGAGATGGGGAGCGCCAGGGCTTCGGAAAAGGGGGAAAAGCCGGAGCGGGTGGCCCCTGCGGCATTGTGTGTGCCCCGTGGATCGGATAGGGTCTTGTCGCAGGTTGAGAGCGTCAATCGACGATTCGAGGCCCCGGCCCGTCCGGTCTGTCTCTGATCCCGGAGGGGCAATCGCCCGCTTTATGGACTTCCTCAAGACACGGTACACGCTGATGAACCGCCGCCGTAGGATCTACGAGGGCAAGGCCAAGGTCCTTTACGAAGGCCCCGAACCCGGAACACTGATCCAACACTTCAAGGACGACGCCACCGCCTTCAATGCTAAGAAGCATGAAGTTATTGATGGTAAAGGCGTTTTGAACAACCGCATCTCAGAATATGTGTTCCAGCACCTGAACGAGATCGGCGTCCCGACCCATTTCATTCGCCGCCTGAACATGCGCGAGCAGCTGATCCGCGAAGTCGAGATCATTCCGCTCGAGATCGTGGTGCGCAATGTGGCTGCGGGCTCCCTCTCGCAGCGCCTCGGCATCGAGGAAGGCACGCAGCTGCCCCGCTCGATCATCGAGTTCTATTACAAGAACGACGCGCTGAACGACCCGATGGTCTCGGAAGAGCACATCACCGCGTTTGGCTGGGCGACGCCGCAGGAAATCGACGACATCATGGCGCTCGCCATCCGCGTCAACGACTTCCTGTCCGGCATCTTCCTCGGCGTCGGCATCCGTCTGGTCGATTTCAAGATGGAATGCGGACGCCTCTGGGAAGGCGACATGATGCGCATTGTCGTCGCCGACGAGATTTCGCCCGATAGCTGCCGTTTGTGGGACATCAAATCCGCTGACAAGCTCGACAAGGACCGTTTCCGCCGCGACATGGGCGGCCTCGTCGAAGCCTATACGGAAGTGGCCCGCCGCCTCGGCATCATCTCGGAGAACGAGCGCCCCGGCGCCACAGGCCCGAAGCTGGTGCAGTGAGGACTTTCGCCCTGCGATCGCACAAATGAAAAAACCCGCCGCGAGGTGGGTTTTTTTCTTGCGCGATCCAATATCCACCGCTCCCGGCCGGTTTGCATTGCGGCAGGGCCAGAATCCGATTAATCGGAGGCCATCCGGCCCCTTTGAAGGCCCAAAGGGTCCGTGCTCCAAGCCGAGGATTTGCTCATGAAAGCGCGCGTTACCGTCACCCTCAAAAACGGGGTTCTGGACCCTCAGGGCAAGGCCATCGAAGGCGCGCTGAAATCGCTCGGTGTCGAGGGTGTCGACGGCGTCCGGCAGGGCAAAGTGTTCGACATCGAACTCAATGGCAGTGACAAGGCTGGTGCCGAAGCCGCGCTCAAAACCGCGTGCGAGAAACTTCTCGCCAATACGGTGATTGAAAATTACCGCATCGAATTCGTCGGGTGAGCGCTATGAAATCCGCTGTTGTCGTTTTTCCCGGATCCAATCGCGAAGGCGATGTGATCCGCGCCCTGCATCAGGCCACCGGCCACACGCCGCAGAAAATCTGGCACGCCGATCACGACCTCCCGTCTGGTACGGATCTTGTCGTGTTGCCGGGCGGATTTTCCTACGGCGATTATCTGCGCTGCGGTGCCATTGCAGGCCGTGCTGCCATCATGGATGCCGTGCGCGCCCATGCGGCGAAGGGTGGCCTCGTGCTCGGCATCTGCAACGGCTTCCAGATTTTGGTTGAATCGGGATTGCTCCCCGGCGTGTTGATGCGCAATGCGGGGCTGAAATTCATCTGCAAGATGCAGCATCTTAAAGTCGGCCGCACCGACACCGCTTTTACCTCTGCTTACAAAGAAGGTCAGGCGATCAAGGTTGCCATCGCACATGGCGAAGGCAATTACATCGCCGACGCTGAAACGCTGCAACGTCTCGAAGGCGAGAACCGCGTTGCCTTCCGCTATTGCGATGCACATGGAAAGGTCGGTGGCAAGGCCAATCCCAATGGTTCGCTCAACGACATTGCCGGCATCTACTCCGAGAAGCTCAACGTACTCGGCATGATGCCGCATCCGGAAAATCTGATCGAAAATCTCGTCGGCGGCACCGACGGGCGCGGACTGTTCGACAGTCTCGCCAAAGCGCGCGCGGCGTGAGGTTTCACCATGAAGAACGATATCGCGATCACGCCGGAACTCGTCGCCCAACACGGTCTCAAGCCGGACGAATATCAACGCATTCTCGACCTCATCGGACGCACGCCGACATTTACTGAGCTTGGTATTTTCTCAGCGATGTGGAACGAGCATTGCTCGTATAAATCCTCGCGCCTGCATTTGAAGACGCTGCCGACAAAAGCACCCTGGGTCATTCAAGGGCCTGGTGAAAATGCCGGGGTCATCGATATTGGCGATGGCATGGCGTGCATCTTCAAAATGGAAAGCCACAATCATCCGAGCTTCATCGAACCCTATCAGGGCGCGACAACGGGCGTCGGCGGCATTCTGCGCGATGTGTTCACCATGGGCGCGCGCCCGATTGCATGCCTGAACGCGCTACGTTTCGGCGATCCGAAACACCCCAAAGTACATCATCTCGTCTCGGGCGTTGTTGCCGGCATTGGCGGCTATGGCAATTCCTTCGGCGTGCCGACCGTCGGCGGGCAGACTGGTTTTCACACGCGCTATGACGGCAACAATCTCGTCAACGCGATGGCTGTCGGCATCGCCAAGACGGACGAGATTTTCTACGCCAAGGCCACTGGCGTTGGAAATCCGATTGTCTATCTCGGCTCGAAAACCGGACGCGACGGCATTCACGGCGCGACGATGGCATCAGCCGAATTCGACGATGCGTCAGAAGAAAAACGCCCCACCGTGCAAGTCGGTGATCCCTTTGCCGAAAAACTATTGCTCGAAGCCTGCCTTGAACTGATGCGCACTGGTTCGGTGATCGCAATTCAAGACATGGGCGCGGCGGGCCTCACCTGCTCCGCCGTTGAAATGGGTGCGAAAGGCGATCTCGGCATCGAGCTCAATCTTGAACAAGTGCCGTGCCGCGAAGAAGGCATGACCGCTTATGAAATGATGCTGTCGGAAAGCCAGGAGCGCATGCTCATGGTGCTCGACCCGGCGCGCGAAAAAGAAGCCGAAGCCATCTTCCGCAAATGGGGATTGGATTTTGCGGTCATCGGCAAGACGACCGATACGCTGCGCTTCGTTGTCAAGCATCATGGCGAGGTGATGGCCGATCTGCCGATCAAGGAATTGGGCGATGAAGCCCCGCTTTACGATCGCCCATGGGTGGAAACACCGCGCCAACAACGCATCGCAGCGGAAAACGTTACGCCGCCGATGTCGAATGCTGAAGCCCTGAAGACACTCATCGCCACGCCCGATCTCTGCTCCAAGCGCTGGATTTGGGAACAATACGACCATCTCATTCTCGGCAACACCGTTGCCGCACCGGGCGGCGATGCCGCCATCGTGCGCGTCGAAGACGGGCCAAAAGGCCTCGCCCTGACCGCCGATGTGACGCCGCGTTATTGCGAAGCCGATCCGTTCGAAGGCGGCAAACAGGCGGTGGCCGAAGCGTGGCGCAACATCACCGCCGTTGGCGGACAGCCGCTTGCACTCACCGACAATCTGAATTTCGGTAATCCCGAGCGCCCAGAAATCATGGGCCAATTCGTCGGCTGCATCAAAGGCATTGGCGAGGCAGCACGCGCGCTCGATTTCCCGATCGTGTCGGGCAATGTCTCGCTCTACAACGAAACGAATGGACGCGGCATTCTGCCGACACCGACCATCGGTGGCGTCGGTACCATGAAGGACGTGAATGTCCATGCCGTCGCTGCGTTTCGCAATGCAGGCGATGTCATCCTCCTCCTCGGTGAGACGCAAGGCTGGCTCGGACAATCGGTTTATCTCCGCGATGTCTGTGGCCGTGAAGAAGGCGCACCGCCGCCTGTCGATCTCACCGCCGAACGTCGCAATGGCGATTTCGTCCGCGTGCTGATCCAGAACAAGCGCACCGCCAGCGTGCATGATTGCGCGGATGGCGGGCTTGGCGTAGCGCTCGCCGAAATGGCGATGGCGAACGGAATTGGTGCAAGCATCGACACGCTGCCTGCGAATATCCCCGCCCATGCTGCGTTGTTCGGCGAGGATCAAGCCCGCTATGTCGTCGCCACGGCGGCAGGCGAAGCCGCCAAGGTCCTGGCCGATGCGAAGGCCGCCGGTGTACCAGCCCTCAAGCTCGGCACCGTCGGCGGCACGAGCTTGAACTTACCCGGCGAGAGCCCCATTTCGCTCGCAGACTTGAAACAGGCGCATGAAGGCTGGCTGCCTAACTACATGGCCTCGCAGGCGGGGAATTGAAGCATGGCAATGCAAGCGTCCGAAATCGAACGGATGATCCGGGAGGCGTTCCCGGACGCTGAGATCGAGATCAAGGACCTCGCGGGCGATGGCGATCACTATGCCGCCACCGTGAAATCCGCAGCCTTCAAAGGCAAAACCCGAGTGCAGCAGCACCAGTTGGTTTATGCCGCGCTCAAGGGCAATATGGGCGGCGTCTTGCATGCCCTTGCGCTCACGACGAGCCCGCTAGAGAATTGACCCATTCGCAACGCCGCGCCTTGACCGCGGTCAGCACAGGACGACGACCATGAGTATTCAGGACGACATCAAGAACACTGTGACCAACAACCCGGTCGTGCTCTTCATGAAGGGTACGCCGCAATTTCCGATGTGCGGCTTCTCCGGACAGGTCGTGCAGATCCTCGATTATCTCGGCATCCCCTATCAGGGCGTCAACGTGCTCGATGATCAGAATGTCCGCGAAGGCATCAAGACCTATTCGAACTGGCCGACGATCCCGCAGCTCTATGTGAAGGGCGAATTCATCGGCGGCTGCGACATCGTCCGTGAAATGTTCCAATCGGGCGAATTGCAACAGCACCTCACCGAGGCTGGCATCCCGGTGAAGCAGGTGCAGGCCTGATCCTTTCGTCTTAGGAAATCTTGAAACGCGCGTTGGGGCGACCCGCGCGCGTTTTTGTTTGTCTCGCTCAGGGCAAGTTGCATCACGCGCCATTCAAAGATACGCCCGAAAAGACAGCGCCAAGAGATGTGCCAATAGATGTGCCAAGAGACAGTTTGATGCGGCGATCAATCGTGGCACCCGCATATAGAAACAGAGATTACCACGTCGACCTCCCGGCCTCCTCGCAATGACGATCTAAAATCCGTCAGAAAATTTTTCGTCATTGCGAGGGGCGCAGCGACAACGCAATCCATGACAGGTCATGCAACCTGCCCCTCATGGCGAGAAGACGCCGATGCCGCGTCTTGAAACATGAAGGCCAGTGCAATTCGCTCAATCAAATTTTTTGGGTACGCCTCATGGGAACTGTCATCGACAGCTTTGCTGTCTCGAACGCAGCAAGTGCAGCACGGAGAAATAAGCGAAGCCCGCCCCTGTCAAAGGTGTAGCCTGGGGCGTGTCGCAACCAGAGGCGCAATAAGTCATCGTCGGAATACTGCATTTTCAGAACTTGTTTGAGTTCACGTATGATAGTTTCAAGAAGCTCAGGCTGTTCACGACAGTTTAATGCATATCGTGCAAGCCATCGAACCGAAAGCGCGTCAGGTTCATCAAGATGCATATATTCATGCATCGGCTTCGTGAAATTTTCTAGGGGAAGCTTTTCAGACATTTTCACCTCCTGACATTGCTTGGAAAGGCTGTGATGACGCGAAACCCATTTCCATTGTTTGCACGTTGAATGCTCACAGTAACGGCTCGCGTGGTGTAGAAATTGACTACCCCGTTCTCATATATACCCTCTCGTCCTGTCGGTAATCCGATCTCTTGAAATACCCATTCGGCTGGCTTCCATAATCCCCGCGCTTGGCAGCCTCAATCAACGCTGACTGGCGCGCCAGTGCTTCGTTGACGTAAAGATTGGCCTCGTAAAGGCCTTGAAAGCTGCCAATGATAGGGTACCAATAATCTATTCCATCAAAGATTCTGTCTTCGAAGATCCTTGCGATGATCTGTTCTCGCGTCTGACCGACGTGCTTTTCAATCGCGTGCCCTCTTCTGCTGGTGGGCGTGCCTCTCTCTTCTTCTTCAAGATCGATGGCGTACCCGCGATCTGCTGCCGGAATAATCGCCGCGCCATCGATGGTCTGTTGATCGCCGGGAACGAAATCATCGCGATAGGTTTGCGGTGTGTTCGTCGCGACACGAGGTGTGCTCTCCGCTGACGGCGTGCTGCTGGCTGATTTGGCGTCCTCACGCGTGCGGTTGCGCGCGACCCGATCGCGCAAATTGGCATCGCCACCGCCGCCTTCATCGGTCCATTGCCCAGCATCAGGATTACCCGCAGGCACGCGCAATTGATCGGGCCGATATTTGAGACCCCAGCTTTCCGCCCGCGCGAGCGCGGAACGCACCAGCACCTCGGTCGGGATCGTGCCCTGGCGTATGTAAAAATCGATGGCCACGCCATGCCAAATGTCGAGCTCGGGCGCATCGGGATATTTCTGGCGAATACGCCTGTATTAAATGTCAATCGGATCCATCGCAATGCTCCAAATCGCAATGCGAGAAGGATGTTCAAATATAGGATTATAGTCAAGGCATAATTGCCTACGAGAGGCGCGCGGCGGCCCGTCTGATCAGACGGGTCCGATGAGGCGGGGTAAGTGTGGAAGAAGAAACACACCCTCGTCCTTCGAGGCGCGATGCGTTTCGCATCCCTCTTCAGGATGAGGTCTCAAGTTCTATCCTCACGCTCTATGCCCATGATGGATTGCTTCGTCACTGCGTTCTTCGCAATGACGCATGAGGTTGAGGCGCGAAGCGCTAAAGAGCGAAGGACCGAAGGACCGAATTTTCTTCGCAGACTTGGCCTTCGCGATGCCCCCCTCAAAAAGAAATCAAAAACTCACTTCCCCATCGCCGCCTTGATCAACGCCACCGCATCGGGACTGTCCCATTCCGCAGGGCCGGCGAGATGGGCGAGTTCACATCCCTTCGCATCGACGATCAGCGTCGTCGGCATGCCGAGCGCACGACCGATCTTTTGCAGATCCTGAAACACTTTTGCATCCGGATCGGCGTAATAGGCGAGCGCCTTGACGCCAATCTCATCGAGGAAGCGCTTGGGGCGGTCGAGATTGCGCTGGTCGATATTGATGGCGACGACCTCGAAATCTTGGCCGCCGAGCTGATGCTGCAACCGGTCGAGCGCGGGCATCTCCTTCCGGCAGGGCACGCACCAGGTCGCCCAGAGATTGACCAGCAGGGTCTTGCCCTGCAGCGCCGCAAGGGAGGTCGGCTGCCCATCCGGCGCCTTAAAGGCGAGATCGGGGATCTTTTGCGAGGCTTTAGGCACCTGCACCGCCGCCACCTCGCCCTTGGCGAGCGGCTTCATGCTGGCCAGCACCTTTTCTCGCCCGGCACAGGCCGAAGCCTGATTGCCGCCGGGGGCATTCCTCCCGTATAGGACGGCCACGACCACGATGGCGGCAACAGCCGCCCCAAGCGCAGGAATGAGGGCTTTCTTCAAAGCGATGGTCCTCGGACGGTACGAACAGAGCGGAAGGATCTTCCATGTCCAGCAATAGTATGTGGGGCGGCCGGTTTCAAAGTGCACCCGCCGCGATCATGGAAGAGATCAACGCCTCCATCGGCTTCGACAAGGCGCTCTGGCGGCAGGACATCCAAGGCTCGAAAGCCCATGTCGCCATGCTTGCCCAACAGGGCATCGTGACGGAGGCTGACGCAAAAGCCATTGCGGGCGGGCTCGATCAGGTCGCAAGCGAAATCGAAAAAGGTGATTTCACCTTCTCGCGTTCGCTTGAAGACATTCACATGAATGTCGAAAGCCGCCTCGCCACATTGATCGGCGCTGCGGCAGGTCGCTTGCACACCGCGCGTTCGCGCAACGATCAGGTCGCGACCGATATGCGGCTTTATGTCCGCGATACGGTCGACGCGCTCGATGCGCAATTGGCCGATCTGCAACACGCGCTTGCGGAAAAGGCGCTAGAGCATGCGGACGCGGTGATGCCGGGCTTTACGCATCTGCAATCGGCGCAGCCCGTCACCTTCGGCCATCATCTGATGGCCTATGTCGAAATGCTTGGCCGCGATCGCAGCCGCTTCAAGGATGCGCGCCGCCGCATGAATGAATGCCCGCTTGGCGCGGCCGCCTTGGCCGGTACATCCTTCCCGATCGATCGTGAAGCGACGGCCAAGGCGCTCGGATTCGATCGCCCCACCGCCAATTCGCTCGATAGCGTGTCCGATCGTGATTTCACACTTGAATCTCTGTCGGCCGCCTCGATCTGCGCGATGCATTTATCGCGTTTCGCCGAAGAGATTGTGATTTGGACGACACCGCAATTCGCACTCGTAAACCTGTCGGATGCGTTCACCACCGGTTCGTCAATCATGCCGCAGAAGCGCAATCCCGATGCAGCAGAATTAGTGCGTGCCAAATCGGGCCGCATCATCGGCGCACTCACCGGTCTTCTGATCGTGATGAAGGGCCTGCCGCTATCCTACGCCAAAGACATGCAGGAAGATAAGGAAGGCGTGTTTGACGCCCTCTCCTCGCTCTCGCTCTGCATCGCCGCCATGGCCGGCATGGTGCTTGATATGGCACCCAATACGCAGACGATGAAGAAGGCGGCTGGAACTGGTTATGCCACCGCGACCGATCTCGCCGATTGGCTGGTGCGCACGCTGAAGATGCCGTTCCGCGACGCTCATCACGTCACCGGCAAGATTGTCGGTCTCGCCGCCGCACAAAAGAAAGATCTCGAAAAATTGTCGCTCGCTGACATGCAATCCGTCGAGCCGCGCATCACGGAAACGATATTCGACGTGCTCGGTGTGACGAAATCAGTGAAGAGCCGCACCTCCTATGGCGGCACTGCACCCTCCAACGTCAAGGCGCAAGCCAAGCGCTGGTTGAAACAGCTCGCCAAGGATAAACAGGGCTAAGGCTCGCTTTTCCGCCGGTTTCGCCTATGCTCGCGGCGCATTCATCGTCAGGTTCTGCCATGGAACGTTTCAAGGCCCCTCTCCTTCTCAGCGGCGCGATCGTGCTGGCCCTAGCACTTGGCGGCTGCGGCCGTCGCGGCCCGCTCGAGCCACCGCCGGGTTCCGTGGAGGCACAGCAAGAGGCGGCAGAGGAACGCGGCGAGACCCTGAGTAACGTGACGATCCCACCGGTCGGCAAGGGCGCATCGCGTAAAACACCGCCGATCCGTGCGCCGAAAGAACCGTTCATTCTCGATCCGCTGCTCTGAGCCGAGACTCCAATGCATCATTTCCATTACCGCGACGGCGAACTCCATGCCGAAGATGTGCCGCTGAGCCGGATCGCAGCTGAGATCGGCACACCCTTCTATTGCTATTCCACCGCGACGCTGGAACGTCACTTCAAAGTCTTCTCCGGCGCGTTTGCGGGCACCGATCATCTCGTCTGCTACGCGATGAAGGCCAATTCCAATCAAGCCGTGCTGAAAACGCTCGCACAACTTGGCGCTGGCATGGATGTCGTCTCCGAAGGCGAATTGCGCCGCGCGCGTGCCGCCGGGGTGCCAGCCTCGAAAATTACGTTTTCTGGCGTCGGCAAAACCGAACGCGAAATGGCTTACGCGATTGACGAAGGCATTTTGTGTTTCAACGTCGAGTCCGAGCCAGAATTGAAACAGCTTTCGGCCGTCGCAACGGCGCGCGGCAAGACAGCCCATGTCGCAATCCGCGTCAATCCAGACATCGACGCCAAGACTCATCACAAGATTTCGACCGGAAAATCGGGCGATAAATTCGGGATCCCGATTTCGCGCGCGCGTGATGTCTATCGCGATGCGGCGAAATTACCAGGCCTGAAGATCACCGGCGTCGATATGCATATCGGCAGCCAGATCGTCGATTTGAAACCTTTCGACGATGCCTTTGCGCTCCTCGCCGATTTCGTCCGCCAATTGCGCGACGATGGTCATCCCATCGATCACATCGATCTCGGCGGCGGGCTTGGTGTTCCCTATCGCGAAGACAATGAGCCGCCGCCCGATCCGGCGGCCTATGCGGATATTGTGAAAAAGAACACAGGCGGCCTTGGTTGCACGCTCGTATTCGAACCCGGCCGTCTCATCGTTGCCAATGCAGGCATCCTCGTCACTGCAATCGTGTTCGTGAAGGAAACTGAGGGCAAGGATTTCTACATCGTCGATGCCGCAATGAACGATCTGATCCGCCCGACGCTGTACGATGCCCATCATGACATTAAACCGGTGAAACAGGCTGCCCTCGGCGCAGAGCGACGCATCGTCGATGTCGTAGGTCCTGTCTGCGAGACGGGTGACTATTTGGCGCAGGCACGCAGCCTGCCCCATGCCAAGGCGGGCGATCTGCTCGCCGTGATGACAGCGGGCGCTTATGGGGCTGTGCAGGCGGGAACATACAATTCCCGCCCCTTAGTGCCGGAAGTGCTGGTCAAGGGCGACGATTACGCCGTTGTCCGCCCACGCCAGAGCTATGACGAACTCATCGGCCTCGATCATATTCCGGACTGGCTCTGATTGATGAGTAAAAAGGGTCTCGCCCTTTTTTAGCCGTTGGGCTGGTCTTCCCTCGGGCGCGTGTTACTTTTGCGCGTAACTGCCGAGGATCCGATGGAGCACGCCCCCGCGCCCACGCCGCTCGACCGCCTCGCCCGGCTCCGCCGCCGGGCCGCGGCCATCATCGGCTTTGAGCGAATTTGGCCAGCCACGGCGCTCGGCCTTTCGATCCTTGCCTTGCTTTTGGCTGCGATCTGGGCTGGCTGGCTTGTGGCCCTGCCTCTGGCCGTCCGTATGGCGCTGGCCGCCTTTGGTGTTGCCGCCGCCTTCGCGATCCCGTTGCGGGCCCTTTTCCGCGCCCGCACAACGCCGCAAGAAGAGCTGGCCCGCATCGACCGCGATTCCGGCTTGCCGCATCGCCCGGCCACCGCGCTCGACGATGAATTGGCAACCCCGCATCCAGACCCCGCGACCCGCGCATTGTGGCAGGCCCATCGCGCCCGCGCCTTGAAGGCTGCCGAAGCGCTGAAGGTAAACCCGCCCTCCCCGGGCCTTGCACAGCGCGACCCCTACGCGCTGCGCTTTGCCGCCGCCCTTTTGCTGGCAGTTTCATTTTTCGCCGCTGGCAGCGAACGCTGGTCGCGATTGGGTGCCATTTTCGATCAAGCTTCAACGCAAGAGCAGATCGCGGCGGGAACACGCATCGATGCGTGGATCGATCCGCCGGCTTATACGCAAGTACCTCCATCGATTCTCAATCTTGCCAAGCCGGGCCGCGTCGCAATGAATGTGCCGGTCAATGCCGTGCTTGTGCTGCGCGCCTCTGACGGCGCGACACTCGCACCAAAGATCGAGGGTGGGCTTGAACATGTGGAGACGCCGCAGGCCGCCGATGGCGCGCGCGAATGGCGCTGGACGTTGAAGGGGAATGCGAGCTTCTCGCTCGGCAATGGCGAGATCGCCCTGACTGTCATTCCTGACACGAAACCGTCGATCCGCTTTACTGCGGCGCCGCAACCCAATCCGCAGCGCGACCAACTCGCGCTCTCCTATAGCTTGAATGACGATTACGGCGTCGTCTCCGCCGAAGGCCGGATGGCGCGGAGCCCCGCCCTTGAAGCCAGTGCAAAGAAAAAGCCGCTCATCCCCGCACCGGCGATCCCGCTTGTTCTGCCCGGCGCACCGAACCGTGAAGGTGAAGCCAAAACCAATGTCGACATCACGCAGCACCCATGGGCAGGTGCCGAAGTCGCGTTGACGCTCTACGCCAAGGATGAAGCCGGGCAGGAAGGACAGAGCGAGGCTGTCACGTTCACCCTGCCGCAGCGCAATTTCAGTAATCCGCTCGCGCGCGCACTCGTTGAACAGCGTCGCGATCTTATTCTTGATCCCGCCAATGTGCGCATGCGGGTTGAGTCCATGCGCGCTTTGCTGATCGAACCGGCACGTTTCACGCCTGATCCCTCGATTTATCTCGGCCTCAGAACCATCACCAACCGTCTCGTGCGCGCCCGCAACGATGCCGATCTCATCGCTGTCAGCGAATTGATGTGGGAGATGGCGCTTGCCATCGAAGATGGCGGCATGTCGGATGTCGAAAAGGCACTCAAACAAGCACAGGAAAATCTCCGTGAGGCGCTCGAACGCGGCGCAAGCCCTGAAGAAATGCGCAAATTGACGGAAGACCTCCGCCGCGCGATGGACCGCTATATGCGCGAATTGGCCGAGCGCATGCAGCAAAATCCGAACAACCAGCAAGCAACGCCGCGCGATATGCAGAATATGCGTGTCGTGACGCCGCGCGATTTGCGCAACATGCTCAACCGTATGGAAGAGCTCGCCCGCCGCGGTGAAACGGCTGAAGCGCAGAAACTGCTCGAACAACTCAACGAGATGATGCGCAACCTACAGATGGCACGCCCCGGCCAGATGGAACGGCAGCGCCGTCAGGCCGAGATGGAAAAAAATCTCGACGAACTCGACCGCATGACGCGCGAGCAACAGGAATTGCGCGATCGAACATTTCAAGAAGGCCAACGCCGGCAAGAAGAAATGCGCCGCGGCCAGCGCAACCAGCGCCAGCAACAGCAGCAGCAAAGCCAACGTCGCCCGGGACAACAGCAGCAAGGTCAACAACAACAAGGCGAACAACAGGACGGCGATCAGGGCGATCAGAACCAGCAATTAAGCGAACGCCAGCGGCAACTCCGCGAACAGCTCGACGCTATGAAGCGGCGTATGCAGGAACAAGGCATGCAAGGCGAGCAAGGTCTTGAAGATGCCGAACAAGCGATGCGCGATGCTGAAAACGCACTTGGCCAAGGCAATGATGGTGAAGCGGTCGACGCACAAGGCCGCGCGCTCGAAGGCCTGCGCCGCGGCGGTCGCAATATGGCGCGCCAAATGCAACAGCAGCAGCAAGGCCAACCCGGCGAAGAAAGCGATCAACCCTCGCAATATGGCGAGGGCCCCGGTGGTCCCGGCGAAGCACAAGGGCGCGCCGACAATGACGAACGCAACGACGATCCGCTCGGCCGCCCGACGCCATCGCAGGAAGCCGGCGATCGCTCGAAATTCCGCAAAGGCGGACGCGAGAGCACGCTCGAACAACGCGCCCGCGAAGTGATGGAAGAATTGCGCCGTCGCCTTGGCGACCCGAACCGTTTGGAAGCGGAGCGGGATTATCTGGAGCGCCTCTTGCGCATGCCGTAAGCAGGCTTGGATCTCCACAAACGCAAAGCGTCATGTCCTGCTATGCCATGTCAGATACAAAATCGATCAAATACAAAATTGGCCGCATTCAAAATCGATTAAACAGGATCTCCCTTCAGCGATAGCATGACTTTGATCGGCATCTACGCCGTTTCGGCATAGCGTTCATGAGACGGCCCGTATCCTCCTTGTCGTCACATCGTGTGAAGCGATGCTGCTCTCAAGTTTCATCCTAATCAGCCAGCACTGCACCATACATCAAGGCTGTCACCACGACAGAGCACGAATTGCACGTCATGTTCTCCAATATGCAATGTCCCATCGATGTTGAAGTGATCCGTGGATTACCAGTAGGTTTAATCTCCATTAAAACGATACTGACCTTGAGAAATTGCAAAAATCAGTAGCTCAGGAAGAGTTTTTCGATCATATCGAAGTTGATGATTCGCCCTAAGGCGATTCGATAGTTTGAGCACAAGCGTTAGCATCAAAGAATCAATGCACGATTGATCGTGTTATAAAGTTGAAAATGCAACTTTCAGTTTAGTTACTCGTAATCTTCCAGTTGGGTCGTCAACGCCGCGCCGGCTGCCCGTTATGCGGCGGACCGGATCATATCATTCAAGTATAAGGACGAAGCCAGTGGCCCTTAAGCAAAGTCATGTCAATCAGCTTCACAAGATCATTGCATCAGCCGAGATGCTGATTTCTGAAATCGAACGCGCGATACAGTCCCAGTCAAGCACACGGAGCAGCGCTGGCCGTAGCGGGAAGTCGCGCAGCAAAACGAGCAGCAAGACAAGCGGCAAAAATGTCGGCAGCAGCCGTGCCCGCGTTGGTGCGAAGGCCAGCACCCGGTCTGCTCGCGGCCGCAAGCCGGGCGGCGGTCAAAAAGCAGGCGGCAATGGACAAAAAGCCAGCCGCAGCAGCGCAAGCGTCAATACAGGCGCAAGGCGCAATCGCGCCCAAACGGCTGAATTCCGGCAATCGATCTTGAAAGAATTGGAAGCCGGAACGCCGGTGGCCGATTTGGCCGCCAAGCACGACGTCACGCCGGCCTATCTCTATCAAATCAAGAGCCGCGCAGAAGCCTAGCCTCGGAACTGCACTTTCCATCACCCGCGAGAGGCCGTTCAAGCGGCCTCTCGACTTTATCTGCCTGCGGTTTAGACTTCGCTCAATCAGCGAGGCGGGCATGGGTAAGAAAACAGACAAAAAGTCAAATAAGAAAGCGAGCCGGAAAAGCGGCCAACTCGCGACCGGAAACGGCCCCGAACATAACAAAACGAAGGTTTTGGACGAAGCCGCAACAGCAAACCCGCGCAAGGGCCTTGTTCCCAAAGGGGTCACCAATCGCGAATTCAAACTGTTGATCAAACCCGACGGGCTGGAGCAGCGACGCAATGTGGCCGCGTTGCAGGCCTTCATGACGGATTTCTGCAAAAAGCAGAAAATCAACTACCTGCCGAACGAGACTGCTGCGACCGGCCTACGAAACATTACGTTCTACGATACGCCGAATGAAATTCTGCGCGACAAACGGATCATTCTGCGGGTGCGAGCATCGCGCAAGGACCTCTGGGTCGACGAATGGTGCGAAGTGACGCTGAAATGTCGTCATGACGATTTCGCGACTGCCGCAGCTTTCGACCCGACGCCACATTTTGAAGACGCGGTACGTTTCAGAATGCGCTTTAAGGAAGAAATCCTCAGAGGCCCCAATCCCGATTCCCATCGGCGGATTTACTCGAATAATGCAATCATCAACACGGTGCCGATTAATCGCCTCGACAAAAATCGTATCGGTGAAATCTATCCGATTTTTCCAGGGCTGAAGGCTTTGGCAATAGAGGAGGCAACAGAACTCGGCAAAGTGGGCGGTGTTGAGAATACGATCCTCGAAGCGGCGCTGCCGTTTGGGATGATTGAATTTGACGATGACGTCGTTGCCCATTGCGATCTCGGCGTCTGGTTTCGCGCGGCAGGCGTACCGTTAATTGGCGAGCTTGCGTTCGCCTATCGGGTCAATCCGAAGAATCGCAAAAATCGAAAAGCGCATGCGCGCGCCGATAAATTATTCGCCCAATTGCAGATCGCGCTGGGCGACCAGCTCGCGACGGGATCGACCAAGACGGCCCTCGTCTATGGAAAGCCCGAATGAACGCCCCTGCTGACGCCGCTCCGAAACCACCGGGGCTCGGCGAACTTTTCATTCAATTCCTGACGATTGGTGCGGTGAGTTTCGGCGGCGGAATCGTTGCCTATGAGCGGGCCCTTTTAGTCGATCACAAAAAATGGATCGATTCCGATTCATTCATGGCAGCACTCGCTTTGTCGCAGACCCTGCCCGGTCTCAACTCCGTCAATCTCGCAGCCATTGTGGGACAACGGCTTGCTGGTCTACCGGGCGCGATTGCCTCGGTGATCGGCCTCATTCTACCCGGCGCCATTCTCGTTCTTATCCTCGGCATCCTCTATGACAACAGCCACGACGATCCGCTCGCCAATCTGGCGCTTTCTGCCGTCGCTGCCGCGGCAACAGGATTGGTTGCTAACACGGTGCTGCAATTGGGTCGCAAACGTTTTCGTGATCCTTTATCGCTCGCTTTGATTGCGGCGACATTCACGCTCATGTCAATTTTGAAAGTATCATTGCCGCTTGTACTGCTTCTCGTGTTCCCCATTGCGCTCTGGCTCAATCGCCCGGGAGCGCGGCCATGACCTATACGACGACGCTGCTCGGCCTTGCATCGAGCTTTGCCCTTTTCTCCATTTTGGCAGTCGGCGGCGGGGTCGCCGTATTGCCAGAAATGCAAGCGTTAATGGCCGAACGCTACGGCATTTCGGGCGAGAGTTTCGTGCATATTTACGGCATTGGGCAATTGGCGCCGGGCCCGAACATGCTGATGGTGCTCGTGCTCGGTTATCGCATCGCCGGATTTGGTGGCGCGTTGACCGTGCTCTTGGCGTTCTTCACACCGGCCCTGATTCTTTCCTTGGTCGGCGGACGCTTATGGGATCGCGTCGGCGAGACGCCATGGCGCCGTGCGGTCCAAAACGCGCTTGAACCCGTTTCCCTCGGTCTGATGATTTCTGGCCTTTACGCGATTGCACGCGAGGCGTTGAACGGGCCCGTGTCTTTTGGACTTTGCGCCGTGACCTTGGCCTTACTGGTTGCAACCCGCATCAATCCCGTCCTGATTGTGCTTGCTGCATCGGCCACAGGGGTGGTGCTCATGACGATCAGTGGCTTGCCGTAAGCGAACAAACCCGATTTGATAGGATACATATCGTTCTGGAGTGATTGTCCATGCGTACAACGCCGCGTTTTGCATCGGCTGGTTTCGTTAAGGCGAGCGTGGCGGGTCTTGAATTTGAGACGCGGGATATCAGCGAAAAAGGCGTCAAGCTGACGCTCAGGCCCGATCACCCGTTTCGGATTGGCGAGGAATACATCGTCTATCTTTTCATCTCGGAAAGACGAGACAGCCCGGCGCAATCGGCTTGGAGCGTCATGGGCGAATGCCGGTGGATCGAGGATGGGGCAGCAGGATTTGCCTTCTCGTCCAATTCCTTCATAGAGCGCGAAATCAACAAGATCCTGATCAACGCCTCCTTCGACAAGGTGTCCGAACCCGGCTCAGGACATTGATCCGCGCTTTCCCCCTCCCCGCGCCCGTCCTATAAACCGGGCATGGAAACCTTCATCAATGCCCTCATCCCGTTTGGTGCCGCGGCGGTCGCCGTCGTGCTGCTCTTGGGCCTCGTCAACATGATGCGCGGCGGCAGTCCGAACCGTTCGCAGACTCTGATGCGCTGGCGGGTGCTATTGCAGTTTGTGGTTGTCATCCTTGCGATGGGCGTGATCTGGCTAAAGGCGCGCTGATGCGCCTGCCGGGCCTAGGATCAATCCGGCCAGGCCCCGATAGAACCATCTGACCCGGGCGGGGTTTCCCTGCCTACCCTTTCCCCTATATTCCCGGCCTAGGAACAAGGGGCAGGCATGGTCGTCCTCAATCGCATCTACACCCGCACCGGCGACGGTGGCACAACGGCGCTTGGCACTGGCGAGCGTCGCCACAAATTCGACCTGCGGGTCACCGCTTATGGCACGGTAGATGAAACCAACGCCACAATCGGCATGGCACGGCTCCACACGGCAGCCAACGAGCCGTTGGTCGATGCCATGTTGGAGCGCATCCAGAACGACCTGTTCGACCTTGGAGCCGATCTCTGCACGCCGGAGACCGACGAAAAGCCCCCCTACGAGCCCTTGCGCATCGTCGACGCACAGGTCACCCGCATTGAACGGGAAATCGACGCACTAAACGCTGAGTTGAATCCGCTGCGCTCCTTCGTCCTGCCGGGCGGCTCGGCAGCCGCTGCGGCTCTCCACCTCTCCCGTACTGTCAGCCGCCGTGCGGAAAGACTGATGGTAGAACTGGCCGCCACGCCGGGCGAACGTGTCGGGGAACCGGCCCTCAAATACATCAACCGCCTGTCCGATTTTCTATTCGTGGCCTCGCGCTACGTGAATGCGCGCGGTGCGAAGGATGTTTTGTGGGTGCCCGGCGGGCATCGCTGAGCTGCGCCAAAACGGCGGCCCTGCCCCTCTTTCGCCGCGTTGACAACCCTTCTGCAGCCCCTTTACGGTCCGCCGGTTCCTGTGTGCGGGCCTGCGGCTGTATGCGGGTATTTTTGGCCTTGAAAACAAGGGTTCGGAAGCGGAGCGCCCCCTGCCGAAAGGCATAGGACGGACGGCCCGACCGGAGGATAAGATGAAAATTCTCGTACCCGTGAAACGGGTTGTGGACTACAACGTCAAAATTCGGGTGAAGCCCGATGGCTCCGGCGTTGAACTCGCCAATGTGAAAATGTCGATGAATCCCTTCGACGAGATCGCCGTGGAAGAAGCGATCCGTATGAAGGAAGCTGGCAAAGCGACAGAAATTGTGGCCGTTTCGATTGGCCCGCAGGCGGCTGGCGAAACGATCCGCACCGCGCTTGCCATGGGCGCCGATCGCGGCATTCTCGTGAAGACCGATGCGACGGTAGAACCTTTGGCCGTTGCAAAGATTCTCAAAGGGATCATTGAAGCCGAAGCGCCGGGTCTCGTGATCCTTGGCAAGCAAGCAATCGACGATGATTGCAACCAGACCGGCCAAATGCTCGCTGCATTGCTCAACTGGTCGCAGGGTACATTCGCCTCCAAAGTGTCGCTCGCTGAGGGCACTGTCGATGTGACACGCGAAATCGATGGCGGCCTTGAAACCGTTTCGTTGAAATTACCCGCAATCGTCACGACCGATCTACGTCTTAACGAGCCACGCTACGCTTCCCTGCCGAACATCATGAAGGCGAAGAAGAAGCCGCTCGACGAAAAATCGCCCGCCGATTACGGCGTCAACATCGCGCCACGCCTCACCGTTCTCAAGACCACCGAACCGGCAGGCCGCAAGGCTGGCGTCAAGGTTGGCTCGGTCGAAGAACTTGTTGCAAAACTCAAGAATGAAGCGGGAGTGATCTGATGGCTACGCTGCTCCTCGCCGATCACGACAACACCGCGATCAAGGATTCGACAGCAAAAGCTCTGACGGCTGCGCGTGCACTCGGCGCGCCGGTGCATATCCTCGTTGCTGGCACGAATTGCAAAGCGGCCGCGAATTCTGCCGCCAAGCTCGAAGGCGTCGAGAAAGTCATCCTTGCCGACGCGCCTGCCTATGAACATGCGCTCGCCGAACCGCTCGCCGCGCTTCTGCATCAGCTGGGCGGCGATTATACGGCAATTGTCTCGGCTGCGACTTCGACCGGCAAGAACGTGCTGCCGCGCGTCGCCGCTCTCTTCGATGTGATGCAGATTTCTGACATCACAAAAGTCGTATCGGCCGATACGTTCGAGCGACCGATCTATGCGGGCAATGCGATCCAGACGGTGCAATCGTCTGATGCAAAAAAGATCATGACCGTGCGTACCGCTTCGTTCCAGGCCGCTGGAACAGGTGGCCATGCGAGTGTCGAAAATGCTTCTGCCGCAAGCGATCCAGGCCTCTCTACTTTCAAGGGTGCCGAAATCGCGAAATCGGATCGTCCTGAACTCACTTCGGCTAAGATCATTATTTCAGGCGGCCGTGCGATGCAGAACGCCGAAAACTTCAAAACTTACATCGAGCCGATTGCCGACCGTCTCGGTGCGGCGATGGGCGCCTCGCGCGCCGCTGTCGACGCCGGTTACGCGCCGAATGATTGGCAAGTCGGCCAGACCGGCAAGGTCGTGGCGCCTGAACTCTACATCGCTGTCGGCATCTCGGGTGCAATCCAGCATCTTGCCGGGATGAAAGATTCGAAAGTGATCGTTGCGATCAACAAGGACGAAGAAGCGCCGATCTTTCAGGTCGCCGATTATGGCCTCGTCGCCGATCTCTTCACCGCCCTGCCCGAACTTGAAAAGGAACTCGCGAAGGCTTGAAGGCCTTCGCGGTAAAACGCTATGTCGGAAATTCGTAAAGTCGGAATCATCGGCGCTGGACAGATGGGCAATGGGATTGCTCAGGTCTGCGTGCAGGCAGGATATGACGTGGCGCTGAACGATCTCAGCGAAGACCGCATCAAGGCGGGCTTTGCGACGATCAACGGTAATCTCGCCAAGCTCGTTGCCAAGGGCTCGTTGCAGGAAAACGAACGGCAAACCATGCTCGGTCGCCTCAATGCGGCGCCCGCGTTTGAAGATCTCGGCGATTGCGATCTCGTGATCGAGGCGGCAACCGAAAACGAAGAGGTCAAGCGCAAGATCTTCACCGCGCTCACGCCGCATCTGAAATCCGATGCCATGGTGGCTTCGAACACCTCGTCGATTTCGATCACGCGCCTTGCCTCCGGCACCGATCGTCCGGAACGCTTCATCGGCATTCACTTCATGAATCCGGTGCCGCGTATGCAGCTCGTCGAATTGATCCGCGGCATCGCGACTGAAGACCCGACATTCGAAGCCGCAAAGCAATTCATCGGCAATGTTGGCAAGACCGTCACGGTGGCGGAAGACTTCCCCGCCTTCATCGTCAACCGCATTCTATTGCCAATGATCAATGAGGCGATCTACACACTCTATGAAGGCGTGGGCTCGGTCGAAGCCATCGACACCGCTATGCGGCTCGGCGCCAACCATCCGATGGGTCCGCTGCAACTCGCCGACTTTATCGGCCTCGACACCTGTCTCTCGGTGATGCAAGTGCTGCATGAAGGCTTGGCGGATTCGAAATATCGCCCCTGCCCGCTGCTCGTGAAATATGTCGAAGCCGGTTGGCTAGGCCGCAAGGCCAAGCGGGGCTTTTACGATTACCGCGGCGAAACCCCGGTTCCGACCCGCTAAGGCTTCGCTTCGACAAGCTTAAGTCTTCGCTTCGACAAGCTTAAGTCTTGGCTTTGACAGGCTGAGGTCACAGCAAAAGGCGCGCTTCGGCGCGCTTTTTTGTTCCCCCTTCACAATTCGGTCATGAGCCCCTTACACTCTCTAGCGAAGGACGCGAATCGCGGTCCTTGGCCAAGGAGGTTCGGCGCGTTGACGGTCCACGTCAGCCCACCCGTATTGCCGGAAGCCTGTCCGGCGCTGGTGCTCAATGCGGATTACAGACCGCTGAGCTATTACCCCCTCTCGCTCTGGGGTTGGCAGGACGCGATCAAAGCAGTCTTCCTCGAGCGTGTGAACATCGTCTCCTTCTACGAAACCACGGTGCGCAGCCCGAGTTCTGAAATTCGCCTGCCGTCAGTGGTCTCGCTCAAGACCTATGTGAAGCCCGCCCGCAATCCGGCCTTTACCCGCTTCAACGTGTTTCTGCGCGACCGCTTCACTTGCCAATATTGCGGCTCACACGAAGATCTGACCTTCGATCATGTCATCCCGCGTTCAAAAGGTGGGCAGACGACATGGGAGAATGTCGTCGCCGCCTGCTCACCCTGCAATCTGCGCAAGGGCGACCGCATGCCCGGCGATGTCGACATGTTCCCCATGCAGAAGGCATTTGCGCCGAGCGTCCACGATCTGCATCAGAATGGTCGGCTCTTCCCGCCCAATTATCTCCATGAAAGTTGGATGGATTATCTCTATTGGGATAGCGAACTCGAACCGTGAGAGCAGTTCGCGTTCTTTCCAACGGGGTCGGTCCTTTGTTCAAACGGTTGCGGCTTCGCAAGCGCTTCATCTTCACACTGACACTGGCTTTAGTCGCGTTTGCCCCAGCGCGCGCCGATGACGATTGGGGACGCCGCCGCATCGCGGTGGATGCAACCCCGCTCGACGCGTTCGAGATTGGTGCACCATCGCGCACCCGGTTCGGCGCGCTCGACTATGTCGGCGGCCTTGCGTTACGGGCAGAAATCCACCGCTTTGGCGGATTTTCTTCACTCGCTTTCGACCAGACGAGCGGACAACTCATATCCATTTCCGATCATGGCTGGTGGCTGCGCGCCAAACTCGTGATCAGAGACGGTAAACCCGCCGCCCTCACCGATGTCGAAATGGCGCCGGTAATCGGGCCTGATGGCAAACCGGTAGGGCGCACCAAACGCTTCGATACAGAAAGCCTGACGCTGCATGAAGGCATCGCCTTTGTCGGGCTTGAGCGCGTGCATGAAGTGCTGCGTTTTGATCTCGGTCGCGACGGCCTCGCAGCACGCGGACACACCATTCCCGTTCCTGCTGAAGCAAAGAAACTCTCTTCCAATCAGAGCCTCGAAGCGATTTGCTATGCCGCGCAAGGCCCCGCCCGTGGAACGTTGATCGCGATCGCGGAACGTGCGCGCAAAGGCGAAAATCTTCCGACGCGCGGCTTCATCCTGATGGGTGCGCACAAAGGTGCATTCGATCTCAAGCGACACGACGATTTCGACATCACCGATTGCGCCTTCGCACCCAATGGCGATCTCATTGTGTTAGAGCGGCGGTTCGGTTGGTTTTCCGGTCTTGCAGTGCGCTTGCGCAAAATCGATCCGCGCACGATCAAACCCGATGCTATGCTCGACGGCATTGTCCTGATGGAAGCAGGACCCGGCACAATCATCGACAATATGGAAGGTTTGGCGATCAGCAAAAATGAAAAGGGTGAGACCATGCTCACCCTGATTTCAGACGACAATTTTTCGATGTTGCAGCGAACGGTGTTGCTGCAATTCCGCCTGCGTGAGGAATGATCAGGCGCTTGGTTGAGTGCGCTTATCGTCTACCGGGGTCACAACTTTCAGAAGCGCGCCATAAGGCAGCAGCGCGATGAGCGCGATCACGACCTTGACCAGAAAATCTGTCGTGCCAAGGCTGACCCAAAGCGGCATCGTCACGGCACCGAAAAACTGAACCGGAACCGACATGGCTTCGATGCCGTAAAACGCGATCGAGAAGAACAGCGCTGTGTCAACGGCTGACCCGACCACGCTCCCGATCAGCGGCGCGCGCCACCACGACAGGCGACGCAAGCGATTGAACACGCCGATGTCGAGCAATTGACCGAACAGGAATGCGAGCCCTGACGCGAGCGCGATGCGCGGCGTGGCGAGCGCGAAGGACAGGATAACACCGATGAAGAAACCGGCCACGACAACTTTACGCGCGCGGTCCGGACCGAAATGGCGATTGGTGAGATCGGTCACGAGGAAGCTAATCGGATAAGTTAGCCCGCCCCAAGTCAGGTGATCGGCAAGACCAAGAAAATGGATCGGATGCTGGACGAGAATATTCGCCGCAACCACAATGACGATCATCGCCAGCGTCGGAATGAAGAGCGCTTTCACATCTTGCGTCATGGTGCAGATCCGGGTTTCGGGCAGACGGCGATCGCAGACCGACAAAAAGAAACGGGCCCAAGCCTTCATGGCAAAGCCCGTTTTTTATTCAATTGCGGAATGAGCGCGCCGCAAAGGCGCGTTCGATCAAGCGGCGGCGCCGGCGATCTTCTTTTCGATCTGACGCTTCAGCGCGCGCGCATTGGTCGACAATTCTTCGGTCGACGCCTTGATGAGGAACGCGTCGAGACCGCCACGATGTTCAACCGAGCGCAGCGCATTGGCCGACACGCGCAGACGCACGGCGAGGTTCAACGCGTCCGACTGCAGCGTGACGCTGCAGAGGTTCGGCAGAAACTTCCGCTTCGTCTTGCGGTTAGAATGGCTGACGAGGTGGCCGGACTGCACGCCCTTGCCGGTCAATTCGCATTTGCGCGCCATAATACTTGTCCTTCGTTCCGTCCCGGGCGGGGTCTTCTCAAAAGACCAAAGGCGGCCAAGGCCGCCCGCACGGAGACGCTGTGTTCCTGTTGTGGCCGGTTCCATACCGGAGCGGGCCCGCAAACGCAAGCGGAGGGGAGACAGAATCATGCTGCCGCCCTAGGTTCCGATCATGAATCGGTCTCTTTTCCAATCGACAAGGGGACGTCTCCTTGAATGGATCCCCATGATGCCCGTCTTCACCTCGCTTCGAACTGCGCCGCGCCGAAGATTAGCGGTCTGCGGATTGGCTTTGGCCCTCGTAGGGCTGGGCCTTACTCGGGCAGGGGCAGAGAGCCTGTCGATCGATTATGACCTGTCCATGATCGGCTTGCCGATTGGTCAGGCGACATTGTCGGGCAATGCCGACCCAGGCACCTACAGGCTGGAATTGAGCGCCCGGCTCACCGGGCTCGCCAGCATCGTTTCAGGCGGCAAAGGTGTGGCAGTGGCCACAGGAACCGGTCTACCAAGCCGCGTTCTGCCCAATTCCTATCAGCTCTCCGTTTCCGGTAGCGGACCGCTTCAGACCATCAAGCTCAATCTAAGCAGTGGCAATGTAACGTCGATCGCCATCGACCCGCCGCTGGAGCCCCGTCCAGACCGCGTCCCCGTTACCGAGCAGCACAAGCGGGGTGTATTGGATCCCGTCTCGGCCTTTCTCATGCCGGTCCCCGGCCGAGGCCCCGTCCTCGACCCCTCGAGTTGCAACCGCACGCTGGCCGTCTTCGATGGCGGCGGCCGCTTCGACGTTGCGCTCAAGTTCAAAGAGGCCACCACGCTCAAATTTCGCGGCTATAACGGCCCAGCTTTGCTCTGCGATGTCCGCTATACGCCCGTGGCAGGCCACCGCGCCGAACGGCGCGCGGTCCAATTCATGGCCGACAATCGTGACATTCAGGTCTGGCTGATCCCCGTCGGCGGTAGCCGTCTCCTCGTTCCTGCCCGCATCATGCTGCGAACCCTCATCGGCATGCTGGCGGTCGATGCCCGCCGCATGACGATCGGCGGCAAGCCGCTGCCGCCCGACGATGCCCCGGCCGCGCCCTCCACTGACAGCGGCTTGCCGATCATCAGGAACGATTGAGACGGGAGACCTAAGCGACGCTTCGCTTTCAGCGATTCGTTGCCGCCCCGTTCCTGCTCCGGTCCGATATGCCATCTTGCTGGGACAGCCGCGGCAGGGGTGCTTTCATCATCCATTAACCATAAAGCCGCGTCGACGATTGACGGCTCAACCGAATCCCGAAGCGAAACGCCCTTCCGCGATTCGATCCGTATCTGTTCCCGTTCCGGGCTGAAACGGGCCAAATTGGACGGCTTTAGAGCCAATCCATTAAGCTGCGCTTAACCATAAAACACGATCCGGATTGCCAGACCGCCATCCCCACACGAAGCGAGCGATTCTGCCGATTCGTGCCGTGTTCGTTCTGGCTATGGCTTGATCCGTGTCGTGCCGGGACCCCCGTGCGGCGCTCCGTTAACGATGCATTCATCCTAACAGCCCTGACGTTGCCGCTTGGGTTTTGGCTGCAGCGCGCCATATCTTGCTTGAAATCGCCGTCGCGCTTCGGCGCGGCCCGCCCTGCTCTTAGCCGCCAAGGCCCCGGAACCCACCCTCCATGCCACGCCCGCTTAAACCCGAGGCCCGCGCCCGCGGCGTGACTGCCATCCTCGGGCCGACCAATACGGGCAAGACCCATCTCGCGATCGAGCGGATGTTGGGCCATGATTCAGGCCTGATTGGCTTGCCGCTGCGGCTTCTCGCCCGTGAAGTCTATCAACGGGTCGTCGATCGCGTAGGGCCGCAATCGGTCGCTCTCGTCACGGGCGAAGAAAAAATAAAACCGCCCGGCGCAAAATATTGGATCGCGACGGTCGAAGCCATGCCGCGCGACATCGCCCCATCGTTCGTCGCCATCGACGAAATTCAACTTTGCGCTGATCTCGATCGCGGACATATTTTTACTGAGCGCCTCCTCAATATGCGAGGCCGTGCCGAAACGCTTTTGATCGGCGCATCGACGATGAAGCCGCTGATCGAAAAATTATTGCCCGGCGTCAACATCGTCACGCGTCCGCGTTTGTCGCAATTATTTTTTGCCGGCGGACGCAAGATCACTCGCCTTCCACCGCGTACCGCCATTGTCGCATTTTCAGCCGAAGAAGTATATGCGATCGCCGAATTGATCCGCCGCCAACGTGGCGGTGCGGCTGTTGTTTTGGGTGCACTTTCGCCGCGCACACGCAACGCACAAGTAGCGCTCTATCAATCGCGCGAAGTCGATTATCTCGTTGCGACAGATGCAATCGGCATGGGTCTCAATCTCGATGTCGAACATGTTGCCTTCGCATCGGACCGAAAATTCGACGGCGTACGCCACCGCCGTTTATACCCAGCTGAATTCGCGCAAATTGCCGGACGTGCCGGACGTTACCTAACCGATGGAACCTTCGGTACATCGGGACGTTGCGAACCGTTCGAGGAAGAATTGGTCGAATCGCTCGAGGCGCATCGCTTCGATCCGTTTCTTTTGTTACAATGGCGCAATGCGCATCTCGATTTTTCGTCGATCGCGCGCCTGATCGCATCGCTGGAAAGACCGTCTGAAGAAGAAGGATTGATCAAGGCACCGGTCGCAGACGATCTGCATTCGCTCGAACTCGTCGCGCGCGACGAGGAGATCCGCGACATGGCCCGCGGCCATGAAAAAGTGGAGCGGCTATGGGATGTCTGTCAGGTTCCTGATTATCGCAAAGTCTCCCCGATGGCCCATGCCGATCTGGTGACGACGATTTTCCGCTCCTTGATGCAAAAGGGCCATGTCAGCGACGATTGGTTTTCGGCCCGAATCCGTGAAGTTGAACGCACCGATGGCGACATCGCCATGCTGTCCCAGCGCATCGCGCAGGTGCGGACTTGGACCTATGTCGCAAACCGTCCTGATTGGTTGAAGGACCCAGAGCATTGGCAGGGCGTCGCGCGTCAGGTAGAGGACACTTTGTCGGATGCTCTGCACGAGCGGCTGACGCAACGTTTCGTAGATCGGCGCACAAGTGTCTTGCTGCGCCGCCTGAGAGAGAACGCCATGCTTGAGGCGGAAATCGGTGCGACAGGCGATGTGCTTGTCGAAGGACAACATGTCGGCCAGTTGCATGGCTTCCAGTTCACGCCTGACCCACAGGCCGGTGGACCCGAAGCCAAGGCGCTGCGACTAGCGGCTCAGAAGGCGCTGGCAGGCGAGTATGAATCGCGTGCCACACGCGTCTCCAATGCCGTCGACGATGCCTTTGCGCTTGGCCGGGATGGCGCGCTGCGCTTTCTCGGCGAGGTCGTGGCGAAGCTGACCGCCTCTGGCAAGATCTTCGAACCGCGCTTGCAGATCCTCGCCGATGAGGGCCTTACCGGTCCCTCGCTCGAAAAGGTCGAGGCCCGTCTCGCGCTTTGGTTGAAGACGCATATCGACAAATTACTCGGCCCGCTTCTGAAGCTCGAAGCCGGCGAAGGGCTCGAAGGCACCGCCCGTGGTCTTGCATTCCAGATTGCCGAAGCCCTGGGCGTTCTCGAACGTAACAAAGTGGCTGAGGAAGTCCGGGGGCTTTCGCAAGACGATCGCGCCAAACTTCGCGCCTCGGGCGTCCGGTTCGGCGCCTATCACCTCACCGTTCCCGCTTTGCTGAAGCCCGCGCCGCGCGGCCTTGCCGCTCAATTGTGGGCCTTGTCCCATGGCGGGCCCGAGCCGAAGGGACTCGACGACATTCTTCACCTCGCCGCCTCAGGCCGGACCTCGATCCCGGTCGACAAAGAGGTCGCGAAGGGTCTTTACCGCGCCGCCGGTTTCCGCGTCTGCGGCGAGCGGGCTGTTCGTGTCGACATTCTCGAACGTTTGGCCGATCTCATTCGTCCCGCAATCCAGTACCGTCCGGGTGTAACCCCCGGCGAACCGCCTGCCGGCACCGCCGATGGCGAGGGTTTCGTGGTGACCCCCGCGATGACATCGCTTTGCGGCTGCGCGGGTGAAGATTTCGCCTCAATCCTAAAATCGCTCGGCTACATCGCCGATAAGCGCCCGGGTCCGGCGATTACCGTCGCACTCGTCGCCGTGGCCGCAACCGTACCGGCTGAAACCACCGCTGGCGAAGCCGCACCGGAAACGCCTGCCGCTGAGACTGCACCAGAAGCAGCGACCGCCGACGCGCCTGCACCAGCCGACATGACGGAAGCCGCTCCACCGGCAGAAGCACCTGCCGTGGTTGAGACCGAAGCGACAGAGACGACGGCCGAGACGACGACGGAAGCACCTACGGACGCCATAGGCGCCGAGCCGGTCCTCATCGAGATCTGGCGTCAAGGCCGTCGCCAACAGGGTGGTGGCCGTCCGCAGCACCGCCGTCCCGACCAGCGCAATAAGGGCCCGCGCCCGGCAGAGGCTGGCACTGAAGGCCAGAGCGCGGAAAACCGCCCGCGCCGCGACCGTCCGCATTGGAAAAAGCCCGATGCCGAAGGACAGGACCAGCGCGGCCCTCGTCCGCCGCGACCCGATCGCGACAAGCGCCATGGCGGCAAACCTGGCGGACGCCCGCAAAGCGGCAAACCGGAGTTCCGGCAAGAGCGCCCGGTGCGCGAAAAGCAGCCCGATCCAAACTCGCCTTTCGCTAAGCTCCTTGCACTCAAAGCGGAGCTTGAGGGCAAAAAGTAATGGGGCGAGCCGAAAGTCAGCCAAATGTCGCCTCTGAGCGACAAAGGCTGGACAAATGGCTCGTCTATGCCCGCTTCGTGAAGACCCGCAGCGTCGCGCTGGAACTTGTGAAGAAGGGCCGCGTCCGCATCAATGGCGAGCGGACCGCTCGACCAGACCGGCAAATTGCCCGCGGCGATATGCTCACTCTGGCCCTGCCACACGCGACAAGTGTGGTCCGGGTAGAGGACTTCGCCGACCGCCGCGGCTCAGCGCCAGAGGCCCAAGCGCTCTACATAATTGTCCAACCGGATTGACAGGTTGCACTGAAACCGCTTCTTGTTTAGCAAACGTTTGGTCGAAATGCTCGATTTCTCGCCTGAAAGAGCCTGATCCATGACTTATGTCGTCGTCGAAAACTGCATCAAGTGCAAATACATGGACTGCGTGGAAGTGTGTCCGGTGGACTGCTTCTACGAAGGCGAGAATATGCTCGTCATTCATCCGGACGAATGCATCGATTGCGGTGTCTGCGAGCCGGAATGCCCGGCTGAAGCGATCAAGCCCGACACCGAGCCGGGCCTTGAATCCTGGCTGAAGCTTAACGCCGACTATGCCAAGGCATGGCCAAACATCACCATCAAGCGGGATGCGCCAGACCGCGCAAAAGAGCATGACGGGGAACCCGGCAAGCTCGAGAAATATTTCTCTCCGGAGCCCGGCGAGGGCGATTGAGCCCTTAAGGCCACTTGCTGAAGTCATTCTTGCCCTTTTCATGACGGTTGCAGCCTCCGGTTGCAGCAACCGTTAACGATTTGTCACCGTGAGCCTTTGAAGGGGTGGGAATTTTGTGATAGGATGTTTTTCAGATTGGTCGAGTTTGCCCGGGCAGGCTAAGCCCTTTTCCGTCAGAATCGCGCTTTAGGCCGGGCTGGATTGGCCCCATACGTCTTTTTGAGCGTGTTTTGGGGACCGGGTGGCTTTTCAGATCGACAAGAACGAGGCCCGGGTGCCTGTGTCCCGGGGCCATAAAACATTGCCGAAGTCCTGCCGGGTCGTTCTAGGCCCGGACGAGAGGAGAGTTCGAATGTCGAGCGCCAAGAAGAATGCAAAAGGCAAGAGCGCAGCTGTTGCCGAGAGCGCAGCCAAAAACGCAACCAAGAGCGCGGCTAAAAGCGCGGTGAAGACCGCTGCTGCGAAAACCGCCGCCACTAAGCCTGCGGCTGCAAAGACCGTTACAGCGAAAACGCCTGCCAAGCCTGCGGCCAAAACAGCGCCCGCCAGCAAGACTGCGCCAGCGAAAGCGGCCGCCAAAACCGCCGCGAAGGCCCCGGCAAAGACGGCTGCCGCCAAGACCGTGGCCCCAAAGACTGCCGCTTCGAAGGCAGCACCCGCAAAGGCTGCCGCATCGAAGCCGGCAGCCGTGAAGCAAGCTGCTCCAGAAAAAGCACCCGCAAAGGCCGCTGCCAAGCCGGCGGCGAAAGCCGCTGCTGGCAAAGTGGCTGACGCAAAGGCCGCTCCGAAATCTGAAACGAAGAGCGCCGTGAAGGCGCCCGTCCAAGCTGCGTCCGCAGCCAAGAAGACCGAGACCCCCTCACTCCCACCCGAAAATCAAAAAATGCCAAAAGAACAGAAGGCCGCTTCCGCCAAGGCGAAGTCGGCTGCGACGGCCCCCAAAGCCGCAACTGGAAAAGCCCCAGCCGAGAAGGCCGTTCCCGCTCAGGAAGCCGCCGAGCCGGTAAAGGCTACTGTCAAGAAGGCCGAAGCACCGGCCAAGAAGGTGGAAGCGAAAGCCGAGCCCAAAGCTAAGGCGGATGCCAAAGCTAAACCCGCTGCCAAGGGCAAGACTGTCAAGGTCGAACCGGAAGTGACGCAGAACGCCGCTCCCCTTGTGAAGCCGAAACTCGTGGCGGCCAAGACGGTTCCGGCCACGCGTCCGCTCCCGGCACCGCCACCGCCACCGGCACCTATGACGAAGCCCGAACCGCCGCTCCGCCCGGAATTGCAACGCTCGCAGGCGCCGAACCGGCCGACGGCGCAATCCTTTGTCCGCAAGCCCGCTGTCGCCCCCAAGGGCTTCAAGAAGGACGAACACGTCGTCTATCCGGCGCATGGCGTTGGCCAGATCGTCGCGATCGAGGAGCAGGAAGTCGCTGGATTCAAGCTCGAGCTCTATGTCGTGGTGTTCGCCAAAGACAAGATGACGCTCCGCGTCCCGACCGGGAAAGCGGCCACCGTTGGTATGCGCAAATTGTCGGAAGCTGCCGTTATCACCAAGGCGCTCGAAACGCTGACGGGCCGCGCCCGCATCAAGCGCACGATGTGGTCGCGCCGCGCACAGGAGTATGAAGCCAAGATCAATTCCGGCGACATCATTGCAATTTCGGAAGTCGTACGCGATCTGCACCGCGCCGAGACGCAGCCGGAACAATCCTATTCCGAACGCCAGCTCTATGAAGCCGCGCTCGACCGCATGGTCCGTGAAGTGGCAGCGGTGAACAATGTCACCGACACAGAAGCCCTGCAGCTCATTGAAGGTCAGCTCGCCAAATCGCCGCGCCGCGGCAAGGCGGTTGAAGCCTCTGCCGAAGGCGAAGCTGATGAAGCCGACGAGGCCGAGGACATTGAGACTGAGGACGAGCAGGACGAAGCGGCCTGATCGGCCGCGCGGAAAAACATCTCCAAAAAGCCCGGCCTCGTGCCGGGCTTTTTTGTCGCAGGCAAAAAAATCTTCTGCTTCGCTTGATCCGCTGATCCAACGCCCTAGCCGACCCGTAACCCATAAAACAGGGAGGCTGCCATGGGCTCCGTCGCCGGTCTTAAGGGGAATTTCGTTCGCACCGCTATGGATGCTCCCTTCCTCACGCGCGAAGAGGAACATGAGCTTGCGGTCCGCTGGCGGGATATCAAAGACGAGAAGGCATTGCACCGCCTTGCCGCAGCCCATATGCGTCTCGTGATTTCGGTGGCTGCCCGTTTTCGCCATTATGGGCTTCCGATGGCCGACCTGATCCAGGAAGGCCATGTCGGCCTGCTCGAAGCAGGTGCCCGTTTTGATCCCGATCGCGAAGTGCGTTTCTCGACCTATGCGACATGGTGGATCCGCGCTTCGATCCAAGATTACATCCTTCGCAATTGGTCCATTGTGCGCGGTGGCACGAGCTCGGCGCAAAAAGCGCTCTTCTTCAATCTCCGTCGTTTGCGCGCCCGCATGGCGCATGACGCGGCTGCGAGCCAAGGCCATTTCGACGTGCACCAAAAGATCGCTGACGCGGTCGGTGTCTCCCGTGCCGATGTTGCGACGATGGAAGTGCGCCTTGCGGCCAACGATATGTCGCTCAACGCCCCGCTGACGGAAAGTGATGGCGCGGAAAGTTCCGAGCGCATGGATTTTCTTGTCGATAATGCGCCGCTGCCGGATGAAACCGTATCGGACCTGATCGATAGCGAACGCCGCATTCACTGGCTACGCTCGGCGCTAAACGTATTGTCGGAGCGTGAACTGCGCATCTTACGCGAGCGCCGTCTCAGCGAAGAATCGGCAACGCTCGAAGCGTTGGGAGATCGGCTCGGCATTTCGAAAGAACGTGTCCGCCAGATCGAGACGCGCGCTTTGGAAAAATTGCGCGCTGCGCTCGTGCAGCGTGCTCCGGAGCAGGCCTTCGCCTGATTATTCGCTGACGATCTTGTAAGTCTCGCCGACTGTCAGCGCCGGTTTCGTTAAGCCATTCAGCAGAAGGAAGCGCGCGAGCGGGTGGTCGGTCGTTGCCATACGCGCGGCAAGGCTTTCGACCGTGTCGTTCGCCGTTGCTGTGACAAGTGTGATCCGCAAAGGCCGCGAGCGCGCCCCTTCTTCCGCATTGAGCGGACGAAAACTGTTGATCGATGCCAGGAAAGAGCGATCGGCAGCCTGCGTGAAATCGCGAGCGGCAAACATGAAGCGGTAGACATTGTTGCCCAAACGAATGGCTGCAAGGCGAAAGCTCCAATCGGCTCCATGCGCCACAGCCGTTGCGCCTTCAATTTCTGCCGAATTGATCGTGTCGATATGTCCAAGCTTAGTGTTTTCAATCCAGCCTGTGGCAATGGCGGCTTGCATTGGCAGGCCGGGCGCCACCGCAATGGCATCAAAGCGTAATGCCTGACCTTGATCGGCGTTGATACCGATCACGGCACTCGCCGTGTTCTCGAGCACGAAGCCGTCTGGAACTGTGAATTCAAAACCGAGACGCGGATGGAGAAATTTGCGTCCACGCACGAGCCCTTCAGCTGGATCGTCGCCATAGACCATGCCGTTGAGCGCTTGCAGATAGGGGCTGCGATCGCTTGGGACAGATTTGCCTGCGGCAAGTGCTTTTGCTGCTGCCAGCGCGCGCGCCGTGCGTTCCGGTGTTGAAGGATGAGTGGCAAGAAAACTCATCTTGTCCTGCGTCTCGCCGAGATTGAAAAGGCTTGAGCGCATCGCCGATTGCCGTCCGAGCGCAGCTAGAAAACGCGCGGCCCCTTCCGGATCGAAACCCGCTTTCGCAATGATGGCGACGCCGATTTCATCAGCTTGCAATTCCTGCGCGCGCGAAAATCCCGCAAGCGTAACGATGCCTTGTGCAGCGACAGCCTCACCCGCCGCGCGGCTTTGCAAAACATCCGTCGCCACACGGCTTGCCAAAGACGCACGCCTTTCAAGCTCGGCACGCTCTGCACCATGCTTGGCCAGCACATGGGCCATTTCATGCGCCATCACGGCGGCTATTTCGGATTCATCATTGGCAAGCGCAAGAAGCCCGCGCGTGACGTAGAGGCGACCGTCAGGCAAGGCGAATGCGTTGACGAGCGGCGAATTCAGAATGGTGACCTGATAGCTTTGCGATGGATCGCTGCTGGCAGCAACGAGGCGCGCCGCAATCTGATCGAGCAATCGCTCCATCGCGGGCGCGGAATAGGCGCCGCCAAACGCCGAGACGAGACGGCGATGATCGGTATCGCCCTGGCCCGGTGCGCCCAGAACGCGCGGCGCCTGTGGAGCCGGGAGAACAGCCGCGTCCTCGCCACCCAAACGCAGCGTGTCGCAACCCGCCATGGCGAGCGCGCCCCACAATGCTGCGATGAGGGAGAGGGGCAATCTGCGCCCGCTGGCGATCGGCAAAGAAACCTCATGGTGACCGGAGGCGTAACAATGCATCCGCCACATTTAATTCCATGGATGGGCCGGGCCCGACAACCCCGCGCAGCGAAACCTGCGCGCCGGCGAGGTTGAGCACATCGCGCCCCGCCGCGGAAAATGCATCGAGACGGGACGTCGGGACAGTCACGCTCAACCTGTCGCTGCCGAATGTGCCGAAATTCAAGAAAACCTGGCTGCGCCCGCGCCGGACAGAACGAACCACCCCTTCGACGATGACGAAGCGGCCCTCAGCGGCCCGCAATCCGTCGAGATCGGTGGCTTGCAGAACCGGATCGCGTCCGGACCAGAGACCGCGCTTGGTGCGACGTGCCTCGGCCTCGGCGGCCAGCGCCAGCGCAAAGCAGCCCGACGGCCAGTCGCCGGGCAGAGCGAGGCCCCGCCCTTGCCGGAGAAGCACAAGATTGAGGCTCGACGCGAGATCCTCGCCATCAGGGACGAGAAAGCCGCTGAGCCTGCCCCAGCGGTCAGCCTGCCGCGACAGAGGATGGAACATAGCTTCTCCGAGCAGCAGCTCTGCGCCTCCCCCTTTGGGCAGCACACCCGCCAGCCACACGATCCGGCCATCGGCAAGCACCGGGTCCGGTGTGGTGGCAACAATGCCGACACGCTCGCCCCGTGGTAGGCGGCAATTTTCGGCGGCCGATGGAAGGCCGCCCGCCAGTAAAATGGAGACGCTACCAAGCCAAAGGCGCGCCATCGACATTGAGAAAGGTTCCTGTGCGACTGAGATCGAGCACGTCGATCAAATCCGATAATCCCGCCGCGCTCTCGCTCGGCGCGAGCGACGCACCCTTGCCGCCCATTTGTGTTCGCACCCAACCCGGATGAAGGGCGGCGACCGCAATGCCCATGGGCTTGAGATCGGTGGCAAGCGCTTGCACCACCTTGTTCACCGCCGCTTTGGAAGATCGGTAAGCAAGCCTGTCGGATGCGTGGGACGCCATGGAGCCCATCTGGCTTGAGACGATCAACACGCGTGGCCGCTCGCCATGACGCAGATTAGGCAACAGCGCCTGCGTCACCCGCAAGGGCCCAAGTGTATTGACAGCAAATGTCTGCGCCCAACCGTCAAAATCCATATCGAGTGTCGATTGCGCTTGCGGCCCGATGATCCCGGCATTGTTGATAAGCACATCGATCGGCCTGTCGCCCAGCGCCGTACCCAAATCGAAAACTGAGGACGTTTCCGCGACATCCAGCGGCAAAATCAGAAGACGTTCCGCAACATGCGCCTTGAGCGCTTGCAAAGCCTCGGCCTGTTCCGGCTCGCGTGCACACGCAATGACATCATCGCCGCGCATAAGACGTGCGCGGACAAGCTCGAGCCCGATACCGCGATTGGCGCCTGTGATCAGAATGCGTGTCATGACAGCCATCCTCGCTCAATAGAGAGAGCTTATCGGCACGGTCTCCTTACGTCATCTTTTCTATGAGGGCGGCGGTGGAGGAGTGGCGAGCCTTTCCTCGCCATGCTATCTCGCTGCCGGGCGGTCCCGTAGCTCAGCAGGATAGAGCAGCGGTTTCCTAAACCGTTGGTCGGGGGTTCGACTCCCTCCGGGACCACCACGCTCAAGCACTGTGTATACAGACGGCTATTGTTTCATGCAGGCCTGCACTGCATCGGATATCTTTTGCGGCGCGTCGGGACGCTCGCTCACAGCGCCGCTTTGCTTGAAATAGCCTTGCTCTAACAATTTTGCCGTGACGCAGGTGCATCCTTCTTCGCACGCCGCACGATCGCGCTGCACGATGCAGGCCTGCACGCATTGGCTATCGAACGCGCTGGCCTGACGATCTTCCTCGCCGGGACCGGCAACGAACAGAATAGCACTCAAGGCACCGATCAAGATCGGCTGATGCACGAGATAGATCGTAAGTCCGTGGCGCCCCGCCCGCGCAAGCAGTGCGGCCTGTTGATTAGCAAGCGGCGCAGACGAAAAAATTCCACGCGTGCTGCTGGCGAAAATTTGTCCAATGGCAAGACCCGTCAACACGAAGCCGAGCCAAGGAAATAGCGGCACATAATCATTGGTGCGCGGCGGGTAAGCCGCAAGGCCGAGGAACCAACCGAACGGCCACGGGCTGAGTGTGTGAACGAACAAGGGCAGCGTGAAAGAAAGCGCCGCGCCGGCAAGCGTCGCATAGAGCGGTGCGCGCAAGAACAAAGCTGCCATAACGCTCGACAGCGCGATGCAATGCAGCACGCCCATGAAGATGAAGGCATCGGGAAATGCAAACCACGTCCCGATCGTGACGAGCGCCGCAGCGCCACCGATCACAACAAGCCTGCGCCAAAACGCGCCAAAATCGAAACCATTGGCATTCGCCAACGCAAGCGAAATGCCGACAAGAGTGAGGAACGACGCGGCAATGCCCCGCGCAATGTTCATTCCCCATTCCGTCTGCGCAATGTTGAGCTTGATGAAACCAAGAAAGCCGAGATCCCACGTGAAGTGGTAGGCGATCATGGCCACGATCGCGAAGCCGCGCAGCAGATCGATGCGCGGGCGGCGGCGGGAAGGTGTAAACGCAACGGTCTCAGTCATGACTACAATTTAACCGTTGAAACGATGAGCCCAAAACAAAAAAGCCGCGCTGAAGCGCGGCCTTTTGCATTTCCGAAAATCATACCCGCTCAGCCGAACAGGCCTGCGCGCAATTCCATGATCTGAGAAAGCCGTTCCGTGGCAACGCGGCGCCCTTGGTCGGTCGTCGCCTTGTTGAATTCGGCCTGCGCGATTTCCGCTTCGGCGTGCAACGTGTCGGGCGTGACTTCCTCAACCGGGATCGCTTGCTCCGCGAGCACTGTGAGGCCGCGCGGCGACACGTCAGCGAAGCCGCCGCGGATGAACATGCGCTGCGTCGACTTGCCTGCCGCGTCGATGGTGAGGACAGCGGCGCGGAGAGACGACATGAACGGTGCGTGATCCTTCAGCACCGTGAAATCGCCTTCCGTGCCCGGAACGACAACCTGATCAACATCACCGGAAAAGAGAATCCGTTCCGGCGAGACGAGTTCAAACGCGAAAGCGGCCATGGCCCTTCGATCCTTGCGAGATTACGCGGCTTCAGCAGCGAGCTTCTGCGCCTTTTCCATGGCTTCATCGATGCTGCCGACCATGTAGAAGGCAGCTTCGGGAAGATGGTCGTACTTGCCTTCAACAAGGCCCTTGAAGCCCTTGATCGTGTCGGCGAGCGGGACGAGTTTGCCCGGCGAGCCGGTGAAGACTTCAGCGACGAAGAACGGCTGCGACAGGAAGCGCTCGATCTTGCGGGCGCGGGCCACAGTGAGCTTGTCCTCTTCCGACAATTCGTCCATGCCGAGGATCGCGATGATGTCCTGCAGAGCCTTATAGCGCTGCAGCATCTGCTGCACGGCACGGGCCACGGCGTAATGTTCCTCTCCGACGATCATCGGCGAGAGCATGCGGGACGTCGAGTCGAGCGGATCGACCGCCGGATAGATGCCCTTCTCAGCGATCGAACGCGACAACACGGTCGTCGCGTCAAGATGCGCGAAGGAGGTGGCCGGTGCCGGATCGGTCAAGTCGTCGGCCGGCACGTAAATCGCCTGCACCGAAGTGATCGAACCCTTCGTGGTCGTGGTGATGCGTTCCTGCAGCGCGCCCATATCGGTCGCGAGAGTCGGCTGATAGCCCACCGCCGAAGGAATACGGCCCAAGAGCGCCGACACTTCCGAACCCGCCTGCGTGAAGCGGAAGATATTGTCGACGAAGAAGAGCACGTCCTGGCCCTGATCGCGGAAATGTTCAGCGATCGTGAGACCGGTGAGCGCAACGCGCGCACGTGCGCCCGGCGGTTCGTTCATCTGGCCGTACACGAGGGCGCACTTCGAGCCGTCGCCGCCGCCCTTCTTATTCACGCCCGATTCGATCATCTCGTGGTAAAGATCATTGCCTTCACGCGTGCGCTCGCCGACGCCGGCGAACACCGAGAAGCCGCCATGCGCCTTTGCGATGTTATTGATCAGTTCCATGATGAGCACGGTCTTGCCCACGCCGGCGCCGCCGAACAGGCCGATCTTGCCGCCCTTGGCGTAAGGAGCGAGGAGGTCGACGACCTTGATTCCCGTTTCGAGGATCTGTGCTTCGGTCGACTGCTCAGCGTAGGACGGCGCTGCCTGATGGATGGCGCGCATCGCTTCACCCTTCACCGGACCCGCTTCGTCCACCGGCTCGCCGATGACGTTGATGATGCGGCCGAGCGTTGACAGGCCGACCGGGATGGCGATCGGTTCGCCCGTGTCGACCACTTCCTGACCGCGTACGAGACCTTCGGTCACGTCCATCGAGATCGTGCGTACCGACGATTCGCCGAGATGTTGCGCGACTTCGAGCACGAGACGCTGACCATTATTGGTCGTCTCAAGCGCGTTGAGAATTTCTGGGAGGTGTCCGCCTTCGAACTGCACGTCGACAACGGCGCCGATCACCTGCGTCACCCGTCCGATATTGCCCTTGGTGTTGGCCATCGTTTTACCCTCGGTCTAGCCTCAGAGCGCCTCGGCGCCGGAGATGATTTCAATCAGTTCTTTGGTGATCATCGCCTGACGCGTGCGGTTATAGAGCATCGTCTGCTTTTTGATCATCTCGCCCGCATTGCGGGTCGCACTGTCCATCGCGCTCATACGGGCACCCTGTTCAGAGGCGGCGTTTTCGAGAAGCGCGCTGAAAATCTGCATCGAAACATTGCGCGGCAGCAGCGTTTCGAGAATGGCGTTATCGCTTGGCTCGTAATCATAGATTGCGAGTGTCGGCTCAACCTTGCTCTCGTCGACTTGCGCTGGGATCAGCTGCATCGCCGTCGGGATCTGCGCAATCACGGAGCGGAAGCGCGAGAAGAACAGCGTGCAGACATCGAATTCGCCCTTGGCGAAATGATCAAGCACGAATTGTCCCACTTGGTCCGCTTGTTCAAAGCCGATCGAACGCACCGAACGAAATTCGATGAACTCGATGATCTGCTTCGAAAACTGCCGCTTCAGGATATCATAGCCCTTCTTGCCGACGCAGACGATCTTCACCGTCTTGCCTTCGGCCATCAGCGCCTGCGCCTTATCGCGCGCGAGGCGCGCGATGGACGAGTTGAACGCGCCGCAGAGGCCGCGTTCCGCCGTGCAGACGACGAGAAGATGAGTTTGATTTTTTCCCGTCCCAGCCAGAAGCGCTGGCGCGTTCGGATTATCCTTCACGCCCGAGGCAAGGTTTGAAAGCACCTTGCTCATGCGATCGGCATAGGGACGCGAGGCCTCAGCCGCCATTTGGGCACGACGGAGCTTAGCCGCCGCAACCATCTGCATGGCCTTGGTGATCTTCTGCGTCGCCTTCACCGAAGCGATGCGGTTGCGGAGATCTTTTAATGACGCCATGGCGCGTCTTCTTCCCTGTCCGCTCGATTACGAGAAGGTCTTGGCGTAAGCGTCGACGACACCCTTCAGCTTCGCCGCGCTGTCGTCGGACAAATCCTTCGACGTGCGGATCGCTTCCAGAATGTCGGCATGCTTGCCGCGCAGGAGGTCGAGAAGACCATCCTGGAACGGACGAACGCGGTTGACCGGCAGCGGATCGAGATAGCCATTGACGCCGGCATAGATCGCGCAGACCTGTTCTTCCATCTTCATCGGCGCGAACTGGGACTGCTTGAGCAGTTCCGTCAGGCGCGCGCCACGATTGAGAAGGCGCTGCGTGGTGGCATCGAGGTCACCGCCGAACTGCGCGAAGGCGGCCATTTCGCGGTACTGCGCGAGCTCGCCCTTGATCTTGCCGGCGACCTTTTTCATCGCCTTTGTCTGCGCGGCCGAACCCACGCGCGACACCGAGAGACCGACGTTCACGGCCGGGCGGATGCCCTGATAGAACAGATCGGTTTCCAAGAAGATCTGACCGTCGGTGATCGAAATCACGTTGGTCGGAATATAGGCGGACACGTCGTTCGCCTGCGTTTCGATGACCGGAAGAGCGGTCAACGAACCCGAGCCGAAATCCTTGTTCAGCTTCGCAGCGCGCTCGAGAAGACGCGAATGCAGATAGAACACGTCGCCCGGATACGCTTCGCGGCCCGGAGGACGACGGAGCAACAACGACATCTGACGATAAGCGACGGCCTGCTTGGACAGATCGTCATAGATGATCACGGCATGCATGCCGTTATCGCGGAAATATTCGCCCATCGTGCAGCCGGTGAACGGCGCAAGAAACTGCATCGGTGCCGGATCTGAAGCGGTCGCAGCGACGACGATCGAATAGTCAAGCGCACCTTGCTCTTCGAGAACCTTCACGAATTGTGCAACGGTCGAACGCTTCTGGCCCACCGCGACATAGACGCAGTAGAGCTTCTGGCTTTCGTCATTGCCCTGATTGAGCGGCTTCTGGTTCAGGATCGTGTCGAGCGCGATCGCTGTCTTGCCGGTCTGGCGGTCACCGATGATCAATTCGCGCTGACCGCGACCGATCGGAATGAGTGCGTCGACAGCCTTCAGACCGGTCGCCATCGGCTCATGCACCGATTGACGCGGAATGATGCCGGGCGCCTTCACATCGACGCGCTTGCGGGCTTCCGCCTTGATTGGGCCTTTGCCGTCGATGGGATTGCCGAGCGCGTCAACGACGCGGCCCAGAAGACCCTTGCCGACAGGGGCGTCCACGATGGCGCCAGTGCGCTTCACCGTCTGGCCTTCTTTAATGTCACGGTCGGAACCGAAAATAACGATACCCACATTATCGGTTTCGAGGTTCAACGCCATGCCACGCACGCCGTTCTCGAACTCGACCATTTCACCGGCCTGAACATTGTCCAAACCATAAGCGCGGGCAATGCCGTCGCCTACGGACAGAACCTGTCCCACTTCGGTGACCTCTGCCTCAGAGCCGAAATTCTTGATCTGCTCTTTGAGGATCGCGGAGATTTCTGCGGCGCGGATGTCCATCAGCCGACCTCTTTCATCGCGGTACGAATGCGGTTGAGTTTAGTACGAAGTGAAGAATCGATCATGCGAGAGCCGATCTTCACCACAATGCCACCGATGACGGCCGGGTCGATTTTGACATCGACTTCAACCTTGTCACCGGCCACGTCCTTCAGCGCCGACTTGACGTCCGAGAGTACCTTCTCGGACGGCACATCGGCGACCGTCACTTGCGCGCGCACAACGCCGTTTTCGCGATCGACCAGCGCGCTGTAAGCGCGCACCATGTCGTGAACGGCGAAAAGGCGACGCTTGGCCGCGACGAGTTTCAAAAACTTAGCAGCAAGCCCGCCAATGCCTGCCTTCTCAAGGATCGGCGTCAACGCCTTCACCTGTTCGTCAGACGTGAAGACCGGGCTCTTCACGAAGCGGGCCATATCGGGATTGGAAGCGATGAGCGCCTCGAACTTGGCGAGATCAGTCGAAACGACATCAATCGCCTTGGCCTCCTGCGCCAACTCGAACAGCGCTGCCGCATAGCGGCCGGCAACGCCTGAAACGATCGTGTTATTTTGAGCCACCGGCCGTCTCTCGTTTAATCCGCGAGCCTGCCGTTTCGCGCGGGTTTCTGGGAAACCGCTGCGCCAAAGACTGGGCCGCTGGAAATGGGGTTCGTAGGGGCCGCAAAGCCCCTTCAAAAGCGAGGTTGAGCTAGCATAACGGTAGGGGGTGCGCAACCCGACCCTTGGCTTTTCTAGGGGGCGACTTTTGGAGAGGCGGGAAGTTTTTTTCAGGAGTGTTGGCAAGACCGAGAAATGGCCCGCAAGAACGGCTTACCATTCAAATTATATCGGTTTTGATATATACATCAAACCTATTGAGTTTCTTGGTACTTCGCGCAACGCCACGTGTCGGTTTCAGCCTGCGACAAGGGTTGTGGCCGGGTTCCAACTGGAGCGGGTTCAATGCGGATTCGACCCAAATCACTGGAAACCGATGCCGGGGATGGGTTTGGGTGTCCGCGAAATCAGGATTGCGCTGCGGGACGGTCCGTTCAGGATCATATACCTCGCGTCACGGTTTGACGCGGTTTATGCGCTCCATGGATTCAGAAAAGTGTCGCAAAAGACAGCGTATCGCGATTTGACCTATGCCAAAAACCAGTTCAGGCAGTTGAAAGAGACGCGTCTATGAGCCGCACCTCGTCCCCCACGGTCTGGGACCGAATCGAGACCGACCCTGCACAGGCGGCGGCGCTCGCGGCCCGCGCGACGCTGATGCACGCCATCCGCGAGGGGATCGAAAGCTGGCAAACGACCCAAACGGAGGCTGCTCGCCGCCTCGGCATCACCCAACCGCGGTTGAACGCGCTCTTGCGCGGACGCCTAGACCTTTTTTCGCTGGATGCGCTGGTGAAGCTTGCAGCAGCAGCGGGGCTCGATGTCGTAATTTCCGTCCAGAAAACAGCCTGAATTTACAAAAAGCTTTGCGGATCGATATCGATCCCGACCTTGACGCTGCCGCGCGGCTTGGTCGCCCGCGTAATCCACGCACGGATGTAGGATTGCATATCGAAGGCCCGCGGCGTTTTGACTAAGAGGCGGAAGCGATGCCGCCCCCGGATCATGGCGATCGGCGCCTCGGCAGGACCCAAAACCTGCACCTCGACCGGGGCTTCTGCCGCCCGCGCCAGAGCCCGCCCATGCGCTTCTGCCTCGCCCCGATCCGTCGCCGAGACGATTAAGGCCGCCAACCGCCCGAAGGGCGGCAGGCCCGCGGACCGCCTCAGCCCAATCTCCTCCCGGTAGAACCGCTCCGAATCGCCCGATAGGATCGCCTTCATCACCGGGTGGTCTGGCTGAAAGGTCTGGAGTAGGCCCCGGCCTGCCGTCTCGGCGCGGCCCGCCCGCCCCGTCACCTGCTGCAAGAGCTGAAACGTCCGCTCCCCCGCGCGCGGATCGGCCGAGGAAAGCCCGAGATCGGCGTCGATCACGCCCACAAGCGCGAGCGACGGGAAATGATGCCCTTTGGCCACCAGTTGCGTTCCGATGACGATCTGGAATTCGCCTTTTGCTACTGCATCGAGTTCACGCCGGAGCCGTTCAGTCCCGCCCGGCATATCGGATGAGAGCACGATCCGCCGCGCATCGGGGAAAACCTCGGCGACCTCCTCGGCGATGCGTTCGACACCCGGCCCACATGCCGTCAGGCTTTCCTGCGCGCCGCAAGCTGGGCATGCATCGGGTTTGCGTTCGAGATGGCCGCAATGATGGCACATCAGCGCACGGCGGAACCGATGTTCCACCAACCACGCCGTGCAATCCGGGCATTGAAAGCGATGCCCGCAATCGCGACACAAAGTCAGCGGCGCATAACCGCGACGATTCAAGTAAAGTAAAACCTGTTCACCGCGCTCGATTGTCGCGCGCATTTCGCCGACCAGTCTAGGCGATAAAAATTTGCCGCGCACCGGCCCGTCGACACGCATATCGATCGCCGCAAGATCGGGCAATGCGCGCCCACCGAAACGCTCCGGTAAACGTAAATGCTCATAGCGACCCTGCTCGGCATTGACGCGGCTTTCGAGTGAGGGCGTAGCGGACGCCAAAATCACAGGACAAGATTCAAATCGGCCGCGCACCACGGCCATATCGCGCGCATGGTAATGCACGCCATCTTCTTGCTTGTAGGCTGCTTCATGCTCTTCATCGAGCACAATCAAACCCAAATTCGCATAGGGCAGAAAGAGCGCGGAGCGTGCGCCTGCAACGACTTTCGCATCGCCCGATGCAATGGCCGCCAAAATCCGCTCACGCTTGCGGCCTGTAATGCCCGAGTGCCATTCGGCAGGGCGCACGCCGAAACGCTTGGTGAAGCGATCAAGAAATTGCGCGGTGAGTGCAATCTCCGGCACCATCACCAAAGCCTGTCGCCCCTGTCGAATCGCTTCCGCAATCGCTTCGAAATAGACTTCTGTTTTGCCCGATCCTGTCACACCTTCAAGCAATGATGGCTTGAATTCATGTGCGCGCACATGCACGACCAACGCATCGGCGACGGCCCTCTGTTCTGCCGATAATGCAGGTTGATGATGATCGGGATCGGGTGGCAAGGCGATGGGCTTTGCAGCAATCGCCTCCGTCAACAAAACCTCTTCATCGATCAAGCCATCGATGACGGCAGCGCTCACACCAGCAAGATCGGCGAGTTCGCGTTTGGTATGCAGCAACCCGCCTTCAGCCGCGGCAATCACTTTTACGCGCGCAGGCGTCATGCGTTCGGGCCGCTTGTCGGTGAGGCGCACACCGATGGTGACGCGTTCGGTGCGCTCTTCATCGGGCAATCGTAACGCCATTTTCAAAACCATGCCGCGCGGCGCGAGCGTATAGCGCGCCACCCAATCGACGAAATCGCGCAAGGCCTGCGCCAGAGGCGGCGCATCAATCTTGCCGATCACCGCTTTGAGATTACCGCCTGCAGCGGATGAATTGAGCTCCCACACCACGCCGACCACGTCGCGCGGTCCAAGCGGCACGGCCACGCTGTCGCCGGGCGCGACCGAAAGCCCTTGCGGCAGACGGTAGGAATAGGTCTGGTCGAGCGCGAGCGGAATCAGCACCTCGGCCACCATGGTCGCCGGGGCCTCGAACAGGGTCTCGATGGACGACCCGCCGCGCGCCGATTGTCTTGTCATCCCTTTCGTTTAGCACCGATTCGGGAGGCCGTTGACCGGCGCTTAACCCTTTTTACCCCTGATATGCGCATGAGTTCCGTCGCGTCCCGCCCCCTCGAACGCTTCCTTCGCCATCTGGCGGCTGAGCGCCGAGCCTCGCCCAAAACGGTCGAGGCCTATGGGCGGGATGTTGCACAGTTTCTCGGTTTCCTCGCTCACCGGCCCAGCGCCAAACTCGTTAAGCTTCAGGCCGCCGATATCCGCGCCTTTATGGGCGCGCGCCGCGAAGAGGGCGTCGGCAGTCGGACCCTCATGCGCCAGCTTGCCGCCATCCGCGCCTTCCTGCGGTTCCTGGAGGGCGAGGGCGAGGCCGATGCGTCCGCCCTTTCGCTCATTCGCGGACCGAAGATCGCCAAAGGCCTGCCAAAGCCGGTCGCCACCTCTGCCGCCAAGGCGCTGATCGACCCTGCGACACGCGCCGGTGAAGAACGCGAGCCGTGGATTTTCGCACGCGACGCCGCCGTGCTTGCTTTGTGCTATGGCGCGGGCTTGCGCATTTCCGAAGCGCTCGGAATCGTCAAACGCGCTGCGCCGATTGGCCAACGCGATAGCCTCACCGTTTTGGGCAAGGGCAACAAGACGCGCATGGTGCCAATCATCGTGCCGGTGCGCCGTGCGATCGAAGATTATCTGGAACAATGCCCCTACACGCTGAAAGAAGACGATCTGATCTTCCGCGGCGCCAAAGGCGGCCCGCTCTCGCCACGCATCGTGCAATTGGCGATGCAAAATCTGCGCGGCGCTTTGGGCCTGCCTGAAACGGCCACACCGCATGCGCTGCGCCACTCCTTCGCCACGCATCTTTTGGCAAAGGGTGGCGATCTACGCGCCATTCAGGAATTGCTCGGCCACGCCTCGCTCTCAACGACGCAAATCTACACCGCCATCGATCGCGATCATCTGCTGCGCGTGGTTGAAAGCGCGCATCCGCGCGGCTGATCACGTCCGGCGAAAATACTTACGCCGCCAGCGCAACATCAGAGGAATAAGTTTATTCTTACGGCGGATCAATTTCTGCCGGAAAGCGAAAATCGCGCGTCGTGCTGGGTCGATCTGCTTGTTCGACCAAGCACGCACTTTTTGCATCCAATCATAAAGCCGGACGAAGAGCGGGATCTGCATCAGCTTGTCCTGGCAGAGTTCGTAGAGGTAGGCCGCCAATGCGAGTCCGACCGTCTTGGCTACGAAGAACACAAAAGCACCCGCGATGAAATGTCCGCGCGCGATGAGCCACAGTCCGGCCAATTTGAACGGCAGCAAAACTAAGCCGGGCAGTACGAACAGAATGAGCGTCGCATAGGGATGGAGCCGTGCAATGGCGCGGGCGGTTAATCGCTTCAGTCGATCGAGCGGGAGCGCGTCGATGATCGCGCGAACCACGGGCCCTAAATGGTCCCACAGCCACGCCTCCAGCATGAAAATAAGCGCGAGCAAGAACCAGAGCGGGCGAAGGAGACGGCGCATGCAGAAGGTTGAGCCTGACATCATGGCGGATTTGAGGAGGCGAAGTAAATCGCGTCATTGCGAGGAGGGCAAAGCCCGACGCGGCAATCCATTTCTGAACGCATAGACAAACCAAAAAACGCGGGCATCGCTACCCGCGTTCATGATTGTTTGTTCGCGTACGATGCTTACGTATGCAGCGCGCGCTTCTCGACCGCGAGTGCAGCTTCCCTCACCGCTTCGCTCATCGTCGGATGCGCATGGCAAGTGCGTGCCAAATCTTCCGAAGAGCCGCCGAATTCCATCAGCACGGCCACTTCGTGAATCAAATCGCCAGCTCCGAAGCCGATGATATGCGCACCAAGCACGCGATCTGTGTTGGCATCGGCCAACACTTTCACGAAGCCGTCATTCTTGCGCATGGCACGGGCGCGGCCATTCGCCGTGAACGGAAATTTGCCGACCTTGTACGCGACGCCGGCTTCCTTCAGCTCTTCTTCAGTCTTGCCGACGGAGGCGACTTCCGGTGCCGTATAAACGACACCCGGAATGACATCGTAATTCACATGGCCCGCTTTGCCCGCGAGAATTTCGGCAACCGCGACGCCTTCATCTTCCGCTTTGTGCGCAAGCATCGGTCCGCGCACCACATCGCCAAGCGCGTAAATGCCCGGCACACTCGACTGGAAATGATGGTCGATCACGACGCGACCGCGATCGAGCGCGACGCCTGCGCCTTCAAGGCCGAGACCTTCCGTGTAGGGACGGCGGCCGATGGCCACAAGCACCACATCGGCATCGACGGTTTTTGCATCGCCGCCAGCCGCAGGCTCGACGGTGACTTTCGCGCCCTTCTTGCCGGTTTCAACGCCGGTGACTTTATGGCCGAGATGAAAGGCGAAGCCCTGCTTCTCCAGAATACGCTGGAACTGCTTGGCAACTTCGAGATCCATACCGGGCAGAATGCGGTCGAGATATTCAACCACAGTCACTTCGGCACCCAAACGCCGCCACACAGAACCGAGTTCGAGACCGATCACACCCGCGCCGACAATGATGAGTTTGCCCGGAACCTTTTCGAGCGTCAGCGCACCGGTGGACGAGACAATGGTCTTCTCATCGATCGTCACGCCCGGCAGCGGTGCAACATCCGAACCCGTCGCAATCACGATCGACTTCGTGTCATGAATTGCAGCCTTGCCCTTGGCATCGGTCACTTCGACCTTGCCTGCACCAAGAATTTTCCCGGTGCCGGTCAAAACATCGACCTTGTTCTTCTTCATGAGGAACGCGACGCCTTGGACATTCGCGCCCACCGTCTCGTCCTTGTGCTTCATCATCGCCGGGAGATCGAGCTTGGGCTTACCGATGCTGATGCCCAATGCCGCAAAATCATGCCCCGCCTCGTCGAACATGTCGGACGCATGCAGAAGCGCCTTCGAGGGGATGCAACCAATATTAAGGCAGGTGCCGCCAAGCGTGTCGCGCTTTTCGACAATAGCGGTTTTCAAACCGAGCTGTGCGGCGCGAATGGCGCACACATAACCGCCCGGGCCCGAACCGATAATGATGAGATCATAGGACATCAATAGCTCCCGATCAGAGATCAAGCACGAGGCGGGACGGATCTTCCAGCGCATCCTTCACGCGAACGAGGAAGGTGACCGCTTCCTTGCCGTCGACGATGCGGTGATCGTAAGAGAGCGCGAGATACATCATCGGACGGATCTCGATCTTGCCGCCGATGACCATCGGACGCTCTTGGATCTTATGCATGCCGAGAATGCCCGATTGCGGCGCATTCAGGATCGGTGTCGACATCAGCGAGCCATAGACGCCACCATTCGAGATGGTGAATGTGCCGCCCTGCATTTCTTCGATCTTGAGCTGGCCGTCGCGCGCGCGACGACCGAAATCGGCAATCGTCTTTTCCACGGTTGCAATCGACATGTCCTGCGCATCGCGCACGACAGGCACGACGAGACCCTTCTCCGTGCCGACGGCCACGCCGATATTGTAATAGTTCTTGAAGATAAGATCGGTGCCGTCGATCTCGGCATTCACCGCCGGGATCTCCTTGAGCGCTTCGACGCAGGCCTTCACGAAGAAGCCCATGAAGCCGAGCTTCACGCCATGCTTCTTCTCGAAGAGATCCTTGTAGCGATTGCGCAGCGCCATCACTTCGGTCATGTCGACTTCGTTGAAAGTCGTCAGCATAGCCGCGCTGTTCTGCGCTTCCTTCAGACGGCGCGCGATGGTCTGGCGCAGTTTCGTCATGCGCACGCGCTCTTCGCGCGCCGAATCGACCGGCGTGGACGGCGCCCGCAATGCGACCGGCGCCGGAGCGGGCGTGGCCATTGCGGCAAGCATATCGCCCTTGGTGACGCGGCCATCCCTGCCGGAACCGGCAACCGCCGCAGGATTGATCCCCGTTTCGGCCGCCATGCGCGCAACCGCCGGGCCATTGTCGCTCGACTTCGCAGCCGCAGCGGCCGGGGCGGGCGCAGCCTTCGGCGCTTCGGCTTTAGGCGCCGGAGCTGCAGCGGGAGCCGCCGCAGCACCTGAACCTGCACCAATATTGCCAAGCAGCGCGCCAACGCCAACTGTATCGCCTTCATTGGCGACGATCTCGGCGAGCACGCCGGCGGCGGGCGCATTGACTTCCAATGTCACCTTATCCGTTTCGAGTTCGAGCAAGGGCTCATCGGCCTTTACGGCTTCGCCCGGCTTCTTGAACCAGCGGCCGATCGTGGCCTCGGACACCGACTCACCGAGGGTCGGAACGCGGATTTCTGTTGCCATGGTCGTTTCTTCCGATCTTTGATTTTGAAATCAGGCAGAGAAGGCTTCGTCGAGGAAGGCTTGCAGCTGCGCGAGATGTTTCGACATGAGGCCCGTAGCTGTGGCCGCAGAGGCGGGGCGGCCGGCATAGCGGGCGCGCTTCACCTTGCAGCCTGCATGCTGGAGTACCCATTCAAGATAGGGATCGACGAAGGCCCAAGAGCCCATATTCTTGGGCTCCTCTTGGCACCACACCACATCCGCATTCTTGAACCGCGACAATTCGGCCGCGAGCGCTTTCACCGGGAACGGGTAGAGCTGCTCGACACGCATGAGATAGACATCGTCGATGCCGCGTTTTTCGCGCTCTTCGTAAAGATCGTAATAGACCTTGCCGGAGCAAAGAACCACACGACGAATCTTGTTGTCCTTGACGAGCTTGATCTTCTCGCCCTTCAGGAACTGCGCATCGTCCCACAGAACACGGTGGAATGACGTGCCCTCACCCATCTCGTCGAGACGGGAAACGGCGCGCTTATGACGCAGAAGCGATTTCGGCGTCATAAGAATGAGGGGCTTGCGGAAGTCGCGCTTCAACTGGCGGCGGAGAATGTGGAAATAATTTGCCGGTGTCGTGCAGTTCGCGACCTGCATATTGTCTTCCGCGCACATCTGCAAAAAGCGCTCGAGACGGGCCGAGGAGTGCTCCGGCCCCTGCCCTTCATAGCCATGCGGCAACAGGCAGACGAGGCCCGACATGCGCAGCCATTTGCGTTCGCCCGATGAGATGAACTGATCGAATACGACCTGCGCACCATTGGCGAAATCGCCAAACTGCGCTTCCCACATCACGAGTGCATTGGGCTCTGCAAGCGAATAGCCATATTCGAAACCGAGCACGGCCTCTTCCGACAGCATCGAATTGATGACTTCGTATTTACCTTGGCCGGGGCCGATATTGCTGAGCGGCTTATAACGCTTTTCAGTGACCTGATCGATTAGCACCGAATGGCGCTGCGAGAAGGTACCGCGCTCGCAATCCTGACCGGAGAGACGCACGCGCGCGCCGGTCTTCAGGATCGTGCCGAAGGCGAGCGCTTCGGCTGTCGCCCAATCGATACCTTCGCCGGTTTCAATCGCCTTGCGACGATTATCCATGAAGCGCTGGATCGTCTTGTGGATGTTGAAGCCTTGCGGCACTTCCGTGATCTTGTCCCCGATCTCGCGCAATTCAGACAGCGGCACGCCGGTTTGGCCACGACGCGGATCGTCTTGCGTTTCCGACGAGACGACTTTGAGACCCGCCCAACGGCCATCCATCCAATCCGCTTTGTTCGGCTTGTAGGCTTGGCCCGCTTCATATTCAGCCTCAAGACGATCGCGCCAATCGGCCTTCATCTTGTCGAATTCGCCCTGCGTGAGAACACCTTCGGCGATCAGCTTGTCAGCATACAATTCCGTAATCGTTTTGTGCGAGCGGATCTTCTTGTACATCAAGGGCTGCGTGAAAGCCGGCTCGTCACCCTCATTGTGGCCGAAGCGGCGATAGCAGAACATGTCGATGACCACCGGCTTATGGAATTGCTGACGGAATTCCGTCGCCACCTTCGCCGCAAACACCACCGCTTCCGGATCGTCGCCATTCACGTGGAAAATTGGCGCTTCAATCATCTTCGCCACGTCCGACGGATAGGGCGAGGAGCGCGAGAAACGCGGATAGGTCGTAAAACCAATCTGGTTGTTGATGATGAAATGCACTGAACCGCCGGTGCGATGTCCCTTCAGGCCCGAAAGGCCCAAACATTCCGCCACCACGCCTTGGCCCGCGAAGGCCGCATCGCCATGGATGAGGAGCGGCATCACGCTCGAGCGCGTATCCTTGTCGCCATGCTGGTCCTGCTTCGCGCGTACCTTGCCAAGCACAACCGGATCGACGATTTCGAGATGGGACGGATTTGCGGTGAGCGAGAGGTGGACATTGTTGCCATCGAAAATGCGATCCGACGAAGCGCCAAGATGGTACTTCACGTCGCCCGAACCTTCGACATCGTCAGGCGCATAAGAGCCACCCTTGAATTCGTGGAAGAGTGCACGATGGGGCTTCGACATCACCTGCGTGAGCACGTTCAGACGACCGCGGTGGGCCATGCCGAACACGATCTCGCGCACGCCGAGATTGCCGCCGCGCTTGATGATCTGCTCGAGCGCAGGCACGAGCGATTCACCGCCATCAAGACCGAAGCGTTTGGTGCCGGTATATTTGACGTCGATGAATTTTTCGAAGCCTTCAGCCTCGACGAGCTTATTGAGGATGGCGCGCTTGCCTTCACGCGTGAAGGCAATTTCTTTGTCCGGACCTTCGATGCGTTCCTGAATCCACGATTTTTCGGCGGGATTGGAAATGTGCATGAATTCCCATCCGAGCGTCGAGCAATAGGTCCGCTTCAAAATCACGAGCATCTCGCGAAGCGTTGCATATTCAAGCCCGAGGACGTGATCGATGAAGATTTTGCGATCCCAATCGGCTTCGGTGAAGCCATAGCTCGACGGATCGAGCTCTTCATGATCCTTGCGCGGTTCGATTGCGAGCGGATCGAGATCGGCATGGAGATGGCCACGCATACGATAAGCGCGGATCATCATCAGCGCGCGCACAGAATCACGCGTGGCTTGCATTAATTCGGCCGGTGTCACGCCACCCTTGGCGTCGGCCTTCTGCTTGAGCTTATCGGTGACGATCTTGTCGACCTGCGCCCAATTCCCATCAAGCGCCGAGACGAGTTCGCCATTCGCCGGAATGGGCCAATGCGGCTTTTTCCACGATGCGCCCTTTGCGCTCTTTTCAACGGCACCCGGATCGTCGTTCAGCGTGGCAAAGAATTCGCGCCATTCGGGTTCGACCGAGGACGGATCCTTTTGATACCGCGCGTGAAGATCTTCGAGATAGGTGGCGTTGCCACCGTAAAGAAACGAGGTCGCGAGAAAAGCGTCGTTCTGATCTTGGCGTGCCATAGCAACCACCCTTGATGAAGATCCACCCGATAAATGCGCCGGTTGATCCGGCGGCCGTCCGTGAAAGACGACCGGCTCTGCATGAGAGCCGGCCGCATCGTTTTGCGTCAGCCCTTGAGGACGTCGACGAGAGTCTTGCCCAGGCGAGCCGGCGACGGCGATACGCGGATGCCAGCGGCTTCCATCGCCGCGATCTTGTCTTCAGCGCCGCCTTTGCCGCCGGAGATGATCGCGCCAGCATGGCCCATGCGGCGTCCAGGAGGAGCCGTGCGGCCTGCAATGAAGCCGACCATTGGCTTTTTGCGGCCACGCTTGGCTTCATCCTTGATAAACTGGGCCGCATCTTCTTCCGCTGAACCGCCGATTTCACCGATCATGATGATCGATTCCGTCTTCGGATCGGCGAGGAACATCTCGAGCACGTCGATGAATTCGGTTCCCTTGACCGGGTCGCCGCCAATACCGACAGCCGTCGTCTGGCCGAGGCCTTCCTGCGAAGTCTGGAACACGGCTTCATAGGTCAACGTGCCAGAGCGCGAAACGATGCCGACATTGCCCTTTTTGAAAATGTTGCCCGGCATAATGCCGATCTTGCATTCGCCTGCCGTCATCACGCCCGGGCAATTCGGCCCAATGAGGCGCGACTTCGAGCCGAGAAGCGAGCGCTTCACGCGCACCATGTCGAGCACTGGAATGCCTTCGGTGATGCAGACGATCAGCGGAATTTCAGCGTCGATGGCTTCGCAGATCGCGTCAGCCGCACCCGGTGGCGGAACATAGATCACGGATGCATCGGCACCGGTCTTGGCACGCGCTTCGGCGACCGTGTCGAACACAGGCAGGCCGAGATGCGTCGAACCGCCTTTGCCGGGCGAAGTGCCGCCGACCATCTTGGTGCCGTACGCGATGGCTTGCTCCGAATGGAACGTGCCGTTTTTGCCAGTGAACCCTTGGCAGATGACTTTGGTGTGAGCGTCGATCAGGACGGACATTAGCGGGCCTCCTTCACGGCCTTGACGATTTTCTGCGCGGCATCATCGAGATCGTCGGCAGGAATCACGTTGAGACCAGATTCGCGGATGATCTTCTTGCCGAGTTCGACATTCGTGCCTTCAAGGCGCACGACAAGCGGAACCTTCAAGCCGACATCTTTAACGGCGGCGATCACGCCTTCCGCAATGACGTCGCATTTCATGATGCCCCCGAAAATGTTGACGAGGATGCCCTTCACATTCGGATCAGCGGTGATGATCTTGAACGCCGCCGTCACCTTCTCCTTCGTCGCGCCACCGCCGACATCGAGGAAGTTGGCAGGGAATTCGCCATAGAGCTTGATGATGTCCATCGTTGCCATAGCGAGACCGGCACCATTGACCATGCATCCGATCGTACCATCGAGCGCGATGTAGTTGAGGTCATATTTGGACGCTTCGATTTCCTTCGCGTCCTCTTCCGTCTCATCGCGCAGGGCAGCGATGTCAGGATGACGATACATTGCGTTACCATCGAACGACACTTTCGCATCGAGGCACTTCAACTGCCCTTGCTTGGAAATGATCAACGGATTGATTTCGAGCATCTCCATGTCCTTCGCGACGAAGGCGGAGTAGAGCTGCGCGGTCAGCTTCTCGGCCTGCTTGGCGAGATCGCCCGTCAGGTGGAGTGCTTGGGCCACGCGACGGCCATGATGGCCCATGATGCCGGTCGCTGGATCGACGGAGAAAGTGATAATTTTTTCGGGCGTGTTGTGCGCGACTTCTTCAATGTCCATGCCGCCTTCTGTCGAGACGACGAAAGCGATGCGCGAAGTCGTGCGATCGACGAGCATCGAAAGGTAGAATTCCTTTTCGATGTCCGAACCATCTTCGATGTAGAGGCGATTGACTTGCTTGCCCGCGTCACCCGTCTGAATCGTGACGAGCGTATGGCCAAGCATTTGGTCGACGAATTGTTTCACTTCATCGATCGACTTGGCGAGGCGCACGCCGCCCTTTTCGCTGGCAGCAGCTTCCTTGAACTTGCCCTTGCCGCGTCCACCGGCATGGATCTGCGATTTGACGACCCAGAGCGGACCGCCGAGTTCCTTCGCAGCAGCTTCGGCCTGGCCCTTCTCTAACACGGCGCGGCCATTGGAGACCGGCACGCCAAATTCCTTCAGCAGCGCTTTGGCCTGATATTCATGAATATTCATGCGACTCTCCTGAGTCAGTGAGCAGGTGGTGGGAGGCCGCACAAAGGGGCGCGGCCCGTCTCATCGCGGAGGCTGGCGTAAAGCCTTACGTGTCGCCTTACTTGGCGAGCGCCGGGTTGACCTGCTTGCATGCGTCGACAAGGCCTTCGACCGAGGCGAGCGACTTGGCAAACATCTGCTGTTCCGGGCCCTTGAGGCGGATCTTGATGATCTTCTCGACGCCCTTCTCACCGATCACGACCGGCACGCCGACGAAGAGACCCTTCGTGCCGTAGGCGCCATTGAGGTAAGCGGCGCATGGCAGGACGCGCTTCTTGTCTTTGAGATAGGATTCCGCCATCGCAATGGCCGACGCCGCGGGCGCGTAGAAGGCCGAACCCGTCTTGAGCAGATTGACGATTTCGCCGCCGCCCTTACGGGTGCGCTCGACGATCGCGTCGAGCCGCTCTTGTGTTGTCCACTTCATCTTGACGAGATCGGGAAGCGGAATACCGGCAACCGTCGAGTAACGCACGAGCGGCACCATGTCGTCGCCATGACCGCCGAGCACGAAGGCGGTCACGTCTTCAACCGACACGTTGAATTCTTCGGCGAGGAAGTAACGGAAACGCGCCGAATCGAGCACGCCCGCCATACCGACGATTTTCTTGGGGTTAATGCCCGAGAATTTCTGTAGCGCCCAAACCATGGCGTCGAGCGGATTGGTGATGCAGATCACGAAGGCCTTGGGCGCATATTGCTTAATGCCCGCACCAACTGCTTCCATAACTTTGAGGTTGATCCCGATGAGATCGTCGCGGCTCATGCCCGGCTTGCGGGGTACACCGGCGGTGACGATCACAACATCGGCACCTGCGATGGCTTCGTAGGAATTCGCACCCGAGAGCTTGGCATCAAAGCCGTCGACCGGGGACGATTCGGCGATATCGAGGGCCTTGCCCTGAGGAGTCCCTTCCGCAATGTCGAAGAGGACGATGTCGCCGAGTTCCTTGAGGCCGGCGAGATGGGCGAGTGTGCCGCCGATCTGGCCTGAACCGATCAGAGCGATCTTCTTACGCGCCATGAGACGTTTCCTTTCAGGGAGGGGTCGTTTTTCAAAGGTTTAGAGGGCAAAACCTGTCGTTTGAGCCGGGCCAGCCTTAGCCGCGAGGCCTTAACGCTTCAAGATCAGCGAAAGACGTAGAACCCCCCAAAAAGGCGGCGGTTACAGCAGCAGAAAAGGTAAAAAAGACTGATTCTTCAATGGGAAGCGTATCAGGCCTAAGGACGCGATAACCGTCCAAAAAAACTGTTACAAAAAACATATTTTGTCATTTGTAACGAGTTTTTGGTCACACGGAACCGGCTTTGAGGGACCGAATGGCCGCGCCAAACGCCGCCAACGCCCGGTTGTCCCAGATTCGACGGCTCGTCTCCCGGTCGGTCTCGACGGGTTGCGGAGTCACAAAGCGATAGGCCGCATCGAAGACCAAAGCGAGCGCCCTTTCGCGGCTTTTGACCGGGAATGTACCCGATCCAATGCCCTCCTCGACGACGCGCTCGACGAGGGTCCGCACACGCGACCGGTGCCGTCGTGCAACGTCGCGCCCCTCAGAGAACGCCTCAGCGAACAAGCGAAACAAATTGGGCTCGACTTCGGCCCTATCGCGGAGCGCTGCAGCGAGTGCCACGAACATGCGTTCGAGCTTGTCATCGGCTGGGTCTGGCGCAGCGGCGGCGTCGGTGAGGAGCGCATCGAGCGGGCGGAGCCATTGCGCGCTCACCGCATCGGCAAGCGCCGTCTTGGACGGAAAATAACGATAGACATTGGCATGAGTCATCCCGGCATCGCGCGCCACCGCCACCACGGTCAACCGCTCGACACCGAAGCGCCGAACATGGTCCTCGGCGATGGTGAGAAGGCGATGATCGGCGCTATCGGGCGTCATAACATCAAGTCTCGACAAGTCCGGTGCTGCTACCGCTCAAATGCGTGCGCCCATGGGGAAGCGCGAGATAATCATGCGAACGCATTTCGATGAGGCGTGAGGCTGTACGATCGAATTCGAACGCTTCCCGCCCACTTGTCGCTTTGTAAAGCTCCGTTGGCTCTGCCGCGGCCGACGCAATCAGTTTTGTCTGCGTATCGTAGAGCTCGTCGACCAGCAGAATAAAACGCTTCGCTTCGTTCCGCTTATCGATGTCCATCACCGGAATATCGTCAAGAATGAGCGTATGGAATTTTTCTGCCATTGCCAGATAATCCGATGCGCCAAATGGTTTCGCACAAAGATCATCGAAGGAGGCACGCGCCACGCCGCGCAATCCCTGCGGTACGACAAATTCATGGCCCTTGATGGTCAATGTAACGGAGGGACCGGTGCGCTCCCCCGTCAGCTTGAAGAACGCATCATCAAGCGCAGCACGCGCCGTAGCATCGGCAGGAACATACCAGACCGGTGCGCCGCCGAGTTTCTCCAATCGAAAATCCGTGCGTGAATCGAGTTCGATCACCGCCATGCGCTCCTGCAATAGCGCAATGAAAGGCAGGAACAAGGCCCGGTTCAGCCCATCTTCGTATAATCGCGAGGGCTCGACATTCGATGTGCAGACGACTGTGACTCCGTGCGCAAACAAGGCGGTGAAGAGGCGGCCCAAAATCATCGCATCCGCAATGTCGGTGACCGTGAACTCATCAAAGCACAAAAGACGCGCTTCGGCGGCGACTTGCGCGGCAACAGGCGGGATCGGATCAGTGTCCTTTACTTCACCCGCCTTGACCTTTTGCCGAAAAGCGAAGATGCGCGCGTGAATGTCGGCCATGAAGGCGTGGAAATGGACCCGCTTCTTCGGCGCGACATGCGTGACTTCGTAGAAAAGCTCCATGAGCATCGTCTTGCCACGGCCAACCGAGCCCCAGATGTAAAGCCCCTTCACCGGTTCGGGAGGTTTCTTTCCGAACAGCCAGCCCAGCGCGGAGCCTTTGCGCGCAAGCTGCGCCTCGGCGAGTTTCATGCTCAAGCCATCGAGACGATCTACGAGCGTGAGTTGGGCCGGGTCGCGCTCAAGCGCGCCGCGTTGGACCAAAGCATTGTAACGGGCGAGAACGCTAGGCAAAGGGCCGTCCTTCCATCGATGGGGCGCTCTTACCGCATTGGCTGAGCCGCAGAAACCCCCTCGCCAATCCGGACGCAGTGCCTGCTCTTCAAGCAAATGCCCAATATTGCTCCTTGCTGTCACCATCCTGCCAAGTTTAGCTGTTGTTGCGCTGCACAATAAACGAAACGCTCCCGGACGGGGGCTGGGAAGAGACGCCTTCGGACAACCGCAAATGCGGGGAGCGAAGGTTATGGGACAAAACGGGGCTGCCTCAGGCCACATTCGCAAACTTTGGCCAGCCGATTTGCCGGAGTTCCGGCGCCATCTTGTTCGGCTCGATGCCGATAGCCGCCGGGCGCGTTTTGCCATGGCGGCAAGCGATGCTTTCCTCATGGCTTATGCCGAAACCGCCTTCGCACTCGATACGATCCTGTTCGGCTATTTCGAGCAAGGCGAACTGCGCGGCGCAGCTGAACTGCGAACACTCTCGAGCGGTAATCCGCGCATGGCGGAGGCCGCCTTCAGCGTTGAATCCGCCTGCCGCCATCGTGGTATCGGTTCGAATTTAATGGAGCATGTGATTGTGGCGCCTCGTAACCGGGGGATCAGGCGGCTCTACATGAGCTGTCTTGGCTGGAACCATGCGATGCAGGCGCTAGCCCGGCGTTTTTCGGCCGAACTCGTCTTTGAGTCCGACGATGTTCTCGGCATCGTCGAAGCCTCCGCACCGACCACTGCCACATTGATGCAGGAGGCGGTGACGAATGCCGGCAGTTTTGCCACCGCCATTCTCGATCTCCAGCAAAAATGGTGGCAGCGCTACGCTTTCCTCAGGCCACGCACGCCCTAGTTGAGGCTCTAGCGCTATTCTGCGCCAGGTTGGACGGAGCCTTTCAATGACCATTGCCCTCTGGTGCGTATTGATTGCCGGGCTCATGCCCATCGTCGTGGCGGGCCTTTCGAAGGCGCGCGGCAATTACGACAATGCCGATCCGCGGCGTTCGATGTTGATGACGGAAGGGATGCAGCGCCGCCTCTACGACGCCCACAATAATTGTTTCGAAGCCTTTCCGCTCTTTGCCGCCGGCGTCATCATGGCCGAAATCTATGAGACGCCTGGGGCCACAATCGACGCGCTCGCGGTTTTGTTCGTCGTTTTCCGCGTCCTCTATGTCGCCGCCTATGCGACCGACCGCGCCTCCGCACGCTCCCTGCTCTGGACCGGCGCGCTTGTCTGCACCATCGCGATCTTCACAAGCCCGGCTTGGAGTTAAGAAGCACAAAGATCGTAAACAAAAAACCCCGCCTCGCAGCGGGGTTTTTGATTATCGTGATGCAATAATCATCACACTTGACGGGCGACCATCATCTTCTTGATTTCCGCGATCGCCTTGGCCGGGTTCAGCCCCTTCGGGCAGGTATTCGCGCAATTCATGATCGTGTGGCAGCGATAGAGGCGGAACGGATCTTCGAGATCGTCGAGACGTTCACCGGTTGCCTCATCGCGGCTGTCGATCAACCAACGATAGGCTTGCAGCAGGGCAGCAGGGCCGAGATAGCGATCGCCATTCCACCAATAGGATGGGCATGATGTCGAACAGCAAGCGCACAGAATGCACTCATAAAGCCCGTCGAGCTTTTCGCGATCTTCGCGCGATTGGCGCCATTCTTTTTCCGGAGCCGGGCTATCGGTATGCAGCCACGGTTCGATCGAGGCGTGCTGCGCATAAAAGCGCGTGAGATCCGGCACGAGATCCTTGATCACCGGCATATGCGGCAGCGGATAGATGCGCACCGTGCCAGCGATATCGTCCATGCCCTTGGTGCAGGCCAGCGTGTTCGTGCCATCGATATTCATCGCACACGAACCGCAAATGCCTTCGCGGCAGGAACGACGGAAGGTCAACGTCGGATCGATCTTCGCCTTGATCCAGATGATCGCGTCGAGAACCATCGGGCCGCAATCGTCGCGATTGACCCAATAAGTGTCGATGCGCGGATTGCTCTCGCCATCCGGGTCATAACGATAGATCCGGAACTCCTTGAGATTGTTCGAGCCCTGCGGCTTCGGCCAAACCTTGCCATCGACCGGGCGGGAATTTTTGGGGAGTGAAAACTCAGCCATTGCGTCCTCTCAGAACGATCTCAATACACGCGAGCTTTCGGCTCGATATACTGGACGTCGTTCGTCATCGTGTAGGTGTGCACCGGACGATAATCGATTGTCGTCTTCTTGCCCTGATCGTCGATCCAGGCAAGCGTGTGCTTCATCCATTCCTTGTCGTTGCGATCCGGGAAATCTTCGCGCGCATGGGCGCCACGGCTTTCTTGACGGTTCGCCGCCGAATCCATTGTCACCACGGCCTGCGTGATGAGATTGTCGAATTCGAGCGTTTCGATGAGGTCGGAATTCCAAATGAGCGAACGATCGGTGACGCCGATATCGGCCTCGCCCTTCCACACATCGTGGATGAGCTTCTGGCCTTCGACGAGCACTTCGCCCGTGCGGAACACGGCGCAATTGTTTTGCATCGTCTTCTGCATGGCGAGGCGCAGATCGGCGGTTGGTGTGCTGCCCTTGGCATAGCGGAAACGATCGAGACGCGACAACGCCAGATCAGCCGAATCTGCCGGCAGCTCGGCGTGCTTCTCGCCCGGCGTGACGATTTCAGCGGCGCGCAGACCGGCTGCACGACCGAACACCACAAGATCGATGAGCGAATTCGAGCCGAGACGGTTTGCACCATGCACCGAGACGCAGGCGGCTTCGCCAATCGCCATCAGGCCGGGGACGATGGTGTCCGGATCGCCATTCTTCTTCGTCAGCACTTCGCCGTGGAAGTTCGTCGGGATACCGCCCATGTTGTAATGCACAGTCGGCAGAACCGGGATCGGTTCCTTCGTGACATCCACGCCCGCGAAAATCTTTGCGCTTTCCGAAATGCCGGGCAGGCGCTCGTGCAAAATCTTCGGATCAAGATGATCGAGATGCAGGAAGATATGGTCCTTATTCTTACCCACGCCGCGACCGGCGCGGATTTCCATCGTCATCGCGCGCGAGACGACGTCACGTGAGGCAAGATCTTTCGCGGACGGCGCATAGCGCTCCATGAAGCGTTCGCCTTCCGAATTGGTGAGGTAACCGCCTTCGCCACGCGATCCTTCGGTGATGAGACAGCCCGCGCCGTAAATGCCGGTCGGATGGAATTGCACGAATTCCATATCCTGCAGCGGCAAGCCTGCGCGCAGCACCATCGCATTGCCATCGCCCGTGCAAGTATGCGCCGACGTGGCCGAGAAATAAGCGCGGCCATAACCACCGGTTGCAAGGATGACCATGTGCGAGCGGAAACGATGGATCGTGCCATCATCCATCTTCAGCGCAATCACGCCGCGGCAGCGGCCTTGATCGTCCATGATGAGATCGAGTGCGAAATATTCGATGAAGAATTCCGTCGAATACCGCAGCGCCTGACCATAGAGCGTGTGCAGAATGGCGTGGCCTGTGCGGTCCGCAGCGGCGCAGGTGCGCTGTGCAGTGCCTTCGCCGTAATTCGTCGTCATGCCGCCGAAGGGGCGCTGATAGATCTTGCCGGCTTCGGTGCGCGAGAAAGGCACGCCCCAATGTTCAAGCTCATACACAGCTGCCGGCGCATTGCGGCAGAGATATTCGATCGCGTCTTGGTCACCGAGCCAGTCCGACCCCTTGACGGTGTCGTACATATGCCAGCGCCAATCGTCCGGACCCATATTACCGAGCGCAGCAGAAATGCCGCCCTGCGCCGCAACAGTGTGCGAGCGTGTCGGAAACACTTTCGAGATACACGCCGTACGCAGGCCCGCTTGCGCGCAACCGACTGTGGCGCGCAAACCGGCGCCACCGGCACCGACGACGACAACATCGAAGGTATGGTCAGTGATGGGATAGGCAGCCCATTTGTTTGTGCTGCCATTTGTCTTGTCGTTAGAGGACTTGCCGTTGGTGGGACCGGCCATGGGATTACGCTCCGAAAGCGAGTTTCAGAATGGCGAAAGCGGAGGCGAGGCCAACCGCAATCGCGAAGAACGTGTTGAGCATGAGGAGAAGGACTTTCGGCCCTTCCTCATGCACATAATCTTCGATGACGACCTGCATGCCGATGCGCATGTGAATAACGCTCGACAACACAAAGAGCAGCATCAGGATGGCGACGAGCGGATGAGCGAGTGTCGCTTTCACAGTGACGAAATCCTTGCCGACCGTGGAGAGCACGATGACGAGAAACGCGATCGTCAGCGGAATGCCCGCGAGCGCCGTCGCACGCTGCTTCCAAAAATGGCCTGTTCCGGAATGAGCCGAACCCAGACCGCGAACGCGCTTCAGAGGTGTTTCCATTGACTGCATCGGCATCTCCTCAGCGTACCATGTAGGCCGCAACCCAGACGAGCACCGTCAGGACTAGCGAACCGATCAGCGTGAGACGGGCCAGCAGAGCGCGTTCGTTCGCGCCATAGCCACGGCCCGTATCCCAAATGAGATGACGAATGCCGCCCAGCATATGGTGCAAAAGCGCCCATGAGAAACCGAGCAGGATGAGACGGCCGATGAGGCTGCCATAAACCCATTGCACGGCTTCGAAAGAGCCCTTGCCCATCGCGGCTGCGATCAGCCACGCAGCCAGAAACACCGTGCCGCCATAGAGGGCAACGCCAGTGAGGCGGTGAAACACCGACATGACCATCGTCATGGCCGGCTTGTAGATTTGCAGGTGCGGAGACAGCGGTCGCGCGCGTTCCAGCTTTGAATCGGCCATGGCCTCTTCTCATTTTCGATAAGGACTGAGTTTCACTACCCAAACTTGCGCTATGCCGCAATGCGGCGGCTCCCCGACGAAAGAAGGGGTGCTCTGCATCGACCGTCGGGCTCAATCGTCGGAACGGGGCCGGGAGCGAAGGTTTTTGACCCCGGACCGCTTCGTCTTCCCCTCCAGCCTGCGGCGCTTCGACGCAAGCGTAGGCCGGGTCGCAATGCGGGCCTTGGGCCGATGCGCCGCCTGCTGCAGAAGCCCGAGAAGCCGCTCCAGCGCGTCCTGCCGGTTGCGCTCCTGTGTCCGATAAGTCCTGGCTGTGATGACGATGACGCCATCCTTGGTCATACGCTGCCCCGCCAAGGCCGGCAGCCGCTCCTTGAGGTCATCGGACAGGGACGGCGAACCCAAAGCATCGAAGCGCAGCTGCACCGCCGTCTCGACCTTGTTGACGTTCTGGCCACCGGGCCCCGAGGCCCGGATGAAGTCGAAGGCGATCTCCTCCTCGGGGACCGCAATGGAGCGGGTGACGCGCAGCATGGCTCAAGCGTAACGGAGGGAAGGAGGCGAGAGAAGCCGCATGCTCTCACGCATCTGATCACCTGACCATCAGCGCCCACACATCGAGATCGAGAATGACGGCCGGATCGTAGGTCTCGCCGTCCATCAGCGGAAAATCGCGACAAGGCTTGTTCTTCGTCGCGATCATGCGCAGGCGCAGCGCGCCGACATCGTCGCGTCCCGGCAATTCGGCGCGGTCGATAATGTCCGTCCACGCATAAACCGTATCGCCCGCAAACAAGGGCGCGACATGGCGGCCGCCATTGATGGCCGCGATCTGAAACGCATTCTGCAAGCCATTGAAAGAGAGTGCGCGCGCGAGCGAGATGACATGGCCGCCATAGATGAGACGGCGACCGAAACGGCTTTCCTTTTGTGCGAAGCCGTCGAAATGCACTTTCGCCGTGTTCTGATAAAGCCGCGTCGCCATCTGGTGTTCGGATTCTTCGACGGTCATGCCATCGACATGATCGATCTTTTCGCCGATGGCATAATCGTCCCAACGGAAAGATGAACCTGCCAAAACATCGTCATAGGCCTTACCATCGATCAACGGGCAACCATCGCCCAATGCATCGGGCGCGACCGCGCGCGGCAACACCGGCACATGTTCTTCCACCTTGGCATTGAAATCGCGTTTGTTGACCATCACCCAACGGACATAATCGAGCACTTCATCGCCGCGCTGGTTGAAACCTGTCGAACGCACATAGACAACGCCGGTCTTGCCGTTTGAATTTTCTTTGAGCCCGATCACTTCCGAAATCGTTGACAGCGTATCGCCCGGATAGACCGGCACGCGAAAGCGCCCACCCGCATAACCGAGATTGGCCACCGCATTGATCGAAATATCCGGCACCGTCTTGCCAAAGACGATGTGAAAGACAAGCATATCGTCGATGGGTGCCTGTTCGAACCCGATTGTCTCGGCAAAGGCATCCGACGATTGCACGGCAAAACGCGACCCGTAAAGCGCGGTATAGAGCGCGGCATCGCCCGTAGTCACGGTGCGCGGCGTGGCATGGCGGATGACTTCGCCGAGTTGGAAATCCTCGAAGAAACGTCCCGCATCCGTCTTGCCGATGATCATGATGGGCCCTCCCGCGCATCCTTGGTGATGCACGCCTGACTTATCGCAGCCTTTGTTGCGCTGCGACAAGTCAGGAAAAGGGTGCAGACCTCAGTGCTTGTGTTGATGCGCCGGGCCCGGCGCGCCAATCGCCATCACCGGGAATTTCACGGCCACAGGACCAGCCTTTTCGAACACAAGCGTGCCTTCTACACTCTGGCCTTCAGTCAGCGGCCCCTTCAGATCCATCAACATCAGATGAAATCCGCCCGGCTTGAAATCCAGCCGCCCATTGCCGGGAATTTCAATGCCATTGGCGAGCGCTCGCATCGTCATCGTGCCGCCCGACATGGCCATTTCGTGGATCTCCGTACGACCAGCCACGGTGGGGAAGGTCGCACTGACAAGCCGGTCCACTGGGCCGGGATTGACGAAGGCCGCAAAGCCGCCCGCCACCTTCGCCCCTTTGGGCGTCGCGCGCACCCATGGCTCCTGAACTTGCACGCTCAATTGCGCGACCAATTTGACCACAGGCGCCGGCGCTTTGACCTCTTTGGGGTCTTGCCCCGGCTGGACGATCTCGATCCAGCGATGCTCGCCGGTCTCGCATTTTTGAATAACGGGTGCGACGACCGAACCGAGGGTCGCATGCTTGGCGACCTTGGTCTGGAAAGCGAACTCGCCTTTCTCGCCATCGGGCAGCGAACCGCCCGACCAGATGATGGTGGTGCCGAACGTCTCGACCTTCCAGCCGGGCTTTGCCACCGCAATAGGCGCGCCCAGCATGGGAGGGATTGTCAATTCGATGCGGGTAGTTGGAGATTTGTTGCAGCCATGGCCGATGCGGATGGCGCTGTCCCACACCTGACCGGGGATCGCCTCAGGCTGAACGAGCGAGACATGGGCGGAGGCAGCGGAGGCCAATGACGAGAACGCCGCAAGCGCGGCCAAAAGACGGAAGTTCATGGAAAAATCCTCGAATGACGGGAACGGGCCAAAGGCCCGCACGAACGGTCAGACGAGGGAGGCAGGAGGTCCACGCGCGGCAGGGCGTTCAGGGCCTTGCCCATCCGCCCAAGGCAGAAGGGCGGCGGCATAGAGGGCGGGCACGGCTTCGCGCATAGCGAGAGCGGCACGCACAGGCGCTGGATTGAAACTGAGCGGTTGGAAGGGCTGCGCTGGAAGGCAGCACAGGCCGCCATGATGAGGAACGCCATCGTCAGGCGCCGTTTCGCCCGTCAGGCAGAGTTCATGGGCGGCGCTCACAGGGGCTGCCAACAGCGGGCCGACTAGCATGGCCTGTGCGGCCAGCACATAGGCCAGCAGCACGCCGAAAAAGCTGTTCCGGAGGAGCGCGCGACAGAAACTCATGCCGTTCTGGTCGCCAGAACCGCGCCGCGAGTCAAGTCAATTACACGGCAGGCGGCACAAGGCCGCGGCGCAGATAGGAGGCGGTCAGCGTGTTGGCGAGCAGGCATGCAATTGTCATCGGACCGACGCCCCCCGGCACCGGGGTGATCGCGCTCGCCCTTTCCTTCGCACCGGCAAAATCCACATCGCCCACAAGCCGCGTCTTTCCGGCGCCGAGATCGGGCGCATCGACGCGGTTGATGCCGACATCGATCACGATCGCACCCTCTTTCACCCAATCGCCTTTCACCATCAGCGGACGGCCGACGGCAGCGACTAGAATATCGGCCCCCCGACACACCTCGGGCAGATCGCGCGTGCGCGAATGCGCCACCGTCACCGTGCAGCTTTCCCCTATAAGGAGTTGCGCCATCGGCTTACCGACAATGTTGGAGCGCCCGATCACCACCGCATTGAGACCAGACAGATCGGCGCGCACACTCTTGATCAATTTCAATGAACCAAGCGGCGTGCACGGCACGAGACCGCCCGTGCCAGTCATCAAACGGCCCGCATTCATCGGATGAAAACCGTCGACATCCTTGTCCGGATCGATCGCTTCGATCACACGATCGGCATCGATATGCTGCGGCAAAGGCAATTGTACGAGAATACCATCGATGGCGGGATCGCGATTGAGACGATCCACCAGCGCAAGCAAATCCTGTTCGCTGGTTGTGTCAGGCAATTGATGTTCGATGGATCGCATCCCGGCTTCGACGGTTTGCTTCGCTTTCGAGCGCACATAGACTTGGCTCGCCGGATTTTCACCGACCAACACCACAGCAAGGCCCGGTACGAAGCCGTGTTCAGCTTCCGTTGCCTTTACGGCGCGCGCAAGGCCTGCGCGCAAATTCTCTGCAATCGCTTTTCCGTCGATGAGGGTGGCAGTCATGGACGGTCCTTTCCTGAACAGAAGCCCGACAGTCGCGCGGCGAGCGCATCCGAATCGCCTTCAACGGCAATCGTTTTCAAACGCGATGTCGCACCCGTTTCAAGCGCGACCATGGACTTAGAAACGCCGAGCGCCTTGGCGAAAAGCGCGATCAGCGCCGTATTGGCTTCGTTGTTTTCTGGTGCAGCCCGCACGCGCGCCTTGATGACGGCGCGTCCGTCGCTCAATTCCTCGCAACCATCGATTCCATCACGCCCACCTTTAGGCGTGAGGCGCACGCGAATGCGCAAACCCCTCGATGTTGCGCACCACGCTTCGTCCACGATCCCGCCCGTCAGAAGACGTTTGGATAGATGTAACGCTGAATGATGTTCTCGATAAAGAAAATGCCCAACAGCAAGATCACCGGCGACACATCAATACCACCGAGATTGGGCAGTATGTTGCGGATGGGGCGCAGGACTGGCTCGGTCAGTTGATAAAGGCCGTTCGCGATTGCGCGTACGGCATCATTGCGCATGTTGACGACATTGAACGCCATCAACCAGCTCAACACCGCCTGAATGATGACGACCCAAGTGTACAATTGCAGCGCAAGAAGGACGACGTCGAGGATGGCGCGCATCAAAATCTCCGCAAGCAAATCCGGCGCGCACGCACGCGCCGGAATATTTCAATCAATCCTTGGCGCGTTCAACGTAAGAACCGTCTTCCGTCATGATGACGACGCGGGTGCCAGCTGCAATATGCGGCGGCACCATGGTGCGAACACCATTCGACAGCATGGCCGGCTTGTAAGATGACGACGCCGTCTGGCCCTTCACCGTCGGTTCCGTGTCGACGATTTCGAGTGTCACGCGCTGTGGCAATTCAATCGCGACCGGCACACCATTATACAGGCTCAACACGCACTTCATGTTTTCCTGCAAATAAGGCGCGTAATCGCCGACGATATCTTCCGGCACGGCGACCTGCTCGAAGGTCTCTCCATTCATGAAATGGAAGCCATCGCCATCCTGATAGAGGTAATTGTAGTCGCGGTCTTCGACAAAGGCGCGCTCAACCTGCTCGGTCGTGCGGTAGCGCTCGGAGACCTTCACCCCGTCGGAGATGCGGCGCATATCGAGCTGGGTCACCGGCGTACCCTTGCCAGGATGGATGTTCTCAGCCGAGAGGATGACATAAAGATGCCCGTCCTGCTCAACGATATTGCCCTTACGGAGCGAGGAAGCGATAACCTTCACGCGGATGATCCTTGCTGGCGAGCCCTATGCGGCGGCAAAACACTTGCCGGGCACCGCTTTATGAGGGAAGAGCGGCACGCACCCGGAATGATTGGAAAGCGTCCCTGCGACGCCGTCGGTCTTCTGGCAAAAAACCGCCCAAAATACTAGCCCTGCAAAGTCGGCCTTCGATGCACCCAACCCCGCCCTCCCCCGCTTGGACGCCGGAAAGACTGGCCGACCGCCTCCCGGCCTTGGCCGCGCGGGCGCGGATTGCGTCAGCCTTGCGCGGGCACATGGCGGATGATGGCTTCATCGAGGTCGAGACCCCGATCCTCCAGACATCGCCGGGCAATGAGGCGCATCTTCATGCCTTCGCGACGGCAGAGATCGGCCAAGATGGCACTCCGGCCCCGCTTTACCTCCACACCTCGCCCGAATTTGCCTGCAAAAAGCTCTTGGCGGCGGGCGCCATGCGGCTCTTCACCTTCGCGCGCGTCTTCCGCAACCGCGAGCGCGGGCCTTTGCACCATCCCGAGTTCACCATGCTGGAATGGTACAGAGCGGGTGAATCCTATCACGCCGTCATCGCGGACAGCTTGGCCTTCCTGAAGCTTGCTGCGGAGGCCGCAGGCACAGCGACGCTGCGTTGGCGCGAGGTCCCATGCGACCCTTTCGCTGAAGCCGAATGGTTGACCTTGGCCGAAGCCTTCGATCGTTTCGCCGGGATCGATCTCCTCGCCACCACACCCGATGGCGTCCCTAACCGCGATGCACTCGCAAAGGCGGCTTCGGAAGCAGGCATCCGCGTAGCAGACGATGATGTGTGGGCCGACATTTTCAGCCGCGTGCTTGTCGAAAAGATCGAGCCGCATCTGGGCTTGGGCCGCCCTACCGTGCTTCACGAATATCCCGTTTGCGAGGCGGCGCTTGCCCGCCCCGCCGCCGATCCCCGCGTGGCGGAACGGTTTGAACTTTATGCCTGCGGCGTCGAGCTCGCCAATGGCTTTGGCGAATTGACCGACGCCGCCGAACAGCGCCGCCGCTTTCTGAGTGAGATGGACGAGAAAGACCGCGTCTATGGCGAACGCTATCCGCTTGATGAGGATTTTCTCGCCGCACTCGATCACATGCCCGAAGCAAGCGGCGTCGCGCTTGGTTTCGACCGCCTCGTAATGCTAGCGACCGGTGCACGTCGCATCGAAGACGTGTTGTGGCTTCCCGTTGCGGAGCGCGTTTCATGACAGGCCGCACGCTCCGCCAAGCCGCCGATCTCATCGAAGCGGGGCTTGCTGATGATAGTCGTCGCGCGGAATTCGAGACCATCGCGCGGCGTTATTCCATCGCTATCACACCGGCGATGGCCGATCTGATCGATCCCTCCGATCCGCAGGATCCAATTGCGCAGCAATTCATTCCCGACGCGCAGGAACTTATCGAAACACCGGGCGAAACCGCAGATCCGATTGGTGACGAGACACACAGCCCGGTGGAAGGCATCGTGCATCGCTATCCCGATCGCGCGCTGCTCAAGCTCGTCCACGCCTGCCCTGTCTACTGCCGCTTCTGTTTCCGGCGTGAAACCGTTGGTCCGGGTGGTGAATTTCTCACCGGCGACAAACGCGACGCTGCCTTCGACTATATCGCGCGCACGCCACAGCTCTGGGAAATCATTATCACCGGCGGCGATCCTTTCATTCTCGCACCGCGCCGTCTGAAAGAGATCACGGAACGGCTCGCTGCCATCGAGCATGTCAAAGTGATCCGCTGGCATTCGCGCGTGCCGCTCGTTGAACCTGAACGCGTCACGGATGAATTCGTCGCGGCCCTCCGCGTGCCGGGAAAAGCCGTATGGATTTCGATTCATAGCAATCACGCGCGCGAATTTTCCGATACCGGACGCACTGCCATCGCCAAACTGGCCGATGCCGGTTTTCCACTGGTGGGACAAACTGTTTTGTTGCGCGGCATCAATGATGAGACAGCAACACTCGAAGCCCTTTTCCGTATAATGGTTCAGAACCGCATCAAGCCCTACTACCTGCATCAGGGCGATTATGCGCCGGGGACAGCGCACCGCCGCACGAGCTTGAAAGAAGGGCAGACGTTGATGCGCGATTTGCGTGGACGCCTCTCGGGTATCGCACAACCGACCTACATTCTCGATATCCCCGGCGGCGCTGGGAAAGTGCCGGTTGGCCCTTGCTATTACGGCGAGGGAACCATTGAGGACCCGAACGGGATCGTCCATCCCTATCCGCCAACCGAAGCGTCCTAAATCCGAGTTGCTGCTTGCTCTCAGGCCAAGCATAATCACTTCGGCATTGGGGACATCGCATGCGGCTCAGACATTGGCGATTGGTGTTGTTCGGATTTGCAGGCGTTTTCGCCGCGATCTTTATGGGCATGTTAGCGATCTGGCTGTTCTCGGCCAAATACACACTCTCCGTCGCCGCTGGGCCGGCCGATGGTTATGGCGCACGCTTTGTCGCTGCGCTCAACGAAGCGTTCAAGCCGGAAGAACCGCGCATTCGTTTCACAGCGATCGTGACGTCGGATTCGGATGCGAGCGCCAAGGCCCTCGAACAGGGCAAGGTCGACCTCGCGATCCTGCGCTCGGATGTGCGCCCGCCGCCCAACGGTCTCGTCATTGTCATCCTGCGCCGCGATGCTATTGGCCTGCTCGTGCCAGGCAAATCCGACATCAAGGGCTTTAGTGATCTTGGTGACAAATCGGTTGCACTACTGCCCGGCTCGCATTTCAACGCAGAGTTGTTCGACAGCCTGCTTGCCTTCCATGGCGTCGATGCCAAAACGGTGAAGCGCCAGACCTTGTCGGGCAATGCGCTGACCGACGCGCTCAAGAAAAAGACGATCGACGCGGTGTTCGGCATCGGCCCGCTCGGGATCGGCCCGCTCGTCGACGCGCTGGCCGATATGCGGCGCGCCGATCCGCGCGGCAAAGCACCCGTATTTCTGCCGGTTGATGACGCATCAGGTTACGTCAAAGCCCATCCGGCGATGGAGACGCTCGATATTCCGAAAGGCGCGTTCGGCGGCGCAACGCCCGTGCCCGACGATGACGACACCACGCTCGGTTTGACATGGCGGCTCATCGCCAAGGACACAATGCTGGATGCCGTCGCTGGTGAATTGGCCCGTATGCTGATTGTTAGCAAAGGCCGCCTGTCACTGTTGATGCCCACTGCACATCAGATCATCGCGCCCGACACCGATGATAAATCGCCCTATCTACCGCTCCACCCCGGCGCAGCCGCCTATTACAATGACGATCAGGAAAGCTGGATCGATCGGTTCGAAGATATCTTCTATCTCGTCGCCATGTTCGGTTCGATCATCGCGTCGATCGGTGCGGGCGCAGCGGGTTATTTCCGCCGCCACAATCATCGCGAGGCCGACATTAAAGATCTTGCCGCTCTTATAAAGACGCTCGCAACCGACCCGAATTACGATCCAGACGCAGCAGAGAAGCAATTGGATGCGCTCGTCCGGCGTGGATTAACGCTGCGCGCGTCCCATCCGGACGATCTCGACGATCCGCAGATCATGACTTTGGTGCTGAGCGAAATGCGCCACCAGATCGCAGTGCGGCGCGCGGTGCTTACAAAACCATCCTGAAACGGGAACCAAAAGACGCGCGGCTTCAGTGCGCGGCGTAAGCCTCAAATCCCTTGCGTCGCAAATCGCACGCTGGGCATTGGCTGCAGCCATAGCCCCATGCATGGCGGTGCGTTCGGTCACCCTGATAACAGGTGTGCGTGTCCTCTATGATCAAATCGACGAGCTTTGGGCCGCCAAGCTCGTGCGCCAACGCCCATGTCTGCGCCTTGTCGATCCACATCAATGGCGTCTCAAGCACGAAGCGCGTTTCCATGCCGCGATTCAGCGCCACTTGCAGCGCCTTGATCGTATCATCGCGGCAATCGGGATAGCCGGAGAAATCCGTCTCGCACACACCCGTCACAATGAATTTCGCGCCGATGCGATAGACGACCATCGCCGCGACCGTGAGGAACAGAAGATTGCGCCCCGGCACGAACGTATTCGGCAAACCATTCGCCTGCATCGCGATTTCAACATCGCGCGTCAGCGCGGTCTCGCTGATCTCGCCAATCACGGGAAGCGCGATCAGATGATCTTCGCCGAGCTTTTTCGACCAGTCCGGAAACGCCGCGCGCAAGGCCGCAAGCGCTGTCGTCCGACAATCAAGCTCGACCCGATGCTTCTGCCCGTAATCGAACCCGATCGTCTCGACCCTGTCATAGCGATCGAGCGCCCAGGCGAGGCAGGTGGCGGAATCCTGTCCGCCGGAGAATAGGACAAGGGCTGTCGTGGTCATTCACGCTTCATAGCGATTCCGATGCCGCTGCGCATCAGGGATTGCCGCGCCGGCCTTGCGGCCTCCTTGCAATGACGAGATTGATACGCAAGAGCCCGCGCTCGTCATCGCGAGGAGCGCAGCGACGCGGCGATCCATCTGCCGGAATTACGGTCTTCGAAAACAAGATCGACGGAAGTTTTGGTGGAGCTGAGGGGATTCGAACCCCTGACCTCTGCAGTGCGATTGCAGCGCTCTCCCATCTGAGCTACAGCCCCGCTCCCCGCCCCCAAGATATGCCGCAAGGGCGGGTGGAAGTGGCGCTTGGATAAGGGGTTTCTAGCCCCTTGGCAAGCGCCCTTTATCCCCTCTGGAGCCGCTCAGCGGCCCCAGCGCAACGCCAACACATCGCGCTCGCGGGCGAGTTCGAGCAGGCCCTTGCGTGCCTCTACATCGACCGGGCGTTGTGGCAGACGCAACCGATCCGACCCGATGATGCCGCCTTCCTGCATCAGGATTTTGGCGGCGGCGAGCCCGCATTGCCGGTTCTCCCAATTGATCAGCGGCAGCCAATGAGCATAGGCCGCGCGCGCTTTCGCCCGGTCGCCCGCAAACCACGGATCGAGGATCTGCCGGAAGCCGTCCGGATAGCCGCCGCCCGTCATCGAGCCGGTTGCGCCTGCATCGAGATCGGCCATCAGCGTGATGCCTTCTTCGCCATCCCACGGGCCTTCGACGCCTGTGCCACTCGCTGCAATGAGCGCGCGGAGCTTGGCGGCGGCACCCGCCGTCTCAATTTTGAAATAGGAGACGTTTTTGATCTCCTGCGCCATGCGCGCGAGAAACTCGCCCGACAATGGCGTGCCGCTCACCGGCGCATCCTGAATCATGATCGGAATATTGATGGCATCCGACACGGTCTTGAAGAATTCATAGACGCCCGCCTCGCCGACACGGATCGTCGCGCCATGATAAGGCGGCATGATCATCACCATCGCCGCGCCCAAAGCCTCGGCCATGCGGCAACGCTCGACACAGATGGCTGTTGAATAATGCGTCGTGGTAACGATCACCGGCACGCGACCGGCGACATGTTTCAGCGCCAGATCGGTCAGGATTTCGCGCTCGGCATCCGACAGCACGAATTGCTCGGAATAATTGGCGAGAATGCAAAGCCCGTTCGAACCTGCATCGATCATGAAATCGATGGCACGCTTCTGCCCTTCGAGATCGAGCGATCCATCATCGTGGAAGATGGTGGGAACGACGGGAAAGACACCGCGATAAGGACGAGCAAGAGCTGAACGAGAAGCCGCAACCATGGACCGTTTCCTGTTGTGATTTATGGTTTTAAACTAAACACGTTGCGGCGCATGAAGCAATCAGCCCGCATCGCGTTCGATCGCGTCTATGTCTTCATCCGACAGGCCGAAATGATGGCCGATTTCGTGTACGAGGACATGGGTGATGACATGACCTAACGTTTCCTCATGTTCGGACCAATAATCGAGAATGGGCCGACGATAGAGAAACACCATGTTTGGGAATTGACCTGTCTCGAAGGACGCGCCTGCATGGGCGAGGCCAACGCCGGTGAAAAGACCCAAGAGATCGAACGGCGTCTCCGCCTCCATGATAGTCAGCGTCTCTTCATCGGGAAAATCATCGACGCGAATGATCACGCCATCGCACAAATCGCGGAAACGCTGCGGCAGGCGTTGATACGCCTCATGCGCAATGTCTTCGAATTCCGCCAGCGAGGGGGATTTGAGAACACGCCAATCGATACTCATCCGCGCTGGCCCGACAAGAGGAGGTAAAGTTGAAAAGCGAGATAGATCGCAACGATGACGCCGAGCGTGCGCCCGACGCGACGGCCCCATTTCTCGATGGGATCGTCAGGCGGCGCATCCTCGCCCGTCAGATGATCGGCGGCACGCTTCATCGAGGATGAGAGCAACGTCTCGCTCTCGCGCGCGGCGCGCCTGTTAATCTCGTCGGGTGTCTCGCGTTCAGCCATCATCCACTCACGAAAAAGCCCCGCGCAGGGCGGGGCTTGATCTTAGGCGCAAAAAGCGGCGCTACTCAATGTTTCCATTCGCGCACGTCGACAAAGCGACCGGCAATCGCCGCCGCCGCCGCCATAATCGGCGAGACGAGATGTGTGCGACCCTTGAAGCCTTGGCGGCCTTCGAAATTGCGGTTCGAGGTCGAAGCGCAACGCTCGCCCGGTGCAAGCTTGTCGGCATTCATCGCCAAGCACATCGAGCAGCCCGGCTCGCGCCAATCGAAACCGGCGGCCTTGAAGATCTTATCGAGACCTTCGGCTTCGGCCTGCAATTTCACAAGGCCCGAACCCGGCACGATCATCGCGTTCACATTCGCATGAACCTTCTGGCCTTCGACGAGCTTGGCGACAGCACGCAGATCTTCAATGCGGCCATTGGTGCATGAACCGATGAAGGCGCGATCGATCGTGATATCCTTGATCTTCTCACCGCCTTTGAGTCCCATATAATCAAGCGCACGTGCAATCGCCGCGCGCTTTTGCTCACTCGGCGCATCGTCTGGACGCGGCACAGTGCCATTGATCGAGACGACGTCTTCCGGGCTCGTGCCCCAAGTCACGATCGGCGGCAATGCGGCAGCATCAAGCTTGATCTCGCGATCGAAATGCGCGCCCTCATCCGTCGTGAGCGTGCGCCAATAATCGACCGCCATATCCCACGCCATACCCTTGGGCGCTTTCGGGCGATCCTTCAGATAGGCAAATGTCTTTTCATCCGGCGCCACAAGGCCCGCGCGCGCGCCACCTTCGATCGACATGTTGCAGATCGTCATGCGGCCTTCCATGGAGAGGTCGCGGATCGCTTCGCCCGCATATTCCATGACGTGACCGGTACCGCCCGCCGTGCCGATTTCACCGATGATGGCGAGGATGATGTCTTTCGCCGTCACACCATCGGGCAATTTGCCATCGACGGTGATGCGCATGTTCTTCGCTTTATTCTGGATTAGCGTTTGCGTGGCGAGAACATGCTCGACTTCCGATGTGCCAATGCCATGCGCAAGCGCGCCGAACGCACCATGCGTCGAGGTGTGGCTATCGCCGCAGACGATTGTGGTGCCCGGCAACGTGAAGCCCTGCTCGGGCCCAATGATGTGCACGATGCCCTGACGCTTATCGAGCTCATTGTAATATTCGATGCCAAAATCGCGCGCATTCTCAGCGAGCGTTTCAACCTGCGTGCGGCTTTCAAGATCTTCGATCCCTTTCGAGCGATCGGTGGTTGGCACATTGTGATCGACGACGGCGAGCGTCTTTTCCGGCGCGCGCACTTTGCGTCCAGTGACGCGCAGGCCTTCGAACGCCTGCGGGCTCGTCACCTCATGCACAAGATGGCGATCGATATAGAGGAGACAGGTGCCATCCGGCTGCTGGTCGACAACGTGATCGTCCCAGATCTTGTCATAGAGGGTGCGCGGAGCCATGAGTCGTCTCTCTCGAAATGAGGGTGGTAGGCCGCTCTTTTAGCGGGTTGCAGCGGGCCGGAAAAGTCCCGACCCCGAAAGCAAAAAGCGCGGCCATGACAGCCGCGCTTTGGAAATCCGCGAACCGGAAGGGATCAGGCCTTCGGCGTAGCCGGCGCAGCGTCTTTGCGCTCGGCGATACGGGCCGATTTGCCACGGCGATCGCGCAGATAATAGAGCTTCGCGCGACGGACCTTGCCCTTACGGACGACTTTGATCGACTCGATGTTCGGCGAATAGACCGGGAACACACGTTCCACACCTTCGCCGTACGAAATCTTGCGGACGGTGAAGCTTTCATTGAGGCCGCCACCATTGCGCGCAATGCAAACGCCTTCATAGGCCTGCACGCGGGTGCGCTCGCCTTCCTTCACCTTCACATTGACTTGAAGCGTATCACCGGGCTGGAAGTCCGGAACGGCACGAACCGCCGCCAAGCGGTCGGCCTGCTCTTTCTCGAGCGTCTGAATGATATCCATGTCTGTCTCCTGCCGGGATGAGAGGTGGACCCCTCGGCGTTCGGCACCGCTGTTTTCAGTTAAGATGAGGGCTCATACAGGAGCGGGCGGGGTTTGTGAAGGGGTTAAAGACGGGCCCGCAGGGTGGTTCTCCAATCCGTCAGGCCGGGCGCAATGAGGAGGGTCTGGATTTCTGAACCATCCTTGATCCGGAAGAAGACCACAAAGCTTCCGTAGACGACCTTTCGAGCCCCATTTGGTAGGCAAGCGCCCATTTTTTGGAAAAGTGCTAGCCTTTCACAGTCCCGGCGCAATCTTAGAATCTGAGCGGCGGCTTTGGACGGCTTGGTGCGAAGGAGCCATTCTCCGATGAGTTGGAGGTCTTCAACCCCCTTTTCGGTAAACCAGACACGCACGCGCGCTCGCCGCGGCGCATACGGGCTTCCAACGCATCAAACACCACTTCAAGCGAATGGAGGCGGCCGGCATCTGGGTCGGCTATCCCCTCAGCCAACGCCTTATGCAGATCCTCGTCTTACCAGAAATCCCGCTCCTCAAGCGCGCTTAAAGCCTCGAGCATCATGGCTTCCGGCGAGGTATATCGCCCGGTGCTCATCAGTGCCGCCACGCGTTTCTGGAGTTTTTTCGCCTCGGTCATGACAACAGCGTGCCATAAGGGAAGCGGCTGGCAAGAAGAATCGCGTTTAGCCCGTCAGCCTTTCGGCTTCAATAAATCCGGACGACGTGCACGCGTGATGGCCTCGCTCTGCTCACGCCGCCATTGCGCGATTTTCGCATGATCGCCTGAGAGCAGAATATCGGGAATGGCCTGCCCTTCCCATTCGCGCGGGCGGGTGTAATGCGGATATTCGAGAAGCCCGTTTTCGAAACTCTCGTCCTCGCCCGATTGCTCATGCCCCATCACGCCCGGTAGAAGGCGTATACAGGCATCCATCAGAACAAGTGCCGCCATCTCGCCGCCTGACAAGATATAATCGCCGATGGAAACCTCTTCGAGTCCACGGCCTGCGATAACGCGCTCATCGACCCCTTCGAAACGTCCGCACACGATGAGCGCGCCCGGACCTTCGGCCAGCGCGCGCACACGCGCTTGCGTTAAGGGCGTACCGCGCGGCGACATGAGGAGACGCGGGCGCGGATCGTCGGGCGCAAGCGCCGCATCGATCGCATCCGCCAGCACATCGGCGCGAAGCACCATGCCCGCCCCACCGCCCGCCGGCGTATCGTCGACTGTGCGGTGCTTCCCGATTCCGAAGTCCCGAATATGGCGCGCCTCGCACTGCCAAGCACCGCGCGCGAGCGCATCGCCAGCAAGCGACACGCCGAGTGGGCCAGGAAACATCTCAGGATAAAGCGTGAGAATAGTAGCGTGCCAACTCATGGCGCGCTGGTTTCGTCATCTTCGCCACGCACTTCGATCTCAACCGGTGGATCGATGGTCACGACCCGGCCCGCAAGATCGACATGCGGCACCACCGCTTTGGTGAAAGGCAAAAGCACGCGGCTTTTATCCGCTTGTTCGATTTCGATGAGATCGCCGGCGCCGAAATTCTCAACCGCGACAACAGTGCCAAATGCATCGCCCGCAACCGTCTTGGCGTGGAGGCCGATGAGATCGGAAAAATAGAATTCGTCTTCATCCGGTGGCGGCAATTGCGAACGCAAAACGTAGAGTTCGCGGCGCGTCAGTTTTGCCGCCTGATCACGATCGTTGATGCCGTCGAATTTGACGACAAGCATATCGTCCTTGAGGAGACGCACCTTGGTGAGAAGGAGCGTCCCGCCTGCGCTATCCGTCAGCGGACCATAATCGGCAATCGCCAACGGATCGGCGGTGAAGGACTTCAGCCGAAGCTCACCCTTCACGCCATGCGGCGCGCCGACCACGCCGACGAGGATCATGCCCCCGCTCATATGCGTGACCCGGCGCGCAAGCGATTATTCAGCAGACGAAGCTGCAGCCGCTTCAGCCGCAGCGGCAGCCGCAGCAGCGCGTTCCTGCGCCTTCTTCTTCGGCTGAGACTTCTGCGGATTGTTGCGAGCCGGACGCTTCAGAACGCCAGCGGCATCGAGGAAGCGCATCACGCGATCAGTCGGCTGCGCGCCCTTGGCAATCCAATCCTTCGCCTTTTCGACGTCGAACTTAATGCGCTCGGCCGAATCCTTCGGCAGCATCGGGTTGAACGTGCCGAGCTTCTCGATGAAGCGGCCATCGCGCGGATAGCGGCTGTCAGCGACAACGATCGAATAATGCGGACGCTTCTTCGCACCACCGCGCGACAAACGAATCTTCAACATGGTCTTAGTCCTGTTTTGATTTCCCGCCGGTCTTGAGGGGCCTCCTCGCCGCCGGCGGGAAACGCGCGACGAAAAGCCTGTTTCACTTTTTCTTTCCCCCGAAAGGGAAACCCGGAAGCCCCGGCCCTTTCGGACCGAGCCCGGGAAATCCGCCCGGCAAACCGGGCAAGCCTTTTGGAAAACCGCCCGGCGGCAAAGGCGGCAATCCACCGCCACCGGGCATTTTCTTTTGCATCTCTTCGATCATTTCCGGCGTCGGCTGCGGCATGCCACCACCGCCCATGCCGAACATATTGGCCAGCCCTGCCAGCGGACCGCGCTTACCGCCCTTGCCCATCATCTTCATGACATCCGCCATCTGCCGATGCGTCTTGAGAAGACGATTGATCTCTTCAGCCTTCGTGCCCGAACCCGCTGCAATGCGTTTCTTGCGCGAATTTTTGAGAAGGTCCGGATCGCGGCGCTCTTGCGGCGTCATCGAATTGATGATCGCGATCTGTCGGGCGATCACTTTATTGTCGAGATTGGCGCTGGCGATCTGATCTTTCATCTTCGCAACGCCCGGCATCATGCCGAGAATGCCGCCAATACCACCGATCTTCTCAACTTGCGCAAGCTGTTCGCGCATGTCGTCGAGATCGAATTTGCCCTTGCGCATTTTCTCCGCAATGGCTTGGGCCTTCTCATGATCGATCGTTTCGGCTGCCTTCTCAACGAGCGAAACGATGTCGCCCATGCCGAGAATGCGATTGGCGATGCGGCCGGGATGGAAATCCTCGATCGCATCCATTTTTTCGCCGGTGCCGACGACCTTGATTGGCTTACCTGTGACCGCGCGCATCGACAGCGCTGCACCGCCACGGCCATCGCCATCGATACGTGTCAGGACAATGCCCGTGAGATCGACGCGGCCGGCAAACGCTTTCGCCGTGTTCACCGCGTCCTGACCGGTGAGCGCATCGGCAACAAGCAAGATTTCATGCGGATTGGCGATCTGCGCGACTTCAGCCACTTCCGCCATCAACGCTTCGTCGACAGTGGTGCGGCCCGCCGTGTCAAGCATAATGACGTCATAACCGCCAAGACGCGCAGCATCGAGCGCACGCCGCGTGATCTGCACCGCGCTCTGCCCAGCGATGATTGGCAACGTATCGACGCCAATTTGCTGGCCCAGAATGGCAAGCTGCTCCATCGCCGCGGGACGGCGCGTGTCGAGCGAAGCCATCATGACTTTCTTGTTCGCACGATCCTTGAAACGCTTGGCGAGTTTCGCCGTCGTCGTCGTCTTGCCCGAGCCTTGAAGACCGACCATCAAAACCGGAACTGGCGGCACAGATTCAAGACTGATCGGCTCGGCGTCGGCACCCAGTGTCTCGACTAATGTGTCGTGAACAATTTTCACGACCATCTGGCCCGGCGTGACCGATTTGATCACCTCGGCGCCGACGGCGCGGTTCTTCACCTTGTCGGTGAAGCTCTTCACGACATCGAGCGACACGTCCGCCTCGATCAAGGCGCGGCGCACCTCGCGCATGGCGGCGTTGACGTCGTCCTCCGTCAGCGCGCCCCGACGGGTCAGCGCATCGAGAATACCGGACAGCCTCTGAGACAGGCCTTCAAACATGGTCGCTCCATTTCGGACCGCGAAAGACGTTCAACGCAAAACGCGCCCGAGGGCGCGACGCGCTGTCGGGCGGTCTCCTCCGGCATTTCGGCCACCGGGCGGAAGGCGAGAACGAATCTCGTCGGAACGTGCTGGGAAATACCGGAACGGGCCGGGTGAGTCAATTTTCTGCGCAAACCCGTCTAATTGGACGGGCTCTGCGATATTGACGAGCCGGCACCTTGCCCGCCACAAACATGACTGACTACCCAGCAAAAACTTACGCCGTCGGGACGGAAGTCTCGGCGGCGTTTTTTGTTCGGCGGGGTCTATCCGGCCCCTTTCAATGAACATCTAGATCGGGAAAAACGATCCCACGCCGATCGATAGTGCGAGCAACGCTGCATAAAGCCACTGGAGCAGTTTCATGACTGCCTCCCTCCCCCAACGGGGTCAATGGGCCACCCGCTCAAAGCGGGCATTGAAAATGATACGTTCTTTACGCTTGGTCATCTAGTAAATTCTGCCCCGGTAAGCACATGAAATCTTTGTAATTATCGCTGCGGTTCCGCTATTGACGGGCCTTACTGGCGGCCATAGGACCCAGATCGTCGTCAATGAGGGAGGGAAGGCGTTGAATCTGGTCGATCTCGCAATCTCGAACCTGCTCTCACCCGTCGTTTTGTTCTTTGCCCTCGGCGTCGCGGCGGCTCTCGCACGGTCCGACCTGTCAGTCCCGGAGGCAGTTGCCAAAGGCATCGCGCTCTATCTGATGATGGCGATCGGCCTGAAGGGTGGCGTGGAAGTCGCGCGCCAAGGACTGACGACGACTTTGATCCTGACCGTCCTCGCCGGAGCGTTACTGTCCTTCGCCATACCGTTCCTTGCCTATGCAATCCTCAGATTCGTATCGCGCCTCTCGGCTGTCGATGCGGCTGCGGTCGCTGCCCATTATGGCTCCATCTCTGCCGTCACGCTCGCCGTGGCCATCGAAGTGCTCGGCCGCGCCGGGCTCAGTTTCGAAGGCTATATGATTGCGGTTGCCGCCGTGATGGAGACGCCTGCCATTCTGGCTGCGCTCTTGATCGTCAGACGGTCGCGGCCCGATGACGGTCTCTCGCGCGGCGAGCTTCTGCATGAAGTGGCCTTCAACGGCTCAGTTGTGGTGCTGGTGGGCTCCTTCTTCGTCGGCTGGATCGCGGGCCCCGCTGGGATGAAGCCGATTGCGCCGCTCTTCACCGATCTCTTCCGCGGTATGCTCTGCCTGTTTCTTCTCGACATGGGCCTTGTTGCGGGTCGCGGTTTTGCACGCGCTAGGAAAGCGCTTTCGCTGCCGGTCATCTTGTTTGGATTAGTCATGCCGCTGATTTCAGCGGCGATCGCGGCGCCGATCGCGGCCATGCTCGGCCTCTCGCCGGGCGGCGCGATGCTGTTCATCACGCTGGCCGCTTCGGCTTCCTATATCGCCGTACCAGCCGCCATGCGTCTGGCGCTGCCAGAAGCGGATGCCGCGATCTATCTAACACTATCGCTCGGCATCACTTTCCCCTTCAATCTCATCATCGGTCTGCCGCTCTATCTCAGTGTCGCGCAGAAACTGGCCGGGTGACACCATGCAATTGCATCGCAAGAAACGGATTGAAATCATCCTTGAAGCGCCAGGATTGCGCCGTCTCACCGAGATTCTTGGGCGCGTGCAGGTGACAGGCTATACGGTGCTTCCGGCCATCGCCGGCAATGGCCGCGGCGGCCCATGGAGCGAAGCAGGACAAGTGACGGATGCCGAAAGAATGGTTTGCGTCGTGTGTCTCATTGATCCCGCCCGCACAGAAGAGGTGATCGGCCCTGTTTTCGAGCTCGTGAAACGCCATATTGGGCTAATCAGCGTCAGCGACGCCGAAGTCATACGCGGCGAGCGGTTCTGATCCGCCTTTCGGCTTGCTTGACTTAAAGCCTGCGCGGGTGTTTGCCGGGGGCAACAAGAGGTGTTGCCATGTTTCCCGACCGGCTGCGCGAAGGCTATCGCGCTTTTCTCGGCGCGCGTTTTCCGCAAGAACAGAGCCGATTTGAGGAACTCGCAGCCTCCGGACAGAAACCGCGGATCATGCTGGTTGGCTGTTGCGACAGCCGCGTCGCACCCGAAGCCATTTTCGATGCGCGCCCCGGCGAATTGTTCGTCGTGCGCAATGTGGCCAATATCGTGCCGCCCTATCAGCCCGATGGCGAGAAGCACGGCACTTCGGCTGCGCTCGAATTCGCCGTGCAGGCGCTGCGCGTGGAGCACATCGTCATCATGGGCCATGGGCGATGCGGCGGCATTCGCGCCTATGTCACCGACGATGAGCCACTCTCACCTGGCGACTTCATCGGCAGTTGGATGCAGCTTGTTGAACCAGCCGCGAAAGCAGCAGGACCGCGTGGCGCAACGCCCATCGCCGATTATGTCGAAAAGCTTGGCATGATGTCGGTCATCAAGAGCATCGACAATCTGATGAGCTTTCCGTGCGTACGTATTCTCCACGAACGCGGCAAGCTGCATCTGCATGGCTGCTATTTCGATGTGACGACCGGCGTTCTGCAAGTGCTCGACAAGGCAAGCGGTATGTTCCACCCAATCGAGCCCGAAGCGCGCGCACGCGTTTCGCTGTTCCGCGCTACGCCCGAAAACCTCGCTTAGCGTTCCGCGTAAAGATCGGCCCGCGTGGCCGGTGTTGGCAAGAAACCTTTGTTCTTGCGCGAGGCGAGCGTCTGGAAAATTCCAACCGCGCCGCGCTCGAATGCGAGCGAGCAACCGCCAATATAGAGAAGCCACATGCGCGTCTTCTCAGGACCGATTTCGGCTTCGGCTTCTGCACGACGCGCCATGATGTTGTCATGCCAGATGCGGCAGGTGCGGGCGTAATGCATGCGCCATGCTTCGACATCGTGAATTTCGAAGCGCGCGCGCTCCATATTGGCAATCGACATACCAAGATGATCGAGCTCGCCGCCCGGAAAGATGTAACGCACCAGCGCGCGATATTCAGCGCGCATCTTGCGGAAATCCTTGTCTGAACCTTTGGCCGGACGTGAAATCGCATGATGCAGATAAAGCCCGCTCGGCTTTAAAAGACGATGTACAGCTTTGAAATATTTGGTGTGATTGTCGATGCCGACCGCCTCGAACATACCAATCGATGAGATCGTATCGAATTGTGCGTCTTCGAGATCGTTATAATCGATGAGCTTGACCGTGACCCGGTCGCTCAATCCGCGCGCTGCAATCTTTTCGCGCGCAAGCGCCGCCTGTTCTTCCGAAAGCGTTACGCCCACCGCTTCGACACCATAAAACTCAGCAGCGTGGCAAATCAAAGCGCCCCAACCGCAACCAATGTCGAGATGGCGCTGGCCGGGCTTCATCCGCAGCTTGCGGCAAATCATGTCAAGCTTGTCGCGCTGTGCTTTTGCGATGTCCCAATGGAAATCCGGCGCATAATACGCACAAGTATAAACCATGTCGGGATCGAGAAAGAGTTTATAGAACGCATTCGACACATCGTAATGATAGGCAATATTCTTTTTGTTGGTGGCCGCATCGCCACTCTTGAGTGACGCCGCATCGCCATCGCCCGTTTTCATATTGGCCTGCCCCGGAGCGGTGCCGAGCAGAACAAGCGCTTTTGCGAGACGGAAGAAACCGATCTTTTTCAAAATCTGCTTGATCTTCACCTTCGGACGAAGCGCGGCGAGATCGAAAATCGTGCCGTCCTTCCAAGCGATCCGCCCTTCGATGTGCAGCCGCAGGAACGTGTCGAGCACCGGCTTGCGGATGAGCGTGGCAAGCGCGCCCTCATCCGCGATCACGATACGCATGGGCGAAGCCCCCTGCGCGGGCGGAATGTCAGTTCCGTCCCAGAGCGTGATCCCGAAGCCGAGATCGAGCGCGGTGACAGCGCGGGCGAGAAGGTCATGGGTCGCGGCAAGCCGCTGTGCGGACGTAAACATGGGCTGGCCTTTAGCACGCCCATCCTACGCCTGCGAAGCCCGGCTCTCAAAGGAGCAGCGACACTCTTTGCACAGCGCTGCAAGCGTGGCATTTTCACGTCAGTTTTCGTGGAATGATTCTGATCGCCGTGTCCGACCCCATCCTCATCGTGCTCCATCAAGAGCATTCGACGCCCGGCCGGGTCGGCCGGCTGCTGCGCGAGCGGGGCTTTCAGCTCGACATTCGGCGCCCGCCATTGGGCGACGATTTGCCGAAGGATTTAGGCCGACACCACGCTATTGTGGTGTTTGGCGGGCCTCAAAGCGCCAATGATCCAGAGGATTGGGTAAAGGCCGAAACCGACCTTCTGGGTAGGGCCTGCGCCGATGGTGCGCGTGTTCTCGGTCTCTGTCTGGGCGCGCAAATGATGATCCGCGCCTATGGCGGGCAGGTCGGGAGCCATCCCGAAGGCCGTGCCGAGATCGGCTATTACCCGGTGAAGCCAACGCAAGCCGGGACAAAACTCGCCGCAGAACAGGCCAATCCTTGGCCCGACACGGTCTACCAATGGCACCGAGAGGGCTGGTTCGACCTGCCCAAGGACTTCGAAGCCCTGATGTCGGGCGGCGATTTCGAACAGCAGGCCTTCCGCATTGGCGAGAACGCCTATGGCCTGCAATTCCACCCAGAAGTCACCTACGCCATGATGTGCCGCTGGACAGTGCGGGCGCATGAGCGCATGCAGACACCCGGGGCCAAACCGCGGCATGAACATCTGAGCGGCTGGTTTGAGCACGACCCCGCCGTTCGGCGTTGGCTCGACGGATTCCTCGACCATTGGGCGGGCCAGCCGGGCTAAATCCCGTGCACCCCTCTCCGCCCCGACACGGATGACAGCGACAATGATGCGCTCGAAATGGACATTGCTGGTGCTGGCCGCCATTCCGGTCGTGGCTGCAAGTCTGATCGGCAATGCCGCCACAATGCCGAGCATCCCGACCTGGTATGCCGGATTGAACAAGCCATGGTTCAATCCGCCGAACTGGATCTTCGGCCCCGCATGGACCTCGCTCTATGCGCTGATGATCTGGGCCTTTTGGCGCGTGCTGCGCGCGCCGACGGACACACCCTATCGCCGTGCGGCCATTGCCATCTTTCTCGTGCATATGGCCGTCAACGCGCTGTGGTCGGTCACCTTTTTCGGTCTGAAACAGATCGGCATCGCCGTCGGCGTCAGCACACTCTTGGAAATGCTTGTTATCGCCACGGTGCTGGCGTTCAACCGCATCGACAAAATGGCGGCGATCGCCGTTGCACCGACCGCGCTCTGGGTGGCGTTCGCAACGGTGCTCAACGCTGCCGTTTGGCAGCTCAATTGATCAGGTTTCGACCACGCCGATGAACGGCAATTGCCGGTAGGAATGGGCGACATCCATACCGTAGCCGACAACGAAGAGATCGGGACACGTGAAGCCGACAATATCGGCATCGAGCCCTACCGCACGATGGCCAGGCTTTTCGAGCAGGCAGCAGGTCATAACCCGCGCGCCGCGCGCCGACATGAGATCCTTTGCAAACGCAAGCGTGCGGCCGGATTCGAGAATGTCATCGACAAGGAGGACATCGCGATCGCGCACATCGCTCTCGACATCTTTGAGGATCGTGACCTGTCCGGACGAAGTCGTCCCCTCGCGATAGCTCGACAGATGCATGAATTCGACCTGCGGCTTGACCCCAGCGCGATGAAGCGCGCGCATCAAATCGGCAGCGAACATGAAGCTGCCCTTCAGGATCGCGACCACCAGCAGGTTTTTTGGCTGTCTTTCGGCAATTGCCGCCGCAATCTCATCATTGCGCTTGGCGATTGCCGCTTCATCGAACAGAACGCGAACGCGTCTTTCCTCAGTCATCTTGCCTCAATCATCTGGCGTCAATCGGCTCGGTGAGGCCCGGTACGAAACCGACATAACGGACCCTGACATCCCGCGCATCGCCGCCCGGGATGGCGAAACGCGACCTGAACGGAGCCGTTTCACCGGCGGGAAGTTTGGTGGGGCCGGAACGGTCTGTCCAGCGCGCAACCTCCTGTTCGACCGTGTTGCGCACGGCAAATTCGACCGCAGGCGTCGCAGCAGAGCGCGTGGCGCCGATCCATTGCCCTTCGATTGACAGGATCGTGGCGCCTTCAGGAGTCGTTTCGAGCCGGGCGATGACCCCATCGAGCTGGGGCCAAAGTGACCTTTCAAGCCCTGCTGCACGGGCGAGCGGGATCATCCAGCGCGGCCATTCGCCCATCATGGCAAAGCCCGTGAGCGCCCCGAACATCATCATGGTCATGATCGAGCAGACCCGAACGAAGGCGTCGAACTTTTCACGGACGGTCATGCGTGGCGGGAGCGGGGATGGGGCAAGCGCAGGGCTTTCCTCGGGCTCGGGGACGGCAAACCAGAGGGTGCGGCAAACGCCACAACGCACGGGTCGCCCCTGGCCGCCAAGGGCGGCCGTTTCGATGTCATAGGTACTTGCGCAATGAGGACAAACGATCAGCATGACGAATCACGGGAAAAAAGGGCCGGTCGCGGCTTTGTCCCACCTTTGGTCCAAACAGCCGCTTGCATGATTGGCGCTGATCAGCGTTAAAAAACCGGCAAGAACGGCGTCGGAGAGCGATTTTGGTCAGGTTCGAGAATGTCGGCCTGCGCTATGGGATGGGTCCGGAGGTGCTGCACGACATCAGCTTCTCCATCGAGCCCCAATCCTTTCAGTTCCTGACCGGACCCTCGGGGGCCGGCAAGACGACATTGCTGCGCCTGATCTTACTCTCGCTGAAACCGACGCGTGGCCTCATCCATCTCTTCGGCACGGATGTCACCCGCATCGAAGCCGACAAACTGACCGATCTACGCCGCCGCATGGGCGTTGTATTTCAGGATTTCCGTCTGCTCGAACATCTCACCACCTATGAAAACGTGGCGCTGCCCCTGCGCGTGCAAGGCAAGGAGGAAGCGAGCTATCGCGCCGAAGTGAAAGAGCTTTTGCATTGGGTCGGCTTGGGCGACCACGTCAATGCGCGTCCTTCGGTTCTTTCGGGCGGTGAAAAACAACGCGCCGCGATTGCGCGCGCACTGATTGCGCAACCCGATCTTTTGCTTGCAGACGAGCCAACCGGCAATGTCGATCCTTCGCTTGCGCGCCGCCTCTTGCGTTTGTTTATGGAACTGAACCGGAGCGGCACGGCCATCGTGATCGCCACGCACGACATCGGGCTGATGGATCAATTCGATTCGCGCCGTCTCGTGCTGAGTGAAGGTAGACTGCATATCTATGACTGATGTGACCGCCTTCACCCAACATATTCGCAAGCGCATGATCCGCTGGTGGCGGGCGAGACCGCATCGTGCTGCCGAGCCGCCGCTTGTTCCCGTTGAATCGATTGCAGGGCGAGCGCTTATCATCGTCATTGCGATCATGACGTTTCTCGCGGCGCTAACCGCGGGTGCTGCACAGCTTGTAGGCGCCGCCTCGTCGGAATGGCAGAGCGCGGTGGCACGCGAAGTCACAATCCAGATTCGTCCCATCGTCGGTCGCGCTATCGAGCAGGAAGTCGCGCGTGCCGCAGACATTGCACGTGCAACGCCCGGCATTGCAGCCGTGAAAGTCTATTCGCGCCAAGAATCCGAACGTCTGCTTGAGCCTTGGCTAGGAACGGGGCTCAATCTCGATCAATTGCCTGTGCCACGTCTCATCGTGCTTAGGCTCGACGAGCAGAAAGCCGCCGATTTTGGTGTGTTGCGCCGTGCTCTTGTCGAAAATGTGCGCGGCGTCACGCTCGATGATCATCGTGTCTGGATTGCGCGTCTGGCCTCCATGGCGCAATCGATTGTCATTCTTGCGATCGGCATCGTTGTGCTTGTGATTACCGCAACCGCACTCGCCGTGGCCTTTGCAACGCGCGGCGCAATGGCGGGAAATCGCGACATCGTCGAAGTACTGCATTTCGTCGGCGCGAGCGATGGCTACATCGCCGACGAGTTTCAGAACCATTTTCTTAAGCTTGGCTTGAAAGGCGGCGTCGCGGGTGGTGTCGCCGCAATGATCTTCTTCGTGCTCGCGAGCGCGCTGGCATCGGCTTGGGTCGCCACTCCGGGTGGCGACCAAATCGAAGCTTTGTTCGGTTCCTTTTCGCTCGGCACAGGAGGCTTCATCGCGATGGGACTGATTGTGGTGCTGGTCGCGCTCGTCACCTCGATCGGCTCGCGCATCACCGTGATGCGGACGCTTCGGCAGCTGGGTTGATACTCACGCTTCGTTCACGGACCGGGCTTATTCGGTAGTATGATGATCGAATCGTACGTCTCTGGCGGTGAATATGCGCGCTTTGGGCCTCGTCGCCTCTGTCTTAACGATCGTGCTGCTCGTCCTTTTTGGCGGATTTCTCGGCTTCGTCGCATGGCTGCCGCAAGCGGAAACCCTGCCGCCCGCGCGAGCGCAAGGGATCGTGATCCTGACAGGCGGCCCCGATCGGATTGCAGAGGGTCTGCAGCTTCTGGCGGACGGTTTCGGTCAGCGGATCCTGATCACTGGTGTCAACGGGCGCACCAGCCGGGAAGACCTCCAGCGCTCGCATGGGATCGATCCGCAGACCGCTTCCTGCTGCATCGACCTCGATTGGCAGGCCCTCAATACACGCGGCAATGCGCAGGAAGCTGCACGTTGGGCACGCGCGAATGGCTACAAGGACCTGATCCTCGTCACCTCGTCTTGGCACATGCCGCGCGCAACCGAAGAAATGCGGCAGGCCATGCCAGAAGCGCACATCACGGCCCATGCGGTTGTGCCGCCGCGCGCCGAATGGCCGAAATGGTGGCGCGATGCCAGCATGATGCGGCTTTTGGCCACCGAATACATCAAGTTCTGCGCAACAAGGGTGCGCGCTCTGGCCGTCGGGATAGCTTCGGCCTTGCATAGCGGCTGACGATGCGCATTGTGGCGGTCCCGCCTCTGACATCGCGCGCACCATGGCCCTGATCCGATCGCTCCTCTTCAACACCGTCTTTTATGTCACGATGATCCTCTACATGATCATGGGACTGCCGCTGATGCTTCTGCCGCAGCGCTTTCTGATGACGTTTGTCCGAGTTTGGAGCCGCTACTTCGTGTGGCTCTGTGCCCATCTTGCTGGGATCAAAATGGAGGTGCGCGGCCGCGAGAACCTCCGCAAGGGCCCCCTGCTCATCGCCGCCAAGCATCAATCGCTCTGGGAGACGATGGCGCTGCTGCAATTTTTCGACGATCCCTGCTTCATCCTGAAGCGCGAGCTGATCTATCTGCCGCTATTTGGCTGGTACCTCTATATGACGGGCCAGATTCCAGTCGATCGCCGCGGCGGCGCCAAGGTCCGCAACGAGCTGTTGAAGCGGACGCGAAAAGCCATTCTCACTGCACCCGGCCGCCAGCTCATCATGTTCCCGGAAGGGACACGTCGTCCCGTCGGCGCACCGCCCGCCTATCGCAGCGGGATCGCCCATGTATATGGCGCGCTCGACATCGCCGTGACCCCGGTGGCGATGAATTCCGGCGTGTGCTGGCCCCGCCGCAGCCTGCAGCTCCGCCCAGGCACCATCGTCATCGAATTTCTGCCGGACATACCGGGTGGCTTGCCACGGGATGAATTCATGGCCCGACTTGAGACATCCATCGAGACCGCAACAAACCGTCTGGTCGCCGAGGCCCAAAGCGCCTCTTGACAGATCGCTCGAATGTTCTCATTTTGTTCCTATCGTATTCGTGGAGTGATTCACGAGGGAGGGAACGATGGGACAGTCCGGTATCGCCTGCGCGCCTGCTGAGAAGACCGCCGTCTTCGCGCCGCTTAAGGCTGCCGACGCGGTCTCCTTCGGGGGCCTGACCTCATGGCGTGGCCTCTCAGGCCGACGCTACGTTGTCTCCGTCTATCATCCCGCTTCGGTTCCAGATTACGGCGATGCCGTCCTGATCGCGGTGGGCCGGGACCGGCATGGCGGCCGCCGCATCCTCGCCGTCGGAACCGGCTCACCCGAACCGCTCGCCGCGCTCGCAGGTTGCGTCGAGATTCACGTGCATTTGTTGGCCCGCGATGCGGGCGAGAAAGCACGGCTCCTCGCCGATCTGGCGCTCCCGGCTTTGCAAGGCCTTAATCGAGACGGCGCGCTTCTTCCGGCAGCATGATCGGAATGCCATCGCGGATCGGATAGGCGAGCCGCGCCGACGGGCTCACCAATTCCTGCGTCTCGCGATCATATTCGAGACGGCCTTTCGTCAGCGGGCAAACGAGGATTTCGAGCAAGCGCGGATCGAGCCTGTGCATCTCGGTGCGGGGATTGTCTTGATCGGTCATCGGCCAATCCTCATTGCAACGGCACATCGCCGCTATCGTCGCGGCGCGCCATTTCGATTTGCGCGATGGCGATGAGCGTGTCGGCACGCATTTTCAGATCAGGCGCTTCGAGCAGCGCCTGTTTCTCGCGCACACCGAACGGTGCCATCATCGCAAGCGCATTGATAAGCGCTTCGTTGGGGGCCTCATCGATCCCATCCCAATCGACATCGATGCGGTTCATCGCGACAAAATCCCGCAAGACGGCGATGACTCCGGCGCGATCGACCGATTCCTCTCCCGCACGCGGCGCAAAATCCTGCATGAATTCCGTGAAAGAGATGCTCGCCTGCCGATAAGGCGTCAGCGCCGACAATTCTTCCTGAATGCGATAGCGCGCAATGCCGGTGAGCGAGACGAGATAGCGGCCATCGCCACTCTCCGCAAATTGCGTGATACGTCCAACGCAACCGACCTTGTAAATCCCCGGCACCGCGCTGCGTGAGGATTCAGGCTCTGGCTGCACCATGCCGATGAGGCGCTCACCTTTCATGGCATCGTCGATCATCTGGACATAGCGCTTTTCAAAAATGTTGAGCGGCATTTGTCCACGCGGTAGCAAAAGCGCGCCGGGCAAAGGAAATAAGGGGATCGAATCGGGGAGATCGCCCGGGCCGCGATAGACCGCATTCATCGGCATCGACACAATCCCTTTTTAATTAGCGGAAGAGAACGGCCGAAAGTTTACGCCGCCCTGCAACGCTCGATTCATCCATCGGACCCCAAGCGTCGAAGAACTGCAAGAGCTGACGCCGCGCGCCATCATCGTCCCATGTACGGTCACGCTTGATGATGTCGATCAACGCATCGACTGCATCGTCGCGCCGGTCTTTCGCAGCGAGCGCCATGGCGAGATCGAAACGCGCTTGGTGATCGTTCGGATTCTGAGTCACACGCGCCTCAAGCTCGGCCGTATCGCCAAGCGCTGCGGATTTTTCCGCAAGCTCGATCGCAGCGATGACCGATGCAATCGCGGGATCGACACGCTTCGCCTCGGGCACCTGCGCCAGCATGGCGCGTGCGCCTTCGATATTGCCGGCATCGAATTCAAGCCGCGCAAGACCGGCAAGCGCTGCAAGATGGTCAGGATCTTGTTCGAGAACGCCAGCATAGAGCGCAGCCGCACCGGCCGTATCGCCTTGTGCCTGTGCGTCTTGCGCCTGTGCGATCAATTCTTCTACCGCACCCGGTCCGAGCGGACCGACAAGACGCTCAATGAAGCCCTTCACCTGCGATTCGGGCAGAGCGCCCATGAAGCCGTCGACAGGCTGACCGCGCTGAAACGCAATCACAGCGGGAATGGATTGGATGCCGAGCTGGCCGGCAATCTCCGGGTTCTCGTCGATGTTCATCTTGACGAGCTTCACCTTGCCGCCCGCCGCCTTCACCACCTTCTCGATGATGGGCTGCAATTGCTTGCACGGGCCACACCATGGCGCCCAGAAATCGACCAGCACGGGCTGCTTGATCGATTCCGTCAGCACATCCTCGCGGAAGGTCTTGGTCGTCGTATCCTTGACGAGATCGGATTGCGGCGCGGGCGCCCCGCCTTCGAGAATGGACATGCACGTCTCCATCACGCGGGGACCCTGACAGCGAACCCCGGTCTACAGGAAGTCTAAATAGGGTCCGGTTGGCCCCGCCGCAATGCGTGGCGGCGCGGCTCAAGCGTCCAGCGGTTCCCGCGCCGGAAAAGCAATGAGCATCGGCTCGTGACCCGTCTCTGCAAAAAAGCGGAAAAGATCGGTCCGCGAGACGCCGGTCGTCATCGTGTTGCGCAGGGGATGCGCGTTGATCCGGTCGTAATCCATCAACCGACCATCGAGGATGAAGGTCACGGCCTTCTCGCCATCATTGATCAGCGAGAATGGCGTCACCGAGCCTGGCTCCACCCCGAGCCGTTCCATCAATTGTTCGGCTGAGCCGAAGGAGACCCGGCCCTGCCCGCCAATCTCCTGATGGATGGTCTTGAGGTCGATGGCGGCATTCTCAAGCGCCGTGATCAGAAAGAAACGGCCCTTTTTGTCCTTCAGGAATAGGTTTTTGACATGCGCGCCTAGCAATTTACCCCGCAGCGTCTTGCTCTCCTCGACCGTGAAAACGGCAGGGTGATGCTGGGTCTCATGCGCAATACCAAGCCGGTCGAGGAGGGCAAACAGGTCTTCAGGCGTGGCGGGCATGATGTATTTCCAGAAAACGAAGCTGAGCCCCGGCTTCTAGCGCGCCGAAAGCCGCCGCTTCAAGCATGGATGCCGTGTCAACACAGGCCCCATCAACTTTCCGCGCGAAACCCTGTTGCAACCGGAGACGGTTTGAGGCATAGAACGGCCACCCAAGCCGGGGTCGCCCCGGCAGACACGGATGCGGGTGTAGCTCAGGGGTAGAGCACAACCTTGCCAAGGTTGGGGTCGAGGGTTCGAATCCCTTCGCCCGCTCCAATTAACTAGCTGAAATCATTAGTCTTTTAAGCTTGGCTCTCAGCCCTCACGGGCGCTTGAGGGCTCAAAACCCCATAAACGGATCATCAACGGATTTGCCTTGTTCACGTTTCGTTTTATGATTCCCTACCCCTAAGCCCAAGGCGGGGTGGGAGACCTAAGATGGACGAACCCCAAAAGCGCCCAAGAAAGCCCAAGACGGAGCTAGAAAGCCGCTCCTTTAAGGACGGGGCGATCTACCTCTATAGGCGGGCGGACTACAAAAAGCCGACTTGGTTCTGCCGTATCAAGGTGGCGGGGGTGAAGGGCTACGTTCACGCGAGTACCAAGACCACCAATGAACACGCCGCCTATAAGTTTGCTGACGATCTCTACACAGCAAGTCTCGTCAAATCAGCGAGCGGTCATGATCTGAATTCGAGGCGGATCGCTAACGTCATCAAAGATTACACCAAGGCTAACAAAGCCAAAGCCGAGAAAGTGCTTTCCGTAAAACTCAGAAATCAATTTCTAGAACGTACCATCGGCTTTTTTAAAAACGACAGACTAGGCGATTTATCGACTGCAAAATTTTCTCAACTTTTTGATTGGCTATCAGATAATTCGCGTGGGAAGAAGATCTCGCCAAATACGATCAAACGCTACGCTACTGATCTCAAACAGTTTTTGAACTGGTGTGAGGATCGGGGCTACCTCGAAGAAATACCAAAGTTTCCACGTATCAAAATGGAAGCCAATCGGCGTCCTCACTTTGAACGCAAGGAATGGGCAACTCTAACGCGGAAAATGCGTGACTTCGTTAAAGTAAAAGACAAAGGCGTCGCTCGTGATCGCATCATGCTCGTCAATTACGTTCTTATTCTTGCCAATACAGGTATTCGTGTTGGCGAAGCACGGACTTTGAGATGGCGAGACATTAGAGAAATTCCGCCGCCTAAAGGTAGCAATCAACCACCCGACATTGCTCTGTTTGTGAATGGAAAAACGGGTGCAAGAGAAGTAGTCGCAAGAACGTCAGACGTAAAAGAATATCTTAAGAGGATATTAGAGCTCAGAACGAACGAACTCCAACAAGCGATTAAAGACGAGAAGGACCCTATCGTCGCTCGCAATATGAAGGTTAAGCCAAGCCCCGACGACTATGTCTTTTGTAATAAAGATGGATCAGCGGTTGGTTCATTCAAAAAGTCTTTTGCTGCTTTACTGAAGTTCACAAAACTGGAGACTGATCAGCACGGCGAACGGCGCACCATCTATTCCCTGCGTCACTCTTATGCGACGTTTCGTCTCCAAGAAGGTGTTCATCAATTCATTCTTGCAAAAAACATGGGCACCAGTACGGCGATGTTGGAGAAGCACTACGGGCACACAAGTAACATCGCATCAGCGGCGGAACTGACAAAGGGCGGAGAGTTCAAAGATGCTAAAAAAGTTACGGCGATTGATTGGCTCAATTAAGTCGTAACGCCTTGCTTGTTCTAGATACAGCCTTATTTGTCTCGGATTGCATCAAGAAGATGTGACCGCCACAGACCCTTCCCTCGCCCTTCTGAAAATATCATAATTTCTGCTTCGTCTGGCGTGACTAAAAGATTTCTGTCTAATTCGTTTAATTCTTTTGCAATTTTTTCTACTGCGTGATTGAATTTTGAATAAATTTTATAATCATTTTCGCCAGATACGGTGTAAATTACTTTATTGCTGTGTTTTATTTTATTCATTTTTACGATGTCATCGGCGAATATATAGTTTACAGAGAGCGCAGTCCATTGATCCATAATATAGGCTGACCAGTTATTTTTCTTGCCTAAAAAATAGAGTAATTTTGTATAGAATGCAGGTCCCAACCCTTTGACAATCTTTGCCTGATGATAAACGTAGAATTCATGATAAGCGTCATCGCGATAAATGTCGCTGCCTCTTATAAGCTCAATATTGTTGATCATGGGTTTTGGATTTGCCAGCAACAATCTAGCATTACGATAAGACATGCCTCCCCATGCAAAAATAAGAAATGCACAAGTTAGATCGTCATTTCGTGGATTGTTTACAAAGTTAAAAACGTCAGCTCTGGAATAGGAGCGATCCTCTATTTTTTCAATATCTTTGAAAAAATGTAATACTGGTTTTTCGAAGGGTTCGACGACCTTTTTTAGATAGGAGTGAACTTTAGCGCCCACTGGAAGCTGTTTCTTTATTCCGATTTTATGTAGGATGTACAGTCTCTCTTTATTTACATGCAGATTAACCTCATCCATCATTGTGTCGCTCCAGATTAATTTGCTTTCCCTCATTTCAAGTTTGACTATCTTACCATTTCAAGTATTTTTTAGAAGTGCGTCATATTATTAGGGAGACAGAAAATGGCTAATGATGGCGGTGCAGATTTAAAAGCGATCTTGCAATCTGTAATTTTAGATATGGAAGCATTAATGAGTTCTATCGATCAAAAATTGACTAACAATCATAAAATTGACGAAAAAGAACGCAAAATGGGTCCGTACATAAACGATTCAATTTCAAAAGTTTTATTTACTGTTCGATCATTTGCAAAATAGGTCTGGCGCTTTATTTTTTGTGAATATTCGCACTCTAAACTCGCCGAGTATTTTGGCTAGTTTAGAGTGTTTTTGATTTTAGTCTTTTTCCGCAGAAAGAAGAAGGCATACCTTTTTAAAGAGGTTTGAGAGCGCGACAGAATAATTGGACGAAAAGTCGCTCGGTATTTTCATCTCATTCCTTAGCAGTATATCGAATTTTTCCCTGTGAAAGTTGTATAGCTCGGAATTCAAAAAGAGAAATTCGTAGCATTTCAAATAATGGAATAAGAGCTCCCTTTTTAATTCAACGGACTTATATGCATTCATGTAGTCGAAGAATGAGCTTTCACTGATACCGTTTTCGTGAAATTCATCTAGATCTTCTTCACTTCCTACCCACTCCAAGTACGCTTCTAGTAGATACGAATCGTACAAACCGCCTTTTTGGACTAAAAAACTGCACGTATCTCTTTCAATATCTTCGTGGTGGTTATTGTAATTAGAAATATAATCAATATATGCACGGGCATTTTCAAAAACTTGTTCTAAATTAAAAGTGTTACTTATCTCTATGATGTCTTTATCAATGTTGGGTTGCCTTTGGCTATCCCGCCATTCGTAAATTTGCTCGGCTGATATTACGCTCATATTTGCCTCCTGTTAGTTTAAGACTTTCTAAAAATCGAAATTAATACAAGCGAATAATGATAACTTTTGAAATGCTTTTTTTCAAACTTCGATTGATTTAATATTTTAATTTTCGACAACTTTACGCTTCGCTTCATCACAGCCTTCAATGTACCGCTGAGTGGTAGTAAGCGCTGAGTGCCCCGCCAAGAGTTGAACATCTCTAAGACTTCCGCCCACCGACGAGATCTTCCGTGCCCATGATGTAATGGCGGTGCGCCTTCCGCTATGGCTTGAAGCGCCTTGGAAGCCCAAAGCCGAATACCAAGCCCTGAATTTATTCACGATCGCGTAAGATGAGGTTTGGACGGCTCTTTCAGTGGAGATTACAAAAGGCGAGCGATGGACTTCTTTTTGGGCTTCGGCTTTGAGGGCGCTTAAGGCGGCTCTGAGGTCTTTGCTCATCGGTATCGCCCGCCCACCCCGTTTGCCCTTAGAGGCGGCGTTAGGGAGGCTGATGAGGTCGGTTAGGGATCCTTCAGCGTCCGTCACCATGTCCCACGTTAGGGAAGCGATCTCTTTCGCCCTCAAACCCGCTCTAACGGACAGAAGAAAGATCACACGATAGCGGACGGGGTAGCGGGTTGTGGTGAGGTAGCCCAAGACGGCGTCTATTTGGGGCTTGGTCAGTGTCTTAGCTTGCTTAGCGAGGCTCATAGGGGCACCCATTATATTTCACAGCGAATAATGGGAATTATAATGGGTTGGCGATATATGACTAGCGCTATCTTCGCCAAACGTACGATATTTCAATTACTTAGACTAACTCGTTTTAAAAGATTGATTTTAAAATGAGTCCTTGAAGGACGTCCGTTCAGCTTCTCCCAAGCCGCTCGCAGGACCGACTTAGGCTCCAAGGGCGGCTAAAAGCGGCTGCAGGAGCTAAGGAGCCTTCTTAGGGGGACCAGAGGACTTGAGGGTTCAAACCCTCTCGAAGCTATGGACAACCTCTACAGCCCCCTCTGACACCTCAAGGGCACCTTCTGGAACCTCTATTGGTTTTGCAGTCAGGTCATAGAGAGCTTTGGAGCACTCAAAACCACCCCCGGATAAACCTCGCCGCCGTCGACCCGTCTTCCAATTCAGAGACGCCGAGGGCTTTGCCATGCTGGAAGTTAAGCCGCTGAGCAGTTCAGACCAATTCGTCCACCCAACAAAGCCGGTGGTTGGAACAACGGCTATCGCGCCCACTCAACCGGTAAGCTCGGTCGTTGTGACCATCTCACCAATGGCTGCAGCGATCATCCACGGACAACGGAAAGAACCTACAAGGACCGAAGCGATGAAGCGTCGGAGGTCCCCCTTGTACCCAGCTTACGAGGAGCCGGAACCAGAAGAGGACGAACGCAACCTATTTCCGACGAACCAAACCCTGATAGAAGACAGGGCTAAGGGAAGCGCCCCTCGCAGACGTTAGCCAATATCTTCTCAGCGTTCTTAAGATATCGCGCCACTCGCGATTGGGCTTCGCTTTTAATCATCCCGTCGCGGCTACCCCGGCTAGGATTGATGCCAGCCAAGGCGGTCCCTTTCCGCTTTTCGATCCTCATAACAGCATCAGAAATAGCGAGAGTGTTTCTAGCATTCCTAGGACGTACCGCTCCCGGTGAAAGATCCAGCCCGGCATTGCGGCACTGCCATATTAATAGCGCTAATCGGATTGCGTCAGTTTTCGGCTGGCTCGTAGTGAGCGGAAACCGCTCTTCGCTCTTTGGAGCGCCACGGCTTTTTACAGCAAACAGCTTCTTCCAGCGCCTCTCCCACCAAGGGTCAAATTTCTCCCCTATGATAGCGGAAGCTCCACCCCAGTCGGCGTACTTAGCCCAATCGACTTCGTGAGCTTCTGACTGTTCAGCTTCCTGAAGAAACTTGAACCAGTAAAAATATGTCCTGCGTCGTTGGGGGATCCAAAGCCCATCCCGGTAACGGATCCACTCGCTAGTTTTAGCTGCCATTACCCGACCTTTCTGGTCGCAATACCCGACCTTACTGGTCGTGCCACCCTTTGATCTTTCGAGTATAATAATAGATGAGACGACAATACAATTAGTTAGCTTTAGTTACCGCTTGTCAGGCGCTTAATTGCTATCCCTAAGCACCACCCAACCCGACCTTACTGGTCACCTTCTGTAGCATTAAATCGAGTATAATGATTGTGAGAGAAAATAATAATATTCGATAACTACCTTCCTCAACCAATAGGCAAAAAACCCGATCTTTCTGGTCGGGAAAGTCCCTTCATTATTTCATACACTTATATTTGCATGAAACGAATTCGCTAGAGAACGTTTCGTGCGATGCATAACAAGACAAACACCCGATCTTTCTGGTCGGGAATAGAAGTCTTCAAAATGCAATAATGGCTACAGTGATTAAGAATGGTCTTAATCATAATTTTAAATTGAAGGAGAATATTATGCCTAATAACATACTAACCAACAACACTGATAATTCTGTAGACCGTAGTGAAATCGACAATCGTGACTGCCACACAAGGAACGGTAATGATTTCGATTATTCTGAACAGGATCGCCCTGGTTATGAACAGCGGGTGCACGACCGGCTAACATATAAGGCAAGAAAACTCGGGGCATATCCGGTTTACATTTACTGTGACGATTGCGGTCATGGTACGACTATTAATGTGAATCATCCGGAGAGCATAACCTGCACTAACTGCGGAGAAAATGTGTCGGAATTAGTGTGTGAAGAACTACGCAATAGAATTAGCGATATAGAAAATCTCTAATTTAGTCATATCGCTGATTAAATTATCGACTTAATAATTGGTGGGGATGCACTAGCTGCGCCCCACCTATCTTTATTTCATTTCCAACTAGAACTCGATTAATTTTTAAGTCTCCAATTAATTCAATTTATCCCAAATTCGTCCACCCCATACGCTATAACGCTTAGACTGGATCGAACCCTTCGGTAGCACACGTTGCTTACACTTCTTAGCGCACCATTCTTTAAAGCTCATGAGCTTTCTCTTGAGCTTTTTTTGGCTAGTTGATTGATCTGACGTTTTCATCGAACAATCTCCGATAGCTTACGTTCGATCTGTTCGCTAGTCGGTATCAATGGCGGAAACTCTCGGCGCAGCGCCTCGACACAAGCAGAACGTATAAAGTCGGACAGGTGTTGTTCGTTAGCCTCGGCAAAGGCTGCCATCTTTGCTTTAAGACCAGCAGGACAGCGGAATGCCACGCTAGTATTCTGGAACATCTTCATTCGTTAACTCCTTAAAGAACTCATTTCTAGAAAAGGGATTTAAATCGGTAGCTGACAGGACCTGTGTTTATTCGTCTGTATTATTTAGGTCTAAGGGTTGCTTACTCTCGCCTACGGCGAACTCACTCGCTTCGCTCGCTCGCGGTTTCTGATTTTTTAAGAAACGAGTTTGCTAACAAGTAGAATAATCAAAAGCGAGTTAGCTAACGCATTGCTATTGATATCTAACGGTCGAGTAGCAGAGGTTACTCTTTGCCCCTTTCGGGGCAAGGAGTTCCTGAAAGGATCTAACGTATAGAGCCCGTCGGATACATTGGCTTGAGCAACCATTTAGGTAGGGGCGGTTACGCGGTCTCCCTTTACGCTCAGTCTGAATAACGCAGCCTCTTATCGCCAGCCAATCGACATTGAAGAGACTTACAGGTTGTCGTTCTTAACATTGCCTGCTCGTAGCGGTCTTATCCGCCTTTTATATTCTACTTGGTTAGGTATTCACTCTAAGAGCTAGGAAGTAAGTAGAACAGAACCCCACGCAGCCTTCTGGGCTAGTAGCTCATAGTTGTTTCCACCGAACCGTTTGTGTTCCGCCTCATTCAGAGCGTTCCAAAAGCGCCGAAATAGACCGCGCCAAGTCGTATTGTGGATGTATTATCTATTTAGCATTCGTAGCTAAGCGAATTGGGAATGGGTGGTATTCCGCAACAATTAGCATCGGGCGATTACACCTTTAGACTTTTAACATCATAGCCAATCATAAAAAATGACGCTTCCAGTGCGTGTGCACGAGATTTTATATCGCCCTCTTTATAAAAAGGCTCGGCTCTCTTTCAAGAACATCAAAAAATAATTTTCCTAAATTCCATTTTGCTTTTGTCCATTTTTCTACAGTATCTCTTTGTCCATATCTTAGAATATTCTGACTGCAGCAATCTTTAAAAAGCCGATTGGTTGTTCGACGCTTATCGTACCCAGCAATCGTAGGAAACTTTAGTTCCGTAGGAATCAAGATATTTTTTCCAATTTCCCTTCGATATATCTCCACAAAACACGCTGCAGTTGCCGCGACACGGGAGTCATAGATTGGCAATCCATCAGCAGCTAAAAAAGAATGAATTTTTGAAAGCATTGAATTCATTTGTTCTACTTGCTTGAATGGCTCAATGTATTTTCTAGTTAAGCTTAGTTCGCTTCGACTATTCAAAAGATATTGTTTTAAACGGCTCTCATTTACTAATTTTTGAAGGAATAATGCTGCACCTTGATTTTTATTTCGCTGCCCACCCCACTGAAGAATTTTTTCACAAGCTTGCAACACGTCGTTGTCCGATGACTTAGTTGATTCACAAACATCTTGAACTAAAAGACTTAGATGGTTGATTGAGTTTTTTGATGACAACCAATCCTGTGAATTAATCTTCGCCCCAGACGCATCAATCCATGATGCTTTCCATGAGTAGTGTTTTAATACTTCTTCCACACCAGATACTAGAGTGTGTGTATAATACGAATTACGTGTTGATTTTTTAATATCCAATTTAACAGCTATAACTGTTAATCGTTTAGCTAACCAAGCCACGTAATTTATATATTTTATCATAGAGTCCATATTCGTATTTCATATTGAGAGTATATTTCTATAGCGATATTAGCTCGCAACGTATTACATGGTGTTTCAATGATTTTCTAATCGAATCGATGTCAAACATCATTGGTGATCCTTATGGTTTCTTTGAAAATTTATGACGCCAAGTCGAGGGTCAAATATAGGTAGGTTTAGAGCTCAACACTCAATTTGGGGCGTGGGTAATCTTCTGCTTGATTTTTTCAAACTCGAATTTGTATATTTTTATGGTCTTCGATTACATTCATTTTTTCTGCTAGGTATGAGGCGCCAATGCTCGCACTTCCTTCAAACTATTTATTTTCTAAAGCAGACTTAGAGGTTCTTCAGTCTCTATTTCAAAATGCAAATAAATCTAGGACCAGTTATCCAAGCTTAGTTGTATATGGAATTTCATTAACTGAATCGGGTAGATTTTTTCAATCTTGCATAACATCGTTAGAGGTCGATCTTCTAACAGAGGCTACTTTCGACTCATCAATGCAATCCAAAGATATAATTTCGCCGTTTTTAGATTTGAAAGACAGGGATATTATCATCTTACGAAATGTAGATATGCTTGCCGCTAGAGCGTTAGACGACTTGCTTGCCTGTTGCTTAAAATCTGATTCCACACAATTCATAAATGAATTCCAATTAGAATCTAGTTTCAAATTTTCTAATTTTTCTATAATTTTGACTACAAATAATTTTAATTTATTCAAGCGGCTGAAGACAATGCAGAATACCATTTCAATTTTATTTAATACTACAGAATCGCCATCCGAAATTCGTGGTGCTATCCATTTTTCTTCAGACCTTATGAATGCGCCAAGGTCGGTTGAAGAATCGGAAAAAGAGGTAGATTCCACTATCGCTCCACGCAAAGCTTTTCGTTTACGATCTCCCGACGCAGATTTGGAACCGCCTGCAGACGCAAAACCTAGTAGGTCATTTTTTAGTTCTATATTTGGTAAAAAACGTCTTTCAGATTTTAATAAAGATAACGACGTGGGCTCGAAAATACTTTCGCTCTATGCGACAGGAATTGAGTTTATTACGCCTGAAAAAGGTCAAGAAACTTATGAAGAAGCTCTTAAGTTGAACCATAATTCAAATTATAAAATTTCGCGCTTTTTTGAAATTAATCTTCCTTTTGCGACAGCAATGAAGTCATGTAGCGTTGATTACTCAGCGGATGTGGGTGTGCGCGATCAAAATGCCTTTTCAAAAGCGAATGATAAATTTGAGCAATCATACCAAACGTATCAAATAGCTAATCAAGAATTTCATTCAAGAATTAAGCGTAATATTCGAGATAAGGGCACCAATATTATTGGTGAATATTTGTTTGAAACAGTGACGGGTGGAAAGCCGAAGGCGCCGACAGCGCCAAATAAAAATGATTATATTCAATTCATGGAACGTCGCGGAAATCTAAATGCTTTTGTAGGTTTTGAGTGGGTTCCACTTTTGAAGCATATTTCAGACGAGAGAATTAGGTCAGCTCTTTTAGGTAATGCGATATACATTCGCAATGCATATAAACGAGCACTTGAGAGCGTCTGCCCAACAGCCATTGAAAAGAGATATAAGGCTACGATGGTAACAACTGAGGGCGAGAGTTTAATATTGCTAGCCGGGCATAAATTGATATTAGAGGCTATCTCTGAATTATATGATTTTAGCAGCCTACTCGATGAAGGCATCGCTCTCCGAGCGAACGAGCTTATAAAAAAGCAGTTCTCGAATCGATCTAAAGGCGTTTCGTATGATATCACGCGTAGCGCGACCGAAATTCGGCTATATTCTGTACCAATTGTCATTTTAGAGTGTGATCCGTTAGATAATTCGGGCGCGTCGGAATTCGCAATTCTGGATGCTAACGATCCCTCAATTAGAATATGTTGAAATAGTTTTCGCGAGCGATGAGTTAGATGTTATTTAGAGTGTCTGTCGCGAGGGTCAGCAAAAGCATTGACGGGCTCTCTTTTGATGAACCCGTCTAGCAATCGCAAGCTTGAGATAATCAACGAGGTTTGGTGTTAGAGCGTGGACAAATAGCCCCGTCCAACTCCCCCGCCCTAGCAGCGGCGATCAGAGTGTTCAGCACGCCCTCAAGGCGTTCAGCAGACCCTACAACGATCCCCGCCTTCCCCTTTTCTAGCTCCAAGGTCTTCAGACCCTTCTTCAGGACCAAGACAAGGCTTCCTGTAGCGTCTTGCCGCCACCAAGGCTTTATCCGCCGATAAGTATCTACGGGCTGTCTGACCCCGTTCTCGTCCTTCTTCCAACGGCGAACCATGGGGGCGAAGGTAGGGTCCTTGGCGAGCTGCCTTTGCTCCTCCAACCGCTCCACAAGGCGCTGACGGCGGATCATGGTGGGGTCGGCTATGGAAGGCTTATGGGTGGTGAAGGTAAGTGCTTTAAGATGGCTCATAGCTGTTCTCCTAGTTCCGTATGGAACGAACAGCATGTCCAACTAACTCCAACTATCTGAAAAGACTACCAAAATCGTCGTTATTCCAAGGACTTAAAATAAGCGGTTAGTAAACGGATAAAGCTATAAACTGATATAATTACATAATATCAATAGCTTAATACTTGAGCAATTAAGTTGCCAAGGTTGGGGTCGAGGGTTCGAATCCCTTCGCCCGCTCCAGTTTCTCACGCCAATCTCACTAGGGCCGCTCGGCCAGCGATTTCAGATCGTCGACGCGGCGCATCGTATGTGTGAGCATACAGGATCCTGCTTCGATGCTGGCGATGGTGCCGGTTTCCTTGCCGAAGAACACATCACAATCGCGCGTACGGAAATCGAGCCACGCACGCTGGGCCGCGCGCAATTTCATTTTCTGATCCGTCGGCAATCCCGCGAATGCTGTTTTGTAAACATCGTTGAGCGCGCGATCGAGCACGGCCATTTCATCATTCTGGCAGCCAACGATAGAGGCCGTCGTCTCCGCCTTGGCAAGGCAGGCTTTCAGCGCCGGGCTTTCGCCATTGGCATCTTGCGCCTGCACCAATGGCCCGATGCCCACAAGGCTCAGTGCCAACCCCCAGACTACCATCGATTGACGCCACACAACTGGCCTCCCATGCCATCCGTAGCGCCACGTTAAGACAATCTTAAACTTTTGTTAACGCCTCCGAGGCTTGATGGAGGCATGACGACGAATCGCGACACAACTCCCATCTCCGGCGAAGCTGATCTGGCACGGCTCGATGCCATGATCGCCGAACGCACGGCGGAGCTGCGCCGTTTGGCAGCCTTGGCCCGCGCACGTAAAGCGCCCGTCCTCACCCGCGAGGAAATCGAATTCGCCACCGCGCTCGGCCGTGAGGCCGCAGGCTTGCGCCGCACCGGCTGAATGCGCCGATGGAGCGCGATCCTGCCTTCATCGCGCGCGCGGTCAAACCAAACATTTTCGATGGCGCCGCCGATACCGAATTGATCCTACCGCTTGTGCTGGCCAATCTGGCCTCACCGCGTCTTTGGGCGCTCGCCGAAAAATTGAAAGCGCGTCTCGCCGATTTCCCCGACGATGGCGATCCACGCGGCGTCTCGTCTTTTCTGCGCGCCGCCGCCAAACAGATCGACCGCGACTGCAAGCATGTTCATGCGGCAGAAGTGTCTACCCTCTTTGGGGATCTCGACCTCGCCCATGAGAAGCGTCGCCTGGGCGCAAAGACTGTCGATGCTACCATTCGATCCATCGAGACCTCTGCCCGCTTCCGGCTCGCACACGGCAATGACAGGCAGATGGATCTCATCGAAGCCATTGCGGCGGGCCACTTTCCCGCCTTCACCTACAATAATATCGACGTGCTCCGCGCCTACCGCAATCTACTCCAGAAAAAGAGCGCCGCACCTGCGGGCCTGACTTCGTGTCTGGATGAAGTGGCAATGTTTGCCGCGCTGGGCATGACTATGCCTGAAAATGCCGTCTACGACATGGTTTTGCTTGCCGCCCCTGTCCACTACACGGCGTTCGGTCGTGACGGGCAGGGTCGCGCCTTCTGGTTTCACGGCAAGAACCGTTTCTACACAAAGGCCGATTGGGACAAGCGCGTTGCCGAAGATTATGGCGGCGATTCGCACGCCGCCTTTGCCGATCATCTCGTGACCGCCGACCGCATCATGACCATTGAAGGCACGTTCGATTTCGCGAGCGGCGCATGCCGGATAACACCCGACAATCTCGCGGTCATCACACGCGCCATGGAAGGCTTTTTTGGTGCCATGCCACGCGATCTTGAAAATGCGCTGGCGCGTCCAATCCATTTTACGCCACCATCGACCTTCGCCGCTCTTTATCGCCGGTTTCTCGCGCTTGAAACGCGCGATAGTTTTGTTGAATTTCTCAAAGCGCAGGCTTTGCAAGCTGATATCGAAACAGATCTGGTAGCCGCATCTTTTCGTGCTCTCGAAGGCTGCGATCCCCGTGCCTTTCTCATTACGGCACGTGAAAGCCGTTTGCGTGGATTTGATCTGACGTCGATCGACACCGTTCTCAACCAGCTACGCGCTTTGCCGCACCGCGACTCGATTTTCGAGGACCGCGAACGGATTGCCATGCCGGATGAGACCTTGCTCTTTGGTGGCGGAACGGACCGGGATTTAGGTTTGCTTTTCCATGTGGCGCTTGAGCGCATGGGCAGCACGCAGGTCACCACGCTGATGACGCCGGATGAGACCTATGTTGTCGCCAAAGATCTTTGCCTAGCAATGACAAATCTTTTACCGGCCCAAGCGCCGCGCGATGACGCCGTTCTTTACAGCATCGCCAGCTGACACGGATTAGCCGCGGACGGCGAGAACGAGAAGCGCCAAGGCGCTCGTTCCGATTACCCCGAATGTAGCCATCATGCCTGCCACGCGCAGGCGGAAATCCTCTTTGTCCTGCGACACGCCATAGGCATGCACCGCCCGGCTCAGAACGAGGATGGCGCACAAGGCGGCCAGCAACAAATCCGGCAGGCCGCGCATCGCGCATAAAATCAACAACACCAGCGCAAACGGGACATATTCCGCAAAATTGGCATGAACCCGCATGGCGCGCTCAACCGCTTTATCGCCGCCCGAACCGATCGCAACACGGCGAGACCGACGCAGCTTGATGACGCGCAAAGACAGAGCGATGAACAGAAACGCCAAAAGTGCGGCGGTGATTGAAATGATGACCATGGCAATTCTTTAGAACCGCCATGATCGTAAAGCAATCAGGGAGCGTGAACAGAAGGCGACACAAACGGCATGGCGGCCCATTGCGTCGGGCAGGCTTCATCGCGAGAGGCCGGACGCGATGGCCGCGGCGTCATTTGCGCCATCTGCATCGTCTGAAGGAACGAAGCCGCTGCCCAGAGCGGCAGACACAATAACAAAGCGGGCGTGAACATTGTCATGAGAGCGCCTCCATCATCATTGCAACACGCGCTGATGACAGAAGGACGACACGGCAAAAATAGGGCGGATGCAAACACTGCGCGCTTCCGCCGCAGCCGTTAAAGGCCACCCATCTTGCAGATGAGTTTCCATTCCGCCTCGGTGACGGGCTGCACAGATAGGCGCGAATTGTTGACGAGCACCATGTCTTTCAACTTCGTCTCACCCTTGATGGTGTCGAGCGATACGGGGTGCTTCAGCGGCTTCATGGCCTTGAAATCGACCATGCCGAATTTTCCACTTTCATCGGTGTGGTCAGGATAGAATGTCTTGATCACTTCGACGATACCGACGATCTCCTTGCCTTCGTTGGAGTGATAGAAGAAGGCCTGCTCGCCTTTCTTCATCGCCATCAAATGCTGCTTGGCGACGTGGTTGCGCACACCATTCCAGAACGTGCCCTTCGCGCCTGCCTCGACCTGCTGTTGCCAGGACCACACCGAGGGTTCGCTCTTCACCAGCCAATGCGCCATGCTTTCGTTACTCCGCTTTCAAGGGCCGGGTCATCAATGCCTCGACGGCCTTGTCGACCGACATAGTGCCGTTAAGCACGGCGTCCACCGCTTCCGCGACCGGAACGCCAATGCCACGTGCCCGCGCCATCGCGACCAGCACATGCGCGGTGAAAACGCCTTCCGCTAGTTTGCCTTGCCCTGCCTCCGCAGGCGAAAGCCCGCGTCCAAGATCATGGCCAAAGGCAAAATTGCGCGACTTCAACGAGCCGCAGGTCAGGATCAGATCGCCCAGACCCGACAAGCCCATCAATGTTTCCGGCTTGCCGCCATAGGCCGTCGCGAAACGCTGCAATTCGGCAAAGCCGCGCGCCGTCAAAGCCGCCTTCGCACTTTCGCCAAGCCCGCGCCCTTCGACAATGCCCGCCGCAATCGCGAGCACATTCTTGGCCGCTCCACCGATCTCGACGCCACGCACATCCGTGCCGTGATAGACGCGGAAACGCGGCGAGCTCAACGCATGGGCAAGAATTTGCGCGACGTGATCGTCAGGAGCGGCAAGCACCACCGCTGTTGGCAGGCCCCGCGCCACATCGTCGGCAAAACTCGGGCCCGACAAAACGGCAGGCATCGCACCGGGCAGCGTATCGCGCACGACATCGGACATGAACAAACCGGTTTCGCGCTCAATGCCCTTTGCGGTGATGATGGCAGGAATGCCAGTCTTCGTCGTGAGCGACAGCGCTTCGCAGACGGAGCGCAGATTCTGTGCTGGAACGGCGAGCAATAAGGCGCGCGAATCCGCTGCCTCCGCAAGTGAGGCGACAGGTTTCACGCGTTCATGCAAGGGAACGCCTGGCAGACGTTTGCGATTCTCGCGCATCGCGGCCATCGCTGCGATTTCATCGGCATCGCGGCCCCACAAGATAACATCGCGGCCCGCAAGCGCAGCGGCATTGGCGAGCGCCGTTCCCCATGCCCCTGCACCGATAACGCCGATCCGTCCAATGCTCATGGCGTTCTCCGTGCCCGATAAAGAACATGAGGTCGCTGGCGATGATGGGGAGGCAATATCGGATGTTCGAAATCGCCTGCATCGTCATGGACCATGCCGATCCGCTCCATCACGGCACGCGAGCGCAGATTGTCACGCGTCGTGAAAGATACGATTTCATCGAGAAAGAAATGGTCAAAGGCGTGGGTAAGAACGGCTTCGGCGGCTTCCGTCGCATAGCCCTGCCCCCACAGATCGCGCCGCATCCGCCAGCCGATTTCAACGGCTGGCGCGAAAGGCGCATCGAAATCGACATGTTTCAAGCCAACGAAACCTGCAAGCGACGAGACACCGGGAACTTCAAGCGCCCATATTCCATAACCATGATGCTCGAAATGCAGGTCGAACCTGTCAATCAACGCATCGCTCTCTGCGCGGGTTAACAAGGCTGGAAAATGCCGCATCACTTCAGGGTCGGCATTCATCTGCGCAAATGCTTCGCGATCCGCATCGCGCCAGCGCCGCAACCAGACGCGCGCTGTTGCAAGATCGGGTTCGCGTTCGATCACAGTCAAGCAGCGCTCTCCGGCGCTTCGAGCGGCCAACGCGCTTTTGGCGCAGTCGCCAGATCATTGGTGAGACCGAGCCGCAAACGTTCGATCCCGGCCCAAGCGATCATCGCACCATTATCGGTGCAAAGCGCTGGCGATGGCGCGGCGAAGCGCAAGCCGGTTTCGCCCGCAAGCTGTTGCAATCCACGCCGCAACGCCTGATTGGCTGCCACACCGCCCGCAACGACAAGTGCCGTCGGCTGGCCGACCTGATCCCGAAAACGGCGCAACGCCACGCGCGAGCGATCGACGACGACATCGACGATGGCAGCCTGAAACGAAGCGCAAAGGTCGGCGATGTCACGCTGGGTCAAAGGCGCGATCTTTTCTGCCTCGAGTCGCAGCGCCGTCTTTAATCCCGAAAGCGAGAAATCCGGTGCCGGACGGCCAAGCATGGGACGTGGCAAGGCAAACCGTTCGGGGTCGCCGCGCTCCGCTTCTTTTTCCACATGCGGCCCACCGGGATAGGGCAGACCCAACATTTTCGCAGCCTTGTCGAAGGCTTCGCCAATGGCGTCATCGATGGTGGTACCAAGCTTCTGATATTGGCCCACGCCGGTGACGGCGAGGAGCTGTGTATGGCCACCCGACGCCAGCAGCAACAGGAACGGGAATTTCACCTCATCCGTCATGCGCGGCATCAGAGCGTGCGCCTCAAGATGATTGACCGCGATGAACGGCTTGCCTGCAACGAGCGCTAGCGCCTTGGCCGTCGTAAGGCCAACGATGACGCCGCCAATGAGACCCGGACCGGCGGCCGCGGCAATCGCATCGACCTCGCTCAACGTCACGCCGGCCTTTTTGAGCGCGCGGTCGACGATCCGGTCGAGACTGATGACATGGGCCCGGGCGGCGATCTCCGGTACGACGCCGCCATAGGCGGCATGTTGGGCAATCTGGCTCAGAACCTCGTTGGAGAGGATCTGCCCTTCGCCCTCCCTCATGGAGGAGACTACCGCGGCGGCGGTCTCATCGCATGTCGTCTCGATTCCCAACACCTTGAGCGCCATATGCCACCTTCGTCGCTTTCGCGATTCGTCTCATCCTCGTATAGTCCGGCAGGGGCGCAAGTCCAACCGGACCCAAACCCATCAGGAAGCCCGCGCGGCCGCGCGGAGCGCATGCAGGACGAGACGAGTGACGGCGACGAGCGGCGGGCAAGACCCTGAATTGAAACAAATGCCTCTGTTGAAAATTGGAACACGCGGCAGCCCGCTTGCGCTGTGGCAGGCCAACGAGACCGCAGCGCAATTGCGCAAAGCTCATGGCTGGCCGGAGGGTGCGGTGGCCCTCGAAATCATCAAGACATCGGGCGACATGATTCAGGACCGGCCGCTGTCGCAGGCGGGCGGCAAAGGCCTGTTCACGAAAGAGATCGACATCGCGCTCTTGGAAGGTCGCATCGACCTCGCCGTCCATTCGGCGAAGGACATGCCGACGCGCTTTCCTGATGGTATTGTGATCGCCGCCTATCTCGAACGCGAGGATGTGCGCGACGCACTCATCGCGCGCGACGCCAAGACCTTGCTGGAATTGCGCCCGAACGCCGTCGTCGGTACGGCGAGCCTGCGGCGTCAGGCCCTTGTCAAAAGATTGCGCCCTGACATCGAAACAACGCTTCTGCGCGGCAACGTCGAAACGCGGCTTGGCAAAGTTGAAAAAGGCGAACTCGACGCAACGCTTCTCGCCGGTGCCGGTTTGAAACGTTTGGGTTTCGCGCATCGTGCAGCAGGTTTGATCCCGCTTGAGCAGTTTCCGCCCGCAATTGGACAAGGTGCGATTGCCATTACCTGCCGCACCGATGATCAAAAAACCCTTGCGGCACTTGCGAAAATCAACCATGCGACGACCGCCACGGCGCTTGCGGCTGAGCGCGCCTTCTTAACGGTTCTCGACGGCTCGTGCCGCACGCCAATTGCAGGCCATGCGACGCTCGATGGCGATACACTCAACTTCCACGGTCTCGTTCTGCGCACCGATGGAACAGAAGTGTTCGAAGTGAGACGCCAAGGCCACGCGACGCAAGCAGCCTCGCTCGGTCACGATGCAGGCGAAGAACTCGCCAGAACATTGCCGGCAGGAATCCTGGGCCACTGAAATGCGCTTTCTGCTGACCCGCGCCGAAGAGGCCGCCTCGCGCACAGCGGAGCGGCTTACAAGTGCGGGTCACGCCATCATCAGCGCACCGCTTTCGATCGTCGAGCCGCTCGCTTTCGATTGGCCGTCAGGTCCTTTCGACGCGTTGATTGCGACAAGCGGCAACGCGTTTCTCGGCATCACTGATCCGGGGCCATTCAAATCAGTACCGCTCTACACGGTGGGGGAACGCACAGCAGAGATTGCGCGCGCCGCAGGCTTTGTCCGCGCCATGCCGAAAGGCCGCAATGCCGATGAGCTCGTGGGCTTTCTCCTCGGCACGCTCCCGGCCTCGGCTCGTTTTCTCTACCTCGCCGGCGTGGACAGGCGACCGCAACTCGAGGAGCGGCTGGCGGAAGCTGGACGTTATCTCGTCCTCGTCGAGACCTACCGCGCCGTGGCGCGCGGCACTCTGACCGAGACGGCCCGCGCGGCCATCGGGGATGAGGCGCCACTCACGGTTCTGCACTACTCGCCACGCAGTGCCCGTCTTTTTCTCAAAGAGGCGGCAGGCTTGCCCCTGACACGGCCCGGTTTACGCCACATCGCTCTGTCAGATGCTGTGGCTGCACCGCTGCGGGCGGCCGATTGCCGCGTCAGGGTGGCGGCGCAACCAGATGAAGACGGCCTTCTGGCCCTTGCCGGGGGTGACGAAGCGGAAGACATTGACGACACCACGATTCGGGCAGAACGCCCTTGGGGAGACACCGCTCCGATGAGCGACAGCAATACGACCGAACGTCCGGCCGGACGCCCCGAAACTCCCCGCGCAGAACCGCCGGTGATCGATGCCGTGGTTGCGAAGCCAATCTCACAGACCGGACCAGTTCTGACGGCAGCGCTCGGCGGCGGGCTTGTCGGCGCCGCCTTGATCGGTGTCGGCCTTTGGGCCATCGGCCCAACCAATGACCAAAGCGAAAGACTGACCGCACTCGAAAACGCCGTCGGCGGCACCGCGACACGCCGCAGCGTCGAGACGCTCGACAAGCGCGTTGCTACGCTTGAAACGAAATTGCCGGAAATCGAGACAGCCGCGAAGCGGCCTTTGCCGACACCGACGCCTGCGCTCGCCCCTATGCCTGCACCTGCATCTGCACCGGGCGCTGCGGCCAACGATGACGGCCAAATTACCCGCGCGCTGCAGGATATGCGCAACGAGCTTGCAACGCTCACGCAGCGGCTTTCGACGTTGGAAAAAAGCAGCGCCGACACCGCGGCGAAGATTCCCGCGCCAGAAAAGATCGACGCGCTCAATCGCGACATCACGCAATTGGGACAGAGGATCGCAGCGACAGAAAAAAGCGTCGTAGGCAATACACCCGGCGCTCAAGATGGCGGCGGTCTCGCCGTTGCCGTCGCACTGAAAGCCAAATTGCAAGATGGTCAGCCCTTCGTGAAAGAATGGGCCGCGCTCGAAAGTCTGCGCGCTGACAGTGGCGCGCTTGCAATTCTGAAACCGCTTGCAGCACAAGGTGTACCGAGTGCAGCGGCGCTTGCCGCAAATTTTGCTGCACCCGCGCGTGCGATTGCGGCTGCGCCGCCGCCGCGCCCGCAAGGTGAGACGGCTTGGACAGACAAGGTCTCGGCCGCACTTGGTCGCCTCGTGCGTGTAACACCCGTTGATCCGGCAAACGGCGAAGACGCGGTTTCTCTCACCGTGCGCATTCAAGCTGCGCTTGCCAAAGATGACAGCGCAACAGCGTTGACCCTATGGCAGAAATTGCCTGAACCGGCGCGGCGCGACACAGCCACTTTCGGGCGCGATCTCGATATGCGCGTGAAAGCCGAACGTGCCGTATCGCAGCTGATGGCCGGCATGGTCGATCGCCTTGGAGCAGCCAAGCCATGATCAGGATGATCGTCTTCGTCCTGCTTCTCGCGGCGCTCGCCATGGGCGGTGCGTGGCTCGCCGAGCAGCCGGGCGAAATCACGCTCGTTGTCGACCGATGGCGGATCGATGCCAGTCTCGGCATGGGTATCGTGCTGCTGCTAGGAGCAGCGATTCTTGTTGCTTTGCTGTGGAGCATTGCGCGCTTCATTTTCCGTCTACCGGGCTTGATGTCACTTGCTGCCAAAACGCGGCGCCGCGCGCGCGGTTTCACCGCCATTTCGCGCGGCATGATGGCAGTGGGTGCAGGCGATCCGCAAAGCGCGCGGCGCTATGCGAATGACGCTCAGAATTTATTGGGCGAAGAACCGCTCACCTTGTTGTTGCGCGCGCAATCGGCGCAGATGGATGGTCGCCGCGCCGATGCCGAAAAAGCGTTTCGGGCAATGCTCGATACGCCTGATACACGCGTGCTCGGATTACGTGGGCTGTTCATTGAGGCGCGCCGCAAAGGTGATGCCGCAGCCGCACGCGCCTATGTCGCTGAAGCCGCGCGTCTTGCGCCCGGTGTGACATGGGCCGCCGAAGCGGTGCTCGAACATGAATGCGCCGAAGGCCATTGGCAGAACGCACTCGCCACGCTCAAACGCAGCAAGGGATTTGATAAGGATGAAGCGCGTCGTAAACGCGCTGTCTTGCTGACCGCCGATGCGCTCGAAAAGTCCGAGACGAAATCCGCCGAAGCGCTTGAAGCCGCGCTCGAAGCGGCAAAGCTCGCACCCGATCTCGTCCCTGCGCAAGCCTTGGCTATTCGGCTGCTTGCCAAGCGCGGCGATCTGCGCAAAGCGAACAAGCGCGCTGAAGCGGCATGGCGCGCAATACCACATCGCGACATCGCCGCCGCCGCCATGGCGATCCGTACCGGCGACAGCGCGCGCGAACGCTATCAACGCGCCGAAAAACTCTACACGCTCGCGCCGGGGCATTTCGAAAGCCGGATGATGGTGGCGCGCACCGCGATTGCGGCGCGTGAATTCGCCCGCGCGCGTGAAATGACGAAGGCCTTATTCGACGACGTGCCGACCGTTTCCGTATGCCTCTTGATGGCCGATCTCGAAGAAGCCGAAGGCGGGCGCTCGGGCCGCGTGCGCGAATGGCTGGCGCGTGCGGCACGCGCCCCGCGCGATGCCGCTTGGATTGCTGAAGGCGTGATTGCCGATGAGTGGATGCCGGTGTCCCCCGTCGATGGCAGGTTAGACGCCTTCCGCTGGGGTCGACCCGCTGAAAGCATCGTCCATCACGCCGCCGATCTCGTGCCGCCGCCTGATGCGGAAGACGCCATGCTCGCGGATCTCGACGAGCAACTGGCCGCGCCCCTCGCCGCACCGATCGCACAGGACACGGCCAATGCACCCGCGCCCCTAAAGGAGCCGGACCTGCCTGAGGAAACACCGGCCGCGCCTGCTGCGCCTTCCCCGCACGCGACCACAATCGACGCCAAACCGGCCCGCCCCGCCTCGATCACCCCGCCGTCTGAAGTGGTATTCCCGCTTCCCGCTGCCCCGGACGACCCCGGCCCGGAACCCTCGTCCAAACCGCGCGGGTTCCGCCTGTTCGGCTAGAAAACATGGGTCCGCCCCGCTTGCCATGGTCCGCCTCTGCGCGTATACCGGCGCGGCGTCGCCGCAATAGCTCAGCTGGTAGAGCACCTCATTCGTAATGAGGGGGTCGGGGGTTCGAATCCCTCTTGCGGCACCATTTTTACCAATGAAATCAATGACTTAAGTTCCGCAGTGGCAGATGGTGTAGCATGGTGCCCACCGTATGCTACAGTTTTGATGGCTCTGCGGCTTGCCCTTTGTTCCTCGCTGAACACATACTTTAGCTTCGCTTTTTGGGAGCTACGGCGTTGGGAAAGCGTCCCTTAAACACCAAAATAGTGCATAAGGCTGAGGGTGAGACGCAGAAAAAGTTTCGCACCACTCCCATACGTTCAACCATCACAACCGTCCCCCAACTCCCAAAGTCAGCCATCCTCTACAAGTGCGCAGCGAGCCGCTTTTGGCAGTTCCGCGTTTATTTGGAGGGCTCACAGCGCAAGCGAAGCACGCAGAAGACGGTGTTGGCTGAGGCTCAGCGTGAAGCCAAGCTCATCTATGCAGAGATGCTGCAGAAGATACACGGTAGCGAGCAAGGCAAGCGCAAGCTCAGTGGCAAGCGAAGCATCCAAACCGTAGCTGAGAGCTTATGGGAAAAGCAAGCGATGATGATTGAGCAAGGTGAGCTCAATCCGCAGAAGAACAAGAACGACAGATATGCTTTTGAGAAGCACATCAAGCCATTCTTCAAAGACATTGAGCTGACAGCCATCAACGCTGATGCGCTTGAGCGGTTCAAGATGCACTTGGCACGCCGCAAGCTAGCGAAGTCGTCGCAGAAAGCCTACTTCACAGTGCTGAGCAAGATACTGAAGGAGGCTGTGAAGAAACAATACATCAACAGCGTTCCCCTCATGCCCAGCGTGCGCATGGATGACAAGGCACGCGGTTACTTTGAACCCAACGCCTATACCAAGCTATGGCAGACAGCCAAGCGACTGAGCGGAACCACCATCCCCGTCTACAAGGACAGCGACTATGTGGATGGCGTGCTGAGAGAAGGTGCCAAGCCCTATCGCAAGACGAAGATAACCAGCGAATGCGTTGAGCTTATCATGTTCATGCGCAACACCTATCTCCGTCCAACGGACATCAAGGTGCTCAAGCATAAGCACATCTTCTCTGTCACCAAGTCAGACATTGAGTTCTTAGAGCTGAGGCATCCAGCCACCAAGCGGCATCATCGCGTGATGGTGAGCACGGAGCACGCACCCAAGCACTACAGAGACATCGTTGAAGCTCGCAAGCTCACTGGTGACGACAAGCCCAACGATTACGTGTTCATGCCACGACATGCCAATAGAGAGCATGCGCTCAAAGAACTAACGCGACAGTTCGACATGGTTCTGCGCGAAGCTGGATTGAAGCAGAGTGACGATGGGAAGCCGCGCACCCTTTATAGCCTTCGTCACACTGCCATCGTCAGAGGCATCTATGATGGCATATCGGTAGAGACGCTGGCATTCAACTCGCGTACGAGCATGGAGATGATTGACAAGTTCTATGGCTCTCACATCAAGAGCGCACTAGATAAAGGCACGGAAATCGTCGACAGCGTCAAAGCAAAGAACGCCAAGCATGCAGCGAAGAAGCGGAAAGGGAAAACTGATGAAGTGGGTTGACATGACTCGTTATGTTTTATTATCAGTCATTATACTCATAGGTTTTTTTGTTGCTGACACAGTCAATCCCAAAGAACGTTGGGCTCTTAAGCGAAACATGGTTGGACTTGAGATGATTGTGGCGCACTTTGATGGCGATATCCAACTTCCAAATCGGACACTTGAGCAATCACAGAAAGAGCTTTGTGATGATGCAGCAAAGATATTTTCTCAAGCTTATAAACAAGCATCATTTTATTGCATGAAGGTTAAATCATCATGGTTATAAGATGGAAGAATGGACTCTTTCGCCTTTGGCTAGTGTTATCAATATTTTGGTCACTTTCTTTTATTGGGTTCTTTTATTTTTCAGATAAAGAGGACAAAAATAATGGCTTTTTCCAAACCTACGTTTCACTCACCTTACCACTTAAAGATGGAACGATTATCGAGCTCGATGGCAGCTTGCCACTCAACATATTAAAGCAAGAAATAGTAAGGAAGATTGGTGTTTACAGTGATAATCTACTTAAATCTGGTGCAACATCCGAAGCAGAGCTGCAAAGGGCTACTGCCGAAGAAACCGCTGATGCTTTTATTGAAATAGTAAAAAATGCAAATGAAAGGAAAAAACAGAGATTGTTTGTTGGACTGATGGCTACTTTTGCTCCTCCAATAGTTGTTTTCGCTTTAGGTTTACTGTTAATGTGGATTATTGCAGGATTTCGTGCCAACTAAAGTGAAACGAAGGGAAGGTTCTGACTGATGACAAAAATGAAAGTTATGATTGTTCTAACAGCCTTTACTTTGGCGGGGTGTGTAAGCGCATCTAATGTACATGAGATGCAGCCTGGTGTTTACAGTGTTACGTCAACTGGAGATGGATATTCTACTGCAGATCGTGTCATGGATCTAGCAATGCAGAAAGCGCAGTCGCAGTGTGCTGGATTAGGTAAGCGTGTGAAAGTTGTTAATCAGCAACAATCAATGACACGAATGGGCATCGATACAACAATACAACTATTATTTCAGTGCACCTAATACATGCGTATTTTTATTTTCTGATTGTTGGAGAAATACAAATGTCTTGTTCAACTGATATGAACTTAAAAACTTATTTCTCGTGTGTATTTGATCGTATTTCTAGTGGTATAAAATATTATTACGATACGATTATTGGATCTTTTTCAAAGGTTATCAAGGATCCAGCTGGAGCAACAGTTAATCAATGGCTCATAGTTGGATTTTTTGTATTTCTAGCTTTCCTTTTAATCCGCTCGGATATGAAGGATAGAAAATAGATTTTCGGGCTTATTGTAGCTTACTAACGGGTTTTTTGCCGCCAACAAATAATATTTCTGCTTCTTCCATACCGTTAGAAGCCTTGCATTGAGCTTGCTTGATATACTCGCCTTTCATGTCGCGGAGTTCGATCAAGCAACCGCCGACTGCTTGGTAACGACGTGGTTCAGTAGCAGCAAAGCCTATAGTGATTGCGTCAACCTTTAGTTTATATATGAGTGGATTTAACTGGCTATCTTCCGCACCTGCGAATGCAACTAATGTTTCCTTGAAAACGAACTGAAATAGCACCCGTCCGTTTGTAAAATAGCTGTATATCAAATCACATTTAGCATTCTGTAAGCTATCTCCTAATCGGATCTCTTTACATGTTCCTTCGGCAACAACGCTCTGCTCTGCAGAAGCAGTCGCCGTTGTTATTATTAAAAGCAAAAGAACACGCAGAATAACCATTCATCACCTCTGTTACATACAAAGCACGTGATTAGTGGAATAATGAACCAACTTCCAACGCTCCGTGCATCGAAATCGCTGTTCAATATATTTCGCTACTTAAGCCAACTCAACAGCATTCCTAATCATGTCATCATTGACAGAGATATAGCGAGCAGTGGTTTGAATGCTGCTATGTCCAGCAATCTCAGCAAGCACTTTGATGCTAACGGACTTATTGGCGAGCGATGATATGAAACTGCGCCTTCCACTATGCGAGCTCGCTCCTTCAATGCCGCATGCACCATAGATACTGTTGAGCAGTTGGCACATGGTGTTGGGTGAGAAGCACTGCCCTTTTTGGCTCTGCAGCAGATAAGGGTTCACTTGGCGGAAGTGCACTAACTTGGTGTATAAGGCTATCTCCTTCTGCAGCCTCGTGCTGACGAACACCCTTCGTGCCTTGCGCCCCTTAGTCTCTTCCGCTGTTAGCAAGAAGCTGTCCCTAATCGTCCCATCGTCATTGAGGACATGGCTGCGCTTTAGGGCTGCTATCTCCTTAGCTCTCAAGCCCGCCCAATGCCCCAACAGCACTGCGAGCCTATCCCTCGCTGCGTGATGGCGTGTGGCGCAGTGGGCTAGCACGAGCTTTAGCTCGCGTTCCGTAAGCGTCTTCGCTTGTTTCATCGTTCGCTCTCGCAAAAAACTTTGTTGCGTATGCGAAAACACTATTTTCACATATTCGTGCGGACAACCGTTTTTGGGGCTTTTGCACGATCCCGCTATTTCCAACGGCTTAGCCCAACAATCCCATAGAATGTGTGTTCTATGGCATTTGGTTTAAGCGGCTTTGTTCCGCGCAGAACAAGCCAAAGCTCCCCAAAAGCCCCATCCAAGCGTCATTCTTAAGATTCTTAAGAATGCCTTTTTCGCCAAACAGTCGTTTCCAACACTCAATCCAAATGGGGACTTCTGATATATGCCAAAAACGAGCACTTTATAGGGTGGCTCTGCTGTCTGCCGTACCCAATCTAATAGCTGTCAGTGCTTCTGATTGTGCCCTTAAGCACCAAGTTACTGTTTAAGCCCTTTAGTCAATAGTGAAGCTACAGCAGCATCGTCCAATGCTGCTGTTCCATCATCTTCAAGCTCACTGCCGACGCTGTGCTTTTATAACGATATCGGTTCGTTTCGTTAGTGATGGGATGCTTGAGGAAAGTATGTGTTGGATAAATCAACGAAGCCTAATGTGCCGTCCAAGTTCTTGGTGTGCTTGGTGATGTAGCCTAAATAGTTGCCGTTAACGGGTTCTGCCCAAAAGAGCCTCTGTTCAAATCTTGCTGTCGCAAAGCGAGCCGTGTGCTTGTGCCAATGTGTTGCCAATATCTGCTGAGTTGTAGGTTCGTCTAAATGTAGTGGATTGGTAAGCAAGCCATGTGCGTGCCAACCAACCGTGTCTGTGTGTTCAAGTGTAATGATGCGTGGTAGGCGCATGCTGCGGTTCTTGTGAGCTGCTTTGTAGATGTGCCTATCCACCTTGTTGAGATAGTGCCTCAGCTCGTTTGATAGCCAATCTTCAATGTAGCGCCATCTTTGGTTGTATCCATTGTAAAATGCTCGCATCGGTTCGGGCACATGCCAAGTGACGGCTATGTTCCATGTTTGGCTGTGTGCATTTAGCCATCGTAGCTCTTCAATGCGTGTGCGTTGAGCATGAGTTAGAGCGGATTGTTGGCAATCCATTGCTCTATCTCCGCTTGGCTAAGGCTACGGCAAGGACTTGCTGCTCCATAGGTGTTCTGCCTAAAGCCCTTTAAGTTTTGCGTCTTATGTCCGCCCCATCTGTTCTGTGACATGCCGCGTAGTTCTTTGGGTAAGTCGTTCAATGTCTTTGTCTTCTTCTTTTTCATCGCAATCGCTTTCTTGATAAATATGTGTGTGCAGTAGCACTTTGTATTTATACACGCAGACAGAAACAGAGGGATTTTGATGATTGACGATTTGTATCAGCAGTTAAGACAGCTTGGTGTTGTTCAAAACAAGAGCGATTTCAGCATGACTTGGTTAGGCAAGGAGAAGAGCTATTATAGAGGGCTATTAAGCAAGCAGCGTGAACCAAGCGTAGATGCTCTTGCTCATTGCGCCTCTAAGCTGAGGACGGTTTCAGTGTATTTCCCATCAAGCAAGAAGCGTGTGATGGGACGATTGGCTAATCAATGCTTGGAAGAGCTATTGAGCAGCAAGGCGAGGCATGTAGATGCGCTGCACTGAGATACTGCCACCCAATGAACCAATGCAGACAGAAGCTGATGCCGCAGATGCTCAGCTCCAAGCCATCAAGCAGCAAGAGAAGGCGTTGAGGGTGAGAAAGGCGCAGCTCAAAGCGGATAAGGCGCAGCGGCAGCTTCATACCGCTCGCAGCAAGACTGTCTGACAGTCAGATGTCACTGAAAAGACAGACTATTCTTGCCCCTAAAAGAGTGAGGTAAGTCCACAGCTAGCTTGGTTTTGATAATCACGACTGTGGGGTGGCTGTCCACATAATGTGCGTTTCGGTGGCGCGCAGCCATGATAAGCTCAAGCTTGCTTTTGAGGATGGCTACAGTGTTTGATTTCAGCCTCTATGCCAAGCGTTACATTGCCATGCTTGCTGCCATCAACAGCGAGATGAGCCCATTTGACGTCTTCTTATCATTTTCAAAGATGTTCCTCGCCAGAGACGCTGGCGTTCAATCATCCGTGCTTGTTGATGGCTCATTCATCAATGCGACTGACGAAGCCTACTTTAATGCGTCTTTTTCAAAACAATATCTCCGCCTTTTACGCATTGGACGTGATGGTGTCGGTAACATTGAGATGGAAGCCTACCATCGTCTTTCCACCACAGAGAATGATAGCCTTGCCCGCATCATAATCCGTCTTGACGATTTTGATATTGTTAGGGCGCGGCTTGAATGCCATCAAACCGACATGAAACGGCTTCCCTTGTTGCTCATGCAACTAGATGGCTTACAGACGCTGCTTCGTTTCAAGAAAATCAATAATGCTGACTTCTGAATGATGACGATGCGGCGCCTTGATTTCTCCTTTTATACTGAACGTTATCTAAAACGGCTTATCAGTTCACTACATGAGCCAACACCGTCTGCGCTCTGGCACTTCGCCAAAGCGCATCTGAAGCACGTGGAGCGAAGTGAGTATATCGCCGTAAAAGACGGGTTAGTCTGTTTTGATGAGGACGTCACTTTCTTCGCAGATAGCTACCTACAATACCACGCAAGAAGCGTGACTATTGCGAAAGCTGGATTTCGTTCAGTGAGCTTCACCATAGAGCACCACTTATCCGATTATGATAAGAACGCTGTGGTAGAGATATACCTAGAGCTCGACAAAGACGGCTTCACGAAAAGCTACGTCTTGGTTGATGAGAAGCGTACTGATGACATCAACGCTCTTCTATTACAGCTAGGCAGCGCATCTATGGTAATGGACTTCAAGCGTCGCAATAAACTCTAATCAATCTCGCCTTTTAACATGGCTAATAGACAGCATAGCCAAAAAAACTGATTGCTTGATAGCGTAGATATCATCTAGCCTTAGCTTGGCTATTTCGTGGTTCTTCTATCACCCAAGCTGGAGAGCTGACATGAAAGCGTTGCTCACATTAGCCATCTTCGCATTTACAGCATTAACACCTGCCGTGGCACAAGATTATAAGGCAGGGAAATGGCAGCTCACTGTGACGGCAGAAATGCCTTCAATGCCTGGCATGCCCCGCGGCAACATGACGCCAAACTCACACACGCGAGAGTACTGCGTGACGGAAGCCGATAAAGAAAAGAACTTTCTCAAGGCTGATAACTGCACCTTCAGTGACAGGAAGATAAACGGCAACACCGTGTCTTGGAAGATGGCTTGTTCACCCGAACCAAAGATGACTGGCGATATCACGCTGGTGTTTGCAGGCGATAGCTACACAGGCAACTCCACGCTCGTGATGGAGATACCTGAGATGCCAAAGATGACGATAAAAGGAAAATACGTCGGCAAGTATTTGGGTGCTTGTTAAATCTCAGTCCACGGATGGTGTGTTTGGATTTGCTTGGAGCTGTTCCATCCCAAAATATGGCTTTCTACCCTATGTTGGGGCGCCTTATATGGACGGATGCCTTGCTTTATCCGAGGCGCAATCTACGTCTATAGGCTGTCGTTATGTGCTGCGGTTTAGAGAGGGGCACCACATGAAAGCCTTAGCATTAGCATTCATCTTCGTCGTTGGGACTGTTGCGACGGCATATGCTCAGTCTACGGTTCGCTATTACAACAAGAGCGGCTCTTACACTGGGCGCTCAGTCTCAAGCGGCAATACCACTCGTTATTACAACAAGAGTGGCTCTTACACGGGACGAGCCACGACGAGTGGTAGCACCACGCGATATTATAATCGCAGCGGCTCGTATGTGGGACGTAGCTCGCGCTGATTTGGGCTGCTAGGTACAGCGTGCTTATTAGCTGCCCCTACAGCGCGCTCCCAAACAGCGCCCGCTAACCCAAGCAGCGGAGCGTCTTCAAACACGCTGTAATGCGCTCTAATAGCTTTTAAGAAGCTGGGACTACTAATAGCGCCACCCTTTGCTTTAAGGCGCTATTCGCCAACTCGTTTCAGCCACGATTTTCCATAGTAGCACTGGGCTACACAGCAAGAGTTGCTTCAAACAATCCAAAGAGCAACCGCTTTTTGCCTACTCAAATCATCCCAAAACCAACCCCAATCATCCCCAAATCAGCTGAAAACCGCCCAATCATATCGGTTGTCCATCAGCTACTTTGAGCACATACTTGATGTATAGCGCACATGCTAAATCTCGTAATCTGAGTGGTTTTTGAATGGCGACTTTTCCCTCAAAGTATCTGCTGCAAGTGGCGTCTTTTCGGTAGGAATGCGCTCCAACTGACAGCACGCTTTTGATGGCTCAACACAAGGAGGCTGTCATGAGCGTGAAACTGAACTTCGTTACCGTTCCCAAAAACATTCGCACTGACCCCGTGCTGCAGCGTCGCAACAAGATGCTGTTGCAGTTGGAGCAGCAGCGCAATCTCGCGCTTGATCCCAACTACACAGTCACGCAGCAGCGTTGGGTTAAGAATGAGGAAGGTGGCAAGTCACTCGTTGAGCGACACAAGCAAGTGAAACGTTGGTGGCTACGCAATGGCATTGGCGACTGCTTGCTCATCGTTCGCTATGGCAGTCGTGTTTTAGAGTTACAGAAAGGCAAAGCTGCCATTGATTGTGGTGGCGAGCAAAATCTCGTCAACGTGATTGAAGAAGTCATGCGGATGGTAAAAGCGGGCGAGCTTGATGGCTTGCTGATGGATGTGCAGCGAGCTTACCCAAAGAAGAAAGCTGCTTAGCTACATAGATGAAGTGTAGCCGATTTAATGGCTACACTTCACTTATCAAAAAATGAAAGATCGGTATCATAAACTTGATTTCGGTAAGGCTTTAGCTTCAAAAGTGAATATTTTTGTTCGATTTCTTTGATATTGTTTATCCATATATGGCTTTTTGTAAGTTCTTCCCATTCTCTTTTGTGTTCATCATCGTCAAATATCTTTGGCATGATTTTTTTATTTTTCTCGGTGTATCTTAGCTGCTCATTGCAAAAATAATAGCCAAGCTGAAGATTGCTAAAGCTATAAGAGCGCAAGTCGTTATGCCTGATGAAAAGGTAATACATTACTGAAATGGCTACGATTGAAATAGACACGAGTGTTGGCGTATCAAATAATAAAGCTATTGATGGCATTAAAACAGGCAAAAAATATTTGCGAGTTGGCTTAACGGGGAACGGGGGCATGCTTTTGAAGTCTGTTAATGGCTTTATTTCCATATTATTCCCCCGCTTGAGGTTAGATTGCTTCACGGAGCGACTTTACTACACGAAAAAACTTTATTGCATATCGGGATCTGATTTTTTGCGCACTCAATAGTGTTGCGGCTATTTTGTTCTTGATCATTTGAAGAGTATTTGCGTCCGCAGTCACCGACAGCTTTTTTACATAGTTCAGAGTCTTTTTCTCCTTGCAGAGTTAGGAGGAGGGATGTTTCAAAAAATGGACTGTTTATTGCGCTGTAAGTTAAGACAATATTTCTGTAGTGTTCAAAAGTAGGTTTTAGTTGGTTTTCATATAGTTGCTGCTTCATTTGTTCATATATTTCTTGTTCTCTCTTATTATTAGCTTGGTATGGCGTATTCCAAAATGCCATGCTTTTTTGCATTGCGCCAATACAGTATGCAGCGTCTGATGCTCGCTGAAAGTCAGAGCCTGTTGCCACAGTAGCTATAGAGCTTGATACAGCTAGGACTGTTAATAAAAGGCGGAGCTGCATGTTTTCTACATATTTTGGAAATGTTGGTTTGGAAAAAGAGGTTACGAAAAGGGAAGTCCGTTATCAAGGTTAGACACCAAGTTAGTGCATAAGCGCCCCCTTTTCTCAAGCGATTTGGGAGCCACGCGAATGAGCCAAATGATTCCATTTTAATGAGATATTTCAATGGCTTGGATGATGGATTGATTAGTGATTTTATGCTACTGAGGCTATGCTACAGGCAAATAAGTCAATAAAATAAAGGAAAATGAGCATTACCCGAATATTTCGTAATGAGGGGGTCGGGGGTTCGAATCCCTCTTGCGGCACCAGATTTCCTGATCGCCCTCACCAAAGTAGCGAACCATTCGTTCGCCAAAGAGAGCGTGTTTTTGCCTCAAGCGTCGAGACCAGCGCCACTATCAGCAACGCGGTGCTCAACTTGGGTCAGCGTCGTCATGAAGTGCCTTGTTTTTGATGCCGCCTCATCTACGTCATTACGCACTGGGGAAATCTGAAGATTTAAGGGCAACGACAATGAAAGCCGTCCTTTTAGCCGTCATGTTCGTCGTCGGAACGGTGGCATCGTCCTATGCCCAATCGACGACACGCTATTATAGCAAGAGCGGCTCATATTCGGGGCGTTCGGTCTCGAGCGGCAATACGGTTCGGTATTACAACAAAAGCGGCTCTTACACGGGCCGCTCAACAACGAGCGGCAGCACCACGCGTTATTACAATAAAAGCGGCTCTTATGTGGGCCGCAGTTCGCGCTGAGCGCGGTGAGGTTTTCGCAAGGGCGATATACTGCGCCGAGAGCGCCTAGGCACGCAGGATCCGCAACCTCAGTCGAAAGAGCTCCCCAAACATTCTGTATAAGGCTGTAAGGGCGCCTACAAAGCGGGCGCCATGTGGAGCGCCGTCCTTGCGCAAAGCCAAACGGCAACCTGATTGGATCTTTTGCTAGGAAGCTTTTGCGCAACCCATTCACATTGGTCTCATAAATCGATAAAGGCGGAGGCCTGAAAGGCCTTCAATGGATAAAAAAGCGCGGGGCTTCATCAACGGCTTCATCGGCGTAGCGATCTTCAGCGGTTCGCTTCCAGCGACCCGTTTAGCCGTTATGGACTTAAATCCGTTTTTTTTGAGCTTCGCACGCGCCTCAATCGCAGGATGTCTTGCGCTCGTCCTTCTTCTCATTTTCCGCGGGTCACGCCCGAGCAAAAAGCAGGGGCTTGCTCTGGCCAGCGTCGCTCTGGGCGTCGTTGTGGGCTTCCCGCTGCTGACGGCATTGGCGCTCCAATACATCACGTCGGCACAGTCGATGGTGTTTATCGGTTTGCTCCCCTTGGTGACCGCTACATTCGGCGTGTTGCGCGGGGGTGAGCGACCGCGCGTCGGCTTCTGGCTATTCTCCTGCCTCGGTAGCGCACTGGTTGCAGGCTATGCGCTGAGGAATGGCTTCGGCGGTTCGTTCGTCGGTGACGCTCTGATGTTGGCGGCCATCCTCGTTTGTGGGTTCGGTTATGCGGAAGGCGCGGTCTTATCGCGCGCTCTCGGCGGATGGCAGGTGATCTCTTGGGCGCTCGTCATTTCGCTTCCGGCGATGCTCCTTGCATCCGTAATCGCAATCCCACACAGCTTTGAAAACGTGCAGACGCCAGCCTGGCTAGGGCTTGTTTATGTCTCGCTCTTCAGCATGCTGATTGGCTTCTTTTTTTGGTATCGCGGTCTGGCGCAAGGCGGCATTGCCGCTGTTGGTCAATTACAACTCTTGCAACCCTTTATGGGCCTAACCCTCGCTGCAACGCTTCTCGGCGAAACAGTCGAACCGACAATGATCGCCATCAGCATGGGTGTTGTTGCGTGCGTTTTCGGTGCAAAGAAATTCAGCGGATGAACAGACGGCTGGCCATCATGTGATGGCCAGCCGTCGAGAGCAGCAAAAATTTGCTTAAGACTTGCACCCATCCGCGACCGGCTTGCCGTCAAAGCGGTCCTTGATCCATTGCGTGAACAATGGCTTGGCTGCGGGCGGCGTGGTGAAATGGCTCATGCCTGGCAGTTCAACACGCTGCACATTTCCGCCAAGCGCGCATTTGCTCTTCTGATACAATTCCCCCATCATGGGCGGAACGGTCGTATCCTTGTTGCCCCAATAAATGACGACAGGTGCAACCGGCTTGTCCGCCGTGACGCTGCCTTCAACCATGGCCTTGACCCACGCGGTCGCATTGGAAGGCTGTTTGTTCAGTGTTGATTGGTAAGTGTCGCCCAAATTAAAATTGATTGTGTCCGCGCCTGCATGCATGCATTTTTTCGAGAAAATCTGATCAAGCGTTTCAGCCCCTTGTGCCGTGAAAAGATCGGTCATTTTCAAAGCGGGGAAAGTGCCCGGCATCGCCCAGAACGTCATCGTTAAATGAGCAAAGTTGAAGACATTGTTTGAAAACTGCGTGATCAAGTCCTGCATCATCTTGTTTGACGCAGCATCATCGCCGATGACATTGGGTGGAATGACGGCTGTGAAATCCTGCGGTGCCATCGCAGCAGCGCCTACTAACGCGATCCCGTCGAATGCGGTTTTCTGCTGATTAATATAGTTCGCTAGACCCGCTGCCGCGATGACCGAGCCGCCGCCTTGCGACCAACCGTAAATAACAGCTTTCTTGTTGCTTCCGGACAGACCCATGCTGCCGACAGCACGAATGGAATTGATCAGGTCGCGGCCTTGCGTTGCGCTTAGCGCATATTGATGTTTGCCGCCGCCGCCCAGACCCTGATAATCGGTTGCAACCAGAACATAGCCCATCTTGATGAATTCATTCGCTGCGGGAACGCCAAAATCCGTCCACGACGTACCGCCGATCAAGAAATATTCATTCAATTCTTGCGCCGGATCTTGCACCTGAGACGGGCCGCAATTCTGCGCCGTTCCCGTCGTTCCATGCGACCATGCAACAATCGGTCGGCCACCCTTCGGAGCCTTACCTTTCGGCGCGATGACAAGACCGGTGGAAATTGTAGGCCGTTCTTTGAGATCCGATGAAACATAGGCAATACGCCATGCATCAGCGCCCGGAATTTTCGTCGCGATTTTTTCTTTTGCAATGACGGTGCCGAGCGGGCCTTTCGGCTGCATCTGCGTCACCTTCTGGTAGAAGGGCGACAAAGCAACCTCTGCCGATTGTGCGCTTGGCATCGTCATGAGCATCGCACCCATGCACAGCGATACAAAAAACTTATTCACGCGAGACCTCCGCAACAGCGACAATTGCTTTTTCTAGAATGATTTAGTTTCAAAAAGCAACTGAGGAATTTATTAATTTTCTCCCACGCCGTGAAGAGCCCATATGCTCGCTTTGGTAAAATGACTCTCCTTCGCGTGACGATAAAATGTGTCCCGTCGCCAAACGCCAAGGCGAGCGACGACTGATCGCAATCGGCCTTGGCGTTTCAGCTGCGGTGATTAGGAGGAACACCCATTTGGAACCGGCTTGCCGTCGAACCGGTCCTTGATCCATTGCGTGAACATCGGCTGCGCCGTGGGCGGATTGGTGAAATGGTTTTTCCCCGGCAGTTGGATGCTCTGCACATTGCCGCCAATGGCACATTTCGCCTTCTGATATCCTTGGCTCATGACAGGAGGAACAGTCGTATCCTTGTCGCCCCAATAGACGACGACGGGTGCAACCGGCTTTTCGGCGGGATTGCTAGCCGCGATCATCGCCTTAATCCACCCTCGCGCATTAATCGGCTGCGGATTGACGGTCGATTTATACGTATCGCCCATATTGAAATTGATCGTATCTGCGCCCACGTGCATGCATTTTTTCGAGAAAATGGCATCGAACGCCTGCACGGCTTGCGACGTATAAAGATCAGTCAATTTCAGTCCCGGGAAAGCTTCTGGCAAGGCCCAGAAATTCATCGACATATGCGCGAAGTTGAACGGATTGTTCGAGAACTGCGTCTGCAAATCCTGCATGATCTTGGTGGCGGCTGCGTCATCATTCGCTGCGTTAGGTGGAATGACCACGGCAAGATCGAGCGGCGCCATGGCGACCGCGCCGATGATTTCAATGCCATCGAAGACCGTCTTCTTCTGATTAATATAGGCGGGCAAACTTGCCGCGGCGATAACCGACGAACCGCCTTGCGACCAACCGTAAATAACAGCTTTCTTGTTGCTTCCGGACAGACCCATGCTGCCGACAGCGCGGATCGAATTGATCAGATCGCGTCCTTGCGTTGGCGAAATCATGTATTGATGTTTGCCACCGCCGCCGAGGCCCTGATAATCCGTCGCGACCAGAACATAACCCTGTTTGATGAATTCATTCGCTGAAGGCACACCAAAATCCGTCCATGACGTCCCGCCGATCAGGAAATATTGGTTGAGCTCCTGCGCCGGATCTTGCACCTGAGACGGGCCGCAATTCTGCGCCGTTCCCGTCGTTCCATGCGACCATGCGAGGATGGGGCGGCCGCCTTTCGGCACCTTGCCCTTCGGCACGATCACAAGGCCAGTCGAGATTGTCCGTCGTTCATTAATGTCAGATGAAATATAAGCGATGCGCCACGCATCGGCGCCGGGAATTCTTGTGACAATTTTTTCCTTCGCGATCACCTTGCCGAGCGGGCCTTTCGGCTGCATCTGCGTCACCTTCTGGTAGAAGGGCGGCAAAGCGACGTCGCTCGCTTGGGCCAAAGGCGGGAAGAAGAGGGCGGCTGCAACAGAGACACCAGCAAGGAATTTTTTCATCGGCATAGACCTTAACGCTGACAATGATTCTCTCAACTTGACCTTAAACCATACCGACCGAGCCGAGGCGATGGTAAAAATCCGCGCAGTTTCGACTTCGGAAACAATCGTCCTTTACGGCGTGGCCGCCCACTGCCCGCCCATCGGTTTTGCAGCCAGATTTGACTTATCCCACCGGCACGCCCATATGAGGCGCACACCGTCGGCCGAAACGCCACGGGTCGCGTGAGAGTTGGGCCTCCTTCCATGGCCCCGCTGACCCAGTTTCCGGCCTGAGCCGCAGCGCTCAAGACTTTTCTCGACATCCCAATTCACGCGGGGGCGTCCTCAGGTTTCGCACGAAGCCTGAAGTCAGACACCCTTTGTCCGCACCGGCCAAGCCTTTGGCCGACCGGTGCTGCGCCCTGCTGCGGGCGTGTTTGAAAGACTGAAATGACCACTTTTACTGAACTCGGCCTCTCCGCGCCCCTTCTGAAGGCGCTAGCGACCGAAAACTACGAAACGCCCACCCCGATCCAGCAACAATCGATCACGCCTCTGCTTGAGGGCCGCGATCTGGTTGGCATCGCCCAAACGGGAACCGGCAAAACGGCGGCGTTCGCGCTGCCGATCCTGCAACGCCTTGAACAGGATCGCCGGGAAACCCCGCGTCGCTCCTGCCGTGCGCTCATCCTGAGTCCCACGCGTGAACTCGCAGGCCAGATTGCGGAGAACATCCGTATCTATGGCCGTCACATGAAACTGACGAGTGCTGTTGTTTATGGCGGTGTCTCGATCAACAACCAGATGCGCGCGCTCGCCAATGGTGTCGACATTCTCGTCGCCACCCCGGGCCGTTTGCTCGATCTCATCGGGCAGAAAGCGTTCCGTATCGATTGCGTCGAAATCTTCGTTCTCGACGAAGCCGACCAGATGCTTGACATGGGCTTCATCCACACGATCCGCAAACTCGTGGCGATGATGTCTGTGAAACGCCAGACCATTCTCTTCTCGGCCACCATGCCGCAGGAGATTGCGGAGCTGTCGAAAAAATTCTTGCGCGATCCGGTTCATGTCGCTGTCACACCCGTGGCGACGACAGCGGAGCGCGTCGAGCAGAAGATCATCTTCGTTGATACGGCGCGCAAGCCCGAATTGCTGCTGCGTCTTCTGAATGACGATCCGTCGATCAACAAGGCGCTCGTCTTCTCCCGCACCAAACATGGAGCGGACAAGGTGGTAAAGCGGCTCGTTGCATCGGGCATCTCGGCCGCCGCCATTCACGGCAACAAAAGCCAGAATGCGCGCGAACGGGCTCTGTTCGATTTCAAGAGCGGCCATTGCCGTCTTTTGGTAGCGACTGATATTGCGGCGCGCGGCATCGATATCGATGCGGTCTCGCATGTCATCAATTACGACCTGCCGAATATTCCGGAATCCTATGTTCATCGGATTGGCCGCACCGCACGTGCGGGTGCCGATGGCATTGCGATCTCGTTCTGCGATCGTGAAGAACGCGCTTTCCTCCGTGACATCGAAAAGACGACACGGCAGAAAATCCCCGTGATGGAAAGCCCGCTCGGCGCCGTCCCGGAAATTCTTCCCGCTCTGCCGCAAGATGAGCGCCGCAGCCAACCCCATCGTAATGGCAAACCAAATGGTCAACGCCATAGCGCTGGACGGCCGCAACAGAAGAAGCCGAATGGACCGAAAGGTTCGGGACCGCGCCGCGACGAACGCAGCACCTCCGAACCGCGCAGCGAACGTCCGGCATCGAAAGGTCAGCGTCCAGCTCCCGCCGGTGGCGCTGGTGCTGCCAAGGGTCGCCCGACCGCTTGGTTCAAGCGCTAAAACGACACCACCGCGCGGAGCGATCCGCGCGGTTTTTTATCATTTTTTGAAACCGGCCTTGGCCAAAGCCGCCGCAAAGGCATTGTTGCTGGCCGACGATGTCTCTGGTGTGCGCATCGGGCCTTTCGGTCGCGCCTCGCGCCGCTCTCCAGAATTCTGACTCCCAGCTGGCTTCGTACCCGGCTCATCGTCGAGCCGCATCGACAGGCTGATGCGCTTGCGCGGCACATCGACCTCCATCACCTTCACACGCACCACATCGCCAGGTTTCACAATTTCACGCGGATCTTTGACAAAATTTTTCGACAACGCGGAAACATGCACCAGCCCATCCTGATGCACGCCGATATCAACGAAAGCACCGAACGCCGCGACATTCGTGACAACGCCTTCAAGCACCATAGCAGGGCGCAATTGCCCGATCGTTTCCACACCTTCCATGAAGGTCGCCGTCTTGAACGCCGGGCGCGGATCGCGCCCAGGCTTTTCTAATTCCTTGATGATATCGGTCACGGTCGGGATACCGAACGTGTCATCGGCAAATTGCTTGGGCTGCAAGCCGCGTAACGTCGTGGCGTCGCCAATGAGCGCACGAATATCTTTCTTCGTTTGTTCCAGAATGCGGCGCACGACAGGATAGGATTCCGGATGCACGCCGGACCGATCGAGCGGATCCTCGCCATCTTGTATCCGCAAAAACCCTGCGCATTGTTCGAAGGCTTTCGGACCGAGGCGCGGCACATCCTTCAACGCATTGCGCTTTTTGAACGGACCGTTTGCGTCGCGATAAGTAACGATCTGTTCGGCCAGCGACGGGCCAACACCCGACACGCGTGCCAATAACGGAATCGATGCGGTGTTCACATCAACACCGACGGCATTGACGCAATCTTCGACCACTGCATCAAGCGCGCGGGAGAGTTTATGCTCCATAATGTCGTGCTGATATTGGCCAACGCCGATGGATTTCGGATCGATCTTAACGAGTTCTGCAAGCGGATCCTGCAATCGACGCGCAATCGAAACGGCACCGCGCAAGGTCACGTCGAGCAAAGGCAATTCCTGCGACGCATAGGCAGAGGCGGAATAGACCGAAGCGCCCGCTTCCGAAACCATCGCCTTAGTGATCTTCAATTCCGGATATTTCTTCTGCGTTTCAATCACGAGACGATCGGTTTCGCGCGAAGCTGTGCCATTGCCGACGGCGGCAAGCTCGACGCCATGACGGCGGCAAAGCGCGGCCACCACCGCCATCGCTTCATCCCATTGGTTCTTCGGCTCATGCGGATAGATCGTCGCCGTGTCGAGCACCTTGCCGGTTGAATCAACGACCGCACATTTCACGCCAGTGCGAAAACCGGGATCAAGCCCCAAGGTCGGTCGCGTGCCTGCGGGTGGAGCAAGCAGAAGGTCACGCAAATTGGAAGCAAAAACGCGCACGGCTTCGGTTTCGGCCAAATCGATGAGACGCATCCGAATATCGAGTTGCAACGTTACTTGGATGCGCGTGCGCCACGCCCAGCGTGCCGTATCGAGGAGCCAGCGATCGGCCTTCCGCCCCTTATCCTCAATGCCGAAGCGCGCCGCGATGCGACCTTCGTAAAGGCTCGGCTGTCCGGGTTCGAGCGGTTGCGGATCGGGCGAGAAATCGAGCGAGAGCATCTCTTCCTTCTCGCCACGCAGCATCGCCAAAATACGATGCGATGGAAGCTTGGTGAACGGCTCGGCAAAATCGAAATAATCTTTGAATTTTGCGCCGTCGTTCTCTTTGCCCTCGCGCATTTTCGCAACGAGACGACCCTGCCCCCAATACGTCTCACGCAGATCGCCCACGAGGCCTGCATCTTCAGAAAAATGTTCGACAAGGATCGCGCGTGCGCCATCGAGCGCATCCTGTGCCGTAGCGATTCCTTTCTCGGAATCAACAAAAAGAGCGGCTTCCGCTTGCGGTTCGGTCGTGGGTTCCTTCAGTAATTTTTCGGCGAGCGGCGCAAGGCCCGCTTCGCGCGCGATCTGCGCTTTCGTCCGGCGCTTTGGCTTGAAGGGCAGATAGAGATCCTCGAGCCGCGCTTTCGTGTCGGCGGCATCAATGGACGCTTTCAACGTGTCGTCGAGCTTTCCCTGCTCGGCAATGCTTTCAAGGATTGCCGCGCGGCGCTGTTCGAGCTCGCGCAAATAGCGCAGACGCTCTTCAAGCAGACGGAGTTGCGTGTCATCGAGGCCGCCCGTCACTTCCTTGCGATAGCGTGCAATGAACGGCACGGTTGAGCCACTGTCGAGTAATTCGACTGCCGAATTGACCTGCGCTTCGCAACAATTCAGTTCAGTGGCAAGGCGGGCATTGATCGAAAGCATGGCACCCCGGTTCGGCTGATATTATGTGAGCCGATCCTTGGCCGAGGTGCAGTGGGAGTTCAATCCGGCGACAAGCGCCTTCCCAAGGAAAGTTTGATTGACTTTTCAGCCAAACACGACGGTGCGATGGCCATTGAGCACAATACGTGATTCGAGATGCATCTTGACGGCACGCGCCAGCACGCGGGCTTCGATATCGCGGCCCGTTGCGACGAAATCATCTGCCGAAAGCGCATGGGTGACGCGCTCGGTTTCCTGCTCGATGATCGGACCTTCATCGAGATCGGGCGTCACATAATGAGCGGTCGCGCCGATCAGCTTCACGCCACGCTCATGTGCTTGATGATAGGGCTTGGCGCCCTTGAAGCTCGGCAGAAACGAGTGATGGATGTTGATCACACGGCCGAACAGGTCAGATGACAGCCGATCCGATAGGACCTGCATATAACGTGCGAGGACAACGATTTCGGCACCCGTCTCGGCGACGATTGCGCGCAAACGATCTTCCTGCGCGAGCTTAGTGTCTTTCGTCACCGGCCAATGATGGAAAGGAATATCGTTCTGTGCAGCAATCGTACCGGCATCGGCATGATTGGACACGATCGCCACGACATCGGCTTTCAACCAACCAACACGCACCTGATAGAGAAGATGTTCAAGGCAATGGTCGAATTTCGAGACCATGATCACGATTTTGGGTACGCGACCGAGATCGGCGAAGGCGATGTCCATGGCAAAGGCATCGCGCGCCGGCTGCAAGGCGGCACGCACGGCGTCGAGCGACACCGCTGCATCGATCTCAAAGGCAATACGCATGAAGAAGCGATTGGATGTGCGATCCCAGAATTGCGCACTTTCGGCAATGTTACCGCCAATATCGGCGAGCGCTGCCGTAACGGTCGCAACAATGCGCGGCCGGTCTTGGCACGACAGGGTTAAAACATAATGGGCGTTCATGGGACGCAAGCTCCTGAAAGTTGCGCCCTCTCTAGCGGTAGCGCGGCCTTATGCCAATGCTGCAAAGGAAGCGCTTCGCTAATCGCCGATAGTCGTCGATTGTTAAAATTGGTCGATCACATCATTTGGTCAGCATCGCCTTCATTTGGGCGATCTCGGCTTCCTGATCCTTGATAATCTTTTCCGCTAACGCCTTCACCTTCGGGTCCTTGCCATATTGCAGGACCACCTTGGCCATATCGATCGCGCCTTGATGATGCGGGATCATGCCGCGCAAAAAATCCTTGTCGGCATCCCCTGAATAGGTGATCGCCATGTCCTTGTGCATTTTGGCATTGGCGGCCTCATAGGCTTTTGTCGAAGGCGCGGCGTTGGTGGATGAAGCGCCATGTTGACCGTGAGCGCCATGGCCTTGCATTTGGGCGAGAGCGGGCGTGGTGAGAAAGAGAGCGGCGGCGAGAGCGGCGTATTTCATGGGATTTCTCCGAGGGTGGTGCACGCTGAGTCTTCAACTCGCATTCGGGCCGAAGCATGGCTTCGAACGGATCAAAAATCCGATGTGAGGCCTTTGATTTCCCAATCGCCATAGCGGACGGGTTCGAGACCGCCGCGGCCATCGATCTCTTTCTCGCGCGCGGCGTCTTGCGCCGCTTTCTCATAAAGTGCACGGCGGTCGGCAGCCTCGGCGAGAGCGCGTGCAGCAGCCGGGGTCAAAGCTTTGGCAGGCGTCTCTGCGACGCTTTCGGGGGCAGGTTTGGGTTCGGTCATGCATTTAATGTAGGACAGCACGGCGCGATCGGGTAGAAGCGCGCACGCATGCCGGACCCGGCAGCCCTATTGGAGAGCGTTTAGTGACTGAGGGGACGGACGAAGGACAGCGCACGCGGCTTTTGGCTGCGATGATTATCGAAGATGTCCTGCGCCGCGCTCTGCCGCTCGACGAAACCTTGGAGCGGGCCTTGTCCGATTCCGGGTTCGATGCAGGCGATAAGGGTCTCGTGCGGGCGATTGCAACGGTCGCAATTCGCCATTCGGGCCTCATCCGTAAGGCGATCGAGACGCGATTGGCCAGCGGTGCTTGGCCCCGCGCGGGTCGCTTCCCTGCTATCATGATGGCCGCCGCGGCCCAGATCCTCTATCTGGACGTGCCCGACCACGCCGCCGTCGACACGGCTGTGAACCTGATCGGCGCCGACAAGGAATCCCGCCCCTTCGCCAAGCTCGCCAATGCCGTGTTGCGGCGCATCGCGCGAGAGAAGGATGAGATCCTCGCCGCCGCCAACCCTCTCGCCGACGACACGCCACTTTGGCTGGCCGACCGCTGGATCGCCCATTATGGCGAATTGAAAGCCCGTGCCATCGCCGCCGCGCATGGCGAGGAGCCTTCAGTCGATCTGTCAGTTAAAAGCGACGGTTCTGGATGGGCCGAGCGGCTCGACGCGCTCAAACTGCCCACAGGCTCGCTGCGTCTGCGCGGTCGCGATTCAATTCCGTCGCTTCTAGGCTACAAAGAAGGTGCATGGTGGGTGCAGGATGCTGCCGCCGCTCTGCCCGCTCTTCTGTTGAACGTGAAGGCAGGTGAAAGAGTCGCCGATCTCTGTGCCGCCCCGGGTGGCAAGACCGCACAATTAGCGGCCGCTGGCGCTCAAGTTCTGGCGGTTGACCGATCCGCCCAGCGGATGAAGCGTTTCAGGGAGAATATGGATCGGCTTGGTCTGACGGTCGAGACGCGGATCGCCGACGCAACAAAGCTCGAAGCCGGACCTTTCGACGCCATTTTACTCGATGCTCCCTGCTCGGCTACAGGCACGATCCGCCGTCACCCTGATGTGGCTTGGAACAAGTCGGAAGCGGATCTCGGCAAATTGACCGCCTTGCAGGCCCGTCTGCTTGATCGCGCCGCCGACATGCTCAAGCCCAATGGACGTCTCGTCTATTGCACCTGCTCGCTCGAACCCGAAGAGGGGGAGCGGCAGATCGATGCCTTCCTCGCCCGCCATCCGGAGATGGAGCGCGACCCGGTGCGCGAGGATGAGATTGCAGGTATTGCGGATCTACTGTCGCCTGAAGGCGATATTCGAACCACGCCCGATTTATGGCCCGATGCAGACCCGCGATTGGCCGGCCTCGATGGGTTCTTTGCCGCGCGCCTGCGTCGGAAAGCTTGACCCTCTGCGATTAACCACGATGAACGGTCTCGCTAGGGAATGTTCGCACGCAAAGCCGTATCGGGTTAAGGTTAGCGAAGTATCACGCGTGGAGTTTTGGGCTTGAAGGCGGAACCGGTAGCGGACGGGTTGCGGATCGCGCGCCTCCTGATGCGCAGAGGGTTGGCCCAAGCATTGCGCGGGGCCGGTCTGACTTTGCGCGCTTGCCTGCCGCGCCTGCCGCGCGGGCGGCCCGAAGCGGTCAATGTAGCCCCGCAGGATCTGCGGACCGCCGACCCGACTGTCGCCTCCGAAATCTATGCAGGCTATTTCTCTCTCGCCGGGAAAGTGGTCGCCGCCTCCGGGCGCTCGCCTTTCGAGCTTGATCCACCCTCGCAGGCGTGGTGGAACGAATTGCAGAGCTTCGGCTGGCTCCGTCATCTTGGGGCCGCCGATTCCGCCTTGGCGCGCGCCAATGGCCGCGCGTTGATCGAGGATTGGATCAGACTTTACGGCCGCGGAGAGGGCTGGACTAGCGACCTCGTCGCCCGCCGCTTGATCTCCTGGCTCTCGCAATCGCCGCTTATCCTGACAGGCGCAGACCGCGATTTCTACCACCGCTTCATGCGCTCACTGGCCCGCCAAGCGGCTTGGCTTGAACGCGCGGCTCTACGCTCGGGCCCCTGCACAAGCCAACTCCGCGCGGCCATTGCGCTTGCATATACAGGCCTTTGCACGAGCGGTGCGCCCTCCCTCGTCAAACGCGCCTCAAACCTTCTGGCCACGACGCTCGACCGGCAGATCCTGCCCGATGGCGGTCATATCAGCCGCAATCCGGCGCTGCTGATCGAGCTCCTCGCCGATCTTCTGCCCCTGCGCCAGATCTACGCCGCCCAGAATATCGACGCGCCGCCGGCCTTGCTCAATGCAATCGACAGGATGATGCCGATGCTGCGCCTGTTCCGGCATGGCGATGGCAATCTGGCTCTGTTTAACGGCATGGGCGCGACACCGCCCGACCTTTTGGCGACGTTGCTCTCCTATTCCGACACCCGCGCCCAGCCGATCGAGAACGCCGCCCATTCCGGCTACCAACGGATGCAGGCCGATGGCAGCGTCTTGATCATGGATGCCGGACCGCCGCCGCCCGAAGCCTTCTCGGGCGATGCCCATGCTGGGTGCCTGTCCTTTGAGTTTTCCGACGGGCCCCATCGCCTGATCGTGAATTGCGGCACACCGCCTGCCACTCAGGAAGCGCGCCGCCAGCTTGCCCGCTACACCGCCGCCCATTCGACAATCGGCATTGACGGACAATCCTCGTGCCGATTTCTCGATGGCGATGGCCGCATGGCCGCCCGCCTCGGCCACCCGGTGATCGCCGGGCCGAAACATGTGCCGGTGGCACGCGCTGCCAACAGCGCCGGACAATCGATGCGTGCCTCCCACGATGGCTGGCGCGCAAGTTTCGGCGTCGATCATGAACGCCGCCTCGCGCTTGCCCATCATGGCGGGCGACTTGAGGGCGAGGATGTCTTTGTCATCGTCCATGAAGGCCGTCTCGGTGCCGAGGGCGGACCTTTCGTGCTGCGCTTCCATCTTCACCCAGCTGTTCAGGCGGAACCCGCAGGCAACGGCAATGGCATCGCATTGAGCCTACCATCCGGCGAAATATGGCGCTTTTCCTGCGAAGGCCATGCGCCGCAGATCGAGGAAAGCATCTACTTTGCTGCACCCGATGGCTCACGACCCGCGCGCGTGATCGCAATCGATGGCCGCATCGCGGAAACCACCGCGATCCGCTGGTCGCTCGCAAGGCTCGACGCCTGACCCCCACGGGAGGCCGCGGTTTCGCATCGCACAAAGTCATGCTAGAGCGCGCGCGTCCTCAACCGGGTGAGTGCCATGACAACCGATCTCCGCCACATCAGCCGCGCGCTTCTGTCCGTGTCCGACAAGACAGGGCTCATCCCCTTCGCGCAGACGCTGCACGGCATGGGTGTCGAGCTGATCTCCACCGGCGGGACGCGCAAGGCGCTTGCCGATGCCGGCCTGCCGGTAAAGGACGTCTCCGACATTACCGGCTTTCCAGAAATGATGGATGGCCGCGTCAAAACATTGCACCCGAAAGTGCATGGCGGGCTGCTCGCCATCCGCGAAAATCCCGAACATGAAGCCGCCATGCTTGCCCATGGCATCGGCCCGATCGACCTTCTCGTCGTTAATCTCTACCCGTTCGAAGCCACCATTCAGGCGGGCAAGAGCGAAGAGGATTGCATCGAAAACATTGACATTGGCGGCCCGGCCATGATCCGCGCCGCATCGAAAAATCACGCCGATGTCACCGTGATCGTGGAAGCCGCCGATTACGAAAAAGTTCTCGCGGAGATGAAGGCCAACAAGGGCGCGACGACGCTCGCATTGCGCACCCATCTCGCCGCCAAAGCCTTCGCCCGCACCGCTGCCTATGATGCCGCGATTTCGACTTGGTTCGCCGCGCATCTCGGCGAAGCGACACCGGATTTCCGCGCGCTTGGCGGCAAACTCGCTGAGCCCATGCGCTATGGCGAAAATCCGCACCAGAGCGCGGCCTTCTATCACACCGCCGAAATCCGCCCCGGCGTCGCCACCGCGCGTCAGGTGCAGGGCAAGCAGCTCTCCTTCAACAATATCAACGACACCAATGCCGCTTTCGAATGCGTGTCGGAATTCGATCCCAATCGTGCAGCCGCTGTCGTCATCGTGAAGCACGCCAATCCCTGCGGCGTCGCCGAAGGGTTGAGCCTGCGCGAAGCTTATGAAAAGGCGTTGCGCTGCGATCCGGTCTCGGCGTTTGGTGGCATTGTGGCGCTCAACCGCAAACTCGATGCGGAGGCCGCAAAAGCGATCGTCGAGATCTTCACGGAAGTCATCATCGCGCCCGATGCCGATGAGGACGCGATTGCACTCGTCGCGGCGAAAAAGAATTTGCGGTTGCTCGTTACCGGCGGCCTCGCCGATCCGCGCGCAACCGGTCTTGATTTCCGCACCGTGGCAGGCGGATTTCTCGCACAATCGCGCGACAATGCCGTCATCGACGATATGACGTTGAAAGTGGTGACGAAGCGCGCCCCGACCGAGCGCGAAATGGCGGATCTGCGCTTTGCCTTCCGTGTTGCCAAACATGTAAAATCGAACGCTATCGTCTATGCGAAAGATCTCGCCACAGTGGGCATTGGTGCAGGCCAGATGAGCCGCGTCGATTCATCCCGCATCGCAGCGTGGAAAGCGGCTGAGGCCGCGAAGGCCGCCGGCCTTGCCGAAAGCCTTGCAAAGGGTTCGGTCGTTGCGTCCGACGCGTTCTTCCCGTTTGCCGATGGCTTGCTCGCTGCAGCGGAGGCTGGTGCCACCGCGATCATTCAACCCGGCGGCTCGATGCGCGACGATGAAGTGATCAAGGCGGCCGACGATGCGGGGCTGGCCATGGTGTTCACGGGACATCGGCATTTCCGCCATTGAGATTTTGAATCACGCCTCGCAAGGACGAGATTTATTCTGACCCAGCTTGCCTCACGCGTAACATTAAAACCAATCCAATTGCGAAGAACGCAATCAGCACGGCGACGCCGGCGCGTTGGCTTGCTGTAATACCCGTCACCAAAGCCACGAGCGTCGGCCCCAGAAAACTTGTAACCTTGCCCGATAGGGCAAAGAGGCCGAAATTCTGTCCGATCTTCTCTGGTTTCGACAAGCGGATCAGCATCGTACGCGAGGCTGCTTGCAACGGCCCGGCCACAAGACCGATCAAAAGACCGAGCGCGATGTAGACTTGCTCTGACGTACCCGCGAACAGACCCGCCAGGGCATCGGCGGGAACGACAGGCACCATAAAGAAAATCACATCGCGTCCAGTGCCGACGATTCCGATCGAGGCAAGGATCAACATGAAGAGCGAAAGCGCAATCACAGGGCGCGGCCCAAAGGCATCGTCGGCCTTGCCGCCGAGCCACGCGCCGAGCGTCGCGGTGATCGTTAGCAAAATGCCGAAAATACCAATCTGTGTCGAACCCCAACCGAAAACGCCTGCCGCATAAATGCCTGCAAAAGCGAACAGTGCTGCAAGTCCATCGGCATAGATCATATTGGCGAGAAGGAAGCGTGCGAGATTTTTTTCCGTACGTAGCCCGCGCAGAGATTCGTGCAAACTCTGCAAACCATCGACCATTGCGGCGCGCAAACTCAATCCGGTTTTTGCAATATCAGGCGTAAGGACAATAAGCGGCAATACGAAAATCAAAAACCAGAACGCTGCAAACGGACCTGATGCACGATCCCCAGCGCGGCTTGAAGCATCGAGTCCGAAGGCCGGATCGCGGCCGAGTAATGTCTTACCGGTATCTGGATCGGTCGCAAGAAAAGCGAGTGCGATAACAAGCGAAATCAGGCCGCCGACATAACCCACGGCCCAACCTGTTCCCGACAACCGCCCAAGCTTTTCGGGTGGTACCAAAGTCGGCATCATCGCATTGTTGAAGACGCTGGCGAATTCCGCACCGAGTGTCGCGATGACATAACCCAGAAGGCCGAAGAAAATCGCATAGGGTGCACCCGGCACGGCGAACCACAGCATCGCGCAGCCGATGAATAAAAACGTGCCGAACAACGCGATCCACGGCTTGCGTGGTCCACTGGCATCCGCAACCGATCCCAGAAAGGGTGAGAGCATCGCAATGCAGAGACCTGCGAAACCGGTTGCATAACCCCAGAGCGCCTGCCCTTGTGCCGGATCGCTGACGACGGCGGATGTGAAGTAAGGCGCGAAGATAAAGGTCGTGACGAGCGTGAAGAAAGGCTGCGTCGACCAATCGAATAAGATCCAGCCAAACCGCGCGCGCGCCGGAGGATAGGCTTTGTCTGTCATTTCAAAGCGGCAATCCACGCAGCAGCCGAGGCGATTGCGCACTGGCGGCAGCTTCTTGGATGAAGCGGTTTTTCAACGCCGGCAAACGATCAACAAGCCCAAGCCCGAAATCGCGCAGAGCGCGCAGGGCTGGATTGTCGTTCGAGAAAAGTCGGTTCAACCCATCCGTGACAGCGGCCATCGCGACAGTTGGCGTGCGGCGGGCGCGCTCATAAGTCTCGAGCATGTCGATGTCGCCGAGATCGAGGCCGAGTGCGGCCTGTTCGGCAATCAGTTCTGCCAAGACGGCAATGTCTTCGAGGCCAAGATTGAGTCCTTGTCCGGCAATGGGGTGAATGACATGCGCGGCATCGCCGACAAGTGCAACGCGCGGCGCCACGAAGCGGCGGGCCATCTGGAAATTGAGCGGCCAAGCTTTCGGACGCGTTCTCATCGTCAGGCGACCGAGTTTCAACCCGAACCGCTTTTCGATCTCAGCCAAAAGATCGTCATCGTCAAGCGACAGCAATGCATCGATGTTCTCGTTGCGCTCCGACCAGACGATCGACGATTCATGGCCTGGCAAGGGTAATGTGGCGAACGGACCGGCTGGCAAAAAATGTTCTTCCGCGCGACCATGATGCGGCCGCTCATGCGCGATTGTTGTGACTATGCCGGATTGATCGTAAGACCAGCGTACCACATCGATCTTCGCCATACGGCGAAGGGGCGATGGTCCGCCATCACACGCGCATAATAATTGCGCGTCGATCAGCGTGTCATCAGACAAAGTGATCGTGACGCGTCCCGTTTCCGCCACGAAATCCTTGATAGCAACGGCGCGCATATCGACGCCAACGCGCTCGGCCTCCTCGCGCAATGCGCGGATGAGCGCACCTTGCGGTGCCATCGACGCAAAAGGCTCTCCCTCATCGACCTCGCCTGCGAAAGTGAGAAACACGGGCCGCACCGGATCGTTGAGGCGCGAATCGGTGATCACCATGTCGCGGATCGGTTCGACCTGCGATGCCACGCGATCCCAAACGCCGAGCGCCTCGAACATGCGCCGCCCGCCGGCGGCCAATGCGAAGGCGCGATCATCCGGCCGCGGCGCTGCCGCAAAGGCTGGGTCGCAAAGGACAACTTTCAAGCGACCGCCTGCCGCCTGCCGCAAGGCCAATGCCAAAGTGAGCCCCGCAAGGCCGCCACCGCCAATGACAATAGCGGCGCGTTCCGGTGTCTGTCCGGGAGGGGTCATGACGTTCTATCCATCGTGTGCTTGCCTTGGTTCTGGGCCGGGAATGCGGCTCAAGCAAGACCTTTGGCAAGAAACCCTCCAAGCGAGACATGGAAAGCGCCGCGCCGCAATGGCATAACAGGGCGTCAAGGAGTTGAAATCATGGCGCTTGGAATCCCGGAACTTCTGTCGATCCTCGACTTGGAACAGTTGGAAGAAAACCTGTTCCGCGGGCGGTCGCCGCAAGTGGGCTGGCAACGCGTCTTTGGCGGGCAGGTCATCGGGCAGGCTCTGGTTGCCGCAACCCGCACCGTGGTCGCGGACCGGCCGCCCCATTCGCTCCATGGCTATTTCCTGCTGCCCGGCGATCCCTCGATCCCGATCATCTACGAAGTCGAACGCATCCGCGACGGCAAGAGCTTCACGACGCGCCGGGTGAAGGCGATCCAGCACGGACAGGCGATCTTCACGCTGTCGGCGTCCTATCAGGTTGCGGAGGCCGGGCTGATCCATCAGATGCCCATGCCCGACGTGCCCATGCCGGAAGATCTGCCGGACGACGACGAGCTCAAGAAAACCATTCTGCCATCGCTGCCAGAGGGCATCCGGCGCTATTACGAGCGCGAAAGGCCGATCGAATTGCGCCCCGTGAGCTTTGATCGGCGGATCAAGCCCGGCGAAACGCGCGATCCCGTCTTCCATGTCTGGATCAAGACGACGAACCCACTGCCTGACGACCCTGCCATCCACCAATCGGTGCTGGCCTATGCGTCCGACATGACGCTCCTCGACACCTCGCTCGTCGCCCATGGTCGCTCGGTACTGGATGGCTCGATTGTCGCCGCCAGCCTTGACCATGCCTTGTGGTTCCACCGCCCCTTCCGCGCCGATGAATGGTTGCTCTATGCCCAGGACAGCCCCTTCTCTGGCGGCGGGCGCGGTCTCTCCCGCGGCTTGATCTTCACCCGCTCGGGCGAACTCGTCGCCTCGGTCGCGCAGGAAGGCCTCATTCGCGTCAGACGGCCCAATACGTGAGCGCCTGTTTGGATTCGAATGAGGCGGACACAACCTTATTGTTGATTAAATTTTAGGCAGACAGTTCGGATATTAGCCCGATACCCCACCAATACCCCCGGATTCAGCCCGAATCCCGGCTGGCACGCCCCTTGAATTGCAAATCCCGAAGCCCGTCTCCGGGCGCACGAGGGACTGCACAATGAAAATCGTGATGGCGATCATCAAGCCGTTCAAGCTGGAGGAGGTCCGCGATGCACTGACCGCCATCGGCGTTCATGGGCTGACTGTTACTGAAGTGAAGGGCTACGGGCGGCAGAAGGGCCATACGGAAATCTATCGCGGTGCAGAATATGCCGTGAGTTTCCTGCCCAAGCTGAAAATCGAAGTGGCTGTGAGTTCCGATCTCGTCACCACCGTGATCGAGGCGATCTCAGGCGCCGCCAAGACGGGTCAGATAGGCGACGGCAAGATTTTCGTCATGCCGATCGAACAAGCGGTGCGTATCCGCACCGGCGAACGCGATCAGGACGCGCTCTGAAGCTCACGAGGTATTTTAAGATGACACAGAAATCATGTCTTCGGGCGAGCCTGATCGGGACCGCCCTCTCCTTTGCAGCCAGCGCGGCAATCGCCGCGGATGCTGCGCCCGTACCCAACAAGGGCGACACGGCCTGGATGTTGGTCTCCACCGTTCTCGTTCTTCTCATGACGATCCCGGGCCTTGCTTTGTTCTATGGCGGTCTCGTTCGCACCAAGAACATGCTGTCGGTTCTCTCGCAGGTTTTCGCCATCGTCTGCATGGTGGCGATCCTCTGGGTTGCTTTCGGCTATTCGTTAGCCTTCACCGGCGGCAGCGATTTCCTCGGCGGATTGGACAAGGCCTTCCTGAAGAGTGTGACACCAGAAGCGGTCGCCGCCACTTTTTCGAATGGCGTCGTCATTCCTGAACTCGTCTACATGGCCTTCCAAATGACGTTTGCATGCATCACGCCCGCACTCATCGTCGGCGCCTTCGCGGAGCGTATGCGCTTTTCGGCCGTGCTGTTGTTCGTCGCTTTGTGGGTGACAGTGATCTATCTCCCGGTCGCGCACATGGTTTGGTACTGGGCTGGCCCGGATGCGATTGGTACCGCTGCGAAAGCCGTTGCGGACGCAACCGACGCAGCCGCTAAAACGGCAGCGCAGGCAAAACTTGATGCCGTGCTTGCCGATGCTGGCCTGATCTTCAAATGGGGTGCGCTTGATTTCGCCGGTGGAACAGTCGTGCACATCAATGCGGGCATTGCCGGTCTCGTCGGCGCGCTGATGATTGGCAAGCGCATCGGCTACGGCAAGGAATTGATGGCACCCCACTCGCTCACCATGACGATGATTGGCGCATCGCTTCTCTGGGTCGGCTGGTTTGGCTTCAATGCCGGATCCAACCTCGAAGCGAATGGCGTCGCAGCGCTCGCGATGGTGAACACCTTCGTCGCGACAGCGGCAGCCGGAATGGGCTGGCTCGTCGTCGAATGGTTTGCCAAGGGCAAGCCGACCTTGCTCGGCCTCGTTTCGGGTGCGGTGGCCGGTCTCGTTGCCGTGACGCCGGCATCGGGCTTTGCCGGTCCGATGGGCTCCATCGTGCTCGGTCTCATCGCCGGTCCGGCCTGCTATTTCTTCGTCTCGACGGTGAAGAACGCGCTGAAATATGACGACTCGCTTGACGTATTCGGCGTCCATTGCGTCGGCGGCATCATCGGCGCCCTTGCTACGGGCATCCTCGTCAATCCGGATCTCGGTGGCGTCGGCATCCCGGACTATGTCACGAAGCCCGGTGAGCTTGCGGTCGGGGCCTATGATTTCGGCACGCAAATGTTTGCCCAGATCAAAGCTGTCCTCCTGACCTTGGTTTGGTCGGGTGTCGGCTCAGCGATCCTGTTCAAGATCGTCGATCTCATCATCGGCCTGCGCGTGTCGGCCGAGGAAGAGCGCGAAGGTCTCGACATCGGCGAGCACGACGAACGCGCCTACAATTATTGATCCTTGCGATCACACGCGCTTCCCGCGCGAGCGGGGAGAGGGGGAAGCGGCCGGAGCGATCCGGCCGCTTTTTTTGTTCGGCCCGCGCCTTCATCGGCTCCAAGGTTAAGACCGCTTTAACTCCGGCCTTCTTAGGGTGCGAGAAGAGAAGGTGCGCTCCCCGGTAACGAAGATCGGGCGGTGCCATGTGGCGTGGTCTGGGTCAGTATGCGAACGACACGATCCTCGAGGTCCGGTTTCGATGAATTCGGCCTCCATCTGAAAGACTTTCTTCTCCGCCGCACGGCTGAGATTGCGGGCGTCGCGATGCTCGTCTTTGCCGTCGTGATGACATTGGCGCTCATCACCTGGTCGGTGCAGGACCCCAGCATCAATCACGCGACCTCCGGCGCGGTGCGCAATTGGCTCGGGCGCCCCGGCGCGCTGATGGCCGACCTCGCCATGCAACTTTTCGGTGTTGCCTCGATTGCGATGATCGGGCCGATTGCCCTCTCCGGTTTTCGATTGTTCTCTGGACGGCAAGGACGTCTCGGCAAATCGCGCTTCGTTTTCTGGTTCATAGGCGCGATTGCTGCCTGCGCTTGCGCCGCAGCCATGCCGCGCACCGATGCTTGGCCTCTGCCAACCGGCCTTGGTGGCGTTGCAGGCGATGCCGTGCTCAACCTCCTGCAAAACGGTTTGGGATTGGGCGGCAGCGCAATGCGCGCGCTGTTTGGTCTCGCCTTTGGCGCCTTGGCCTTCTTCTCGCTCGCTTTTGCCAGCGGCTTTTTCGGTCGCGGCGACACGGCGGATACGCATCATCCGGAAGCGAAAAGCCGCCGCCCTGTGAAAGCTGAGGATTTCGACGATGATGACCGCGCCGGCGATCCCGGTTTTGGAATCGTCTCGCTCGGTGCGATCTTCCATGCCTTGTTGAGCCTGCGCGGCGCACTCGCCCGTCGTATGCCACGCCGCAACGCGTCCTCCGGCCCTGGTTTTCTCAGCCGCTTTGCTCTGAAATTGCGCGACCGCGACGACGACCCGCTTGAGGCGATGCGTCGCCGTGGCGCGATGGGCCGCACCGAACCCGATTTCGGAACCTATCCTTTGCGTCCGCCGCTCGATCTGCCGGATGAAGAAGCCGCATCGCAACAGGGGCAGCCGCCGCAGCCGACCCGCGTTGCGCCACGCGCGCCTGCACCCAAGCCCGGCAAACGCGCCGTCTCGGAAGCGCAAACATCAATGCTCGACAATGGCGAATATCGCCTGCCGCCTCTGTCCTTGCTCGCCGAGCACAAACGCATCGTCCAAACCCAATTGTCGACCGAGGCGCTGGAACAGAATGCGCGTCTCCTCGAAAGCGTGCTGGAAGATTTCGGCGTACGCGGCGAGATCATCAATGTACGCCCCGGACCCGTCGTCACGCTTTATGAACTCGAACCCGCGCCGGGAATCAAATCCTCGCGCGTGATCGGTCTGGCCGACGATATTGCACGCTCGATGAGTGCAGTGTCGGCGCGCGTTGCCGTGGTGCAAGGCCGCAACGCCATCGGCATCGAGTTGCCGAACCAGAAGCGCGAAACCGTGTGGTTGCGCGAATTACTGTCATCTCAAGATTTCGAGAAATCGAAACTGAAACTCGCGCTCTGTCTTGGCAAAACGATTGGCGGCGAACCTGTCATCACCGAACTCGCGCGCATGCCGCATCTTCTTGTGGCAGGCACGACCGGCTCAGGGAAATCGGTTGCCATTAACACCATGATCTTGTCGATTCTTTACCGGCTGACGCCGCAAGAATGCCGCCTGATTATGGTCGATCCAAAAATGCTCGAACTCTCCGTCTATGATGGCATTCCGCATCTGCTGACGCCTGTCGTCACCGATCCGAAGAAAGCCGTCGTCGCGCTCAAATGGGCGGTGCGCGAGATGGAAGAGCGCTACAAGAAAATGTCGAAGCTCGGTGTGCGCAACATTGACGGGTTCAATGCGCGTGTCGGCGAGGCGAAATCGCGCGGAGAAATCATTACGCGCACGGTGCAGACCGGTTTTGATCGCGAGACGGGCGAGGCAATCTACGAAGAAGAGGTCATGGATCTCGAGCCCTTGCCCTACATCGTCGTCATCGTTGACGAGATGGCCGATCTGATGATGGTCGCAGGCAAGGACATCGAAGGCGCGATCCAGCGCCTCGCACAAATGGCCCGTGCCGCCGGAATCCACGTCATCCTCGCAACGCAACGTCCCTCGGTCGACGTCATCACGGGCACGATCAAGGCGAATTTCCCGACCCGCATTTCGTTTCAGGTCACGTCGAAGATCGACAGCCGCACCATTCTCGGCGAGCAAGGTGCCGAGCAGCTTCTCGGTCAGGGCGACATGCTGTACATGGCCGGTGGCGGACGCATTGCGCGCGTGCACGGCCCCTTCGTCTCGGACGACGAAGTCGAGAAGGTCGTCGCCCACCTCAAGGCGCAAGCCCGCCCGCAATATCTCGAAGCCGTGCTGCAGGACGATGGTCCGGGCGAAGACGAGGATGGCGGCAGCGCCATCATGGATCAGGGCGCGTTCGGCGCGGCCTCAGGCGATCTCTACGATCAAGCCGTCGCGCTTGTGCTGCGCGACCGGAAGGCTTCGACGTCCTATATTCAGCGGCGTCTACAGATCGGCTATAACCGCGCGGCCTCGCTCATGGAGCGGATGGAGAACGAAAGTATCGTCGGACCGGCCAATCATGCCGGAAAGCGCGAAATCCTCCTTGAAAGCCCGCAAGGGAGACACGATACCGGATACGATGATTGATCCGGTTCGCCCCATCGCAAAAGGCCTAAGCCACGCCGTCGCATTGCTCGCGGCGGCGTTGACGCTTGCGCCCCTGCCTGGGCTGGCCCAATCGACGACACCGCGTGTCACCTTCCCGGCGAAAGTGCCCCTGCCACCGCCGCGTCCGGCCAGTCTTGGCGGTGCCAAGGGCCCCATTGCCGTGCCCGCACCGGCGACGGCTCCAACCGCCATCGCCAAGCCTGTTATGCCTCCGACGCAGGGTCCGAGCCAGATCACGCCCGAGATGACGGGCCGCGAGATCATCGAACGCGTGAATGCCGCTTTGAACGCCGTGCCCTATATGTCGGCCGACTTCACGCAAGTGGGCGCGAACGGCAAGAAGCTGACGGGCTCGCTGACCGTTCTCAAGCCCGGCCGCTTGCGGTTCGAATATGACCCGCCCACGACCGTGAACATCGTCGCCGACGGCAATCAGGTCGCCATCACCGACCGCAAACTGAAAACGCAGGATCTCTATCAGATTGGCCAGACGCCGCTGAAATTCATCCTCAAACCCGGCCTCGACCTCGCTCGCGACACCGCTGTGACCGGGATCGAGCGCGAAAAGGACCGTTTGACCGTCAATCTCGAGGATAAATCCACCTTCGGCGGCACCTCGAAGATCGCGCTGATGTTCGACCCGGCGACCCTAACGCTGCGCCAATGGGTGGTAACCGACCCGCAGGGCTATGAGACCCTCGTTCGGCTTGAAAACATCAATACCAAAACCCGGCCCGAGAACGATTATTTCGTCATCAACAGGCTCCGAAACTGACCCCTTGCCGCGGCTTGCGGCAGGGCTTAGGCCGGAAGGATAAGTCCTTGCCGGAGCCCCACCTTGCCCATCACGGTCAGCACCTGGAATATCAATTCCGTCCGCCTACGCATCGGCCTCGTCGAGCGTTTCTTGACCGAGATGAAGCCGGACATTCTGTGCCTGCAGGAAACCAAGGTGCAGGACGACAAATTCCCGCTCTCCGATTTCCGCAAGATGGGCTACCGCCACATCGCGATTAATGGACAGAAAGGCTATCACGGCGTCGCCATTGTTTCGCGCCTGCCTTTCGCCGATCAATCGGCCAAGCAATTCTGCGACAAGAATGACGCCCGCCATGTCAGCGTGACCTTCGACGCCGGATCGAAAGCCGCGGGCCTCACGGTTCACAATTTCTATGTTCCGGCTGGTGGAGACATTCCCGATCCCGAAGCGAATGAAAAATTCGCGCACAAGCTTTCGTTCCTCGACGAGATGCGCGATTGGGGTCAGAAGGATAAGCCCGCTGCACAGAAAGCCATTCTCGTCGGCGATCTCAATGTTGCGCCGCTCGTCAACGATGTGTGGAGCCATAAGCAATTATTGGATGTCGTCTCGCACACGCCGATCGAATGCGAAAAATTCAATGCCGCGCAGAATGACGGACAATGGGTCGACGCCATTCGTCAGCTGACGCCGGAGCCCGAAAAAATCTACACGTGGTGGAGCTATCGCGCGCAGGATTGGGAAAAATCCGATCGTGGCCGCCGGCTCGATCATGTGTGGGTGTCGCAGGATCTCGCGCCGAGCGTGAAAAAATCAAACATTTTGCGCGCCGCACGCAATTGGGAACGGCCCTCGGATCATGTGCCTGTAACAATCACGCTGAAATGATCAATCGATTGCGTCGAGGGTTACGCTGACACGTTGCAGATCGCGATGAAGAATATCGCTACGTTGGCGTAGGATTTTGAAAATACCAACTGCCGTATCGGGAAATTCTTCGAGCACACGGCGCATCACGATGCGGGGAATTCGCATCAGGCTCGTCGGCTCCTGGGCCAGCGCCGTTCCTTGATATTCGGTTTCGGCAAAGAGCGCGATCTCACCAACCATCGCGCCGCGAATAGCGGTGACAGGATCGCCGCCCGGGGTCGATACAAGCATGCGCCCGCTGGTGATAATGTAGGCGGCATCGGCGGCATCGCCGCGCCGAAACAGCGCATCATTGGTCCGCAGGAAACGCGTCTCCGCTGAAAACGCCACAAGTTGCAACGCTTCGGGCTCCATCGCGGTGAACACCGGGAAGGCTTGCAACAATTGCATGTCATCGCGCAGCGACATGGGATCTCAAAACCTCATACAGCGAGCCGGTAGCCGCTAACTTCCGTCACCAGAAGGCGCGCATCCGATGGATCGGCTTCGAGTTTCTGGCGCAAGCGGTAGATATGCGTTTCCAGAGTATGCGTCGTCACGCGCGGATTGTAACCCCACACTTCGGCCAGAAGTGTCTCGCGCGACACCGCCTCATGCGCCCGTTGCAAATAGAGCAAGATCGCCGTTTCCTTTTCCGTCAGCCGCAACACTTCGCCATTGGGCGATTGCAAGGTTTTGGCAAGCGGGCAGAAAGCGAACGACCCCAGCACAATCGTCTCGTCACGGCCGGCGGGCCTCAACAAGCGCCGGAGCTTGGGCAAAAGGCGCGCGAGGCGCACCGGCTTCACCAATGTGGTTTCATCCGCAGCGCTTTCTCCCAGTGGAAGCAGTGTGAGAGCGGGCGCATCGCAACCTGCCGCATGCAACGCATCGCGTTGTTCTTCCGCTGCCATTTCATCGCCGGCCACGATGATGGCTTGTGCGGGCTCAGCAGCGAGGAGATGCAGCGCATCGTCAAGCGTCGTCGCAGTCCGCGGCGAAAAGCCGGGGTCGAGCGCCAATTGCTCGGCGAGCGCGGTGGCAAAATCTGCGTCCGCGTCGATGATTAGGATGGAATGGCGCTCGGTCATGAACAGAATAGGTTTGATCTTGGAACGGTTGCGACGTCGATAGGTTTTCACCTAAACCGGAGCCAAGCCTTCAAGCAAGTCGCCCCACAGGCACGACCCATGCATCGCACCCGCCTCGCCCGTATCGATATCTTTGCCGATCCGCTCAACCGGCAGCAGGGCTGGCTTGTGGCCGGTCCGCTGCGATTGCGGGTGAGCCTTGGCCGCTCCGGCGTTACACGCAACAAACGCGAGGGCGATGGCGCGACCCCGGCAGGGTGCTGGCGGCTTTTGCAGGCTTTTATGCGCCCCGATGGCCATTGCTTCGGCTCGAACGGGCTGAAGATCACGCCATTGCGCCGCCATGATGGCTGGTGCGACGATGTGGCTTCCACGCGCTACAACCAACCCGTGCCCCTGCCTTGCAAGGCCAGTCACGAAGAGATGTGGCGCCAGGATCATCTCTATGACGTTGTGATCGACAGCGACTGGAATCGCCGACCGGCGATCAAAGGGCGCGGCAGCGCCATCTTCATCCATCTGCGCCGCACCGATGGCGGGCCGACTGCCGGTTGCATCGCGCTCTCGCCGCGCGACATGCGCATCCTCTGGCCGCGTCTCGGACGTCGCACCTGCATGATCGTTCATTGAATTTTTGCGCGCGTGATCCATCTCGACGGCATGATGAAACGGCGCAACATTCTGAAAATGGCCGGGCTCGGTGCGGCCTCACTCACGGCGACGGCGTTTGCGCCCTTGTCGGGCAATCCCTATTACGAAGGCCCGGTCAGTGACCATTTCGATGGCACGCGCTTTTTCAATCCCGGCCGCCCTTGGAACAAATCGCGGCTCGATCTATTGCGCTGGCAGATGGCGAGCGAAGGCAAGGAGCCTTGGCCCGAAAGCGTGCCGAGCCCGTTTCAGGACAAACCGCCCGCGCGCGTCGACGGCTCCGCTGCGCGGGTCGCTTTTGTCGGTCATGCCAGCCATTTCGTGCAGACGGGCGGGCTCAACATTCTCATCGACCCGGTCTGGTCGGAGCGCTGTTCGCCGGTGAGTTTTGCCGGACCCAAGCGCGTCAATCCGCCAGGCATCGCGTTTAACGATCTGCCGCGCATCGATGTCGTGCTCATCACACACAATCATTACGACCATCTCGATGTAGAAACGCTAAGCGCGCTCGTAATGCGCGACAATCCGCGCCTGATTGCACCGCTCGGCAATGACACGATCGTGCGCGATGCGATTCCAGCAGCACGTATCGAAGTCTTCGATTGGCACCAAAATGTCGCGCTGAATGGCAAAGTGCAGGTGCATTGTGCGCCCAGCTTGCATTGGTCGGCGCGCGGTCTGTTCGACCGGCTCTGCGCCTTGTGGGGCTCGTTCGTCATCGAGACACCGGCAGGCGCAATCTATCACATCGGCGACACGGGCTTTGATGCGGCGTTTTATGCAAGCATGCGCAAGACCTATGGCGCACCGCGCCTCGCAATTTTGCCGATCGGTGCCTATGAGCCGCGCTGGTTTATGAAGGACCAGCACATCAACCCGGAAGAGGCCGTGGAGATCATGCGGCTTCTCGGCGCAAACCATGCGCTCGGCCATCATTGGGGCACGTTCAAACTCACCGATGAAGGCGTCATGCGTCCACCCGAAGCGCTCGACGCCGCTCTCAACGCGAAAGGCATCGAACGGACGCGGTTCCGTGCGATGCGACCCGGTCAGGCTTTCATGTTAAATGGGGCCGGGCTTAAGAGCGCCTGATTATTTATTTCCGCGGCTGCACGAAAATATTGATCTCGAGCGCTTCATCCGACGGATCTTGCCCGAGCGTGACATATTCTTCGATGAAGGTTTCCTTCGCATCGATGCCGCGCTGATCGAGATAGGCAGTGATCGCCTCATAGGTCGAATCGATGTCTTCGTATGGCGCACGATGGACGAAACGCCACGCCGTGCCCGCAGGCGTCATGCCGAAGCGAATATCGGCAGCGAGACCCGCAGGCCGTTCGGCGGGCGCGCGTTCGATCGGCAATTGCGTCTCGAAACGGAAGCCGAGATCGTCAGTCTCGAGAAACAGCGCGATCGGCTTGCCCGTGACCGCAATACCATTCGCCGCCATGGAATCCTGCAGCTTTGCGAATGCGCCGGTGAGCT
>Ga0315899_10000036_pt1 | contig 208312 bp, 189 predicted proteins | sample LakEriMetagenome_2_FD_203518 | JGI IMG/M metagenome (GOLD analysis project Ga0315899, IMG submission 203518) | Freshwater fungal communities from buoy surface, Lake Erie, Ohio, United States - Buoy 4 MA112 | ecosystem: Environmental > Aquatic > Freshwater > Lake | place: USA: Lake Erie, Ohio...
GCATTATTTCGCCAAAGTGTTGAAGTCGGGCGGCTACAAAACGTCGTTCTACTTGCTCGGCTGGACGCCGGGCACGTTCGACAGCCACAACGTGCTGTACGACATCATGGGCTGCCGCGCTGATGGCTCCAACCGCGGTGAAACCAATCTCGGCAATTACTGCAACCCGAAGCTTGATGCGCTGACGGATCAGGTATTGGTCGAAGCGGACACCAACAAGCGCAACGATCTCATTAAGCAAGCCTTCCAGATCGGCTATGACGATTATGGCTATATCCCGCTCCACCAGCAGGCGCTGGCTTGGGGCGTTGCCAAAAACGTCAAGGTTGCGCAGCGCGCCGACAATTCGGTCCTGCTCTACTGGATCACAAAGGATTGATGATCTAGCCGCAGCGAACGTTTCGCTGCGGCTTCGTTCTCCGGCGCGGGCCACGGCCCGCGCCCTTCCATTTAAGGTTGCACGCACAGCGCGCGCGAAAGCCCCACCATCATGCTCGCTTTCATTCTTCGGCGTCTCGCGCAATCGGTCGCCGTTCTTCTGACTGTTGCGATTATCGCCTTTGCGATGTTCCGCTTCGTCGGCGATCCGGTGAACCAGATCGTCAGCCTCGACACGCCTGCCGAACAGGTCGAACAGGTGCGCAAGGATCTGGGACTCGACAAGCCGGTCTACATCCAGTTCGTCCGCTATATTGGCAATGCGCTGAAGGGCGATTTCGGTCAGTCCTATCAATTCCGCCAGCCAGTCACCAAGCTTCTGGCCGAGCGGGCACCGGCAACGCTCGAACTCGCTTTGATGTCGGCTCTCTTCTCGCTTCTCGTCGGCATTCCAATGGGCGTTTATACGGCGCTCTATCGCGACGGCTTTGGTGCACGCCTGTTTCAGGCTGTCTCGCTTATTGGCGTAAGCCTGCCAACTTTTTTGATCGGCATTCTTCTTATCTATCTCTTCTCAGTGCATCTAGGATGGCTTCCCTCCTTCGGCCGTGGTCAAGTGGTGAAAATTACTGAGAACTGGACCACCGGTCTCCTCACGATCTCCGGCATCAAGGCGCTGATCCTTCCGGCGATCACGCTCGGGCTTTTCCAAATGACGTTGATCATGCGATTGGTGCGCGCTGAAATGCTCGAAGTGCTGCGCACCGATTATATCAAATTCGCGCGCGCGCGAGGCTTGAAGACCCGCGTCATCAATTTCGGCCATGCGCTGAAGAACACACTTGTGCCGGTGATCACGATTGCCGGCTTGCAGCTCGGATCAATTATCGCGTTCGCCATCATTACGGAAACCGTGTTCCAATGGCCGGGCATGGGCGTGTTGTTCTTAAAAGCGGTGCAGAATGTCGATATCCCGATCATGGCCGCTTACCTCATGATGATTGCAGCGCTGTTCGTTCTCATCAATCTCTTGGTTGACCTGCTCTATGCGGCCGTCGATCCGCGCTTGCGCGCGACCATTCGGGAATCGTGAGATGACGGAGACAACAGGACAGACCAAAGAACCGTCGATGCTCGCACGCGCATTCGACAGCGATATTTGGCATTCATTCAAAGCCTCGCCGATTACGATGCTGGCAGCTTTCATCGTCCTCGTAATGACACTGGCCGCGCTGTTTGCCCCGTGGATCGCTCCGATGAACCCGTTCGATCCGGCGCAAGTCTATCTGATGAACGCCAACATTCCGCCACGTTGGCTCAATGGTGGGGATCCGCAATTCCTGCTCGGCACCGACGATCAGGGACGCGATCTGTATTCCGCTATTCTCTACGGATTGCGGGTGTCGATCTTCATCGGCCTCATCGGCGTGGCGATCGCTTGCACGCTCGGCGTCACGCTTGGGCTTTTGGCAGGTTATCTCGGCGGACGCGTCGATAGCTTGATCATGCGCATTGCAGATGTTCAGCTGACATTTCCGGCAATCCTGATCGCACTGTTGATCGATGGCATTGTGCGCGGCCTCCTGAAATCGGCTGGCCGCGAGGACATCGCTTTTGGCGTGTTGGTGATTTCGATCGGTCTGGCTTTTTGGGTGCAATATGCGCGCACCGTGCGGGGCTCCACGCTTGTCGAAAAGGGGCGCGATTACATTCAAGCAGCACGCCTCGTGGGGCTTCCCGCGCCTCTGATCATGATCCGGCATGTTCTGCCCAATGTAATCGGCCCGGTGCTTGTGATCCTGACGATCAATGTCGGCCTTGCGATCATCACCGAAGCGACGCTCTCCTTCCTCGGGGTCGGCCTGCCGCCAACACAGCCCTCGCTCGGCACGCTGATCTCGATCGGCAACCGCTATCTCTTCTCCGGCGATTGGTGGATCGTCACATTCCCGGGGATCACCCTCGCGCTCTTCGTTCTTTCCATCAACCTTCTGGGCGATTGGCTCCGCGACGCCCTCAATCCGAAACTCCAATGACGCAATCGGTTCTCTCCGTCCGCGATCTATCGGTCGCCTTCTTCACACGACGCGGCGTGCTGAAAGCGCTCGACCGCGTCTCCTTCGATATCGCGCCGGGCGAAGTGCTCGGCGTGGTCGGCGAGTCCGGTGCCGGCAAATCGCTGACCGGACAATCCGTGATCGGGCTTCTCGAACCGCCCGGCCGCATCACGGGTGGTGAAGTTCTTTTGCACGGCCAGCGGATCGACAATATTTCGCCGGACGACATGCGGAAAATCCGCGGTCGTAAGATCGGAATGGTGTTCCAAGATCCGCTCACAAGCCTCAATCCGCTCTACAAGATTGGCGATCAGATCACCGAAACGATCCTCACCCATTTGCCGGTGAGCGCGGCCGAGGCCCGCCAGCGCGCGATTGCGCTGCTCACAGAAGTCGGCATTCCGTCACCAGAGCGCCGGATCGATTCCTACCCGCATGAATTTTCAGGCGGGATGCGCCAGCGAGTCGTGCTCGCACTCGCACTTTGCGCCGAACCCGAACTCGTCATTGCCGATGAGCCGACGACCGCGCTCGACGTGTCCGTTCAGGCGCAGATCATCGCACTTCTGAAAAAGCTTTGTCGCGAACGTGGCACAGCTGTGATGCTTGTAACCCATGATATGGGCGTGATCGCAGAAACCGCCGACCGTGTTGCGGTCATGTATGCCGGGCGCATTGTCGAGATCGGCCCTGTGCGCGAAGTGGTACAAAACCCGAAGCATCCTTATGCGCAAGGTCTGATGGGTGCGATCCCCACGCTCGAAGGTGGGCGCGACAAGCTCGTGCAGATTGAAGGCGCGATGCCGCAACTCAAAAACATTCCGGCTGGCTGCGCATTCAATCCGCGCTGCCCGCATGCGTTTGCGCGCTGTTTCGTCGAAAAGCCGGATCTCGTCCCGGTCGACCACAGTCGCGTGGCCTGTTTCCTCTTCGATGAAAAAATTGCGGAGAACGCGGCATGAGCGCGCTCGTGGAAGTCAAGGATCTGCGCCGCACCTTCGATGTATCGAAGCCCTGGCTCGAACGCGTGCTTGGCCGCGAAGGGAAACTCGTCGTTAAAGCTGTCGACGGCGTGACCTTCAACATTCCGAAGGGAACGACTTTTGCGCTTGTCGGTGAATCAGGTTCCGGCAAATCGACGGTCGCACGCATGGTCGCCGGTCTTTTGCCGCCGTCTTCCGGCACGATCAGTATCGATGGCGTCAAGCTCGACAAAAAACACGGCTACCCGAAATCGTTGCGTCGACGTTTGCAAATGATCTTTCAAGATCCTTATGCGAGCCTCGATCCGCGCTGGCGTGTGGGCGATATCATCGCCGAACCGATGCGCGCGTTCGACATCAACTCGACCCGCAGTGCCGAACAAAAGCGCGTTGCCGAGTTGCTGAAGCTGGTGGGATTGCACCCCGATGCGGCGCGGAAGTTTCCGCATGAATTCTCCGGCGGCCAGCGCCAGCGCATCGCGATTGCGCGCGCCCTTGCCTCTGATGCCGAATTCATTATCTGCGACGAGCCGACATCGGCGCTGGACGTTTCGGTGCAGGCGCAGATCCTCAATCTGATGAAGGAGCTGCAGCAAAAGCTCGGCCTGACCTATCTCTTCATCAGCCACAACCTCGCCGTGGTGCGCCATATGGCGACGACCATCGGCGTGATGCATCTCGGTCGCCTCGTCGAGCAGGCCCCGGCGGAAGAGCTGTTTACGGCGCCACGCCACCCTTATACGCGGCTTTTGCTTGAATCGGTGCCCGATCTCGGCATGAGCGGGCGGCCTCGTCGGGCCATGCAGGGTGAGATCCCCTCGCCCATCCATCCGCCGCCGGGCTGTGCCTTCAACCCGCGCTGCCCCTTTGTTAATGACCGGTGCCTTGCGGAAGACCCGCCTGACATCGATGGCGTGGCGTGCCATGCCGTTCAGGAAGGTCGCATCAGCGCCAAAACGCCGCTGCCTGCCTGACTACCGCTTTAAGCAAAGGCCCCCCATATTCAGGGCTAAGAAGGATTCGAGGGAACCCTAATGTCCATGATGAAAACGACCCGTCCCGCTCGGCTGGCCATGGTGGCCTTCGCCGCTCTGGCACTGTCGGTAGGCCCCGCGCTTGCGCAGGCCGGCAAAGGCCGGAGCATGGGCAGCCGCGGTTCGCAGACCTATTCAGCTCCGCCGGCGACCCAGACGGCTCCCAATCAGGCTCGCCCGATGGAACGCTCGGTGACACAGCCGCAGCAAGCCCAACCCGGTGCCGTGAACCGCCCCGGCCAGACCACACCCGCCCAAGCGCCTAGCTTCGGCAAGGCTTTGATGGGCGGATTGGTCGGTGGCCTTTTGGGTGCAGGCTTGTTCAGCCTGCTTTCTGGAGGCGGTTTCGGCGGCTTGGGTGGCTTCCTGATGACCCTGTTGCAGGTTGGCCTCGTGGCAGGCCTCGTGTTCTTGGTCATTTCGTTCTTCCGCCGCCGCGCTGCTTCGCAGCAGCCTGCAATGGCGACGGCTGGCGACAGACCCGCGCCGCTTCAGCGTGACATGATGCAGCCCATGGGTGGCGGAGCCGGCAATATGGGCGGCTTCGGTGCCGCTGCCGGTCGCCCGATTGAAATCTCGCCTGAGGATTTCAACGCTTTCGAGCGTCTCCTTGGCGAGGTTCAGAGCGCCTATTCGCGAGAAGACATCGGCGCGCTGCGCACGATCGCAACGCCGGAAATGGCTGTCTATCTCGATGAGGGCATCTCGGAGAGCGCGGCGCAAGGTAAGGTCGATCGCTTCGGCGAACCGAAATTGCTTCAAGGCGACTTGGCTGAGGCTTGGGCCGAAGGCGAGGACGAATACGCGACGGTGGCGATGCGCTTCGCCATGCCGGTCGCCACGCTCGACCGCGTGACGCAGAAGGTCGTCTCTGGCGATCTCAACGCGACTCGCGAATTCACCGAGGTTTGGACGTTCCGCCGCACGCGCGGTGGTCCGTGGATGCTCTCGGCGATCCAGCAAGCGGCTTAAAAATGCGGCTTGGACGTCTGGTTGCGTGTCTATGGGCAGGGATCGTCTCCCTGCCCGCATCGGCACAAAGCCCGACGCTTGAGCAAGCATGGTACGATTTCTATCGATCGCAAGACCCGCAGTTTCAAATGAAGTGCGGGCTTGACCTTTACCGTTTCAGCCGCACCGTACTTGAAGGCATCACAGCCTATTGGTTCGACCCAAACGCAAATCATTGGGTCAAGCTCGATCAGTTGATTGCAAGCCAATACATCGTTTCGTTTCAAGGTATTGGGCGGGCGCTCGACAAGCTCGAACAATTCGATGTTGGCTGGTTTGCCGCCGCCGCCTACCAACAGGGAGCACCTGCTAACGCGCCGTTGGACATCAATATGCAGATGCATATTCCGCAGCGCTATTACATCGATATGCAGGCGGCCTATACCTATTCTCGAATCTTGCCCATGACGCTTGTGCGCTTTACCGCCGGTGGCCGGCCCGTTTCGGTCACACTGCCGGAAGCCATGAGCGCGGCCACACCCTGCTAATGCATTGCGCCCATGCACCTGGGATTTGGCTGTTTCACACGTGAACGCCTAAGCTCAATTGCGTGACTGAGTCTCCTAACCAAAACGACACACGATCCGACCCGCGCAGTCGCCGCCGCGCGGAGGATTTGCGTTTCCTAACGGGCCAAGGCCGCTATACCGACGATCTTGGTGAGGACAGCGTTCTGGTAGCACTCGTCGTTCGTTCGCCGCACGCTCACGCGCTGATCCGTTACATCGATACGAACACGGCCCGGAAAAGCGCCGGCGTTCGCGCCGTCTTCACCGGTGCAGATATGGCGCGAGACGGGCTTGGCCCGCTCACATGCTCGCTACCATTGCCCGGACTGATTGTGCCGCAGCGCTTGCCGCTAGCGACAGATCGCGTCCGTTTTATGGGCGACCCGGTCGCGCTGATCGTGGCCGATACACTCGCCGCAGCGCAGGACGCCGCCGAAGCTCTTCTTATCGAATATGAAGCCCTGCCTGCGCTAACAAATTCACGACACGCGCAGGATCACGATGCGCCCTGCGTTTGGGCCGATGCACCTGACAATCGCGCTTTCATTTATGACAGAGGCGATCCTGCTGCTGTCGCTGATGCTTTTGCGATGGCCGCCCACATCGCAGAGATAGACCTTATCAATAATCGCGTCGCAGCGATGGCGCTTGAACCGCGCACGGTGAGCGCGCGTTACGATGCAGCGCGCGACCATTACACGCTGATGCTTTCAGCGGCGTCGATCCATCTGTTCCGTCCCGAGATTGCCAAAGTGCTGCGGGTGCGCGACGACCAGATCGATCTCACCGTGCCCGATGCGGGTGGCGGTTTCGGCATGAAGAACGTCGCCTACCCAGAATATGCCCTTTTGGCGTGGGCTTCGAAGAAAACCGGGTCTGCCTTGCATTGGACAGCCGATCGGCTCGAAGATTTTTCCTCGGGCGTCCATGGACGCGACAACATTACACGCGGCCGTCTCGCGCTCGATGCGAAGGGCCGATTCCTTGCGCTCGATGTAACGACAATTGCCAATCTCGGCGCTTATGTGAGTTCGCTCGGACCGGGGGCTGCCACAACAGCGCCAACGCCAGCGATGGGCGGCGTTTATGCGATCCCGGCCATGGCGATGCATGTCGAGGGCGTGTTCACGCATACCGCACCCGTCGACGCTTATCGCGGCGCAGGAAAACCGGAAGCTAATTATCTGATCGAGAGATTGATCGATATCGCCGCACGACAGTTTGGTTTCGACCCAGTCGCATTGCGTCGCATGAATTTGCCGAAGCGCTATCCGCATGTGAATGCGTTCGGCTATACGATCGACAGCGGCGCACCGCGCGATCTTCTTACACACGCGCTTGTCCATGGCGATGTGAAAGGGTTTCACAAACGCAAAGCGGAGGCGAAGAAGCGCGGTCGGTTGCGAGGCCTCGGCATCGCGTTTTTTCTTGAAACATCGCGTGGCCCTGTGGGCGAAGATGCATGGCTACGTTTACAACAGGATGGATGCATCGATCTAGCGGTCGGATCGCAATCAAATGGGCAGGGTCATGAGACCAGTATGGTGCAGTTCGTTGCGGATGAACTCAACCTACCCTTTGAATCATTCCGTTACTTACAAGCTGATACGCGGATCGTTCCCAGTGGCGGCGGGCATGGCGGCGCACGCTCTTTCCCGATGGCGGGACCTGCTATGAAAGAAGCGGCGACACGTTTTCGTGCCACGCTCATTCGCTCGGCCGCCGCTTTGCTGCAAGCAGCTGAAACGGATTTCACGTTATGCGAACAAGGTGTGCGACACGATCCAAGCGGGCGCATCTTAACATTATCGACGATCGCGCAAGAGAGCGGTGTCTTTGAGTCCCATGCGCGCAACGAGAATGATCTCTATAATTTTCCGATGGGCTGCCATGTCGCCGAAGTCGAAATCGATCCCGAGACGGGCCGCGTTACACTTATGCGTTACTCCGGTGCCGATGATTATGGAACATTGATCAATCCGCTTCTGGCGGAAGGCCAAGTGCATGGCGGTCTCGCACAGGGCATTGGACAAGCATTGCTCGAAGAGATCCGTTACGACGATAATGGACAGCTCATCAGCGCGAGCCTGATGGATTATGCCGTCCCACGCGGCGACGATCTCCCATGCTTTGACATCGCATTCATCGAGAATGCGACAAATTCAAACGCGCTCGGCGTGAAAGGCGCAGGACAAGCCGGTGCAATCGCCGCGCCGCAAACGGTCATAAATGCGATCATCGACGCGCTTTCGCCATTCGGCGTGACGCATATCGATATGCCCGCCACACCGGAGAAGGTGTGGCAGGCAATTCATTCCCAATGAAGATTGGCGGCAGTCGCTGAAAGGCGCTTACAAGCCCGCCAGCGCGTCTTTCAAATCGTCAATCAAATCGTCGCAATCTTCCACGCCAACGGACAGGCGAACGAGACCGTCGTCAATGCCAAGCTCGGCACGCACTTCCGGCGGCACAGATGCATGGGTCATAATGGCGGGATGCTCGATCAGGCTTTCGACACCGCCAAGGCTTTCGGCCAGCGTGAATAATTGGCAACGCTCGAGAAACCGGCGTGACGGTTCAAGGCCGCCTTTGAGCCGCGCTGTCACGATGCCGCCAAAGCCGCGCATCTGCCGTTTAGCAAGCTCATGCTGTGGGTGCGATGCCAGACCGGGATAAATCACATTCTCGATGGCAGAATGTTTTTCGAGAAAATCGGCGATGCGCAACGCGCTCGTGCAATGCCGCTCCATGCGCAACGACAAAGTCTTGAGACCGCGCAGAGCGAGGAACGAATCGAACGGACCTGAGATGGCACCGACTGCGTTCTGAAGAAAAGCCAATCGCTCGCGCAATTCCGCATTCTCGCCGACGACGACCGTGCCTCCTACCATATCGGAATGGCCGTTCAGATATTTGGTGGTCGAATGCACGACGAGATCGAAGCCAAACTCCAGTGGACGCTGCACATAGGGACTAGCGAAAGTATTGTCCGCAACCAACCAAAGATCACGGCCCTGTTTCAAAGTGGCGATGGCTGCAAGATCGGCCAATTTCAACAGTGGATTTGTAGGTGTTTCGACCCAAACCATTTTCGTTTCGGGACGCAACGCCGCACGGACTGCATCCAGATTGCCGAGATCGACATAAGTGACATCGAGGCCCGCCGAGCGACGCCGGACGCGTTCGAACAAGCGGCGCGTACCGCCATATAGATCGTCAGAGGCGACGATATGTGCACCATGATCGAGCGTGTCGAGGATCGTGGCGGTTGCGGCCAGGCCTGATGCAAACGCAAAGCCCTGTGAGCCGCCTTCGAGGTCGGCAATGCAACGTTCATAGGCCATGCGCGTCGGATTCTGCGAACGCGCATATTCGAAACCTTTATGCTGGCCTGGGCTCTCCTGCGCGAAGGTCGACGTTGCGTAGATCGGCATCATCACGGCACCCGTTGTCGGGTCGGGGGATTGACCGGCGTGAATGCAGCGCGTGGAAAAGGCGAGACGGTTTTTCATTGCGGGTTCTTTCGCAACTCGTTGATGAGGTCGATGCGGGTAATGAGCCCTAGGAAATGATCGTCATCGACCACGACAGGCACATAATTATCAGCGAAGAACGGGATGAGCTCTTGTACCGGAGCAGAGGCCCTCACGGTCTTGAGATGTGCCGACATCGCATCACGCACCTTGGTTTCGAAGGCGCGTGGATCAGAAAAAAGCCGATCGAGAATATCACTTTCGTCAATCAGGCCGACGAGTTTGCCATTTTCGATCACTGGCAATTGCGACACATCGGCAGAGCGCATGCGCGCAAAAGCCGAACGCAAAGTCTCTTCAGGCGCGACAACGATGGTTCCGCCTTCGGCAAACCGGTTGATCACGAGATCGCGCACGGTACCGGTCGCGGGACGGTCGAGCCAACCTTCCTGCGCAACGAAAGCATCGCTGAATACTTTCGAGAGATATTTCGCGCCGCTATCGCAAACAAGCGTGACGACACGTTTAGGCTCGGTCTGCTCGCGGCAATAACGTAATGCCGCTGCGAGTAAAGTGCCTGCTGAGGAGCCGCCAAGGATACCCTCCTTGCGCAGAAGATCGCGCGCGGCGGCGAAACTGTCCCTGTCGGAAATGGCATAAGCGCGTTTGACGAGCGAGAGATCGCAATTGGGCGGAACGAAATCTTCGCCGATGCCCTCAACCACCCACGAACCTGCTTGGGTCATCTCACCCGTGTTGACGAGCGGTGCGAGGATTGACCCGACAGGATCGGCTAGCACCATCTCGGTCTTCGGCGAATGGGTGCGCATGTACCGGCCAATGCCAGTCAATGTGCCGCCCGAACCGACGCCGACGACAATGCCATCCACATCGCCATCCATTTGCGCGAGAATTTCCGGGCCAGTGGTCGCTTCATGCGCAGCCGGATTGGCCGGATTCTCGAACTGGTTGGCGTACATCGCCCCCGGCGTTCTGCGCAGAATGTCTTGTGCCAAGTCTTGATAGTAATCGGGATGGCCCTTGCCGACGTCCGAGCGGGTCAGGATCACCTCGGCGCCCAGCGCCTTGGCGTGGAGCACCTTCTCGCGGGACATCTTGTCAGGCACCACGAGTACAGTCCGATAGCCGCGGCTGGCGGCCACCAGCGCAAGGCCAACGCCCGTGTTACCCGCCGTAGCCTCAATGATGGTGCCACCCGGCTTGAGGCGACCGTCCCGTTCCGCCGCTTCGATCATCGCGCGGGCGGGCCGGTCCTTGATGGAACCTGATGGGTTCTGGCTCTCCAATTTGAGGAAGAGCGAGCAAAGGCCGGTGTCGAACCCCTTCACCTGAAGCAGAGGGGTGTGGCCGATCAAATCGAGTGCGCTTTGCGCCGCCATGGTGGGTCTCCTGTGGGCGCAATTCACATATCATAAGATATTTTATATAATACTACATATTTTCACTGTTTATTAGAACGCCCATACTCAACGGTCGAGACCCGGTCCGGTTCCTTAGCTGTGGAGCCCAGGGGCTTCATGGCCGGTGCGGGCGACATATTCGAGATAGCCGCCGCCATATTGATGCACCCCGTCAGGCGTCACCTCGAGCACGCGGTTCGACAGCTCTGCCAAGAAATGGCGATCATGGGAGACAAAGAGCATCGTTCCTTCGAATTCCCGCAAGGCTGCGATCAGCATTTCCTTCGTCGCCATGTCGAGATGGTTGGTCGGTTCGTCGAGCACCAAGAAATTTGGCGGATCGAACAGCATCAACGCCATCACAAGCCGGGCCTTCTCGCCACCCGACAAAACCCGGCAACGCTTTTCGATGTCATCACCGGAAAAACCGAAACACCCGGCGAGCGTACGCAAAGCGCCATGCCCAGCTGTGGGGAACGCATGTTCGAGCGTTTCGAAGACGGTATGCTCGCCGTCCAACAAATCCATCGCGTGCTGCGCGAAATAACCCATCTTCACCGCAGCGCCGATTTGCACGGAACCTGAATCGGGCGTCGTATCGCCCGCGATCAATTTCAAAAGCGTCGACTTGCCCGCACCATTGATACCCATCACGCACCAGCGCTCACGGCGGCGAATGGTGAGATCAAGCCCATCGTAAATCGTCCGGCTACCATAGGCTTTTCTGACATGTGCGAGACTTGCAACATCGTCGCCCGAGCGCGGCGCGGGCGGAAAATCGAAGGTCACTGCTTGCCGACGGCGCGGCGGCTCGACACGCTCGATTTTCTCGAGTTTTTTGACGCGGCTTTGCACTTGGGCTGCATGCGAGGCGCGTGCTTTGAAGCGCTCAATAAATTTGATTTCTTTAGCGAGCATCGCCTGCTGACGCTCGAACTGGGCCTGCTGCTGCTTTTCAGCCAAGGCGCGCTGCTGTTCGTAAAATCCATAGTTACCGGAATAGGTGGTCAATGAACCACCATCGATTTCAACAATCTTATTGACGATACGGTTCATGAATTCGCGGTCATGCGACGTCATCATCAAAGCCCCATCATAGGCCTTCAAAAAGTTTTCAAGCCAGATGATGCTTTCGAGATCAAGATGGTTTGACGGTTCGTCGAGCAGCATCACATCGGGCTTCATCAAAAGAATGCGCGCCAGTGCAACACGCATCTTCCATCCACCGGAGAGCTTACCGACGTCTCCGTCCATCATCTCTTGCGAGAAACTCAAGCCGGCCAACACTTCCCGCGCACGACCTTCAAGCGCGTAGCCGCCCAATTCCTCAAAGCGGCCTTGCACTTCGCCATAGCGCTCGATGAGCGCTTCGATTTGATCGAGCTTTTCGGGGTCGGCCATGTCGGTTTCAAGCGCGCGCAGTTCGGCTGCCACTTCGCTCACATTGCCCGCACCATCCATGACTTCGGCAACAGCACTACGGCCGGACATTTCGCCGACATCTTGACTGAAATAGCCAATCGTCGTGCCACGATCGATCGAGACATTGCCTTCGTCAGGCGCGTCTTGTCCGGTCATCATGCGGAACAATGTCGATTTGCCAGCACCATTCGGGCCAACGAGGCCAGCCTTCTCGCCGCGCTGCAAGGTTGCAGACGCTTCGATATAGAGGATCTGGTGGCCGTTTTGCTTGGAGATATTTTCGAGGCGGATCATGGTTTAGTCTATCTTGCAGGAGTGGAACGGGCTTAACCCTTCTTGACAAATTCCGTCCGTAGCACGAGGCCACGCACGCCTTCGACATTGCATTCGATTTCTTCCGGGTTTCCCGTCAGGCGAATGTTTTTCACCTTCGTACCACCCTTTACCGTGAGCGATGCACCTTTAACCTTCAAATTCTTCGTCACGATGACGGTGTCGCCGTCTTTTAATTCATTGCCATTGCTATCGCGGGTGATATCGGACACAGCGAATTTCCTTCATGATGCAAACGAAAAGAGCCGCCACAATGTGGCGGCCCTTGAAGAGCGAGTTTCGAAACGCGATTAGCGCTTCGAGAACTGGAACGAACGACGAGCCTTCTTGCGGCCGTACTTCTTACGCTCGACCACGCGGCTGTCGCGGGTGAGGAAGCCGACCTTCTTGAGGATCGAACGGAGTTCCGGCTCATAATAGGTGAGCGCCTTGGCAATGCCATGACGCACCGCACCGGCCTGACCCGAAAGACCGCCGCCAGCAACCGTCACGACGATGTCGTAGGTATCCAGGCGGTTTGCGATCAGGAGAGGCTGCTGAAGGATCATGCGCAGCACCGGACGAGCGAAATACACGTCGAGCTTGCGATCGTTGACGGTGATCATGCCCTTGCCGGGCTTGATCCACACGCGGGCGACCGCGTCCTTGCGCTTGCCGGTCGCATAAGCGCGGCCCTGCGCATCGAGCTTCTGAACGTGAACGGGAGCTTCAGCCGGAGCCGATGAGCCCTTGAGATCCTGGAGGGACGAAAGCGTAGCCATGATCAAGCGCCCACATTCTTACGGTTGAGGACGGCAACGTTCACCACTTCAGGGTTCTGCGCCGCATGAGGATGCTCGGTGCCCTTATAGACACGGAGATTGCCGAGCTGACGGCGGCCGAGCGGGCCGCGCGGGAGCATACGCTCCACAGCCTTCTCGACGATGCGCTCAGGGAAGCGGCCTTCAAGAATGAACTTGGCCGAACGTTCCTTGATTCCGCCCGGATAGCCGGTGTGGTGATAGTAATTCTTCTGTTCGCGCTTGCGGCCAGTGAACACCACCTTCTCGGCGTTGATGACGATGACATTGTCACCGCAATCGACGTGGGGGGTGAAAGTCGGCTTATGCTTTCCGCGCAGGCGAAGGGCGATAATCGAAGCAAGGCGTCCCACGACGAGGCCCTTAGCGTCGATCACGATCCACTTCTTCTCCACCTCGGCGGGCTTGGCCACAAAGGTATTGGCCGTTAGAGAGCTCATGGTCTTGTTTCCGTTTGTAAAAACAAACCGCGCGGAACGGGTCCCGCGCGAACTGAAGATGCGTATAAGGGCTTGAAATGGCCGCGTCAACCCGTTTTATAGCGTAGATACGACCAAAAAACGTTGCAAAATATGAGTGTTTTTGATGCGGTATTATTTTACCGCGAATATTGGGTCCTCCCCTCGCCTTTTTGGCAGCCGGGCTCTATTAACAGCCTTCTGAATAATATCGGTCAATTCCACAGCTGTTAATGGGTTTTGAGATGAAAACGCTCGACGGAATGATTGAGGCCATCGGCCATACGCCGCTGATCAAGCTCAAGGCCGCATCGGAGCGCACGGGCTGCACCATTCTCGGCAAGGCCGAATTCATGAACCCGGGCCAATCGGTCAAGGATCGCGCCGCGCTTTTCATCATCAAGGATGCCATCGCCAAGGGCACGCTGAAACCCGGCGGCACCATCGTCGAAGGTACGGCAGGCAATACCGGCATCGGACTCGCATTGGTTGCCAACGCGCTCGGCTTCAAGACCGTGATCGTCATCCCGGATACACAATCGCAAGAGAAGAAGGACATGCTGCGGCTTGCGGGAGCCACGCTGGTTGAGGTTCCTGCTGTCCCCTACGCCAATCCGAACAATTATGTGAAGCTCTCCGGGCGCCTAGCTGTGCAATTGGCGCAGGAAAATCCCGCTGGGGCCGTGTGGGCCAATCAGTTCGACAATGTCGCCAACCGGCAAGCCCATATTGAAACCACGGGGCCGGAAATCTGGGATCAGACCGATGGCAAGGTCGATGCCTTTATCTGTGCCGTTGGAACTGGCGGCACGCTGGCGGGTACCGGCATGGCGCTGAAGGCCCGCAACCCCAATATCCGCATCGGGCTCGCCGACCCGATGGGGGCGGCGCTTTACTCCTTCTACACAGCGGGAGAGCTGAAAGCGTCGGGATCGTCGATTACCGAAGGCATCGGTCAGGGCCGCATCACGGCCAATTTGGTCGACGCACCCATCGACGACGCTTTCCAAATCCCGGATGAGGAAGCGATTCCGCTGACCTTCGAATTGCTCGAAAAGGAAGGTTTGTGTCTGGGCGGATCCTCCGGCGTGAACGTGGCCGGTGCCATTCGCCTTGCCGCGAAACTAGGTCCGGGCCACACGATTGTGACGATCCTGTGCGACTACGGCACACGCTATCAATCGAAGCTCTTCAATCCAGATTTCCTGCGCTCGAAAGGCCTGCCGGTACCGGAATGGCTGGCTCATCCGGCGCATATCGCGCCGCCCTTCGTCACGCCATAAGCTCACATATTGAATCTAAGGAATGGCGTAAGTACCTGTGATATGGGCGACTAAATCCGTTTCGCCTTCCGAGCGCAAGGTCACCTCACCCATCGCCAGTCGACGCCCGACCTTGAGCAGACGGCATTCGCCGATCAAGGGGCGCGGTGCAGGCTTACGCAAGAAATTGACGTTGAAATTGGTTGTCACCGCCAAGGGCACATGGCCAATCGTGGCCAGCAGCGCGACGTAAAGAGCCAGATCGCCCAAGGTCATCATGGCAGGCCCCGAAATGGTGCCACCCGGGCGCAGCTGGCTTTCGTGGTAGGCCATCCGCATTGTCGCAAGTTTGGGCGAGCAATCGAGGATTTCCCAAATCTTTCCGTGCACGAAGATTTGCGGGAAATCCTGCTCTAAGAAGATTTCGATCTCTTCGCGGTTGAGGCCAACGGGTTTCGACATCGGGGGCGCTCCTAAGGGCCTCGTTGAGGCGGCAACAATCTATTCGTTAGAAGGCCGGAACGCGACTGTGAAGGGGTGCGATTGACGGAACGCGGGCTCTGGCCCATCGTTTTCGCATGGATGAAAAGCCACTCCTTCGCCACGATGCCGATGGCATCGCGACCCTCACGCTCAACCGGCCCGCAAGGCGCAATGCGCTGTCGGAGGGATTGATCGCCGCTCTCACCCAGGCTCTGGATGCAATTGCGTCAGATCCATCGGTCCGTGCCGTCATCCTTGCTGCGAATGGGCCGGTGTTTTCGTCCGGTCATGATCTCAAGGAGATGACCGCCAGGCGCGCGGATTCCGATCGGGGCCGCGCTTATTTCGCTGATATTCTTGGCGCTTGTGCTGGAATGATGATGCGGATCGTCAACCTTCCGCAGCCCGTGATTGCTGCTGTTGAGGGCGTGGCGACAGCGGCGGGTTGTCAACTCGTTGCCTCATGCGATCTCGCGGTGGCCGGGACGAAAGCGCAATTCTCGACGCCCGGCGTCCACATCGGCCTCTTTTGCTCGACGCCGATGGTGGCACTCTCCCGCAACGTCTCGCGAAAGCACGCGATGGAGATGCTGCTTCTGGGAGAGATGGTGGATGCAGCGCATGCGGCCAATATTGGCCTCGTCAATCGCGCCGTGGCATCGGGCGAGGCGCTGGCAGAGGCGCGCCGCATGGCGGCCATTATCGCTTCTAAATCGCCCTCCGTGCTCAAGATTGGCAAACGCGCCTTCTATGACCAGTTGGAAAGGCCACTTGTAGAGGCTTACGTCGAAGCCTCCCGTGTCATGGTTGAAAACATGATGGCGCGCGATGCCGAGGAAGGCATCGGTGCCTTCATGGAGAAGCGACCGCCGGTCTGGAGTTGAAGGCCCATCGCTAGACGTCTAAGAGCTTTTCTCATGACATTCGATCCGAAGCGCCACGATCACTATTCCGACGATCTCATCCGCAGCATTCTGCGCGAGACGAAGACGATCGCGCTTGTCGGCGCTTCCAACAATGATTCAAGACCTAGCTGGATTGTTTTGAAATACCTCAAAGAAAGAGGTTTTACGATCTATCCAGTGAACCCCGGCTTAGCCGGCCAAGAGATCCTTGGCCTGCCTGTTTATGCATCGCTCAAGGACGTACCGCAGCCGGTCGACATGGTCGAAATCTTCCGGAACTCGCAAGCCGCGGGGCCCATCACGGATGAGGCGCTGGCCTTGCCTGTGAAGCCGAAGGTGATCTGGATGCAGCTCTCTGTCCGCAATGACGAAGCGGCGGCGCGGGCTGAGGATCAAGGCGTGACCGTCATCATGAACCGCTGCCCGAAGATCGAGTATGGCCGCCTCTCCGGCGAGATCGGCTGGCAAGGAATCAATTCGCGTATTTTGTCGGCGAAAAAACCGATCATGAGCGGCAAGGGCATCCAGAAGCGGACGATCGGACCAGCTTATCCGACAAGGCCGAGTTAATCTGGTAGTGCCGCGATCACATTGGTCTGGCTAAAATACGGCCCGCCATCAAGCGGCGGGCCATTATTGGTTTTGGCGGTCTCTTAGGGGAAGCATTTACAGCATTGAAGTGAGACGGGCTGTTGGCCGTTCCCCCATTACCCGTAAACCTGAACGACCATTAGCAGACTGAGGAACAGCAGCCGCACCGCGGGCACAGGCCATGGCCCACTTGGGGATGACAGCCTCCCCGGCGTCAGTGCGGCGGACGCGTTCTGTGAGCTGGGCTTTGGCATCAGAAACGGATACGCGCTTTGAAACCTCCTCTGAGGTTATTTGATTTGGTCCGTTGAACGGTTCAACTCAACATCCAATTGACCACGCTAAAGCCGTTCTATAAAACGAACAAACAGACCGATTTATCCTCATAGCCGGAGCTTCCGATGTCCGACCTGCAGACCCCCGGTTTTGCCACCCTTGCCGTCCACGCCGGCGCCCAACCCGACCCTGCGACGGGTGCACGCGCAACGCCGATCTATCAGACGACGAGCTTCGTATTCGACGACGTCGATCACGCCGCTTCGCTGTTCGGTTTGCAAGCTTTCGGCAATATCTACACCCGCCTTGGCAACCCCACCTGCGCTGTCCTTGAGGAGCGCGTTGCGGCGCTCGAAGGTGGCACAGCAGCGCTTGCCGTCGCTTCGGGCCATGCTGCAGAATTTCTTGTGTTCCACACGCTGATGCAACCGGGCGATGAATTTATTGCTGCCAAAAAGCTCTATGGCGGCTCGATCAACCAGTTCAATCACGCTTACAAGAATTTCAACTGGAACGTCGTGTGGGCCGATTCAGACGATGTTTCGACCTTCGAGCGCGCGATCACGCCGAAGACAAAAGCGATCTTCGTCGAATCGATTGCCAATCCGGGCGGTGTTGTCACCGATATTCAGGCCATTGCGGACATCGCGCATAAGCACGGAATCCCGTTGATCGTCGACAACACGATGGCGACGCCTTACCTTATTCGCCCGTTTGAACATGGCGCCGACATCGTCGTCCATTCGGCGACGAAATTCCTCGGCGGCCACGGCAATTCAATCGGCGGTCTCATCGTCGATGGCGGCAAGTTCGACTGGGTAAAGTCAGGTCGCTATCCGATGCTGTCGCAGCCGCGCCCTGAATATAATGGGATGGTACTCGGCGAGACCTTCGGTAATTTTGGTTTTGCGATTGCGTGCCGCGTGCTCGGCCTGCGCGATCTCGGACCTGCCCTGTCGCCGTTTAACGCCTTCATGATCTTAACCGGCATCGAGACGTTACCGCTGCGGATGCAGCGCCATTCCGAAAATGCGCTCAAAGTTGCCGCGCATCTCGTCAACCATCCGAAAGTGGATTGGGTTTCATATCCCGGTTTGCCGGGCGACAAATATCATGCTTTGGCGAAACGCTATTCACCAAAGGGCGCGGGCGCAGTCTTCACCTTCGGACTTAAGGGTGGGTACGAAGCGGGGATCAAACTCGTCTCTCACCTCCGGCTGTTTTCGCATCTTGCCAATATCGGCGATACGCGTTCGCTTGTGATCCATCCCGCGTCCACAACGCATCGCCAATTGACTGACGAGCAACGTAAGCAGTCTGGTGCAGGCCCCGAAGTCGTGCGTTTGTCGATTGGCATCGAGGATGTCGCCGATCTCATCGCTGATCTGGATGATGCGCTAGCGCTCACCTAAAGGATTGCTTGTTGACGGCGCGAAGGCCCGCCCTAGGCGGGCCTTTTCGTATCTTTTAAGGCCCGTGTCGTGTGAGCAGGGCATTACAGGGTGAAAATTGACCCCCTTTGGCGCAATGAAGCGGCCGATCAATGGACTGCGGCGGCGGCGGCGACCATGCACTAGTTTTCAGGGCCCATCCGCTCCATTAAAACATCGTCATGACAAGCGAATCGTATGCTCTACGGCCCAACCCTGACGATCCAGCCCTCACCCGCGTCGTATCCGGCGTGGATGAGACGGGGCAAACTGTCACCACACGTGTTACCGTCGAGCGGGCGCTGACGCTCTATCTCAATGCGCGCGAAATCGTCACCATGATGACGATCCTCGATTATCCCGGAGAACTCGCGGTCGGTTATCTTCTCAATCAAGCTATGCTGAAGCCAGACGATGTCGTAACCGGAATCGATTATGATGAGGATCTCGGTGTTGTCGTGGTTCGCACAGACACCGAAACCAATTTCGAAGACAAGCTCAAGAAAAAGACTCTGACATCGGGCTGTGCGCAAGGCACCGCGTTTGGCGATTTGATGGAAGCACTCGACACGATCCAGCTTCCAAAAACAGAATTTCGCACAAGCTGGCTGTATCGTCTGACGCACGCGATTAACACAACGCCATCGCTGTATCTCGAAGCGGGTGCAATTCATGGCTGCGTGCTGTGCGAAGAAGATCAACCCATCGTCTATATGGAAGATGTCGGCCGACATAATGCAGTCGACAAAATTGCCGGATGGATGTTTCTCAACAAGATCTCAGGCGCCAATAAAAGCTTTTACACCACAGGCCGCCTGACATCGGAAATGGTGATCAAGACCGTGCGCATGGGCATTCCCGTACTCGTGTCACGCTCGGGTTTCACCGCATGGGGCGTCGATCTTGCGCGCCAAACGGGGCTCACCTTAATCGGGCGCGCGCGCGGCAAACGCTTCGTTGCGCTCGCGGGTGAAGACCGCATCGTGTTCGATCAAGATCTCTCTTATGTTGCCGATGAATCGGCCAAGGCGCGGCGGAAAGGCGCAGCGGGTGATGAGTGAACGCGGAGCCAATGAACGTGTCCTTGGAGTGTTGCTTGCCGGCGGTCTCGCACAGCGTATGGGGGGCGGCGACAAGCCGCTTAAGACCGTTGCAGGTATTTCCATTCTCGACCGCGTGATCGGTCGCATGGTGATGCAATGCGACGGGCTTGTCCTTAATGCGAATGGCGATCCGTTGCGTTTTGCGTTCACCGCTCTGCCAGTCGTGCCGGATGTGCTGCCCAATTATGCGGGCCCGCTCGCAGGAATCTTGGCTGGCATGGAACACGCTGCAGCGCATGGCTATCAATCTATTCTGACCGTGTCCGCCGACAGCCCATTTCTGCCGCGCGATCTCGCGCTGCGCTTGATCCTCGAGCGCCGTGGCCAGAAGCTTAAGCTCGCTTGCGCTAAATCAGGCGGCTTCACCCATCCGCCCATAGGGCTTTGGGATGTCGATCTCAGACACGATTTGCGTGCCGCATTGCTCGAGGGCGAGCGTAAGATCGACCGTTGGACGAAGCGGCATGGTGTCGCGGAGGTCGAATGGTCGGTGGTTCCCTACGATCCATTCTTCAATGCCAACACGCCTGACGATCTCGCATCGGCCGAGGCCATTGTGGCGCGGCATCCAGATGCTTGAACAAGGACGATTCAGGCCCTACAACACATCAGAAATCTTAAGGGGGACGGACCCATGAATGCATTCCTGCTTTCAATTGTTGCCGCGGTCGCTGTGGCCGTTGGTTCTTATTTCGTCGTCAATGCCGAATGGCAAAAGCCGGCCTATGAAGCCTATGCGACAGGTGCCGCACGCGTCGGCTATGCTGGCGACAATCTCGTCGGCAAGGATTGGCCGGGCATGTATAAAGTCGACCAGAAATCCGGCTCATAATAGCGCGGCATAAGAGAGAAAACCGACGGTCTCGCCCGGAGCGAGACTTTCGGCCTCTTCAGGCAGCACGACGAGGCCATCGGTCTCAGTCAAGGACGACAGAACCCCCGCACCATCGCGGGGGTGTTTTTTTGCGAAAACCTGACCCGCTTGATCGCGCGACAGCGAAACGCGGACGAACTCGCGCCGTCCCGGTTTTTTCTTGTAAGCAAAATCGGCAATCACCGGCAAAGCCATAGGCGCCTCATAAAGCGCGCCTAAAAGCGCTGCGACAAGCGGCCGAACGATTGCCGAGAAGGTCACAAACACGGCCACGGGATTTCCCGGAAGGCCCACAAGGGCTGCGCTTCCAATCACGCCCATGGCGACCGGGCGACCGGGTTTGATGCCAATCCGCCAAAAGGTCAGCGTGCCTACGTCTTCAACCGCGCCCTTGACGTGATCTTCCTCGCCCGTCGAAACACCGCCCGAGGTCAGAATGAGATCATGATCGCCCGCGCGCGCCAAAGCCGCGGCAATCGTAGCGCGATTGTCCGGCAGGATGCCGAGATCGGTGACGTCCGCACTTAGCTTTTGGCAGAGAACGCGCAGGAGCGCGCGGTTTGAATCGTAGATCCCCGCTGGGCCGAGAGACTGGCCGGGTTCAGTCAATTCATTGCCAGTTGAAAAGACGGCGATGCGGAGACGGCGTTGCACGGCCAATGCGGTTACGCCAAGTGCCGCTGCTAATGCCAGATCTTGGGCGCGCAGAACGCGGCCCTTCGGAATGGCCACCGAACCCGCAGCAACGTCCTCGCCGGCTGGCCGCGCATTGGCGCCCATCTTCAAACCGTGAGGCAAGACTGCGATTTCGCCATCGCGCGTCACATCCTCCTGCATGAAGACCGTATCGAACCCATCGGGCATGGGCGCGCCGGTGAAAATGCGGATGGCACAGAGGCCGACATCGCCCTCGCCCTTCGATCCTGCGATGACGCGGCCCTTCACGGGAAGACGCGTTTCGCCAGAGCTTGCGAGATCCGCAAAACGGACGGCATAGCCATCAACCGCGCTGTTGGCGAAGGGTGGAAGTGGAATGGGCGCGATCAAGTCACCCGACAGAACGCGACCCTCGGCATTGGACAGCGCTACGGACTCACTGCCATCGATAGGTGCAACCCGCTTGCGAATGGCCTCAAGCGCTTGTTCCACGCTCAAAACATCGTGTCCGAAGACGAACGCGTCTTTTGAAAGTTGTGCCATGGTTAGCCCCGCAAACGTTGGAGCGTCAATTCAACCGCTTCTGCATGGGTCATCACTGCATCGGCGACCGCATTCACATCGTTGAGATCGAGACGCGGTGGTGCGCCGGCTGGCAGCGCGACATCACAAGCAACAGCCCTGATGTTCGCATCGTGGGGGAATAAAAATTCCTTACCATTTTCAGCACGATGCACCTCGATCTTGAGATGCTTGTCATGCTTGAAACCCTCGACCAAGACGAGATCAACCGGCGCTAGATGATGTAGCAATTCTCCGAGCGTGGGCTCCTTCTCTTCGCGCAATTCATGCATCAAGGCCCAGCGCTTGCGCGAGGCGATGAGCACTTCTCGCGCGCCAGCCTGACGATGTTCGTAACTATCCTTGCCTGGGCGATCAACATCAAAGGCGTGATGGGCATGCTTCAATGTCGAGACACTAAGACCGCGCGCGATCAACGCCGGGATGAGTTTGACGAGCAAGGTCGTTTTGCCTGCGCCGCTCCAACCCGCAATCCCGATCACGCGCATGATGTGTATCCTGACCATAACCCAAGAAAATGGCCCGGCGCTCACGGCACCGGGCCTTTATGTTTAGACGGAAATGAGTGCGGAGAAAATTACTCCGCAGCCACCATGCCCTTCGGCATCACCGCCTTCTTGGATTCCTCTTCCTTGACCCAGAGCGAGTGATGCTCCTTGGCCCAGTTGAGATCCACTTCGCCCGAACCCATGGCGTCAAACGCGCCTTCCATACCGACCGAGCCGATATAGGCATGGGCGAGCATGATGGCAATCAAAACGACGCCAACGAGGCCGTGGACGATCTGCGCGATCTGCATATCCCAGATCGTCGTCGCGAAGAACGGGAACAGTAGCAGCACGCCCGAAATCGAAAGTGCAATGCCGCCAAGCACCACTGACCAGAAAATCAGCTTCTGCCCGCCGTTGAACTTCTTCGCCGGAGGATGCTCATGGCCGACAAGACCGCCACCTGCCTTGAACCACGCCACATCGACGCTGTCGGGAATGTTGTCCTTTACCCAAACGGCGAGCATGAACAGAATGCCGGCCATAAAGGGAAATGCGAGGAAGTTGTGCGCATACTTGGCAATGACCGACACGTTCGTAAAGGCTTCGTGCCCGATCATCGGCAACAACACAGACTTTCCGAACGTAACGTTCAAGCCCGACAGTGCGAGGATGATGAAGCACCCCGCCGTCAGCCAATGCACGAAACGCTCGAACACGTTGAAGCGCAGAATTGTGCGCCCCGACATGCCACCATCGATCGTGATCTTGCCGCGGATCATATAGAACGCGATCAGAACGCCTATCATGCCGAGCACGGAAACGACGCCGACCCAGAACATGGTCGTGTTGTGGAACTGACGCCACTCACGGCCCTGCGGCTGGATCAACAAACCTGACTTCTGATCCGGGATCGAAACGCGGCCCGAGACAGCATCAAGCTGACGCAGGAGTTCCTGCTCCTTGACCGCCTGTGCGGTGGGATTGACGCCCTGAATGGATTGTTGCGCCGAAACAGGCGAAACCATTGCAAACGTCACAACCAGTGCAAAAGCGGCCAGTGCGGTTTTAAGCGATGCGATAATCCGCATATTGAATACTCCCTGCGTTCGCATCAGATGGCGACGGTTTCGCGATAGGCCGTCTGCCAGCCCCACGCACCCGAACCATAACCGCGCTTCAGCACGCGTTCCTTGTAGATTTGCGCAATGATCGCACCATCGCCCGCGAGAAGCGATTTGGTGGAGCACATTTCAGCGCAGATCGGCAGCTTGCCCTCAGCGAGACGGTTCGCACCGTATTTCGCATATTCGGCAGGCGTCAGATCGGCTTCCGGACCACCGGCGCAATAGGTGCACTTGTCCATCTTACCGCGCGAGCCGAAATTGCCGACCTTCGGATATTGCGGCGCGCCGAACGGGCAGGCGTAGAAGCAATAACCGCAGCCGATGCAGAGATCCTTATTGTGAAGGACCACACCATCAGCCGTCGTCAAGAAGCAATCGACCGGGCAAACCGCGGCGCAGGGTGCGTCGGTGCAGTGCATGCACGCCATCGACACAGAGCGTTCGCCAGGCTTGCCGTCATTGATCGTAACAACGCGCCGGCGGTTGATGCCCCACGGAACGTCGTTTTCGTTTTTGCAAGCAGTCACGCAAGCGTTGCACTCGATGCAACGATCGGCGTCACAGAGAAATTTCACGCGAGCCATTGTTGCCTCCTCCCTTATGCTGCCTTGATCTGGCAGAGCGTGACCTTGGTTTCCTGCATGCCCGTCACCGGGTCATAACCATAGGTCGTGACAGTATTGACGCTTTCGCCGAGCACGATCGGATCGGTGCCCTTCGGATAATTCCCGCGTTGATCGACGCCCTGGAACCAACCAGCGAAGTGGAACGGCATGAAGGCAACACCGCGACCGACACGCTCGGTGACGAGCGCCTTAACGCGCGCCTTCGAGCCATATTCGGGACCGGTGACCCACACCCATCCGCCTTCCTTGATGCCGCGCTCGGCCGCATCATTCGGATTGATTTCAACGAACATGTCCTGCTGCAATTCAGCAAGCCAGCGGTTCGAACGGGTTTCTTCACCGCCGCCTTCATATTCAACGAGACGACCGGAGGTGAGGATGATCGGGAATTCCTTCGCGAAGCCTTTCTCGACCGCGGTCTTCTGAACCGTGGCACCGATGTTCGGCATACGCAGCTGACGCCCATCCGGCAGTGCCGGATATTTCGCGATCAAGTCCGTACGCGGCGAATAAATCGGCTCGCGATGGATCGGAACCGGATCGGGCAGGTTCCACGCAATCGCGCGGGCCTTGCCGTTGCCGAATGGCGAAACGCCGTGCATCAAGCAAACGCGCTGAATGCCGCCCGACAGATCGATTGCCCAGCTGACATTGTCCGGATTGGCGCCGCCGATCCGATTGATCGTTGCCAGTTCGTCGGCCGTGAGGTCGTTATCCCAACCGAGCTTCTTGAAAATCCCAAAGGTGAATTCGGGATAACCGTCGGTGAGATCCGAACCAACAGAGTACGAACCTTCGGCAAGCAATGTCTTGCCTTGATATTACACACCGAAGCGCGGACGGAACGCACCACCACCATCACGGACGTTGAGGTTAGTGTTGTAAAGAATATGGGTTCCCGGATGCTTGATTTCCGGCTTGCCCCAGCAAGGCCAAGGCAATCCGTAATAATCACCAGCATTCGGTCCCTTCGCTGCGCGCAGCGTGACGAGATCGAAATCGCCCTGATTGGCCATGTGGGCCTTGAGGCGCTCCGGCGACTGACCGGTGTAGCCCGTCGACCAACCGCCACGGTTGATTTCACGGAGGATTTCTTCCGGAACCGGGCGGTTCTTCTCGACCTTGATGTTCTTGAACATGCGGTCGGCGAAACCGAGCTTCGTTGCGAGCATGTAGATCGCTTCGTAATCGTCCTTCGACTCGAAGATTGGCTCAACGAATTTCTCGCCCCACTGGATCGAACGGTTTGACGCCGTGCGCGAACCATCGGTTTCGAACTGCGTGCAGATCGGCAGCAGGTAAGTGCCTTCCTTGCGCTTGGCGAGAGCCGCAAAGGTTGTCGGATGCGGATCGGCGACCACGAGCAATTCGAGACGCTCAAGGCCCTTCTGCACTTCCGGCATACGCGTGACGGTGTTCCCGCCGTGGCCGAACACAACCATGCCCTTGATGTTGTCGCGCTGATCGACCTGATCGGCCGGCATCAACACAGCATCGAACCAACGTGTGGTGGTGATCCCGGGCAGTTCCATGTTCTGCTTACGGGTGCGTGCCGGACGGCCGGCTTTCGCAGGCACTTCATCGAAGCGGGCCTGCAGCCAATCATACTGCACGTCCCAGACACGCGACCAATGACGCCACGCGCCTTCCACCAAGCCGTAATAGAGCGGCAGGTTGGAAACATCGAGGCCCATATCGGTCGCGCCCTGCACGTTGCAGTGGCCGCGGAAGATATTAGCGCCGGTGCCCTGCGAGCCGACATTGCCCGTGGCAAGAAGAAGCGTGCAGTAAGCGCGCACGTTTGCCGTACCGACTGTCTTCTGCGTCGCGCCCATGCACCAGATCAAGGTCGAAGGCTTCTGCTTGGAGAAAGTCTCAGCAACGCGCTTCAACTGTTCGCCGGGAACGCCCGTGACGCGCTCCACTTCTTCCGGCGTCCATTTAGCAACTTCCTTGCGGACTTCATCCATGCCGAAGACGCGCTGCTCAATGAACTTCTTGTCTTCCCAGCCATTCTGGAAAATGTGCCAGAGCATGCCCCAGATCACCGGAATGTCGGTGCCCGGACGGATGCGAACGTAGTCTGTCGCATGCGCGGCAGTACGCGTCATGCGCGGATCGATGACAATCAAATTGGCGCGGTTGATTTCTTTGCCGGTCAACACGTGCTGCAACGACACAGGATGGGCTTCCGCCGGATTGCCGCCCATGATGATCATGGTCTTGGAATTGCGGATGTCGTTGTAGGAGTTCGTCTGCGCGCCGTAACCCCAAGTGTTGGCGACGCCCGCCACCGTGGTCGAATGGCAGATGCGAGCCTGATGGTCGACCGAATTCGTGCCCCAGAAGGCGGCGAACTTGCGGTAGAGATAGGCACCTTCGTTCGACATCTTTGCCGAGCCGAGCAGGAAGACAGAGTCAGCACCGCTCTTGTTGCGGATCTCCGTCATTTTGTCGCCGATTTCGTTCACCGCCTGATCCCAGGTGATGCGCGTCCACTCGCCATTCACGAGCTTCATCGGATATTTTAGGCGACGATCGCCATGGACCAATTCGCGAACGGCGGCGCCCTTGGCGCAATGCGAGCCGCGGTTGATTGGGCTGTCCCAAGCCGGTTCCTGACCGACCCAAACGCCGTTCTGCATTTCACCGACGACCGAGCAACCGACCGAGCAATGCGTGCAGATGTTTTTGCGCGAGACAACCGGAATGCCCGGCTTCATCGGCCCTGCTTCCGCCTTGCGGATCGTTCCAGCCGGAACAGCGCTGAAAGCCGCGAGCCCGCCGGCGGCGAGACCGGACTTTTTCAAGAATGAACGGCGGTCTAGGGCGCCGTACGAAAGGCCAGCGGTGACAGCCTGCAAAGCGCTCGAACGGGCCGAACCTGATTTGCGTTTGATCAACATAGGCGCGATCTCCTCAGTACCGGTTCACGCGGTAAAATTCTTGGACATTTTTGCTGTTGGGCTGATAGCGCGCTTTGCGCTGATCGGCCGGGCTTTCGCTCGCCTGCGCTTCGCTCGTAGCGAGCGGAGCAGCGATCGCCGCAGTCGTCGCGCCGCCAAATAGCGTAAAGAACTTGCGGCGGTCGACGCCTTCCGTTTTTTCAGTCTTGGTATCGCGAGCCATGTGCCCGTACTCCCCCAAAAAGCGTGCCGTTATTGCGGCAACGCGAATGCTTCCGTTTCAATCGCAATGAAAAGACGACCGACTTGACCGACCGCCTTATAGAACTGTGCTTCCTTGGTCGTTTCGAGATCGACAAAGAAACGTTCGGCCCAAGGCCGTAGATGTTTTTCGAAGAAGGATTTCTCGTCAGCAGGCATCGCCTCAAAGCGCCGCCCGGCAAAACCCGCCATCACTTCACACAAAATGCCGATATGATCTTCCGGCTCACGATGCGTTTCAATGCGTTCGAGGCCCAACCGATTGAGGTCGCCGCGCACATCCGCCAGCGGACGCTCGTGCAGGAAACCTGTCAGATAATAAGACCCGTATGGCATCAACTCGCCTCGGCCCACTCCGATAAACAGGTTGAAATATTCGCGGTTGACCTTCGTCGCGTCCGTCGCGCGTGCGGCATCAGCCAATGCGATCAGGGCAAGGCCCAGTTCCGAGGTGTCGCCCTTGATGGACGCCACTTCCTTCAGCATGTCCGCCGTCGGCGCACGCTGCAAAAGCGCAGCAAGAAGCCCATAATGCTGCGCACGCAAGATATCGATCTCGTCGGCAGATTGCGGCTCGTCTGATGCGGTGTAGAGGTCGGGACGGAGAATTGAGCGGGGAACACCGGTCAAAGTCTCAACGGCCAATACGCGTTCAGCGGGGATCTTCGTCCATCCGGAAACTGACGGTTGCGCCAAGCCAAGACCCCGCGCGAGAGCGGACACGCTCCCGGCTGCCTTGATGGCCTGTTCTAAACCCTCGTTCCTCACGTCGTAGTCCGTCCCCACGCAGTAACGGTCCATTCGGACCCCTTATTTCGGACAATCATAGGCGGTGCCTATGGTGATTCCAAGTTCTTGCGACTGTATGCAGCCCCTCTCACACCTGCGGCATGGCGCCGCCATGCCGGCGGCGTGGAGGCTCTTGGGAGGGGGTGGCATCTGTCCTGTTTTCGTCATCTGTTTCAGGCATTTGGACAGTTTCTGGAATGTTATCCTCGCGCGTTGCCACCGTCTCGGGTTGCTCAGATACGGCGAGCGCCTCAACTTGGATACCGGCCTGCGACTCTTCGTCTACCTGTGGTTGGGGCCGGAACATCGCCTCGATCATCTCTTCGACCTTGTCCGATGGCCCCAAAGGTCCAGCGCCCGGGACCCCGCCGGGGGTATTCCAGTCCCACGCATAGTCGAGCGCTTCAGACCTGAAATCCCGGACCATCGGATCGAGCGCCCACATTTTGCGCAAGGCCGCATTCTTGAGAAACTCCGGCACGCCCTTTTGCATGAAAGCAACGAGGCTATCGCCGGGTTTGAGATCGTCCAGTGAAGGGAGCGGGATGGCGAGTTTTTCGGAGTCGAAAGGCTCTTCGCTAGCGGGCTCTTTGATCGCGGGCTCTTCCGTGGCCGGTTCAGATACAGCCTCTTTGGCAACAGGCTTTTCGGTTTCACGCTTCAGCCGTGACCAGCGTGAGAGAAAACCGCCCTCATCGCCCCGCCCGCTCATGGCTCGCCCCGCACGATGCCACGGCGACCGAGAGCGTCCTTGTCGAACTCCTTGCGCTTGCGTTTGAAGAATTCACGCTCGACATGGTTGGCTTCGTAAAATTGCCGGAGCTTCGCCTCGATGATCTCCGGCATCGGCACAGGTTCAACGATATCGCCGACGGTTTCGGCAAAGGCCTCCCCCTCATAAGGGTCGATGGTGGCGGCGATCAATTCGATGCCGTGGACATCATGCGGCCGAAGCACCACCCAAATCTTTAGCTGACCAGCAAGATTATCCCGGTAATGCGCGGTTTCAGCCGCATGGAGCGGGAGTTCGGCGGTGCCCGCAAAGATGAAATCCGTCGCGCCATCGCTGCGCAACAGGGTGTAAGGCGCAATCGGCGGCACGTCAGTCAACACACCGCCAACCGACCAGCGATGATCGACCCAAGGATTATCGATTTTCGTTTTCGCCGCGATGACACCGATGGTGACGATTTCCGCCATCACACCGCCTCCTTGGCGTTGACGAAGGGCATTCCCATCAAAAGATTCTGCGGCTTGACGCGCAATACGCGGTCCTTGCTCATGCCCATCAGCAAATAGACAGGATGGCCTTTGACATTCGCGTTGAGCCGCGTTTCATCCTTGAAACGCAAGGTGAAGAAAGCAAGCGCACGCGATGCCTGATCGAGCGAAGGCGTCACACACTTCCACAGAATATTGCCAAGTGCGGCCCCCTCCTGATCGAGCCCCACGAACCAACGCCAATCATCGTCCTTAATTTCGGCGATCGGTGTGATGATCGTGCGTTCGCCATGCATGTGCCGGATGAATTTTTCGACCACACGGGCAAAGGCATCGCGACTTTCGGAGCGCGCAAAATCCAGTGCCATTGCAAACGCATCCGAACGACTCCAATAGTCGAAGGCATTGTCCGACGATAAAACGTCGATTTCCTTGATCTTATCCTGGCCCATCATCGCGATCAGTGGCGAAGCATGGCTGTCGGCCTCAAGCTCTTCGATCAATTCCTCGTCAGCGAGCAAAATCCGACCCTCATGAAGGCTGATCTTTTGCGCCCGAAAGAATAATTCCGCTGCACGCAGTTCAAGTGTGTCTTCGCAGCCATCCAGCATATTGCGCAGGATGAGATGCATCAGCTGATTGAGAAACAAAGGCGGCACATTCATCTGTCGCGCGACGATCGTCCGCCATGCGGCCTCGACCGAACCCGCCGCGTTCAGCGTATCGCGAAAAGCGATCAGAAACGCCCAATTCTCGCGCGCATCGTCATCGACCAAAGAGGCCAGCTCCGCCTCTGTCACGAGACGGCGTGGGTCTTCCATCAAGGCCCGATGCAAGGACTTCTCAGCCGCACACGCATCGTCGGGCGGCAACACTTCAGGGCGCGCATAAAGCGCCAAAAGCAATTCATCACTGATGGCAAGCGACCCATCGTCCTGCCGCCGTGTCAAATGATGACCAGATGATACCCAGAACTCTTTCATGATTTCAGGCCTCCAAGGCCCAGAAGATCGACGCGCTCATCCACCTCATCCTCATCACTCTCGACGATGGTAAAGGCACGTGCGTGAGAATGGAGCCGATCGGCACCTTCATTCTTGATTGCGTCTTTAAGCACACGAAATTGCTCACGAATGTCGCCATCTTCTATCGTGCGATGAAGCGCCAAAAGGCTTCCCACGGGATCGTGGCACAACGCTAGGGAAAACTCGATTTCCTCGCGCGCTGCCGCGCGCGCCGCATCAAGCGATGGCGCACCGAGCTTTTCGACAAGACGGGTCGCCAGTTTTTCGATGACCTCGTCGCGCTCCGCCTCGTTCACTTCGACAATGGTGACGAGCGTGGAGAAACCGAAACTGTCGATGCCAAGAAATCCAGAACGGAACGCCGCGCGCTCCTTGCCCTGCATGGCAGCCGGGTCGGCGCCGTGAAAGAGGAATCCGCCGGGGACGGCCCATTCGCCCGGTTCGGATGCACGCGCGAACACGAAAGTATCCGACGGATCGAGCCTGATGGTGCGCGGCGCTTTCACAGGCGCGGCTCCCCGGTCTTCGGATCGAACCAATGGATTCCAGCGAAGCCCGGCTCAATCGGCGTGCGTTCGGGCGTTTCATTATGATGGGAGCGCGTCAGAAGATCGCCATTGGTATCGATGGCGCATTTGTCCGCTGCGCGCTCCTTCGGCAAGCGCTCCAAATAGGAATCCGCAATCGGCCGGAATCCTTTATGCTGCCAAGTGTCGAAAGAATTCATCAGATGCCGGGCAAAGCTTTCGATAATGTCGGATGCATCGACATCGTCGAAGCCCTCGTCTTCCATCGACGTCTGATCCGGCGCGAAACCCGGCTCCCAAATGCCAGCGCGCGCGCCAACCAACATGGCGGAAAAGACGAGCCACTCGGGCACGTCGTCAGGCCCGCATCCCTCTGGAATGCCGAGCCGTCCGCCGCCCAAAAGCGCGCCATCAAAACGGATTGCGTCGGGGAAAATGAAATGCAGCGGTTTCTCAGGTGGGCAATGCGTTGCGATGGCATCGGCAAGAGCGGCCATCCCGGCGATGAAGGCGCGGTGCGCCTCCTTCAGCGGACTGTCGGGTTCGAGGATCACCGCAAATTCAATGAGATCGAAGCGACGGACCCAAACGAGCGTGCCCGCCCCTGTCTCCGGTGCAATCTGGCAGGCATGGGCGTGCGCATCGCCCATTTCTCGCAAGGTGACCAGCGTATAGGCCGGCGGCAGAAGAAGCGTGTCCCGATCGAGCATCATCATCCAAAAACTTGCATTTCGAACCAAGGCGGCCCCATGGTCGCGCCGCCCGGTTGCTCCATATAGCGCCAAACGACAAAGAAGGGAGCCTGTCGCTCCCCGGAGAGAGTTCGATGCAGCGGATTTTCGTCGCCTGTTCCTGCGAAGGAACCATGCCACTCGATGGCGAGGCTCTCGGTAAGGGGTGTCAGGGGCGCGTCGAATTGGCGCAGTCGCTCTGCCGCGCCGAGACAGAGAAGGCGCGTGCGCTCATCGGGTCGGGTTCACCCATCGTGATTGGTTGCACGCAGGAATCCCCGCTGTTTCTTGAAATGGCGGAGGAATTGGGTGCTGACCAGCGCATTGCCTTCGGCAATATTCGCGAGCAAGCGGGTTGGTCGGACGAAGGCGCGCAGGCCGGGCCGAAAATGGCAGCACTTCTGGCCGCTGCCGCCGAGCCTATGCCGGGTACGCCGCTCGTCACCCTCGAAAGCCGTGGCGTAACACTCATCTACGGCGAAGGCCAAGAAGCACTCGATCTTGCTGAGGCGCTTGCAGACAGGCTCGACATCACGCTGATGCTCAAGCCCGGCGCGCAAATCGTACCGCCGCGGCGCAACGCGTTTCCCATCGTGCAGGGCCGTATCGCCAAGGCCGAAGGCGTCTTAGGCGGCTTCACCCTGACCATCGACCGGTTTGCAAGCGCTTTGCCATCCTCACGCGCCGCTCTCACATTTGCCTCAGCGCAGGATGGTGCCACATCGCAGACCGACATCTTGATTGACCTCACGCGCGATAGACCGCTGTTCGCTGCGTCGGATTTGCGGGAAGGTTATTTGCGCGCCGATCCGGGCAGCGCGTCTGCGGTGGCCGCTTTGACATTGAAGGCAGCCGATCTCGTCGGCACGTTCGACCGACCGCGTTATGTGACCTATGAAGCTGACCTCTGCGCGCATTCGCGTTCGCGCATAACAGGTTGCACGCGCTGCCTCGATCTCTGCCCAACCGGTGCGATCACGCCCGATGGAAATCATGTCGCAATCGATCCGCTGATCTGTGCCGGTTGCGGACAATGCGCTGCGGCTTGCCCGACGGGCGCAGCATCCTACGCTTTGCCCCCCGTCGATGCCGCCCTGCGCCGTCTGCGGACGCTTGTCACAACTTATCTTAAAGCAGGCGGTCGCGAAACGATCATCCTCCTGCATGACGAACATGGCGAAGCGTTGATCGATGCGCTCGCACGTTTCGGCAGCGGCCTTCCCGCAAATGTTCTTCCCTTCCGCCTTAATGAAGTCACGCAGGCAGGACCTGAATTTTTTGCCTCGGCCTTTGCGTGGGGTATCGCGCGCGTGGCTGTGTTGACACCGGCCAAGCCGAAGCACGATCTCGCCGGATTGGAGGCGAGTGTTTCGTTGTCGAACCGGATCATCTCAGAACTCGGTTTCGGACAAACGCCAATCGCCATTCTTTCGCTTGACGATCCAGACCAAATCCGTCCGGCCTTGTCCGCACTTGCACCAGCGCAGGCGAGCGCTAGACCCGCCACTTTCCTTCCCGCTGGGCACAAACGCGGATTGCTCGAAATATCCTTGCGGGAATTGCATCGCGCGGCTCCGCAACCGACGGATGTAATCGCACTTGAAAAAGGCGCGCCTTTCGGCGGGCTCGACATCAATATCGATGGCTGCACGCTGTGTCTCTCATGCGTCTCAGCTTGCCCGGTCAACGCACTCGGTGACAATCCTGACAAGCCACTTCTCAGCTTTGACGAGTCGCTTTGCGTGCAATGCGGTTTGTGTGCTGCGACGTGTCCTGAAAAGGTCATAACCCTAAAACCGCAGATCGATTTTGCAGCATGGGAAGCGCATCGGCGTGTAGTGAAGGAAGAAGCGCCTGCCTTGTGCCTCAAATGCAGCAAGCCCTTCGGGACACAGGCTTCTGTCGACAAGGTGAAGGCAAAGCTCGCCGGGCATTGGATGTTCTCAGGCGAGAATGCCAAGCGCGCGGATCTTTTGATGATGTGCGACGATTGCCGCGTCGAAATCTCGGTGCTCGAATCCTTCTCGCCTTATGGCGATATGCCAGAGCGGCCCCGCGTCCGTACCAGCGAGGATTATCTTCGTGAGCGTGCCGAGCGCGGTGAGGATCCTTTGAATTAAGTTGATCGGCGAAGGACGACTATTTCGTCGCCTTCGCTAGAAACTGCATCAAAGCCTCCCGATCCTGCGCACTTCCGATGGTTTGCTCTGGCATTTTCGTGCCGGGGAGATAATGGGCAGGACCGACCTCGAACAGTTTCGACACTGTTTCAGGCGTCCAAACAAGGTTCTTGCCCTTGAGCGCATCGGAATAGATGTAGTCGGGATCGGTACCGATCTTTCGGCCAAAAATTCCTTCGAGCGTTGGGCCAGCGCGTGGACCGTCGCCGCGTTTGAGCGTGTGACACGCAATACAGGCGCGATAGAGTTTCGCGCCCGGGTCATCGGCAAAAGCTGCAAGTTCATCATTCGACTTGAGCAAGGGTACGCCGCCGACCGGCTCTCCCGTCGCAAGATTCCAGCGCCTGATCAGGCGATCGCCTCCGCCGGTCAGCAGCGTCGCATTGTCGATGGCGACGAGTGACCAGACCGGCAGGCCCGGACCGACCAAGGTCGTGCGAATCTTGACCGATGGAATATCGATCAACGACACCGCGCCGCGAATTTGTGCTGCCGCCAAAGTCTTGCCATCCCGCGTGGCGGCCAGTGCAATGACAGGCAAATCGCCCGTCGCGATTTCCGCTTTGAACTGGCCATTGACCACCAAGCGCACACGACCATCGCCATTGCCAATAGCAATCGTCTGATCGGGGAGGATTGCGAGTGCAGTGACTCCCGACGGCATCGACAGAATCGCCGTCTGCTGCGCATCACGCCAGAAACGCAAAGACCCGTCCTGTCCGCCCGATACGAGCGTACCATCGGCGAGGAACTTCACCGCATTGACGGGGACTTGATGACCCGGCAATTCGGTGATGACATTCGGGGATGCGACGATTTTTATAAGGCCATCCCATGAGGCACTCGCAAACCGTTTGCCATCAGGGGAAACGGCGAGCGCGGCCACACGCGCATCATGTAGTTTCCAATGCATGACAGGGTTTTTCGAACCGGGCTGCCAAAGCGCAACGATACCGTCCTCACCGCCAGTGAGAAAATCGCCATTCGGAAGAAATGCGACTGCGTCGACACTACCTGCGTGAAAGCGCACGACGTTCTGCGCGGCTCCATTGGCCGCGACCCACACAATACTAGCCCCGTCAAACCCACCCGAGACGATCTCGCGGCCATCTTTGGATACGTCGAGCGCACGAACGGGCCCGCCATGACCGCGCCATTCCTCGGCACTTGCGGGTTGCGATAAAAGAGCAAGGGACAACAGGATGAAACGCAGCATGATCTGAGAACGCGAAATCTTGGAATGCGAAGCCGAGGCTGTTGACTTCACCAGAACGGGCGACAATGTCTAGCCACTCAAAGCGCGACACTATGACCAAACAGGGGCCGGACGAGAATGGAACCGCGATTGCTCGATCTGAAAGGGCTCAAATGCCCCCTTCCTGCGCTCAAGACGCGGAAAGCGCTGTCCGGCATGATGGTCGGCGAGGAGATCGTGGTGACCTGCACCGATCCGATGGCGGCCATCGATATCCCACATCTGTGTCAGGTCACGGGCGACACTTTAGTGGCGCAGGAAACGCGCGAGGACGCGCTCCTGTTCACCATTCGCAAGGCCTGATCAGCCGAGCCGATTGAGCGCATCCTCGAGCTTGACGACGCGCAGCATGGCATCATCGCGGCGCTCACGCTGCTCTTCCACCACCTCTTCCGGCGCACGCTTCATGAAATCGGCATTGCCAAGCTTGGCGTCGATCTTGGCGATCTCACCACGATTTTTTTCGATCTCTTTTTTGAGGCGAACTTTCTCGGCGGCAATGTCGACGACACCGGCAAGAGGCAATGCCGCACTCTCGCCATGAACCACAAGGCCAATCGATTCCGCTGGCGAAGCGTCCGAGAAGCTGACATCAGACAAACGCGCGAGTCGTTTCAACATATCCCCCCACACGGCGACGCGCATATGCGTCCCCGTCGAGGCTTTGACTAGCACGAGCGGAATTTGTGCACCGGGCGGCACATTCGTCTCGTTGCGCGCCGAACGAATTGCGGTGACGAGATCGACCAGCCAACCGATTTCGCCTTCCGCCTCTTCATCCGTAAAGTTGAAATCGGACGGCCACGGCGCCAGCGCCAAAATCGTTTCGCGCTTCGGACCTTCCGCACCTTTGATCGCCCATAATTCTTCGGTGAGATAAGGCATAAAGGGATGCAACATCTTCAACACGAGATCGAAGACATAGGCGATAGCGGCACGCGTTTCGTCCTTCGCGGGACCGTCCTCTCCCATCAAAACGGGCTTGGCAAGTTCGAGATACCAATCGCAGAAGAAATTCCACGCGAAGCGATAGGCGGCATTGGCTGCATCGTTGAAGCGATAGGCTTCGATCGCCTTCGTCACATCGGCAATCGCGCGCGAGGCAAACGTGAGCGCAGCGCGATTGAGTTTCTGCTGGGCTTTATTCGGATCGAAACCGGCGAAGCGCGCGCATCCATTCATCTCGGCAAAGCGAGCCGCATTCCAAATCTTGGTTGCGAAATTGCGATAGCCTTCGACACGGCTTGTTGCGAGCTTGATATCGCGCCCTTGCGCCGCCATGGCAGCCAGCGTGAAACGCAGCGCGTCGGCCCCGTATTGATCGACAAGATCAAGTGGGTCGATGACATTGCCTTTCGACTTCGACATTTTCGCGCCCTTCTCGTCACGAACGAGCGCATGAATGTAAACCGTATGGAACGGCGGTTCCTTCATGAAATGGATGCCCATCATCATCATGCGGGCAACCCAGAAGAAGATGATGTCAAAGCCTGTGACGAGTACATCGGTTGGATAATAACGCTGCAGCTCGGGCGTCTTGTCAGGCCAGCCTAATGTCGAGAACGGCCAGAGTGCCGACGAGAACCATGTGTCGAGCACGTCTTCGTCGCGTGTCAGGCGTTCATCTGCTCCGTAATGCAGATGAGCAGCTTCTTTCGCTTCCGCTTCGCTCTTCTCGACGAACACGGTGCCATCGGGACCATACCATGCCGGAATCTGATGTCCCCACCAGAGCTGACGGGAAATGCACCATGGCTCGATGTTTTCGAGCCATTGGAAATAAGTTTTTTCCCAATTTTCCGGTACGAATTTCGTCTTGCCGCTCCGAACCGCTTCAAGCGCCGGCTGCGCTAGCGTTTTGGCGTCGACATACCATTGGTCGGTCAGCCAAGGTTCGATGACGACATTCGAACGGTCGCCATGCGGGACCATGTGAACATTCGGCTGGATCTCGCGCAGGAGGCCGCGCTCTTCCATCATGGCAATAATCGTCTTGCGCGCATCATAGCGATCAACGCCATGCAATGCTAGCACTGCGTCAAGATCGGCAGATGCGTTTGCATCCGCGAGGAAACCTTCATTGCCCCGCAAAGCAAGGCGCGCTTCTGCATCGAAAATATTGATGAGCGGTAGATCGTGGCGCTTGCCAACCTCAAAATCGTTGAAGTCATGCGCCGGCGTGATCTTTACTGCGCCCGTTCCCTTTTCGGGGTCGGCATAGTCATCCGCAACGATGGGGACCAGACGACCGACGAGAGGCAAGCGCGCCTTTTTGCCAATCAGATATTTCAGTTTCTCATTCTCAGGATGAACGGCAATGGCTGTATCACCGAGCATCGTTTCAGGGCGCGTCGTGGCAATCGTGATGATTTCATCCGAACCTTCAATCGGATAATCGAAGTGCCAAAGATTGCCCTTCACCTCAACCTGCATCACTTCGAGGTCAGAGATGGCGGTCTGAAATTTCGGATCCCAATTCACGAGGCGCTTGTCGCGATAGATCAGGCCTTGCTTGTAGAGCGTAACGAACACTTCGAGCACGGCACGCGACAAGCCTTCATCCATCGTGAAGCGTTCGCGCGTCCAATCGCAGGATGCGCCAAGACGTTTCAGCTGATTGACGATGGTGCCACCCGATTCCGCTTTCCACGACCAGACTTCTTCGAGGAATTTTTCGCGCCCCATGGCGCGGCGATCGGGACGCTTTTCAGCCGCAAGCTTACGCTCGACCACCATCTGCGTCGCGATGCCGGCGTGATCAGTGCCAGGTTGCCAAAGCACGTCTCGCCCGCGCATCCGCTCGAAACGGCACAGTACATCCTGCAGCGTGTTGTTGAGCGCGTGGCCCATGTGGAGTGAGCCGGTCACGTTCGGCGGCGGAATAACGATGGTGTAAGGCTTGGCCTGCGCCCTGTCCGAACGACCCGCCTTGAATGCCTGCTCCTTGTCCCACAGCGGCGCAATCCGCGCTTCCACCGCGGCAGGGTCGAAGGTCTTGTCCATCATCATCTTCATCCTCAGCACCCACGGGGCGCACACATCGTCAGCGCCAGTCAGACGCCTGCTCGACCGTGGCCCAGAAGGCGCACAGCACTGGCTGATAGTTTGGGGGTTAAGAACCCGAGCGCAGCGGTGAAGTCAATTCCGGAGCCAAGCTGCTCTCACCGGCCCGATTGCGCTGAGATCCGCTCGATTTCCTGCTTAACCAGCCGCTCAGCGATGGCAGGGAGGTTGGCGTCGAGCCATTCCTTCAGCATGGGCCGCAGTAGGTCGGCCACGAGGCCATCGAGTGTCTTCGTCTCGGTGGATATTTTGAGCGCCGATATGCGTCCGAACGCAGCGGAGAGCGCCTCTTCCGCCTCGCCGGCGATCAACCTTTGTAACCGTGCGCCATCAGATGCGGCGGGATCGCGAACCACCGCTTCGGCGTCTGGCATATTTTGCTTCACGGCTTGTGGTTTCCTTGGCGGCAAGCCCGGAACCGCCTCGGCAGGTTTGGGCCGGATTGCCGCGACAAGCCCTTCAGCTACCGCCTCGGGCGATGCAGAAACGATCGTCGGCTTATTGTGCGTTGCGCTTCTGACAATGGGTTGGGCGAGATCGAGCACATCCTCGCTAGCGCCGCGATCCACCACCATCCGCGCAGCCGTTTCCGGCTCTGCGGCCTCAGCGTTCTGCTCGTCGGCGATGATGCGCCGGATGGACGCCAAAATGTCGTCGATCGTCGGCTCGGAGGATTTTGCGGTCGCGGTCGTCATGAAAGAGTTCCATTGGTCCGGGCAGCCGACGCAACGAGGCCTGAAATTAACGTGACTATGGGGCAGGCAATACGGATTCGGAAGCCGGTATCAGCGTCCGCCCGGAGTTCTCAACCCAATCCACTTGTCACGCACCTGATTGTAATGGGTCGTGGCATTGTACTGATCCACCTTCAAGGCCAACGTCGTGGCCGAGAGGCGTCCCATCGCCGCCAGCACCTGATAGGAAATCACAACGCGGTCGCGTTGGGCGGCGACAAGGTTCACGCGTGCGCTCAGCAGGTCCTGATCGGTGATGAGGACGTCAAGCGTGGTTCGTTGGCCAACCTTGGCTTCCTCACGAACGCCATTCAGCGCGATGGTGGCAGCCTGAATCTGCGATTCTGCGGCTTGAATACGCGCCTTCGCCGATTCGAGTTGGCTCCATGTCGCAACCACAGCAGCGCGAACACGGTCGCGCGCTAGATCGAGTTCGAGCTGCCGTTGGCCAAGCGTTTCCTTAGCCTGACGGACGCGAGCATAGGTTTCCCCGCCTTCGTAGATCGGGACGTTGACGCGGCCGACCACCTGCGCCTGAACGAGATCCACGTTGGAACCCTGATAATCCCAACGGCGCTGCGCGGAGCCTTGCAAGCCCACACTCGGATAAAGCTCGCTCTCGACGATCTTCACTTCTAGCTGGGCCACATCGACGTTATGGGCTGCTGCAATAATAGCAGGATGATCGCCGAAGGCGATGCGAACAGCTTCATCAAGACCTTTGGGCAAAAGCCGCTCAAGCGGCTTGGCTGGTGCAAGTTGCTTCGGTTCGACGCCAATCACCTGACGATAACGCGCGATCGACGATTTGAGATTGCCTTCAGCGAGCGACCATTCCGACCGGCCGGCAGCCAAACGCGCTTCCACCTGGGCAACGTCCGTGCGGGTCACTTCGCCGACATTGAACCGGTCCTGCGTTTGGCGCAATTGCTCGTTCAATACGTCGATATTCGCCGAACGCAAATTCAAAAAGGCCGTATCGCGCAACACATCCATGTAGGCAGTCGCCGCGTCGTTCAAAGTGGTTTGTTCCGACGTGCGCAACGAAGCGCGGCCAGCCAACACCGATGCATCGGCACGGCGCACCGAATTGCCGGTACGATTTCCGTTGTACAACGTTTGATCAATCGTCAACGCGGCACCGCGCGGCCAGAACGAATCGTTCTGCATCGACGTGGATCCCAAGCCATTTCCGCGCGTCACGTCGAGATTCGACACGCCTAAATCACCGCTGGCGGTTACGCGCGGGCGATAGCCGGACAAAGCGCGCGGAACGTTTTCGTCGATCGCACGAAGCTGAGCGCGTTGGGCATTGAGTTCTGGGTTCGAGGCATAAGCGCGGGCGAGCGCAGACTCAATCGTTTCGGCTGCAACGGGGCCGATGAACAACGCCAAAAACGCTAACGCAGCTAAGCCTTTTTTAGCCCTGCGTGTAACTGTGCCCACTTCAAACCCCATTCCGATCGGCCAACATGACGTATGGTTAACTTTGGCCGATATAGTTAATATAACGATAACGCCTAAAATGCGAACCCGGGAGCTTTTGTAAATCCTTTCAAAAGCGGCGCTGCAGCGTTGAGCAACGCGACTGACCCAATTTCGGTTCCGCTCTTGGTCCACAACGTGATTCGACCCGACTGCCCCTTTCCGACCACCGCAACGAGGCGACCGCCATCGGCAAGTTGGTCAAGCAGAGCCTTGGGTTCAACTTCGATCGCGCCTTCCAAAATAATAACATCGAAAGGTGCCTTGGCAGGGACGCCGCTGGCGAGATCGCCCGCCACAAGCTCAATGCCCGACTGATGGCCCAGAGCATGTCCCGCCGCAGCAATCATCGTGTCATTGTCGAGCGCAACAACCTCCGCCGCCATGCGGCCCAAAACGGCTGCCGACCAACCTGTCCCGCATGCCACATCCAGAACGCGATCGGATGTCTTCACCGCCGCCGCCTGCGCCATCCGTCCAAAGACCATTGGCGCTAGCATGAAGCGCGGCTCCACCGCACCGTCCGGTGCCACCGACAAGTCCCGATCGATATAGGCAAAGGAACGGTCCTGCGGGCGGACAAAAGACTCGCGCGACGTCTCAAGGATCGCAGCGAGAAGTGCTTTGTCGTTGACATCTGCCGTCCGAAGCTGGCCATCGACCAGTTGGCGGCGCTGTTGTGCATCGTGCGGCATGGATCCCATCCACTCCGGTCTTGAAGACAGCTATCAGCCTTGTGCGGTAGCAGGTTGCAAAAGGCAAGGTTGGCAGTCATCTCTCGCGTGCAGAATGCCCGCCATGGGGCTCACGGCACGCGTAGAGTTCTGATTACTTCAAGCGAATGCCGTTTTTGATGCGCTCATCCTTGAAGATGACCGCCATGGCTTCGATGATCTTTTTGCCGCGATTAGCCTTGCAATAGGTGATGACCTGATGCTCGAGCACTTTGGCGCGGACGAAATGCATCTCGTTCTTCTTCGCGAGACCAGCATACCAGCCGGCATACCAGCTCATCAGATTGTCGGCATCTTCCTGGTAGGTGTCAGCCAGTTGAGCGCAGGTCAGTTCCTGCACCTTGATGAACCCATTCTTATCGGCATAGGCCGTCAGCGGAATCGGCTGTTGAGCCACCGCGGTCGCAGAGCCTAAAGCGCCGAACAAGGCGGCGGCAATCACGATATGGCGCATATTCAAATCCCCCTTCACCGCGCAAATCACACGCGTCCTGAGGAACCACCTTTAACCAAGCCCAAAGGGAGTCGCAAACGTCCGTTCGCCCTATGGGGACAAGCCCAAGCTCGGTACGAATCTCAGCGATGAAGGGGGTGGAAGAATGAGAAGGTCATTGGAGGCCTCGCCCGGAATCGAACCGGGGTGCAAGGATTTGCAGTCCTCTGCGTAACCACTCCGCCACGAGGCCAATGCCAATGACGTGCTCCCGATAGCAACAGAAAAGAGGGAGGGCAACGGAAATCGGGGCTTGCTGGCCTTTCTATGGCCGCTGGAACGGAAAAAAGCGGTGCAAGCCGGATTTGATGTGTCCAACCCCTTGCAAAATCGGATCGCCCTGTGTAGTTCCCCACTCCACCAGACGGTCCCTGATAGCTCAGCTGGTAGAGCGTTCGACTGTTAATCGAATGGTCGCAGGTTCGAGTCCTGCTCAGGGAGCCAAACTTCCCGCTTGAGTTGGTTTTCCGTCATAAAATCTCCATGAGTTGAGCTTTTAAGCCCATTTGCCCCGCTTAGCCGTGCACGAGGCGATAGCTCACGGTGGCATGCTAGGCGCCTGAACATTGTGGCCTTGCATGAAGGGGACGAACACAATCAATGTCAGTGCATTGCGAACGCGAGCGTCAACTCCCGACTTTTGACAAAGCGAGGCCATTTCCCGAAGTTTATCCAAAAGGAGGCGGCCATGGATGAGTCGGCAGACCGGTTCCAGAACGCGATCGACACTGCGATCGAGGCGCAAATCCGTGAGGCCTTTGCGCTCAAGGACGAGGACGAGCTCGGCGAGGCGCTTAATGCCATCTATGTTGCGGCGACGGATGGGGCGTTACGGGCGCTTTTGTCCCTCGGGTGCCCGCTCGACGATGTCGAGGGGGAGATGCGACGGCTCGTCAAAGCGCTCGTCAAGGAACATGCCGAGGAAATGCCTTCCCTCCAATAAGGCCGCTTGACTGATCCATTGGAGCACCCCTGCCGTAAATTTCGGGTGTTTCCGGGAATTTCGCATGTCTTCGCCTTCAATCGTTTGGTTTCGCGACGATCTCCGCCTTGCGGACAACCCTGCGCTTCTCGCTGCCATCGCCCGTAAGGAACCGGTCATCCCGGTGTTCATCCTCGATGAGGACAGCGACGGCATCCGCCCGATCGGCGGGGCGGCCCGCTGGTGGCTCCACCATTCCCTGCTGTCCCTCTCTGAACAATTGGCAACCAAAGGAACCCCTTTGTTGGTGTTCCGGGGCCCAGCGCGGGACGTCATGGCCACGATCGTCAAGACGATGAAACCCGGCGCGGTCTATTGGAACCGGCGTTATCGCAAGCCCGAAATCGCAGTCGACAGCGCGATCAAGGACGATCTCAAGGCCCACGGCATCGCAGCCGAGAGCTTTTCCGGCACGCTTTTGTTCGAACCTTGGACGGTGAAAACGCAGGCGGGTACGCCGATGCGGGTGTTCACCCCCTTCTACCGCGCAGCAACGGCGCCGGGCGAACCTGCTCCGCCCTCCCCGGCTCCGCGCTCTATCCCCGGCCATGAATTGAGCCAGAAAACGGCCGGAGCCGTCGCGCTCGAGAAGCTCAATCTCCTGCCGACCAAGCCCGATTGGGCCGGTGGTATGCGGGCCGAATGGGTGCCCGGAGAAAAGGGCGCACGCAAACGTCTCGACGCGTTCTTGAAGGGCGGGCTCGCCGGCTACAAAGAAGGTCGCAATTTTCCCGCCCGCCCATCGACATCGAAACTCTCGCCGCATTTGCGGTTTGGCGAAATCACGGCGCGTCAGTGCTGGCATGCCGCTGGAACCGCAGTGGAGGCAGGACAATCCGACGCGTCCGATTCCGATCTAGCCACTTTCCGCAGTGAATTGGGTTGGCGTGAATTCTCCTATCATCTTCTGTTTAATATCGACGACATCCAGCGCCAGAACATGCAGAAGCGTTTCGATGCGTTCCAATGGGCACGCGATGCCAAACAGCTTCGCGCCTGGCAACGTGGGCAGACCGGTTATCCGGTCGTCGATGCCGGGATGCGCGAATTATGGCAGACGGGATGGATGCATAATCGCGTGCGGATGATCGTTGGATCGTTTCTCGTCAAACATCTGATGATCGACTGGCGGGAAGGCGAAGAATGGTTCTGGGATACGCTGGTCGATGCCGACATGGCATCGAATCCTGCCAGTTGGCAGTGGGTTGCCGGAACGGGAGCCGATGCAGCACCTTATTTCCGCGTCTTCAATCCGGTGTTGCAGGGTGATAAATTCGATCCCGATGGCGACTATGTGAAGCACTTCGTGCCCGAACTGGCCTCCCTACCCCGAAAGTACATCCATTCCCCATGGACCGCCCCTGCATCTGTGTTAAAAGATGCAGGCGTGAGCTTGGGCTTCGATTACCCCCACCCGATGGTCGATCATCAAGCCGCCCGCGACCGTGCGTTACGCACGTTCGAGGCGCTTAAGGGTGCGGTTTGACCGCCACAAGGAGTTCCCGTCTACCATGCGCATTGCCATTATCGGCACCGGGATCGCCGGCAACGCCGCCGCTTACGCTTTAGCGACTGCATCGCGTCATTCGATCACCGTCTATGAGCGCGAATTGCGTATCGGCGGTCATTCCGCCACCGTCGACATCAATTATGACGGCACGGCGATGGCGGTCGACACGGGCTTCATCGTTTACAATGAAATGAACTATCCGAACCTGACGGAGTTGTTCCGTACGTTGGGCGTACGCACGCAGGATTCGGATATGAGTTTCTCGCTCTCGGACGACACCGGTGGCGGTTTCGAGTGGTGCGGTCGCACGAAAGACGTTTTCAATGGGCTGTTCGCGCAACGGAAAAATCTGTTCTCGCCGCGCTATGTGAAAATGCTGCTGGAAGTGCTGCGTTTCAATAAGCTTTCGATCGCAGACCGTAGCGCTGGTCTGTTGGCGAATAAAACACTTGCCGAATATCTGGCCTTCCGGAATTTCTCTGATCGTTTCCGCGACGATTACCTCGTTCCGATGGGCGCTGCGATCTGGTCGATGTCGCTGAACGCGATGCTAAAATTTCCGGCACAGAGCTTCGTCGCCTTTTTCGAAAATCATCACCTCCTGCAATGGAACCGTCCCGTGTGGCGGACGGTGACAGGCGGCAGCCGCTCTTACGTCAAACGTATCTCGTCCTTCTATAGCGACCATATTCGCACCGGTGCTGCGGTCGTTTCCATCAAGCGCCTTGGCGATGGTGTCGCGGTAACAGATTCGCGCGGCCATACCGAGCGTTTCGATCATGCGATCATTGCAGCGCATTCGGATGAAGCGCTCGCCATGCTGGCCGATCCGAGCGCCGAGGAGACGGCCATTCTCGGTGCCATCGGTTTCCGCAATAATGCAGTTTATCTCCATCGCGATCTGAGCTTCATGCCACGCTCGCGGCGTGCTTGGGCATCTTGGAACGTCAAGCGCAATTCCAACCCCGATGCGGATTTATGCGTGACCTATTGGATGAACACGCTCCAGGATCTGCCGTCTTCAAAGCCGGTATTCGTCACATTGAATCCGCCTGTGCCGCCGCGCGATGAACTCGTGTTCGGCAAATACAATTATTCGCATCCGCAATATAATGAAGCGGCCATTGCGGCGCAGGCGCGCTTGCCCGAGATTCAGGGTATCAACCGCACGCATTTCGTGGGTGCTTGGAACGGTTATGGTTTCCACGAGGATGGCATCAGCGCCGGTCTCGCTGCTGCCGAAGCGCTGGGCGCACGCGTGCCGTGGCGTGACGGCACGGCGCAAGATTGGGCCGAGGCCGCTGAATGAGCGGCGCTTTCGCAAGCGCCCTTTTCCCGCCACCCGCGGCGGCGGCCAGCCTTTATCTCGGCGACGTGATGCATGCACGCATGAAACCTGTCGCGCATCGTTTCGTCTATCGTGTCTTTTCGATGCTGTTGGACGCCGACCGGCTTGATGAGGCCGCCCGCCTCTCGCCTTTGTTTTGCATTGGTCGTTTTAATCTCGCTTCGTTCGATCCGGCTGACCATGGGCCTCGCGACGGATCATCCTTGGGGGATTATGCGCGGCGCGTTTTAGCGCAGGCCGGCGTGGAAACAGGTGGCGCTCGCGTCATGCTTCTCGCCTATCCGCGTATTCTTGGTTACAGCTTCAATCCGCTCACGGTTTATTTCGTCTATGGAAAGGACGAGGCGCTTCTGGGTGTGCTTTATGAAGTGCGAAACACATTTGGCGAATGGCATACTTATGTCGCGCCCGTGAAACCGGGAGAATTGTCTCCCGCCGGTTTACGACAGGAGCGCGACAAGATTTTTTACGTTTCTCCGTTCAATGACCTTTCCATGCGTTATCTGTTTCGCCTGAAACCACCCGGCGATAACGTCACCGTACGGATTTTGGAAACCGACCAGACAGGACCTTTGCTGGCAGCGAGCTTTGCCGGGGTCAGAGCGGACTTGACGTCCGCAACCCTTGTGAAAACATGTCTTTCATTGCCGCTGATGACGATGAAGGTCATGGTAGGCATTCACTGGGAGGCGCTGCGTCTCTATATCAAGGGCTTGAGGCTCGTTGCCCGTCCAAAACCGCCGGAGCTCCTCAGCTTCAGCGATACCGTTGAGGGCGAAAAAGCTCATCAAGGAGGCTCAACTTGAACGATCAGGCAACCCCCGTTCCCCTGACCCTAGAAAATATCCCGCAAGATTTGCCGACACTCGTGCGTAAATCCCTCGCCTATGCGAGCGCACTGGAAATCGGAACCCTGATCATCGCCCTGCCCGATGGTCGGCGCTTTATCGCGGGCGGCAAAGCGCCCGGTCCGAACGCGGAATTGATCGTCCACGATTTTGGTTTCGCGCAACGTCTGATCCGCGAAGGCGATATTGGCATCGGCGAAGCTTATCTGGCGAAGGAATGGGACACGCCTGACCTGACCGCCTTCCTGCAGATTTTCGCTGCCAATCATCACATGATCGAGCGGATGGTTCATAACCCGTTTGTGCGTGTTCTCCAGCGTGTGCAGCATTGGCTGAATCGCAACACTAAATCCGGATCGCGCCGCAACATTCATGCGCATTACGATCTCGGCAACAGGTTCTATTCGTCTTGGCTCGATCGGACGATGACTTATTCGTCGGCGCTCTATGCAGAGGGCGACAACGATCTGTCGAGCGCGCAACGCCGGAAGTACAAGGCACTGGCTGATGCCATCGATCTCAGGCCGGAACATCACGTTCTCGAAATTGGCTGCGGTTGGGGCGGTTTTGCCGAATATGCAGCCGGTGAAATAGGCTGCCGCGTCACCGGCCTTACTATTTCTCAAGAGCAATATGACTTTGCCGTCGAACGGATGGCGCGCGCCGGACTATCTGACCGCGTGACGATCAAATTGCAGGATTATCGCGACGAGACGGGTCTTTATGATCGGATCGCGTCGATCGAAATGTTCGAGGCTGTTGGCGAGGAATATTGGACGGCCTATTTCGAGCAACTTGCTACGCGCCTAAAGGAAAATGGCCGCGCTGGCTTGCAGGTCATCACCATTCAGGATCGCTTCTTCCAGACCTATCGCCGAGAGATCGATTTCATCCGTCGCTACATTTTTCCGGGCGGCATGTTGCCATCCCCGCAAAAGATGACGGAACTTGGCCGCAAAGTCGGTTTGGCTCTGGAAAAAGAGCGCATCTTCGGTCTTGATTATGCGCGCACGCTTGCGGAATGGCGCGGCCGCTTCCATGACGCTTGGCCAGACCTGACGCCCATGGGTTTCGATGAGCGCTTCCGCCGCATGTGGGATTATTATCTCTCCTATTGCGAAGCAGGATTTCGGACCGGCAATATCGATGTCCGCCAATTGATCTATACGAAGACACGTTGAGCCACAGCGAGCCCCTCTCCCGCGCAACGCTTTTCGCCTATGCGGCACCGGCGTTGCCGCTGGCGATGCTATCGTTGCCGTTTTATGTTCTCGTTCCCGGCTTCTATGCCGAAACACTCGGGCTCAATATTGCGCTTGTCGGCAGTGTGCTATTCGGCGTGCGCGTCCTTGATGCGCTGAGTGACCCAGCCATGGGCATCTTCGCCGACCGGATCGATCCGCGCATGGGGCGGCGGCGTTTCCTCGTTGCGCTCGGCACACCGCTGATCATGCTTGGCGGTTGGTTCACCTTTGCACCGCCGCAAGGTGCGGGCGCGTTCTATCTCGCGCTTTGGGCCACGGTGCTGTCGCTTGCGACAACGGTGATGCAAGTTCCCTATGCGGCGTGGGGTGCCGAGATTTCGCGCAGCTATGAGGGCCGCAACCGTGTCGTCGCATGGCGGGAAGCGCTTACTGTCACGGGCACCTTGATCGCGCTTTGCATGCCCGCCTTGCTGCCCGCATTTGGCCTAAGCGATCCCGCGAGCATCCTGCGTGCGATCGCTATCTTGATCGTGGTTGCATTGCCGCTTGCCTGCCTTGTGTGTTTGCGTGTGCCTGAACCAACCAATCGCTCGGTGGTGCAGCTTTCATTCCGCGACAGCTTTGCGGCGCTCTCCGCCAACAAGCCATTCCTGCGACTGGTCATTGCTTTTTTCGTCAATGGCTTTGCCAACGGCCTACCGGCGACTCTGTTCGTATTCTTCGTCAGCGAACGCTTGCAGGCGCGCGATATGGTCGGACCTTTGCTGGTTCTGTATTTCATCTCCGGCATTGCAGGTGTACCGCTCTGGTTCAAACTCGCACAGACACGGGCCAAGCATCGCGTTTGGTGTCTCGGCATGATGCTGGCGATGGCCGCCTTCGCCTTTGCACCCTTCCTTGGTGCAGGAGACGTTTTCGCCTTTGCCATTGTCACGGTGCTCACCGGACTCGCGCTGGGTGCCGATGTCGTGATGCCGGCCTCGTTGCAAGCGGATGTGATCGATGTTGACACAGCACGATCGGGCGAGGAACGTTCGGCGCTCTATCTCTCATTGTGGGGATTGGCGACGAAATTATCGCTTGCGGCCGCCGTTGGCGTAGCCTTCCCCTTACTTGCACTCGCGGGTTTCGATCCCGGGCAGAATGTCATCACGCCACGCGGGCTGGATGCGTTGGCGTTTCTCTATGCTGGCCTGCCGGTGATCGTGAAGAGTTTTGCGATTGCGCTCATGTGGCGCTTCCCGGTCGACCGCGCCGCGCAACAGGAATTGCGTTTGCAGATCGAGCGCCGTCTATCAGCGTGAAGCGCCGGTGCCTTTGCCAACGAGCCAAAAATAGGCTGGCCAAGGCAGAAGGTTGATCGCCTTCAAAAGCCATTTCATCCGACGCGGAAATGTGACCTCAAATCCTCCCGTCGCAAAGCCATCGCAAATGCGTCGCGCAGCATCCTCGACAGGGATGATGAATGGCATCGGATGGTCGTTCTTAGCGGTCAGAGGCGTTTCCACGAAGCCCGGGCAAACAACTTGCACGGTGATGTTTCTCGGCGTGCAATCGAATTGTAACGAGCCGGCCATGTGGATGAGAGCGGCTTTTGTGGCTCCATAAACAGCCGCACGCGGCAATGGCCCGAAACCGGCAACCGATGCGTTGAGCGCGAGCTGCCCTTTGCCGCGCGCAAGAAAGCGCGGCAGGACTGCGTTCAACCCTGTCAATACGCCATTGATGTTGACGTCAAACATCGACTGCCAGTCCTTCAATACGAACGGCTCGATGCTGACTGGCTTATAAGTTCCGGCATTGAGGAAAGCGAGGCTGATCGGCCCATGCTCATTCTCGATGCGTTCGACGGCTTTGAGAACGGCCTCGGCATCGGTGACATCGCAGGGAGCCGGGATCATCATCTCAGGCTTCGCCTCACGCGCGAGCGCTTCGAGTTCTTCGGCACGACGGGCGGAAACAGCTACGCGGAAGCCGCGCGCAACAAGCTCTAGCGCTACCGCGCGACCTATTCCGGAACTCGCTCCCGTGATCCAAACAATTCCGTCTTGCGGTTGCGCGCGAAAGCTCATCGTAAACTCCATTTCAGAGTTTACGCAGAGACACTCCGAATGGATGTGATCAATGCCCGAAAAGGCGCTGAACGATCCGGCCGAAAGGACCCGTTAGACGCAGGGGCGCGTCCGTCACGGCGAAGCAGATGCAATCCTCGTCCTCATCAGCACGCGGACGGTGGTCCACATCCGAGTCGGCGAAGGCAATGTCACCACGACGATAATGGCCGGAGGCATCGGAGAAGCCCCCCTTCAGCACAAGCGTCACTTCAGCACCGTCATGGGTATGCGACGGCATGATCCGGCCCGGTTTGATCCAGAGGAGCGAGGCCTCGCCGCCAGCCTTTTCGGCATGAGGGACATGAAATTCGCGAATGCCAGGCAACACCGTGCGCCACGGAACGCTATCGAGCCGATAACCAATGAAATCGGCCAAAGGCGCCGGGAAAATTGAATCGTGAGGAAGCTGCGCGCGGATCGAACCCGACGGGGCATCGAAAATCGCAGCCAGTCGGCTATCGCGATTGCGAATACCGCTCGGCGCTGCAACGTCAAGCTCCTTGGCGTTGAGCTCTTCGAGAGCGCCAACAAAGTTCCGGTTGTCCGGCTTGATCGCCAAATGGGCAGCAACAAGGCCGTGTAAGGCGGGCGAAAGCTGGCCCGCGGCGTATTGCGCCATCAAGGCGTCGATTGGGTGGGCCGCTTGGTCTTCGAGGCGCATGAGTAGTCCGGTCCAGACACAGGGGCTCAGGCGAGCCGTGAACATTTCCCACAAATACGGGGTACAATCGGGGGTGGATCACCCCTTATGCGCCGTTATCGTAGAATCTCATTTTCGTAAGCTTAACGACAAGAACCATCCGTAGTTCTACGGGGTGCGGCGTGCCCGTTTGTCGCAATGCGTCCCCATGTGCGCCCTTTTGGTACTGATCGGCCGATGCGGCTTGCCTGCTAGAGGGTCGTTCTTTAGCGTCGCCGGACCTGAAATAGCCTTCCGGAGTTCATGATGACAACCGCCCTCCTCTTTCGCGACGATGCCTATCTCAGAGAGACGGCGGCCAAAGTTCTCGGGATCAACGAGCGTGGCGGCATCATCCTCGACCGGACAATTTTCTATGCGACTGGGGGTGGCCAGCCCGGCGATGCCGGGGTTCTCCTGACCGCTGCGGGCGCCGAAATCCCGATTGCCACAACGGTCTATGGCGCGGACAAGACGGAAATCGTGCATGTGCCAGCCGAGGGCGCAGGCTTGCCCGCCGTCGGCGATATCGTGACAGCGCGGATCGATTGGGAGACGCGGCTCAAGCGCATGCGCATCCACACCGCACTCCATCTCCTGACAACGGTGCTTCCCTATCCCGTCACCGGCGGCGCCATTGGCGATGGCGAAGGGAGGCTCGATTTCGACATTCCCGATGGCGGGCTCGAAAAGGACGCCATTACAGAAGAGCTGATGCGCCGCATCGGCCAGAACGCCGATGTAACCGAGCAATGGATCACCGATGAAGAACTCGAAAATAATCCAAGTCTCGTCAAGACCATGTCGGTAAAGCCGCCGATGGGCACGGGCCGCGTCCGTCTCGTCAACATTGCTGGGCTCGACCTGCAACCTTGTGGCGGTACGCATGTGAAGAACACGCGCGAGATCGGCGCGGTCGCCGTCACCAATATCGAGAAAAAAGGCAAACAGAACCGCCGCGTCCGCATTGCACTCGTCTAGAGCGACCTGATCGGGCGCTCCAGACCTTTGATAACGCATCATCTTGATCCGCCAACCGAGACCCACTTGGCGGGTTGATGCTCAATAAGAGGAAACACAATGTCGAACCCGCATTTCGTGACCGGCCAATGGCTCGAAGACCATCTCAACGCGCCGGATGTCGTTGTCGTGGACGCCTCTTGGTATCTGCCCAATCTCAACCGCAATGCGCGCACCGAATATGAAGCGGGCCATATTCCCGGAGCGGTCTTCTTCGACATCGACGCCATCGCCGACACGGCGAGCGGACTGCCGCACATGCTGCCCTCGCCACAGGCTTTCTCCACCGAGATGGGCAAGCTCGGCATCGGCGATGGTGCCCGCATTGTGATCTATGACGGGCTTGGACTTTTCTCGGCGCCGCGTGTTTGGTGGACACTCCGGACAATGGGTGCACGCGACGTCGTCATCCTCGAAGGCGGCGCGCCACGTTGGAAAGCGGAGAACCGGCCTTGGACGGATGAGAAGACGATGCGCAGTCCCGCCAGCTTTACCGCACGGCTCGACCATGGTGCCGTCGCCTCGCTGGCAGATGTCAAAAACATCTTGGCGTCCGATACAGCGCAAATCGTTGATGCACGCCCGGCCGACCGATTCAAAGGCGACGCGCCAGAGCCGCGTCCGGGCCTGAAATCAGGCCACATGCCCGGCGCGAAAAACGTTCCTGCCGGTCTCGTTTCCGCCGATGGCGTTCTCAAACCCGCAGCCGAAATTGAAACCATTTTCAAGAATGCAGGCGTCGATCTCGACAAGCCTATCGTCACGAGTTGCGGCTCGGGTGTGACGGCCGCCATCTTGGCACTTGCGCTGGAATGCACCGGCCGCAACATCAAGGCGCTCTATGACGGGTCATGGGCGGAATGGGGGGGACGCGACGATTGCGACGTCGCGAAGGGCTGATGTCGTCCCGCCATCATTGAAAAAGAAAAGCGCGCCACCAGGGCGCGCTTTTTTGTTGGGGACGCAATCTGCGTCAGTGCAGAATTTGCGACAGAAACAATTTAGTACGTTCGTGACGCGGATTGCGGAAGAATTCGTCCGGCGTATTGGCTTCAACAATCTGGCCCTGATCCATGAAGATCACACGATTGGCGACTTGGCGTGCAAAGCCCATTTCATGTGTGACGCAGATCATGGTCATGCCTTCTTCCGCCAGCGAGACCATGGTGTCGAGCACTTCCTTCACCATTTCCGGATCAAGGGCCGATGTCGGCTCATCGAACAGCATGATCTTCGGCGACATGCAAAGCGAGCGCGCGATGGCCACACGCTGTTGCTGACCGCCCGAAAGCTGACCGGGATATTTCAGCGCCTGCTCTGGAATCTTCACGCGCTTGAGATAATGCATCGCGATTTCTTCGGCGTCCTTCTTGGGCATTTTCTTCACCCAGATCGGCGCGAGCGTGCAGTTCTCCAAAATCGTCAGATGTGGGAACAGGTTGAAATGCTGAAACACCATACCCACTTCGCGACGGATCTCGTCGATCCGCTTAAGATCATTCGTCAACTCAACTCCATCGACGACGATCCTGCCTTCCTGATGCTCTTCCAAGCGATTGATGCAGCGGATCATGGTCGATTTGCCGGAGCCTGACGGGCCGCAGACGACCACACGCTCGCCGCGCTTCACAACGAGATTGATGTCGCGCAGCACGTGGAAATCGCCATACCATTTGTTCATCTGGACGATTTCAATGGCGGTCTCGTTATTCAGCTTGGCGGGCTTGAGACCGGCGGGTTTTGTATCTGGCATTGCTTTTTTCCTCGCCGTCAACGTTTGTGGCCGGTGGCGAGCTTACGCTCCATCCACTGGGAATACTGGGACATGCCCCAGCAGAAAATGAAGTAGAAGATCGCTGCGAAGGCATAGCCCGTGGCGCGGGTGACGGGCGTCGCCCAACGCGGATCGACGAAGCTGGCTTCGATCGTCTTCAAAAAGTCGAAAATGCCGACGATCGACACCAAGGTCGTGTCCTTGAACAGGCCAATAAAGGTGTTGACGATGTTCGGGATCACGATCTTCAGCGCCTGCGGCAGAATGATGAGAACCATCATCTGCCAATAACCAAGACCAAGCGATTGGGCGCCCTCATATTGCCCGCGGCCAATCGCTTGCAAACCGCCGCGCACGATCTCGGCCATATAGGCAGACGCAAAAAGCGCGATACCGACGAGAACACGGATCAGTGAATCCGGTCTCCAACCATCCGGCAGGAAGAGCGGCAGCATCACATTCGCCATGAACAGAACTGTGATGAGCGGAACGCCGCGTACGAATTCAATGAAGATCACGGAAAAGAGACGCACCAGCGGTAGCTTCGAGCGTCGTCCCAAGGCGAGCAACACGCCAAGCGGCAATGAAAACACAATGCCGACTGTCGAGAGCACGAGCGTGACCAGCACACCACCCCAGAGGTTTGTCGGCACTTTCTGGAGATTGAACGCCGGCGTACCGACGAGCAGGAAAAATGCGACAACCGGGAAGATCAGGAAGAAATAGAGCGAGCCCCAATTCTTATACGGAACGCGTGGCCACAGCAGCCAGACGACGCCGATCGCACCCATCGCCCACACCGTATCGACGCGCCAACGTTCGTCGATCGGATATTGGCCATAGAAGAAATAACCCAAACGGACCTTCACAAAGGCCCAGCAGGCGCCCAACGGTGCATTGCGAACGGATTCGAGACACGCGTCGCGGCCCGACCCTTCCCAAACTGCATCGAAAATCAGGAAGTTCAAAACCGGCGGCGTCAATTCCCACAAAATCCAGAACCCGAGCAGCGTCATGATCGTGTTCGGGATCGAGGAGAATAGATTCTCTCGAACCCAAGCGACAGGGCCGCGCGACAACACCGGCGGCTTGCGCTGAGGTAAATCGCCACTGCCGAGATAGGCGCCGCTTGTATCCATGGGAGTCAGATTGTCACCGATCGTCATGGCTTAGCGCTCCACCAATGCCATGCGGCTGTTGTAGATGTTCATGAACAACGACGTCGTCAGACTGATCGTCAAATAGACCAGCATGGTGATCGCGATCACCTCGACCGCCTGCCCCGTCTGATTGAGCACGGTGCCGGTGAAGACCTGCACGAGATCAGGATAACCGATGGCAACGGCGAGCGACGAGTTCTTGGTCAGGTTCAAAAACTGGCTGGTCAGCGGCGGGATGATGACGCGCATCGCCTGCGGCACAACAATGAGCCGCAACGTCTGCCCATTCGACAGGCCCAGCGCATGGGCCGCTTCGCTTTGGCCCTTCGAAACGGCAAGAATGCCGGCCCGCACATTCTCGGCGATGAAGCCTGCCGTATAGATCGTGAGACCGAGCAGGAGCGCAACGAATTCCGGATAGATCTGCATTCCGCCCGTCAGGTTGAAGCGGCTCTGCTTGGGATATTCGAAAGATAACGGGCTTCCGGCGGCCAAATAAGCGATCAGCGGCAAGAAGATGAAAAGGCCAAAGCCAATGAGATTGGCCGGAAAACGTTTGCCGGTGGCTGCCTGTTGCTTGCGCGCAAAATAGGAAAGCGCAATCCAAATAGCGATAGCCACGAGAGAGGCCATCCATGTCCAATCAAAATTCGGACCGGGTACCGGATTGGGCATCACGACGCCGCGGTTGTTCAAGAAAATCGCCCCGAACAAAGACAAGGAATTGCGCGGATCGGGCAACGGCTTCAAAACCGCATTATACCAGAACAGCAATTGCAACAGCAGCGGCGTATTGCGGATGACTTCGACATAAATCATCGACAATTTCGCGATGATCCAATTGTTCGAAAGCCGCGCAATGCCAATGATAAAGCCGAGGATCGTGGCGAGGATGATCCCAATAAATGCGACGATCAGCGTGTTCAGAAGGCCGACAAGGAAAGCATCGCCGTAGGTCGACCCACCCGTCGACGAAAATGGAATGAGCTTTTGGTTGATGTCGAAACCCGCTTCGACCGACCAGAAGCCAAAGCCTGACGCGATCTTGGCGGCGCGCAGGTTCTCGATGGCATTTGTTGTCGCCTCGTAGACGACAAATACAATGATCAGTGCCAGCACCACTTGATATGCGATGCCACGAACCTTCGGATCGTAAAGCGGCGAGACGCGAGGGGCGCCCTTGCCTGCGGCTTCAGTCGACATCCAACCTCCGAGACGCAGCTGCAGAAACGCGGCGTGCACACAGTCACGAACGGGCGCGCACGCCCGGACTTGTTATACTCTAGCCGATGTACAGAGACGAAGCATCCCGGCTTAGGGCCGGGATGCCGTTTTTGAACCTTAGCGGATTGGCGGGGCGTATTGCAGGCCGCCCTTCGTCCACAAATTATTCTTGCCACGCTCAATCTTCAGCAGCGAGCCCGAACCGACATTACGTTCGAAAACCTCGCCGTAATTGCCGACATTCTTGACGATGCGCACCACCCAATCATTCGGCAGACCAATCATTTCGCCGAACTTACCTTCGGTACCGAGAAGGCGCTTGACCTCCGGATTATCCGACTTGAGCATTTGATCCACGTTTGACTGGCTCACACCGAGTTCTTCGGCGTTCAGCATCGCGTAATGCACCCACTTCACCAGATCGAACCACTGGTCGTCGCCATGGCGAACCGAAGCGGCGAGCGGTTCCTTCGAGATGATTTCCGGCAAAATCATATGATCGTCCGGCTTGGAAAACTTCAGGCGTTCAGCGAAAAGGCCCGATGAATCCGTCGTGAACACGTCGCAGCGGCCTGCTTCATAGGCCTTGATCGTTTCGTCGTTTGTGACGAAGGCAACGACTTCATATTTCATCTTGTTGGCACGGAAATAGTCGGCGAGATTCAGTTCCGTTGTCGTGCCTTGCTGCGTGCAGACCGATGCACCGTTTAGCTCGAGTGCCGATTTGATGTTCATCGACTTGCGGACCATGAAGCCTTGGCCGTCATAGTAATTGATACCCGCAAAGTTCAGGCCGAGCGAGGTGTCGCGCGACATCGTCCACGTCGTCGTGCGGACGAGCACGTCGATTTCACCCGATTGAAGGGCTGTGAAACGATCTTTCGCCGTCAACGAGACGGTCTTCACCTTCATCGGATCGTTGAGGATAGCCGCTGCAATCGCACGGCAATAGTCAATGTCCAGTCCCTTCCAGACACCCTTTTCATCGGGCATGCCAAAGCCCGCAATGCCGAGGCCCGTGCCACAGATCAGTTGGCCGCGTTCTTTGACCTTCTGTAACACGCCTTGGGCTGATGCTGCCCCGATCGTAAGGCCTAGCGCGGCCACACCGAGCGCCGCTGCTTTGAAAATGGACTTCATGACTTTCCCCTCGAAGTTTGCGGAACATTCCGCAACGCGGATGCCGCGTCTGTAGGCATTTTCTTATCAAACCACAGAGACGTCCAGTACAAAGCAAAATTCATGCTCAGGGACCCCAACGCCTCAAAGAAAACGGACCGGCACGAGGCCGGTCCGTCATAGGATCCTTAGCGGATCGGTGGGGCGTATTGCAGACCACCCTTCGACCAGAGCGCGTTCAGGCCGCGCTTGATCTTCAGCGGCGAGCCTTCGCCGACGTTACGCTCAAAGCTTTCGCCATAATTGCCGACCTGCTTGACGATGCGCACGACCCAGTCATTGCTGAGGCCGATCATTTCGCCAAACTTGCCTTCAGTACCGAGGAGACGCTTGATCTCCGGGTTATCCGACTTGAGCATCTGATCGAGATTGGCCTGGGTCACGCCAAGTTCTTCGGCATTGACCATGGCGTAGAGAACCCATTTCACAACATCGAACCATTGGTCGTCACCGTGACGGACGACCGGACCCAGCGGCTCCTTCGAGATGATTTCCGGCAGAATGATGTGGTCATTCGGGTTCGTAAGCTTCAGGCGCTCGGCATAGAGGCCCGAAGCGTCGGTGGTGAACGCGTCGCAACGGCCGGCGTCATAAGCCTTGATGGTTTCGTCCGATGTCGCAAAAGCGACGACTTCGTACTTCAGCTTGTTGGCGCGGAAGAAGTCGGCGAGGTTCAGTTCGGTCGTCGTGCCCTGCTGCGTGCAGACCGAAGCGCCGTTCAACTCGAGCGCCGAGGAGACGCCGAGCTTCTTACGAACCATGAAGCCCTGACCGTCATAATAGTTCACGCCCGTGAAATTGAGACCGAGCGAGGTGTCACGCGACATCGTCCATGTCGAGTTACGGACGAGCACGTCCACTTCACCCGATTGCAAAGCCGTGAAGCGATCCTTCGAGGAAAGCGGAACGAACTTCACCTTCTTCGCATCGTTGAAGACCGCGGCCGCAATGGCGCGGCACACATCGACGTCGAGACCTTTCCAGACGCCCTTATCGTCCGGCGCACCGAAGCCCGCGAGGCCGGTGTTCGAGCCGCAGGTCAGCTGGCCCTTGTTCTTCACGTTGTTGAGGGTCTGCGCCGACACAGCCGAGGCCGCAAAAATGGCGGCCGCGCCGAGCGCGATCGATACAATCGTCTTTTTCATTCAGTGTCTCCCACATTGAAACCGGTCTGAACCTCGAAAGGCGTGGCGCTCCTTTTGGGGCCACCCGGTCATGAACCTGATAATCTTGCTTCTATTGGATGATGGTCAAGGCCCCGCACGTGCAAACATCGCCGCACTTGACGGATATCCCGAACCTTAGCCCTATTGTCGGCCTATTCCCACCATTCGGACAGTTAAATTCGATGAACGAGCACAACCAGAACCGCAAACCCGGCCCCCGGACCCGGTCCATCCATACCGGCCGCCACCCGAACGAGCAATTCGGCTTCGTCAATACGCCGGTCTATCGCGGGTCTACCGTGCTCTCGCCAACCATGGACACTCTCCTCAACCGCGACGATGCCCGCTTTATCTATGCGACCAAGGGCACCCCGACGTCAGAGGCCCTTGAGGCAGCTTGGACCGATATTGCCGGGGCCAAGGGAACGGTTGCCGTCGGCTCCGGCCTCGCCGCTGTGGCGCTGTCGCTGATGGCAGCTCTAAAAGCGGGCGACCATCTGCTCGTCACCGACAGCGTCTATCGGCCGACGCGACATTTCTGCGATACCGTCCTCAAACGCTATGGTGTCGAGACCACTTATTTCGACCCGATGATCGGGGCCGATATCGAAAAACTGTTTCGCCCCAACACCGCAGCGGTGTTCACCGAAGCGCCCGGCTCGCAAAGTTTCGAGGTGCAAGATGTGCCGGCCATCGCGGGCGTGGCACTCAAGCACAACGCGCTCACCATCATGGACAACACATGGGCGACGCCGTTTTTCTTCCCCCCGCATGAGCGCGGCGTCGACATTGCGCTTGAAGCAGGCACAAAATATCTTGGCGGTCACTCCGACCTTCTTCTCGGAATCGTCTCGGCGAATGAGCGGGCATGGAAGAAGCTCCGCAGCACCTATGACGCCTTCGCGATGTGTGCGGGTCCCGACGATATGTTCCTCGCGCTTCGTGGGCTGAGGACCATGCATCTGCGGCTCAAGGAGGCCGAAAAGCAGGCCCTTGCCATGGCCCATTGGTTTGCGGCGCGGCCCGAGGTGAAAACCGTCCTGCACCCTGCCCTGCCGTCCTGCCCAGGGCACGAAATCTGGAAACGCGATTTCCTTGGCTCCTCGGGCCTCTTCTCAGTGGTTCTCCACCCCACCCCGCAAAAAGCCCTCGCGGCCATGCTCGATGGCCTCAGCTATTTCGGCATGGGGTATTCATGGGGTGGATTCGAGAGCCTCGTGGTCCCGTTCGACTGCGCCGACTACCGGACCGCGACGCAATGGAACCCGGGCGGCCCTGCCTTGCGCTTCCAAATCGGTTTTGAAGATCTCGAGGATCTTCAGGCCGACCTCGACGAAGGCTTCAAGCGGCTGCGCGCAGCCTCTTAAAATCACCCTCAGGGCGCCAGCCATTGCCCCGACCAGCCATCCGCCATGCGCGTGAACCGCGCGCGGCGGTGGCCCGCATGGCGCAGAAACAGATATTCCAGAGCCTCGATGCGGCAAAGAACCGCGCTGAAATTGGCGCGCCCCGCGGCAATCGCTCCATCGTCATCCGGCAGCGAGAAATCGTCAGCACCGTCGAGCGGTGCCCCCGGAGCAGGCTTTACGCCATAGCAGACGCGGCTCATCCGCAACGATGCATTCCAAGCCATCTCTTCCAGCGGATCGTCGCTGTGGATACTCGCCGTGCCTTCTGCGCGGATCTGAATGCGCGCCGGATGGTCGTAGAACGCAAAGGCAATATGGGGATCGGCATTCAGTTCGGCGATCTTATTGGCGCGCAAATCGGTATGGAAACGCAGTGTCACGGCTTCGGAATCGAAAGCCCGCAAAACTACAACACGCGCTTTCATGGCTCCGTCAATGCCCCGCGTGGCTATAACCGGCGTATGCATCGGCGAACGACGATCCTTTACCGCGCGGGCCAAACGCGCGAAGACATCGGCGCGGACTTCGTCCAGCGTGTCCGGGGCGAAATGATCAGGAATTGTCACCGCTCTTGGCCTTTTTCTCGTTCTTGATCAGCCAGAGATTGCGGACATAGATGAAAACACCGAGGCCTTGCCCGACGATGAAAACGGGATCGCCTTTATAGATGGCGTAGACGAGCAGAAGCGCGCCGCCACCGATCGAGAAAAACCAGAACGACAATGGGATGACGCTCTTCTGCGCTTTTTCACTGGCGATCCACTGCACCAAAAAGCGCATGGTGAACAATGCCTGGCCAAAAAATCCGAGGATGATCCAGCCATTCCAGCTTTGCACGAACACGGCATAGAGGTAGCCGCCGACCTGATTTGACAAGCTAACCAGCATGATCGGTCACTTCCTTCACCTGAGCGATCCTACGGCGGCGCCGACATAGCCAAGCAACACCCATCAAATCGCCAATGCCGACCCAGAGACGGTCGAAAAATCCGTAATTCGAGACACCTGTCAGCCGAGGTCGATCTTTTACGTCGACGAGAGCCACATCGAAACCATCGCGTTTGACCAAGGCAGGCATGAAGCGATGCAAGGCATCGAAATAGGGCAAGGCTAGATAGACATCGCGCCGCACCGCCTTGAGCCCGCAACCAGTATCGCGCGTGCCATCCTTTAGCACAAAACCGCGCACTGCATTGGCTGTGCGCGATTGAAACCGCTTAAATCCCGTATCCTTACGACCGACGCGCTGGCCGGCGGCAAGACCTGCGCGCGGACCACCGGCATCGAGTGCAGCCACTAAAGCAGGAATGTAGGCCGGATCGTTCTGACCATCCCCATCGATGGTAACAATGATCGGCGCTTTGGCCGCGCGCGCGCCGGAGCGTACGGCAGCGCTCTGCCCGCAGGAGGCGGCATGTTCGAGCACGCGCAAATGCGGCTTCGCCTTGGCAAGATCAGTCAAAACGCGCAGCGTCTCGTCGGTCGAACCGTCATTGACATAGATGATCTCGAACGGACCGAGCGCGGTGCATGCGGCCTCTATCTCCGCGATCAGCGGGGCGATGTTGCCGGCTTCGTTCTTGACGGGGACGACCACACTCACGCGCGGTTGTTGATTGGGTTCACTCACCGTGTTTCACCCATTACGTAAATGCCAATATCGAGTTTGCGGCCGCCATTCATATTGATGCCAGCGATCCGCGTGGCGAGGCGCGGCGTGAGGCCGCGCGCAGCGATCTCGGATTTGAATGCAGCCTCTGCGCGGCTCTCGACGAAAGCTGCCCGACACCCTTTACCGGCCAGAAACTCTGCCGCCCCGCGGCCATCGGTCATGACGAGGTCGGTGCGGGTGAGAAAGACGAGGCTAGGCTCACGATAAACAGTCGTCGCAAGCTCAGGATCGTTGCATTTCAACTCCTCCACCGCCGATGCGAGACGCGGGCTCAGACGGATCGGCTCAAAACCCGGGAGCGCGAAACGAAAGGCGGCAAAGGTAATCAGCAGCGATGCGACGCAGGACAGTGCGGCAGCGCGAATGAACCATCCCGCCCAAAGGCTGCGCATGGCAAAAAATGCTGGCACTAACGCGACAATCAGCAAGGCCGCTGCAGCATAAGGGATGCTGCGCGCCATGATGAAGCTCGCCACAGGCACACCCACCGCCAAGACAAGAACTGGCAAAGGCAGCAGGACGGGAACAAGCCTCGCAAGCCAACGCTTCGGTGCGGTGAAATGTTCAAAGGCAAGACCGGTGGTGAGCGCCAAAGCGGGATAGAGAGGCAGCACATAATGCGGCAGTTTCGTGGGCACGATTTCGAAAATCACCCACATTGGCAATGCCCATGAGAGCAAAAATACAATACGCGGATTGCGGCGCGCGCGCCAAATGAAAGGGATTGCCAGCAAAACGAAAGGCGCCATGGGCCAAGCGGTACCGGCAAAAGCGGCAAGATAGGTGCCGGGTGGTGCGCCATGCGATTCCTGACCCTGCGCGACTTTGCCAAGCATGTCCTGGCCAACGGAATCGCTGAAGAAACTGCCACCGCTTTTGATCGCAATCGCAACGAACCATGGCAGTACCATCGCCAAAAGGATCAACAATCCCTTGCGCGTTTCGAGCTTGCGCAGGAATCGCGCGCCTTCTCCGCCGAACAGCGCGGTCCCCAAGGCAGCGAACGCAACGATCAGTGGCGTGATCGGTCCCTTCACGAGGATGCCGGTTCCCATCGCGATCCAAAATCCGGCCCACCAAATCACCGGCAGCCGATCACGCGTGCCAAAGCGCGCCTCGGCCAAGACAAGCATACAGGCAATGATGGTCGCTGAAAGAAAAGCGTCGGTTTTTGCGAGCCGCGCCTCCACGCCAATCAGAATTGTGGCACCGAACAAAGCGGCGGCCATCAAAGCGGCGCGCGCACCCATCAGACGCAGTCCGATAAGGTAGGTCAAAATCATTGCAAGTTGGGCGCCGATAAATGACGGGATCCGATAAAGCGCGATCGTATGCAAAGCATCGGGCACGCCCACCGCTTGTCCGGCTTTCACCGCGACGACTTGCAGCCAATAAATGCCGACCGGTTTTTTATGGCGCGCCTCCTCCTGAAAACGAATGTCGATCCCGTCGCCGGATTCAATCATCTGCTTTGTGGCTTGCGCAAAACGCGGCTCGTCGCGATCCATCGGATGCAGGGTTGCAATTCCCGGCAGGTAGAAGGCGAGCCCCAGTAGAAACAGCAGTACCACCGCCCGCAAACGGGATGCGGCGATCGCATCGAGCCAGAGCATGGAACGGTCGGAATGCATACGAAGCTGCTTTTCGGAACGGCTGATGGGAAACACCGGATCCGGGCGGTCGAATCCATCCCGGCAGCAACCCCAACACAAGGCTGCAGGCCGCGCTTATCCGCGATCCTGCTGCCGTTTGCAACGCCGGACGACAGCTTCTTGCCTCGTGACGTCGCTTCGGCGAGAAGGCTAGGATGAGCAATGGAACAGACAATCGAGCCTCGGCCTCTGCAGACGTGAACGGTCCCTTGCAGGTCGATTTCGTCCGGTTGGGCGATGGACGGATCGGTATGGTCCATTGTCCGGGGCGGACGGGGCGCGATGACCGTGGGCGGCTTTGGCAACGCGATCTCACCGCCGATTTGGCGGCGATCCGCGGCCATGGGGCCGATACGCTCATCACACTCGTTGAACAGGCTGAATTTGCCCTCTATGGCGTCGAGCCGCTGCCGGAAGCCGTCGCTACAGCAGGGCTCGGCTGGGTGCACTGGCCCATTGGCGACATGAAGACAGCGTCAGGCCCTACTGCACGGGCGATGCAAACGGCGCTTCCGGCTCTCATGGACAGGGTTCAGAGCGGCGCAACGATTGTGATTCACTGCGCAGCGGGGTTGGGACGCACCGGTACCCTTGCAGCCCAGATGCTTGTCTATGCTGGAATGAAACCGAGCGATGCCATCGCCACCGTACGAGCGGTAAGACCGGGAACGATCGAGACACCGGAGCAAGCGCGGGCCGTCGAAAAGGCAGCCCTGCTCAAAGGCGAATGAGATAGAGCCAGAGTAGCGCCGAGAGTGTGGAGAAAAGGATCGCCGCAGTTAGCGAGCCATAGGCCGAGAACGCCAAAAGCCCGACAACAGCTGCAATTAGGACGGTCAGCGACACCTGCAACACGACCTACCCCACAGATTAACCTAACGGCAGACTTACTACCGTTCTGGACCTTATAACGCACTTGGGAACCCGATTCATAGCGCCTAAACCCCAAACGGGGCGGATCACGCGAGCGAACAACCCAAAACACATCTGAGACACGCGAACGCAGCGCATTACGCGATAATGAGCGGCCCCGCCGCGCAAGTCGGTGCCAGCAAAATCCGCTGAATTGAGCCAAGGGACGTAGCGATCCCCATTGGCCACTTAGTTGTGCTCATTTTCGTGCAGCTCGCCTATTTTGGGGTCCGCGCATGGATTGATCCTCTTACGGTCCAAATTATCTTCCCACTTACGTTTAGTCATGCGTTAGCGGAACCATGCCCGATCTTCGTGCTGCCTTCGTGATTTGGCTCTGTCTGTTTTGCTTAGCAGTCACAGTGTTTGCATCCATGCTGGCGATGGATGCTCTCTCTCTTGGGCCAAATGTCCTCAGGTGAGAACATTGTTATTGTTGAATGAGAGATTCTGGCGACCCCGACTGGATTCGAACCAGTGACCTACCGCTTAGAAGGCGGTTGCTCTATCCAACTGAGCTACGGGGCCCGAAATGGACGCGGACCGGACGTCAGTGGGTCCACTGGCCGACACGGTTAAAACGGAAATTGTCCGAATAGGAAATGCTCCGGCGCTTTGGATCCTTCGGCTCAATCAGCTCAAAAGGAATGCCATTGGCGCGGGCGTAAGTGAGCGCTTCTTCCTTACTGTCGAAGGACAATTTCACCTGTTGGCGGGTATCGCCTGAACTTGTCCAACCCATCAGGGGCTCGATGCCCTTGGCATTGTCCGGAGCGAAATCGAGCACCCAACGCTCCGACTTGGCGTTGCCCGATTGCATCGCGTTGCGCGAAGGCCGGTAAATGCGTGCGGTCATGTCTTGCTCCGATATTCAAGTTTCGCTGGAGATGGTCGGGGCAGCAGGATTTGAACCCGCGACCCTCTGCTCCCAAAGCAGATGCGCTACCAGACTGCGCTATACCCCGTTAATCTCCAGAGGCCCTCCCCCGCTGGCTAGCACCGCACGCACCTTGCCGCAAGAGAGGTGAAAGTCTGGTGAACCGTTTTAACCGCCGAACATGGGATGCTCGACCCTGTCGCCGGGTGCAATCCCTAGACGGGCCGCCGTTCCACCGTTCAGTTCCAGCACGCCTAAAACCGGCTCAATGGCTGAAACCGTCCGCAGCGAATGGGGTTCCGTGTTCTCGGCGATATTGGCAATTGTGCCGTCCTTACGGATGAACAGCATGTCGAGCGGGATCAAGGTGTTCTTCATCCACATGGATGCGATTTGTGGCTGCTTGAAATCGAAGAGCATGCCCCGATCGGCCGGGAGATAAGCGCGATTCATCAAACCGCGGGAGCGCTCTTCATCGGTCCGCATCACCTCGACAGCGAACGTCACCTTGCCCTTCGCCGTGGCGATCGTCAGTTGTTCGAGCTTGCTTTGCGCCCGCGCATCCCCACCGCCAATGGCCAGAGACGTGAAGGCCACCAAAGCCCAAAGGACAAGTGAACGGCGCGTGGACAACATTGACGAACTCCGCGTTGCAGGGGCCGAACCTTCCCCGCCTACGCCTTCGCCGTCAATGGCCGATCTCGATCGATCACACCGTCAGTGGGGCTGTGGCGCGTTGGGATTGTCCACCACCACCCATGATCGCATTTTGCCCCTCGTCTCCGCCATAGCGCGACAGGCGGATCACCTTCCCTTTCACATGAGGAAATCGGCATCGGTCAATTGCGATTTCGAGACGCCCGAGACCGTGATGGTCGTGGTCCAATCGTCATAGATATCGAATTCTCCCAAGCATACTTCGACGATGGCGCCGTAGGCTCCTTCATAAATGTTCATGTAGGAATAATAGCCATCCGGATCGATGTGCATATTGCGCAGATCGATTTTGTCCTCGCCGGGCGTGAAATCGTAGAAGACAAGGTAATCGTGGCGGCCTTCGAGCGGCGTAGTGGCCGCGTAGACATCCGCACCACCCTTGCCGCCCCATAGGGTATCGTTCCCGGATCCGCTCACCAGCGTGTCGTTCCCCACATCGCCATAGATTTTGTCGGCCGATGTGCCGCCGTCGAGGCGATCATCCCCGTCGCCGCCGATGAGCGTGTCCAATCCGTCATCGCCCGACGCCTTATCGTTTCCAGTTCCCGCATCGATACGGTCATTGCCGAAGCCGCCTTGCACCGTATCGTTTCCCGCAACGGCGTAGATGCGATCGTCGCCATAGCCGCCGGTGAGGTTGTCGTTACCGCTGCCGCCATCGAGCGCATCGTTGCCCGCGCCGCCGGTCAGCGTGTCGTTTCCCGCACCGCCAACCGCGCTGTCGTTGCCGAAACCGCCATTGAACAGATCATTGGCATTGGAGCCGCGGAAGGCATCATTTTGATCGTCGCTGAGATCGATGCGCTTGTCGAAATTCGCCGCTACGAGGTCGTCCTTGTCGACGCCTTCCAAAATGACAATTGGTGACCAAACCCACCCATTTGCGGGAATGACCCCATGCGAACCGGCGCTGTAGAAAGCGTACTCATATCGCAATTGCTGGATCACCGTGTCGGCACCCTGCTGCACGATGGTGAGTTCGCCTATGTAATAGGCATCGCGGAAAGAGTGGTCCCAAACGAGGATATCGCCGCCCTCGCCGGCCGTGAAATCCGCAATGACGTCCGTCGGCAGCAATAACCAATCAGGTGAGGACGTCATCTCCGGCAGTCCTGGCATGACGAAGCGGTCCACACCGGTACCACCCTCGAATGTCGTCATCACCCACCAATGATTGTGTGCGCTCACATCGAGGAAGACGTCGTTACCTGCGTCACCCTTTACGACGTCGCCGCTGTAATCTTCGCCCGCCGTGTTGGAATTGGCTTGAAGCGTGTCGTCGCCTCCTCCGCCCTCCAACGTGTCGCTATCCCAACCGCCGATCAGCGTATCATTGTAGTCGCCGCCTTTCAGCGCGAGCGTAGAGCTCAAACTGCCTTCGCTGGCGGTAAAATCGATGCGTTCGATGCTATGCAGAAGTGTCGCATATTGTTGCCAACGGAAAGAGGAATAAAACGTCAGCAGTTGCGGTGCAGCCCCCGACAGATCGCACGCAATGAAATCGGCTCCCCAATCATCGTCTCGGTTGTAGTGGACACGCAGGATGTCGATTCCGCTGGTGCCATAGATGTCGGGCGGAAGCGTTTCAAGTGTATCATCATCGAGTGTCAGATCGATCGTAACCATGGGTTCCCCCTCTTTCGCGCGAAAGCGGATGCCGCGCGGGGGATGACGCGGTCATAACGACGACAACGCGACAGACGGTAGAAAGTTCAGCGCACGATGCGAGACGCTGGCGCCTCAGGCAGGGCTCCAGCCAAAGAAGGACTGCTCGGACGGCGATTGAGCGCGCAGACAGAATTATGATCCGAGCCAATACCCGTCACAAAAAGCCATGGAGCGGCGGCCAAGAACGCCGCCAGACCAGGTTCAAAAAAAACATTTTATACGAGAGCGTACAGAAATGACCAACTTCAAGTTGCAGGCGGCGATCCCACCCCGCCTGCACCTAAGCCGTTAATGGCCGATCCCAGCCGATCACACCGTCAGTGGGACGGTGGTAGAACGGGTGTGTCCGCCAGCCTGACCTCTGTCGCCATATGGCCTTTCGGTCCCGGCCCGTAGCGCACTAGAACCACTTGACCCGGCAGAAGATCGGCGATGCCGTAGCGGCGGAGAATTTCCATATGGACGAAAACGTCCGGCTTACCCTCGCCCTCGCTGACGAAACCGAAACCGCGGATACGGTTGAACCATTTCACTGTCGCCCGCTCGAGTGACGAGGTTGGCGTTACAGTGACATGCGTGCGCGGCGGCGGCATCTGCGCCGGATGGATCGCTGTGCTTGAATCGACCGATTTAATCCGAAACACCTGCCATCCGCGTCGGCCTTGCGTGGCTTCCACGACAACACGGGCGCCTTCATAGACAATTTGAAAACCCTCGCGGCGCAGCACTGTCGCATGAAGGAGAATATCGGCCATGCCGTTGTCAGGGATGATGAATCCATAGCCCTTCGCGACATCGAACCACTTTATCGTACCCGCCACCTCAACGAGATCGACAGGAGAACGGGCGTCGCCAGACTGTTCAAAACCGAGATCTGCGAGACCGTGAGAAAAACCCAACGCATTGGGATTAAAATCGTTTGCCATTGCACATAACCACGTCAAATGAGCCACTGCCAAAACACAAGAACACAACCATAAGAATCAAAAAGCACTCTACATGATCCCTGAGTTTAGACGTTCTTTTGACCTAAAGTCTAGCGACTTGTTGACGAAGCGTTAATGTCGGTTAACGGCCAAAATTCTGGCAGAACGCTCGGTAAATCCCCGCGAATGACGCATTCAGCTAAGGAATCGAGCGGCGTTTTCTCACGATTGACGATCAAAAGCCGCGCACCGCCCTCTTTGGCCATCAGCGGCAAATCGGCCGCAGGGCGCACCACGAGCGAGGAGCCAAGGACAATCACCCCATCGGCACGGATCATGGCCTCCCGGGCGCGGCGCAGCGCTTCGGTTGGCATCTTCTGCCCAAATGAAATCGTTGCCGATTTGACGATACCCCCACAGTCGTCGCAGACGGGCGGGTAACCATGCTGATCGAAGTGCGTCCTTATGGCGGGTATTTCATGCCGACGCTCGCACTGCATGCAGCGCGCATAAGAGCCATTGCCATGCAATTCGATGATCTTATCATCGGCAATGCCTGAGCGCTGATGCAGATTGTCGATGTTCTGCGTCACGACGGCGCTTACCTGACCGCGCGCAACACCTTCTGCGATAAACTGATGCGTCGCCCCGGGACCGAAATGGCGATAAATATCGTCCATCGCAAATTTGCGTCGCCACGCTTCGATGCGCGCCTCTGCGCTGTCTATGTAATCCTGAAACGGAACTGGCTTGTGCGTCAGCCACGGACTCCCGGGCGAGCGAAAATCGGGAACGCCCACTTCTGTTGAAATGCCGGCGCCGGTAAAAATCACAAGCCTGTCGCATGAGGCGATGAAGGCAGCGATCGCGTCTCGTGCACGGAGAATGCCATCATCCTCACGCATCGATGTCCGACTCCAGGACAGGCATGACATCAACAAAGACGCCAAGCGAATGGCCCGCACCGGACCAGATTATGCCATCGAGTGGCGCGACATCGGCGTAATCGCGACCCATCGCAAGCACGATATGATCTGTGCCAGTGCGAATGCCATTGGTTGGATCGAAACCGACCCAGCCCTTTTCACCGCACCAGACGGACACCCATGCATGGGTCGCATCCGCACCTTCGAGCCGCACTTCGCCTTCGGGTGGCACGGTGCGCAGCCAACCCGAGACATAGGCGGCCGACAGGCCCAGACCGCGCAACCCCGCGATCATGATATGCGCGAAATCCTGACAGACGCCGCGACGCCATGCGAATGCGTGCGAAGGATCGGTGTCGACCGCGGTGGCCAGCGGATCATAGATGAAATCGGATTTGATGCGCGCGTTGAGGTCACTCACGCAGGCCAGCAGCGCGCGGCCCGGCGGAAAGCTTTCAGCGGCATAGGCGGTAATGGCGGGATTGATCGGCACCATACGGCTCGGAAACATAAAATGGCTGGGAGCGTCCGGCCCCAGCGCAGGGGCGTTCAACGCTTGCGCGGATGTTTTCTCCCAAGATGGAGCGTCATCAGTTTCAAATGCCTTCGATGACACGATGCGGATGTTGGCTTCAACCGTGACGCTAAATCGATCATGCGGCCCTTCGATAGCGATGCGCGTCACATGATTGCCAAAAAAGTCGCGCCCTTCCATCCGCTCGCTCGGTTCAGGCTCAATCGTCAGACGCTGGGACACCACATCCTGTCCGGCTCGTGACACGGGTTGCATACGGATGATGTGGCGCGATGACGGCACGGACTCTTCATAAACGTATTGAGTTGTCTGCCGGACGGAATAACGCATCAGCTTTTCCCTCCCGCGCCATTCGGCCTCACATGATCGACAATGATGAGGTCGGACAGCTGCAACAGCCCGACCGCACACGCTCCAGGCAAAGCCCGATCGACAATGCGTGCATCGGCTTTCGCAAGAGTCTCCTGCCACTCCGCGGCCAAAGCCGCGGCAGCGTTCGCGCCGGTTTGCGGCAAACCAGCGAGATGTTCGGCTATCCGCTCCATCTGAAACGCGACCGAACGCGGATTGGCCGGATCGAACATCAAGAGATCGGTGACAGATACGCGTTCTGGCATGTCAACATAACGCAGGCGGTAAGTGAGCGTGCTGTCGCCTAATTCGAGAAGAAGATCGCACGCCCAAGGATCGTCCGAGGCGAAACGGTCGATCAGCCGCGCCATTCCGATGCCACGCTCGATGCGGCGCCCAAGATCAAGAAACCTCCAACCATTCAGGCGGTTCATATTTTCCTGCGCCAAACCTGAGAATGCAGCAAGCACACGCAACGCATCCCGCAACCTGTCATCCGCTGAAACCTCTGGCAGCGTGTCGGTGAGCGGCGCTTCCACCATGGCCACGAGTTCGTTCAAAACGCGCCAAGCGTCGGGCGAAAACCTGTCGCGAATAATGGAGGCCGCATTCAGCGCAGCGCGGCACAAGGCCAAGATCGATTGTGGGGTGTCGCCATGAAGCGCGATGCGACCTAATTCGGCGGGCGCTGGCGGCTGCAATGGCGGGAATTGCGGCAGAGCACTCCATGACGTCAGCGTCGCTGCAATAGCGGCATATATATTGGCTTCATGGCGATCGGTGCGCGCCAGCGCGGCGCGTGTCAGGCGCACCATGAATTCCGTGCGCTCGACATAGCGGCCAAGCCAAAACAGATGATCGGCGGCGCGGCTCGGCAATGCACCGGGCGAACGGCGCACGCGTCGTGCATCGACACCGCGCAAGAGGCTCGTGGCTTGAACCGGCTGATCCGAGACGACCCAAACATCGGCGGAACGCCCGCCTCTTTGCAAAGATCCGGAGCCGACATCCCCACTCTCTGACACACGAGCGAAACCTCCGGGCATGACTTGCCAGCCCGAACCGGTAAAGGCGGCAAATACGCGGAGAACGAAAGGCCGCGGAACCAACACACCCTTATCGAAGACAGGCGTGGTCGCTGTGGCAAGCGGCTCCTGCGCGACAATGTCGACACCGCGATTGTGCAAGCGGGCAAGCAGTGCGGCGCGATCACCGGCGCCCAGCGAGGCACCAGGCGCAAAGCCAGTACCGATGCCGGGCAAATCGGAGCCGAAAGCCGAACCGATCAACAACTCATCGAAACGATCACGAATGATACGCCGCGCCGCCTCATCGATGCCCCACCATGTCGCCTGTGTCGGCAAGCGTAGAGAATGGCCGAGATGCCGTGCGGCGAGCGCAGGCATCATTGCCATCCAAGCACGACTTTCCGCAAGGCCGCTGCCAATCCCGTTTGCGAGCGTTACAGCGCCACGCCGCGCCGCCTCCAACAATCCCGGCACGCCAAGCCGCGAGCGCGTGTTTAATTCAAGCGGATCGGTGAAATCGGAATCGACACGGCGCCACATCACATCGCAGGGCTGCAAACCGGCAACGGTGCGGATGAACAAGGCACCATCGCGGACGACCAGATCTTGACCTTCGAAGAGAACGAGGCCCAAATAATTGGCGAGATAAGCGTGTTCGAAATAGGTCTCGTTCAGCGGCCCCGGCGACATCAAGCCAATGCGCGCATCTGGATTGCGTTTCAGACTGACAAGATGGCTTCGAAATTCTTGAAAAAAACCAGCGAGCCGCGCGATCTGGAGATTGCGATAGAGATCGGGCAAAGCGCGCGCCATGGCGAGTCGATTTTCGAGCGCATAACCCGCGCCTGAAGGCGCCTGCGTGCGATCTGCCATCACCCACCATTGCCCATCAGGGCCGCAAGCGAGATCGGCGGCGTAAAAGCGCAAGGGTTGTTTAACACCACCAGAAGCATCGACCATTGGCCGCGCCCATTCAGGACTACCGGCGTAAAGCGCCCCCGGAATAACACCTTCCGAGATCAGCCGACCTGTTCCATAAGCATCCCCTAAAAGAGCGTTCAGCACTTCCGCGCGCTCAATAACCCCGGCGGCGAGATGAGACCATTCGTCTGCGCCGATCATCACCGGCATATGCGACAGGGGCCACGGCCTAATGCCGTCACCATCACCATAAACTCGATGGACAACACCTGAACTCGCAAGATGAGCGTCGGCACGCGCGAAGCGCTCCTGCAATGCTGACGCGCCAATCTGTTCGACGTGTCCAATGAACGATCGCCAAACCGGTCGCACAGCGCCGTTGGCATCCATGAGCGCGTCCCACGCGCCCTGCCCACCCGAACGATAAGTCGCGAGTATGGCAGGCAGGCCGAACTCGCTTGGATGGGATACGGGCAAGGGACTCATGAGACCAATGGTCTGCCTGTCACGCTTAAGGGTCAACCCTTGTCGCAAAGTCTATAAAAATCCACGGCTCAGCTTGCTGTAGCAGGCAGCATCCCTATCCTGCGATCATGACAGCCGATCCGCGCTTTGCTTCTACAAGACCGGTCGAACATGCGGCCCGTATTGCCGTGATACTCCCTTGCTTCAATGAAGCGGCCGCAATCGGCCAAGTTATCCGTGATTTTCGTGATGCGTTGCCAACCGCCACGATCCATGTGTTCGATAATGCATCCACCGATCTCACGCGGCAGGAAGCGCTTGCGGCGGGTGCGTCCCTCATCGTCGAATATGAGCGCGGCAAAGGCCATGTGGTGCGGCGCATGTTCGCCGATGTCGATGCCGACATTTACGTGATGGCCGATGGCGACGGCACCTATGACGCTTCGGCGGCCCCGATGCTCATCGCCCATATGCTACGCGAACATGCCGACATGGCCATTGGTGCACGTATTCCTGTCCATGGCGCTGCGTTTCCAAAGGGGCACAGCTTCGGCAACGCCCTTTTCAACCGGTTCTATCGGTTGCTCTTTGGCGGCTCGTCTCGCGATATTTTTTCCGGTTATCGGATCATGACGCGGCGGTTCGTGAAGAGTTTTCCGGCGATTTCGCGCGGTTTCGAAATCGAGACCGAATTGAGCGTCCACGCGGGCCAATTAAACATTCCAACCGTTGAACTCGGCACACGCTATCAAGCGCGCGGTGCAGCGAGCGAAAGCAAACTCAGAACCTTTGCCGATGGTTTCCGTATTGCCTACGGCTTCTTGCGCCTCGCGCGCGAAACACGGCCCATGCTTGTCTATGGTTCATTGGCTTTCGGCTTCGCAGCCTTGGCCCTTATCTTAACGCTTCCCATCTTCCGCACCTATCTGGCGACCGGTTTGGTGCCGCGTTTTCCCACTGCCATTCTCGCCACCGGACTGATGCTGTTATCAGCCGTATCATTGACATGCGGATTAATTCTTCAGTCACTGACGCTGTTTCGTATCGAACAAAAGCGCATCCTCTATCTTGGTCTCGCAGGGCCGCCGAGCGCTGACGATGCGTTCAGCGCGGAACAGGAAGCGCGCTCGGCAAACCAAGCACAAAGCGCAAACCCACCGATGATCAAGCCCGACGCAAATACGAAACTCGTGCTGCGGACCATAAACTCCGAGTGAATGGTCGAGTGGTTACGGAAGATAATGTGCCACACCACGATCACCGCCATGCTTGCAACAATGGTCAGCGCGCGATGAAACGGAAAGCCACCGCGGCCACCGAGATAAACAAGACCTACAAAACCGGAAACCGTTGCTGACGCCGCATAGGCAAGGCCCAGCGCCACGCTCCCTTGGCCGATGCTATCCGCTCGCCCTGCCATGTAGAGAATCATCTTGCCGGCGCCGAAGGCGCCATCGCCTATGCGCAAGGCGAGTTGGTTGGAAAAATTGCCGACAACATCCCAACCGTCAAAGAACATGGCCAAAACCAATTTTTCGGCGAAGAGAAAAACACTGCCCAGCATCGCATAGGCGGTGAATTGAAGACCTGTTGTAATGGCACGGCGCAATTCAATGGCATTGCATGCGCGCATCGCAAGCAATGCGACAGGAAGGGCCAGCATGACCGGAATTTGGCCGGTAAAAAACTCGAACATTCCGATATAGACACCAAAGGCGGACGCGATAATGGCAAGCCCGGGCAGCGGCCATTCCTCGGGACGGCTGTAGAACAGCACGGCGATAAGGCCATAAAGCCCAAGATCCGCCAAACCGATCGACAGATTCTGCGCATAGAATTCGACACCGCCGAACACAGCGATGATTAGGGGAAAGGCCCACAGATAGAAGGGAGGCGGTTCGCCCTTACGCATGGCCGCAGCAGCGGCGACAAGACCAGCGGCAATCAGTGCAAACAGCGCTGTATAATTCAGGATCAGCAAAGTCTGCTTATATGCAGCCACGCCGTGCCCCGGCACAATGGCGGCAGCAAGCGGGACAAAGCCTGCAATGTAGCGATGGTATGGCAGCCCCCGATAGGATTCGCTGTTTCGACCGATCACGACATCGTGAAGAATGGCACAAGCATCCTTGTTCATTGCGTCATCGGTCGGACTTTCGAACAGAGCCGGGCTGACAATGCGCAGAACAAGACGAGGATCGCGGTTGAGTGCCATGCCGAGGATGAGGCAATCATTGTAGAGCAAGGCACCACGCTGACGGTCGAGATCTTGAATCGTCGTGGGCGGTAGATCGCCGGCAAGGAACGCTTTTCGGACTTGATGCAGCAAAGGTGCGGGCAAAAGACTTTGCGTCACCATATTGGCAACGAGCACGAGACAAAGCGTAATCAAGGCGAGAAAAAAGGGAACTGAAATAGACGCCAAGACACTCCGGACGCGACCGAGCATGAAACTCTCCGTCTACGAGAACCGAAGTGCGGCTCAAGTCAAAAGGTGAGCCAGTATTCTGGAAGCGAATGAAGGAATGAACAAGCAGAGCCGTACGTATCAGGGAACAATCTGGAAGAATATATAGACGGCAAAAATCACCAGATGGACAAAACCGGTCAGCACATTCGTGCGCCCGGTGCCAAAGCTCACGATCGCCAGCATCAAGGTGAGTATGAGCAGCACCGTATCGCGCGGACCAAGGCCGAGTTGGAGCTCGCGCCCGGTTAGCATGCTCACCATCGCAATCGCGGGAATAGTGAGGCCGATGCTGGCAAGAGCCGACCCAAGTGCGATGTTCAAGCTCTTCTGAATGGCGTTAGCGCGCGCGGCGATGAGTGCTGTCATCCCTTCCGGCAACAGAACAAGCAAAGCAATCACGAGGCCGAGGATGGCATCGGGCGTTCCCCACACCCTGAGCGCCTTTTCAAGGCCAGAAGAGAAGCGGTCAGCAACCGCCACCACCGAGCCAACCGCGATGAGCAGCCACAGAAGATGCCAAAGGCCGATTTTTCTCTCCGGCCGTGCTTCGTTCGCATCGAGATGCACCCCATCGCGAAAAAAGCCCGGATGCCGGACGGTCTGGATGAAGAGGAAGGCGCAATAAAGTCCAACAGCAGCGAGCGCAGCGAAGGCCAATTGTTTTTGATTGAACGAAGCGCCGGGCTCACCAACATAATTCGGAAGAATGAGCGTCAGAACCGACATCGCGATCAAGACATTGAGATACGCGTTGGTCCCTCGCAGACTGAGCTCCTGCTCGCGGTGATGCATTGCACCATAGACGAGGCATAATCCGACGAGGCCGTTACAGATCAGCATCGTGGCAGAGAACAAAGTCTGTCGTGCCAATTCAGGGTTGGCGGTATCGTCGAGCATCAGATTCGCAATGATCGACACTTCGATGATTGTCACCGCCATGGTCAGGACGATGGTTCCATAGGGTTCGCCAAGCCAATGGGCGACGGTTTCGCCATGTCGCAAAGTGGCGAAAACGGCGAGCATAAGGATGCACGCCTCAAGGCAAACGGCGATGGGATAGAGGACCGAAGACGACGTCACCGCACTGTGGCCTAGGGTGGCGAACGCAAGATAGGCCATAACAGGCGCCGCATAGGCGTTGATGCTGGCGAAGCTCCGCCCGCCGTCCTGATGTGAATCTGCGTTCATTGCCGCCCCTCGTTTGGGCTTTCCTTGCCAATACACGCAAAAATAGCAAGCCAAGCTTATGGACAGTCCACCTCGGAGGCTTTGCCGGACTGGGCTTGTCGTGCTAGGCACCGATTGGTTTGTTGGATGAAAAGGGGTCGATCATGACATCGCGCGCCGTAAAATCAGGTCTTGCGCTGGCAATTTTGATGGCAGCAGGGCTCCTCGCCGGGTGCCAAACGACCACGACGCAGCAATTGGCCGCTTTTTGCGCCTATCGCCAGCCGGAGCCTGACGAACCGGAATATGATGAATGCCTTGCTGTGAAGGCGATGACGGACAAGAACGCCTATCAGCAAGATTATCTGATGAACGCGCCTGCCTATCGTTGAGAGGGGGATTGGGCCCTTTCGGACGCCGTACCCCGGTGCAAACCGGGCTGCGGCGGTGCCAAAGCGGCCTTGATCCATTCCGCGAGCGGCTTTTCGATCATTCGCCAGGATGCGATGCCGGCCAATGTAGCGGCTAAACCGCAGAAGCCCACGAAAATCACTCCACTCGTCACCGAGCCATCGGCAACCCCTGTCAATATAAACGCCTTAGCGACCACGGAGATAACAATGCCGTGGATCAAGTAGATTGAGTAGGACGCCTGCCCGATCTCTTGGAGCCAAGGCCTTTTGCGCCATGGCCTATCTGCATCCAACATAACGCAGGCCATCACGATCATCAGAGCCGGAATGCCGAGGAAGGCCGCCCGCCATAGCAGCCAGATTTGTGAAGCCCAAGTGCCAAGCGCCAACCCGGCCAGCGCCAATATCAACAGGCTCCACGATGCCGTTCGGGATAAACGCCATCCCTTCAGCCAGAGTTGGCCGAGCGCAGCGCCGCCCAAAAACTCAAGCAATACGGGATCGGTCACGGTCAGCCCGACGGCACTCGTCGGTTGAAAGATAAGACCCGCCAAGACGAGACCGATGAAGAGTGAGGCGATGACCGGCAACCAATTGGTCCGACGTGCAAACAAGGCCACGGCAAAGACCAGATAGAAAATCACCTCATAGGTGAGCGCCCAGCCCTGTACGAGGATTGGCCAGATTTTGTCAGGCCTCGATGCGCTGAAATGTGGAACAAAAAATAACGATAAAGCAATGTCTTGTGCCGTTGGGCTCAGATTTGGAAAGAGCTTTGGAAAACCTAGAGCAGCAAAGGCGAGCGCCAAAGTAAAAAGCCAGTAAAGTGGTGCAATGCGCATGATCCGGCGAAGCAGAAAGGCACCTGGCGCCTCGCCGCCACGCGAAACAGTTGCAATGAATAAGACAAACCCACTGATCACGAAAAAAATGTCGACCCGTGATGCGCCGAGCGAAAACACCTGCTCGATTTTGCTGTTCCCACTTCCCGTGATGTCGTCCCGTCCCGCCGCATGGAAGAGCACGATGAAGACCGCACAGACTGCGCGCAGATAGACAACCGACAGAATTTCACGCATCGGCACGCCGCCCCCACACCAACATGATGACGTTAGGGAAACTTACTTGCACCAGCAAGCGCGGCCATAAACTGTGAAAGCTGATAAAATTAGCCAGTAACCACCGCGAACCGATTCGATGGCCATATTGACCTCTGTCCCGCCTCAAAAGCCGGTGATGGCTATCGGCATCATGAGTGGAACGTCGATGGATGGGATTGACGTTGCGGCACTCACGACGGACGGGCTCGATCACGTCGTGCTCGGCCCTTCCGCCACATTCGATTATCCGGAGACCCTGCGCAGCGATCTTCTGGCCCACCTCGCGGAGGCTGGACGTTTTGAGACAGAGAGCTTTCCGGAGCTCGAAGCCGCAGTCACAGAGGCCCATGCGGACGCAGCACTCCGTTTTATCCATAGCTTTGGCATTGTACGGGATGACGTAGCGGTCATCGGCATGCATGGGCAGACCATGCTTCACCGCCCCGAACGGCGTTTCACTTGCCAGCTGGGAAATGGCCAGCAGGCCGCGAACCGGACAGGCCTTCCCGTCGTCTGCCGTTTTCGCCATGCCGATGTCGCAGCGGGCGGACAAGGCGCACCGCTCGTGCCTGTTTTTCATCGCGCCCTTGCGGCGCAGATGAAGGGACCGATCATGGTCCTCAATCTCGGCGGGGTCGCCAATGTCACTTATATCGATGGCGACACGCTAATCGCCTTCGACACGGGGCCCGCCTCAGCCCTGATCGACGATTTCATGCGCCGCAGGCGTGGTGTTGCCATGGATCGGGGCGGAGAATTGGCTGCTGCGGGACAAGCCGATCAAAAGGTTCTCGGCGCCTTACTCAGCCACTCCTATTTTGCCAGAAAACCGCCCAAATCACTGGATCGAAACGATTTTCACACATGGTCGAGTGCCATTGACGGACTGTCGGACGCCGATGGCGCAGCGACTTTAACGCGCTTTACGGTGGAGAGTGTGACCGCGGCCTTGCGTCACGTGCCCTGTGCGCCGCGCCGCTGGCTTGTCACGGGTGGCGGTCGCCACAACTGTGCGATCATGGTGGGCTTGGAACAAGCACTCGCTGTCACTGTCGATCCCGTCGAGGCCGTGGGCTGGGACGGCAATGGGATGGAGGCGCATTGCTTCGGCTACCTCGCCGTGAGGTCGCTGCGCGGCCAGCCGCTCAGCTTTCCGGGCACAACGGGCGTGCCCCGCCCGATGCCGGGCGGGGAGCTTTTCCGACCGGCCTAATCAGCGGCTCTTCAGAAGGTCGCGGATCTCGGTCAGAAGTTCTTCTTCCTTGGTCGGACCGGCTGGAGCCGCAGGCGCTGCCGCCGCCTGCTCGCGTTTCAACCGATTGATGGCTTGCACGACCAAGAAGAGAACCCAAGCGATGATGATGAAAGAAACGGCGACAGTGATGAAATTGCCGTAGCCAATGACGGCCCCCACCTTCTTCGCTTCCTCATAGGCCATGCCCGATTTCACATTGCCCGAGAGAGCCAAATAGTAATTCGAGAAATCAAGACCGCCGGTCACGAACCCGATCATCGGCATGAAGATGTCGCCCACGATCGAATCAACGATCTTGCCGAAAGCGGCACCGATGACGACACCGATCGCGAGATCGACGACATTGCCCTTCATCGCGAAATCGCGGAATTCCTTCAAAAAACTACTCAAGCGCTGATCCTCCCTCGCTGCGCCCGATACGCCGGGCTCTCATGCGCTCCTTATAGCGAGCTTCCGTTGCGTCCGTCTCGCCTCAAGGCGAGGCAATGACGATTTGAGACGGAGACGCAGGGCTGCGTCCAAAAAGAGCGCCGTCAGGGGCATTGATTTCCGCCCACACCGTGCAATGATCGGGGATAGGAGCCGATCAGCCCCGCTAGAGGAGCAGACGGTCCCGGCCAACCTGGCGCCGGCAGCAACCCGCCGGCCGGCGCGGCAAAAGGGAGAGAAATGACTATGGTGGATTTTAATCGCCGCAGCCTTCTGAAGGGCGCGGCCGCGGTTGGTGCCGTCGGCGCGTCAGGCCTTCTTGATTTCGCTAAGGCTTGGGCACAGCAAGCGCAGTGGAAGCCGGAAGCCAACGCCACGCTCAACGTGCTGCGTTGGAAGCGCTTCGTTCCGGCTGAAGATGCCGAATTCATGAAGCTGGTCGACGCTTTCTCGAAGGCGACCGGCGTGAAGATGAACATCTCGAACGAATCGTTCGACGACATCCAGCCGAAGGCTTCGGTTGCGGCGAACACCGGCACCGGCCCTGATATTGTGTGGGGTCTGCATTCGCTGCCGCAGCTTTTCCCCGACAAAGTTCTCGATGTCTCGGACGTCGCCAACTATCTCGGCAAGAAATATGGCGGCTGGTTCCCGGCTGCTGAAGCAACCTGCAAAGCTAAGGGCAAGTGGGCTGCCATCCCGGTCGCCGTGAACGGCGGCTATATCAACTACCGCATTTCGTCGATCGAGAAGGCCGGCTTCAAATCCGTTCCGCGTGACACTGCTGGTTTCCTCGAGCTCTGCAAGGCGCTCAAGGCCAACAACACGCCTTGCGGCTTTGCACTCGGCCACGCCACGGGCGATGCGAATGGTTGGATTCACTGGGTCCTGTGGTCGCACGGCGCCTACCTCGCCGACAAGGACGGCAAGGTATCGATCAATTCGCCGGAAACCGCCAAGGCGCTCGAATATTGCAAGGCGCTCTATGCGACCTTCATTCCGGGCACAGCTTCGTGGAACGATTCGTCGAACAACAAGGCGTTCCTCGCAGGCGAACTGCATCTGACCAACAACGGCATTTCGATCTATGCCGCTGCTAAGGCCGATGCGGCGCTCAATCCGATCGCCAACGACATGAACCATGCGGAATTCCCGATCGGTCCGGTTGGCAAGCCGCAGGAATTGCAGCTCACCTTCCCAATGCTCGCCTTCCGCTTCACGAAGTCTCCGAATGCCGCCAAGGCGTTCATGGCCTTCTTGATGGATGCGCAGCAGTACAATCCGTGGTTGGAAGCTGCAGCGGGTTACCTCACCAACACGCTGCAATCCTACGACAACAATCCGGTCTGGACGAAGGACCCGAAAAACCTGGTGTTCAAGAACGCCGCGCGCAACACGCTTCCAGCTTCCGGCATTGCGCCGGTGGACGAGCGCGCTGCTGCGGCCATCGCCGACTTCATCGTCGTCGACATGTTCGCGAATTACTGCACGGGCCGCGAAGACCTGAAGGGCGCCATGTCTGTCGCCGAACGTCAGGCCAAGCGCATCTATCGCTAAGGCGATCTGCATCTCGACACGCCGCGCAGCCGAAAGGCTGCGCGGTTCTTCTTCCGCGCGTAAGAACCTTCGCGCGGTCCCGTTTGACTGCCCGTTTTGAAACGGAGCTACCCCATGTCTCAAATGACTGCATCCGGTCGGGCTGCTGGCCGAGCGGAGCGAACGCTCTGGCAACGCCTGAGCCATGACCGCAATTTCCTTGGCCTCGTGTTCATGATCCCGGCTGCGGCGATCCTGCTCATGTTCCTTGCCTATCCGCTGTTCAAAGGCGTTTGGCTGTCCTTTACGGACGCCAAAATCGGCCGCGACGGCGTTTGGATCGGGCTTGAGAATTATGAATGGCTCTGGGACGACAAGATCTTCTGGCTGTCGGTGTTCAACACCCTGCTCTACACGATCGTTGCGTCTATCTTCAAATTCGCGATTGGCCTTTATCTCGCGCTGCTTCTCAACGAGAAATTGCCGTTCAAAGCGATGATCCGTTCCATCGTGCTGATCCCGTTCGTCGTGCCGACGGTGCTCTCGGCGATTGCCTTCTGGTGGATCTTCGACAGCCAATTCTCGATCATCTCATGGTCGCTGAAGAACATGGGTTTGATCCAAGAGAACATCAATTTCTTGGGGGATCCGAACAATGCGCGCGCCTCGCTGATTTTTGCAAATATCTGGCGCGGCGTGCCGTTCATCGCGATTACTCTGCTGGCCGGGCTACAGACGGTGTCGCCATCGCTTTACGAGGCGGCCACGCTTGACGGCGCCACGCGCTGGCAGAATTTCTGGCACATCACGTTTCCGTTGCTGACGCCGATCATCGCGGTGGTGATGACATTCTCGGTCCTGTTCACGTTCACCGACTTCCAGTTGATCTGGGCAATGACGCGCGGTGGACCGGTGAATGCGACCCATCTCATGGCGACGCTCGGTTATCAGCGCGCCATCATGGCAGGTAATCTCGGCGAGGGCTCAGCAATTGCAACCGCAATGGTGCCGTTCCTGCTCTGCGCCATCATGGTGTCATGGTTCGGATTGCAGCGCCGCAAATGGCAGCAGGGAGGCCGCGATGACTGATACTACCGCCAAGTCGGGACTGACCGATGAATCGGAAGGCATGTCCTATCTGGACGGCGGCTTTCGCAAAGTCGTCACGGTTTATATGCCGCTCGCCCTCATCATGGTGGTGCTGATCTTCCCGTTTTACTGGATGGTGCTGACCTCCATTAAGCCGGAAGACCAGCTCATCGACATGGACAAGTACAATCCGTTCTTCGTCGTCGGGCCGACGATGAAGCACATCAGCAAACTTCTGTTCGAGAGCAATTATCCACAATGGCTCTGGAACACGATGTATGTGTCGGTGATCGCGACATTCTTGTCGCTGATTGCGAGTGTGCTGGCAGCCTATGCGCTGGTGCGCATCCGGTTCCGGGGCGCGGAAATGGTGGGCGCGGCGATCTTCCTCGCCTATCTCGTTCCGCCGTCCATCCTGTTCATTCCGCTGGCTACGATCATTCAGTGGTATGGCCTGTTCGACAGCCCGTTAGCGCTCATTCTCGTCTATCCGACAATCCTCATCCCGTTTTCGACTTGGCTCTTGATGGGCTATTTCAAGACGATCCCCTACGAGCTTGAGGAATGTGCGCTGATCGACGGGGCCTCGCGCTTCCAGATCTTGTTCAAGATCATCCTGCCGCTCGCTGTGCCTGGATTGATCTCGGCTTCGATCTTCTCGCTCACGCTGTGCTGGAACGAGTTCATCTACGCGCTCACCTTCCTGTCATCGTCGGCGAACAAGACGGTGCCGGTGGCGATCGTGTCTGAATTCGTTGACGGCGACATCTATCGTTGGGGGTCGCTGATGGCCGGAGCCCTCGTCGGCTCGCTGCCGCTTGTGATCCTCTACTCCTTCTTCGTCGAACATTACGTGTCGGCGATGACGGGGGCCGTGAAGGAATAAAACGCATTACAGACCAACAATGAAAAACCCCGCGGCGCAATCCGCGGGGTTTTTCATTTTCAACCCATGGCTCGCTACTTTGGGATTTAAACCAAAACGCGACCTGGATTGAGAACGCCATTCGGATCGAGTGCAGTTTTGATTCTGCGCATCAGCGCGAGTTCTGCCTCTGTCCGCGAGAGCGCGAGGTAGGGCCGTTTAGTCTGGCCGATGCCGTGTTCCGCCGAGACAGAGCCACCAAGTCGCGCCGTAATCTGATAGACAATGTGTTCAATCCGCTCCTTCATCCCAGCGGGCATTTCAGGCGGCATCACATTCACGTGAATATTGCTGTCGGCCAGATGACCAAATATCACAAATATTGTTCCGGGCATGACATCTGGCAATTCAACACGCAGCGCCTGAACTGCCTCTTCCATTCGGCTGATCGGTATCGAAATATCGAAACCAACCTGCTTGGGCAGATATTTGTAATGTTCGTAAACACTTTCGCGCAAAGCCCACATGCGGTCGCGCTCGCCGCGCGATTGCGCGATTGCGGCATCCAACAAAAGGCCCTCTTCATAGGCTGAAGCCAGAAAGGCTTCGAAATCCTCGCGTGTGCCCGGCGCTTCCATCAGGATGGCCAATTCATTGTCGGGCGAGACGGGCGCGTTCAATCCCATGATGCCAGTGGCGATTTGATAGAATTCGCTCCACATCGCTTCAAACACCAGAAGGCTACCGGGCAACGCTGCTTGCGCCCGCCGCAACAACCGAATTGCTGCTTCCGTATTCGAAACGGCTACAACGGCAGTCTGTATATCGGACGGTTTGGGCTGCAACATCAAGACAACGCGGGTGACAACACCGAGTGTACCTTCCGCGCCGATGAAATACTGCGTCCAATCGTATCCCGCATTGTTCTTCATCATTTTGTTGAGCGAGCGTACGATTTCACCATCGGCGAGGACCACTTCGAGACCCAGTATGTTTTTGCGGGTCATGCCGAAGCGCAACACTTGATTGCCGCCCGCATTAGTTGAGACATTGCCCCCAATTGTACAGGAACCGCGTGCCCCCAGATCAATGGCGCAGAAAAAGCCCGCCTGTTCGGCCGCTTCTTGAATCGTCTGTAAGGTGGTACCTGCCAGCGCCGTAATCGTACCTGCGGCCGTGTCCACCTCTTCAATGCCGACCATACGCTCAAGCGAAAGCGCAATCTCGCCCTCACGAGGGTGCGCGCCTGCCGCAAGCCCTGTCATACCGCCTTGTGTGACCACCGCACGCTTATGCGCGTTGCATATTTTCAACGCTGTTGCGACATGCTCGGTCGTGCGCGGCAAAAGGAGTGCGACGGGTAAGATCGGTTCCATCTTGGTCTGGTCGAAACTGTTGCGGACGGGAATCTCCGCGCCGGTTTTAACGAGATCCGCACCAAGCACTGCGATCAATTCGGCAATACATATATCCATTATCATTCTCCGCCGCGTGTAAACACGTCATTCGGCAATGGCACGCGCCAACGCCAAGAGTGGGCCATCATTGAGCCCGTCGAGCAAGGTGAAATGATTGGCACCAGGGAGCACGAGCACCTCACCTGTTTTCCATACACTGGCATAATCGTAGGATTGACGCCGAAATTCCTCGCTCTCCGCACCACCAACCGCAACACCAATCTTCACGCCTGCGCGCGGCTTTTTGTAAAGCGGTGAGAGAGCGCGCATGCGCGCCTGATCGTTCAATCCAAGCACAGGCCCCATCGGGACCATCGACAAGGGCTCGAGATCGAAGACGCCTGACAGCGGGAGGACCGATTTGATCGTGGGCGCGGCCTCATCGGCTGCCAGCATGGCCACAATCTGCCCCCCAGCAGAATGGCCGGCAATATGAAGGTTGGACGCATTGATGCCGAGCGCATCGGCTTCGCGCACCAGAAAATGCAGCGAGGTGCGGCATTGATCGAGAATGGTTTCGAGCGACGTTTGCGGGGCCAAGCCATAATTGACCATGGCCACAGCAAAGCCGGCCTTCAGCAAGCCTTCGGCGAAATGGGCATGGAGGTTTTTGTCCATGGCCTGCCAATAGCCGCCATGGAAAAACACCCACAGCGACGGGCGTTGGCCCTGTTCCGGATAGAAGAGATCAAGTGCCTCGAAACGTCCCGGACCATAATGCAATTCAAGCCCGCGATGCTTTTGGACGAAGGTCGCACTTTTTGTGCCCCACGCACCACAGACTTGCCGGAAATCCGCTTGTAGCCGCGGCGCATATTGGCGCGCCAACGCCATGCGATCGTAATCGCGGTAAACAATGTCAGCAGATGGCTTTGGCAAAACACGCGCCACGGCCTTCACCGTGAAAGCACCCTCGCCTTTTTTCAGCGTGATCGCCGGTGTGAAACCGCCAAAGGCTTCACGACAGACAAGATCGACAACCTGACGACTGGGATGAAAAGCGGCCGGATCGGGCGCAGTCCATTCCATCGATACGAGGCCATGCGGGCCGCTCCCCGCCGGTGCCAATTGCTTTCCAATCGCGTCGAGCGCGTCTCGCATCGCTTCTACCGCATCGCGGTGATCCGACGATGTGGTGAGCGTGACCAATTCCGGTCCTGACATTGCCATTATCCGTGTTGCGGATCAGTAAGTCGCGCGGCCACCAGACAGATCAAACACGGCCCCTGTCGAGAAGGCGCAATCTGCTGACGACAGCCAGCCAATCAAGGACGCTGCTTCCTCAACCATCAAGAAGCGGTTCATTGGAATTTTCGACAACATGAAATCGATATGTTCCTGCTTCATCTGATCGAAGATCTCCGTCTTAGCGGCCGCGGGTGTGATGGCATTGACGAGAATGTTCGATGTCGCCAGTTCCTTAGCGAGCGATTTCGTCAAACCAATCAACCCCGCTTTCGACGCGGAATAGTGGGAAGCGTTCGGATTGCCTTCCTTGCCCGCGATGGACGCGATGTTGACGATACGGCCATAGCCGTTCTTCAACATTTCCGGCACGACAGCACGGCAGGTCAGATAAGGACCGATCAAATTCACATCGATCACACGACGCCAGATATCCGGCTCGAGTTCCCATGTCTTGCCATTTCCGCCTGTAATCCCCGCATTGTTGACAAGAATATCGATCTTGCCATGTGCTTTGACGACCGATGCGACAGCGTTGGCGATTGATTTTTCATCGGTCAGTTCAACAATATCGCCCGTCGCCTTTCCAAGCTTCGACAATGCGTCGACCGCTTGGGCGAGACGGGCAGCATCCACATCCCACAAAGCAACGGACGCACCGGATTTCAGCATGCGTTCAGCAGCAGCATAACCGATGCCGCGTGCGCCGCCGGTGATGATGGCCACGCGGCCTTTGAGGTCGAGTTGATTCACTGAAGCATCCTTCCCTTAAGCCCTGCCTTTCAAGCAGGTTGAATGGTTTTGAGATCGTTGGTGTTCAATCCCCACGCCGCAAGGCGGTCAGTCGCTATTGCCTCCGGATCGGCGGCAGAGAAACGGATTGAAGCGGGTGTGCGCGAGAATCTCGGTGCTGGTGCGGGTTGGGTTGCGCCATGGCGTACCACAAAGGTTTCGCGCGCTGCATTGTGCGGATCTTGCGGCGCTTCCTCAAGTGACAGGATCGGTGCGAAGCAGGCATCCGATCCCTGCATGATCGCGGTCCATTCATCGCGCGTCTTCGTCTTGAAATGCTCTGTCAAGACTGTGCGCAATTCAGGCCAGTTTTTGCGATCGCTGCGGTTCGACACGCGCGCCGGATCGAGCCCGAGGCGCGCGATAAATTCAGCGTAGAATTTTCCTTCGAGCGGGCCGATGGCAACATAACCGCCATCTTTCGTTTCATAGACACTGTAGAAAGGTGCGCCGCCATCGAGCATGTTCTCGCCGCGTCCTCCCGGCCAATTGCCAATCCCGCGCAAGGCGAACAACATGGTGCCGAGCGAAGCGACGCCATCGACAATGGCTGCATCCACCACCTGCCCTTTGCCCGAGTGTGCCGCTTCGATATAGGCGGCAAGCACCCCAAGCGCGAGGTAAAGCGAGCCGCCACCGAAATCACCCACCATATTGAGCGGGATTGTGGGTGGACTATCCTTCGGGCCGATGGTGGAAAGAATGCCCGACAGCGCGACATAATTGATGTCATGCCCGGCTGTATGGGCGAGTGGGCCCGTCTGGCCCCAGCCCGTCATGCGGCCATAGACGAGGCGCGGATTGCGCGCATGCACAGCCTCAGGCCCTAAGCCGAGCTTTTCCATTACACCAGGGCGAAACCCTTCAATCAGAATGTCAGCCGCATCGATGAGTTTCAGCGCCGTCGCGCAGCCCTCGGCGCTCTTGAGATCAAGGGAAATACGCAGCTTGTTGCGAGAGAAAAAATCAAATTGCGGCGTGAAGGGCAGCCCGGCCTTGTCCCCGCCGCCTGGACGGTCGATGGACACGATCTCAGCGCCGAGATCGCCCAGAAGCATGGCACAGAACGGGCCGGGGCCAATCCCTGCCATCTCGACAATCTTTATCCCGCTTAACGGTCCCATCAAAACTCCCCTCTCCCAACCATGATCATAGAATGGCGGGCGGCCGCGAGACCAGTCGAAGCCTGTGGACAGAGATGCACTTCACGCCACTGGCCGGGGCAATAACCGCACATGGCTGCCAGGAATGGCGCCGGGAAAGGCAGCTGCCATATCGGCGGCCGCAAGCAACCGTTCCAAGTCGATCCCCGTCTCAATGCCCATGCCGTGGAAAAGATTGACGATGTCCTCGGTCGCCGTGTTGCCCGAAGCCCCCGGCGCAAAGGGGCAACCACCGAGGCCAGCGGCAGCACCATCGAAAACACGGATCCCCGCATCATAGGCGGCCAGCACATTGGCGATACCGAAGCCGGACGTATCGTGCCCATGGAAGGCGAAGCTGGCGCTTTTGCCGAACAGCGCCAACGCCTCGCTGGCGAGCGCGCGGACCTGCATAGGATGGGCCTTGCCTGTCGTATCAGCGAGCGCAATCTCGACGCCCTCCCGAATGCCCAGAACCTCTTCGATCACGCTGAGCGTGCGCGCCTTGTGGGTCCGGCCCGCAAAGGGGCAATGAAAGCTTGTGGCAAGGCCAAAACGCATTGTGAGCTTGCGTTCCGGATCGATTCTCTCACAGACGGCCCGCAGTTCGGCAATCGATTCCGCCGTGGTACGGCGGACATTGGCACGGTTGTGATCGTCTGAAACGGACAGGACGAATTCAAGCTCGGTAAGGCCCGCCGCAACAGCATCTTCTGCGCCCCGCGCATTGGGAACCAAGGCCATCAGGCGCAGCCCGGGAACCCGATCGACGGCCGCCACAACAGCGGCAGTATCGGCCATTTGCGGGACCGCCTTCGGGCTGACGAAGGAGCCGATCTCGATGCGCTTCAAACCGGCTGCAACAAGCTGATTGGCGAAGACGATCCTGTCTGCCACCGAAACGACCGCAGGCAGGTTTTGCACCCCATCGCGCGGCCCAACTTCAACGATTTCAACCCGGTCCATGCTGACACCTCCGCCTGACGCGACATAAGGCGTTTGACACCGTACGGCCAGAGCCCCACAGCGCACCCCGAGCGCGTCTCGCGCACAACAGCCCTGCAGGACCCGAGGAGCCGGATATGCTAGGCGTTAAGCGTTCTCCACGCGTTTATCCCCCTAAGGCCGATGCCGACCAGCGCCCCTCTCCTCCTCATCGTGACGACCTTTTTCTGGGGCGGCAATGTCGTTGCAGGCAAACTCGCCGTTGGCGACGTTTCGCCAATGCTGCTGACCTTTCTGCGCTGGTTCATTTCCGGCAGCGTACTCTACGTGATTTCAAGAAATGAAATTGCGACCCAATGGGAACAGGTGAAGCCCCGCCTTGTCTATGTCGTGGTGATGGCGGTTCTCGGCTTCACTGTATTCAATTCCATGTATTACACCGCCGCAGCATACACGAGCGGCGTCAATATCGCGATCATTCAAGGCTCGACCCCCGTGATCGTGTTGATCGGGGCTGCGCTCCTCGGTGCCCCGCTGAAAGCAGCCCAGATTGCCGGTATTCTCCTCACGCTTCTCGGCGTTTGTTTCGTTGCCAGCAAGGGCGACATTGCCAATCTGATTGGCCTCAAATTCAATTTCGGCGATCTCTTATTGCTGACAGCCAGCATACTTTACGCGGGCTATTCGCTCGCGTTGCGGCGCAGGCCCGCCATGCCCGCGCTCGTCTTCTTCTTCTTTTTGGCACTTGCATCCGCAATCACGTCCATTCCGGGCGTCGTTTGGGAGTACGCGAGTGGCAACCTGATCTGGCCGGATTTCAAGGGTGCTCTGATCGTCCTTTATGTCGGACTCTTTCCTTCGCTCGTCTGTCAGGTGTTTTACATCCGCGCGCTGGAAATCGCGGGGCCCGCGCGCGCGAGCGCCTATTACAATCTCGTGCCAATCTTCGGCACGTTTCTTTCTATCGCGTTGCTTGGCGAACGCTTTTTCCTCTCGGACGCCATTGCGCTTGGCCTCGTCGTTGCCGGTATTTTGCTCGCCGAGGGCTTGCTTTTCAAATGGCGCAATCGCTAGGAAGAAACGGTCTCACCACGCTTCAAACGCGCAATCATGGCTTCCGCCGCGGCTTCGAGTTCCGGCAGCAGAACCACGCTTTCTTGCTCATTCGGATCGGTGCGTGCGATCACGCCGGAGAGCGGCTCAGACCCTAAATTAACCGGCAAATGCGGTACGCCAGCAGGGATATAAACGATGTCGCCAGCGCGCGAGAGCATGGCATGCTCGAGGTTGTCGCCAAACAAAGTGTATCCCTCGCCCGCCAATACATAAATCGTTGTCTCGTGGCCCTCATGCTTATGCGCTTTCGCACGACCGCCAGGCGGAACCGTGAGCAGATGCATGCAGATACCGCGCGATCCAATCGTCTGGGCCGAAACCCCAGCGAAATATTCTAAGCCCTGCTTTCCACGATAGGACTCAGCCGCTCTCACAGTCACGCAATGCTTCGGCATCAGAGGGTCCGACATAATCACTCTCCCATCAAATGACTCTTAGAATGGCTGAGCGTGACGCAAATTTCTAGCCCTTCAGGCGGCTTCATCTAAGCGCCGTTCCTTAACCGCATGATCGGTTTTTTCCCACGGAATATGGGTAATGCCCTGCCGACGCGCCGTGAAATACTGTCGCACAGCGCGCACAGTCGCGACGAAATTGACGAAATTACCCCAAACGATACGCGGCACCGACATGATGGCAGCAACCGGACCATAGGCCATGAAAGTACAGGACGCGCGCACAATGATGAATGAACTCAGCAAAACGATATTGACCGCCATGACACGATCAAGCCAGACCCCATCTGGAAATAGCGAAACATATTGCCATTGCGGAAAAAGCGTTAATGCTAAACCCCAATGCACCAGCCACATCGCAATAAACAAGTAAACAACAGCGTTGGCGATGTTGGTGAAAAGCGGCTTACGATCGCGAAAGAGGATATAGCGCTGCCAGAAATTGCCGTACCACCCGAGGCTTTCCCAACCTTGCAGAGTGATGCCAAGAATCCAGCGTGTCTTCTGGCGCACTGCAGGCCAGAAATCATGTGGGAACTCGCCGCGTACGGCCGGCAATCCCGGCAAGGCATATAAGCGGCAGAGTTCTGTCTCAGGCCTGCCTCCGATGATATTGCCAGTGAAGAAAGCCGAAGGCGCACCGAGCCGCAACAACTGCATCGAGATTTCATAATCCTCAGTTAAGAGGTGTGCGCGAAACGCGCCATCGACATCATCTCGCCAAGCGAGGTCCATTGCCCCGCGGCTAAAAGCTGTCCCAACACCGGCGCTTGGCACACCACCCGTCAACCATTCGCGCACGCGCAAATCCTTGACGTGTAGCTGTGCAAATTCATCCATATAGTGACCTTCCGTCATACTCCACCACGGAGCGGCCAATGGAAAAACGGGAATTTGAACGATGGCCTTTTGCGGCGTGAGGAAATTGAAACATTTGAGCCCGTAATGGGGAACGTAATCCTCGGCGTCATGCAGCACGAAGATTTCGACATCACGGCCCGTCTCGGCTTCCCACTTGCGAATGCAGCGCATCACCGAATTAAGACAATCAGATTTGGTTGTGGGCCCAGGATTCGCTACCATCGCAACACGGATATGATCGGGATGCTCAACCATGACGGCCTCAACAACCGCGAGCGTATCGGGATCGTTGGGATAGACCCCAACAAAGATCATGTAACGCTGATAGTCGATGTTCTCGACAGCATAGCGCAGCATCCGGCCAATCACGGCGGCCTCTTTCCACGCAGGAACCATGATCGCGACGGTTTGCTCAGGCTTTGCATTCAAAATGGCGAGGTTGAGCCTTTGACGGCCCCGCAACAGAATGAGACGGCGGTAGAGACGCCAAGCAATAAACGCAAAGGTCATGACCATTTCGTCAAGACCACTGACAAGATAACCAACAGCCAGCACCCAGACGGCCCCGTGCATAAAGCCTAAGTAAAATGGAACATCCATCGCCTTTTGTCCGTCACGCAACTGCGCGCGCCGAGGACGCGAATTCATCGACGGCGAGCAAAGCGGCTGCTCCTGTGGCGAACCAATGTTTCAGCGACAAATGAATGCGCTCGGCCGCCATGCCATCGCCAAAAGGATTGTTGGCTAGGTTTGCGGCAATGGTGGCGCCTGCCAGTAATTCGCGCGCCTTGCCGATGATCTTCGCTTGATCGGTTCCAACAAGAAAGGCCGCGCCCGCCTCAACCGCTTCGGGGCGCTCTGTCTCGTTACGCAATACGATAACAGGTTTTCCAAGAGCGGCACCCTCTTCCTGCAAGCCGCCGCTATCGGTGATGATAAGTGAAGATAAAGCTGCAACACCCATAAAGCTCAGATAATCAAGCGGCTCGATGAGATGGATGCGCTCCTTGCCTTCGAGCGCGCCGCGGACCGTATCGCGCACGGCGACACCAGGATGAACGGGCAGAACCAATTCGACATCCGGCGTTGTGCGAACGATCTCGGCCAACGCGGCGCAAGTGTTGCGTAAACCATCGCCCCATGATTCACGCCGATGCGTTGTTGCAAGAATGAGCCGATGCCCCTTGAGACGCGCTGCCCATTCCTTTGCAATCGGCGTTTCAACTGCGCGCGCTTTGACCAAGTCCAGCGCGTCGACGACGGTATTGCCGGTCAGCACAATGTCCTTGCGCTTGATCCCCTCCTGCATCAAAGCTTGAACGGCGCGCGCTGTCGGAGCAAAGTGAATTTTTGCGAGACACGCGACCAAACGACGATTAGCCTCTTCTGGAAATGGCAGATCGAGATTATGCGTGCGCAAGCCAGCCTCGACATGCGCGACAGGAATGCGTTGATAGAATGCAGCCAACGCCATCGCCATCACGCTCGTCGTATCGCCCTGAACAATGAGAAGATCGGGTTGCAGCTCGAGGAGAACCGGTTCGGACCCTTGAACGATCCGCGCCGTCAGCCCAGCCAGCGTATCGCCCGGTCGCATCACATCCATTTCAACATCGAGTTGAATTCCAAACAAGGGCGCCATATCGGCCACCATTTGGGCGTGTTGACCAGTAAATATGACGACAGGCTGGAACGTGGGGTCCTTCTGCAACGCGAGAACGACCGGTGCCATCTTGATCAATTCTGGGCGTGTACCAATCACCAGTCCAATTGTATGCGCTTTCATACTTGTTCAATCCTTTAGAAACGAAATCCAGTTTCAAGCCTGACGCGTGTATCCCAGTAACGATCGCCATTATCGCGCGAGACATAGACAAGCTCGCTGCGCAACGTGACGGGCGCGATGCTGAAAGCCCGCAATGCCAATCCAAAACCGCCTTCCAAAAATCGATTGTCGGGGTTGTTCTGCGTGTCGGTCGCGCCTGCGCCCATGGCATATACTTCAGCCGCGTAATCGGCATTTTCATAAAAGCGGTAACCCGGACGAAAGCGGGCATAGGCGATTACGTCATTTTCGTAACGGGTAAACCCGACGGCGTCGGCGTAGAGATCTGCGATAAAACGCGGTGCGAACGGATTGGATTGGTCGCATTGCGGCAACATGTTCCATTCTTGCGCGACGACGATACCTCCGCGCACATCGGGTTGCCAACGATCGCGGTTTTTGTAGAGAAGATCATAGGCATAACCGGCTTCTGCAAACAGGATGACAGGCCACCCATAGACTGGGCGCACGCGCACGCCACCGGCAAAGATCGCGGCGTCATCGTAATAGAATTGAGGTCCGAGAATGCCCTGCCCTGCACCGGAGCGCGTGTCATAGGTGACACGCGCCGAAGCGTAGACGTCGACCTTCGGCATCGATTCCGGCGTTACGCCGACGCGAAGTTGAACGGGCGCTACACCGGCCCCAACCTGCCGGTCCCACTCGGGCGCAAGATAGATTTCACCGAACCATGGCTTCGGCATCATTCGATTAACGCTTGTTCGTAAATTGCTATACGCCTCGCATGCACGTAAGCGACGCTCTGGATCGGACGAATTCAATAATTGCTTGAACTGATCGCGCGCGCTGCGATGCTTACCCTCGGCATCCAACATGAATGCAATTTGGTTGCGCGCGAGCTCATCCTTGGGATCGATCGCAAGTGCGCGCTCGAAAGCGCGACGTGCCTCTGGCTGCATATCGGCTTGCAACGCAGTAAAGCCGATCTGGCGCTGCAAGGCGCCATCCGTCGGCTGCTGCGCGGCTGCCAGCATGAAGGCGTGATAAGCCTCGCGCAGCTTTTTTTCTTTTAGAAGGAGATAAGCCCACTCAAGTTGAATGCGCTCATCCTTGGGAAATTGCCGCGCCGCCTTGGCAAGCACGGCGCGCGCTTGCTTCGGTTCGGACGTCTTCAGGCCATAAAAGCGGTTGATCGCTTCGTCGGGCGACGACACGGGAGAAGTCTTGACGGGCTTAATGTCGTTCAGCGTACCACGTTGGACAGCATCGGCCTCGCGCATGAAGGCGAGTTGGTTGCGCGACAGTTCATCCGCAGGATCAAGGACGATTGCGCGCTCGAAAGCGCGCCGCGCTTCGGGATCCATCTTTGCCTGCAAGGCCGTGAAACCAATCTGGCGCTGCAAGGCTCCATCATTCGGCTTTTGAGCCGCCGCAAGTTGAAAGGCACGAAAGGCTTCAGCAGGCTTATCTTCATTCAGAAGAAGATAGGCCCATTCAAGTTGAATACGTTCATCATTGAGAAATTGCCGCGCGGCCTCGGCGAGCGCAGCGCGCGCCTCATTCGGCTGCGATGTTTTGAGCATGTAATAGCGGTTGATGGCTTCGTCTTGCGGCGATGCGGCTACAGCTTGTTGAGCGCCGGCAAAGACAATAGCCAACAACAAAACAATTCCGCCGATCATACGGCCGAAACGCATACACACCACCACGCACGGACCGTGCCGAGTCGAACTTACCTTCGGTTAATTGAGTCACTCGCAGCCGTCTACACTGGTTTGGGTAGCAAGCGCCCAAATTGAGGAGAGTCTCGAAAAAGGAGCTTTGCTATAGACCTAACCATGCCCATGAGAGGCCTAGCAGAGGCTCCACAATGCAACTTCAACTTTTCAACTGATTTGCAATCGTCCCCACAAGCCGAAGCGAGAGCGCAGCAATAGTGAGGGTCGGGTTTGCTGTTCCTGCTGTAGGGAATACTGCAGAGCCTGCTACGAATAAATTCTTGTGCTGATGCGCGCGCAATTCGGAATCGACCACAGAATGTGCCGCATCCCTGCCCATCATCGCGGTTCCCATAATGTGGCCTGCGCCTTCGTGCTCCGGCAAATGCTGGATCATAGTTGCAGACAGGCGATCAAATATTTTGCTATGCGCCGCGCGGGCCTCGGCGAGCCCATTCTTGACATACTCGCTAATGCGATAGGCAATTTGCGGCGCAGGCACGCCATACATGTCACGTGCCGTCGCATCGAGCGTGATGCGATTGGCAGGATCAGGCAATTCCTCGACGAGCGAGGCCAACCGGATGTGACGCGACAACTGATCCGTCAGTGCGACGTCAAGCGCCTTTCCTGCCAAGCCTTGTTTGGCAAGCGCGGCAGCGGTCGAGATGGGTGCATCTTCAGGCCAGAGCCAACCATCATTGCCAATCTCGATGCGGAACGCGCCCCGATTGGCCCGGAACGCGCCGTCACGCAGATTTTCGATGCCGGACGTCGAAATCGGACCGCGATAGGGATAGACGGGCTCCTTCGACAGAGCCCATGACAATTGCGTGGGATGATCCATCAGATTGCGGCCGACCTGATCGGATCCATTCGCGACGCCGCGCGGAGCTTTTTCCGATGCAGACGCGAGAAGAAGACGCGGCGTCTCGATGGCGTGGGCTGCGAGAACAAATATACGTCCGAAGATGCGGCCTTCGCTCAAATCCCAACGCTTGAAAAGGATGTGATCGACAGCCTGGTCGGCGCCAAGTACCACCGCAACAGCATTAGCCTTGTCGACGATCACCGCGCCATTCTGTTCTGCTCGCGCAACATGGACCGTCGCGTCGTACTTCGCCTGCACCGGACAGATGGGGATGCAACTCGAATTGCCGCAACAGGCGGGACGACCACCCTGTGCAACCGCGTTGCGCCCTTGCGGCGTGCTGCGGACTTGAAACTCTGTTCCCGCCAAAGCGGATGCAAACGTTTGATCGAGATAGGTCAGCGGAATGGGACCCATCGGATAGGGGCGCGAACGCGGGGCGCCGAGCGTTTCGCTGGAATCGCCAGCGACGCCGATTTCCTGCTCCGCCTGTCCGTAGAACGGCTCCAATTCTTCGTATTCTATCGGCCAGTCGGTCGCGCGCCCATAGCGCGACTGCATGGCGAAATCAGAAGGCAACAGGCGAAGGCACGTGCCAAGCCAATGCCACGTCGTACCGCCGACGGCTTTGATGTAAGTGCTTTTGAAGAAATCGGGACCCGTCTGCCGATACCAACCATCGAGCTTGTTGCTGACGGGATGCGGGATCTCGGGCCCATCAGGATAGGCGCATTCCGGTACCTTCACAGGCGCTGAGAAAAACCTTTCCACCGCCTCATCGCGATCGATGCGCGGCCCCGCTTCCAGCACGATGACTTTCACGCCCAGCTTGGCGAGTTGGTCAGCGATCAAGGAACCAGCGATGCCTGACCCGACGATCACCACATCGGCGCGCAAATCCGTCATGGCTTTTTGGCCCAATCGCCAAAAGCGCCACCGCAATCGCCTAACACGTGCATAAAATCCACGTTCTGAAAGACGAGCGCGTTTTCATATCCAACGAGCACATCGCCAGACTTGCCGCTGATAAGGCCGGAATACCAGGCTGCGACGATCAGGCGTGCCAAATCAGGGTCGGATTGGGGACTGGCCTGCAATGCAACAAGACGCACCTCCCACCCCTGGGCAACGATCGCATCGAGGATATGCCCCCCGAAATCCGGATCGAGATCCGCGAGCGGATTTTGCGTCAGGGTGGCCGACAATTTCATAAAATCGGCAACGAGCAACGCCGCCAATGCCGGCGTTCCGCGGCTCGCGGCAAGCGCTGCGGCGAAACACAAAACGTTGCGGCGGCTCATAGCCAAACTCACGAAAGCTCCGACTCACTTCAACGCGACCTGCCGGAAACCTTGATCGATTGAATATTGAAAAGAAAGGCATCCAGCCGCCAACGTCATGACGGACGGCCTCCAGCGACCAGGTTGGGCACAGGAATGTCAGGAAGACCGCTGGCGCGCCCTACGGGAATCGAACCCGTGTTTTCGCCGTGAAAGGGCGACGTCCTAGACCGCTAGACGAAGGGCGCTTGCGATGACCGGGCTTATAAGGTGGAAACTCCGGCTCGACAAGCCTTTATCCGCCTTCTATCCAGTACTTCGCGTCCTGTTTCGAAGAAAATCATGTCCGCTCCCTCCCCCACCCCGGCTAAGCCGGGTTCTGCCCAGTCCCCACAGACCGGCGAAGCCGTTTCAGAGCCCCGAATCGGGCTTGAGGCCGCAGACGCCTCCCATTCCGGGGACACGCTCGGCACCGGGGATCCGGGCATGGCAGGTGCTGAGACGGGCTCCGGCAACCGACCGGGCCTCGGCATCGCGATGATGCTGATCGGCATCCTCCTTTTCGTCACCAATGACGTGATGGGGAAATGGCTCATGTCGACCTATACGGTCGGCCAAGTTCTGCTGCTCAGAAGCTTTGCGGCCCTTCTGATGCTGTCTCCCTTCATTTGGCGCGAAGGTGTGATGACGATCATACGCGCGCCACAGCCGGGGCTGCAACTCCTGCGCGTAATCTTCTCGACGCTCGAGGTGGCCGCCTTTTATTGGGCGGTCAGTTATCTGCCTCTGGCTGATGTGATGACCTTTTACATGGCGGGTCCCATCTTCGTGGCCGCTTTGGGTGGCGTGGTCCTCGGCGAACATCTCAGCCGCCGGCGCTGGGGTATGATCCTGTTCGGCTTCGCCGGTGTGGTTATCGCGATGCGCCCGACAGGTGCTGCCTTCTCGATGGCATCGCTGATCGCCATCTTCGGATCGCTCTGTTTCGCAGCCCTGATGTTAACGACGCGCAATCTGCGCAAGACGAGCGACGTGTCGCTTGTCGCATGGCAGACGGTCGCGGCTCTTGTCTTCGGCGCCGTGCTCGCTCCCATCGGTTGGGTTACGCCGAGCACCGCTGATTTCATTTTGCTGTCGCTTCTGGGGATCGTTGCGGCGCTGGCGCATATCTGTGTCAATCGCTCGCTCAAACTCGCGCCCGCAACCGTCGTTGTACCTTACCAATACACTCAAATCGCGTGGGCGATGCTGTTCGGCTACCTCGTCTTCGGTGACATACCGGAAAGCGGGATGATCGTCGGCTCGATCGTGATTATCATTGCCGGTTTCCTGATCTTCCTCGACGAGCAGCGCACAAAAACGCGCGGCTGATCAGCGCGTCTTGTCGGCAGGCGCGGCATCCGCAATGCGGATTTGCACGCGTTCGCCGCCACCCCAGCGGTCGACAGTCAGTTGTCCCGCGACATGGATCGGCAAGCCGCCACGGGCCTCCTTCAGCGCGCGGCCCAAATCCTGATCGGCAGCACGAAACGCGATGCCGTTGATGAAGGCCCCATCGCCTGCGCGCAATTTCACGCGCACATGATTTTGGCCAACATCCTGCGCTTCGATCACTTGATGCGATGGCAGCACGAAGACGGGCTCGGGATGCGACGAACCGAATGGTCCTGCCTTTTCAATCGCGGCGATAAGATCGGGATTGGCGCCGCGCGCGGTGACTGCGGCGTCAATCGAAAGGCCGTTGTCGCTCAGCGATTCAGTCACTGGGGCCGTGAGCGCGTTTTCCAGCGAACGGCGAAAGTCCTCGATCTTCTCAGGCATAATCGTCACGCCTGCGGCCATGGCATGCCCACCACCTTTTAGCGCCAAGCCCGCTTCAACGGTTGCACGCACGGCGCGGCCCAAATCCGCACCCGGCACAGAACGACCGGAACCGACAAGCTGGCCTTCCGCATTGCGTGCAAGCGCAAAGACAGGCCGACGGAAACGTTCCTTCAAGCGCGAAGCGACAAGACCGACAATGCCGGGATGCCAATCGTCCGATGTTGTGACGAGCACGCTGTCAGCAGGTTCGGCGCCAACACCAGCACGCGCGAGAATTTGCGCTTCCGCCTCTTCCACCATCGCAACCTCAGCCGCTTGCCTTTCGCGGTTTAGACGGTCGAGCGTTTCAGCAATGCGCGCGGCTTCTGCATCGTCATGGGTCGTCAGCAAACGTGCGCCAAGAGCGGCATCGCCAATGCGTCCACCCGCATTAATGCGCGGACCAATCATGAAACCGAGATGATAGACGGAGAGCGGCCCATCGAGCCGGGCAATATCGGCCAAAGCCCTGAGGCCAGGCCGCGCGCGCGCGCGCATGATTGCAAGACCTTGGCGGACGAATGCGCGGTTGAGCCCTTTCAGCGGCACAACGTCGGCAATGGTGGCCAGCGCGACAAGATCGAGCGCGCCCATAAGATCGGGCTCGGCGCGATTTTTCCAAAAACCGCGGCGGCGCAATTCACGATTGACCGCAACAAGCGTCATGAACACAACACCGGCAGCGCAGAGATGGCCGAGGCCCGACAAATCGTCGAGGCGATTAGGGTTCACCAGCGCAAATGCAGCAGGCAATTCTTCCGGCGCTTGATGGTGATCGAGCACAATCGTCTCAAGACCGAGCCTTTGCGCCTCGGCAATCGGCTCGTGCGAAGTGGTTCCGCAGTCGACCGTGACGAGAAGGCCGATGCCTTTGCCGGCCAACATTCGAATGGCTTCGTTGTTGGGGCCATAGCCTTCGGTCAGACGATCGGGAATGTGAATGAGGCTTTCAACACCGCAATCGCGCAAGAAAGCCAACAACAAAGCCGAGGCGCACGCCCCATCCACATCGTAATCGCCGAATATGCCGATCAATTTGCGGGCTTCGATGGCGTCGGCAAGCCGTGCAGCGGCGCGATCCATATCGACCAGCGCCGAAGGATCAGGCATCAAATCGCGCAATTTGGGTTCGAGAAATGCCGGCGTCTCGACCGAGGCGACGCCACGAGCGGCCAAGATGCGCGCCACAATGTCGGGCACGCCATGGTCCTGCACGATGGCGAGCGCGCGGGCGCGCGCGTCCTCGTCCAGCCGATCCACCCAAGGACGGTCAGTGAAGCTCTTGCTCACGCCGAGGAAGGGCTTGGTCATGGCTCAGGGATAGGGCCGAATCGGGGTAGAGGGCCAGAGGCCGCCGCGTCTCGTCCCCGCTAATCTCTTGTTCTTCTCTGTGGTGCGCAGCGCGCGCCCCAAAAGAAAAAGGCGGGCCGGAGCCCGCCTCTCATGCCAGAAACGGCAACCCGATCAATCGAGCTTGAACTTCGCTAGTTCGCGATGCTCGCCGTGGATCTTGCGCACCGTGCCGGTGATCGAGCGATAGACGAGGGTTTCCGTCTCGATCACATCGCCCTTGAACTTCACGCCGGCCAAAAGGCCGCCATCGGTGACGCCTGTGGCCGAGACGATCACGTCGCCCGAAGCCAGCTCTTCCATCTCGTATTTTTTCTTCGGGTCCTTCACGCCCATGCCTCTCGCCCGCTCGACCTTATCAGGCGTATCGAGGATGAGGCGACCCTGCATCTGGCCCCCGACGCAACGCAGCGCCGCGGCGGCGAGTACACCTTCGGGCGCACCACCAATGCCAAGGTAAATGTCGATATCGGTTTCCTGCGGCATGGCGCAGAAAATCACGCCAGCCACGTCGCCATCCGTGATGAGACGGATCGATGCGCCGGTTGCACGCACTTTCGCGATCAGATCAGCGTGGCGCGGGCGGTCCATGATCAAGGCGGTGATTTCGTGCGGCTCGACGCCCTTGGCCTTCGCAATCGAACGAATGTTTTCGGCGGGATCGCGGTCGAGATCGACGATCCCCTTCGGATAACCCGGACCGATGGCGATCTTGTCCATGTAGACGTCGGGGGCGTAGAGGAGCGAACCGGCCTGCGCCATCGCCATGACGGCAATCGCGCCCGGCATGTCCTTAGCGCAGAGCGTGGTGCCTTCGAGCGGATCGACTGCAATATCGACCTTCGGACCGGTGCCATTACCAACCTTTTCGCCGATGAAGAGCATCGGCGCCTCGTCGCGCTCACCCTCGCCGATCACGATCGTGCCATCGATGGGCAACTTGTTGAGCTCGCGCCGCATGGCATCGACCGCCGCCTGGTCGGCAGCCTTCTCATCGCCCCGGCCACGCAGACGAGCGGCGGACACCGCAGCACGCTCGGTCACACGTACGAGTTCCATCGAGAGAATGCGCTCGATGACCTCTTTCTGGGGGACCTTGATCTCGGTGTTCGACATGGGCAGAAAACTCCGGCTGGAATGCTTCGGCTATACCGGATTCAGCACCAAGTTCCAGCATAGCAGGCGTAAAAAATGCTATTGCCATAGGTAATTTAGTGATATCAAATTGATATCACTAATCCGGGAGGCGTCGATGGGTCAGATCTTGATCCGGAAGATAGATGACGAAGCGCTGGAGCGCCTCCGCCGGCTCGCAGACGAACGCAACCTCTCTTTGGAGGCATTGGCGCGCGGGGCGCTTGAAGATGCGGCGCGCCAAAAAACTCACGATGAACTCCGCCAGATGCTGACCGAATTAGACGCTTTTCGGCGAAGCCTCCCAAAAAACGCCCCCGATTCAACGTCTACACTCAGAGCACTGCGAAACAACGATGAAACGTCTGACGATTGATGCATCGGTCGCGCTGAAATTTTTACTTGATGAACCCGGCAGCGACGAAGCCAGGCAATTTTACTCACAAGAGAAAGACGGGCGTTTCGTCGTTAGCAATGTTTTGCTATCGCCAGCATTGGTCCTTCTGGAAGTCCACAATACATTGGCGAGGCGATTTCATAACGCGAATATCGACGTTTCGATGTTTGCCCACGCGAATTTCTTTTTAAGGCAGATGATTGCGTTCAGCGACGTCGATGAATCTCTCGTGGATCGGGCGCGCCAACTCTCAATGATTGCCAATTCTTGGTCAGGCCGCAACACATCAAAGACTCAGAAGTTGATGACGTTTTTAAACATCTACGATTGCATCTACATTGCACACTCGCAGACATACCAGACAACGCTTGTCACGGCAGACAGAGCCCAAGCAGAAATCGCTTCCAAAGCGTTTTCCGTTCCTGTGCATCTCATTTTCACGTCACCCGCAGCTTAACGCTCAATCCGGATCAGCTGCGGCGGTTCTGCGATATGCCCATCGGCCATCACGGCCTCAAGCGCTGCACGAACGGCCGTCTCTGTTGTCGCATAGGTGATCAGTACAACAGGAACCGCCGGCGCTTCGGATGCGCGCGGTGCGGTGTCTTTGGTCTGCGGCGGTTTACGCTGCACGATGCTTTCGAGCGAGATTTGACGTTCCGCCATCCGGGTCGCAATGGAGGCGGCAGCGCCCGGACGGTCAAGCACGGACAGGCGGATATAGTAGCCACCCTCATGGCGCTGCATCGGCGCTTGTTCGGTGGCTTCGAGGTCGCGTGCCGCCACGCCATAGGCTGGCAAGCGGGTACCACGGGCGATATCGCCGAGATCGGAGAGAACTGAGGAAGCGGTTGCATTGCCGCCAGCGCCGGGACCCACCAGCGTCAGCTCACCAACCGGTTCGGCCAAAATGGAGACGGCGTTCGTCACACCCATCACCTGCGCAATGGCGCTCGTCTTTGGCACCATGGTGGGATGAACACGCTGTTCGATGCCGGTAGCGGTACGTTCGGCAACGCCGAGCAGTTTGATGCGGTAGCCGAGTTCGTCAGCCATGCGCAGATCGAGCGGCGCGATTGAGGCTATGCCTTCCACATACACGGCGTCAGCATCGATGGCCGTGCCAAAAGCGAGGCTCGCCAAAATCGCCAGCTTATGCGCGGTGTCGAACCCGCCGACGTCGAAGGTCGGGTCGGCTTCGGCGTAGCCGAGGCGTTGCGCATCGGCGAGCACCGTCTCAAAGGACAGGCCTTCCAATTCCATGCGCGAGAGAATGTAATTGCAAGTGCCGTTGAGAATACCCGCAACACGCTCGACGCGATTTCCTGCAAGCGACTCACGCATCGCCTTGATGACAGGAATACCACCGGCAACAGCTGCTTCGAAATTGAGTTGCACACCGTTTGTTTCGGCGAGTGCGGCCAACGCATTGCCATGCTTGGCAAGGAGCGCCTTGTTGGCGGTGACCACCGATTTACCGGCGGCGAGCGCCGCTTCTACAGTGTCCTTGGCCTTGCCGTCAGCGCCGCCCATCAATTCCACGACGCAATCGACATCTGCACTCTTTGCGAGCGCCACCGGATCGTCGAACCAGACAATGCCTGTCAGATCGAGCCCGCGATCTTTTGTCTTATCGCGGGCCGAAACAGCCGTCACTTTCACAGGCCGACCGAAGCGACGACGATAGGCGGACGCATTGTCTGCGAGAAGACGGACGAGAGAAGCGCCGACCGTTCCTAGGCCAGCAACCCCAATCCGGAGTGGCTCTGTCATGGCAAGTTTCCGAAGCGTTCAAACAAGGCCCGCATGGGCCGGAACCTTGTGCAATGTTTCAAAGTGAGCATCAAGAGGACAGCAAGTCTGAGGCAGGCGTGAGCGTGAGCTCACCTGCCCCTCAACCTACCTTCTTGTCGAAATCAATCACGTTGTGCATCCGCTGCTCAGCAGTGTCAAAGAATTTGCGGATGTTGCGCGCGGCCTGCCGGATGCGTTGTTCATTCTCGACGAGCGCGAGACGCACATAATCATCACCATGCTCGCCAAAGCCGATGCCCGGCGCAACGGCGACATCCGTTTTCTCAAGCAACAGTTTGGAGAATTCGAGCGAACCGAGATGGCGGAACGGCTCGGGAATCTTCACCCAGGCGAACATCGAAGCGTCCGGGGCGGGGAAATCCCAGCCCGCTTTCGAAAAGCTTTCCACCATCGCATCACGACGCTTCTTGTAGATGTCGCGCATTTCACGAATGCAATCGTCCGGACCGTTGAGCGCTGCCGATGCTGCAACTTGAATCGGCGTGTATGCGCCGTAATCAAGATATGATTTCACGCGCGACAGAGCGGCGAGCAATTTGTCGTTGCCAACGGCAAAGCCCATGCGCCAACCGGCCATCGAAAAGGTTTTGGACATGGAGGTGAATTCGACGGTGACATCGATTGCACCCGGCACCTGCAAGACGGAAGGCGGTGGATTATTGTCGTCGAAATAGACCTCGGCATAGGCAAGGTCCGACAAAAGGATCAGATCGTGCTTCTTCGCGAAAGCGACGAGATCCCTGTAGAAATCGAGCGAAGCGACATAGGCGGTCGGGTTTGCGGGATAGCAAGTCACGAGCGCGATGGGCTTGGGGATCGAATGCATCACAGAGCGTTCGAGCGCGCGGAACATTTCCTCATTCGGCTCTGCGGGAACGGAGCGGATCACGCCGCCCGCCATCAGAAAGCCGAATGCGTGGATCGGATAGGACGGGTTGGGCACCAACACCACATCGCCGGGCGCGGTGATCGCTTGAGCCATGTTGGCGAAGCCCTCTTTCGAGCCAAGCGTTGCCACGACCTGCGTGTCGGGATTGAGCTTAACGCCGAAGCGCCGCTCGTAATAACCGGCTTGCGCCCGGCGGAGACCGGGGATGCCCTTGGAGGCCGAATAACGATCGGTACGCGGTTTGCCCGCCGTCTCGACCAGCTTTTCGATCACATGCTTGGGAGCGGGCAAATCCGGATTGCCCATACCGAGGTCGATGATGTCGGCACCATTGTTGCGGGCGGCGGCCTTGATGCGGTTCACCTGCTCGAAAACATAGGGCGGAAGCCTTTTGATGCGGTGAAAATCGGCGCTCATCGAACAATCCTCGGCGGGGTCTTCAGCGTGTGAACCAAACGAAACGGGCCCTTACCATGACAGGGGCCATTTCAATACCCCTTCATCGGGAGAAAGGGGCCGCGGCCATTGCCTTTAGGGCTTGGATTTGGCCCCGGCTTGGCTCTGGTTGGCCTTGGCGGCCTCCTCGAGCTCCTTCCGGGTGGCATCGCTGCCTGCAGCCGTCTTCGGTTTGACGGTCCGCGCCTGGGCATCGACACCGACGGGCAGATAATCGCCCTTCTCTGCCGGGCGGCTCGCTTGCACGAAATCGGGCATAGCTGTTGGCGGGGTGGCAAATCGGGTCAGTTCCGCAAGGCCACGGACAGGTTCGGCCGGATTTTCCGCGCAACCGGCCAGCACCATCAAAGGCAAGGCCAACGGCAAGGCGGCCCAAGCGCGGCGGTAAAGTACGGTCATCATGCGATCCTGATTAATCTCTTTTGGCTTGCGACGAATTATATCTCGCACTCGGGCCAACCGGCCTTAATATGCCGGGGAAAGGGCGGCTGCGGCAAGCGCTTGTCAGATAAAAGCGCGGCCATGGCGGGTCGAGGGGAGGAAAAGCGTGGAATCGGGCAAAAGCCAACCCAAGAACCAAACGAAAAGCCAGATGAAAAGCCAACCGACGGACGTTGTTCCGGCCGACCTGCCAGTTCCCGATTATGATGCGCTTGCGTCCAATACAGCGCGTTTGATGGAAGAAATGGGCCGCGCCACAGCCGCATCACTGCGCCCCATCGAGCGGGGAGAAATGAAGCCCGCAGGGGCGGAGGAGACCTCTGACCTCGTGAAGACGCTCGGCGCGGTCGTTGAACGTTTCGTATCCGACCCGCAAAAAATGGTTCTCGCCCAGACAGAGCTGACGCGGAACTTCATCGATCTCTGGGCCGGAACGATGCGGAGGATGCAGGGCGACAATGAAGTCGCACCCGTCGCCACACCGGAACCGTCCGACAAGCGCTTCAAGGACCCAGATTGGAACGCCAATCCGGTGTTCGACTTCATCAAGCAAGCCTATCTCATCACGTCGCGCTGGGCGGAAAACGTCGTCGACCAGGCCGATGGCATCGATGAGCATACGCGCCACAAGGCTCAATTTTACGTGCGGCAATTATCGAGTGCCTTTGCTCCGACGAACTTCGCCGGCACCAATCCCGAGGTGCTGCGCGAGACCTTCGCGCAAAATGGCGAAAACTTGGTGCGCGGCATGCGCATGCTGGCGGAGGACATTGAAGCAGGCAAAGGTCGTCTGAAATTGCGCCAGTCGACGTCGGGCAGTTTCGAAGTCGGCGTCAATCTAGCCGCCACGCCCGGCAAAGTTGTCTTTCGCAACGACCTGATCGAACTCATCCAATATGCGCCGACGACGGAAAGCGTTTATAAGCGCCCTCTCCTCATTGTGCCGCCTTGGATCAACAAATTTTACATTCTCGATTTGAACGCTGAGAAGTCCTTTATCCGATGGGCTGTGTCCCAAGGGCTGACGGTCTTCTGCATGTCGTGGGTCAACCCTGATGAGCGGCAGGCCAAAAAGAGCTTTGAAGATTACATCCATGAAGGCATTTATGCTGCACTTGGCGAGATCAAATCGCTGACTGGCGAAGACCAAGTGTCAAGTATCGGCTATTGCGTCGGTGGTACGCTTTTGTCCGTCGCGCTCGCAGACATGGCGACCAAGGGCGACAACCGCATTGCAAGTGCGACATTGTTCACGACGCAGGTGGATTTCACCTATGCGGGCGATCTCAAGGTTTTCGTGGATGAAGAGCAGATCCGCAATCTCGAAGACCGCATGTATGCGCAAGGCTATCTTGAGGGATCGAGCATGGCATCGGCCTTCAACATGCTGCGCCCAAACGATCTGATCTGGCCTTATGTGGTCAATGTCTATCTGAAGGGACAGGAGCCCTTCCCATTCGATCTTCTCTATTGGAATTCGGATTCGACGCGGATGCCCGCCGCGAACCATTCGTTCTATTTGCGTAATTGCTATCTCGACAACAAATTGTCGAAGGGCGAGATGATAATCGGCGGCAAGCATCTCGATCTCAGCAAAGTGAAAATACCGATCTACAACCTCGCTGCGCGCGAGGATCATATCGCACCCGCTAAATCGGTGTTTTTGGGATCTTCCTTCTTCGGCGGCGACGTCACGTTCGTGCTTGCCGGATCTGGCCATATTGCCGGTGTCGTCAATCCAGCTGGCAAGCCTAAATATCAATACTGGACCGGCGGCCCGCCAATCGGGGATCTTTCCGATTGGATCGCGCAGGCGCAAGAACAGCCAGGTTCATGGTGGCCGCATTGGATCCAATGGATTGAAGCGCAAGCACCGGAGAAAGTGCCTGCGCGCGAGCCGGGCTGCGGACGACCGACCCTGTGCGATGCGCCCGGCGACTATGTTCGCGCCCGCGCCTGAGTGCACAAAGAGCTTGCAATAAAAAAGCGGGCCAGACGGCCCGCTTTTTCGTTTAACTTGAAAGCCTTTTTACTTCGTGACTTTGGGCATCGCCGCCGGGATCGTCTGCTTGGGGTTGTCCCAAACCCAACGCATCGAGGCGGAGACGATGTTGATGTTCGCCGAATTGTTCGCATAGAGATTGTTGGCGAGCGGCGCCAAACGCGGATTATACCCACCATTGCTGCTGTTCATCGCAACATCGCCACCTGTCGGCAGGATGAAGGTATAGCCCACATCGAAGAAAAGAGTTTCGGAATATTGGTAACCCGCGCCGACAGCGAACCACCAACGATCTGAATCCGGCAAACGCGGCGAGCGATTTTGCGTGTCGATCGGCGAGCTTTCAAACCCAATGCCCGCGCGCACCATCCAAGCCGGATTGATCCTGTACTCACCACCGACCGAGACATACCAGCCATCATTGTAGTGCAATGGAATAAAAGGGATGGCGGCATTCGTGCCGGTCTGTTGGTTGATAACAGCCGGCTGCTTCAGGCGGCTCCAATTGGTCCATTCAAAACCAACCAGTGCGGTGAAATCATTCGTTACGCGCTGGCGCAAACCGACATTGATCGATTCTGGCAGCATAACGGTGCTCTTGATCGCCGCACCGCCGAGACCTTGCAGCGCGCCGCTCAGATTTTGCTGAACGGCAGAGCGATAACCGATACCGATTTCAGTGCCTGCGAGCGGTGTTACCGTAACACCGAGCGTGTAACCGACGCCCCAGCTATCGCCTTGAAGACCGACAACAGACCAAGTCTGTGGTGCCGAGGCCGCAGCCACGGCGGATGTGTATTTCGTCTTGAAATGCATCAGCTGCAAACCGGCCGCAACCGAGAACATATCGTTGATCTTGTAACCGATCGTCGGCGTGATGTCGGTCGACAAGACGCGCGTCGTCGCACCATAGGAACGTCCCGGCCAAGTGGTGTTCGCCTTTGTCGTTAGGCCGAAGGGCGTGTTCATCGATACGCCCAGCCAGATTTGATTGTTGATTTGATAGCTGGCGTAACCTGCCGGCAGGAACGCATCCTGCCCAATGTCACCCGAGCTTTGCGTAAAAGCAGGGCTCAGATAAAGCGGCGAAGAGCCTGCCTGCGTGGTGAGACTCGATTGCGGAAAGATGCCCGAACCGACTAGCTCAACCTGACCGCCCTTGAATTGGGTGATGGTGGCAGGGTTCCAGAACATCGAGCCCAAGCCAGCCGCACCAGCCGCCGCACCTGCGAACGCATTGCCCTGCCCGACCGCGCTCTGCTCCCGGAGACCAAAAGCACCTGCATGGGCTCCAGAAACGCCTGCCAATAAGGAAAAAACCGAAACGCACGAGATTACAAACGACTTCATCGTCATGGCCGTTGCCCTCATATTCTGAAAAAATGAATCCAGTTCGCAAAAACTGTTCAAACATGAACTGTGCGCCGTGGAGCGGCAAGATAGTTCGATCAACTCTCAACATTGCTGCAGTGCACAGTTGTTTTCCGGGCACACCGGATCGGAGGTTGTCAGTGGACGCCCCCACAACAAGCCTTGCCGTGGCGCGTTCTGGGCTTCAAAATGTAATCAGACGGGCTGATGCCCGCTCCTAAAACGGTTCAACAGGTAACACCCCCAGGAAGCACTCTCATGAAATTCGTCCGTTTTGGACAGGCTGGCGCTGAGAAGCCCGGCCTCGTCGATGCCCAAGGCAATATCCGCGATCTGTCCGCTCATGTGTCCGATCTTACAGGCGCACATCTCGACCCGGCCAATCTCGCTCGCCTCGCCAAGCTCGACCCGGCCAGCCTGCCTCTCGTCGCCGCGGGCACACGCTTTGGTTCATGCGTTGCACGTCCGGGCAATTTCATCGCAGTCGGCCTCAACTTCGCCGACCATGCGGCAGAAACGGGCGCACCGATCCCGGCCGAGCCGATCCTATTCAACAAGGCTCCGAATTGCGTTCAGGGCCCGAACGACGATGTGATGATCCCGAAAAATTCGCTAAAGACCGATTGGGAGGTCGAGCTTGCCATTGTTATCGGTAAGACGGCCTACAATGTTGAGGAACGCGACGCTCTCAACTATGTCGCTGGGTTCTGCGTCTGCAACGACGTATCCGAGCGTGAATATCAAGCCGAACGCGGCGGTCAATGGATGAAGGGCAAAGGCTGCCCGACCTTTGGGCCACTTGGTCCTTGGCTCGTGACCACCGATGAGGTGAAAGACGTGCAGAACCTGCATATGTGGCTCGACGTCAATGGGAAACGCGTGCAGGACGGCTCGACGAAGACGATGATCTTCGGCGCGGCCTATCTCATTTCCTACATTTCACGTTTCCTCCAACTCGATCCGGGCGATGTCATCACCACCGGCACGCCTCCGGGCGTCGGCCTTGGGATGAAGCCGCCGCTCTATTTAAAGGCTGGCGATACGATGGATCTCGGCATCGAGGGTCTGGGCACACAGCACCAGAAGGTGATCGCGTTCAAGGCGTAAGTTGTGCTTTGATGGCTTCATGAAAAAGCGGGCTTCGGCCCGCTTTTTTGTTTTACGCGTTTAGCCCTTACGCTCAGAACGCAATTTCGTCCAATATTCCAAACGCTTTTTCACCTCGCGTTCGAAACCGCGCTCGACAGGTTCATAAAAGCTTCGTCGCCCCATCGCGTCGGGGAAATAGTTCTGACCGGAAAATGCATCGGGCTCATCATGATCGTAACGATAGCCTGAACCGTAACCTTCCTGTTTCATGAGCTTGGTCGGCGCGTTCAGGATAATGCGCGGCGGCGGAACGGAGCCATAATGTTCAGCCGCAGCGCGCGCTGATTTATAGGCGGTATAGACAGCGTTCGATTTCGGCGCAGTAGCGACGTAAACGACCGCTTCAGCCAAAGCCAGTTCACCTTCCGGCGAACCCAAAAAATCATAAGCATCTTTCGCGGCATTGCAGACCACAAGCGCCTGTGGATCGGCAAGGCCAATATCCTCAATGGCCATGCGCACGATGCGCCGGGCGAGAAAGAGCGGGTTCTCACCTGCATCGAGCATACGCGCGAGATAATAAAGCGCGGCATCGGGGTCAGATCCGCGCACGCTTTTATGCAGCGCCGAAATGAGATTGTAATGGCCGTCTTCGCTCTTGTCGTAAATCGGTGCACGGCGCTGCACGATGTCGGATAGTTTGAGCGTATCAAACACTTCATCAGGCCGCGCGGCACGCCAGATCTCTTCCGCCAAAGTGAGAGAGGCGCGGCCATCGCCATCGGCCATGCGGATCAAAGCGTCGCGTGCATCAATGTCCAGCGGCAAGGGGCGTCTTTCAATCGTCTCAGCGCGCGCGAGTAATTTCCCGATCGCATCATCATTGAGACTGCGGAAGGTGAGCACCCGTGCGCGCGAAAGAAGCGCCGCATTTAATTCGAAGGATGGATTTTCCGTTGTCGCCCCAACAAGCGTGATCGTGCCGTCTTCCATCACGGGCAGAAATGCATCCTGCTGCGAACGGTTGAAGCGATGAATCTCATCGACGAACAACAGCGTGCCTTGCCCAGTGGCGCGCCGTGCGCGCGCGGCCTCAAATACGCGCTTGAGATCGGCGACGCCGGAGAAGATTGCAGAAATCGGCTCGAAATGCAGCGTCGTTTCGTTGGCGAGCAATTTCGCAACCGTCGTTTTGCCAGTGCCCGGTGGCCCCCAGAAAATCAGTGAACCGAGCGATCCCGACTCGATTAGGCGAGTCAGCGCACCGTCGGGACCAGTTAGATGTTCCTGCCCAACGACCTCGGCTAATTGTTGCGGTCGCAACCGGTCGGCCAAAGGGCGCGGCGCGTCCTTGTCCAATCCGGCTGCGCCGAACAGATCGCTCATCAGCCGCCCACCATCGAGGTCATCGTCTGGCCGCCGCGATTGATCACGAGTTTCCAATAATAATTGCGCGATTTCTGCACCTTCTCAGCGTCGCGCGAGGAAGAGATCGCCTCGCCATCGATCGAGATGACGATGTCGCCCTTTTTCAGGCCGAGTTCGGCTGCGGGTGAATTCTCCTTGATCTCGCTTACGACGACACCCGCATCGCCACCATCGAGCGACAATTCTTCTGCAAGCGCGGGAGTCAAATTGGCGAGTGTTGCACCTGCCAATGGCCAGCGGCCTTTCAACTCGACTGGATCGCGCGGGCGGGTGTCGGGCGCTGGCATAAGCCGCACACTCAGCACAGATTTTTTGCCGCTGCGCAAAACTTCCAATTTCGCTTCGCCGCCAACCTGTCGCGTGCCGAGGCGGAAACCAAATGCATCGGGATCGGTGATAGCTTGTCCATCAAACGCAAGGATGACATCGCCTGCGCGCAAACCCGCTTCCGCGGCTGGACTTTTCGCGACAACGCTCGAAACAAGCGCACCGGTTGGCCGGTCGAGCCCGAGACCTTCGACGAGGTCGGACGACACATTTTGCAAACGCGCGCCAAACCATGGACGGCGCACCATCTGCCCGCCCGACTTCGCCGTCGCGACGACAATTTTCACCATGTCGGCGGGAATGGCGAAACCGATGCCGTGGCTTCCGCCCGATTGTGAAAAGATCGCCGTGTTGATGCCGACGAGCTTGCCATCCATATCGACAAGTGCGCCGCCAGAATTGCCGGGATTGATTGCGGCATCGGTCTGGATGAAAAACTGATAATCGCTGATTCCGACTTGAGTACGTGCGAGCGCTGAGACGATACCGGATGTAACCGTTTGGCCGACACCGAACGGATTGCCGATGGCCAGCACAATGTCGCCGACTTCGAGCGAATCCGGGTCGCCGAAACTCAGCGCCGGCAAGGGTTGACCGGATTTGATGCGCAGGATGGCGAGATCGGTGCGCGGATCGCGCAAAACGATTTCTGCGTCAAATTCGCGCTTGTCAGTGAGGGAGACTTTCACATCGGTCATGTTCTCGACGACGTGATGATTTGTGACGATGAGACCAGCCGGATCGACGATGACGCCCGAACCGAGCGAACGCTGCACGCGCTCTCGTGGAGCGGCATCGCCACCGCCGAAGAAACGGCGAAAGAACGGATCGTCCATGAATGGGTTGCGTTGCTGTTTTTCCTTGCGCGTCGCGTAAACGTTGACGACGGCAGGCGCAGCTTTTTGCACGAGCGGCGCAAACGACGCCTTCATATCGGCCTGCGTCTTAGGAACGGCGCGTGGGGCTTGGGCCCAAGCGGGAGAGAGGGTCGCCAGCATAAGCGCGAGCGTGAGGGCGAGGCGTTTCATGATGTCACCGCGAGTCGTTCAGACCGAATATAGGCATGCCGGTGGACGGCTCAAAGGGCTGGACGAATGCGTTCATCCCGGCTTGCCGTTGCCCTCCATGAAAAAAGGCGCCTCGCGGCGCCTTTCGTCTCACTTCTCTGGCAGGTTGACCCGCAGGTGCAACTCACGCAGCTGTTTGTTGGTGGCTTCCGCAGGCGCGGCCATCAAGAGATCGAGGCCCTGCTGGTTCATCGGGAATAGAGCCACTTCGCGTAGATTCTGCGCACCGCAGAGCAGCATCACGATACGATCGACCCCGGCGGCCATACCTCCATGCGGCGGCGCGCCATATTGGAACGCGCGATACATACCGCCGAAGCGCTCGACCACCGTCTCCTCGCCATAACCGGCAATCTCGAACGCCTTCACCATCGCTTCGGGGCGATGGTTACGGATACCGCCGGACGCGATTTCGAAGCCATTGCAAGCGATGTCGTATTGGAACGCCTTAATGGTGAGCGGATCCTGCGTCTGCATGGCTTCCAGCCCGCCCTGCGGCATCGAAAATGGATTGTGCGAGAAGTCGACCTTCTTCTCGTCCTCGTTCCACTCGAACATCGGGAAATCGACGATCCATGCGAGTTCGTAGCGGTTCTCGTCGACGAGGTTGAGATCGAAACCGACCTTGTTGCGCGCAGCGCCCGCAAACTTTACAAACTTCTCGGGATCGCCCGCGATGAAGAAGGCCGCGTCGCCATCTTTCAAGCCAAGTTGCGCGCGGATCGCTTCCACACGCTCGGGGCCGATATTGTTGGCAATCGGGCCAGCGCCCGCGCCGTCGCGCCACATGATGTAGCCGAGCCCCGGCTGGCCTTCGCCCTGCGCCCAAGAATTCATCCGGTCGCAGAATGCACGCGAACCGCCTGTGGGGGCCGGAATGGCCCAAACCTGATTCTTCGGCTCTTCAAGCAGACGCGCGAACACTTTGAAATTCGAGCCGCGGAAATGATCCGAGACATCTTGCATCACGAGCGGGTTGCGCAGGTCGGGCTTGTCCGAACCATATTTCCGCATCGCGTCCGCATAGGGAATACGCGGCCAGGGCGATGGCGTCACCGCAGCGCCCTTACCAAACTCACGGAACACGCCGCCGATGACCGGCTCGACCGCAGCGAACACGTCTTCCTGCGTGACGAAGCTCATCTCCAGATCGAGTTGATAGAATTCGCCGGGCAGACGATCCGCTCGCGGGTCTTCATCGCGGAAGCAAGGCGCAATCTGGAAATAGCGATCAAACCCCGCCATCATCAGAAGCTGCTTATATTGCTGTGGTGCCTGCGGCAGCGCGTAGAACTTGCCAGGATGCAGGCGCGAGGGCACGAGGAAATCGCGCGCGCCCTCGGGCGACGACGCCGTGAGAATGGGCGTCTGGAACTCGTTGAAGCCCTGCCCCTTCATGCCTTGGCGCAGCCAATCGATGACGGCCACGCGCGTCATGATGTTGTTGTGCAGTGTTTCGCGGCGCAGATCGAGGAAGCGGTATTTAAGGCGCGTCTCTTCTGGGAAGGGCTGATCGCCGAAAACTTGCAGCGGCAATTCCGCCGCTGGACCCAAAACCTCAATGTCAGTGACGAAGATTTCGATCTGGCCGGTGGCAAGGTCGGCATTGGCCGTCCCCTCGGGACGGCGGCGGACCCTGCCGTCCATGCGGACAACCCATTCGGCGCGCAGCTTCTCGGCGTCTCGAAAGGCCGGGCTGTCGGGGTCAACCACGCATTGGGTCATGCCATAATGGTCGCGAAGGTCGATGAAGAGCACACCGCCATGGTCGCGAATGCGATGACACCAGCCGGACAGGCGGACCTCGCTGCCGATATCGGCCTCGCGGAGTACGCCGCAGGTATGGGACCGGTAGCGATGCATGGCTTCTCTCTTCCTGATTTGCTCTGAAACGCGGGAGAACGCTTAGGGGCCAAGTTCAGCCAAGGCAAGCCAGAAGGATCCCGAGGCCGGGGCCCACCCCGAAAAAGCTCAGCCCGGACCCTTCCCCTCACCGTCCGAGGCGGCTAAAGGGGTCCGCACCATGCCCTTGATCACCACGACGTCCGCCCTCACCGAAGCCTGCGACCGCCTCGCCCGTCACCCCTTCGTGACGGTCGATACCGAGTTCATGCGCGAGAGCACCTATTTCCCGAAGCTCTGCCTGATCCAAATCGCGAGCCCGGACGAGGTGTTCATGATCGATCCTCTCGCCGATAGCATCGATCTTGCGGCCTTCCTGGCGCTGATGCGTAATCCGCATGTCGTCAAAGTGTTTCACTCCGGACGGCAGGATCTCGAAATCCTCTGGCATATGGACCAATGCATTCCTGAGCCGGTCTTCGACACGCAGATCGCCGCAATGGTGTGCGGTTATGGCGACAGCGTCTCTTATGAACAACTCGCCCATGATCTTGCAAAAGCGAAGATCGACAAATCCTCGCGCTTTACCGATTGGTCGCGCCGTCCGCTCAGCGAAGCACAGCTCGTCTATGCCCAATCGGACGTGACCCATCTGCGCGAGGTGTATCAAGCACTCGCCGGAAAGATCGGCGAAACAGGCCGGACGCATTGGCTCGAAGACGAGATGAAAATCCTCACCTCGCCTTCAACTTATGATCTCCAGCCGGGCGATGCGTGGATGCGTCTGCGCGGCCGCGTGCGCAAACCGAAAGAATTGGCGATCCTGATCGAATTAGCTGCGTGGCGCGAAGTCGAAGCCCGCGGCCGCGACGTGCCGCGTAGTCGCGTCTTGAAGGACGATGCCGTGATCGATGTTGCGACATCGGCACCACGTTCGGTCGAAGCGCTCGGGCAGTTGCGCTCAATCCCGTCCGGTTTCGAGCGTTCGCGCGCCGGCAGCGAAATTCTCGCCGCCGTTGAGCGTGGCCTCGCACGCGACGCCAAAACCCTGCCTGTTAATGAGCGGAACGGACGAAAGAATTTCAATCCCGCTACAGTTGAATTGCTGAAAGTGTTGCTGAAGATGACCTGTGAGGCCGAAAGAGTGGCCGCCAAAATCATCGCCAGCGTCGACGATCTCGAAGCCATTGCGGAGAATGACGAGGCCGATGTGCCCGCTCTCGCAGGTTGGCGTCGCGATCTATTTGGGGAACGGGCGCTGGCGCTAAAACATGGCAAGCTCGCCCTTGCAATGCGGGCCGGTAAGGTTGTCGCTTTTCCGGCTTGATGCGCGTTTAGATTAAATCGCGTCCTTGCGTTGCGCACCGCGACGACGCAATCCATCTTTCTTTTGGCGCTGCTATCACCCAATCAAAAAATGCGGCGTGCGCCCGACGATCCGCGCCAATTGCGACAGCCGCTTGAACAGCCGGTCGCTGGCTAGCGGTGCATCCTGCATCGAAAGCGACAATTCAAGCTTCCCGTCATTACAGAGCAGGGGCAAGCGCGGCAATGCGCCGGGCATCGCAGCCGAAACGAGATAAGCCACACGCATTAGCCCTGCCAGAATGCGGGCTCGGTCGATCATGCGGGTCGAACATAATTCGCGCAGTCGCGGACTCACTTGATCGTCATTCAATCCGAGATGGCGATAGGCCACAGCGAGCGCGAGAAAAGCGCGCCCTGGATGATCGACGCCGCTGAAACCTGCATTGGCGATAATATTGAAGCTCTGTTCACCGCGATAATCGGGATGGGCACGCCATCCAATGTCGGCTAGCAGACAGGCGGCATGACGTAATCGCTTCTCTTCTTGCGTCTCCGCGAGCCCCGAGCTTTCCATGAATGCATCGGTCCAAGCAATCAACTCATGCCCATGGGCAGGTGCACGCGAGCGCAAAATGTTGAGATCATTGGCGGCGACGAGCAGAGGATCCTGCGCGCGTTCAGCGGCGCTCAGCATTTCGTAAAGGAGCCCTTCGCGCACGCCCAAAGCCGATATGACGATGTCGCGCGGTTGGGCAACGGCGATGATTTCTTCGAGGAGAACCGCGCCATAATTCAACAATGGTCGACGTACGATCGAGACGGCCTCGATGGAATCGAGCGTCTCGGTATCGACACGTTCGACGAGCGCGGCAAAATCCGCCGCGTCGGCAGCCGAGATCACGTAATTGTGCATAACCTGCAAAGGATAGCCACGCTGCCGCATATGCAAACGCGCCAAGGCACGCCACGTCCCGCCGATTGCATAGAAAGAGCGATCCTTCAGCACTCGTAATTGCGGGAGGCCCGTGATGGTCTCGCGAATGATCTTTTTTGCTTTGCGGATGGAATCGCCCGAACGATCCTGCAAAGAGAGGGCGCCCAACGGCAACGTTATTCCTTTACCAAGTTTTTCACCCTTCACTTCGATCAACTCAAGCGAACCGCCGCCTAGATCGCCCGCCACCCCATCCGGCTTCCAAATGCCGGACAATACGCCCATCGCGGTCAGTTCCGCTTCGCGTTTGCCGGAAATGAGGTCAGGGAAGATACCGGTCACTTCCGCGCAGCGCGCAAGAAAATCCGGCCCGTTCGTCGCATCGCGCGCAGCCGCCGTTGCAATCACCTTGACCTGTTTGATCCCCATCGAATCGACGAGAACGCGAAAACGCGCCAACGCGGCCAGCGCTTTCGCCATGGCGTCATCGGCAAGGCGCCCAGTCGACAACACTTTCTTGCCGAGGCCGCACATGACCTTTTCATTGAAGATCGGTGTCGGCGAGCGCGACAGGCCTTCATATGCGACAAGCCGAACAGAGTTCGAACCGATGTCGATGATCGCTATGGGCTCGCCGTAAGACAGCCTGCCCTGCGCTCCCCTAATCATGGCCTGCACGCTTTCCACCCCTCAATCGCGGCGCCTATTTGCCTGATTTCTCTGCGGCAAGCAATTTCGGGCTTGAGGAATGCAAGGATTTTCCACGGCCCGAAAGGCTAGGATTGGTCATGAAGTAGCGATGCGCGTTGAAAGGCTCCTCGCCTTGCACCAATCCGATGCGAGTCGAGGTGCCATCGGGCTCAACGCGCCAGCTCTGCTGATTGTCGAGCAGATTGGCCATCATGATCTGGTTCAGCACTTGCTCATGGACCGTGGGATTGAGGATCGGAAGCAGGGATTCAACGCGGCGATCAAGGTTGCGCGACATGAGATCAGCAGACGAAATGTAAACCGCCGCCTTTGGATGCGGCAGACCCATCCCATTTCCAAACGCATAAATGCGCGTATGTTCCAGAAAACGTCCGACGATTGATTTGACGCGGATATTGTCCGACAGGCCCGGGACACCGGGACGCAAACAGCATATGCCGCGCACCACAAGATCGACATCGACGCCCGCTTGACTGGCGCGATAGAGCGCATCGATGATCATCGGATCAACAAGCGCGTTGCATTTTCCCCAGATCGCAGCCGGGCGGCCCGCCTTTTTATGTTCGATCTCCTGCTCGATATGGTTGAGCAGCCGCTTTTTCAACGTCAATGGCGACACGGCCATGCATTCAAGCTCAGCCGGTTCGGCATAGCCGGTGATGAAGTTGAAGATACGGCTGACATCGCGCGCGATCACAGGATCGGCGGTGAAGAAGGATAAATCGGTATAGATGCGCGCGGTGATTGGATGATAGTTACCAGTACCGACATGGCAATAGCTGACGAGCGCGCCCGCTTCGCGACGGACCACCATCGATAGTTTGGCGTGTGTCTTGAGTTCGATGAACCCGAAGACCACCTGCACACCGGCCCGTTCGAGATCGCGTGCCCAGCGAATATTCGCTTCTTCATCGAAACGCGCTTTCAACTCGACGAGCGCGGTCACGGATTTTCCCGCTTCGGCAGCTTCCGCCAACGCTTTCACGATCGGGCTGTCCGACGAAGTGCGATAGAGTGTCTGCTTGATCGCGACCACGTTAGGGTCGCGCGCTGCTTGGTTCAAGAATTGGACGACGACGTCAAAGCTTTCGTAAGGGTGATGGACGATCAGATCCTTCTGCCTGATGGCAGCAAAGCAATCGCCCCCCAGATCGCGAATACGCTCGGGGAAACGCGCATTATAGGGCGAAAATTTAAGGTCAGGTCGCTCAAGACCAACCAGTTGCGACAGATCGTTCAGCGCAAGCATACCGTCTGTGGCAAATACTTCATCAGAAGCGAGGTCGAATTCCTCGAGCAGGAACTGACGCAAACTATCGGGCATGGTCGCTTCGAATTCGAGACGGATGACGGAGCCGCGGCGGCGGCGCTTCAAAGCGGTCTCGAACAGGCGAACGAGATCTTCGGCCTCTTCTTCCACTTCGATATCGCTGTCGCGGATGACACGGAAGCACCCAAGTCCGCGAATGGTGTAGTTCGGGAAAAGCCGACCGGCAAACATCGCGATCAGAACTTCGAGCGCGATGAAGCGGGCTGTCCCCGTTTCAGCGAGATCGGGAATGCGGACGAAACGGTCGATCTTGTTCGGCACGCGTACGAGCGCACGCGCGACACGATCATCTGCATGGATCGGCGTATTGGCGCGTGCGCTCTGCGGCCGGTGCAGCGACAAGGCGATCGAAAAGCCGAGATTAGGAATGAATGGAAACGGATGGGCAGGGTCGATGGCGAGCGGCGTCAGAACAGGGAAGACATGGAAGAGAAAATAGTCTTCAAGCCATCGCTTTTCTGCTTGAGTCACATGGTCGGGATCGATCAACACAATGCCGCTTTCGACAAGCTCTTCGCGCAATTCACGCCAGCGGCGCTGTTGATCGGCAGCCAAACGCGCGACTTCCTCGCCGATGACCTGTAATTGCTCGGCCGGTGTGCGGCCATCTTGGGACACGGCGGTAACGCCCTGCCGGACTTGCCCGCGCAGACCCGCAACGCGCACCATAAAGAATTCGTCGAGATTATTGGCCGAGATCGACAGAAAGCGAAGTTGTTCGAGCAGAGGATGGTTGCGATTGCCTGCTTCTTCGAGAACGCGACGGTTGAATTGCAGCCAAGACAATTCGCGATTGATGAAACGATCCGGGCTTGCCATCAGCCGCGCGATTTCAGTCGTGCGCGCCCGCTCCAGTTCATGGGCCGAGACGGCTGGCGGCATCTCTTGCAGTCTGGCTTGAGGTGTCTCTTGCGTTTTCTTTTGGCGCGTTTGCGTGCGGGCGCGAGGCTTCTTTGTCATGCCAGAACCCTTGCTATCCCCGGCGGGGTCTTGTTCATTCCGATCCATCTCGCCCTCTGGCCAACGTTCCATTTCACGGGCGAACACCCAAATCCATCGTCAATGACAGTTGCGTGACAGGCAAGCCAGAGGTCATGCGGCATCAGTGCGTAGGATTTCAGCCGCCAGTGCACGGTTCACCCGTCGCCCGCGCGCGAGCGCCTCATGATCAAGCTGCTCGACCACTGCCCGCATAGCAGGCACCGAGCGTTCGACGCGGGCGCGCAGAAATTCGACGAGCGCAGTATCGACCACGATCTGCCGCTCAAGAAAGAATTTCACCAAAATGGCACCTAAAAGGGCGTCATCGGGACTTTCAAGGGTCACGAGCGGCGCCAAACGCAGACGCGAGAGGAGATCGGCCGTTTTAAGGCCCCAGAGGCCCGGTTCGCTGCGCGCGGTCAGGAGAACGGGCGTACCGGTCCGCCTAACGGCGTTCAAAAGATGGAACATGGCAGCCTCGGCAAGGCCGGCCCGGTCGGCATCCTCAATCAGGAGGGCGGACGATGCTGCGAGGGCTTCGGGATCTTTTTCGTGCAGAAGCGCCGCAGTGATCCGGGTGGCCCCTGCCCGCTCTGCCCAAATCGCGGCGAGATGACTTTTGCCCGTTCCCGGCGGCCCGATCAGGATTTGAACCTTTTCGGCCCAGTCGGGCCATAGATCGATGACGGCAAAGGCGGCTTCGTTTGACGAGCCGACGAGAAAATCCTCGAGATCGAGCCGCTCCTCGACCGGCAGCGCAAGCGCGAGCTGGCGCGGTTTCTGCGCGACCATGTCAGCGTTCCGTTTTCGGGAGCGGCGGGGCGTTGCTGGCTTGTCCACTATACAGCGGGCTTTGCATGTAGCGCATCAAGGCAAAGCGGCTGAGTACCCCGATGGTCGCGGCAATCGGCACTGCGATGAGAAGCCCGACGAAACCGAAGAGGCTTCCGGACGCGAGCAGCGCAAACATCAGCCAAACTGGATGCAGACCCACTGCATCGCCTACAAGTTTAGGCGACAGAATATTGCCTTCGAGAAACTGGCCGGAGAAGAACACGACAAGGACAAGGATGATCTGGATATAATCGGGCCAGAATTGGCCCAGCGCGACACCCGCCGCCAGAAACAATCCTGTCAGCGAGCCAACATAAGGAATAACAGTGAGCACGCCCGCGATCACGCCGATCAGCACGCCGTAATTGAGCCCGCAGAGCGTGAGGCCCACCGCATACCACGTACCGAGAAAAATGCAGACCAAGGCTTGGCCACGAATGAAGCCGCCAATCGCGCGGTTGATCTGTCCGGCCAGCATACGCACTGTGTCGCGATGGCGCGGCGGCACGAATGTGTCGATCGAACCAATCATGCGGTCCCAATCGACGAGCATATAAAAAGCGACGACAGGGGTGATCACCAACAAGGATGCGATGTCGATCACCGCTTGCCCGCCCGAAATCAGCGAGCTGAGCATGTTGCCCAAGATCGAAGAAATCTTGCCGATCAGAGGGGCTAGCGAATCCTGCAATTGCTGCGGCTGAACCTGATTGTCGAAGCGCGCGAAAAAGGGTTCGACACGCGTCTGCACAATCTCGCGAACGGCATTGAAATAGGTCGGCAGTTTGGCAACGAAATCGGCCAGCTGTGCGAAAAGCCGCGGCAAGACGGCAAGCCCGAGGACGACCGTGATAAAGAGCGCAAAAACGAGGATCAACAGGCTCCCCACAAGCCGGTTGATGCCCCAGCGTTGCAGTCTATCGGCGAGCGGATCGAGCAGATAGGCGAGCGTGAACCCGGCCACGAAAGGCAGCATCACGCTGCTGAACGCATAGAAGAACAGCCCCAAAAGGGCCGCTGCCGCGAGCCAAAAAAGCGTCTGTATCCCGGCACTCGGCATCAGTTTGATCTCATTCCATCATATGGTCGAGCCATTGCGCGAGATAGGCGGCTGCCGAGGCTGCCGTCAAGGCGGCGACACCGAAGCTCAGCGGTGAGACCAGCCCACCCAGCATGAGATCGAAGGCGGCAGCGCCGAGGATAAAGGCGGCAAAGGCGATCTGGGCGGTCGTATTGAGCTTCGACAGGAACAAGGGCCTGATCGGCACAGGCTTATCAAGCAGCCAAGACAGCACAATGGCCCCGACGATCATGATGTCGCGGGAGACGACGACGATGGCTAACCAGGACGGGATGACCCCCACAATCGCGAGCGTCACATAGATCGAGACCAGAAGTGCCTTATCGGCAATGGCATCGAGATAGGCGCCCAGATCGCTCCTCAAATCGAAGCGGCGGGCCACGTAGCCATCGACCGCATCAGATAGCCCCGCCAGCACGAAGGCGAAAAACGCCAGATCCCAATCCTTCTGGACGATCATCGCCACCACGAACGGCACAAGCACCAATCGCCCGATGGTGATGAGGTTGGGGATCATGCTAATCAAGGGGTATTCTCCTTGCGTAACGGTTCGCTGCGGCACCATAAGGCGCGGCCCTTCCCCGGGAAAGTGACGTAAGCGCGGCTTTAAGGCCGGTTTGAGGCTTGCCACGTCCCTGTTCGGCCTTTATCGCGACCAGAAGGCAAGAGGCGGGAGCCAATCGCATGGCCGATGAGAAGCGCAACGGACTGACCTATGCTGATGCGGGCGTCGATATCGACGCTGGCAATGCGATGGTCGATGCGATCAAGCCATTGGTACGCGCCACCGCGCGAACCGGTGCGGACGCCATCATCGGCGGATTTGGCGGTCTGTTCGATCTCAAGGCCGCCGGATTTAAAGACCCCGTTCTCGTGGCTGCCAATGATGGGGTCGGCACTAAGGTGATGATCGCCATCGAAGCCGGTCGGCATGAGACGATCGGCATCGATCTTGTTGCCATGAGCGTCAACGATCTCATCGTGCAAGGTGCCGAACCGCTCTTCTTCCTCGATTATTTCGCAACCGGAAAACTCGAACCGCATGTCGGGGCCGAAGTGGTCAAGGGGATCGCCAAAGGCTGCGTCGAGTCTGGTTGCGCCTTGATCGGTGGCGAGACGGCAGAAATGCCGGGCCTCTACAAAAAAGGCGATTACGATCTTGCCGGTTTTGCTGTGGGTGCCGCTGAGCGCGGCACGCTTTTGCCGCGCCCCGATGTGAAGGCGGGCGACATTCTCCTCGGCCTACCGTCATCGGGCGTGCATTCGAACGGCTATTCGCTCGTGCGCCGCATTGTTGAAAAGAGCGGCCTCACCTATTCATCGCCCTGCCCGTTTGAACCGGGTCAATCATTGGGCGAAGCTTTGCTTGAACCAACGCGGCTTTATGTGAAGCCCATTCTGGCGGCGCTGAAAGCGACGACAGGCATCAAGGCACTCGCGCATATTACCGGCGGCGGCTTCATCGATAATATTCCGCGCGTTCTGCCTGATGGTCTCGCTGCCCATCTCGATCTCGCCGCGATCAAGGTTCCGCCGGTGTTTGGCTGGCTGTCGAAAAGCGGCGGCGTGGTGCAAGACGAAATGCTGCGCACGTTCAATTGTGGCATCGGCATGATTGTCGTCGTCGATCCTGCAGAAGAAAAGGCCATCACCGATGCTTTCACTGCGGCGGGCGAGCAACCTGTACGGGTTGGTGAATTGCGCGCGCAAGTCGGCGATGCGCGCGTGACGCATCAAGGCCAATTAGCGCTGTGAGATGAAGAAGCGCGTCGGCATCCTCATTTCCGGACGCGGCTCGAACATGGCCGCGATCCTGCAAGCTGCATGCGACCCGGCTTATCCCGCCGCCATCGCCTGTGTGATTGCGAACCGTCCCGATGCCAAGGGACTCGAAACGGCACGCGCCGAAGGCGTACCCGCGCTCTGCATCGATCATAAGAATTTCCCATCGCGGGAAACCTTCGAAGACGAGGTCCATCGCGCGCTTGTCGAACACGAGACAGATTTCGTCGCACTCGCCGGTTTCATGCGCGTGCTGACACCCCATTTCATCACGCGCTGGGATGGACGGCTCCTCAACATTCATCCTTCGCTGTTGCCTTCCTTCCGGGGTCTCCGCACACATGAGCGAGCCCTTGAAGACGGCGTGAAGCTGCATGGCTGCACCGTCCACTTCGTCGTCCCAGAGCTCGATGCCGGACCGATCATCGCGCAAGGCGCTGTTGCGGTGCGGCCGGATGACACGCCCGATAGCCTCGCTGCCCGCGTGCTGGCCGTAGAGAATGCCCTTTATCCGCGTGTTGTCGGAGCCATGGCGGCAGGGCGTGTTGTGCTCAAGGACGGCCGATCTGCGGTCGACGGCTCCGTCCCCAGCATGAGCCTTGTCTCGCTGGCCTAACCCCGCTTGTGAGCCTTCCCGGCCTTGGCTATAAGCCGCGCCAAGGTCCATTCTGGACATCTGACCCCCAAAAGCAAAAGAGAGCACCATGGCCATCCAGCGCACCTTCTCGATCATCAAGCCTGACGCCACCGAGCGGAACCTGACCGGCGCGGTTAATGCCGTGATCGAAAAGGCGGGCCTGCGCATCGTCGCTCAGAAGCGCATCCACATGACCCGCCAGCAGGCGGAAACCTTCTACGCCGTCCACAAAGAACGCCCCTTCTTCGGCGAATTGGTCGACTTCATGGTCTCCGCGCCGGTCGTGGTGCAGGTGTTGGAAGGCGACAATGCAATCGCGAGATATCGCGATGTGATGGGCGCCACCAATCCGGCCAATGCGGCTGAAGGCACGATCCGCAAGCTGTTTGCGAAGTCGGTCGGCGAAAACTCGGTCCATGGTTCGGACGCGCCCGAAACCGCCGCGCTCGAAATCGCGCAGTTCTTCGCCGGCAACGAAATCGTCGGCTAAGGTATTTTATACCTTTCGAAAGCCCTCGCGGAAACGCGGGGGCTTTTTTCATGGCGTTTTGTCCTCAGCGCGGGGCACATCGTTCACGCAATAGAGCCTCTCCCCAAATCGCGCGCATGGCTATAAGGTCTTCGTCTCTGGATGAGGTCCCGCCTGCCATGAACGCACCGGTCAAAGTCGAACGCCTGAATTCCACTTGCCCGCATGATTGCCCATCGGCCTGTGCAATCGAGGTTGAGGTAATCGATGGCCAGCAGATCGGGCGCGTCTATGGTGCGAAAGAGCAGACCTACACGGCGGGGGTGATTTGCGCGAAGGTCGCGCGCTATGCCGAACGCATCCATCATCCCGAGCGCCTGCTCTATCCGATGAAGCGCAGCGGCCCTAAGGGTACCGGACAATTCACCCGCATCTCTTGGGATGAGGCTCTTGCCGAAATCGTGTCGCGCTTCAACGCGATCGAGGCCGAACATGGCGCGCAGGCGATCTGGCCTTATTATTATGCGGGCACGATGGGGCTGGTGATGCGCGACGGCATCAACCGTCTACGCCATGCCAAAAAATATTCCGGTTTCTTCTCGACGATCTGCATCAATCTCGCTTGGCCCGGTTACATCGCCGCGACCGGCAAGCTCGCCGGGCCCGATCCGCGCGAAATGGCGAAAGCCGATTGCGTTGTGATCTGGGGCACCAATCCGGTTTCGACGCAGGTCAATGTCATGACGCATGCGATCCGTGCGCGCAAAGAGCGCGGTGCGAAAATCGTCGTCATCGACATCTATCGGACAGGTACGATTGAGCAAGCCGATATGGGTCTCGTGCTCAAGCCCGGTACGGATGGCGCACTCGCTTGCGCGGTCATGCACATTCTTTTCCGCGACAATCTTGCCGACCGCGAATTTCTTGCGCGCTTTTCTGATTGTCCCAGTGAACTTGAAGTGCATCTCAAGACACGGACGCCGGAGTGGGCGGCGGCGATCACTGGCCTCAGCGTGCAGGAGATTGAGGATTTCGCGCGCCTCATTGGCACGACGAAGAAAACCTATTTCCGCTTGGGCTACGGTTTTTCGCGCCAACGCAATGGCGCGGTAAATATGCACGCTGCCACATCCATCGCCACCGTCACAGGCGCGTGGCAATATGAAGGTGGCGGCGCGTTCCACAACAATGGCGGCATCTTCAAGCGTGACAAGCGCTTGATCGAAGGGCTCGACTTTGCCGACCCTACGATCCGCAAACTCGACCAATCGAAAATCGGGCGCGTGCTGACCGGCGATTCAGAAGCGCTGTTCGACGGCACGCCGGTGAAGGCGCTGTTCATCCAGAACACCAATCCGATGACGGTGGCACCCGAACAACGCCTCGTGCGGCAAGGTTTCATGCGCGAGGATTTGTTCACGGTCGTGCATGAGCAATTCATGACCGAGACTGCCAAGATGGCTGACATCGTGTTGCCTGCGACGATGTTCATGGAGCATGATGATTTCTATTATGGCGGCGGCCATCAATATGTGAGCCTTGGCCCGAAGCTGATCGAGGCTCCGGGGGAATGCCGCTCCAATCACGAGGTCATCTGCGATTTGGCGGAGCGACTTGGCGTTGGCGATCTGCCCGGTTTCCGCATGACACCGCAAGAACATATCGATGCAGGGGTCAAACCGGCCGGACAATCCTATGCCGAATTGGCGATGAAAAAATTCATCGATTGCCAACCCGAATTCGAAGCGGCGCATTATCGCGATGGTTTCGCATGGCCCGATGGCAAGTTCCGCTTCAAGCCGGATTGGCCCAAGGTGCCCTTCGCCAATAACGGACCGATGGGTCCTTTCGAGCGTCTACCTTCCCTCCCCGATCATTGGGATGTGATCGAAACGGAGACGGAGGAATACCCGTTCCGGCTCGCGACATCGCCTGCGCGGAATTTTCTCAACTCGACCTTCACCGAGACGCCGACCTCGCAGAAGCGCGAAGCACGCCCGAGCGTGATGATCCATCCGCAAGATGCGACCGAACATGGCATCGCGGATGGCGACCTTGTGCGGCTTACCAATGAGCGCGGCAGCGTGCGTCTCCATGCGGTCATCTTCGACGGTCTGAAACGCGGTGTCCTGATTGCGGAAAGCATCTGGCCAAATGCGGCCCATCATGATGGCGAGGGCATCAATACTCTGACAGGGGCCGATAGCCCGGCCCCCTTCGGTGGCGCCGCCTTCCATGATAATCGGGTGTCGTTGACCAAAGGCTGAGTTAGGGACTTGCCATAAGTGGCACCTCTCCCGCATGAAGGGGGCCATTCTGTTGTGGGGGGCTTTCCATGAAAACAGCTCTGGTTCTGTTCTTGTCGCTGGGTCTGACATCGGCTGCGTTGGCTGGTGCAAGTTCGAACAATGTGCCGCAGCCTGACGAGGCGGCGAAAACGATGAACCGGGCTGGCATCCAAGACCGCGCCTTCAAGGGCTGTGTCGCCCAGCAGACCAAAATGGCTGCCGTACCAGCTGAGCTGATCGATCGCGGCTGCTCCTGCTACGCAAGCCGTACCGTGCAGCGCATGTCGAACCGGGAGGTCGATGCCTTCCGCCAAACGGGCTTCTTCAACGATGAAACGCGTAACCGGGCCTTTAAGGCACTCGATGCCTGCGGATTGAAGCGGCCGGGTTGATTGTTTAGCGAGCTCGCGAAGGCTCGGGCGGCCTTTCGGCCTATGACACTTCGCGCTCAAACCTCCCTTGTCATTGCGAGGAGCTCGGGGGCGAAGCAATCCATGCGAGGGCTAACCACGGCTCAACGAGGGATCGCCGCGTCGGGCTGAAGCCCTCCTCGCAATGACGAGTCTTGTTCCTTTCTGTCGGTGCGTTTGCCCACTTGATCCTGCCCGCGAGCTCAGCCACAAGCGGGCGATGCTGCATATCAACGATCTCACTTACCGGCTCGGGCCGCGCCTTCTGTTCGACAAGGCAACCGTTGCCATCCCAGATGGCGCGCGAGTGGGCTTTGTCGGCCGCAATGGCACCGGCAAGACAACGCTCTTTCGGTTGATCAGGGGCGAGATCGGATCGGAAGGCGGCACGATCACACTCGGCAAGGGGCTCCGCATCGGCTCGGTCGCGCAGGAAGCGCCCGCAGGACCAGAGACGCTGCTAGAGGTCGTGCTTGCCGCCGACACCGAACGAGCGCGTCTCTTGGACGAAGCCGAGACGGCGACCGACCCGCACCGCATCGCCGAAATCCAGACACGGCTTGCCGATATCGGCGCCCATGCGGCCCCTGCCCGCGCCGCAGCTATCCTCCATGGCCTGGGTTTCGATGCAGAGGCACAGGCGCGGCCTTGTTCATCTTTTTCTGGCGGCTGGCGGATGCGCGTTGCTCTCGCCGCAATCCTCTTCTCCGAACCGGATCTCTTGCTGCTCGACGAGCCGACGAACTATCTCGATCTCGAAGGCACGCTCTGGCTGATGGATTACCTCGCGCGCTATCCGCACACGCTCATCATCATCAGCCATGACCGCGATCTCCTCAATCAATCAGTCGACCAGATCCTGCATCTCGACCAAGGCAAGCTGAAGCTCTGGGGCGGCGCTTACGACCGTTTCGAAAAACTACGCGCCGAGGAACAAGCGCTGCAACTCAAGATGAAAAAGAAACAGGAGGACGAACGCCGTCACCTGCAATCCTTCATCGACCGTTTCAAGGCCAAGGCGACGAAGGCGCGGCAAGCGCAGTCGCGCGTCAAACGTCTTGAGAAAATGCAACTCATCGCTGCTCCGATCGACAGCGAAGTTCTGCCCTTCCATTTCCCCTCGCCCGAACGGCCTCTTGCGCCGCCCATCATTGCCATGGAAGGCGCAAGTGCGGGCTATAGCGACAAGCCGGTCTTATCGAAGCTCGATCTCGTGATCGCGGACGATGACCGCATCGGCCTTCTGGGATCGAACGGCAATGGCAAATCCACTTTTGCCAAACTCGTCGCGGGCAAACTCGCGGCGATGGATGGCATGGTCCGCCGCTCATCCAAGTTGAAAGTCGGCTATTTCGCCCAGCATCAGCTCGACGAGCTCAATCCGCAGGCAACGCCTGTCGCCCATGTCCGAGAATTATTGCCCGATGCCACCGAAGCGCAGGTGCGTTCGCGCGCCGCGCAGATGGGCTTTCCGGCAAACAAGGCCGACACGCCGGTCGCCAATCTTTCGGGCGGCGAAAAAGCGCGTTTGATGATGGGCCTTGCCGCCTTCGACGCGCCGCATCTTCTGATCTTGGACGAACCCACCAACCATCTCGACATCGACAGTCGTACAGCGCTGATGGAAGCGATCAATGATTATGAGGGCGCGGTGATCCTCATCTCGCATGATCGCTTTCTGCTCGAAGCTTGCGCGGATAGGTTGTGGTTTGTTGGCGGCGGCCGCGTGAAACCGTTCGATGGCGATCTCGACGCCTATCGCGGTCTCGTGCTGGAAGGCGAGTCCTCTCAAGGCGTTGCAGCGAAATCCACGAAAAATGAGTCCGCGCCTTCACAGGCCGATTCACGTCGCGCCGCGGTTGAGAAGCGGCAGGCCTTGGCACCACTCAAAAAGAAGATCGAAGCGGCCGAGCAGAAGATGGCAAAGCTGACTGAGCTTCTCGCCCGCGTCGACGAGGCGTTGCAAGCACCTGACGCTTTCATCAAGGATCCCGCCAAGGCAGCCCAATTGTCCGGTCAACGTGCCGAGCTTGAAAAAACCCTCATGGGCGTTGAGGAAGAATGGCTGACCCTGTCTGCCGACTATGAATCAGCGATGTGAGACTTGCATGAAAGCGCGCCAGCCGAGAAATGCCGCCATCGCGAGTGACAGAAGCGCTAGTGCCTGCAAGGCGCCGGCATAGCCGAACAGGGCGATTAATCCGGTGACTGGCAGCGGCATCCATAACAAGCCGACATTGAAGATGGCATTGAAAAGCGCCTGTGGCCCCGCGCGCTCGGAAGGGTTAAGCCCTTCGCTGATCCAGGCCGATAGCACCGGATAGACAACCGAATAGCCAGAGCCAAACAGGGCGCCGCAGCCTGCCACGGCGAAAGGATGCTGCACCCGCACGAGCAGGATATAGGCGAGCGCCATCGCACTCATGCCGACCGAGACGACGAGGCGTGGATCGAGCTTCTGGAAAAAACCAAGGCCAATAAAGCGCGTCGAGAAAATTCCGATCGTCATGGCAACGAAGTACCATGCGATCGACACTCCCTTCGCATGCAGGAACGGCGTCATGTAAGAGGCGAGAAATCCGAATAGCGCGCCGGAGACGAAAATCGCAACGAGCGGAATCCGCCGGTTCGGCGTCAGCGCCTCGCCGAGTGCCAGTCCGCCAGCGGCGGGTGGCTTTGCCAAAGGCCGCATCAAGAACAACAAGCCAAGGCCTAGCAAGGCGGGGATGCCCCCCAGAAGAAACATGAGCTTTGCGCCGCCATAGCCGAGCACGAATTCCGCAAAGAGCGGGCCACCCGCTTGCGCCAGCGGTGCCATCGACGAAAACAGGCCGAGTAAATAGATGAAACGCGGCCCCGTGATCCGGCTCTGCGCATAGGTAAAAAGCGGTGCGAACATCAGCCCGTAACCGATGCCCCATGTCAGCCGCGAGGCGAGCGCGGGCCAGAATGAATCTGCCGTGATAGCAAGGCTCATGAAACCGACAGCCATGATCGCGGTGCCCCAGCGGGCCGAGCCCAGACTGCCAAGCCAAGTCGCGATTTTGCCGGTAAATAATGTGACGACGACGACGGGTACGCCATAGAGCGAAAGAAGAATGCCAATGTCGGAGAGTGGCAAACCGTGCTGATGAAAGGCGGTCGATAACAGGGCCGCCTGCGCATTCATGAAAAAGATCAGGAAGGTCGCCAGACCGAAAAGGATGTATTCGACACGCGCGCGGTGATCAATGAAATCGCCGCTTTGAAAAAACGACATCAGCGTACGATCTTGATCAGGCGATTATCCGAAAATAGGAACACGGCTTTGCCGGTCGGCTCCATATAGAGCATGGTTGTTTCGCGGCGTGAGGTCGAACTCGATCCGGTCTGAACAGAGAGCGGCGCACCTTTGACAGCCACGATCTCGCATTCCGTCATGCCGAGAAGCCCTTCATCCGGCTTATCGCGGAGCAATGCCGGATCAATGGAAATGGTGGCAGTGCATTTACCATCCTCGCCAACAACGGCCTCCGTCGTCGCGGCGCGCACTGAGACGGATTTCTCGTTGACTAAGCCCGTCGCCTGCATGGCGCAGCCGCCCAAGAGCGCGGCGGTCAGAGCGAGAGCGGAATAACGCACAGAATTCATCGTCATGCTTTCTTGTTCCAGCGGCCGTCTTCATCCTGCTGCCAATAAGTGCCAGCAAGCCCCAAGCCCTTGAGCGTCTTCCAATGATCGCGCGCTTCCGCGACCGCTTCATCGTCATGGCCGTCGAACATGATGACGACGCGCTCATAGGCGGCAATGTCGTCCGGCAAGGGTGCGCGTTCGACGAGGAAGCGGATCGCGGCACCATTCGGATTATCTGCACCACCTGAAATAACCACAGGCTCGTCAGGGCCTGCCTCGCTCTCCACCGCATGGGGCAGGAAGGACGCGTCATCATAGGTCCAGAGCAGCGCATCAAGCGCCGGGATGCGCTCGGGCATGCCAGATTGGATGACGACCTTCCAGCCACGTCCGAGCGATTTCTCGACAAGCGGCGGCAGCACCGCATCGAGCGGCTGACGGGTCAAATGGTAGAAGAGAATCTCGGCGGGCATGGCGACAGTTTGGCCTGATTGGGTCGGATTGTCATGTTGAAGCCTCGCAAGGCGGGGATGGGGGTGGGTCTAGGGCCAATTCAAAGCTCCGGCCACACAAACCACGCCTCGTCATTGCGACGAGGGCTTTAGCCCGACGCAGCAATCCATGTCAGGCTTCGAGCGGGTTGATAGATGGATTGCTTCGTCGCTTCGCTCCTCGCAATGCAAAGCTTAAATTCTAGGAATACCACGCCGCTGAAAACGGGTGGCGGAATCTCTGCGCCCCTGCCAAACACGCAGGATGAACACGACCGCGCCCCGCCTCGACCTCACCTCTGCCCTCTTGCTCCTGTTTCTCTCAGTGCTGTGGGGCGCGTCATTCCTGTTCGCCAAGATCGCTGTCGGCGCGATCCCGGTCTTCGTGGCTTTGGCCGCGCGCGTGTTGATCGGTGCAGCCAGTCTCGGCCTTTATCTCATCGTAACCCGCCATCAAATGCCGCGTGAACTCCGCATCTGGCGCATGTTCCTGTTCATGGGTGTTTTCAACAATGCCATTCCTTTCGCGCTCCTATTCTGGGCACAGACAGAAATCACCGCCGGCCTCGGTGCCATCCTGAATGCGATGACGCCGATCTTCACGCTAATCGTTGCTCATTTTCTCACGCGCGATGAGAAAATCACGCGAGATAAGCTCATCGGGATCGGCATCGGCTTTGTTGGTGTCGCCGTTCTCGTTGGGCCATCTTTGCTGCTTGACCCAGGCCGCGCGGCGCTCGCCAAAGTCGCCTGCATCGCAGCCTCCGTGTCTTATGGATTTGCGAGCGTGTTCGGCCGTCGGTTTGCGCGCGAAGGCGTGTCGCCCTTGTCAGCCACGTTTGGGCAGATCATCACATCGTCCCTCGTGATCTTTCCTATTGCGCTTTTTTTCCACCCGGTCGCAACGCTGGCTGCGGCTCCCGTCGAAGTCTATCTCGCGCTTCTCGGCCTAGGGATCGTATCGACGGCTTTCGCCTATGTGCTATTTTATAAAATTCTGGCGCGCGCAGGTGCCATCAATGTGTCGCTCGTCACTTTGCTCGTGCCAGTGAGCGCCACAATCCTCGGCGCACTTGTGCTGGACGAAACGCTAACGCCGATGCAAGGCCTCGGCATGGCCTTGATCAGCATCGGATTGCTCGTCATGGATGGGCGGGCCGTCAAAGCGATCCGCAACATTTAGGCGCTTGCGTCATTGCGAGAAGGGTGAACCCCGACGCAAGTTTTTTATTCTGGGACGCGGGCAAGCCCGCGGCGGCCATTCGACCTTTGGCGCTTTGCGTATAATCCACCACTCCTCATTGCGAGGAGCAAAGCGACGAAGCAATCCATCTATCAATGCGCGTGATGACTGTTATGGATTGCCGCGTCGGCCTAAGGCCTCCTCGCAATGACGAGAGTGAGTTACTCCGCCTCGTAATGATCGCGCACGAGACGATCGAGCAGACGCACACCCCAGCCCGATGACCATGATTGATTGACATCTGACGCGGGCGAACCCATGGCGGTGCCTGCAATATCGAGATGCACCCACGGCACATCTTCGACGAAACGTTGCAGGAACTGCGCCGCCGTAATCGCGCCGCCGAAACGGCCGCCGGTATTCTTCATGTCGGCAAATTTCGAGTCGATCATTTTGTCATAGGCTTTGCCGAGCGGCATGCGCCAGACATGTTCACCCGTCTCCTGCCCAGCCTTCGTCAGGCGTTCGGCGAGTTCATCATTGTTGGAGAACATGCCCGCATTGTCTTGGCCCAGTGCGACCATGATCGCACCGGTGAGGGTTGCGAGGTCGATCATGAATTGCGGCTTAAAGCGATCCTTCGTGTACCAAAGCACGTCGGCGAGAACGAGACGGCCCTCGGCATCGGTGTTGATGATCTCGATCGTCTGGCCCGAAAGCGAGGTGACGATATCGCCGGGGCGCTGCGCGTTTCCGTCGGGCATATTCTCAACGAGCCCGATCACGCCAATCGCATCGACCTTGGCTTTGCGTGCGGCGAGTGCATGCATGAGGCCGACGACGCAGGCCGCGCCGGCCATGTCGCCCTTCATGTCTTCCATGCCGCCGGCAGGCTTAATCGAAATGCCGCCCGTGTCGAAGCAGACCCCCTTGCCGATGAAGGCGATGGGCTTGTCCTTCGAGCCTTTCTTCGCGCCGTTCCAGCGCATGATGGCGACGCGGCTGTCACGTTCAGAGCCTTGGCCAACGCCGAGCAAAGCGCGCATACCGATCTTCTCGAGCTTCTTGCCGTCGAGGATTTCAACATCCACACCAAGCTTTTCGAGTTCAGCCGCACGGCGACCAAACTCCGCGGGATAAAGGACATTCGGCGGCTCGTTAACGAGATCGCGCGCGAGTTCGACACCATCGGCGACGCCGCTCTCGGAAGCCCAGACCTTCTTCGCGGCGGCGGGATCGGCGGTCGCAATGGTCACGGCGAGATCGCCCTTCGGCGCGTCCTCGTCTTTTTTCGATTTATAGCGGTCGAAGCTATAGGCACGCAGACGCAATCCCACCGCGAAACCGGCGGCGGCTTCGGGTGTCTCGTTGAAGCCCTTCGGCCCTGTGAAGAGGATCGTCGCATTCTTGGCCTTCCCGAGAGCACCCTTGATGGCGCCGCCCAGCATCACCGGGTCCGCCTTGGCGCGGTCCTCGACTTTGCCGGTGCCCACGAGGATGACCCGGTCGGCATCGAGGCCGGCAGGGGCCGACAGGATCAGGGTCGATTTCGGCTTGCCCTTGAAGCCTTCGCCAGCAGAGGCCTTTTTGACAGCGGCTTCGAACTCAGCCGGCCATTTCGCCTTCCCGATCAGCGGTAGAACAAGGTCATCCCCGACGAAGAGGACGAGGGTCCCCTGTTTCGGCAAGGCGGGGGCGGCGAAGTCGATTTTCACGCGAGGCATGGGGCATCTCCGATTCAGCGGCGCTCATGGTCATCCGAACGCTGGCGTGGGGCAAGAGGGACCGGACCAGCGAGGCCAAAAAGGAGCGGCTACAGCCAAGGTGCGGTTGCCCCTTGGTCCATATAAGTTTACCGATAACCCAGAATGACGCTGCTTTTCCGCTATATCTTCAGGATCGCTGCCACGGCTTTTGTGATGACGCTTGCCGTCCTCACCGCCGTGATTTGGCTAAGTCAGGCCTTGCGCGAGTTCGACCTGATGACGGCCAAAGGCCAGAGCGTCCTGATCTTCCTGATGATCACTGGCCTGTCGATCCCCGCTCTCCTCGCGATCATTGCACCGGTCGCTCTATTCATCGCCACGCTTTATGCGCTTAATCGGCTCAATGGCGACAGCGAGCTTGTCGTGATGAGCGCATCGGGCCTTTCGCCGGCCGCGACCTTCCGCCCCTTCATGGCCCTCACGCTGCTGGCCGCAGCGCTCGTCGCGTGGATGACGATCTGGGCGATGCCGTCGAGTTTTCGTGGCTTGCGCGATCTCGTGACCAAAGTGCGCGCCGATTTCGTGTCCAATGTGGCACGTGAAGGACAATTCATAAATCTCGATCAAGGCATCACTTTTCATTACCGCGAACGCGCAGGCGATGCGTTGCTCGGAATCTTTATGCAGGACCGACGGGAACCCGATAAAAGCATCGTCTATATCGCGGAGCGCGGTCAGGCCGTCGAATTGAACGGCACGCCTTATTTGGTGCTGGAACAAGGTGTGGTTCATCGCGAAAAGGGCGATGGCGGCGATGCCAGCGTAATCAGTTTCCAACGCTATGCGATCGATTTGGGTCAGTTTGGCCCAGATGGAGACGTCATAACTTACAAGCCGCGCGAACGCTCGACATTCGAGTTGCTCAAACTCGATCCAAACGATTCCTATGTGAAAACGCAGCTTGGGCGTTTCCGTGCCGAATTGCATGACAGGGTGACGGCGCCGCTCTATGCCTTTGCGTTCGTCGCTATCGCATTCGCCGCGCTCGGTAGTCCACGCACAACGCGGCAAGGGCGCGGGGTGGCGACCGGCATGGCAGTGCTCTGCGTCCTTGTGCTGCGCATTGCAGGATTTGCGATCTCAACCCTCATCGTACGATCGCCCGCCTCCGTCCCGCTGGCCTATGCCCTACCAATCGGCGCCACCATTTTGGCACTTGGCTATGCTTTCATGCCGCCGTTGCGCGGCCGCAGCCTGAATGGCAGCGCTCCCCTCAAGGCAGGGGTTTGACATGATCGGTCGGACGCTTGGGCTCTATTTCGGTTGGCGCTTCCTGCTGACGGTCTCGGGCGTGTTCGCCACCGTGTTCTTGCTGATCTACACGATCGACTTCGTCGAACTGATGCGGCGTGCGGGCGAAACACCTCAGGCGAGCACGGCTTTGCTTGCCAAGCTCGCGCTCTACCGCACACCTGCGGTGGCGGAGCAGATCCTGCCCTTCGCCATGCTTTTCGGTGCGATGATTGCGCTTCTCAATCTCTCGCGGCGGCTCGAACTTGTCGTTGCACGCGCAGCCGGGATTTCTGCGTGGCAGTTCCTGACCCCGCCTCTCATCGTGGCTCTTTTACTCGGCATTGCCGTTGTCACGATCTACAACCCGGTCTCGGCGCGGCTGAAACAGCGGGCGCTGACCATCGAAACGACCGTTCTCGGCAAAGGCCAGACCCAGACCGGCAAAGACCTGTGGATCCGCCAGCGCTCAACCGACGGACAGGCGATCATCCGTGCCGACCGGTCCTCGGGCTCTGGAGCGACGCTTGGTCAGGTCTCGGTTTTCGAATTTGACAAGGCCGGCGCGTTCATTGCCCGCATCGAGGCGCAGCGGGCGGAATTGAAAGATGGTTACTGGGAATTAGCCGATGCGCGGCTAACCCGACCCGGCGTCCCGCCTGAGTCTTTTGAGCGCTATCTGGTGGCCACAAGCCTCTCCGCCGAGCAGGTGCGCGAAAGCATTCTAGCCGCCGACACGATCCCCTATTGGGACCTGCCTCATGCCATCGCCAGCATGCAGCGCGCAGGCTTTGATCCCACCCGTTATATGATGCAATTTCAGACACTTACAGCTAGACCCTTACTCTTTGTCGCCATGGTCCTGGTTGCGGCCTCGGTCTCGCTGCGCTTCTTTCGTTTCGGGGGCGTTGCCCAGATGGTTCTCTATGGCATCGGGGCCGGGTTCATGCTCTATGTCGCGACGAAATTGGTCGAGGATTTGGGCAGCTCCGGATTGCTGTCGACAAGCGTTGCCGCATGGTCACCCGCTGTCATTGGGAGTTTGCTCGGGACCCTCGCCCTGTTGTATCAAGAAGACGGTTAAATCGGCCCGCTCAACGGGCCGCCACTGGTGAATTTTATGACCCTGCGACGTCTCGCACGGAACGCGTCGGCGATATTGCTCGGCTGTGGCCTCGTGCTTCAGACGGCCAATCTGTTTGCCGAAACGATGACGGAGCGGCTCGCACGTAAAACGCAGGGCAAACCAGCCGCACAGGGCGATAAAGACAAGATGCTCGTCGAGGCCGACGAGATCGTCTACGACAACGATAAGAAGACAATCTCGGCTGTCGGCAACGCCCATCTCTATTATCAAGGCAAGGTGCTCGAAGCTGACCGCGTTGTTTACAACCGCGAAAACAAGCAGGTGACCGCAGTCGGCAAAGTTCGCCTGACGGAGCCGGGCGGACAGGTTGTCACCGGCGATAAGATTCAACTGACCGACGATTTTAAAGACGCCTATATTGACTCGCTGCGGATGACGACGCCGGACAAGACGCGGCTCTCCGCACCGCGCGCGGAGCGTGAGGGAGGCGAGACAACCGTCTTTGAACGCGCCCTCTACACCGCCTGCGAACCCTGCAAGGATGACCCCGCAAAGCCGCCTTTCTGGCAGGTGCGCGCCGCCCGCATCGTCCACAAGAACAGCGAGCGCCGCATCTATTACGAGAATGCCACGATCGAGTTCGCTGGCGTCCCGATTGCGTGGGTGCCCTATTTCTCCGCGCCAGACTCCACAGTGAAACGCGAGAGCGGATTCCTTGCACCGCGCTTCATTGCGTCGTCGGCGCTTGGCTATGGAGTGCAGACGCCTTATTTCTTTAATCTCGCGCCAAATTACGACGTAACTTTCCGGCCCACCTTCTTGAGCAATCAAGGCGTGCTAGGCGATCTCGAATGGCGTCACCGTCTCGAGACGGGCTCCTATGCCATCCGCGCGGCGGGCATTTATCAGACCAATCCTTCGAGTTTCTCGCAACCGCCTTTCGGTGCGGGCAACAAGGAATTCCGCGGTTCAATCGAAACCTACGGCAAGTTTCTGATCAACGAGCAATGGCGTTGGGGCTGGGACCTCGCCATGATGACGGACAAATGGTTTTTGAAAAACTATAAAGTCCCGAGCCCGTCGATCACGCAATATGGCACGTCGAATTTTCAGGAATCGACGTCGACGCTTTATTTGAATGGCCAGGGCGACCGCAGCTACTTTAATGCGCAGGCATATTATTTCCGCGTCCTGAGCTATGCCGATTGGCAGAAGCGCCAACCTGTCGTTCCCGATGTCATCGATTACGACAAGACCTTCCAAGGCCCCGGCGTGATCAAGGGCGATTGGAACCTTTCGTTCAACACTGCAACGATTGTGCGCCAACAAACCGATTTCACGAGCACGGTCACGGCGAGTGGGGCGCCTGGCGCCTATTATTTCCCGATGGCGAACACTGCGCTCTATTCGACCTGTGCACCCGGACAATACAATGCGCAAAATTGCATCGTGCGTGGCCTCGCCGGCACCTATGCGCGCGCCACCGCGGCTATGGATTGGAAGCGCACTTTGATCGATCCGCTTGGCATGTCGTGGACGCCATTTGGTTTTATCCGTGGTGATGTCGCGACGGCACAGGTGTCGACATCAGGTGTGTTCAATCAATTTCTTTCGAATTTCATGGACACGTCGGGCGCGGGCCTGACACGCGGCATGGCGGGTGCGGGCATGACGTGGCGTTACCCCTTCATCGGGCGGCTTGCCGGATCGACGCATGTGATCGAGCCTGTGGCACAGATCATCGCGCGACCGAATGAGACGGGCATTCGCCAATTCCCGAACGAAGACGCCATTTCGTTGATCTATGACGATTCCAATTTGTTTTCGGTGAACAAATTCACCGGATATGACCGTATCGAAGGCGGCACGCGCGCGAATGTCGGTCTCAATTACACGATGCAATTCGATAGCGGCGGCTACATCAATGCGTTGGTGGGGCAATCCTATCAGGTAGCAGGCATGAATTCGTTCAGCCAGTTTTCGCTGACGCGCACGGGCCTTGAATCGGGGCTGGACAGTCTCAATTCCGATTATGTCGGACGCATTCAATACACGCCGATGAGCGGTTTAAGTGTGATTGCACGCGGCCGCTTCGACGTGAACGATTACGCACCCAAAGCGCTCGAAGTACAGAGCGCCTATTCGTTCAATAGCTATCTCGCTGCTAATATTGCTTGGGCGCGCTACACCGCGCAGCCCTTGCTGGGCGTCTTCAACACACGCAACGGCTTCGTGACCGGATTGACCGTCCGGCCCGATGCGAACTGGTGGCTTTCGGGCTCACTCTCCTTCGACCTTGCGCGTTATCAGCGCGACAATGGTTTCCCGCAGGCTGCCGGCAGTTCTGATCCATGGCCGTCGATCCCGGGTTTTGCGATCGGCGCTGGTTACAAGGATGAGTGCACGACCATCGGCGTCACCTACAGCAATTCTTCAGGTAGTTCACAAGGCATTACGAATGGCCGCGTGCAAAGCGTGATGCTGCGCCTCGAATTGCGCACGCTCGGCGGCGCCACGATCAGCCAAAGCACAAGCGCCTCGGACAGCAGCTCTGCGAATTGATGACGAAGCGCCCTCTCCTTCTGACGCAGGGCGATCCGCATGGAATCGGACCTGAACTTGCGTTGAAAGCGTGGTCACGCCGACATATCGACAGCCTCGAGCCTTTTGCGTTGATCGGCGATCCCGATGTGTTCGCGCGTGCGGCGCGCATACTTGAGATCGATGCACCGTTGCGTGAAGCCGCGCCCGCAGAAGCGGCTGCCCTTTTCGAGCGCCATGTCCCGTTGATATCGGTCTCCGCTGCAACGCCGGAAGCGATCACCGTGCAAGCAATTGCAGATGCGGTGCGTCTCATCCATCGCGGCGAAGCGCGCGCCATTGTAACGAATCCGATCACCAAAGCTGCACTCTATAAAACTGGCTTTTCTTATCCGGGTCACACGGAGTTTCTGGGAGCACTCGCTGAAGAATTATGGGGCACGCCAACGCGTCCCGTGATGATGATCTGGTCAGCGCTTTTGGCCGTCGTCCCGATTACGATCCATGTACCAGTTGCCGACGTCCCACATCTTCTCACGCGTGAACTCGTGATCGAGACAGCGCGGATTGTTACGCGCGACATGCGCGACAAATTCGGCCTCGCTAAGCCGCGGCTTGCGCTTGCAGGCCTCAATCCGCATGCGGGCGAAAGCGGTACGATCGGGCGCGAAGATGAAGACGTGTTGCGCCCAGCTGTGGAAATATTGCAAGCCGAAGGCATTGCGATTGTCGGGCCGCTTTCAGCCGATACGATGTTCCATGCCGAAGCGCGCAAAGCCTATGATGTGGCGCTCTGCCCGACACACGATCAGGCGTTGATCCCGGCCAAGACGCTTGCCTTCGACGAGGGTGTGAATGTCACGTTGGGTTTACCTTTTATCCGGACCTCGCCCGATCACGGCACCGCGCCTGATATCGTGGGACGCGGCATCGCACGGCCGACGAGCCTGATCGCGGCGCTGAAACTCGCGGCGCGATTGCAGCCATGAGCATCGACACGCTCCCGCCTCTGCGCGAAGTGATCGCCGCGCATGGGCTCGCTGCTAAAAAATCGCTTGGACAAAACTTTATTCTCGACCTCAATCTCACCGCGAAGATCGCACGCGCCGCCGGTCCGCTCGAGGGCGTGACTGTGCTTGAGATCGGCCCCGGCCCCGGCGGGTTGACGCGAGCGCTTCTCGCTTGTGGGGCAAAGCGTGTTGTTGCTGTCGAACGGGACGAGCGTTGTCTGGCAGCGCTTGCCGCAATCGCGGCGCATTATCCCGGCCGTCTCGATGTGATTGCGGGCGACGCACTCGAAACAGATTTCAATGCGCTCGGTCTCTCAGGGCCCGTCCGCATCGTCGCGAATTTGCCCTACAATATAGGCACGCTTTTGCTGACACGCTGGCTCACACCGACAACATGGCCGCCCTTTTGGGACAAGATGGTCTTGATGTTTCAGCGTGAAGTGGCTGATCGGATCGTCGCAACGACCGATCAGCGCGAAGATTACGGTCGCCTTGCTGTTTTGTGCGGCTGGCGCGCTCAGGCAAAGATCCTGTTCGATGTCCCGCCTTCGGCCTTCACACCGCCGCCGAAAGTCACAAGTGCAATCGTGGAACTCGTGCCGCGGACTGTGCCATTGTCCTGCGATGAGGACGATCTGGCGCGCGTGACGCAGGCGGCCTTCGGGCAGCGGCGTAAAATGCTGCGTCAAAGTCTCAAATCGCTCGGAAGCGATCCCGCGATTCTATGCGAACGCGCAGGGCTCGATGCGACAGCGCGCGCTGAAACGGTACCGGTGGCAGGCTTCGTCGCGCTCGCCAATGCGTGGCGGCAGGCGCGTTCAGAGATGGGCCAGAAGGCCTGAAATAAATTTCGGGAGGCCCGTCTGCCTGTCGCGCTTCAAGCGCTCAGCTGCCAGAATGGCACGAATTTTTGCGAAGGTTTCCTGCAGATCGTCATTGACGAGCACGTAATCGTAATCGCGCCAGCGATCGATTTCATTCTTCGCGTTTTTAAGCCGTTGCTGAATGACGGTTGCAGAATCTTCAGCACGGCGCTCAAGGCGGCGCCGCAATTCTGGAATCGATGGCGGCAAGATAAAGATCGAAACAACATCTTCAGGCGCCGTCTTTCGCACTTGCATCGCGCCTTGGTAATCGATGTCGAAGAGAATGTCGTTGCCACCGGAGAGCGCCTTGTCGATTTCCTTCCGCGGCGAGCCGTAGAAATTGCCATGCACTTCGGCCCACTCAAGGAGATCGCCACGATCGCGCATCTCCTTGAATTCATCCGCTGTCTTGAAAAAATAATGAACGCCATCGACTTCGCTTGGACGACGCGGGCGGGTCGTCACGGAGATCGACAGGGTGAGGCTCGGCTCTTCGTCACGCAGCAGCTTGGTCAACGTCGTCTTGCCGGCACCCGAGGGTGAAGACAGGACCAGCATCAGCCCGCGCCGTCCAATTTCAGGATTGCCGAGTTTCTCAATCATGCCACCGCGTCCCACCTCGAATCGTCGGCGGACCATAACGGCTTCGCGCGAGACGGACCACCCGATCAGGGCGACATTGGCGGCACTGTCTTCGGGCTGTTGAGATCGAAGGTCCGGTTCAGAAGCGGGTCTTTGGCAGTTCCCGCCACGGGATCGCCTGCCCCACCGCCACCACCGCCCGGTTGAACGCGGTCGACCGGAGCGGGCCGCTGCGGCGCGGGTTGCACAGCCACCGTGGGGGCAGCCTGCGCCGGTGCGGGCGCGGCTGCGGGTGCCGCGGGGGCGGGAGCGTTCCTGCTGTTGCGCGGCGGCGGCTGCTGCTGCTTGCCCTTGCCTTGCGGTGCTGGAGCCGCAGCCGGTGCGGCCTGGGCGGGGTCAGCTTCCGTCTTGGGCGCGGAGATGTCTGGGGCTGGCGCCTGATCGCGCCGCTCGCCCTCGATCTGCCGCCAGCGCTGGACGTTCCTATTGTGCTGTTCAAGCGTCTCCGCAAAGACGTGTCCGCCCGTTCCATCGGCGACGAAGAAGAGTTCGCGCGTGCGCGAAGGGTTAGCCACAGCCTCTAGCGCGGCACGGCCGGGATTGGCGATGGGGCCCGGCGGCAGGCCGAGGATCACATAGGTGTTGTAAGGCGTTTCTTGCATGATCTCGTCGCGGCGGATGCCGCGTCCGAGCGTGCCCTTACCGCCCACGAGCCCGTAAACAATCGTCGGATCAGATTGCAACTTCATGTTGCGATTGAGGCGGTTGATGAAAACGCCGGCCACGCGGGTGCGCTCGTCCGCCCTGCCCGTTTCCTTCTCCACGATGGAGGCGAGGACAACGAGGTCCTGCGGGCTTTTGAGCGGGATATCGGGACCGCGCCGCTGCCAAACTTCGCGCACGACCTTTTGTTGTTCCTGCGCCATGCGATCGACGAGTTGCTGGCGCGTCATGCCGCGCGTGAATTTATAGGTGTCAGGAAGCAAAGTTCCTTCTCTCGGCGGATTATTCACCTCACCGACAAGGATGTCGTTTTCCATCAGGCGATCGACAATCTGCTGCACCGTCAACCCTTCGGGGATCGTGACAGCATGAAGGATCGCCTTGCCTTCGACGAGGGTGTTGGCAATGTCGTTGAGGCTGGCATTCTTCTGGAACAGATATTCGCCCGCCTTGATCTGAGCGGCGCGGCCTGTCGCCTGCAGTCCGGCCATAAACAGCATGGGCGAATCGATCACGCCTTCGCGTGCCAATTGATCGGCGACATCGGTCATTCCGCCCTTCACGACGACGACCTTGTCGGATGTCAGGGGCCCCGGTGCCATGAAATGGGTATAGCCAAACCATGCGCCGGCCATCCCCAGAAGACCAAGCACAAGCAGGAGCGATAGAAACCCTGAAACGAAATGGACGAAGGTACGGTCCTTCTTTACCGCCGGAGGCGGCGGCGGAACGGGGACTGGCTGGATGGCCGCATTGGGGCTCTTCGGCACGATGCGCCGGAAAAATCCGCGCTTGCCGCTCTCGCCCTCTGGCTTCTCAGCTTCATTATCGGTCATTGACCGCTGACCTTTCCACTCAGGACCAGAAATGGTCCGACCGTGTGCAAGCTAGCCGCGAATATGGCAAAAGGGAGAACCTTCCCCAACCCACTGCGGCTTCATACGGATTTAGGAAACGCGCCGCATCACCAAAGAGGCATTTGTGCCGCCAAACCCGAAAGAGTTCGACAGAATCGTATCGATCTTCTTCGGCTTTGCCTTGTGAGGCGCAAGATCAATGGCCGTCTCAACAGACGGATTGTCGAGATTGAGCGTCGGCGGAACGATATTGTCGCGCATTGCGAGGATCGAGAAAATCGCCTCGATGGCTCCAGCCGCGCCCAGAAGATGACCCGTCGCCGATTTGGTCGACGACATTGCAAGCTTAGCTGAATCAGGGCCAAGCAGCCGTTCCACAGCGCGCAATTCGATTTCGTCGCCCATCGGCGTCGACGTGCCATGGGCGTTGATGTAGTCGAGTTCGCCCGGTGCAATTTTGGCGCGCTTGAGCGCCGCCTGCATGCAGCGAAACGCGCCATCGCCATCTTCGGACGGCGCCGTGATGTGATAGGCATCGCCAGAGAGGCCGTAACCGATCACTTCCGCATAGATTTTCGCCCCGCGTGCCTTGGCATGCTCATATTCCTCGAGCACTACAACGCCGGCGCCCTCGCCCATCACGAAGCCATCGCGATCCTTGTCATAGGGGCGCGACGCCTGCTGCGGACGATCGTTGAACCCGGTCGAGAGGGCTTTGCAGGCCGAAAAACCTGCAAGCGAAAGACGATTAATCGGCGACTCGGCACCGCCTGCAACCATCACATCGGCATCGTCGAGCGCAATGAGACGCGCTGCATCGCCGATGGCGTGAGCGCCTGTCGAACACGCCGTGACAACCGAATGGTTGGGACCCTTGAGCCCATGCGCGATCGAAACATGGCCGGAAATGAGATTGATCAGGCGGCCAGGAATGAAGAACGGAGAGATCCGGCGCGGGCCCTTTTCATGGAGGGTCACCGATGCATCGTAGATGCCGCCAATACCGCCAATACCGGACCCGATCAGGACGCCGGAACGAATCTGATCTTCATGCGTTTCAGGATGCCAGCCCGCATCATCGAGCGCCTGCTTTGCAGCGGCAAAGCCAAAGACGATGAACTCGTCGACCTTGCGCTGCTCCTTCGCCTCCATCCATTGATCGGGATTGAAGGAGAAGCCATCCGATCCATCCCCGCGCGGAACCTGGCAGGCAATCCGCGCCGGGAGATCGGCAACATCAAAGCTGGAAATCGCAGCTGCGCCGCTCTTTCCAGCAATTAGGTTCTTCCATGTCACGTCGACGCCGCATCCAAGCGGCGTCACCATGCCAAGACCCGTTACGACAACCCGTCTCATCTTGCCTGCCCGAAAAGTCGCAACGGGAAATGCGGCTTAGGCCGCCTTCTTTTCCAGGAAGGAAACAGCATCGCCGACGGTGCGGATCGTTTCTGCCGCATCGTCCGGGATTTCCACACTGAACTCTTCTTCGAACGCCATAACGAGTTCGACCGTGTCGAGGCTGTCTGCGCCCAGATCATCGATGAAATTGGCGCTGTCGATAACCTTCTCAGGCTCAACGCCAAGATGTTCGACCACGATCTTCTTCACCCGATCAGCGATATCGCTCATGACTTCTCCTATCGATGTCCCTTGACGGCCCGCCATTAGTTGCGAACCGCGCCCCCGGTCGAAGCCCCTGCCCTCAGGCCTCAAGCACTCGCGACCGAAATTTCCTGCCCCAAACGCCGCAAACCGGCGCGGACGTCAAGCCCCCGCATGCTGCGAAAAAGCGCTTAACACATTTTCTGCCGTCTTGCGAGGCCTCCCATGATTGAGAGGTAGAATCAAAAAAGCCTCATAGAGGCCTCAAATCATTGTCATTCCACCGTTGATGTGGAGTGTCTGGCCGGTCAGATAGGCGGCCTCGTCACTGGCCAGATAAACGGCGGCCGCGGCGATGTCTTCTGGGGTTCCGAGACGCGCCATCGGCACTTTCGTGAGAATCCCCTCACGCTGTTTCTCGTTCAACACGTCCGTCATCGGGGTAGCGATGAAGCCCGGCGCGATGCAATTGACCGTGATGTTGCGGCTTGCGACTTCCTGCGCGAGCGATTTCGACATGCCGATGAGGCCTGCCTTAGACGCCGCATAATTGGCCTGCCCGGCATTGCCTGTCGTGCCGATTACCGAGGTGACGCTGACGATGCGGCCCCAGCGGCGCTTCATCATGCCCTTGATTACCGCGCGGGACAGACGGAACGCGGCTTCGAGATTGACGCGCAGCACCATCTCCCATTCCTCATCCTTCATGCGCATGAAGAGATTGTCGCGGGTGACGCCGGCATTGTTGACAAGAATATCGACCTGCCCGAGCGCCGCTTCGGCGGCGGGAATCAGCGCTTCCACCGAGTCCTTGTCCGACAAATTGGCCGGGACGATCTGGACATTGTTGCCAAGTTCCGCCGCAAGCGCTTCGAGTGCCTCACGGCGCGTACCGGAAATGGCCACATGAGCGCCCTGCGCGTGCAAAGCCTTGGCGACGGCACCGCCAATGCCACCCGTCGCGCCTGTGACGAGAGCCGATTTACCTGTGAGATCGAACATCAAACTCTCCTCAACCTTGCTGACGCACTTTGAAAGCCGCGATGTCTTCCGGCGTGCCGATGGCAATGCCCTCGGCACCTTCGGCGAGACGTTTCACGAGTCCGGTCAACACTTTGCCCGAGCCCACTTCATAAAAGACTTGAACGCCATGCTGTGCCATGTAGCCGACGCATTCCCGCCAGCGCACCGTTCCGGTGACTTGTTTGACAAGAGCCGCGCGGATCTCGTCCGGATCACTGATCGCGCTTGCCAGCACATTGGCGACGACGGGCACGATCGGCTTCGACACTGTTACATCCGCAAGCGCTCGCGCCATCGCATCGGCGGCAGGCTGCATTAGATCGCAATGGAACGGCGCGGAAACCGGCAACATCACAGCACGGCGTGCGCCTTTGGTTTTGGCGATTTCACAAGCACGCTCAACCGCTGCCTTTGCACCGGAGACGACGACCTGACCGCCGCCATTGTCGTTCGCGGCCTGACACACCTGACCCTGTGCAGCTTCCGCCGCGACGGCAGCAGCCGCATCGAAATCGAGGCCGAGGAGAGCGGCCATTGCGCCCTCACCGGCCGGGACCGCCGCTTGCATGGCGTTGCCACGAATGCGCAGAAGGCGCGCCGCATCCGCGATGGAAAAGGCACGGGCCGCAGCAAGCGCGGAATATTCGCCTAGCGAATGGCCCGCGACGTAGGCCGCATCGCGGGCGAGATCGAGACCGACCTCGGCCTCCAAGACGCGGATAGCGGCGAGGCTTACGGCCATTAGAGCGGGCTGCGCATTGGCTGTGAGTGTGAGGTCGGCCTCGGGGCCTTCGAACATAAGGGCGGAGAGATTTTGCCCGAGCGCCTCGTCTACTTCAGCGAAGACAGTCTTCGCCTGTGAGAAGTTTTCGGCGAGCGCCTTGCCCATGCCGACTGCTTGACTGCCCTGCCCCGGAAATGTGAACGCCGCTTTCATGGCCCGATCCTCCCTGACCGGCGGCCGTGAGACACGCTCGGCGTTCGCAAGTCAAGGGTAAGGGCGTGGACGCCGCTCACGGCCTGCGCCAGAGGCCGAACGAGACACCCGCCGCCTCATCAATCCAATGCGCTGGCTCAGCCTGCAACCCGGCCTCCGCTAGCACATCGGCGGCTGGCATTTGGGCGCAGGCGGTAAACAGTTTCACGCCGCCCGGCAAAAGGCAGCGTTCGGCCCTGCTTAGATGAAATTCGCAATAGCCGAGGGTGAGACACAGATCGAATACACGCCGACCGCCAGGAACAGCCACCCGGCCACCGCGCGGCATCAAACGGGCCGTTACCTCATCCCAATCGCAATCAGCCGGGTTCCACCACCAGCCATCGGGCCGGACTTCAAGACCGGTTGCCGACGACGAGACGACGAGACGACGGCGTTGCTTGTCGTTCGGATGGCGCTCATGGCCAATGCGGCCAAGCAAAGTGATGTCGGCGCAATCAAGCTCATTCTGAAAATGGGACCAATCGGCCTCGTTCCGGAGGCCTTCGGGCATCTCACCCCGCGCATCGGCAATGCAATTATCCGCCGACACGATGGCGAGACCGATGAGATCGACGCGCGCATTCATGCACGCTCGCCTCGCCGATTTAGGCGTGTTTGGCAAGGGTGGGCCATGAGCCTAAACTCACGCTTCAGCAGGAAACGCACACCATGATGTCTGCCATCGCTCTTCTCCTAGCCTGCCAGCTTGCAGGCGAAAGCCTGACGCGGCTGTTTGGCTGGCCGGTCCCGGGGCCCGTGCTTGGTCTGGTGTTTCTGTTCGTTCTGCTTGTTTTGCGCGCTCGTATGCAACCGGACGCGGCACCCATTGATGGCACACCGCTCGGAGCAGCCTGCGGCTTTCTGCTCGCCAATCTGTCGTTGATGTTCGTGCCTGCCGGCGTCGGCATCCTGCAGGAATGGGCGACGCTCCAACGCGATGGCATCGCCATGATCATCGCGCTATTCGTCTCGACGGCGTTAGCGTTGATCGTCACAGGTTTCGTCTTTCAAAAACTTGCCGCGCGCTTCTCGCCGGAGCGCGAGCCATGAAACCGATCAGCGAATTATGGGTCTACCTCGCCGCTGAACCGCTGCTTTGGCTAACCGCGACGTTGATCGCCTATGTGATCGCCGATCGCATCTCTGCCTTTTTCAATCGTGCGCCGCTGGCTAATCCCGTGTTGATCGCAGTCGGTATCGTACTGATACTTTTGAAACTCACCGGCACGGCTTATCCAGTCTATTTCACGGGCGCGCAATTCGTGCATTTCCTGCTTGGGCCTGCCACGGTGGCACTTGCTCTGCCTCTCTACACCCATCGCAAGATCGTGATGCGTGCGCTGATCCCGATTGCAGGAGCTCTCCTTGCAGGATCCATCACGGCGATGGTGTCGGCGGTCGGCATTGCGAAGCTTTTGGGTGTGTCAGGCGCGAGCCTGATTGCGCTGGCACCAAAATCGGTGACCGCTGCGATTGCGATGGGGATTGCGCGTGAGCTTGGCGGCGATCCGTCTCTCACCGCCACTTTGGTGATCGCGACCGGGATCATCGGTGCGGTGCTGCTGACACCCCTCATGAAAAGCATTGGCGTGACCGACCCGCGCGCCATCGGCTTTGCCGCCGGAACGGCATCCCATGGCATTGGGACGGCGCGCGCCTTTCAACTCGGCAGTCTTGAAGGCGCCTTCGCTGGAATCGCGCTCGGGCTTTCGGGCCTGTTGACGGCGGTGCTCGTTCCGCTTCTTGTCCGAATCCTTCAGTTCTGATTCCGGAGCCCCCGATGCAGATCGCGACCTTCAACGTCAATTCCGTGAAGCAGCGGATCGGCCATCTCTGCGACTGGCTCAAGGAGACGTCACCGGACATCGTCTGCCTGCAGGAAATCAAATGCGTCGACGAGGCGTTTCCGCGCATGGAGATCGAGGCACTCGGTTACAATGTCGAAACGCACGGGCAGAAGACCTTCAACGGTGTGGCGCTCCTGTCGAAACTGCCTTTTGACGAAGTGACGCGCGGTCTGCCCGGCGACGATGAGGATCAACAAGCGCGTTACATCGAAGTTGTGGTTTCGACCCAAAACGGCGTGGTGCGCGTCGGTGGCATCTATCTCCCGAATGGCAATCCGCTGGGCACCGAGAAGTTCACGTACAAGCTGAAATGGATGGATCGCCTAATCGCACACACGAAGACGCTGCTCGCCTATGAGGAGCCGTTCGTGCTGGCAGGGGACTATAATGTGATCCCAATGCCGCTCGACGCCAAGAATCCGGAGGCGTGGACGAATGATGCGCTATTCCAACCGGAGTCGCGGGCAAAGTTTCGGGAATTGCTGGCGCTTGGCTTAACGGACGCTTTGCGCGCCACGACGGAAGAAGGCGGGCTCTACACATTCTGGGATTATCAGGCCGGAGCGTGGCAGCGGAACAATGGCATCCGCATCGACCATCTTCTGCTTTCGCCACAAGCTGCCGACAAGCTGACAGGCGTTGAAATTGACCGCGAGATGCGGGCGCAGGAAAAACCGTCCGACCATGTGCCAGTGCGGGCGATCCTCGACATTCCAGTTTAGAGTTCGGCTGCGAAGCTTTATTTCTTCTTCATCTGCTTTTCGAGATAAGCGAGCGCCGCATTGCGATCATGATCGCCCGATGCGGCCATGGCCTTCTCATGCAGTTCGAAGATCCAGACATCCGTCCCTGGATTGGCATTGTCGCGCGCTAGAGTCAGCCACATCAGACCACGCCCGCGCTGGCGCATTCCGGCTTCGCCAGTGAACAGAAGATGACCCAGCATAGCTTGGCTTTGCACATGTCCCTTTTCGGCAGACAGGTGGAACCAGCGCAACGCCTGTTTAGGGTCGCGCGGGCAACCGACGCCATCAAGGTTCATCCGCGCGAGATTATATTGCGCATCCGCATCACCGAACCATGACGCAGCATAGTTGAACATTTCCTTTGCACGCTCAGGATTGGCTTTCACATAGCTGCCGGGAATGCCGGACAGATGATAAGAGCCAAGCGCGACGAAAGCCGAGGAAACGAAACGCGCATTGGCTGAATCGGGGCTCTCATCGGCATGTTCATCGGCGATTTTTGAAAAGAATTCGAACGCCTTCAGACTATCGGTCGGAACACCATCGCCATCCGCATACATGCGCCCGAGTTTCCAGCGCGCCAGCGTATGTCCCTGCCCCGCAGCATATTCGAGCGCGCGGATGGCGTTATTCTTCTCGCCCGCATTGTATTCGCGCATGCCCGATCGGAAGGCGTCGCCGACAGATTTGAAGGCACCCTGCGGCAAAGGTTCGACCGGCTGCGGTTTTCCATCGAGCGCCAGCGCCGGAGCGGCAGCGGCAAGCCCGATCAAGACCAGACAGCTGAACCGCACGCGCATCATCTCTCAATTTCCAAAACGCCTATGAGATTTCCAAGACGGCTAAGAGGCCGATGACGGCCCAGCATCACAGGGGAATTTTCCCACGCGAAAAGGATGAAGCCGGTTCCCGCCTTTTTTACGGCGTGGACAGGCCCGTGCGGTGACATAGCCGCGGCGACATCGAGCTCTTGCCCGTCCCACCTGACCACCCACGACCGACCCATCACGTCCTCCCGCGAAAGCTACTTCAATGCGCCCGCTTTAAAGCGATGGGAAAGTCCCCCCGCTTTATGGCGGCTTTTCGGCAAAACATGCTTAATTCCTCTTAGCAATGTTAATCCCAGCCGACTGTGACCCGCTTACCACAGCCGCGCTCTGGCCTCGGCTGTCCAACGGATTGGACTCAGCGGGCCGGCAGCTTTAGTTTTGGGTCATGGATTCCAAAATCAGGACGGAACAAGACGATAGCTTCGGCTGGAGGCGCCCGCGTGGGGAAGCCTCTCTGGCGGATGTGCACGGTACGATCGGTCGAACGGGGCGGTCTGGCTTCCGAAGGGCATTAGCGTTTTTTGGCCCGGGCTATCTTGTCGCAGTCGGCTATATGGACCCCGGCAATTGGGCGACATCGCTCGCAGGCGGTTCGAAGTTCGGATACACGCTGCTTTCGGTTGTCCTGATTTCCAACATCATGGCGATCGTTTTGCAATCGCTCGCCGCGCGGCTGGCCGTCGGCTCGGGCCGCGATCTGGCGCAGGCCTGTCGCGACGCCTTCCCGCGCCCCGTGGCGTGGCTTCTGTGGATTTTGGCTGAGCTCGCCATCGTGGCCACCGACATCGCCGAGGTGATCGGAACCGCCATCGGTTTGCAATTGTTGTTCGGCATCCCGTTGGCTATCGGCGTTATCCTCACCTCGCTCGATGTGTTTTTGGTACTCGCTTTGCAGCGGCTCGGATTCCGCTGGGTCGAAGCTTTCATCATTGGCGTCCTCGCCTTAATCGCGGCCTGCTTCGCGGTGCAGATTGCCCTCGCCAGGCCGGAATGGGCAGCCGTCTTCGGCGGTTTTGTGCCGACATCCGAGATCGTGAAAAATCCCGATATGCTCTACCTCGCGATGGGCATCATCGGCGCCACCGTTATGCCGCATAATCTCTATCTGCATTCGGGTATCGTACAGACGCGCGTCTTCGGCGAGACCTTGCCTGAGAAACGCGAGAGCCTGCGCTTTGCAATCATCGATTCCACGGTCGCGCTGCTCTTTGCGCTCACCATCAACGCCTCGATCCTCATTTTGGCGGCGGCCGCGTTCCACACGACCGGCCGCACCGAAGTGGCGGAACTCGGCGAAGCCCATGGACTATTGCAACCCTTGCTTGGTGCCGCCATGGCACCTTCACTCTTTGCCATCGCGCTGATCGGTTGCGGGTTGAATTCCACCATCACCGCCACTCTGGCCGGCCAAATCGTGATGGAAGGTTTTCTCGACATCCGATTGGCACCTTGGCTCCGTCGCCTGATCACACGGCTCGTTGCCATCGTGCCGGCTGCTGTGGTGACGATCGCCTATGGCGATTCAGGCACTGCGAAGCTTTTGATCTTCACGCAAGTGATTCTCAGCCTGCAATTGCCGTTTGCCGTCATCCCGCTGGTGATGTTCACGGCATCGCGCAAGAAGCTCGGGCCCCTCGCCGCACCGCTTTGGCTCATTTTTTCAGCCGGGCTCATCGCCGCGATCATCGTCGGCTTGAATATCAAGCTGATTGCCGATTTCGTGAGCGGCTGAATAAAAAGGCAACTTCACCGCATTGTATAAAATCGCCTCGCGGACATCGCGAGTTAGTCGTTTGTTATGACAGCGATGAGTATGCCTTGTGACAGCATTTTCGTTCTCCGCTTTTCATATGGAATTTTTGCAATGCCTCAATCCATCGCACAGACTCGCATTTCCATCATCGTCGAGCTTCTCGACGGTAAAGCTCTCAGCGTGTTCTCGACGCAATTGTGGTACCTGCCGTCGTGGTCGACGCTGCGATACAACAGTCAAAATACGGACTGGACCGATTATACCCAACCACAGCCGCGATACGATCTGACGAAGAATTGGAATACACCTATATCGGGCCGTTTTTTCATCGGCGGGAATGGCGCAGACGCGGTCATTGGCGATGGCACGAGCATCATGCTCGGCGGTGCCGGGAATGATGAACTCGGGCGCATGACAGCACCCGGACCCTTCCTGGGGCACATTCTCTCGGGCGGCTCTGGTGCTGATCTGTTTCACGTCTATTACGACCCCAGCACAAGCATCATCAACAATGAGATCACCGATCTCAAAGCAGAAGATAGCGTTGTTTTTCACTTCGGTGCTGGGAACGCGCTTTCGACCGCTGCCTTTGCGGAGGATGTGAAGCTTTTGGCCTCTCTCTACCGCGAAACGCGCAACCTGATTTTCGATGTTACGCCGAATGGGCCCTCCTTCACCGGGAGCGCCTACAACGATATCATCACCATTGGCGGATCGAGCACATTCGCCACGGCCGTTGCAGCAGGCGACGGCAATGACACAATCGTCGGCTCCGGCAGGGCAGAGGATTTACGCGGCGGCAATGGCAATGATTCCATCGACGGTGGCGGTGGCCGCGACACGCTTTTCGGCGGCATGGGCGCAGACACAATCTCTTTTTATGCTGGCGACAGCATCGGCGCAGCGGATCGAAACGACACAATCATTATCAAGGCAGAAGGGATTACACTGGGTGCCGAGTACGGTCGGATTTTATATGACGTCTCTTCTTCGACGGCTCGCGTGATATTGAGGGGCGGCCTTCTCAACGACACGATTTCAGGATCAGCGGCACAGCAGAGTCTAAATGGTGGCGACGGTGACGACACCATCTTCATCAGCGGCACCAATACGACGGCGAATGGCGGGGCTGGCAACGATAGTATCGTTCAGTACGGATCGAATGCGCTCCTGATCGGCGGTGCCGGGGTGGATGTTTTCTACGTCTCGAGCACGAGCTTCATCATCCAAGACCTGCAACGCGGAGAGCGGGTTATTGCGACCACGTCTTCGACCGCAATGCATACGAAGCTGACAGGCTTGCAGAACAATGGCGCTGCCGTTTCCTACAACGTCAATCTTGGACTTGATGTGGTCGGGGCGACGCTCAATGGATTCAACGGCGCTGACACTATTTCCGGAACCTCATTGGCCGACTCCTTCCAAGGCCTCGCTGGCCATGATTCCATCATTGGTGGCGCCGACAACGACACGCTTTCCGGCGGCGAAGGGAACGATACGCTGATCGGCGGGACAGGGCTCGATTCACTCCTTGGCGGCGCTGGCGACGATTGGATCGAGGGAAGCGCGGGAGCCGATACCCTCCTTGGCGAGGCCGGCAATGACACGCTGATCGGGAGCTTCGGTGCCGATCGTCTCAATGGCGGCGCCGGCAACGACCTCTTGATCGGGCTCGATGGCAATGACGTCCTCGAAGGGGGCGCAGGGAACGACACACTTCTAGGCACGCTCGGTGCCGACAGCCTGACTGGCGGCAACGGGTTGGATGTCTTTGTCTTCAACCCCACCAACGAGGCCTATCTGACGACGATCACGGATTTCGTCAGCCGGCAGGACAAAATCGACCTATCCGGCTTCACGCTAGCCGGTTTCTCACAAACGACGATTGCGAACAGGTTGGCTTACATTGCCACTTCGAAGCTGCTGGTTGGCGACTTCAACGGCGACGGCTTCCTCGATGTGGTTGTCGCGCTGACGACAGGGACTTTCAACAAGGCTACCGATCTCGTCGTGAACACGCTTTCAGGCTGAACGGTCCTGACTTACCCAGCAGCGGCAGGACGCCCCCTTGGCGGCAAAAGGGGGCATCCTCACCCTCCCCGGCGCTTGCCGACTTAAGTGTTGGAGCTTTCTTGGCTTGCCATTCGCCGCCCCTTTCTCTATAGCGGCGGCTTCAAGCGGTTTTCCGGCCGGGGGCTGAACGGAAGGGGTGCGTCCGCATCCAGGGGTTAGATCCCCGTCTTCCCGTGTCTCCGCCTTCGGTAACCTCCTCTCGGGCCCTCATGGCCCGAAGGGCTTCGCGCCGGGGACCGCAGCAACGAAAGGCCCGAAAATGCCTCTTTACGAGCATATCTATCTCGCGCGTCAGGATGTGACGTCGCAGCAGGTCGAGACGATGACAGACGCCTTCAAGGCCGTCATCGAAGGCAATGGTGGCAAGGTGTCGAAAGTCGAGCCTTGGGGCGTCAAGACCCTCGCCTACCGCATCAAGAAGAACCGCAAGGCGCATTTCACGCTGCTCAACATCGACGCTCCGGCTGCCGCCGTGGCCGAGATGGAGCGCCAGATGCGCATCAACGAAGACGTTCTCCGTTTCATGACGGTGAAGGTGGAAGAACTCGAAGAAGGTCCCTCGGCCATGCTGCAGAAGCGTGACCGCGACGACCGTGACGAGCGTGGTGACCGCGGCTTTGGCGGTGGTGGCCGTGGCTTCGGTGGTGGCGGTGGCGGTGCGCGTAGCCCGTCGGGCCGTGGCCCCCGTCCGCGCCGTGATGAAAACGAAGCCGAGGAGGCCATCTAATGTCGGCTCAAGCAGCTCGTCGTCCGTTCTTCCGTCGCCGCAAATCCTGCCCGTTCTCGGGCCCGAATGCGCCGAAGATCGATTATAAGGACACCCGTCTCCTGTCGCGCTATATCTCCGAGCGTGGCAAGATCGTGCCGTCCCGCATCACGGCCGTCAGCGCCAAGAAGCAGCGTGAACTCGCCCAGGCGATCAAGCGCGCCCGCTTTCTCGGCCTGCTCCCCTACGTGATCGCGTAAGAGCCTTTCGGGGGCGCGCTTCGGCGCGCTCCCTTTTGACTTGCCGTCACCGGTGCGCAGGAGCGTGGCCGGTCTTGTTGGGGATCTCCCCTAACCCTTCGCGTGAAGCGGGACAGCTGACGAATATGGGTTCCCTCATCCTCATCGGATGCGGCGCCGGTTTGACTTCGGCGCTTTTGTTTTCGGTCATCACGACCGGGAGCCCGCTTGCGCTCATTCTTTACATTGTTGCGCCGCTGCCGGTGATGATCGCCGCGCTCGGTTGGAACCAACGTACGGGGCTTGTCGCTGCGGCGACGGGCGCACTTGCGCTTATGGCGGTGTTCAATTTCTACACCGGCCTAGCCTTTTTTGCGGGGATCGCTTTCCCGGGCTGGCTGTTCAGCTATCTCTCGCTTCTATCCCGGGAGACTGAGGACGATACCGAATGGTATCCGCCGGGCCGCGTCCTCGCGGCCATTGCCTTCTATGCAGCCGGCATGACCATTCTCGGCACTTTCCTGATCGGCGGCGATTACGACACCTATGTGCGCGGTTTCGAGCGGATCGTTGACGTCTACGCCAAGGCAGACCCTCAACTCGTCGCCACGCTGGGCGGCGACAGCTCCAAGGCCGATCTCGCCCGCTTTCTCGCGCAAGTCGCGCCGCCGCTGAGTGCAGCAATCAGCGTTCTCTTCAGTGCCGGTTTGATGTGGATTGCTGGAAAGGCCGTTGAACGTTCTGGCCGTCTGCTCCGCCCCTTCCCGATCATGCGCGATACCGAGATGCCGCGCCGGGTCGTCATCCTCTTCGGCGCATCCATCGTTCTGGCGTTGGTCCTGTCGGATTTTCCGGGCCTCTTTGCCCGCATTACGGCAGCGAGCCTCGGTTTCGCTTATGCGTTGCAAGGGCTTGCTGTCGTCCATTCGTTGACACGCGGGCTCAGCGCCCGGATCGGCATTCTCAGCGGCGTGTATTTCACACTGCTTCTCATTCCCGGCTGGCCCTTCGCCATTTTGTGCGTGATTGGGCTTGCCGACACCTTCTTCGGCTGGCGCGCAAAAAAGAATGCGCACCCGCCGCTTACCCTCACCTGATTTTGAATTCAAAGGAGAACCACCATGGAAGTCATTCTGCTCGAACGCGTTACCAAGCTTGGCCAGATGGGCGACGTCGTCCGCGTCAAGGACGGTTATGCTCGCAATTTCCTGCTGCCGAACGGCAAGGCCCTGCGCGCCACAAAGGCCAATCGCGAGCATTTCGTGACGCAGCGCGCGCAGCTCGAAGCGCGTAACCTCGAAGCCAAGAAGGAAGCGGCCGCCGTTGGCGAAAAGCTCAATGGCCACGCCTTCGTCATCATCCGCCAAGCGGGCGAAATGGGCCAGCTTTACGGTTCGGTTGCGGCGCGCGACATCGCCGAAATCGTGACGGCTGGCGGCTTCTCGGTCGGCAAGCAGCAGATTGTGCTCCATACGCCTATCAAGATGATCGGCCTGCACAATGTGACGGTGCATCTGCATCCAGAAGTCGACGTTAAGATCGTTGTCAACGTCGCCCGTTCGCCGGAAGAAGCCGAGCGTCAAGCACGCGGCGAAGAAGTTCTCGCGCGTGAAGAAACCAATCTAGACGATCTCGGCCTCGAAGTGGGTGCCGCGCTCGCCGATGCGCAAGGCGAAGACCTCTAAGCCCTTATAAAAACGCTCTCTTGCAGAAACGCCCGGCCCTTGGCTGGGCGTTTTTGTTTCGTCAAGAAGGCTTTTGGCGCAGGCGCGTCAGCCTGTGGACAGCGGGATCAAACCTGCTTCCTCTCCGTTGTAAGAGCGGATGCGGCACAACCGCACTATCGCTTTACGGCGGACGGCCTTACTCAGACGGCGACGAAGAGGACGAATCATGGCGCAAGGCACGCAGCTCGCCCGTATTGGCGAACCGGAACCGCAATTCCGCACGGCCCCGCACAACATTGAAGCCGAGCAGGCGCTGCTCGGTGCGATCCTCGTCAATAATGATGCGTTCTATCGCGTCTCCGACTTTCTCGATCCCGAACATTTTTCAGAAGAGCTGCACCGCCGCATTTTCGAGATCGCGCAATCGCTGATCCGCGCCGGCAAGCTCGCCACGCCGATCACGCTCAAGACGTTTTTGGGCGATGCCGATCTCGGTGGCATGACAGTGTCGCAGTATCTTGCGCGACTTGCTGCAGAAGCTACGACCATCATCAACGCCGATTCCTATGGGCGCACGATCTATGATCTGGCCATGCGTCGCCAACTCATCGGCATCGGCGAGGACATGGTCAATGTCGCCTATGACTCGCCCGTCGATGACAGTCCGCGCAAGCAGATTGAGGAAGCCGAGCGCAAACTCTACGAACTCGCAGAACGCGGTCGCTATGAAGGTGGGTTCCAAAGCTTCTCGGACGCTCTGAAATCCGCCGTCGACATGGCGGCGGAAGCGTTCAAGCGCGACCGTAAATTGTCTGGCGTGGCAACGGGCCTTTCCGATCTCGACCGCATGATGGGCGGCTTGCAGTCGTCCGACTTGGTCATCGTCGCAGGCCGCCCTGGCATGGGCAAGACGGCGCTCGCGACGAACATCGCCTTCAACGTCGCGCGCGCCTATTCGGGCGAGCGGCAACCGGACGGCACGATCAAGCGGCTCGATGGCGGGATTGTCGGCTTCTTCTCGCTCGAAATGTCGGCCGAGCAATTGGCGACCCGTATCATCGCCGAACAATCGGGCGTTGCCTCCTACAAGATCCGTCGCGGTGAAATTCAAGAGCATGAATTCACCCGCATTGCCGATGCGGCGCGCGAGATGGAGCGCGTGCCATTCTTCATCGACCAGACTGGTGGTATTTCGATTGCGCAATTGACGGCGCGCGCGCGCCGCCTCAAGCGGCAAAAAGGTCTCGATGTGCTCGTTGTCGACTATTTGCAGCTTCTCTCCGGTTCGTCGAAAAAAGGCGAAAACCGCGTGCAGGAATTGACAGAAATTACGACCGGTCTGAAAGCGCTTGCGAAAGAACTGGCCTGTCCCGTGATCGCCTTGTCGCAGCTCTCCCGCCAAGTCGAGCAGCGCGACGACAAGCGGCCGCAACTCTCCGATCTGCGTGAATCGGGCTCAATTGAGCAGGACGCTGACGTTGTCATCTTCGTTTATCGCGAAGAATATTATCTGAAGAACAAAGAGCCCAAGATGGGCACCGAAGAATATTTCAAATGGCAGACCGAGATGGACCAGGTGCATGGCCGCGCCGAAGTCATCATCGGCAAGCAGCGTCACGGGCCCACTGGCACGGTGCAATTGCAATTCGATGCGGAAGTGACGCGCTTTTCGAATTTGGCGCGCGAAGACGCGTTGCCGGACCGGATGGACTAAGCGATGGCCAAGCGCGGCGCGACTTATGCCTGCCAGATGTGCGGCGCTGTCTATGGCCGCTGGCAGGGCCGTTGCGAAGCTTGCGGCGCTTGGAACTCGATTGCCGAGGAAAGCGCAGGCGCGCCTTTGCCCGGCGGATCGGGTGGCAAGGTCGCACGCGGCAAACCTTTTGCGCTTGAAGGCCTGATGGGTGAAGCGAAGGACGCACCGCGAACAGCGTCCGGCATTGCCGAACTCGATCGCGTAGCGGGCGGTGGACTTGTGAAGGGCTCCGTCATTCTGCTGGGTGGCGATCCTGGCATCGGCAAATCGACCTTGCTGATGCAGGCCTCGGCCTCGATGGCGAAACGCGGCGAACGTGTGGTCTATATTTCCGGTGAAGAAGCCGTCGGTCAGGTGCGGTTGCGTGCCGAACGGCTCGGGCTGTCGCAAGTGCAAGTCGAACTCGCGGCGGAAACCAATGTCGAAGACATCATCGCGACATTGAGCCAAGGCCCTGCGCCGACACTTGTCATCATCGACTCCATTCAGACCATGTGGTCGTCGCTGGTCGATTCCGCGCCCGGCACCGTCACGCAGGTGCGAGGCGCGGCGCAGGCGCTCATTCGCTACGCTAAGACGAGCGGTGCCGCGCTGATCCTCGTCGGGCATGTGACCAAGGACGGACAGATTGCAGGCCCACGCGTGGTCGAACATATGGTCGATGCGGTCGCTTCCTTCGAAGGCGACAGCGCGCATCATTTTCGCATTTTGCGCGCCACAAAAAATCGGTTTGGGCCGACCGACGAGATTGGCGTGTTCGAGATGACCGGCGCAGGCCTCGCCGAAGTGCCCAACCCTTCGGCACTGTTTCTTGCGGGTCGCGACACCTCCTCCCCCGGTACTGCTGTCTTTGCCGGGATGGAAGGCACGCGGCCGATGCTGGTCGAATTTCAGGCGCTTGTTGCGCCGACGAGCCTTGGGACACCGCGGCGCGCGGTCGTCGGGTGGGACCCGGCGCGGCTCTCGATGATCGTGGCGGTGCTCGAGGCGCATGCCGGGCTCAAGCTTGGGATGCATGATATCTATCTGAACGTTGCAGGCGGGATGAAAGTGACCGAGCCTGCCGCCGACCTTGCAGCGGCGGCGGCACTGGTATCCTCGCTCGCCGGGCGACCCTTGCCGCCGGATAGGGTCTATATGGGTGAGATTGGCCTCACAGGCGCTCTCAGGCCCGTTTCGCAAAGCTCAGCGCGCCTGAAAGAAGCCGCCAAGCTCGGCTTTGGCTCAGCCTTCCTCCCGCGGGCCGGAATCGATGGTGCCGGCAAATCGACCCTTGCGCTCGACGCCGGAGGGGATGTGACCGACCTTGTGGCCGGAATAGCGGCGGGAAAACCCCATAAGAAGGCAATCCCGGCCTCGTAAACCGGGTGACGGAATCGGGGGCGGCGTCTATAAGGGCGCAACTTCCGGACCAGCAAGCGGAACAGGCATGAACGCGCTCCCCATCGCCATCCTCGACATCATCGTGATTGGCATTGTGATCCTGTCAGGCCTTCTGGCAGCCGTCCGTGGTTTCACCCGCGAGGTTCTCGCCATCGCATCATGGGTTGCAGCCGCAGCGGCAGCCTATGCATTCCACCCGGTCGTGTTGCCTTATGTGAAGCCCTATATTTCGAACGACAATCTTGCGCTCGCCGCCTCCATAGGCGCGGTGTTCATTGGCGTTCTCATCATCGTGTCTCTGTTCACGGTGAAGATTTCCGATCTCATCCTCGATTCAAAGATTGGCGCGCTCGATCGGTCGCTTGGCTTCATCTTCGGCGCGGTACGCGGTTTTCTGATCGCCGTCATCGCCTTCATGTTTTTCGACACGCTGGTGGGCGAAAAGCAGCAGCCCGAATGGGTGAAGCAGGCTAAGACGCGCCCATTCCTGAAGGAAACCGGCGACCAATTGTTGGCCCTTCTACCAAAAGACCTCGACGCGCTGAAAAAAGCGGCTCCGACGATTCCCGGCCTACAATTGCCGGGCGAAGGACAGGGCACCCCTGCGCAAGCCCCGGCACCTGCGGCACCTGCCGCGCCTTCGGCGGCACCGCCCGCCCCTGTGACGCCCAATCAGGCTCCCCCTGCCAACAATCAGAAGCGGACCGATCAGCAGGGCCTACAAAATCTGATCAATTCAACGACCGGTGCGTCGGCCAATCCGCCACCAAATCCGGCACCTGCACCCGGTTCCACACAGCAAAACCAGCCTAGTCGTTGAAAACATGATCCGGTCATCGCATATATTCGGCGGTGATCTCTCGAGGCGGCAAGGCCGCGCGGTAAGCCCATGACAGAACTCGATTTCGACCTCGACGGAGACAGGCTCCGTGAGGAGTGCGGCGTATTCGGGATCTACAATCATCCCGACGCAGCGGCCATCACAGCCCTCGGGCTCCATGCGCTGCAGCATCGTGGCCAGGAAGCGGCGGGGATCGTCACATTCGATGGCGGTCGTTTTCATTCCGAACGAAAGCTCGGCCTCGTCGGCGATAATTTCTCAGATCGTGCGACGATCGATCGGCTCAAGGGCAATTGCGCGATCGGCCATGTGCGCTATTCGACCACCGGCGAAACAATCCTGCGCAATGTTCAGCCGCTTTTCGCCGAATTGACAGGCGGCGGTTTCGCTGTCGCGCATAATGGCAATCTCACCAATGCTCTGATGTTGCGCCGCCAACTCGTGGCAGAGGGCGCGCTTTGCCAATCGACTTCAGACACGGAAGTCATTCTGCATCTTGTCGCACGCAGCCGCAAAAATCGCTTCATCGACCGCTTCATCGATGCGCTCGCGCAGATCGAAGGTGCCTATTCCTTCGTTGGTCTGACTAACAAGAAAATGATCGGCGCGCGCGACCCGCTCGGTATTCGCCCACTCGTGCTCGGCGAACTCGATGGCGCGCCCATTCTCGCTTCGGAAACATGCGCACTCGACATCATCGGCGCACGCTATATCCGCGACGTGGACAATGGCGAAATCATCGTCTGCTCGGAAGACGGGATTGAATCAATCAAGCCTTTCCCGCAGCAGCCGATGCGGCCCTGCATCTTCGAGTATATCTATTTCGCCAGACCCGACTCCATCGTGCATGGCCACTCGGTCTATGACATGCGCAAGCTGATGGGTGCAGTGCTCGCACAGGAATCCGGCGTGCCAGCCGATGTGGTGATCCCTGTGCCCGATTCAGGTGTTCCGGCGGCGCTCGGCTACGCGCAGGAATCAGGCATCCCTTACGAGCTTGGCATCATCCGCAATCATTATGTCGGCCGCACCTTCATTCAACCGACGCAATCGATACGCGAGCTCGGCGTGCGCATGAAGCACTCGGCCAACCGCTCCGTAGTGGAAGGCAAGCGCATCGTTCTCGTTGACGATTCCATCGTGCGCGGTACGACTTCGGTTAAGATCGTGAAGATGATGCGCGAAGCGGGCGCAAAGGAAGTGCATTTCCGCATTTCATCGCCGCCGATCCGCTTTCCCGATTATTACGGCATCGATACGCCGGAGCGCGACAAGCTGCTTGCGGCCACACATTCGCTCGAAGAGATGCGGAAATATATTGGCTGTGACAGCCTCGCCTTCCTCTCGGTCGAAGGCATCTATCGCGCGATGGGTCAGGGTGAGCGCAATCCCGACCGGCCGCAATTTACCGATCATTGTTTCACCGGCGATTATCCGACGCCAGTGACCGACAAGATCACAGAAGGGCCGAAGCAATTGTCGATGCTGGCGGAAGTGGGCTGATGGCGAAAACTCTCGAAGGCCGCATCGCGGTTGTCACCGGCGCATCGCGCGGCATCGGTCGTGCCGTTGCGCTCAAGCTCGCGGAAGCAGGCGCGCACATCATCGCTATCGCGCGTACGCAAGGTGGGCTTGAAGAACTCGACGACGAAATCCGCAAGCTCGGTTCGACGGCAACTTTAGTGCCGCTCGATTTGACGGATTTCGATGGACTGGACCGTTTGGGCGCCGCGATTCACGAGCGCTGGGGCAAGCTCGATATTCTCGTCGCCAATGGTGCGATCTTGGGGCCCATCACGCCCGTCACGCATGTGCAACCCAAGGAATGGGATGCGGTGATGGCGACGAATGTGACGTCGAATTATCGCCTCATCCGTTCAATGGATCCGCTGTTGCGCGCATCCGATGCAGGGCGTGCGATTTTCGTATCGTCGGCCGCATCGTGGAAATGCACTGCCTATTGGGGCCCCTACTCAGTCTCGAAAGCGGCGCTCGACGCACTCGTGAAAACCTATGCGGCAGAAGTGGCGTCCACGCCGGTCAAGGCCATGATGGTCAATCCCGGCCCGTTGCGCACAGACATGCGCGCGCGTGCGATGCCGGGCGAAGATCCAATGACGTTGAAAACGCCGGACGATCTCGCGCCGCATTTCGTGACGCTGGCTGCGCCGTCATGGACCGAGACAGGCAAGATTTTCGACTTCCCGCTCAATAAAGTCACAGCGCATCAGTTTCCAAATTAGATTGGAATGTCAAAAGGTTTCAGAATTTTCTGTGTCGCGATTTTTTGGCAAAAACCGCCGTAACACGTCCGATAAAGGCTTAATTATCCAATCGACTTCTAACCACTTCGCTAGCGCTAGCAAGAACAGAAGAAAAAAAATCGTGAAAATAAGTGTTGCTCCGTGACCTAATCCACTCGCCAACACCCCAACCAGCGTACCCGCACCCATCATCCAAAAAAAGCGCTCTTGCTTTCTTTCGGTTTTTTCCTTTTCCAGCTGAAGCTCAAGCTGAGCAGCTGCGCGCTCGGTTGCACTTACGCCATCCTTGGTCGCGACAATGTCACGAACTTTAGCCGGCTTTTCGTTTGAGGTACTCCGCGTGGATGTCTTCGTCTGGGATTGTGATACCTCTGATTCCGGGGACATAATGCTTTGCCCAAGCGCCTTCTGACCAATGTGTAAGATCTACGAGATCTCCCGGCTTCTTGGGCAAAAGTTCATTGCAAACTTCTTCCAATAAGGCACGACGAGAATCATTATTTTGAAAATACCCCGCATGATAAAAAACATCCTGCACGGGCTTTGCGCCAAACATACGAACACGACGATAAACTGAAGGCTCTACTGGGCCATAGTCCCAAGCCTCAAAACGCCCCTCAAATAACAGCGAACCTTCGTTCCTACCCATATAAACCATCTGGGTAATATAAAGAATTTTTTGCAACTGCAGGTTGGTCACCTGCCAGTTCCCTTTTTCGCAAACAAACTTAGCGACTGAGTCTACCCGCGCGGCCATTGGAGCACTCTCAAGACATCAGACCCTACGTAAAGTGTTCCATGATTCCATTAATATATCAAGAATGGCTTATTTCTCTTTGTCGTAAGGATTGTCGGAATTGCGCATCGACAGGCGGATCGGCGTGCCCGGCAGATCAAAGCTCTCGCGCAAGCCTGTGATGAGATAGCGATGATAGCTATCGGGCAATTGATCAAGCTGATTTCCGAAGATCGCGAAATATGGCGGGCGCGATTTCGGCTGTGTCATATAGCGGATTTTGATCCGGCGACCGGAGACGGCCGGCGGCGGATGCGCTTCGGTCATTGCCTCCAGCCAGCGATTGAGTTTCCCAGTCGGAACGCGGCGCGACCAGACTTCGGCGGCGTCAAAACAGGCCTGCATCATCTTGTCGAGGCCCTGTCCATTTAAGCCTGACACTGGCAGCACCGTCACGCCGCGCAAATTCGAGAGCGTGTGTTCCGCTTCGTCGGCCAAGCGCTTCAACAAGGCCTGACCGTTAGCGACCTGATCCCATTTGTTAAGCACGATGATCACGGCGCGACCTTCGCGCTCGATCACACCGAGAATGGCGAGATCCTGTTTTTCAAATGGGATTGTCGCATCGAGCAACAGGATCACCACTTCGGCAAAACGCACAGCGCGCAAACCATCCGCGACCGACAGTTTCTCAAGCTTATCGTCAACCTTGGAACGCTTGCGCATACCCGCCGTGTCGAACAGCTTCACTTTGCGACCATGCCAACTCCATTCGACACCGATGGAGTCGCGCGTAATGCCCGCTTCCGGCCCCGTGAGCAAACGCTCTTCGCCGATCAAGCGATTGATGAGCGTGGACTTGCCCGCATTCGGGCGACCGACAACAGCAATGCGCAAAGGACGATCGGGATCGTCCTCCTGTTGCTCCTCGGCCGGCTTTGCCGTGTGCTCGGGCAAAGCTTCACGTACGGCATCGTACAAATCAGCGAGGCCTTCACCATGCTCGGCGGAGAATGGGATCGGATCGCCCAGGCCCAGCGCATAAGCCTCTTGCGCTTCCATCATGCCGAGCTTGCCTTCCGCCTTGTTGGCGAGAAGGATCACCGGCTTGCCGGCACGGCGCACAAGTTGCGCGAAATGACGATCCGCTGGCGTGTTGCCTGTGCGGACATCGACGACGAAGATCACGGCATCGGCATCGAGCAAGGCTTCTTCCGTCTGGCGGCGCATACGGCCTGCCAGCGTGTCTTCTTGAGCCTCTTCAAGGCCTGCCGTGTCGATCACGATGAAATCGAGATCGCCGAGATGCGCTTCACCCTCGCGGCGATCGCGCGTGACACCCGGCTGATCATCGACAAGCGCGAGCTTCTTGCCAACCAAGCGGTTGAACAGCGTCGATTTACCGACATTGGGTCGGCCGATGATGGCGAGTGTAAAACTCATGTCATTCCTGAGCGCCGGATTGGCGCATATATTTATGCTGACTTGGAATGCTTATTTGGAAACCGAACCCGATTTCACCAGACCAAGATAAAGATCGACGCGGCTCTTCAATTGCGGCGATGCATTCGGGTCTGTCAGAATGGCATCGAACTCTTTGCCAGCGGCTTCGTATTGTTCCGCCTTCAGCAGCGCGAGGCCGATGACCTCGCGTGCAAGCCCCGACATTTCACTGCCGGACAGAAGCGGCTGCAATTTGGCTCGCAGCGTATCGGCTGTTGCATCGTTCGACATCAGAAGAGCCGCGCGCAGACGCGCGAGATCCTGCACGATCTTGGGCAAGGATGTGTCTGCAGCCAGCGCGTCGAACGCTGCAATGCCCTTCTTCGTATCGCTCGTACCGAGTTCGGCGGCGTCGCGTAGACGCGCCAGTGTGCGGTAGCCGGATGTACCGCTCTTCTCGAGATCGCTTAGGATCTTCTGTGCCTCGGCCGGACGGCCGGCGCGGCTGTCCTCGAGCGCCTGCTCGAAGCGAGCGCCCGATTCCTGCGACTTCTGAAGCTCTTGATGCTGATAGAAACGCCAGCCAGCCGTGCCGAGTACGATCAGGATGGCCGCACCGATGAACAGGTTCTGGTACTTCTTGACGAGGTCGAGCGCCCGGTCGCGCCGAACTTCCTCCTCAATCTCGCGGAAAATATCGCTCATCGGTCTTTCGTTTTCGATCGGGTCAGACAGGGCCGCAAGGCCAAAGGCCCCCGGCCCCTTAAAAGGGTTGCCGGGGGATTAGCATGGGCAGGCCGCCCCGTCATCACCCGAAGACGGAGACGCCGATCAACCAGCCATGGAGCTTAAGCATAGCCCCATAGGCGATCGTGCCGACGACGAGCGCGATGACGTCCTCCTTGCCGAAGCTATGAGGGGCATAAGCGGCAATGGCAGCGTCCTCTCCCCGCTTCTTGACCGCAATCCGGTCATAAACGGCATAGGCGAGGAATGTACCGAACAGCACAATAGACCCCAGATCGCCATTGGCCAGGAGATGGGCCAAGGCCCAAATCTTCACCGCCACCAGCATCGGGTGCTTGAGAATGCGCTTAAGCTTGCCGGCCGGGGCATAGGCCGCCGCCAGAGCGACGAAGGCGGGCCACATCAAAAGCACACTCAGATGGCGCAGTCCCCGCGGCGGGTCCCAGACCGGAACCATCCCAGCCGCGCGATAATCGCCAAAGCCTTTTACGATGAGGACAAAGCCAAACAATGAGACGATGCTGTAGATCGCCTTGTAGCGCACCTCGCCCAGCGAGACCAACAGATCGCCGCGCCGCTCCCGCATTGTTGTGAACACATGGGCCGCCATGAAAATGGCAAGGCCTACTATCATCAGGATCATATCGATCGCTCCCGCGGCTGAAAGGCGCTTCCGTATAGCATTGGTCGCGCCATGCCCCAAGGCGCGCGATGGCGCAGGGTTTCAAAGGCAGTTCGCCAGATCCGATGGGGCGGGAGCACTTTACAACCGCATCCCGCATCGCGGCCGGGACATTAACCGCACCGGGGCGTGACTGACATGGCGAAGATCGGATGACGGCAATTAAGCGAAACGCTCATGCGTCCGCGCCTTTTCGGAATTGTCTATTGAGGTTGGACGAAGTGCTTGCTAATGCGATGTCACGATCCTTGCGGGATCGTCGCATTCGCGCGCCGCGTGTTTGAGGGACATCGCGTCAAAACGGCACGATGCGCAGTGCCGCTGCAAGAAATCCCCACGCTTGGAGAACAATTTACGACCTTTGCGCGTCTTTATTGTGCTTGCGCTCAGTGGGGCTGCCTATGGCGTGGCTGACGATTGCATCAGGCGCAACACGGCCTTGTCTGAAAGACCGCACGGCGCTGCTGCGTTAGCGTTGACAACGCCGGCAAGGCCCGCGTGACAGCGATCATTGCACGCGGGCCGGTGGCGAAAGCGGGTTGCGTTATGAGCCCGCTAATCGACGATCGCGAGAAGGTCCTTGGCTTCCACCCGCTCGGACGGTCGTGCGAGCAGCTCCTTTACCGTTCCATCGCGTTCAGCCCTGACGGCCGTCTCCATCTTCATCGCTTCAATCGTCATAAGAACGTCGCCCGCTTTCACCGTCTGTCCCGGTTCAACCAGAATGGCAGAGACCAGTCCGGGGATCGGCGATCCGACATGGCGCATATCGGTGGGATCGATTTTGACCCTCGCCTCGGCATTCGTCTGGATAGAACGGTCCTTGACGGTAACGACACGGGGCTGACCGTTCAGTTCGAAAAACACCTCGATCCGGCCGGCGCCGTCGGGCTGGCTGATTGTGAGAAGCCGGATATGCAGGTTTTTGCCCGTCTCGATCTCGACGGTCGTTTCCTCCCGTTCCGACAGACCGAAATAAAACACCGGCGTCGGCAGAGCTGAAACGGGCCCAAACTCCGCGCGGTGCGCAAGGTATTGCGCATAGACTTTCGGATACATCAGCCACGATACAAAATCGTCTTCGCTTAACTTGCGGCCGAGCGCAGTTTCGGCCTTTTTCGCCTCTTCGACGAGATCGACGTTTTTGAGAAGCGCGCCCGGACGGATGTTGAGCGGTTGTTCGCCCTTGAGTACCTTGCGCTGCAAATCCTCCGGCCAACCTCCCGACGGTTGGCCAAGCCCGCCACGCATCATGTCCACGACGGAGTCAGGAAACGCCACTTCGCGAGCCGGATCGAGTACGTCAGCCTCGCTGACGCCTTGGGACACCATCATCAGGGCCATATCACCAACAACTTTCGAGGAAGGCGTAACTTTCACAATATCGCCAAACAAACGGTTCGACGCTGCATAGGCAGACGCGATCTCCGGCCAGCGATCTTCAAGTCCCAACGATCTCGCCTGCTCCTTGAGATTGGTCATCTGTCCGCCTGGCATCTCATGGACATAAACATCCGATGAGCACGACCTGATCTCGCTTTCAAACCCGCCATAATTCCGACGGACGTCACCCCAGTAGCTGGAGATGCTGCGGATTGCGTCGAGATCGAGACCCGTATCGTATTCAGTGCCACGCAAAGCGGCGACAACCGAGCCCAAAGCCGGTTGGGCCGTTCCACCCGACATGGCATCCATAGCAAGGTCGACAATATCGACTCCGCTCTCGACCGCCGCAAGAACCGTCGCGCCTCCGATCCCCGATGTGTCATGCGTGTGGAGATGGATCGGCAGATCCGATTCCCGCTTCAACGCGCCGATGAGAAGACGTGCTGCTGCGGGCTTCAGCAAACCCGCCATATCCTTGATGCAAAGGATGTGACATCCGGCCCGCTCCAGTTCGCCCGCCCGATCGAGATAGTAATTAAGGCTGTATTTAGATCGGTTTTGATCAAGCAAATCGCCCGTATAACAGATTGCGCCTTCTGCAATCTTACCGCTCTCACGAACCGCGTCGATCGCGACGCGCATGTTTTCGACCCAGTTCATACAGTCGAAAATGCGAAAGACATCGATGCCCTTCGCGGCTTGAAGTATGAATTGGCGCACAACATTATCAGGGTAATTAGTGTACCCCACACCGTTTGCCCCGCGCAGCAGCATCTGCGTCATAATGTTTGGTAATTTCGCACGAAGGTCATGCAACCGATCCCATGGGTTCTCGATGAGAAACCGCATACTTGTATCGAAAGTTGCACCGCCCCAGCACTCCAGCGAAAACAATTCGGGTGTGCTGCGCGCATAGGCATCTGCGGCAAGAACGATGTCACGGCTACGCAGACGAGTCGCGAGCAACGACTGGTGAGCATCACGCATCGTCGTGTCGGTCACGAGAGGCTTTTTCTGTTCCTTAAGCCACGAGATAAAACCGTCCGGCCCCCTTTGCTCGAGAATTTGCCTCGTCCCCATGCGGATCGCCGCATCAATGCGAGGCGGGGCGACCTCGAAGCCCTTGGACCGTAATAGAGGCTTGTTACGAAGTTCAGGATGCCCATTCACGCTAACATCGGCGATGAATTTAAGAAGTCGTGTCGCACGATCCCGCTTTTTCGGGAGATTGAAAAGTTCCGGCGTATCATCGATGAAGCGAGTTGTATAAGAGGCGGATTTAAACAGTGGATGATTGATCAGGTTTTCAAGGAACGGAAGATTGGTCGCCACCCCCCTGATCCGATATTCACGCAAGGCACGGTTCATTCTTGCCACGGCTTCATCAGCCGTTGCTGCCCATACCGTCACCTTTTCCAGCAGCGGATCATAGGATCTGGTGATGATCGCCCCGGAATAGGCCGTCCCGCCATCAATGCGGACCCCAAACCCCATTGCTCCGCGATAGGCCGTGATGCGTCCGTAATCGGGGATAAAATTCTCCTCCGGATTTTCAGTCGTGATACGGCACTGGATCGCGTGGCCCTTGAGTTCGATTGCGTCTTGCACGGGCACGCCTGTTTCTGCAGGCAAGCCAATCTTCCCGCCTTCGGCGATCCGGATTTGGGCCTTGACGATATCGATGCCGGTGACCTCTTCCGTCACCGTATGTTCGACTTGGATCCGCGGATTGACCTCAATAAAATAGAAAAGACCCGTATCGGCATCAACCAGAAATTCAACTGTGCCGGCGCCCTTATACTGGCTTGCACGACCGATCTTCAGCGCAGCGTCGCATAATGCTGCACGCGTCGCACCGTCCAAAAAGCTCGCGGGCGCGCGCTCAACCACTTTTTGATGCCGACGCTGTATACTGCAATCGCGCTCATATAGATGGACTATTGTACCAAATTCATCGCCGAGTAGTTGAACCTCGACGTGCCGCGCGCGCCGAACAAGTTTCTCGACATAAACCTCGTCCTTCCCGAAGGCCGCCCGCGCCTCACGGCGAGCAATGTCAATTTCTTTTTTCAAATCGTTCTCTGTCTCGATCACGCGCATTCCGCGACCGCCGCCACCCCACGACGCTTTGAGCATGAGCGGATATCCAATGCCGGACGCGACCGGCAAAATCCCCTCAATATCCGCCGACAAGGGCGGACTCGCAGGCATGACTGGTACGCAAGAATCCTCGGCAAGTTTGCGTGCGCTAACTTTGTTTCCGAGCAGCCGCATCGTTTCCGGTGACGGGCCAACAAATATGATGCCGTTTGCTGCACAGGCGTCGGCAAATTCCGGGCTTTCGGACAGGAGTCCATAGCCTGGATGAATCGCATCGGCAGACGTCTCACGCGCAACGCGTAGGATTTCTTCAATCGATAGATAGGCCGCTACGGGCCCCAAACCTTTGCCAATTCGATGCGCTTCATCGGCCTTGAACCTATGGAGCGATAGCAGATCTTCCTCCGCATAAACCGCAATTGTCGAAATCCCCAATTCCGTGCAGGCGCGGAAAATCCGAATGGCAATCTCGGAACGGTTCGCAACAAGAAGACGCTGAATCTTGCGCATTAGATCACTCCAGAAAAGAAAGCCAAGGGCTCTCGTCCCCAGCTCCGGCCGTTTGAAATGAATGGTTAGAGCGCGCCGCGAGCGGGGGACCGAACCAGGAAGCGATGTTCAGAAACACAACTCTCTACGGACAGAATCTGTCGCTACAACGATGCGAACTCACGGTTGCAATTGCTTATCTAGAAACTAATGCGATTGGCACGGCGTATAACTCACCCGTCACCTTGAGGCAAGATTCCACGACGACGGAACTCATGGACCGCGGCTGAAAATGGCCTCGCTCAAAAAAAGAGAGCACGGAGGATCAAGCTACCCTCATGCGAATACATCCGAGGGGTTGAAAAATCACTCCCACTCAATCGTGCCGGGAGGCTTCGACGTCACGTCATAAACAACGCGATTGATGCCTTTGACTTCATTGATGATGCGGGTTGCAACACGGCCCAAAAAGCGCATGTCATAGGGATAGAAATCCGCCGTCATGCCATCCACCGACGTCACGGCGCGAAGCGCGCAGACATGATCGTAAGTTCGGCCATCGCCCATCACGCCGACAGTCCGCACCGGCAGCAATACGGCGAAGGCTTGCCAGATATCGTCGTAGAGACCGGCGCGACGGATTTCTTCGAGATAGATTTCGTCCGCGAGACGGAGAATGTCGGCTTTTTCTTTCGTGATCGCACCGGGAATGCGGATTGCGAGGCCCGGCCCCGGAAAAGGATGCCGACCGACAAACGCGTCCGGCAGACCCAATTCACGACCCAACGCGCGCACTTCATCCTTGAACAATTCGCGCAACGGCTCGACGAGTTTCATCTTCATGCGTGCGGGCAAGCCGCCGACATTATGATGCGATTTGATGGTGACGGAGGGGCCGCCCGTAAATGATACGCTTTCGATAACGTCAGGATAGAGCGTACCTTGCGCGAGAAAATCAGCGCCGCCAATCTTCTGCGCTTCCTCGTCGAACACATCGATGAAAAGTTTGCCGATGGTCTTGCGCTTCACTTCTGGATCGCTGACGCCTTCAAGCGCATCCAGAAACAACTTCTCTGCGTCCACATGGACGAGCGGGATGTTGTAGTGATCCTTGAAAAGCGCGACGACCTTCTTCGCTTCGCCCAAGCGCAGCAAGCCATGATCGACGAAGACACAGGTCAGCTGATCGCCAATGGCTTCGTGGATAAGGACAGCCGCGACGGCAGAATCGACGCCGCCGGATAGCCCGCAGATCACACGGCCTTGGCCCACCTGCGCGCGGATCCGCGCGATGGCTTCCTCACGGAATGCCTTCATCGACCAATCGCCCGTGCAGCTTGCAACCTTGCGGACGAAATTGCGCAACAAAGCCGCGCCATGAGGCGTATGCACGACTTCGGGATGGAATTGTACGCCGTAGAACTTCTTCGCTTCGTTAGCAACTGCAGCGAAAGGTGCGTTCTCTGATGTCGCCACCACCTCGAAACCATCTGGCAACTTCGTCACGCGGTCGCCATGGCTCATCCAGACGGGATAGTTTTCACCGACGCGCCAGACATCGTGAAAGAGCGCGCAATCCTTCTTTACCGTGACTTCAGCGCGACCGAATTCGCGATGATGACCCGCTTCGACCTGTCCGCCCAATTGCGCCGCCATGGTCTGCTCGCCATAGCAGATGCCGAGCACGGGCACGCCGGAATCAAAAACCGCTTGGGGCGCGCGTGGGCTTTGGTTTTCTGTCACCGAGGCTGGGCCGCCCGAGAGGATCACCGCTTTCGGCTTCATCTCGTGGAAGGCTTTTTCGGCCGATTGGAACGGCACGATCTCTGAATAGACGCCTTCTTCGCGGACGCGGCGGGCGATGAGCTGGGTCACCTGCGAGCCGAAATCGATGATGAGGATTTTATCGTGTTGGACGTCAGTCATGGCGGCGATCCGTCAATCGGTACGAAGGAGCGAGGCGAAGAAAAATCCGTCGGTCTTGGTGCGCAACGGCGTCAGCAAAATCCCCTGCCCGCCAATACTGCGATATTCCGCAAGCGTAGCGAGACCGGCGCGGCGCGCGATATCCTCCACTGCTTCCAAAGTGAAGCCGGGATGACGCGCGAGGAATGCATCCACGGCATCGTCGTTTTCCGGCGGCAGTAGCGAGCAAGTCATATAGGCGATGCGTCCGCCCTTTTTGACGAGGTCGGCGGCGCGGTCGAGCACAGCGGCCTGATCCTTCTGGCGCTGTTCCAGCGCACCCGGGCGCACGCGCCATTTCGCATCGGGGTTTCGACGCCAAGTGCCGGTGCCCGTGCATGGCGCATCGACGACGACAAGGTCGGCTTTGCCTTCAAGATCGGCGAGCGGATCGTCGCCTTTGCCCTTGGGCGACCGCACCTGCACATTGCGGACACCGGCGCGATCGAGGCGATCATAGATCGGTGCGAGGCGGCGCGTGTCGGTATCGGTCGCGAAAATCTGGCCGTGATTGTTCATCAGCGCGGCGAGCGCCAACGTCTTACCGCCACCGCCGGCGCAGAGATCGACGACCTGCATAGATGTGTCGGGCGCGCAGAGTTGCGAAACGAGCTGCGAGCCCTCGTCCTGCACTTCAACATGGCCTTTGAGAAAAGCAGGATCGGATTGAATGGCAGGTGCACGGCCATCGTCGCGCAATGCGATGCGCAAACCTGTCGGTGCGAGGGCCGCTTTCTGGACGTGATGATGCGCGAGTTCGCGCTCTACCGCATCGACATCGATTTTAAGCGTGTTGACGCGCAGATCGACGGGCGCGCGCTCCGTCATTGCAGCCAATTCGGCAGCACGCGCTTCGCCGAAGGCTGCCGCCAAAAGCGGATCGAGCCATGACGGATAATCGCCGAGAACATGAGCAGGTGCATCGGCCAAGCGATCGTCAGCGAGTGCGTCCCGCTCCTCATTGGAGAGCGGTGCAGGTGCAAAGCGCTCGCCTGAACACAGCGCAGCGATGCCTTCTACTGTGAAACGGCGTGAGCGCTTCAACATGCCGAGCACGAGTGCGCGGCCCGTTTCTGCGCCCATGATGAAGGCGGCGGAGGCCTTGACGCGCAACGCATCGTAGACGAGCGCCGCAATAGCGGCACGATCTCCCGAACCGGCAAAACGATGTTTGAGTCCCCACTCCTTGAGTGCATCGGCGGCAGGACGGCGCTCGGCCGCAATGGCATCGAGAATTTCGATGGCCGCTGAAAGACGCGCAGAAGGGGTCACTCTGATCTCACCGTGATGTGGGGTAATTCGGGCTTTCGCGCGTGATCGTTACATCATGCACATGGCTTTCGCGCAGGCCCGCAGATGTGATGCGGACGAATTGCGAGCGCTCGCGGAAGGCTTTAAGATTTTCTGCGCCGACATACCCCATGGCCGCGCGCAGACCGCCAGCAAGCTGATGCAGCACTGAGCCAACTGCACCCTTGTAAGGCACCTGACCTTCAATGCCTTCGGGCACGAGTTTCAATGCGTCCTTAATGTCCTGCTGGAAATAGCGATCGGCTGAGCCGCGCGCCATCGCGCCGACAGAACCCATGCCACGATAGGCTTTGTAGGAACGGCCCTGATAGAGGAAGACTTCGCCGGGGCTTTCATCCGTTCCGGCGAGGAGCGAGCCGACCATGGCCACTTCAGCGCCCGCAGCAAGCGCCTTCGCCAGATCGCCGGAGAATTTGATGCCGCCATCGGCGATCACCGGGACATTGGATTTAGCCGCTTCTTCCGCCGAATCCATGATGGCGGTGAGTTGAGGCACGCCGACACCGGCAACGATGCGTGTCGTGCAAATCGAGCCCGGACCAATGCCGATCTTGACGCAATCGGCCCCTGCTTCGATGAGCGCGCGCGTGCCGCCTGCGGTCGCGACGTTACCGGCGATAATCTGCACCGAGTTCGAGAGCTTCTTGATCCGTGTAACGCTGTCGAGGACGCGTTGCGAATGGCCGTGCGCCGTGTCGACGACGATCACGTCGACGCCTGCATCGATCAATATCTCGGCGCGGAGATAGCCCGTCTCGCCGGTATTCGTCGCTGCTGCCACGAGGAGGCGACCACGCTCATCCTTCGAGGCGCTCGGATAGGCAACCTGCTTTTCCATGTCCTTGACAGTGATGAGGCCGATGCAGCGATAATGCTCGTCGACGACCAGCAATTTCTCGATGCGGAATTGATGCAGCAAGCGCTTGGCTTCCTGCTGGCTGACGCCTTCCTTCACCGTGATGAGACGATCCTTTGTCATCAATTCGGAGACGGGCTGATCGGGATTAGTAGCAAAACGCACGTCGCGGTTCGTCAGGATGCCAACGAGCTTGCCGGGCTTGCCGGCGGGGCCACGCTCGACGACAGGAATGCCGGAGATGCCATTTTTCTTCATGATGTCGAGCGCTTCGGAAAGCGGCTCATCGGGATAGATGGTGAGCGGGTTCACCACCATGCCGCTTTCGAATTTCTTCACTGCGCGCACTTCCATCGCCTGCTCTTCGGCGGTGAGATTGCGGTGAATGACGCCAATGCCGCCGAGCTGCGCCATGGCGATGGCCATGCGGCTTTCGGTGACCGTGTCCATCGCGGCAGCGATGATCGGCAGATTCAAATTGATGCGCTGGGTGAGGCGTGTCGCCACCGAGACATCGCCCGGCATCACGAGCGAATGGCCCGGCTGCAAGAGCACGTCATCAAAGGTCAGGGCTTCGCGAATCTCAGCCAAATGGGCCATGGGCCAACTCCTTCAGGGCGGGCTAATGAGTCGGGGCCCGCACCCCGGTTGGCGGTTGGCCTTATCACGGCATCGGAGATTGCGGAACCCGTAAAAGCCTCGTCCACAGGGGCGCGGCGGTCTTTTTCCGTCATGCACGGATGCCCAAAGGAGAAGCTTGGGTCTTACGACCAAGCCGCTTCATCAACCACCCAGTTCTGCCTCGAGACGGGCAGCCAAGGTTTCGAGAACAGCCAATCTGGCATGACGCTTGTGGTTTGCGGCCACCAACGTCCACGGCGCGTCGGGCGTCGAGGTCCTATCGACCATTTCGTTCATGGCGACCTCGTAGAGAGGCCATTTGGCCCGGTTGCGCCAATCCTCCGCCGTGATTTTGTAGTTCTTGTAGGCAGTCTCCTCGCGCTCCTGAAAGCGGCGGATCTGCTCCTCCTCGCTGATGGCGAGCCAGTATTTGACAACGATCAGGCCAAACCCCGCCAGGGTTTGCTCGAAATCGTTGATCTCGCCATAGGCGCGCCTCCAGTCCTGCGGCTGACAGAAGCCTTCCACACGCTCGACGAGGACACGGCCATACCAAGAGCGATCGAAGAAGGCGATCTTGCCCAGTGGTGGGAGATGGCGCCAAAAGCGCCAGAGATAGGGACGTGCACGCTCCTCTTCATTGGGTGCCGAGGTCGGATAGACACGGTACTGCCGGGGGTCGAGCGCCTCACGCACGCGGCGGATGGCACCGCCCTTCCCGGCCGCATCGTTTCCCTCAAACACCAAGACCAATCCGCGCTTGCGGAAGGCGCGGGATTGCACGGCCTCGGTCACGCGCTCTTGCACCGCACGCAGATCATGGGCGTAGGTGGCCGCGTCAGCCTGGGCGTCCATTTCGAGCGTGGACAAAACTGAGATGAAGGGCAGACCGGGCACGGGTGAAGGCGGATGAGCCCGCTTCCCGCTCTTCGGCTTTGCATCCTTGCCTCCCATGAGGGCGGCGGCAGAAGCATCCGCCGCTTTCTTCATCGCGGCGCGATCGGCTTCTGGCAATGCGAGCGCAGCGTTCATTTTCGTGAGCAGCAGGTTGCCGACGGCAATATCGCGATAATGCGGATCGGAGGCCGAGACGACATCCCATGGCGCAAGCGCCGTCGAGGTGAGTTGCGCCATGTCGAGCGCTGCCTCCAACAATTTTCTCTGCTCCGATTTGGTATCGACGCGATCCCATTCGCGCACGACGGGGCGTTTCCACACACCGCCCTGCTCGGCTTCGTCTAGCCGTTTTGCAGCCAATTTGCGTGGCATATGCAGCCAAAGTTTCAGCAGCAGAACACGCTCTTCGACCAGCATAGCTTCAAAGCGGTTGATGGTCTCGAGCCCATCGTGGAAACCGGCGCGCGACAGTTTGCCAGTTGCGCGCTTCAGCATCGGGTGATGATACCAAGAGCCCAACATGATGCCGGTCCGGCCCTTTGGCGGCAGATCGCGCCAGTAACGCCACGCGAAGGGCCGTAGCCGCTCCTCATCGGTCTGGCCATCATAGGTCATGGTGACGAGGTTCTGCGCGTTCATCCATTCGTAGAGACGGTTGAGAACGCCACCCTTACCCGCGCCGTCGGGACCATTGATGAGGATTAGGATCGACGCCTTCTTCGTCTCCGCAAGTTGCGTTTGTGCCGCGAGAAGATCGACCCGCAGTTGCGACGCAAGCTTTTCGAACTCCGCTTTGCCGAGCGAATGGTCGAGCGCAGCAGAATCGAACATAGCCTTAATCCTCTTCCTCGTGGGACGCTTGCGAAATGTCGATCTTGCGACCACGGAAACCCGTTGCAAGCACATAAAGCTCGGCGGAATCTTTGCGGCTTGCGGCTGGCTTCACATGTTTGACGAGTGTGAAATCGCGCTTGAGATCGGCCAGCAAGGAGCCTTCCGTGCCGCCTTGCAAAACCTTGGCGACGAAAGAGCCGCCCGGCGCCAGAACCTCACGCGCGAATTCGATCGCGAGTTCGGCGAGCGCCACGATCTTCAGATGATCGGTTTTCTTATGCCCAATCGCATTTGCCGCCATGTCCGACATGACAACATCGGCCGGACCGCCAAGCATAGCACGGAGTTTCTCGGGCGCGTCGGGATCGAGAAAATCCATGACAGCGAAATCGACCCCTGCAATCGGCTCGATGTCGAGCAGATCGATACCGACGATCTTACCCTTAGGCCCGATACGCTTGATGGCGACCTGCGACCAGCCGCCGGGCGCAGCACCCAAATCGACCACGCGGGCACCGGGTTTCAGCAATTTATACTTGTCGTCAATCTCGATCAGCTTGAACGCAGCGCGCGAACGCCAGCCCTCGCGCTTGGCGCGCGCAACATAAGGATCGTTGAGCTGGCGTTCGAGCCAGCGCGTTTGCGAAACCGTTTTCTTTTTCGCTGTCTTCACGCGCTGCTTGAGCGAGCGGCCACCCTCGCGGCCGGAACCGGACCCCGATCCTGTCACGACCGCGCTCCATTCACGCGCCAGCCATCTTCCAGCATCAAATCCATCAGAATTCCTTCTCGCAAGCCACGATCGGCGATGCGAAGGCGGCGCGCGGGAAAAGCCCGGCGGATCGCCTCCAAAATGGCGCAACCTGCCAGCACGAGATCGGCTCGCTCAGGGCCGATACAGGCATTGGCCGCGCGCTGGTCGTAACTCATTTCAAGCAGGGTCGCGAGAATACCGTCGATCTGCCCATTCTCCATCCACAAGCCGTCAACACGACGGCGGTCATAGCGTTCGAGACCGAGATGGACGCCAGCGATGGTCGTGACCGTACCCGACGTCCCAAGTAGATGGAAATTGTCGCAGCGCGCCGTATTGGTGACACGCTCACGGAAGGGGCGCAATTCACGCTCGACTTCCGCTACCATTGTGTCGAACACTGCACGCGTGACCTGATGGCCGCCATGTTTTTCAGCAAGGCTCACAACGCCCAGCGGCAACGACGTCCAAGCTGAGACGCGGTTGCGCAATTCTCCCGTGCCCGCACGCAACCAGACGAGTTCTGATGAACCGCCGCCAATATCGAACAGAACGACACCTTTGGCACTGGGATCGGCGAGCGCTGCGCAACCCGCTGCTGCGAGATGTGCCTCCGTTTCGCGATCAACAATTTCGAGGCTCAAGCCCGTCTCACTCTGGACGCGATTGATGAAATCGCTTCCATTCGCCGCCGCGCGGCAAGCCTCGGTCGCGATCAGGCGGAAGCGATTAACGTTGCGGGCCTCCATCTTGCCACGGCAAATCCGGAGTGCAGCGATGGTGCGGGCAATCGCGGCTTCACCGAGGCGACCCGAGCCGGACAGGCCCTCGCCTAGCCGGACGATGCGGGAGAAGGCATCGAGGATACGGAAACCGCCGGGGACCGGGCGGGCTATTAAAAGGCGACAATTATTCGTGCCCAGGTCGAGCGCAGCATAGATGGACTTGGTCCGGACAGGGCGGCCATGGGGATCGGCGGAAGCCGGAAGCGTTCCGTCTGTCATGGGCGCGGGCAATCCTGTCTCCACCCGCGTCACGATTTATCCCTCTCCGGCTCATCACCAACTGCACGATGAGTGTATCAAGCCGCTGCGGCAGGTTCCACCTTTTCAGCATTGTCTTGGGGCGCCCGTGGGGAGCGCTGGAAAACGGCATCGGCCGGCTTAACCCGTCCGACCTCGACCAAGCGGCCGACATGGCTCCAAACGGCGCGAGGCGCAATCGGTTTACACAGGACGTCGTCGACGCCTGCCGCCAATGCCTCCTCAATCAAGCGCCGATGAGGCCGGGAGACCATGAGCATGACGGGTGTCTGCCAGATGCCGCGGGTACGGTCGGCCCGCAACATACGGCAAACCTCAATACCGTTTAGGAACGGGACGTCGACATCTACAATCAGGAGATCCGGCCTCGCCTCGGCAAGCCCGCTTAAAGCTTCGGCTCCGTCGGTTGCTTCAAAGACGCGTTTGATCCCGCATTGAGCCATCATGTCACGCAGGACACGGCGGCAATAGACGCTCGGATCGGCGATCAGTACGGTTAGGTCAGGCAGCATCAATGGGCCCATGGGTGGAAACCTCCGCCCCTTTATGGCCTGACCTGCGTTAAAGCTTCGAAAACTGGATGATGGCCTTGCCGCGAAGCGGCTGCCGCCGTAATCCTAACCTCACTCACGGGGTGCTGTGGAAGCTGAGAGGTCGTCAGACCAACCCGTCGAACCTGATCCGGATCATGCCGGCGGAGGGATGAGCATGGTGAATCTTTTCAATCATGTGCATTCGCTAGCGGCATGTCCCTTACAAGGAGCCGACCAATGCTGATGCGTCTCATTCTCTCTGCCATCGCCGCGATCGGCGCGGTGACAGCGACCGCCGCGCAGGAAAAGCCAGCGCTGACGGTCTACACCTATTCGTCTTTCACTGGAAAATATGGGCCGGGCCAAGCGATCAAGCAGGCCTTCGAAGCGCAGTGCGGATGCACGCTCAACTATATGGCGATGGACGACGCCGGTAGTCTCTTCGCGCGGTTAAAGCTCGAAGGCGAAGCGACCAAAGCCGATGTGGTGCTCGGGCTTGATGCAAACCTTGCAGGCGAAGCGAATGCGACGGGCCTGTTTGCGCCCCATGGCGTCGATCCCAAAACCTTGTCGCTGCCGCTCGCTTGGAACGACCCCAATCTTGTGCCGTTCGATTGGGGCTATCTCGCTTTCGTCTACGATGAAACGAAAGTAAAGAATCCGCCGAAAAGTCTGAAGGAACTTGTCGACAACGCCAATGGTCCAAAGATCGTTGTGCAGGATCCGCGCACATCCGCGCCGGGGCTCGGCTTCCTGTTGTGGATGGCAAGCGTCTATGGCGACAAGGCACCAGACGCGTGGAAACAATTGCGGCCGCGGATCGTGACCTTCACCAAGGGGTGGTCGGAAGCTTATGGCCTCTTCCTCAAAGGCGAAGCCGATATGGTGCTAAGCTACACGACATCGCCCGCCTATCACATCGCTGTCGAAAAGAAGACCCAATACAAGGCCGCGCCCTTCGCCGAAGGCCATTACGTTCACGTCGAACTCGCCGGCGTGACAAAGGTGACGAGACAAAAAGAACTCGCCAACCAATTCATCGCCTTCATGCTGTCGGATGCATTTCAAGCAAAAATGCCGGAGGGCAATTTCATGTACCCGGCGCGCACACCGGCGAGCGGACTGCCTGCGTCCTATGCCGATCTCATCAAGCCTTCCAATGCGATCCTGATGCCGACTGCGGAGGTGCGCGACCGGCGGCGGGCTTTGGTCGATGCGTGGCTCGATGCCACGGCACGATGACGGCGACGCATCGAACGCACGCAGCGTGTTCTCGTTAAAAATGGGGCCAATGGCGGCACTCGCCGTTGGCCTTCCCGCCATTGTAGCTCTCATCGGCCTGACAATTGCTGGCGGCGGCCTCGACACGACCGCGCTCAAACAGGCGTATGTCCAAAGGGTCATCGTCTTCTCCGCCGTGCAGGCTTTTCTCTCAACCGCCATTGCGCTGTTGGCAGGTGCTGCATTGGCTCTGGCGCTGGCACGCCGTACTGCATTTGCCGGACGTGCGCCGCTCATCGCACTCCTGTCGACCGCAACCGTACTGCCGGGCATCGTGGTGGTGTTTGCCATTGTTGCGCTTTATGGCCGCACGGGATTTGTCACTGGTGCGGCTCGGGCTTTGGGTTTTGAGTGGGGCATCTGGCTTTACGGATTGCCGGGAATCCTGATCGCGCATTCTTTTCAGAACATTCCTTTTGCGGCACGGCTTTATTTGCATGCCCTCGAACGCACGCCGCCTGAACATCACCGGCTTGCTGCGAGTTTGGGAATGTCGCCCTTTGCGATCTTTCGGCATCTCGACTGGCCTCGGCTCAAAGCGGAAAGCGCAGGCCTTGCTGCTCTCATCTTTCTGCTCTGCTTCATCAGCTTCGCCGTCGTTCTGGCGCTCGGCGGTGGGCCGGGCCGCGCCACGCTCGAAGTCGCCATTTACGATGCGTTGCGCGGCGAAGCCGATTTCTCCCGTGCCGCTACGCTGGCGCTGTTGCAAGTGGCGATCGGCCTCGGCTTGACGCTCGTCCTCGCGTGGCGCACGGCGCCCATCGCCGAAGAAGCGGGCACGCGCTACACCCTCATCCGCGCTGACCGAACTTCGTTGTCCTTGCGCGCATGGGACATTGCAGTGTTGATGGCTGCCTGTCTTTTCATCGTTCCGCCGATCCTCAGCCTGACGGCGGGCGCGTTTTCATTGGCCACATTTTTCTCTGCGGACATGCTGCAAGCGTTTATGACGAGCCTTGTTCTGGCCGCGGGCGCGGCCTTCATCGCCACGCTGCTCGGTTATGCGTTGGCACGTGGTGCCATCGACGGAAAACGCGCGATCTATAGCGGGCTTGCCTATGCCACGCTGGCGATGCCGCCCTTCGCCATGGTGGCAGGGCTTTATTTCGCGCTGCGTCCGGTCGCGAATGTGATGGCGCTCGGTGGCCCGCTCATCATCGTCATCAACGGGCTGATGGCATTGCCCTTCGCCTATCGCCTTATTGAGACCCCACTAGCCATTGCACATCTGCGCCATGGCCGCCTCGCGCAATCGCTGGGCATGAATGCGCGCGACCGATTTCGGTTTGTCGAATGGCCCTTGCTCAAGCGCCCGCTCTTAACGGCAGCTGCCCTTGCTGCCGCTCTCTCGCTTGGCGATTTCGGCGTGATCGCCTTTTTCGGCGGCAGCGACTTAGTTACGCTCCCTTTGATGCTCTATCAACAACTCGGTGCGTACCGCATGGACGAGGCCGCCGCGACAGCGTTTTTTCTGGCCTGCCTTGTCTTTGTCTTTGCGCTTGGCGCATTACGAGATTCTAACCATGCTCACAGTTGAAGCTGTCACCATCTCCTATCCCGGTTTTGAAGGACTTTACGATTTCACGCTGCCCCGCGGTACGTTGGCGGCGGTGATCGGCCCGTCGGGTGGTGGCAAGACCACGCTCTTCAACGCACTAGGCGGATTTGAAACGCCGCGATCAGGCCATATGAGATTCGACGACGTCGATTTCACGACAGCGCCACCTGCCGCGCGACCAACAGCGATGCTGTTTCAAGATCACAATCTTTTTCCGCATCTCAGTGCCATCGAGAATGTGGCGCTTGGCATCGACCCCGGTTTGCGTCTCGATGCATCGCAATGGCGCGAAGCGGAGCACGCCCTTAAACAAACCGGGCTCGGCGGCATGGCGCGCAGACTGCCAGCAGCCCTCTCGGGCGGGCAACGTCAGCGTGTGGCTTTGGCGCGCGCATTGGTCCGCGCCAAGCCGATCCTCCTGCTCGACGAACCATTCGGCGCGCTCGATCCCGGACTGCGCAAAGAAATGATCGCGCTTGTCGACGCGTTGCGACAGGCGCGCGGCTTTACGGTGTTAATGTCGCTGCACACGCCTGACGATGCGCTGGGTCTTGCCGACCGGATGGTGTTCATTGCGGAGGGCCGGGTCCAACTCAACGAAACGCCGGAGCGGGTTCTCCACTCCGGCGCATCTGAAATTCGGCGCTTTCTGGGACGCTGAGGCGAAAGCTCACTCGCTCTTTTGGAAGGCCGCATGGCTTGCGACCGGAACGGTTGCAGCCGTAGGCTCGACATCCTTTTCCGCTTTTACCGAACGGCCGCCTCGCTTCGTCCAAGTTTCCACCTTATCGAGATAGAAGTAGACGACCGGCGTAATAAAAAGCGTCAGCAATTGCGACACCATTAACCCGCCGACGACAGCGATACCGAGAGGTTGGCGCAATTCCGAGCCCGCGCCTGCACCAATAGCAATCGGCAGCACGCCAAAGATGGCTGCGAAAGTCGTCATCATGATCGGGCGAAAACGGATCAGCGCTGCTTCGCGCACGGCATTCAACGCATCGACCCCTTCACCTCGCCTTTCAATCGCGAAGTCGACCATCATGATCGCGTTTTTCTTCACAATACCGATCAACATCAAAATGCCGATAATCGCGATCACCGACAGATCCATGCCATACACTTTGAGCGCAATCAGCGCGCCGAGACCGGCAGAGGGAAGGCCCGATAGAATCGTGATCGGGTGGATGAAGCTCTCATACAGAATGCCGAGCACGATATAGATCACAAGGACGGCTGCGAGAATGAGGAAGCCCTGCCCTTTGAGAGCTTCCTGGAAGAGTTGTGCCGAACCGGCAAAACCCGTCGTGATGGAAGCCGACAAGCCTGCCTCGCGCTCAAGCCGCTTGATGGCCTGAACCGCATCGCCAAGGGCGATGCCCGGTGCAAGGTTGAATGAGATCGATACGGCCGGTTGCTGCGCGATACGGCTCACAGAAAGCGGACCAATATTGCGCCGGATCGTGGCAATCGCTTCGAGAGGCACATTCGCCCCTGTCGATGATTTCACGAAAATGCGCGAGAGAGCCGACGGATCGGTTTGGAAACGGCGATCCGCTTCCATGATCACCTGATAGTCGGATGCAGGCGTATAGATTGTCGAGATCTGTCGCGAGCCGAACATGTTATAGAGCGTCTGCCGAATAGCGTCGGAGTTTACTCCCAGATTGGCTGCCTTCTCGCGATCGATATCGACGACAAGCTGCGGATTGGTTAGTTGCAGATCGATCGAGACGTCACGCAATTCATTGAGCTTTGTCATGCGGTCGCGCATATCGGGCGCGGCGGCGTAAAGCGCGCCGAGATCAGCTCCTTGCATGGTATATTGATACTGCGCGCGGGACTGCCGACCGGAATTCAGATTGATGTTTTGTACCGGTTGCAGGACGAGGGTGATGCCGGGAACCTGCCCACTCGCGCGGCGCAGACGTGACATCACAACATTAATATCGTCGCGCTGGTCGCGTGGCTTCAGAGCCACGAACAGGAAGCCGGCATTCGGTGCCTGGTTACCAAGGCTCGACGTCACATAGTCAACCGCCGGATCCTGACGGACAATTTCGTTGAGGCGCTGTGTGCGCGCCATCATCGCCTCAAAGGACGTGTCGGGAGCTCCTTCCGTCGCACCGCGCAGAAGGCCAGTATCTTCGAGCGGGAAGAAGCCCTTCGGCATGTCAGCAAAAAGCTTGGCCGTCACGAACACCGAAGCGATTGTCAGGACGAGAACAGCAAGGCGCCAACGCAGGACGAAGTCGAGCGCTGTTCGATAGGCCCACAGCATCCCGTCGAAACCCGCTTCCACCGTACGGTCAAACAGGCCCGGCTTTTTATTGTGATCGATGGGCTTGAGGATGCGGGCGCATAACATTGGCGTAAGCGTGAGCGAGACAAAGCCCGAGACCAAGATCGAGACCGAGATCACGACCGCAAATTCGCGGAACACTTTGCCGACAACGCCCCCCATGAAAAATACGGGGATGAAGACGGCGACAAGCGACAAGGTGATCGAGACGATGGTGAACCCGATCTCGCGTGAGCCGCGCAACGCGGCATCGAAAGGTTTCATCCCCTCTTCGATATAGCGAACGATGTTTTCGAGCATCACGATGGCATCGTCGACCACGAAACCCACAGCGAGTGTAAGCGCTAGGAGTGAGATATTGTCGATCGAATAACCGAAGACATACATCGCCGCGAACGTGCCGATGATCGAGACAGGCAGCGCCAAGGTCGGGATGATCGTCGCCGTGAGCGATTTCAAGAACAGGAAGATGACCATCACGACCAGCACGATCGACAGCATGAGCGTGAATTCAACGTCATGCACCGCTTCGCGGATCGGAAGCGAGCGGTCATTGAGGACCGCCAGATTGATCGAGGCCGGTATTTGGTCGCGGTAGCCGGGGATGCGATCACGGATCTTGTCGACGACGTCAACCGTGTTGGCATCGGACTGACGATAGATCGCCAAGATCATCGAGCGGTCATTGTTATACCAGCTCGCCACTTGATCGTTTTCAACCGAATCCCTGACCGTCGCCACGTCTTCGAGACGGACGGGAATATTGTTCTTCGAGGCCACGATCAGCGGCGCATAATCCTTGGCGCGCTCGAGCTGGCCGGATGCCTCGATGGTAATGCGCTGGCGCTCGCCGCGCAGTGAGCCCACAGGCTGGTTCGAATTCGCCTGATTGATCGCCGTCCGAATGTCGTTGAATGACAGGCCACGCGCCGAGAGCGCCTCCGGATCGACCAAGACGCGGACCGCGTATTTCTGCGACCCAAAGATCTGCACTTGAGCGACGCCGGGGATCTGCGAAATCTGCTGTTGCAGCACCTGCTCTGCATAGTCATAGACCTTTGAGAGCGGCAGTGTACCGGATGACAAGGCAAGAAACAGAACCGGCTGATCCGCCGGGTTCACCTTGCGAAAGCTGGGCGGGTTTGGCAGATCGGCAGGAAGCCGGCGCGCCGCCGCGCTGAGCGCCGATTGCACGTCGAGAGCGGCACCATCGATGTTGCGATCAAGGTCGAATTGCAAAGTGATGTTGGTCGAACCCTGCGTCGACACGGAGTTCATCGATGTGATGCCGGAAATAGTTGCGAATTGTCGTTCGAGCGGGGCCGCGACCGAAGCGGCCATGGTCTCAGGGCTTGCGCCCGGCAATTGGGCGCTGACGTTGATGGTCGGGAAATCGACGCGCGGCAGTGCCGCGACCGGCAATTGCCGGTATGCAAACAGACCGAAAATGATGAAGCTCAAGGTGATGAGCGTTGTCATCACCGGGCGGCGGATACAGGCCTCAGGGAGATGCATCAGGAGGCTCCCTTTGCCGGTTGACCTGCGGCAGGCGCCGGTGCGCCGCCCTTCTGTTCAACGCGTGCGCCGTCCGTTAGCAACAATTGACCATCGGTGACCACGCTCTCGCCGGCCTTGAGGCCGGAAGAGATGATGGCTTCGCCCTCAATGGCGCGATCAAGCGTGACAGGCCGTACTTTGGCAACACCATCCTGCACGACAAAGACGAAATTGCCGTTTTGCCCGGTCTGCACCGCTTCTCGCGGCACAACGATAGCGTTGGCCTCCGTCCGCAATGTCACCCGCACATTGCACAGCGCACCCGGCCACAACAATTCATTGTCGTTTTCGAACATGGCGCGCAGCGTGATGGTACCCGATGCATTGTCGACCGAATTGTCGATCACTGCAATTTTTCCGGTTGCCGCTTTCGTCGTCCCTTGCGGGGTTGCGGCAACGCTGGCTGTTCCCGCGTCCATAGCGCCGCGCAAATCGACAAGCAATTTCTGCGGTACGGCGAAGGCGACATAGATCGGGCTGATCTGAATGAGTGTCGCGAATGGCATCGAGTTCTCGGCAATCTTGGCGATGTTACCCGGCTTGACGCCGACAACGCCGATCCGCCCGGAAATGGGAGCGCGGATCGTATAGAAACCGAGCTGTACTTTCAGATGTTCGAGGGCGGCCTGATCGGATTGGATCTGCGCCTGCAGCGTCGCCATTTGCGTACGGCTATTGTCGAGATTGACGCGCGAGCCAGCATCGTTCGCCATCAATTGCTCGAAACGACGGACGTCGCGTTGCGCCTGTTCAAGCTGTGCCTGCGAGCGGGTCAGTTGTGCCTCGGCCTGCTTGATCTGCGCTTCCACCGTGCGCTGATCGAGCTTGATGATGACGTCGCCTTCCTTGACCGTCGCACCATCGGCGACGAGGACTTCCATCACTTGGCTTTCCACGCGCGACCGCAGGACGACGCTCGACACCGGTTGGACAACGCCGATCGTATCAAAGCGCACCGGCATCGCCTTCTGGACAGCACTCGCCATCAAGACAGGAACGGTCCGCGCCTGTTGGCCACCCGGACGGGCTGGTTGGGTCTGGGCATGAACGGCTGATACCGCGACGAGCGAAATCGACGCGGCGAGAAGTACAGGCAAACGAACCATCAAACGCGGGCTCCGCTGGCTTCGAGCCCCATCAGCAGGCCCGGACTGCATACTGCGCAGACGGAGCCTTATAACGCGGCCGTGCCGTAAATTGAATAGAGTTCAGGACACGAGGGGCATAATCCCATCGATGTTATATCCACTCTCTCCCATAGAATTGAAACGTGACGTTGGTAAGGCAAGCGGAAACCGTACTGTACCCCATGGTGCAATGCACCAAAACTGCTCATCCCACGAGAAGTGGCGCTGGAATGGGCGAAATGCCTTGCACGATGGCCACCTCCTTCTCCCATTCAAGCGCGCGGACAAAGGATGGCAAAGAAGATATGCCTTGATAATAAGCAGCAACACCGGGCGTGAAGCGGTTCTTGAGATCGAGGTAATCGGCCAGCAAAAGCGCGTAACCGACCGACAGGTCGGCAAGCGTCAGCCGGTCGGCACAGAGAAACCGCCTCCCATCGGACACCACCGCCTCAAGCGCGCGCAATCGCGCGAGGAACCAGCGCGTATAATCCTCCGCGGCCTGCGGAAGGCGCCGCTCTTCCGGTTCGAAACGGCTATAGCGAAGGATGATGGCTTGCGGGAAAGACAGCGTCGCTTCGCCGTGATGGGCCCAGTTGAGGCAGGCGGCGAAATCCGGCTCGTCGTTCCCAACGGCCAAGCGTGAGGTGGGATGTCGCGCAGCGAGATACTCACAGATGGCCATGGATTCCGTCATGACGGTTCCATCCGCCACGAAAGCCGGAATTGTCCCAAGCGGGTTGATGGCGAGATAATCGCGCTGTTTCACCCGTGGCGGAAACGGCAACATGACGAGTTCGATCGGGATATTGCCCGCCGCTGCACCCCACAACACACGGAACGAACGCGCGCCGACGCAATGATAAAGCGTACCGAGACTCACGCGAGCCACCTTTTGCGGCGGCGATAATGTTTCACCGCATGATAATCGGATTGATGACTGCCTCCGAGATAGGCTTCTGCCACATCCGGATTGGATTTCAGCATCTCGGCCGAGCCGCCCATTAAGATGCGGCCATTCTCGATCAAATAGGCGCTATCAGCGACATCGAGCGCCGCAATCGCATTCTGCTCAACGAGCAGCACAGAGACGCCCTGCTCCGCATTGATGCGTGAAATGATATCGAAGATTTCATCGACGAGGAAAGGTGCTAAGCCCAAACTTGGCTCATCCAGCATCAACAATTTCGGCTCGGTCATCAAAGCGCGCGCAATCGCCAACATCTGCTGCTCGCCACCCGAGAGATAGCCTGCTTTCGCCTTGGCGCGCTGAGCAAGCCGTGGGAATAGCGCAAACATCTTATCCATTAGCGCATTCACATGGCCGCGATCCTTGTGCATCGAGGCCGCGGCGATGAGATTTTCAGCGGGCGTCAACTGGCCGAAGACGCGACGCCCTTCAAGAACATGAACAATCCCCATACGCACGCGTTCGGGCGGATCGAGATTGACGATCGACTGGCCATTAAAAAGAACTTCGCCGCGCGAAACTTCGCCGCGTTCCGGTTTCAAAAGACCGCTGACCGATTTCAGAATAGTGCTCTTGCCTGCGCCATTGGCGCCCAGCAGAGCGACAAGCCCGCGTTCGGGAACCTCGATCGAAACGCCCTTCACCGCAAGGAAGACGCGGTCATAGACGACTTCGACATTGTTGAGCGCGAGCAGCATGGGAGCCCCGGATGGAAACCGCGCCGGGATTAACCGGCGCGGCGTTGATGTTGAATTACTTGCCTGTCTTCTTGAACTCTTCCGCATATTTGCGGATTTCATCCCAGACGACATCTTGGAATGCCGTGTACCAATCGGTAATCGGCACGAATTTATTGCCATCCCAGCGCGCGATACGTCCCATGCCGCCGCCCTGATGGTCGGCCTTGGTGACGGTGGTCGGCGGCAACATGCCTTCGGCGGTGAAGTCCTTGATGGAGGTGAGGCCTTCATTGAGCCATTGTCCGTTGGGAGGACCGTTCGGCGCTTTTTGCACGGCCATGCGCACGCCTTCGACCATAAGCGAGGCCATCTGCACACCGTAATTGTAATAGCCGGTGCCAACCTTGTTTTCCGGACCCGCGCCTTTGCCCTTGCCGACCACATCGGACAAAATGTCCTTGATGATCTTCGGATCGCGGCCGCCGACGCAGGGCTCGACTTTCATCACGCCCTTAGCGTTGGCGCGACCCACAACATCCATATCGGATTCCGACAACCACACGGATGACGACACGCGGTCCATGCGAAGACCGTTACGGAACGCTTCCGTCAACGCTACTGTTTGACCGACGCCAGCACCCCAGAAGATCACGAAATCTGGTTGTGCGCGGCGCACTTGCGGCCAAATTGCCGATTGATCGTTGCCCGGCGGCGTATAGGGGAAGGTGATCAACGTGAAACCGAGGCGCTTCGACAACACATCGAGAATCGGAAGAGGCTCTTTGCCGAAGGGCGTGTCGATATGCACGAAGACGATCTTCTTCCCCTTAAGATCGCCATTCTCCATCTTACGGAAATTCTCGATGATGAGCGCGGACTGCGTCCAATAGTTGATCGAGAGCGGCAGAACATAGGGGAACACCGTGCCATCTGCTGCATCTGAGCGGCCTGAAAACGCGGTGATCAGGTTGATCTTGTCTTCCAATGCGCGCGGCACAAGAGCGCGCGCAACAGGTGTGGACAACGGATCGATCAGCGCAACGCCTTCACGCTTGGCGCGCTCATAGGCTTCGATCGCGCGTGGCAGATCGTTCGCGTGATCGGACACATCGGCCACGATCTTGTAGCCGCCGATCCCGCCGCGCTCATTGACCAGCGTGATATAATCGCGCTGACCTTGGCTATATTCCGACGTCACGAAGGTATAGATCTTCGTAAAATCCTGCGGGAAGCTGAAGCGGACGACTTTTTCCTGCGCAAACACTTCACCCGTCATTCCCGGGACTGTGAATGCGGCGGCCGCTCCTGCCGTGCTAGCGAGAAATTTGCGACGATTCATTTTCATTGTGCTTCTCCTTGGTTCCCTTTGTGCTTTCTTATCATCGTCCTGCTTATTTTTGGGCGTGCCGGAATGGCCAGACCAGCAGGTATTTTCTAAAGTTATCGTAGATTTTCGCGAGCCCCAGTGGCTCGTATAAAAGGAAGAGAACGATCATCAGGCCATAGGCCAAAAGCGGAATATGAGCCCTGAGATCAATCGGGATGTCGGTACCAAGCGCCGATGCAACAGCGCCCAAGCTATTGTTCAGAACGATCGGAGCAAACAGGATGAGCGCCGCGCCCAGAAACGGACCGAGCACACTGCCGAGCCCGCCAACGATCACCATCGCCAGCAACTGTACCGACAATTCGAGATGGAACTGATCCGGTGAGATCGCCCGCAGATAGGCAACCGCAAGCACAGAGCCAATAACACCGCCAATGAATGACGACACCCAGAACGCCAGAAGCTTGTAACGATAGGTCGAAACCCCCAAGATTTGCGCTGCGTAATCCTTCTCGCGTACGGCCGCTAAAGCACGGCCGAAACTCGTGCGGCGAATGTTCAACATATAAAGAGCGATGAGAAACGTGACGCCGAAACAGAAATAATAGGTCGCCACATCGCTCTTGAGACTGATCCCGAGAAAGCTGACCGGTGGAACTTGCAACGTGGCCAACGATCCGCCGCTGATAATTTTTGTCTGCGTAAAGAAATCGACGATATATTGCATCGCCAATGTCGCCATAGCGAGGTAGATGCCCTTCACACGAAGCGCGGCAGCGCCGAATATCGACCCGATCAGCGCACTCATAAAACCGCCGCACAGCATCGCGATTTCAAGCGGCACACCAAACCGGACGAGATGAACGGAGGTGTAAGCGCCAATCCCGATGACAGCGCCATAACCGAGATGAATCTGCCCTGCCCCGCCCATCAAGAGGTTCAGCCCGAGTGCAGCACCTGACCAGATGAGCCACGGGACCATGTAGCCGACAAGATAAAGTCGATCTATCCAGAATGGAGCCGACAGAAGAAAGCCAAGAATGGCGAGGATAAGCACACGATCGAAGGTGAGCGGAAAAAGCTGCCGCTCATCCTGATAACGCGTGTGTCTGATGCCGGCGCGGCGGTAAAACATCCGTCACACCCTCTCGATATGTTCATGGCCGAAAAGACCATGGGGTTTAAATAGGAGCGTCGCCAAGATAATGACCGACGCCACAATATCCCGCGTCGAAGCTTGCACGAAAGGATCCACGACACCGGTCGCGAGACTTTCAGCTACGCCAACGATCACACCCGCCAGGATCACGCCTGGGATTGAATCGAGACCGCCGAGAATAGCGATCGCAAGCGCCTTGATTAGCAGCAACGACAATGACCAATCGACGCCCTGCGTCGCACCCCACAGAATGCCTGCGCCCGTTGCCGAGACGGCAGCGAGCCCCCATGCGACCGCGATGGCTTTCTCAACACGAATGCCGACCGACCATGAGGCCGTTTGATCGTCAGCAACGGCGCGCATCACAATGCCGTAGCGCGAATTGAAGAAGGCTAAAGAACCAAGGATCAGCGCCAGCGAAACAACGCCGCCAATCATGATCGATTGGTTGATCAGAATGTCGCCGACAAAAAGTGGCGCCGGCGAGATGCCTATATCTAACTTTTTTACAGCCGCGCCGAAAACGCCCGGCAGCAGCCCGCGCAGTGCGATCTCGATACCAAGCGTCAACATAATCGCCATGATGACGGGTTGACCGATCATCCGCCGCAAGGCTGAGCGCTCAATAAAAACACCGCCAAAGAACATCAAGACGACGGCTGCCGGTATGGCCAGCCAAATTGGAACGCCGAAATAATTGCCGACGACCCAAGTGATGTAAGCACCCGTCATGGCAAGCGCACCCTGCGCCAGATTGACGAGACCCGATGTCTTATAGATCAGCACGATGCCAAGAGAGACGAGCGCATACATAAGCCCGACAAAGACGCCGTTGATCATGAGTTCGACAATGAGGAAGAAATCCATCAGTGGGCCACCTCATTGATGATGAGCCGGCGACGTATCTTGCCGACCTCACCTGTTTCATAAGTGATCCGGGCATCGAAATCGATTTCATGCACGCCCGAGTAAAGCGCGGCGATCAATTCCGCATAGTGATCTTCAATCGTGTTGCGGCGCAGTTTACGCGTGCGCGTGATCTCGCCATCATCCGCGTCGAAATCCTTGTGCAGATTGACGAAACGGCGAATGGCAAGCGATGGAGGCTGTAGTCCGTTGACATGAGCCAACACTGACGCGATCAGGCCTGCAACTTCCGGCTTCTGCGAAAGATCAGCGTAAGAGGTGTAGGAAATCCGCCGTTCCTCCGCCCAATTTCCCACTGCATCGAAATCGATACAGACGATGGCCGTCAATTCGTCGCGGTCTGCGCCAAATATGGCAATGTTCCGGACATAAGGGCTGAACTTGATGCGGTTCTCGATGAAGCCGGGGATAAAGCGCTCACCCTTGGCGGTACGGACCACCTCGCTGACGCGGCCAAGCACAACCAGATCACCGTCAGAATCAATCTGCCCCGCATCCCCCGTGTGCAACCAACCATCGACGATCGCCTTCGCTGATGCCTCGGGATCGCCGTAATAGCTATCCACGACGGACGGCGATTTGATGAGGATTTCGCCGCTGTCGTCGAGCTTCATCTCAACTCCAGCCATGGGGCGACCGACCGTATGCAGCTTGACCCGATTATCTGCTTGAGCAGCAGTCAAAGCGCATGTCTCTGTTTGTCCGTAAAATTGTTTGAGATTGATGCCCAGCGCCCGGAAGAACAAAAATGTATCTTCACCCAGAGCCTCGCCACCCGTGAACACACGTTTGGCGCGCGACAAACCTAACCAATCGCGCAGCGGCGCGCGCACAAAGATATCCCCAAAAGCTTCCGTCACCCGGTCTGCGAGAGAAATTGGTTGATGGGCGAGACGCTTCTTCTCCAACTCAATAGCGCGCGGCATGAACCAATCGTACAATTTGCGCTTAAGTGGCGTCGCGTTCTGCATACCAACTTGAATGCGCGTCAGCATCTGATCCCAAGCGCGCGGCGCGGCGAGATAGAAAGTCGGTGCGGCTTCACGCAGATCATGAAGAGCCGTTTCCTGCCGCTCGGGGATGTTGATGGTAGCGACCATCATTAGGCCGGCGCCAACCGTGAAGACGAAGTCACCTACCCATGCCGTCGGCAGGTAAGCGAACAATTCTTCATGAAGCGCGAAATAACCACTCTGCTGCGCATTGACGACACCGCGTGCGACATTGCGCTGGCGTAACGGAATGCCCTTCGGCTTACCTGTTGTCCCAGATGAATGCAGCAACACGACGATGTCATCAGGCTTGGTACGACTCAAAAGATCGGCGGCTAAAACGGGATCGTCTTTCAACCGTGCCATTCCGTCGGCAATCAGTGCATCGAACGATATGACACCCGGTTCAGTATAAAGCCCGAGACCGCGCGGATCATCATAGACAATGGTTTTCGGGCGTCCGATACGTGCCCGCAATTCCAAGAGTTTATCGACTTGCTCTTGATCTTCGGCAATCGCCACATCCGGCGCACCATTCTCAGTGTAGACTTTGAGCTCTTCCGGCGGCACATCCGGGAAAACAGGAGAAGGAAAAGCGCGTAACATGCCAGCGGCCAGCATCGCGTAATACAGACGCGGTCTATTATCGCCAATGACGGTCAGCGCCATGCCAGGAACAAGGCCATGCCGCTCAAGACCCGCGGCAATCGCCAGAATTTCGCCCAACACTTCGCGCCAGCTCTGTTCCTGCCAGATGCCGAAGACTCGCTCACGAAAGGCAATCCTGTCTGGATATTCGGCAGCGTTACGGACGAGCGCCGCCACCAAAGTGGCCGGGGAACCATCCTCCGCCTTGTCCCAGACGAGATGCTTCGGCACGCGCGCGGCGAAGTCGTTCATACCGCGGCTCCCTTCATTTGCCGTTGCGCGGCACGCTCACCGATATAGGCCTTGATGACCTGTGGCTGGCTAATGGCCTCGCGCGGTTCGCCCGCGGCAATGATTTCACCATAGCTCAACACAACAATGCGGTCGCATATCGCGGTGACTACATCCATGTGATGCTCAATGATGAGGATCGTGACGCCGCGTTCCTCACGCGCATCGAGAATAAAGCGCGCAATGTATTCCTTCTCTTCCTGGTTCATCCCCGCCATCGGTTCGTCGAGGATCAAAAATCGCGGCTCTGCCACGAGTGCGCGCGCTAACTCGACACGCTTTTGCAAACCGAGAGGTACTGCCTCGACCGGTTCATTGCGAATGTCTTGCAATTGCATGAACTCGATGACTTCCTCGACGATCCGCCGATTGGCCAATTCTTCCTTCTGCGCGCCCCACCAATAAAAGAAAGAACCGAGGGCACTCGGATGCATGTGGATATGCCGACCGATCAAAATATTGTCGAGCACACTCATGCCCTTGAAGAGCGCGAGATTCTGAAAAGTACGCGCAATGCCGCGCCGCGCGATCTGATGTGGTTCGACATGCGTGATATCGTCACCAAACAAAGTAATCCTGCCTTGATTGGGCGGATAAAACCCCGTGATCACATTGACGAGCGTCGTTTTACCCGATCCGTTCGGGCCTACGAGACCGAAAATTTCGCCTTCATGCACATCGAGCGAGACGCCCTTAAGCGCTTTAAGCCCACCGAAGGAGCGTTCAATATCGCGACACGTCAAGACGATCGGTTTGTGCGGCGTTTGCATCTGGGGGTGTGATGTGCTCATGCCGCGCTGCCTTTACATTCTGAACACGCCGTAGCGGGGGTCGCCCCCAGCGGCGTTGCAGGCCGCCGAAAGCGCCATGCCTAAAGCATTGCGCGTATCGGCTGGATCGAGAATTCCATCGTCCCAGATTTCCGATGTCGAATAATAGGCGCTCGATTGTCTTTTATACTCAGCGAGGATGGGCTCGCGGATCGCTGCAATATCCTCGGTGGACAAGGTTTGGCCGTGGCGCGCCATCTGCCGCACCTTCACTTCCGTCAGAACGCCTGCAGCCTGCTCGGCACCCATCACGGAAATCTGGCTCTGCGGCCACATAAACAGAAAACGCGGATCAAAGGCGCGGCCTGACATTCCATAATTCCCCGCGCCGAATGACCCGTTGACGATAACCGTCAACTTCGGCACTTCCAGACCGGTGACCGCCATAATCATCTTGGCCCCATCTTTGGTGATGCCGCGATGCTCATAATCGCGACCGACCATGAAGCCCGTGATGTTTTGCAAGAACAGAACGGGGATCCGGTTCTGATCGCATAGTTGCATAAAATGCGTACCCTTCAACGTTGAATCGTTGAAGAGAACACCATTGTTGGCAAGAATGCCGACAGGACAGCCCCAAATATGGGCATACCCGCAGACTAACGTTGTCCCGAAAGCCGGCTGATATTCATGAAAACGGCTCCCATCGACGAGACGCGCGATAATCTCGCGCATATCGAACTGCGTCTTGATGTCGCGCGGAATGATTCCATACAATTCTGATGGGTCGTAAGCGGGAGGTTCAGGCTCCTTCCAATTCAAAATCGCCTTATCGCGTTTTGGGAACGTCGAGACGATTTCGCGCGCAATGGCAATGGCATGCATTTCATTGTCGGCAGGGTAATCGCCGGTGCCGGAAATGCGCGTATGAACATCCGCACCGCCCAACTCATCGACTGTGACTTCCTCGCCCGTTGCCGCTTTCACTAGCGGTGGGCCACCCAGAAAGATCGCGCCCGTCCCTTTCACGATGATGTTATACTCGCTCAATGCGGGGACATAGGCACCGCCTGCCGTGCAATGACCGAGCACCACAGCGACTTGCGGGATGCCCATTTTCGACAGCGTGGCCTGATTGCGAAAGATTCGCCCGGCCAAATATCGGTCACCGAACAGCTCAGCTTGCAAAGGCAAGAAGCCGCCTGCGCTGTCGCATAGATGGACAATAGGCAAACGATTTTCGATGGCTATATCAAGCGTGCGTACAATTTTCTTGATGGAGAGTGGATACCATGCGCCACCCTTCACGCTGGCATCATCGGCGTGGATGATCACTTCACGCCCCGATACGATACCGATCCCCGAGACGATGGCCGCACCCGGCACCTCACCGCCATAGGCTTCGCCTGCGGCAAGCGTCGAGAGTTCAAGGAAAGGCGTACCCGGATCGAGCAACGCCTTGATCCTGTCTCGCACGAACATTTTGTTCTGCCGCCGCAACCGTTCGAGATCTCGTTCCGGTCGCAAATTGCGCGCCGCTTCCTGGCGGGCTTTTAGCTCGGCCACCAAAGCGCGATTATGGGTTGCATTGGCACGAAATTCAGCGCTGTTCGGATCAATTTGGGAGAGGATGCGGCGCATCAGGCGTCCCCCACCAAACTGACCAGGAGCGTGCCACGCTCAAACGTAGCGCCCTCCGTCACATGCACGGCTTCGATAATGCCATCGCGCCAAGCGCGGATTGTCGTTTCGAGTTTCATACTCTCAATCACGAGAATGGCATCACCCGCAGCAACAGCCGCACCGGACTGCGCCGCAATGCGTACGACAGTTCCCGGCATTGGTGCGCGCGCGGCAGCGTTGGCTTCGGTTGCATCCGCACTAGCAAAGCGGCGCACCGGTTCATGATGTTTTAGGTGAAAATGGCGTCCGCCAAGATGGAGAAATATCTCCTCGCCCGCAATGGCGTAACGCACTTCACAATCCTCACCGTCGATGGCGAGCGCAAGATAACCTAGCGTCTCGCCTTCAAGCACGATCAATGTTTCTTTGTCATCCGCACGCAGGGAGCAACCACCCGGAACGGGAGATAGAAAAACATCGTGGATTACACCATTGATTTCGAGGCCGTGACGCATCAGTTCCGCCAGCCTCCCATCATCGCATGCATGGCCGGGATTTCTTCCGCCTCCTCCCTCAAAGAAGGGATTGCCATGCTGGCTGCTGCTAAGATGCTCGTGAGCGCTTCGCCCTCAAGAACGGGTGGTTTTGCTAGTTCAGGATGCGCATCGATGAAGCCGGTATGGACGTCGCCCGCGCGAAATGCGGACGAATTGGCCAAGGTTCCCAGAAACTCGATGTTAGTCTCACACCCCAAGATAACAAATTCGCGCAGGGCATCGCATGCCTTGTCAATTGCGGCGCTACGGCTAGAGGCCGAGACAATCAATTTAGCCAGCATCGGATCGAACGCGCTCGTCACGCGTTGGCCTTGGGCGAATCCTGAATCAACCCGTACGCCCTCGCCTTCCGGCGGATCGAATACGAGCAGCGGTCCAGTCGTCGGCAGAAACCCGCGTTGCGGCGATTCAGCATAGATGCGCAATTCGATCGCATGGCCCTGCGTGCGAATATCGGCCTGCTGCAAAGGCAACCCTTCCCCCGAAGCAATGCGCAATTGCCATTCGACGAGATCAAGCCCCGTCACTTCTTCCGTGACCGGGTGCTCCACTTGAAGCCGCGTATTCATCTCAAGAAAATAGAATTGGTCGCGGCCATAGATAAATTCCACTGTACCGGCATTGGCGTAATTCGCCGCGCGCGCCAGATCCACAGCCGCCTGACATATCCGAGCACGCAAGGCAGGCGTCAAAACAGGTGACGGCGTCTCCTCGACGATCTTTTGAAAGCGGCGCTGGGCCGAACATTCACGCTCGCCGAGATGGATCACATTGCCCTTACCGTCACCAAACACCTGCACTTCGATATGGCGCGGCTCCTCAACGAAACGTTCCACATAAAGGCGGCCATCACCGAAATAGCGAGCGCCTTCGCTTCGCGCCTGCCCAATTTCCTCATCGAGTTTTGTCATGTCGCGGACGATGCGCATCCCTTTTCCGCCACCACCTGCGGATGGTTTCACGAGCAAGGGCGCGCCGAGCGCTCGCGCCTTGGCAACGAAATTTGTGGGATCATCATCTTCGATTGCCGATGGCGCAACGGGCACGCCATGCTTCTCCGCAAAGGCGCGGGCGCGTACTTTATCGCCCATCAGATCGATCATGTCGGCCGTGGGGCCAACAAAGATCAAACCTGCATCGGCGACTGCACGTGCAAAGGCTGCATTCTCCGAAAGAAATCCATAGCCTGGATGGATGGCATCGGCGCCCGTCTTCTGAGCGGCGGCGAGTATCTGTGCCCCGTCGAGATAGGCAGCGACCCCGGAGCGACCTTCGATCAGAACAACCTCGTCCGCCATGGCAGCTGCAGGGGAACCTAGATCGAGCTCATGGCAGACAAGAACCGTAGCGATGCCAAGCCGCTGCGCCGTGCGGATGATGCGCACGGCAATCTCCCCGCGATTGGCAATCAAAATCTTGCGGATCGTCTGGCTCATGGACGCTCCTGTTTCACAGGTTGAAGCCCGGCCATGACGATGTCGACCAATTCCCTCGCTGTATTCTCAACATTGATCTGACGGCCCTGCACCGCTGACCATGCGCGATGCTCGACCGTGCCGAAGATCAGATCGCGCACGAGCCGCGGATCAATGCCGCTGCGGATTTCACCCCGGACTGCTGCTTTCTGCACAAGAGACAGCACAATCGACGTGTAGCGCTGGTTGAGCTGCCGGATGGGCGATACCGCATAATCTGTTTGTGTGCGTACCTCGGCGAAGAACAGCCGACACAAATCGACATCGTCGACGAAGGTTTGCAAATGACGGCAAACAAGATCGCGCAATTGCTCCGCAAAGGGTTGATCGCGCGCAGCAATTTCTTCGAGATCGAGCATCGTACGCTCGTAAAAGCGGCGCAAAACCTCGTTCAGAAGATCCCGTTTGTTGCGGAAATAACGGTATAGAAGCCCGTCCGAAATGCCGGCACAACGCGCAATATAGGCGACCGATGTGTTTTCAAAGCCGTTTTCCGCAAAAGCACTACGCGCCGCATCGAGGATCGAATCCGACCGATCTTGCATTTTGCGCGGGCTGATAACCGGCATGAAACCCCGTCATGCGGTTTACAACCGCATCCCCCAAACGTCCCGTCCCGAAGGCTGTCTTTTCAACGAAGACTTGCCTTATGAGAGTTAGTGAATAACATTCATTTAATCGAGTCAACAGGCTCCTTGAGAGGGCCGCCGGGAGAGCGCCATGTCATCCATGCAGACCGAGCACAGCAACAGTACCTACAATCCATTTGGGCTTTCGCCAGAGCACAATGAGATCCTCGATCTTGCGACGAATTTTGCCCGGGACGAACTTTCTCCGCTGCAAGAGCGGATGGACAATGAAGAATGGTGGCCCCCGCATGTGATGCCCGCGCTCGGCAAGATGGGATTTCTCGGCGTGACCGTACCAGAGCGCTTCGGCGGCGCGGCCTCTGATTTCTTCACTTCGGGTCTGATCGCGCAAGGGCTTGCACGACACAATCATTCAATCTCCCTCTCCTATCTTGCCCATGAAAATCTCTGCCTGAATAATATTGCGCGCAATGCGAATGAAGACATCAAGCAGCGCTATCTGCCGGGCTTGTGCGACGGATCGAAAATCGGCGCCCTCGGTCTGACGGAACCCGGCGCGGGTTCGGACGCGCTCGGCTCGATGGCCACGACCGCGAAGCGCGACGGCGATGATTACATCCTGAATGGGCGCAAGCTCTACATCACCAATGGCCCGGTGGCCGATGTACTGCTGGTCTATGCCAAAACCGACCCGTCAAAAGGGGCGAAGGGCATCTCGGCCTTCATTATCGAAAAGGGGATGCCCGGTTTCGGAGTCGCTCAAAAACTCGACAAGATGGGCTTCCGCGGGTCGACAACAGCGGAACTTGTATTCGATAATTGCCGCGTCCCGGCCAAAAACCTGGTTGGCGACGAAAACCGCGGCGTTGGGATCGTGATGAGCGGGCTCGATCTCGAGCGTGCGATTGTTGCCATGATCAATGTGGGAATGGCCGAACGCGCCCTCGAACTCTCCATCGACTATGCAAAGATGAGAGAGCAATTTGGAAAGCCGATTGCGTCTTTCCAACTTGTGCAAGGCAAGCTTGCCGACATGTATACCATGGTCGAGGCCATGAAAGCCTTGTGCTGGTCCACCCTCGCCGCGCTCAACAATCTCGGTGAAGGCGAAGGCGGACGCGGCGAAGCGCATAAGATCTCTGCGGCAGCGATCATGTTCGCAGCCGATAATTGTTCGAAGGTCGTCTCCGATGCGGTGCAAATCTTCGGCGGCTCGGGTTATATGCGCGAAACGGAGATCAACCGCCTCTATCGGGCATCGAAACTGCTTGAAATCGGCGCAGGGACGACAGAGATCCGCAAAATCATCATCGCGGGCGAATTGCTGCGTTGATCAGAATCGGGGCGGCCTCTTCTCAATAAAGGCCGTCACACCCTCACGGAAATCGGCCGTGCGCGCACGCGCGATGAAAGATTCGCGCTCAAGCCCCAATTGCGTATTGAACGGTCCTTCGGCCGCGGCATGAACCAATTTCTTCACCGCAGCATTTGCACCGGCCGAGCCCGCGACGAAACGATCTGCATAAGCGAGGCTCTCCGCTTCAAGATCGGCCAGCGGTACCACACGATTGACAAGACCCAGTGCCAATGCGCCCTTGGCATCGACAGGCTCATTCAACATGATGAATTCAATCGCGCGGCGCGCTCCGAGCGCATGGGTTAAGCTCCATGTGGTGCCGCCATCCGGCGATGTGCCGAGCTTGGTGTAGGCCGCGATCATGACCATGTTGTCGGCTGCAATCGCCACATCGCAAGCGAGCGCAAGACCAACACCGCCACCGGCGACCGCACCCTGCAAGACGGCGATGACCGGTTTTGGCATAGTCCGGATCGTTGTCATGATGCCGTGGAAAGCTTCGATCAAATTGCCGATTGTCTCTGGCGCGGCATCGAAATTCTCGGCGAACATGCCGACATCGCCACCCGCCATAAAGGCGCGCCCCTCACCCTTGATCCGCACTGCACGGATCGCCTCATCCTCGGCTGCACGTTGAACGGCGTCACGCAATGCAATGGCGAGATCGCGATTGAGCGCATTTAATTGCGCAGGACGATTCAACGTTATCGTCGCCACTGGACCATCGGCTACATAGAGAACAGGAGCTTCAGACATGGCGCCCTCCCGCGCTTGATATTCGAATGTTTTCCGGTAGTGTGACCTAAAAATGAATGACATTCAACAGGGGCCGGTATGACCCATTTACGCGTCGAAGAGCGCGGCAAAGCGCTCTGGTTGACCCTCGACGGCGAAGCGGACCGCAATGCGCTCGACGATACCATCGTGACGCAATTGACCGACGCGCTCAATGAAGCAGGTCAAACCGCTGGGATCAGTTCCATCGTGCTCACCGGAGCGGGAGAAAAAGTGTTCTGCGCCGGCGGCAATCTTAAGGCGGATGCAGGACCGTTCGTGCCCGATCCCAATCGCGCGCAGCATCCGCTCAAAGCGATGTTCTCAGCACTCAGGCACTGCCCCCTCCCCGTGATCGCGCGCATCAATGGCGCGGCCGTTGGCGGCGGGCTCGGGCTGGCCTGCGCCTGCGATTTTGCGATTGCAAGTGAGACGGCTGTTTTTGCTACACCCGAAGTAAAGGTCGGATTGTTTCCCCTCTTTATTCTGGCACCTATGTTTCAAATCATGCCGAAACGCGCCGTGCACGATCTTGCCTTCACAGGGCGCCGCATCGATGTGCATGAGGCTAAAGCACTCGGCATCATCAATGATTTCGTCGCTTCATCTGCTCTTGATGAGCGGGTGAACGCGTTGACGGCAACACTCGATCAGCATTCACGCATTTCTTATGCGTTTGGACGCGCTGCGCTCAACACAATGAGCGCACTCTCGTATGATGAATCGCTTGAGTATGCGCAACGCATGTTGATCCTGCTTGCACAAACCGACGATGCCCGTGAAGGCATCAATGCGTTTCGTGAAGGGCGCAAGCCCGTGTGGAAGGGCTAGATTATGAAGACGGTGCGGGTCGGCTGTGCATCGGGCTTCTGGGGCGACACGCGCGAGGGCGCTCGGCAATTGGTCGAACGCGGCGATATCGATTATCTCGTTTTCGATTATCTCGCCGAGATCACGATGGCACTTCTGGCACGGATCAAAGCGAAAAAACCCGAGGCCGGTTTCGTTCCCGATCTGATCGAGACAGTCGCACCGCTTCTACCAGCGATCATGGAGCGTGGCATCAAAGTCGTGGCCAATGGCGGCGGCATGAATCCGCAAGGCGCGGCAGACGCTCTCAAGACGCGCGCCGAGGCACTGGGCCTTCATCCACGCATTGCTGTCATCATTGGCGATGATGTTGTGTCTCTCGCCGGAAGCGGCGATTTCACGGATATGTTCACGGGCCAAGCGGTGCCGCAGAATTTAACAAGCGCCAATGCCTATCTCGGCGCGCGTCCCATTGCGCAGGCTTTAGCCTTAGGGGCCGACATTGTCATTACGGGACGTTGTGTCGATTCTGCCGTGCTGCTTGGGCCTGCAATCCATGAATTCGGCATCGCGCCTTCCGACACAGATCGGCTTTCGGCCATGTCGCTCGCAGGCCATCTCGTTGAATGCGGCGTGCAGGTGGCAGGCGGAATCTTTACCGATTGGCAGGACGTACCCGGCTGGGATGATATGGGGTTTCCCATCGCCGTTCTGCGCGAGGACGGTTCGTTCGACATCACCAAGCCAGAGCAGACAGGCGGCCTCGTCTCGCCGCTGAGCGTTGCCGAACAAATGCTTTACGAAATCGACGATCCCGCCCAATACCGCCTGCCTGATGTGGTCTGCGATTGGCGCGACGTGGCGTTGGCACAAACCGGACCCGATGTTGTCACCGTGCGGGGCTGCAAGGGCGCTGTGCCGACGGGGCAATTGAAGGTTAGCGCTACCGCACTTGATGGCTTCCGCGTGATGGCAACGATTACGATCATCGGGCGGGACGCAGCTCGCAAAGCGCAACGCACCGGTGATGCGATCTTGGCACGCGCACGCCGCCTGATGATGGCGCGTGGCTTTGCCGATTTCACTGAGACGTCCATTGAGATCATCGGTGCTGGCACCGTCTATGGCAACGATGCCAAAACATCCAACGCTCGCGATGTCGTGCTCAAAATAGGTGCGCGTCATACAGAGGAAAAGGCTCTCACTCTGCTTGCTTCAGAAATCGTGCCTGCGGCGACGGCCATGGCGCAAGGTTTGACTGGTTTTTTTTCCGGCCGTCCGAATGTCGCGCCGGTCTTTCGCGGCTATTCCTTCCTCATCGCTGCCGATGCGGTGACGCCGGCTATCCGCTTCGAGGGACAGACACATTTCGTGCCGCCCTTGCCGCATAGCGCCACCCTCCCCACGCAAACAAAGCCCGCCATTGCACCTGACCCCACTGGAACGCAGGCTGTCCCGCTCATCACGCTCGCCGTTGGACGCAGCGGCGACAAGGGCAACAATGCTAATATCGGTGTGATTGCACGCCAGCCCGCTTATCTCCCCTTCATCAAGGCTGCGCTGACACCTGAAACGGTCAAGAATTTTTTTGCCGCGACGGGCGTCACGCATGTGGATGTCTATGAGCTTCCCGGCATCGCGGCGCTCAATTTCGTACTGCATAACAGTCTCGGAGGCGGCGGCGTGGTTTCACTCAGGATCGATCCGCAAGGTAAGGGCTTCGCGCAAATGTTGATGGATTTTCAGGTGCCGGTTTCGCCCGCACTCGCACAGGAGTTGATCGGATGACGATTTTTCCTGCGCGCAGCGACGATCCGATCTTTCGCGATGGACTATTCGATGGCCAAGTTGCGCTTGTCTCCGGCGGCGGCAGCGGGCTTGGCCGCGCCATCGCTATTCAACTTGCTTCACTTGGCGCGCGGGTGGCGATTTGTGGACGTCGTCTTGAGCGACTGGAAGAAACGGCGGAGATCATTCGCAAGGCTGGGGGTACCGTCACAACCCATGCCATGTCGATCCGCGATCCTGATGCGGTTATGCAACTCGTTACCGATGTGGCCGACGCCCATGGCCGAATCGATCATCTGGTCAACAATGCCGGCGGACAATTTCCGCAAGCGGCAATCGATTATTCGGTGAAGGGTTGGAATGCTGTCATCGATACTAATCTCAATGGCAGCTGGTACATGATGCAGGCGGTTGCGCGCCATTGGCGCGATCAGCAGCTGCAAGGCACCATTACCAATATTGTCGCCGTGGTCGTGCGCGGCATGCCTGGTGTCGCCCATACATGCGCGGCACGTGCGGGTGTCATCCACCTCTCAAAAACGCTGGCGACTGAGTGGGCGCCTCTCGGTATTCGCATCAATTGTGTCGCGCCGGGTGCCATCGCTACAGGCGGCATGGATGTCTATTCTGAGGAAGCACGGCGTGAATTGCCGCGCTCCAATCTCATGCAGCGTTTCGGCAGCGCGCAAGATGTCGCCGATGCGGTCACCTATCTTGCTGCGCCCTCGGGCCGCTTCATTACCGGTGAAGTTCTCACCGTCGATGGCGGCAATCAACTCTGGGGCGATCAATGGACCATACCGCGTCCGGATTATTTCGGAGGTCCCGCTGGATGAAGGGTGCAGTCGACCTTACGCGTGAAGATGCACTCCGCTCCGGCCGTTTCGTCGATAGCGATGCGCCCACCATTCTGGAAGCCGCTTCCAACCATCGTGGCGCAACGCCACAAGAGACGGCACGAAAACTCTATCTGCTGACGCGCGATCAGATCCGTTACGATCCTTACGTCGACTACACCGATCCCGACACCTATCGCGCCAGCGCCGTTTTAAAGGCGGGTCATGGCTATTGCGTCGGCAAGGCTTCCCTCTTTGCCGCTTTGTGCCGTGCAGCTGGAATTCCAGCGGCATTGGGTCTGGCCGATGTGCGCAATCATTTGGCGACACCGGAATTGTTAGAACGCGTTGGCACAGATGTGTTCCACTATCATGGCTTCGTTGCCATTCACCTTGATGGACACTGGCTCAAAGTGTCCCCGACTTTCAACGCAACGCTCTGTGCCAAGCTCGGTGTCGCGCCACTCCCCTTCGATGGCGCAAGCGATGCATTATTGCAGCCTTTTAGTGAGCAGGGCCAGCAATTCATGGCTTATCTCAAGGATCATGGCCGCTGGCAGGATGTACCCTTCAGGCCGCTTCTCACAGAAATGCAGCGTCTTTATCCGCGCATTACCATGAAAGGCGGCTTGCGCGGCGCGTCGATGGAGCGCGAGGCTGAGCGCCACGGACCAGCTTGAGTGAAAAGGCCGTCTGCCTTAATTGATAGTCATTGCATTCTGGAGAGGTTTGCGATGTACCAGATTTTATCTCTGTTCATCATGCTCATTCTTTTTGCTGCCGGTCAGGCTGAAGCTCAAACAACAACGCGGACGGAAGCGGTGACGGCGCGTGCCGGAATACCGCAAAAGGTTGCCTTCTATCCGGCTGCAAAGCGCGATTGCACGCGAACACCGCTGCCGGAAATTCGGCTGATCGATGAGCCGCGCCATGGCAGAGTGGTCGTCCGTCGCGCCTCAATCAAGGCAACGGCAGATAGCGCCTGCCCGGGCCAGACAATCCCAGGGCAACTCGTACTCTTCATCTCCAAGCCCGGCTATCAGGGGAAAGACGGTGCGCTCTATGCCGTGCGTGTCGGCAATCAGGATGCGCAGGTGCGGCTTGACGTGCGGGTGACAGCAAGCCCCTCGACACCGGGCCGCTTGATCGATCTTTAACAGGGTCAGCTTGCTGCGCGGTGAAGCGGCGCACCGAGCGCAATCTGCGACAGCAATTCATACGAGTGCAGGCGCGCCTGATGATCATAGAGGGCGCATGCCACCATCAATTCATCGACACCGGTTTCGGCGATAAAGGCCTCAAGCCCCTGCCGCACAGTCTCGGGTGAACCTACGAAGGAGCGCGCCAGCATGCGCGACGCTTGCGCTTTCTCAAGCGGCGACCAATAGGCCTCGATATCATCAATAGGCGGTTGCAATTTGCCGCGCGTGCCGCGCACCATCGAAACGAAACGTTGTTGAATGGTGGTAAAGAGCCTTTTGGCTTCAGCATCGGTCTCCGCCACAATCACGTTCACGCATGCTACTGCGTAGGGCCGCGCCGCTTGCGCGGATGGACGAAAGCGCGCGCGATAAACTTCGAGTGCCTGCACCAAAGCGTCCGGCGCGAAATGGGATGCGAAAGCATAAGGCAGACCGAGCATGGCGGCCAGCTGAGCGCCATAAAGCGACGAACCCAAAATCCACAGTGGGATGTGCGTGCCTTCGCCCGGCACGGCGCGATAGGCTTGGCCTTCGACCGCATCGCCGAGCAGCGCCTGCAATTCCAGTACATCATCGGGGAATTGATCTGACGCAGCCGCATCGCGGCGCATGGCTCTCATAGCGATCTGGTCGGTTCCCGGTGCGCGCCCAAGACCAAGATCGATCCTTCCCGGGAACAAGGCTTCGAGCGTGCCAAATTGTTCGGCGATCACCAAGGGTGAATGGTTTGGCAACATGATGCCACCGGCGCCGACCCTGATTGTCTTAGTTCCAGCGGCGAGATGGCCGATGACGACCGAGGTCGCGGCGCTCGCAATGCCGACCATATTGTGGTGCTCGGCCACCCAATAGCGGGTATAGCCACATCGCTCAGCGGTTTGCGCCAAGGCACGGGAATTTCTGAGCGCATCGGCAGGTTCCTGCCCTTCGGCGACAGGCACAAGATCGAGGACCGACAGGTGGATCATGGCAACGCTCCGCACTTGCTCACTTCAATCCTAGCAAATCGAAGCGGGCCGAAGCAATTCTCGCACAGCGCCCTTCTATCCATGTGGGCTTCATCGAATGAGGCGTTCGGCTAGGGCGTCTCCCGGTCGACCGGCCAATGCTTGAACGCGGATGTGGCCTCGCAACGATCGGCATGGGCCGTCAGCGCCGGATAGGGTGACAGGTCGACGATGTCCTTCAGCGTGAAGCGAATGAAACCGACCGCAACCGCCGCCGCAATCGAACCAAGGGTGAGATGGCGTGACGCCGCTTCGCCATCCCGGGCACAGATTTCATCCAGCAAAGAAAGCGCCTCGCCCAATTGCGTCCGGACCCGCTCAACCCAAGGCTCGAACCGGATCGCTTCAGGACGCTTGCGCTCATATTCGAGTTGGACCGCCTTCTCGCATGCAACAAGCGCAATGCCTGTCGAGCGCAGATCATGCGTACGCGCCGTACCCGCCTCTGGCCGCAGGCTTCTGCCAGCGACATCTTCGAGATGGGTGATAATCAACTCGGAATCCATCAACACTGTGCCATCATCCGCGACAAGGCTTGGCGCCTTGATCAACGGATTGATCGCGCGGAACCGGTCCATATGCCGGAACACCGAGATGGAGCGATGCTCAAAATCCAGCCCTAACAAAGTGCCGGCGATCGCGGCGCGGCGAACGTAGGGGCTATCGAGCATTCCGATCAAAAGCATGGAGGCGTTCCTATCTTTTGGCGATGAAAGGCCCTGCGCCGCTCACCGGACATTAACCATCTTTGTTTACGTTTTCCGTATTGGCAAGAAAGCGATTGGAGAATCCGATGCGGTTTATGAAACCTGCGATTGCAGGCGGCACGCTTATCTTCGCGATTGGCTCTGTTCACGCCGCCGATATGGCGGCGCCCAAAACAGCCATGCCAACTTTGCAACCCTCTATGCAATCCGACATGGAATGGACCGGTTTCTATGTCGGCCTCAATGGCGGCTATGGCTGGTCGCAAGCACTCAGTATCAGCATTGCCGAACCGGCGACGGATACGAATTTGACCCGCTCCAGCAACATGCCCAGCGGTTTCGTTGGCGGTGGACAGGTTGGTTACAATTGGCAGAGCGGCCATTGGGTTTTCGGTTTCGAAGCCGACATCCAATATGTCGACCTTGGTGGCGCGATCGAATGGAACGGCTTTGAAGGACTCCTGATCTCAAGCGGCCAGAGCCAGTATATGGGCACGGTGCGCGCGCGGCTTGGCTACGCCATCGACAGGACCCTGTTCTACGCTACAGGCGGATTTGCCTATGGCGGCCTCATCGACAATCCGTTGTCCGGTAATTCAACCAGCAATCAGGGCTTCGCCGTTGGCGCCGGCTTCGAATATGCTTTCACCAATAATTGGACAGGCCGCTTCGAAGGGCTTTATCTCAATCTCGAAAACAAATCGAAGAGCGCCTCGGCCACGATGAACGGTGTCAACTACGTTTTGACGGCCCGCCCTAGCGACGGAGCAGGTCTTATGCGCGTGGGCGTGAACTACAAATTCTGACGCGCAACATCGTCTGTGTTTCATTTCACGATGATGTCGAATTTGATGACCGAGGTCCCGCTGGCTGCGCCGCCAGCGGCTGTGACCTTCATGACGAAACTGTCCTTGCCGGTGAAGCCGGGCTTGGGCGTGTAAGTGTATTCGTCCATGTTGATCGTCGCGGTGCCGTTCTGCGGCTGTTGTGAGATCGAACTCGAGATCAGCGTACCGCCGAGCGACAATGCGCCATTGCACCCAGCCTGCCCAACCTCCATCGGCCAGACAGTTTGAACGCCATAAGCGGTCGCCTGATTCATCGGGTTGCATTCCTGCGGGCCAATCGGGACCTGCGGGCCGCCCTGGGTGCTGACGCAACCGGCTAAAGCCGCAGCCAAAGCCGTCACTCCCATCATACGCGCGATCATTGCTTGCCCTTTCACACCGATGGACCGTCCATAACGAAGCGGGAATGTGCCGCCAAAAAGGCCGCCCTGCAAGCACGGTTTTTTGACCCAAAACCCTGAAATCCAATTAATTTTCGCTTTTGGGGCCGTTCCTCTTGTCATCCCGCCCGCCCTTCGCTATCTAGCGGCTCACCAACAGCCCGGCCCAACTGGCCCGGCCACGTTGGGGGATAGTTCAACGGTAGAACAGCGGACTCTGACTCCGTTAATCTTGGTTCGAATCCAGGTCCCCCAGCCAATCAGTCTCCAAATCCTGCCACTTCCTACCTCTGGTCCAAAAACCCGGCTTTATCGGCCCATTTGGCCGGGTTTTGCAAAACGGAGATCCGGAGACCGGTCTCCGGCCTGAAAAACCGTGCTTTTCTCCCCGCCCGTCTCCAGGCGCGTTTTGCCAATCTCCGGAATGAATGATGGATGAACAGAAGGCGTGAGAAGCCGCTCACCTGTCCTGCCCCCTTAAAGTTGAGCCATTATTGTGGTTCCAAGGGGGAAGTTTGGGATGGCTCGCAAGCGGCATTCGGATGAGGACTGCCTGAAGATTTTGCGGCAGGTGGAGCTTGATCTGGCTGGT